>Ga0137796_10000004_pt1 | contig 384704 bp, 295 predicted proteins | sample OV2TP3_FD_97704 | JGI IMG/M metagenome (GOLD analysis project Ga0137796, IMG submission 97704) | reverse complement strand
GGGAAGTCGATCGTTCCTTCGGTCTTATAGATGGCGAAGGGGTCATAGCTGGCGTGCGTCCGATCGAGATGGTTCATCTGGGACTTGTTGGCCGCGGTGAAATCGCTCTTGGCCCAGGCTTCGCCGAAGTGAACCTTGGCGTTGCCGCCGATGGCCGCCGTGCTCAGGCTGATGAGCGCCGCCTGAAGCTCGAGATCCGGGTTCACCTGGAGCCGGTTCATCCGGTAGTACCAGATGACCGTCCGGCGGACGCCGCTGGGCGTGACGCCGACGGAACGGACTCGAAAGTCGTGATCGGGGAGCCCGCCGTCGCCGGAGGCCGGCAGAAGCTGAATGAGCTCGATCGAACAGAGTTCCCTGCCGTTCTCATCCAGAAACATCCCCACCTCGTCCATGCCGTCCATCATCTCCCGCGTGATGTCCAGGCCGTCCCCCTCGATGGCATCGCTCAGGGCGGGGTAACCCTCGGAGAAGGGCGTGTTGGCGTCAGTCCCCGGCGCCCGGACGAAAAGGTCGGTGTCCTCGCCGTATTCGCTGGGGAAATTGCTCCAGTGGAGGACGAGATTGCAGCCGGCCTCGGCGGCGTAAAGCGCCCGGCTCAGATCGCGCCGCCGCTGGTTGAGCCGCTGGTTCTCGATCAGGCTCTTGACCGTCAGGAGCGAGCTCAGGCTCGCCAGCGAGAGGACGACCATATAGACGGCCAGCGAGCCGCCGCGACGGGCGGCGGACTTCAGGGCCGGGTGGATCAGGCGCGCGCGCATGGGGGGAACCTCCTTTGGATTCATCGGTCGTGCGCCGGCGAAGCGGGGGATCGAAGGACCCGGACGCCGGGCCGCAAAGCGGCCGAAGGCATGGGGTTCAAGGTCTTGCCGGGGCTTTGCCGGGGTATGGGTGTCTTGGGGAGTGAGCATTTTCCGCCTGGACTTCCGCCTCCGCCCTTACGGCTGCGCGGCGTTGCGCAGGTAGATCTTGATGAAGCCGTCCTGGGTGTCGACCTCGCGCAGCTTGCGTTTCTCGAAGTCCTCGTCGCTCTCGTCTTCGCCCTGGGTGGGCTCGCCGTAGCGGACGCGCGCCGTCGTGACGACGCGCAGTTGGACGAGCGTGGAGAAGATGCCCTGGTCGGGGTCCACTTCCCCTTCTTCGATCTGGAACGTCACGTCGACGGGCCCGCGGGCGACGACGACCCCGTCGGTGGCGTCGTCGACGTCGTTGTCGAAGACGAGCGTCCCCTTGGGGTCGTTACGGCCCAGCGTGCCGGCCTCGATCCGGGGGTCGGGGACGAACTCGAAGGAGCTGGTGACGTTGGCCTGGGTCGGGTCGGTGAACGTGATCCCGTGATAAAGGGGCGGCGCCTCCTCGTCGTCCGCATTGGTCTGATTGAAGCCCTCGACGGAGCCGATGAGGGCGTTGGCGAGCCGGTAGCGGATCTGGTCGATCGCCATCATACGGGCCTGACGCGTCCGGCTCTGGGCGAAGATGGCCTTGTTGGAGCGCGCGGACAGGAACATCATCTCGGCCACGGCGACCATGACGAGACCGGTGATGCCGATGGCGATCATCGCCTCAGCGAGCGTGAAGCCGGCTCTCCGTCGCGGGGCCTTGAATCTCGGGATGGGTCCGAACATGTTTGAAAGCCTCATCAAGAGCGTGGCGATCTCCGGCGCGGCGCCCCCGCCCGCGCTCTCACCCTCCCGGGACAAGGTAGGTCACCAGCGATTCGCTCATGACCTTGCCTTCGAGGTCGGGATTGTCGACCGATTCGCACGGGTCCTCCAGCCGCTCGCCGCCCAGCACCCCGCGCGCCTGCCATCGGAGCGTTATGGTGATCGTGACGCGCTCGGGGGGCGTTCCCTCGGCCGGCACCGGCGTCGGCGTCTCGATGACGGTCCCGTCAGAGAGTGCGGCCTGAATGGTCAGGCACCCCGGCGTGTCGTCGGCGGCGTTGTTGGGCGTCCCGTTGTCCCAGACGGTGACCGATTCATCGGCGCGGACGTAAGAGTAAAGGAGACTGTCGATTTCCTCGATTTTTTCGACGACGATCTGGTGGGCGCGGGCGCGTTCCTGTTCGAGCGCGTCCATCGTGTGGGCGAACGTCAGCATCGAGAGCGTGGCGACGAAAACCAGGGCCACGATGCCGACGGAGATCATGACCTCGACGAGGGAGAACCCTCGGCGGTCCGGTCGGCGTCGCCCCCGGGCCGCTCGCCGTGTGAAGCTTTGCGCCTCCATCATCTCTCTTCCTTCTTCCATCTCCGCCCCCGCCTTGGTTCAGGCAGCCTTCGTGCCGGATCGGCGCTATGCGCGGATGAGACTTGCCTGCGTCCGGACCCGAAAGGCTTTATACTTGATCTGACTGCACTTGTCATCCTTTTTGGGTCCACGAAGGGCGATCACGTTCGGGTTCTGCCCGCGCCTCTGGGTAATCCCCTACCCACAGGATCGCCCAATTTCGCGTCGGCGAGCCGTTGGCGCCTTGATCTTGTGCGTCGATCCGTCTTGGATGAGGCGGCGCGACCATGACGTCCCCCGCGGAACCTTTCGATCGCCCGCTCGACGGCCTGCTGCTCGTCGATAAGCCGAGCGGCCTGACGTCGCACGACGTGGTGGAGCGGGTCCGACGGCTGGCCGGGACGCGGCGCGTGGGTCACGCCGGGACGCTGGACATGATGGCCGAGGGTTTGCTGCTTGTTTTGATCGGTCCGGCCACGCGCATCTCGCAGTTCCTCATCGGCTTGCCCAAGGAATACGCCGGGCGGATGACGCTGGGGGCGGTTTCCTCGACGTACGACGCCGAAGGCAAGATCATGGCGCAGCCGCACGGGGCGCCGTTGCCGTCCGAGGCCGACCCGATCCGCGAGGCCATGCGCGCGCAGATCGGCTGGCGGGTTCAGCTCCCGCCGCCGTTTTCGGCCGTCAAGGTCCGCGGACGGAAACTCTATGAGTACGCCCGCGCGGGGGAGGAAGCCCCGCCGAAGCCCCGAAGAGTCCTCATCGAGCGGTTTGAGCTGGTGGATTATCATCCGCCGCTGGTGAGTTTCCGGGCACGCGTCGGCTCCGGGACCTACATCCGTTCGATGGTGCACGACCTCGGCGCGCAGCTCGGCTGCGGGGCCTTCCTCTCGGCGCTGAGGCGCGAACGCGTCGGCGGATTCAGCCGGGAAGCCGCGGCCCCGCTCGACCAGTTGTCCCGCGAGCCCTCCCTCGTGCGGGACCGGCTGCTGACCGTGGCCGACGCCCTCGCGCACCTGCCCAAGATCACCGTCGGCCCGGAGCTGGAGCCGGCGATCCTTCATGGGCGGGCCTTCACGCGCCGCCAGATTCTGGCTTGCGAAACCCTCCCCGGGCCCGGGGAGACTTTTCTCGTCCTGAACGCCGAGGGGCGCGCGCTGGCCATCGTTCGCAGCTCGGGCGCGCCCGAACCGACCGCGCCCGGCGAGGCCACCGAAGCGATTTCGGCCTCCCATACCAAGACGGCCATCGAAGGCGAAGTCGTTTTTCGTCCCGCGCGGGTGCTCGGCTAGGGTTGCCCCGTTCGGCGAGGCCGGGAGCGTGGAACGTCCCCTCACCGGCGCGGGCGTTTGAGGCGGGATTTTACAGGCCGGAACCCCATGCCCCCCGCTGAACCCTTGTCCAGCCCGACGGCCTCAGAGGGCGCCACCGGGCCGCCCCCCCCGCCCCCGCCGGGGGCCCGATCGGCGGCGCCGGGGGGGACCGCGCCCGTTCGTGGCTCCCCGTGGTGGGGCCTGGCGCTCTTGCCGGCGTTTGTCTTGTGGGTTCACGGCCTCGTCCCGCTGGCCGATCGGCTGACGGCGGCGATCAGGTATCCCTACCAGATGGACGCCGAAGAAGGATTCGTCCTCTTGCAGGCGCTGGACGTGGCCCAGGGCCGCTCGATTTACCGGCCGATCGGGGAGCCTCCCTATCGGGTGGGCAATTATCCTCCGGTGTTCCCGTGGATCGTCTCGCGGCTGATGGATCCAGCGGCGCCGAGGCTGGCGGTCGGCCGGGCCGTTGTGCTGGCGGCCTCGGCGATCGTCGCGCTGCTGATGGTCGGGATCGTTTTCGTTCGAACGGGTCAGGCCTTGCCCGCCCTGGCCGCGCCGCTTTTGTTTGCGGTCAGCTACGAGTTTCACAACTGGTCGGCCTTTTGCCGGGTCGATTTGCCGGCCCTTGCCTTCACGCTTCTGGGCCTGGCGGCGTTCCTGACGCTCCGCGGGGCCTGGGGCGCGCTGTCGGCCGCGGCGGCGTTCGTATGGGCCGGATACACGCGGCAAACGGCCTTGCTGGCGCCGGCGGCCTGCGCCCTCGCGCTCCTCCTGGGGGACCGGCGCCGGTTGGCCTGGCTCGTGGGACCTTACGTCGGCCTGGGCGGGCTGATCTACGCGGGGTTGAACGTGGCGACGGGAGGGGAGTTTCACCGGCACGTCGTCACCTATAACCGCAACGTGATGGACTGGGCGATGTTGCCCCGAATCCTTCGCAATGAGATCTGGTATTTTTATTGCGTTTGGATCGGCGCGATGGCCGTCGGTCTCACGGCGATCGTCCTGACGTCGAAGTCGGGCCGCTCCCGAGGGCCCGAGGAGGCGGCCGCACGCGAGCGCGTGCTCGGGATTTACGCTCTGGCGGCGGGCGTGGCCATGATCGCCTACGCGAAGGTGGGCTCCGCCCCCAATTACGGGCTTGAGCCGCTGGCGGCGGCCTCCCTCTGGACGATGGAAATCTTCGGGCGGCTGACGCGCGCGCCGGTCGGGCCGACTCCGGGCCGGCGGCTCATCGTGCGCGCGGCCCCGGCGGCGATGGCCCTCCTCTTGACGCTCCATGCGCTGCGCGTCTTCCCGGTGCAACTCGCCGAGCGCTCGGCTCAGGCGAGAGCCGTGGCCGGCCTGATCGAGGCCGCGCGGATCCCCAACGTCGGCCGCGCCCTCTTCAGCAGCCCCACGCCGGATCGGTTCGATCTGCAGTTGGGAGACGCCGCGCGCCAGGCGGTCCGGGCCGCCGAGGGGGAGGTGCTGGCCGAGTATCCGATTTTCGCGATTCTGAGCGGCCGACCCGTCCTGTTTCAGCCGTTCATCATGTCTCGGCTGGCGGCCGAGGGTCGGTGGGACGAGGCCCTTCTACTCGAGCCGATCCGCCAGGGGCGCTTCGCTCTCATACTGACCACTCAGGATTTACGCGATTGGCAGGCCGGACGCCACCTCTGGCGCTACACGCCCGCCTTTGCTCGGGCGGTGCTGGACCGATACGAGCCGGCCGAGACGCTGGCCCCGCCGGTCCCCGGCGGCTTGGGGACGACTTATTACCTCTGGCGGCCGCGGGCCCCCTCGGCGGCCCCCGAGGTGGCGGCCCTCGGGGCCGCGCTCAGTCCACCCAACGGGGCTCGGGCGAGGTTTCGTCTTCCTCCAGGTGAGAGAGCGCTGAGCCCAGGCCGGGGGGGCGGTAACCCCTTCCCCCGGATCGCACCGTTCCTTCCGGAGCCTGGCCGCCGGAGGGAACCTGCCCAAGCTGGGACTCTTTGAAGGATGCGCGAAGCTTAAGCTGTCGATCCAGCTCCGAGACCTTGAACATTTTGGGTCGCTCGGGGAGGTGGGCCGACTCGATAAAGATGCTCAGGTTGCGCCGGAGCCGGTCCGGCTCGAACGGCTTGGTCAGATAGAGCTTCGCCCCCAGGCCGTAGGCCCGCTTCTGATCCTCGACCGAGCGTTTGGCCGAAAGCACGACGATCGGCAGGCGGGCCGCCAGCGCTGGCCGCGCCTGGAGCTCGGACAGGATGGCGAATCCGTCGACCTTGGGCATGAGCAGGTCCAGAAGCACGACGTCGGGCTCGGCCACCTCGAGGTAATCGAAGAAGCGCTCCGGGTCCTCCAGGGCGCAGAAGTCGAACTCCCCGGCCAGGGATTCACGGACCAGCTCGATCGTGTCCGCGCTGTCATCGACGAGAAGGACGCGCCATTGAGACATGAGGGTAACCCCCTTACTACCTTAGGGTCATGCCGGAGGTCTCGATTTTCCAGACGCGCCGGCGGATCGGAGCGCCGCCGGACTCTCGAGGAACGTCGAGCCGTGGCTCCAACCTTCAAGAGGACTGGCCGCTTTGCCGGGATGAAAGCCAACGTGCGTGGGAGCGCCAGGTTCCACGGACGCCGATCCGATCTGCGTTCAGTCTAGGGGGTGAGGCCGACCCGCCGCAATCGCTTTCGGCCGGTCATCGTCGGCGGTTGAGTCGGCCGGGCCGGCCCGGCTCAGAGTCGCCCCTGGTCCTTGAAGCTGTAATAGCCGTCGGCCCCGAGGATGAGATGATCGAGCAGCCGAATGCCGAGGACCTGGCCCGCCTCGGCCAGTTGGCGCGTCACGGCGGCGTCCTCGGCGCTTGGCTCCGGGTCCCCGCTCGGGTGGTTGTGGAGGACGATGACGGCCGAGGCCGAGTGGCGGACGGCTTCTTTGAAGACTTCACGGGGATGCGCCGGGCTGCTCGTCAGCGAGCCCTTGCTGACGATATGGTGGCGGAGGAACTGATTGCGCGCGTTGAGCAGGAGAACGACGAAGTGCTCCTGCGGCACGTCGCGATAGCGATCCCGATAAGCCCGCCAGACGTCCTGACTGGAGTGAATGGCTTCCCCCCGTCGCAGCGGTTCAAGCCCCAGACGTCGGCCCAGCTCCAGGGCCGCCTTGATGCGGAGGGCTCGGCCGGAGCCGATCCCCTTCTGACGCGTCAACTCGACGATCGACGCCAGCTCCAGCCCGCGCAGGCCCCCCGAACGGGCGAGCAGCGCCTCGGCCAGCGCCAGCGGGTCCCGGCCGTCGCGCCCCGGCAGGAGCAGCGCCAGCAGCTCAGCGTCCTCGAGCTGGTCGGGGCCAAGCCTCTCCCAACGCTCCTTGAGCCGCCGGATCGGGTCGGCGCGGGAAACCTCGGCCTCCGGCTCGGCGCCCCCTGAGCCCGAACCGTACCGTCGCCAGAGACAAGCCGCCTCCAGCGGACAGCCATCACAGTGGGGTCGGGCTCCGCACCGGCCTCCGCCCCGAAGCCCGAGGCCGGAGCGGGTATGCCAAACCAGCAGCGAGTTGAGCGACGGCGTCGCCAACCCCGTGAGCGTCACGAGCCGTTCGGCCTCGGCCATCAGGCGCGCACGGGCCGCTCGGCTGGTGACGTCGGCTTCATCGGCCAATCCCAGACGCCAGAACAGGCGCTGGATCGGCCCTTCGGGGACGATCACCGGCCGACCCAGGGCCGCCAGCCATCGCCAGACGCGCACGCCTTTGAGGGACGGCAAGGCCGCTTCCCATGCTTCGGCTTCGGACGCGACGGTGGGAAAGCCTCCCCTCCAGGCGATGGGACCCTCCCCCCTCTCGACCGCTCGGAAGAGGCTGAGGGCTTCGTCCGCCGAGCGGAGGATGGCGCCATCGGGCTCGGAGCCCTCGGGCGCCGGCGGAGCGTCCGCCTGGCCCGCCTGACGCTCGATTGTTTGCCGGACGAGCGTCCGCAGCCGCCGTCGCAGCCGACCCTCGGGCTCCGGGGGCCATCCCCGCATGGCGCAGAACCAGGCCGTGAGGGCGCGCTCAACCGAGAACGGAACCTCGACCCCGTCGGCCGGGCTTTGCGGGAGGGGCCGGGTGGGATTGGCTTCGAGGTAGTCGGCGCGCAAGGCCTCAAAGCCGTCGATGAGTTCCAGATCGCCCGCCATGCGCCGCTCCGGAATCGTTGCTTCGGCGGGCGAGCTTGATCCTTGACCCTCGCCCGGCTCGGGCAAGCTCCTCGCGTCCTAGACGGGGGGCTGGAGGGCGGGCCCGAGCATCTGGACCAGGTGGTCGCGGGACTTGAAGTATTCTCGCGCCCCCGTCAGATCGCAGATGGCGTCGAATTGGTCGGCGATCATTTCCACGGTGATCGTCGGCTCCTCCAGGGCCACGCCGGGGCCCTCGACCATGGCGGCTCGCGCGTAGTGACCCGCTCCGGCGGCGAAGATGCCGCCCGAGAACGTGCAGGTCTCGCTCACAAGGTAGCAGGCCAGAACCGAGACGTACCGCGGGTCCAGGGCCTGCATCATCTGCTCGGTCATGATGCTGCCGAGAAGGCGGCTCGCCGCCACGGGGGCGATCGCGTTGGCCAGGATGCGATGCTTCTGGCCTTCGATCTTGACGACGTGCATGAGGCCCACGATGCCGAGTTTGGCCGCCGAGTAATTGGCCTGGCCGAAGTTGCCCCAGAGCCCCGCCCCCGAGCTCGTGAAGAGCACGCGCCCATAGTTCTGCGCCCGCATCGGGGGGAAGGCCGCCCGCGTGACAAAGAAACTCCCGTCCAGGTGAACCTGCATCACCCGGCGGTATTCCTCTTCGGTCATTTTCATCAGGGAGCGGTCTCGCAAAATGCCGGCGTTGTTGATAAGGATGTCCACCCGGCCAAAGGCCCCCATCGCGGCCTCCACGATGGCCTCGCCGCCGGCCCAGGTGTCGACGGAATCGAAATTGGCGATGGCCTCGCCGCCGGCGCGCCGGATTTCTTCGACGACGGCTTCGGCGGGCCCGCGGTCGACCCCGGCGCCGTCCGGCCCGCCGCCGGGATCATTCACCAGCACCTTTGCCCCCCGGGCCGCCAGCATGAGGGCATGGGAGCGGCCCAGCCCCCGACCCGCCCCCGTGATCACCGCCACGCGCCCGTCAAATCGAACAGGGTCCATGAACGTATTCGGCCCTCGATCCGGTTCTCAGCGCCTCGGCCCGATCTTGCCTTCCGGTCCGATCCGATCCCGCGCCGAATCTACCACATTCCGGCGCTTCGCTCAGTAAAGCGACCATCGCCGTGCGGCGTTGGGGGGCGCCGTGGGCGTGGGCGTGGCCGTGGCCGTGGGGGTCGGCGTCGGGGTGGGGGTCGCCCCCGCAGGGGAGAGGTCCAGGATGAACAGGCCCTCGGCGGTGGCGGCGAGCAGGCGATGATCGGCCAGGAGCGCCAGGTCGTAAATCGCCCGACTTCCGGCCGTGGGCAAACCCGTATCCCACCCCGTCCAGGTCTCGGCGGCGTCTGAGGTGACGTGAAACCCCTCGAAGGTTCCGGCGAACAACGTGGAAGCGTCCAGCCGACTGACGACCAACGCGTTGACAGCGTAGGCGAAACTGCTCGGCAGCCCCTGGCTCTTCTGGGCCCAGGTCATCCCGCCGTCGGAGGTTCGATAAACGCCGTTGTCGCGCGTGCCGGCGAAGAGGCCCAAAGGCGCGGCGGGATCGATTGCGAGCGAATAAACGTAATTGGGCGACTCAAGGCCGATGGCGGTCCAGGTGAGCCCGCCGTCGGTGCTGACGGCCGCGTTGGGCGTCCCCGTCCCGCCGGCGTAAAGCCTGCCGGAGCCCGTCACCGCCAGCGCATAGGCGCGGAGCTCCCCGCCGGGGATGTCCGGCAGGTGGGCCCACGTCGATCCGCCGTCGGTGGTCTTGATGAGGTAGGAATCCTGGGCCGTTTTGGCCGCGAGACTGAAGTCGCCGGCGTAGGCGATGGCCCCGGCCGTGGGATCGACCGTCAGGGACTTGTTCAGCTCGCCGATGTCGTCCCCGTCGGCGGTGACGGTCCAGGTGGCTCCGCCGTCGGTGCTCCGCAGAATGTCCCCGTCGCGAGTGGCGGCCAGAACGCGGGCGCCGTCGACGGCCAGGGCTCGGACGTCCCGCCCCGACTCCGGGCCCAGCAAATCCATCCAGCTCGTCCCGCCGTCGGTCGTCTTATAAATCGACTCGCCCCCCGCCGCATAGGCCACGTCGGCGTCGCCCGCGTCGGCCGCCACGGCGTAAAAGGCGATCGAAGCGAGGTTGCCCGACGGCGCCCAGGCCGGCCGGGCGCGCGCCTCGCGCGAGATCGGACCCTCGGTCGCCCCCTCTACCGAGGTGACTACAAAGTGGTAGGTCGCATTGGTTTTGAGACCGGACGCCACAAATCGGTTGTCCGTCAGGCCGGTAACGCGCGCCCCTCCCGGCAGGGATTGATAGTTCTCCTTCGTCAGCCCCGCTTGCTCGGCCCGATAGAGGTTGTAGGTGTCAACATCGAGCACACGGTCCCATTCCACGTCGATCGTTCCGTCGCCGCGAGCCCGCGCCAGGACGACGATCGGTGGCGGCGGCGCCTCGGCGTCGGCCGGCGGCGTCGCGGTCAGAAGATAGACCTCCGTATCCGATCCCCCGTCATCCCCGGGCCCCAGCATGGCGACGTGGCCGTCGGCCAGCCACGGTCGGTTGAACACGCCGGACTCGGCCAGGCGGACCGCTGGAGCCCGCCCATCCAGCGTCGGGGTTCGCCCGTCGTCGTAGCGCAGCGCGCCCGCGCCGTCGATCCAGAGCCACTGGCTCCGGTGAAGTTGGAACAAGGGCTCCTGGGAGCCCAGTTCGTGATCCACGTCGCTCAGGCGGAGACCGCCGTTGAGGGCCAGATATCGCTTCTCGTTGGCGCCCGACACGCGATGGACCCAAGCGACGTGTCGACCGTGGATAAGCGGGAAGGAATGCGATTCGGTGAGGGGGACGTCCGGGCTCAATCGGACGGGACTGGGGGCGGCGGCGGCGTCGTAGAGAAAGACGTGGCCGACGCCGATGGGCATCGGAGCATCCATGCGGAACAGTCCGGCGGCGCTCCCGGCGATCAAATGCTTATCCGAGGTGAGCGTCAACGCGTAGAGGAACGGCTCGGTGAGCCCTTCGCTGCGTTCCTGCCACAGATCCCCAGAGTTCCCCGTCAGGTAAAAACCCAGGTCCGTCGCGGCGTGGAACGAGCCGGCTTGCTCGGGATCGAGGGCGAGGGCGCTCACGCGGGAGCCGCGCAGGCCGGCGTTGATCTGCGTCCAGGTCAGCCCCCCGTCGGTGCTGCGATAGGCCCCGTTATCAAGCGTCCCGGCCATAAGGGTTCCATTGGGGTCGAGGGCGAGGCTGTAGATGAAATTGGGCGACGGCAGCGCGACATCGATCCATGTGGAGCCGCCGTCGGAGCTTTTGACCAGATTGGGCGTTCCGGTGCCGCCGGCATAGAGGACGCCGGATGAATCGACCAGAAGGGCGTAGGCGCGGAGTTCGCCTCCGGGGAAGTCCGGGACATGCCCCCACGTGAGGCCGCCGTCGGTCGATTTGATCAGGAAGGAATCCCCGGTGGCCATCGATGGCAATTCGAAATTTCCAGCGTAGAGGGTCGTCGGCGTCGCCGGATCGATCGCCAGGGCCTTGTTGGTCTCCCCCAGCTCCCCGCCGTCGGGGACGACCTCCGCCCAGGAGGCGCCGGCATTGGTGCTGAGCAAAATCTGCGAGGGAGGACCTCCGAACCGATCATGGCTGGCGGCGAGGACGCGCGCTCCATCGACGGCGAGCCCGCGGACCCGTCGATCGCTCACGAGACCGGTGAGCAGGGACCAGGTGAGCCCCCCGTCGGTGCTCTTATAAAGGCCGGTCGTCGGGGCGGCGTAAACGGCGCCTCCGGGCGACCGGTCGGCCGCGAGCGCGAAAAACGTCTCGGAGGCGAGATTGCCGACGGCGACCCAATATCCGAGGACTTTATCGAAAACCAATCTCCCCTGGCTGAGCGAAACGTTTCGGAGGTCCCCGGCGTCGACGACGGCGACCTTCGCGCCGTCGTAGAAGCGCAGCGTCGGGGCCTGGCCGTCGTCGGCCGCCGTATCATACCGGTCGCCCTTGTAAATCCAGGCCGCCCGGGCGCCGCCGGCCACGACGTCGGCCACGCCCGGGACCGGATCGCTCCCGGAAAGGTTCGTGGCCTGCCCCGTCCCCAGGTCGATCCGAAAGACGTGCTTGACGGCGTCGCCTCCGAAGAAGGCTTGAAGGATCAGGAACATTCCCCCGCCGCCGGCGCCGAGGTTCTCCGGGTTGAGCGGGGCATTGACGTCGATCGGGTTGACGGCCGAGACCAGCCGAGGCGCCTGACCCTGCCCGCTCCAGACCCAGGCGAAATCGGTCCCCCGCCTCCAGGCGGCGACGACCTGACCGGCGGCGGCGCCGTCGGCGACGCCGAAGACAAAATCGGCGACGTCGTCGAGGCTGGGATCGTCCGGGTCCAATGCCTGGACGAGCGTGGCCGTTGCGCCGTCAAAGAACCACACGTCGCCGTCGCCGTCGAACCAGAGAACCCTGCCGCCGGTGGTGCTGGGGTCCCGGGGGGACCAATTTTCATCGATGTCATTGCTCGTCAGTCGGACGCCCGGCGGGGTCGGGATCGGCGTTGGGGTCGGGGTCGGCGTCGGCGTGGTCGTGGGCGTCGGCGAGGGTGTGGGCGTCGGCGTCGGACGGCTGTTGGGATCACCCGGGTTGGTCACCAGCGCGGGCGTTCCGGGGTTGGGTTGGCCCTGTTGCCATAGGCCGTTGGGGTCCTGGAGTTCCGCCCCGTTGGTGGCTCCGTCATTGTCGGAATCCGCCGAGGCCAGGGCGGCGTTCCAGACTCTCCCGTTAAGCAAGAAGGCGTTGCCGAAACCGTTGATCGCGGCCGCGTGGCAGTTCGAGCAGTTGAACACCGAGCCGTTGGGGATTCGCGCGACGTAGGCGTTGATCGCCCAGAGGCGAAGATTCGCGCCGTCGGCCGGCAGGGAGGCCGTCGCGCCGATAATCGCCGCCCCGACCCAACCCAGCCCGCGAGCGAGCGCGCCGGCGAGCCAGCGGCGGCCGACCGCCCCTTCAATTCTTGCGTTGAGCCCGACCGAGGTGAGATCGCTGCGAACGAGGGTCGGCCGGAGCCCTCGCGCGGCGAGATCCGCTTTGCGCTGGAACATCAACTCCCAACGCGCTCCTCCCCCCTTGGGAGGAATCGGCGATCGCATCCAGGACTCGCCCGCAATGCTAGCCGTCGGGACTTCGGCGGTCAATACGGGCGCCGTCGGCCACACGGAACTGAATCGGCTGGAGGGGGCTCTCGGACGCCTCGGGCCCCGGCGGCCGGCTCAGAATTCCAGGCGGCTCCAATGGCGCAGCCCCAGCCGCATCGGGGCGACGATGCAGATGCATTGGAGGATCGCCCAGGCCGGCACCGAACCGTAAAACAAGGCCAGCCCCGCCAAACTCAGCGGCAGCTCGCCGCGCACGTAGACGGTGACGAGCGGTCCCTCCAGCACGATCGTCAGGCCGATATAGATGAGGCTCAGGATGACGTTGATCGTCCCCCCCAGGCCGTTGGCGATACGAGCCGGATTATCCTCCACGAAATTCGGCATGAGCGCCCCCAGCCCGATCGCCAGCGAATTGAGCCCGAGCGACATGGCCAGGATCGTCACGATCGAGAGCGCCGTGACGAAGCCGTCCGTCCGGATGATGGCGCAGGAGAGCAGGATCAGCGGCAGCGTGAGGGCGAGGGAGCAACCCCAGCAGACGCCGTACTTGACCCAGACGAGCCGCGTCCGTTTGAGCGGGGCGAGGCCGATGACCCATTGCTGTTTCCCCTCAAGGCTCAGCATGGGGTAATAAAAGCGCGTCGTGAGGATCGAGAGCACGAAGCAGGTGGCGCCGATGTTGAAGAGCGAGGTCAAGCTCTGCCAGATCGGCCGATTGATCGGGATGCGACTCAGCTCGGCGGCGCTCCCCAGATTGGCGACGTAGATGAAGAGCAGGCCGAAAAGGACCATCAATTGACCCCACTGGGCCGGGTCCCGCCAGAAGACGGTCATGTCCTTGACGACGAGGGCCCGGAGGGCCGACGGGAGCGGCCGGGCCAGGCGATCGAAAAAGCCGAACAGGCCCGCCTGACGCCGCCGCGACGGGCTTCCGGTCGTTCGGGAGTTGCAGAATCCCCGGTAGTAGAGCGGTCCGGCCAACCAGTGACAGAATTGCAAGCCCATCAGGGCCGTCGACATCAACATCGCCCACCAGAAGAGGACGTCCGACCACTGCCCCTCGGTCCCGGCGCGCATGCCGCGCGCCAGCCAGGTGCTCGGCAGCCACGGATGGTCGCCGAGACTGATGAAGTCCATCACGCGGGCGATGCTCAACTGTTCGCCGCCGACCCGGCGGGCCCCCGCCGCCAGGCGGGCCCCCCCCACCGAGACGACGACGGCGCCGCCGGCCAGCGCCACGGCGAACCGCACGGTCTTTTTGGCCGGGAAGTACGCCGTGAGGATCAGCGTCGCCATCGCCCCCAGGGCCGCAGGAATGGCCAGAAACGGCGGCAACAAGGCCGCGATGGCCAGATAAAGCAATCCCGGCGCGCCTCGACCGGACGTATCCCCCAGCGCCAGAAAGAAAGGCAACGTGAGGATGACGAAAGCCCAGGAGCTATAGAGCGTCGATTCGGCGAGCTTGCAGAAGAAGAGCGTCCGCCGTCGGATCGGCTGGGACATATAGAACTCGACCTCGCGGGAAATATAGGTCGTCGTGAGCAGCACGATCAGATTGGAGAAGGCCAGCATCGAGAAAAACGCCAGGAGCAGCATCCCGATCAGGCGCTTGAGCAGCGGCTCCCCGAAGGGTTGGTTGCGCGGATGCTTTAGGAACCGGAAGATGAAGTCGAACAGTTCGTAGCCGCCGACGAGCAGGAAGAGCAACACCCCCACGCCGACGGCCACGTGCACGAGATAGAAGCGCCTGAGCGAGCCGACGTAATTGACGGCCAGCCGCGCTTTCACCCCCCAGAAGAGGCGGGCCGGGCCCCGGAGGGTCTCGGCCCCCGTCATGACCAGGCTCCCCCTTCTTGTTCCTCGGTGAGGTGGAGAAAAAGTTCCTCCAGGTTGCCGGAGCGGCGCGTGGCTTCGCGCAGTTGGCCGATGGTGCCCAGGAACATCAATCGCCCCTTGTGGATCACGCCGATCCGGTCGGCCAGCTCCTCGGCGATGGCGAGCGTGTGCGTGGAGAGAAAGACGGTGGTTCCGGCCCGGCTTCTCTCCTTGAGAAGGGATTTGACGATCCGGACGGACTTGGGGTCCAGGCCCACCATCGGCTCGTCGATGATGAGCGCGGCCGGATCGTGCAGGAGCGAGGCCGCGAAGACGAGCTTCTGGCGCATGCCGTGGGAATAATTCTCGATGAATTGATCCTGGGCGTCCGTCAGCGAGAAGAGATCGAAGAAGGCTTTCATCCTTTGGGCCTGAACCGCTCGGGGGACGCCGAACATGTCCCCGACGAACGTGAAGAAGTCCCGGCCGGAAAGCTTCTCGTAGAGGTATGGGCGGTCGGGAATGTAGCCGATGCGACGTTTGGCTTCCTCGGGTTGATCGACCACGTCGAAGCCGGCCACGGCGGCCCGCCCCGCCGAGGGCATCAGCAACCCCGTCAACATCTTGATCGTCGTCGTTTTGCCCGCCCCGTTCGGGCCGAGAAAGCAAAAAATCTCCCCCCGCTCGATCTTGAGCGTCAGATCGATCACGGCCGGATGGCCGTCGTAGTTCTTGGAAAGTCCGAACGTCTCGATCATCGGCGCGCGGAGCAGGCTTTCACCAGCGCACGTCCACCGGATGGGCCGCCTCGGCGCGGGCTACCTCGGCCGGGTCCGGCAGCGCCCCTTCCGGCACGGCGTAAATCCAGGCCCACGCTCGGCCGTCCGGCCGCCGCAATTCTCGCCGGAGATGTCCCCCGGGCGCGAGTCGTTCGAGCACCGGCCGCATGGCGTTATGGTCGGTCACGGCGATCCAGCGCGAGCCGCCATCGGGCCGCAGGCCGTCGAAGTTCTCGTACGGCCGGACCTCTCGCTCGCCCGCCAGATATAGGAAGGAACGGTGCGCCGCCAGGAAGGCCGGCGCCCAGAAAATCACCCCCGCGGGCGTCTCGGCCGCGCCCCGGCCCAGTTGAGCTTCCCGCCCGTTGAAACTTTCCCACACGACGGGATCGCGGCCCCAGCGGCCGAAAACGTCCCGGGCGGTGAGCACCCCCGAGGCCGCCACCCAAGCCATCGCCGTCGCCGCCAGGGCGACCCGGATCCCCCGGCCCGTCGCCAGCGGTTCGGCGAGCCGCCAGCCGGCCTCGATGCCCAGGGCGACGAGAACTGCAACGGCGGGCGTCACGCCCAGCGTCCTGAGGAAGTTGGGCGAATCCGTCCGCGTCAGGATGGTCGGGGTGAGCCCCAGGCCAAGCCACAGGGGCAAGATCCAGCCCAGGGGCTCGCGCCGGCGGGCTCGCCTTAGAGTTTCGACCAAGCCGATGAGAAAGAAAACGCCCTGCAACGGATCGAGAGCCGGCTTCCACGGCAAATTGTGCTTCGGGACGTGGTCCCCCCGAATGTGAAACATCCCCAGGGCCTCGATCAGGTTTCCTCCGATCTCCCCGAGGGCGGGGCCGAGACCCTCGCTCAAGGGCGAAACGGCCGCCGGCCGGGCCGTCAGGTGCTCCGGATGACGCGCGTAGTGGATCAGGATCGGCGCGGCGACCAGGGCCGCCGTGACCAGCGCCACCCCTGAAAATCGCACGGCCTCGCGCCGAGGGCGTCCGGCCGCCGGCCAGACCGTCAGCGCCGCAACGCCCGGCAGCATGAAGAACCAGGCCAGATAGGTGTAAAAGCCGCCGCCGATCAGGGCGCCCAAGATCGCGGCCCGGGGGGCGCTCGGCAGCCGCCGCGCCCGGACGGCGCACCAGACCAGGAGCGTCAGCCATAACGGGAGCAGGAGGGATCGAAAGAGGAGTCGGCTGAAGATCACGTGCCAGCGCAGTGTGGCCAGCACGGCCGCGGCCAGGACGGCGACCCGCCCCCCCGCCGTGTCCCTGACCAGGAGGAAAAGGGCCAGCGTCGTCGCCAGCCCGACGACGGCGGCCGTGGCGCGCAAGGCCACCAGCTCCGGGCCGGCCAGGCGTGTTGCGCCGGCCAGCATCCAGACCCAGAGCGGTTCGCGGGGAAATTCGTCGGGGTAAACGAGCCGCCACGGCCCCCCGCGGGCCGTGGCGAGGGCGTCTTGGGCGTTGAGCGCCTCGTCGAACCAGAGCCCCGGCGGCGTCTCGTCCAATCTCGCGAACCGAAGCCCCCCGCCGAGGAGGAGGACCAGAGCCATCCCGGCGAAGGTCCGATGCCGTCCCCCCAGGCCTCGGAGGTCGGGAGAGGCGGGCTCCCCGCCCATGCTCAGCGCCCCCTCCCCAGCCGGATGCGGACGCTCTCGGCGTGAGCCGCCAGCCCTTCGGCGTCGGCCAGCCGGGTCGTCGCCGGCCCCAGACGTCGAAGTCCCGCCGCCGTCGCCTTGATGGCGTGACTCGTCTTGCAGAACGTCCACACGCCGAGGGGAGAAAAGAACCGCGCCGTCCCGCCGGTCGGCAGCGTGTGATTGGGGCCGGCCAGATAGTCGCCCACGGCCTCGGCCGAATATCGCCCGATGAAGAGCGCCCCCGCGTGGCGAATCCCTCGGGCAAGCCGCCCCGCCTCGCGCGTCATGATCTCCAGGTGTTCGGGAGCCCGGCGGTTGGCGATCTCGACGGCTTCCTCCCGCCGACGGACATGAATGACGTAGCCGTTCCGCGCCAGGGCCTTCTCGGCGATGCGCCGACGGGGCAGCCGTCCCGCCTGGCGCCGAAGCTCCCGCCGCAACCCGGCCACCGCCGATCGATCCCCACCGACGAAGACCACGCCGGCTGACGCCGCCTCGTCGTGTTCGGCTTGGGCCAGGAGGTCGGCGGCGACCCAGGGGATCGGGGCGCTCGCGTCGGCGAGGATCATCAGCTCGGTCGGCCCGGCGACCGCGTCAATATCGACCTGGCCGAAGAGCCTCCGCTTGGCGGCGGCGACGTAGACGTTGCCCGGTCCGACAAGCTTATCGACCCGCGGTATCGTCGCGGTGCCGAAGGCCAGGGCGGCCAGCGCCTGAGCCCCGCCGATCCTGAACACCCGATGGACGCCGGCCAGCCGCGCCGCCGCCAGGACGGCCGGGTGCGGGTTCCCGTCGGGCCCCGGCGGCGTGGCCAGGATGATCTCGTCGACGCCGGCCACGCGGGCCGGGATGGCGTTCATCAGGACCGTGGAAGGATAAGCCGCCTTGCCGCCGGGGGCGTAAATCCCCACGCGCTCGACGGGGGCCACGCGCTGCTCCATCCAGCCCAACGCCGGGTCCCGCACCCTGAAGCCGCGCAAAACCTGGCGGCGGTGAAACAGCTCGATCCGCCGGGCCGCCAATCGGAGCGCGGCCCGAAGGTCGGCCGGTTGGGCGCGCCACGCCGCTTTAAGCGTCTGCTCGGGGACCTCGAAGGCCTCGGGTCGAAGGCGAAGACCGTCGAACCGCAGCGTCCACCGGGCGACAGCGCGATCGCCTTCTCGTCGAACCGATTCGATGATCCGCTCGACGCTTCGTTCGACGGTTGGGTTCGGCTGAGACGACCGCGTGAAGAAGCGTTCGACGGCCTCGCGTTGTCGCGGCCATTCAAAGAGCTTCATGGCGCAGGCAACTTTCCCCGGCCCGATGCCGGAAGATCGCGCGGGAAAAATCCCAGGCCGGATGGACCGTCATAGGCACACAGCGGGCCAGGATAAGAAGTCCTCGGGCCATCGCCGAATCGGTCCTGAAGACGGCACTATGAGCCGGTTGCTCCGGAGAACGCAACCCATCGCCTAGGTCCCGGCCGTGGATGGAAGTCGTCGAGCCGCCAGGACCTGGCGATAGACGGCCTCGATCGCCTCGGCCCAGGCTGCCGGGCCGTGTCGCGCCTCCGCCTGATGGCGGCCTCGCAGAGCCAGTCGGCGTCGTCGACAGCCGTCCCGCGCCAGGTCCACGAGCGCCTCGGCCAGGGCCGAGGCGTCTCCCGGAGGCACAAGCCGGCCGAACGGCTCCCCATCGCCGGGGGCCAGAATCTCCGGGATGCCGCCGACGGCGCTGGCGACGACCGCCACGCCCGAAGCCATATATTCCAGCGTCACGCGGCTTGAACCTTCGGAACCGAGCGAAGCAACGACTCCGAGGTCAAGCGAAGCCATCGCCTCCGGAACGTCCGTCAGCCAGCCCTGGAGGCGCAGGCGGTCGCCAAAACCGGCGCGCTGGGCCAGATCGCGAAATTTGCGGCGCTTGCCGGCGCGGCTGCGCCCGCTCATGAAGAACCGCGCCTGCGGGCAGGCCGCCGCCACCCGCTCGGCGGCTTCCAGGAACACGCGTTGCCCCTTTATGGCCTGGAAGCGCCCGATGAGGCCCACCCAGATGATCTCGTCCGCCCCGAGCCGGCGGGCCGGATCCGACCGCCAGCCGTCCGATCGGCGCCGCGGATGAAACGCCTCCAGATCGACGGCCGAAAGGATCGTCCGGCGCAACGGGACACGTTCCACGAGCGGACCCAGGCTCGCCTCGGCCGCCCGCGAGACGCTCACCAGGGCCGCCGTCGCATGACGGTAAAGCCAGCGATTGAACGGATGCTGGCGCACGGGCGTCACGACGTGACGCGTCCGCACGATGGGCACGCCGGCCGGCAAGGCCGCCGCGGCCGCTAGCCAATGATCCTTACCGCGGTGGGCATGAATGAGCTCGATCTGTTCGCGCCGGAGAAGCCGATAGAGCGCCCAGGCGTCGCCTCCATCCCCCCACGGTCGAAACCCTCCGGAGAACTGCAGGGCCAGGTGGGGCCAGCCTTCGCGTCGGGCCTGGGCCTCCAGGGGCTGCCCCCGGCGGCAGACAAGCCAGACGTGGTGGCCGCGGCGGACAAGCTCCCGGTAAAGGAGCGCGCAATGGCCGACCTCGCCGATCCACCGCCGCCCGCTGTTGGCCAGGATCAAGCGCATGGTTGATCTCGCCCTGGGCCGCCGCGGCCGCGCCGCAGAACCGTCGCCCCCCCCAGGCCGACGATCAGGCCGCAGGCAAGCCCGACGAGCCAGCGATTTCCCCAGCGCACGTAAAACGTGAGGGTCGTCTGTGGCCGAGCGGTTCCGAGAATAACGCCCCGTTCGCCGAGCGGCAGCGTGGCCGTAAGCCGGCCCGCCGGGTCGATGAGCGATGAAATGCCGGAGTTGGCCGCCCGGGCGACCGGCCGGCGCGTCTCCACGGCCCGCAGCCGCGCCAGATGATGATGTTGGGCCGCCCCGGCCGAGCGACCGTACCAGGCGTCATTGGTGATCACGGCCAGAAGATGAGCCTCGGCGCGCGTGAGCCGGCGCGCCTGAGCCGAAAAGCTGGATTCAAAACAGATCATGGCGGCGAGGCCATGACCGCGCGTCGAGAAAACACGGACGACCTTCCCTTCGTTAAAATCAGCGATCCCGACGAGAGCTCTCACCCCCGGGAGTTCCCCGACGTAAGGGATGTATTCGCCGAACGGCACGAGCCGCATCTTGTCCTGCTGCGCCGCCGCCGTGACCGGCTCTCCGGCGGGAAGGAAGTAGGCGCTGTTGTAGGCCTCCTCGATCCCACCCTCGCGATCCACGACGAGCCGGACGGCCCCGAAGACCGCATCAGCCCCGATCGGGGCCAGCAGGCCTTCGATTCTCCGATGGAGGGGCTGGTCAAATTGAAAATCCAGCGCCGGGAACGTCGATTCGGGCGTCACGATCAGGTCCACGCCCGGCTCCACCCTATCCTGGATCAAGCCTTCCAGAAGCTTCTCATGTTCTCGAAGGAGCCGCCCCCGGACCGCCGCGTCCTCGGCCATGTAGCTGGCCATTTTTTCCATCTGATCGATGTTCGGCTGAATGAGGGCCACGCGCAGGGCCGTTGAGGCGGGCGTTTCCGCGAGCCGATCCGCCCAATTTCGTTCGCGGATGGAGGAAAACGCCAGCAGGGCCGCGGCGGCCGCCGTCGCCGAGACCGCCCAGACCGTCGATCGGCGCTCCGGCCGGCCGGCCCTCCTCCACTTGAGAGCATGCGCGCCGATCGCGAGGGCGGCCCCCGCGCACACGAGCACCGTCGCCGATACGCCAAGCTCCCCGAAGAACTCGGCCCACTGGATCGCGGCCGGCCACGGGGCCCAGGCGTGGGCGAGCAGCGTCCAGGGATCGGCGAGTCGCCCCAACGTTCGGAACCATTCGCCGAGAAGCCACAGCGCCGCGAAGGCCACAAAACCCGCCGAGGGGCCGAGCCCCGTGAACCACCGTCGGACAATGACGGCGGCGAGGGCCGGATAGAGCGCCATGTAGAGCGCCATCACGGCCACGCCCACGGGGGCCACGGCGTTATAGCGGACCAGCGTCAACAACCAGGAGATCGCAACGCCATAGAAAATCAGGCCGCCGACGAGCACCTGGCGGAACGCCCTTCGGGGCGTCGCGGCGTTCCAGGCGGCCAGAAACAGCCCCGCCGGAGCGAGCGGGATGAGCGCCCGAAGCCCCGCCGGGTCGAAGGCCAATCCCCCGGCCAGCCCGCCGAGGGCCGCGGCCCCCCATCCGATAGCGTCTGCCGGCGGCCTTTTCGTCCCGGCGGTTGTCCTGGGACGCATCACGGCGACCTGGGGAATGCGGGCGGGGGTCAATTGTACTCGGCGTTGATCCGGACGTAGTCGGGGGAAAGGTCGCACGTCCAGAGGCGACAGCGGCCGCGCCCGCGACCGACGGCGACGTGGATCGTGATCTCGCGGGCGGCCATCGCCCGGCGCAGCGCACGGCGGTCGAACGGTTTTGCCCGGCCCGCCTCCAAAACCCTCACACCTTGGATCCGGATCGAGACCCGTCCCGGTTGAACGCCGGGCCGGACCTGACCCAGCGCCTGGACGATGCGTCCCCAATTCGGGTCCTCGCCGTATATCGCCGTCTTGACCAGCGCGGAATTGGCGACGGCCCGGCCAAGCCGGCGGGCTGAAGCTCGGTCGCGGGCGCCCCGGACCTCGATCGTGACCCGCTTGGTCGCGCCTTCTCCGTCCCCGGCGATCGCCTCGGCGAGCTCCCGAGCCACCTCGAGCAACGCGCGCGCAAACCGACGGGCTTCTTCGGTCGAAGGGGCCGCTCCGGGGGGGGCCGGCCGGCTTCCGAGAAGCAACACCGTGTCATTGGTGCTCGTCTGCCCGTCGATCGTCAGGCAATGGAAGGATGCATCCGTGGCGGCCTTGAGGGCGCGGCGGGCGAGGGCGGGCGTGACGGGAAAATCGGTGGCGAAGAAGGCGAGCATCGTCGCCAGATCGGGCTGAACCATGCCCGCTCCCTTGGCGAGCCCCAGGACGGTCCTGACCGAGCCGTCCTCCAGCCGCGCGGTCCGCCGGCTGAGCTTCGGCCGCGTGTCGGTCGTCAGGATGGCTTCGGCCAGCGCCGGCCACCCCCGGCAGGAGAGCCCGCGCCTGACCACCTCCAACCCCGCCAAGATTTTCGCCACCGGCAGCCGCTCGCCGATCTTGCCGGTCGAGGCCATCAGGAAGGAGCCGCGCGGCCTGCCCGTCAGCCGTTCGGCCTGGCGCAGGAGCGCTCGCGCGTCCCGGAGGCCTTCGGCGCCGGTCACGGCGTTGGCGTTGCCGCTGTTGACGATCAGGCCGTGGATCGGTCGAGGCCGCGCCAGCCGCCGCCGGAGAAGGACGACGGGGGCCGCGGGGAAACGATGGGTCGTTGTCAGGGCCACGGCGAGGGCGGGGCCCTCGCAAAGGATCATCCCCAGGTCACGTCGCCCGGACGGCTTGATGCCGGCGGCGATCCCCCCGGCCAGGAAGCCCTCGGGGTAACGCGGTGGCCTCATGGAAGCCAGAGATAGAGCATGCGCGTCTGGAGCGGATGCCCCAGGTCCAGGCCGAGGTCCACCTTGAGGAGATTGAGCTCGCCGCCGGAGCCTTTGAGGACGGGCCGGCGGCCGCCGGTGGTGGCGTAGACGTTGCCTCGAAAATCGTAAGGGTACTCGTAGCTTACGACGGCGGCGTCCCTCAGGCCCGCCAGGCTCTTGGCCCGTTCGATCACGTCGTCCATGTAGGCGACGCCGTCGATCAGACCGACGGCCCTGGCCGTGGCGGCGTCAAGCTCGCGCCCGTCGGCCACGCGGGCCAGGGCGGCGCGATCCAGCCCCCGGTTTCCCCGCGCCTCCAGAATCACGTTCAGGAACCGGAGGTGGAGGCCGTCGATCGTCTCCTGAATCAAAGCCCGCTGCTCCTCGGTCAATGGACTCCAGGGGGACCCCAGGTCCTTGTTCTCCCCGGATTTGACGACGCGCATGCCGAAGCCGATCTTTTCCGAGAGTCCCTGCAGATCGGGGAGCATCATGAGGACGCCGATCCCGCCCGTCAGCGTCGTGGGATGGGCGTAGATCTCGTCGGCGGCCATGGCGACGTAGAGCCCCCCGGAGGCGGCCACGTCCATCATCGAGGCGACGATCGGGATGCCCCGCCGCCGCTTGAACTCCTTGAGTTCGTGATAGATCACGTCGGAGGCCGTCACGCTCCCGCCGGGGGAGTCGATCCGGAGCACAATGGCCTTGATCGCGTCGTTCTTCTCGGCTTTCTTCAGCCGGTCCTTGAGTTCCACGAGCATCCCGGACCCGTTCAGAAACAAGCCCCGGACTTCTCCCACCGAGATCAACCCTGAGAGATCGAGGAGCAGGACCTGATCGCGCGTCCACCAGTGATCGGCGGGGACGATCGTTTCGCTTCGCATCGGGCCCCGCTCCCCTCCGAAGACCGACACCGGAATCGTGACGCAGCCTTCCACGGCGAGCGCCCCGGCCAGCAAGACGGAGCCGAGCGTCAGGCGGCCGACGGCCTTGGCGGGTTTCGCCCAAAATGGCAGACGCGGGCATCGGAAAACGTGAGGATTCATGCGGCGATTGCGTCCCCCCCCGTCCCCGCCGGCAGCGTCCTATTGAGCCCCGCCGGGGGTCAACAGCATAGGGCATTCCGCCGACCGAATAAAGCCCTGGCCGCCCAGGCCGGGCCGGGCGGGGGCGCTGCCGATTCAGAGCCGACCGAACCGGCGGTCGAGCTGCTCCTTGCTCAGGAGAATCATCGTGGGCCGTCCATGGGGACATCGAAGGGCCTCGGCCGTGCCGAGCACGCGATCCAGCAAGGCCTCCATCTCGGCTCGCGACAGCGCCTGGCCGGCCTTGATGGCCGCCCGACAGGCCGCCCGCGCCACAATCGCCTGCCGCAGGCGCTCCAGCTCGCCCGCCAGATCGCCGCGGGCCAGCTCGTCGGTCAAGTCCTTGAGCAGCCCCCCGAGGTCGATCGCCTGGAACAGCGCCGGCGTCGAGTGCACGGCATAGCTCCCGCCGCCAAAAGCTTCGGTTTCGAAGCCTTCGTCGGTGAGGGCCGGGGCGAGCGTTTCCATGAAGGCGGCCTCCGCCGGGCCGGGCTCATAGAGAAACGGCACGAGGAGAGGCTGGACCTCCCGCCCGTCGGCGCGATCCAGATATTCCAGGTAAAGGCACTTCTCGTGGGCGGCGTGCTGATCGATCAGGAGCATCCCCCGGCCGGGGGCTTCGGCCAGAATATAGGTCAGGGCCAGTTGACCCAGGATTTGGGGTCGGGGGGTTCCATAGTCCCGGATGAGCCGAGCTTCTTCGGCCGCGGCCTCGTCGGCATAGGTGGGCGCCGGCGGCGGGGACTCCGTCTCGACCGGCGGATCGACAGGCAATCCCTTACCCACCGACTCCTCGGGCGGACGCGCGACGCTGGCGCCGAGCGGCAGATTCCGCGGCTCCACCCGCGCGTCGGAAGGCGTCCCGGAAGGGGTCGGGGCGGCTAGCTCCGACGAAACGAAGAAAACTGGAGGCGGCTTGACAGCCTGCCGCTCGCTCCCGGAAGGGATCGGGGACCGTCCGCTCGAACCGCCTGAGGCCGTCATCGGGCCCACCTGGAGCCGGGGAACCAGATCGGCCCCCCGAAGGGCCTCCAAGGCCGCCCGGTGGACGGCGCCCGCCACCAGCGGCTCGTTGCGGAAGCGCACTTCGTCTTTGGTCGGGTGAACGTTCACGTCGATCTCTTCGCCCGGCAATTCGACAAACAGCGCCGCCACGGGGAATTGCTGTGTCATCAGCAACCCCCGATAGGCCTCCTGCAAGGCGAACGTCAGCGGCCGGGCCACGATCGGCCGCCCGTTGGCGAAGAAGTACTGGTGCCGTCGGTCCCGGCGCGGGTGACGCGGCGATCCCACGCAACCTTGGACGCGCACGCCCTGGAGCGTGTGATCGACCGCCAGGAGTTCACGGGAGGACTCCCCCGGAAGCAGGGCTTCCAGGCGCTCGGCCAGCGTTTGCGGCGCCGGCAATTTGAGATAGGGCTTGCCCCGCCACTGGACGTGAAAGGCCACGTCGGGGCGCGTCAGCGCCTGGCGCACGATCTCGCGCAGCGCGTGGCCCCACTCGACCAGCGGCGCGCGCAGGAATTTGAGCCGCGCCGGCGTATTGTGAAAGAGGTCCCGTACGGTCACGGTCGTTCCGGGGGGGGCGCCCGCCGGCTCGAGCCTCACGTTCTTCCCCGCCTCGCAACGCAGCCGGCAGCCCGCCTCGTCCTCCCGTCGGCGGGTCAGAATCTCCAGGCGCGAGACCGAGGCGATCGCGGCCAGGGCCTCGCCGCGGAACCCTCGCGTGGCCAGCCGCTCAAGGTCCTCGATGGCCGCGATTTTGCTCGTCGTGTGACGTTCGACGGCCAGACGCGCGTCGGCGCGGCTCATGCCGGCGCCGTCATCGCGGACGGCGAAGCTGAGGGCGTCTTCCTCGATGAGGATCTCGATCCGCCGCGCGCCGGCGTCCAGGCTGTTCTCGATCAGCTCCTTGACGGCCGAAGCCGGCCGGACGATCACCTCGCCGGCGGCGATTTGATTGACGAGCGAGGGGGAGAGCCGCCGAATGCGGCCCTCGGCGGGCGTCGTCGTGGAGGTCGGGGAGGAGGGAACCGTCACGATGAGTCGTTGAAAGGGAGGGCCCGGCCGGCGGCGACCCCGGCGGTCATTCTAAAGCCCGATCGCCAGGCTGGGGAGGTCTAATCCGCGCCGTCTGACCCCGGGCCGGTTCAAGAACCTCCGAACTTGAGGCGCTCGCTCTTGAAACGCTGGGCCAGCTCGAGCAGGAAAACGTCGCGCAGGGCCCGTCCGGCCTCGGCGTTCTTGACCGGCAGGCTCGCCACGAGTCGGGCCCCCGCTCCATCCAGCGCTTCCAGAAACACCTGCGGCTCGCCTCGACCGGCGAGCGTCTTCTCGGTCTTGACGACCGACCGGGCGACGGCGATCGCCGCCGCCTTGGCCTTTTCGAGCGAGAGGCCCCCATCGACGTGAAATTCGACCTCCACGCGCCGGGCCTTTTCCGGGTGCGCCGACGAACGGAGCATCCCCTCCACCAGTCGCCGGTTCGGAACGAGCGTGATTCGGCCGTCGCTCTCGACGAGCGTGGCGTGGAGCGCCCCGAGGCTTTCGAGCCGGCCCTCAGGGCCGCCCTCAAGCTCGATCCACTCCCCGGTCGCGAGGGGACCCCGCCCCGCCAGGATAAGCCCTGCCAGGAAATTCGCGACCGTCTCCCGCAGCGCCAGTCCGCCGACGGCCCCGGCCGCGCCGGCGACGATCAGCCACGGAAGCAGCGGCAATCCGAGCAACGCCAAAGCCAACAGACCGACCGTCGCCACGATCGCGGCCTGCGCCGTCCGCCGCGCCGAGGTCTGACGCAGCCGGCTTCCTTCGGGGCCGATCGTCTTCCAGGCCTCCAAGGCCGCGAGCGCCGTTCCTCCGGCGCCGAGGACGAAAGTCAGCTTTAAGAGCGCCACGAGCAGCCCCCTCGGGGCCGGCGGCAACGGCCAGAGCCCGATGAGTAGGGCCGCGAGGGCGAGCGCGATGGCGAGCGCCGCCGGCCAATCCAGGGCCCGAAGCAGCAGCTCGCGCGCGGGCGTCGGCCGCAGGCGGACTGCACGTTCAATCCCCGGCCGAAGCCTCTGGCGGGCCGCCACGCCCACGGCCGCCAGCGCCCCGCTCAGCGCGAGCGGCCCGAGCCAGGCGAAGACGTCAAGGAGCGCCATGAGGGAACGATTTCTTTTTCCGCCCCTGGAATGGGCCATGATACCTTCGGGCCGGGCCGTCTTCAATTTGACCGGCCCGACGACGTTCCTTCATTTCCGCAAGCAGCGTCGGCCGCTCCGATCGCCCGCTCCTTGAGCTTCTGGCTGCGCCCGCTTCCCTGGTTTGCCCTCGCTGTGGTCCTCCGGTTGGGTTACCTGCAGGAGCAGCAACTGACCTCCCCGCTCTTCGATCAGCCGCTGCTCGACGAGCAGGAGATGGCCGAGGCGGGTCGAAGATTGCTGGATGGCGAGGGATTCGGCCCGGAGCCGTTCTTCCGGGCGCCGCTTTATCCGGTTGTCGTGGGCGGGGCGATGGCCGTCGGCGGAGCGGGCTGGTTCTGGCTCCTACGGTTCGTTCAGCACCTGGGCGGGGCGGCCTTGGTGCTGCTCGTTTACGACGTGACGCGCCGGCTTTTGGGGCCAGGTCCGGCGGGGCGGCTCGGCGGGACGATCGCCGCCGTCGGTCTTGCCCTCTATGGGCCGCTCATTCGGCTCGAACACCTCCTCGCCCTGGATTTCACGCTCGTCTTCTTCCAATCCGTGATGCTGTGGAGCCTCATTCGGATGGCCACCGCGCGTGCCGGGCGGTTGCGGCTCGCTTGGGCCGCCTTAGCGGGGGCGGCGGCGGGGTTGGCCTGGCTCACGCGACCGACCCTCACGCCGCTCATCCCGCTCTTGGCGCTTTGGATCCTCGGTTCGACGCTCCGACGGCCGGTCCGGAAGCCGCGGCGACTTCGAGGCTGGAGCCTCGCCGCCGCCTGCTTTCTCGTCGGGCCACTGGTCGCGATCGCCGCCTTCGGGCTGCGCAATCGGCTCGTCGCCGGGGAGGGGCTTCTGCTCCCATGGCAAGGGGGGTTCAACTTCTATCATGCCAATCGGATGGGAGCGAGCGGACGCTATTTCCTTCAGCCGGTTTTTGCGCTGACGGAGGCGGGGAATCCCACGCGGGAGCTGACCATCGCCGGTTATGAAGCGGCGGTCGCGCGCGCCGCGGCGGCCCCTGCGGGCGGAGGTTCTCGCGCGATCGACGCCCATTGGCGGCGGCTGGCCTTTGAGGAGATCGGACGTTCACCCGGGGCCTGGCTCCGCCTGCTGGGCCGCAAAACGCTTTATCTCCTGAACGACCGGGAGATTTACAGCTTCGAAGTCTACGAAGTCGAGAAAGGCTTATCGAAGTTGCTCCGGTGGTTGCCGTTTGGGTTCGGTTGGGTTTGGTCGGCGGCGCTCGCCTCGCTCGCCGTTTGGGCGCAGGTTCCTCGAGGGCGTCGCTCCCTCATCGCCCTCCTCTGGCTCTATTTCGTCGGCTTCGGCGGCGCGCTGGCGCTTTACTACGCGAGCGGCCGCATGCGGATGCCGCTCGTATTCCCGGCCGCGGCCCTGGCGGCGAGCGGTCTGGCCCTGATGGCCCGCGGGACGACCTCGAGCCCTAAGGGCGTCTTTCGGCGATGGGTTTTCTTTTGCGCTCTCGCTCTGGGCGGCTTCGTCCTGAGCTTCGCCGATTGGTGGGGGGTCCGGTCGGAACGGCTGGCTCATCTCGAATACGCGCGGCTGAGCAACGCCGCCTGGAAGAGGGGCGAGCCCGGCCGGGCGCTCGCCTTCGCCGATAGGGCCGAGGCCGAGCTCCCCGGCTATCCGACGGTTCCGCTGCTGCGCGGCCAGGCCTTATACAGCCTGGAGCGGATCGAAGAGTCGGCGGCGGCGTTTCGAGAAGCCCTCGATCGCCTGCCGGAGGATCCGGTCCCGCCGTTCAATCTGGGCGCGATCGAATACTACGATCGCGGCGATCCCGAAGGGGCCGAGCCCTGGTTCGCCGAGGCGCTGCGCCGTCAACCCCGGTACGCTCCGGCGGCGGGGATGGCCGCCTTGCTCAGTCTGGGAAGAGGCGACGTCGACGGCGCGCGCCGAACCTTAAAACCTTATGTGGACCGTTCCCCCGACGGCCTCCCCCTGGCCGTGCTGACGGCCTTGATCGCTCTGGCTTGCCGAGATGGGGACGCCCCGCTGGTGGATCGCCGGCTGGCTGCCTATGAGGCCAGGCTCGGCGGCGCGACGTGGCGGGAGCGCCTGGAAGCCGAGCTGGCCCGGCTCGGCCTGACCGATTGCCTGAGCGCCCGGGTAATCTCAACCCCATCTCCACCCCGTGGATGAACGGACCTTCCGTCTGCTTTCCGCACGCTCAAACGCACATTGGGCCCCTCGACTTTCATTGATCGCTCCCTGTTCGACTCGAATAGAATGCGGCCGTGACCTCTTCCTTGGGCCATCATCTGAACCACCGCGACGTGATCGTGGCGCGCTCGACCGCGCCGGGCGAGGGGGCGATCGCCATCGTCCGGCTGGATGGCGAGGGCGTCGCTCCGTTGCTTCGGCGGCTTTTCATCCCCCAAGGCCGTCGCCACCCGGTGGATTATCCCCGCCGGTTGATCTTCGGCCAGTGGATCGACCCCAACGCCGAGAGCGCCGACGGCCTGATCGACGAAGGCATGACCGTCTTCTTTCGAGGGCCCCGCTCCTACACGGGCCACGATCTGGCGGAGCTGCATTGCCACGGCGGGGCGGTCGTCGTTCGCCGGTTGATCGAGGCCGCCGTCAGCCTGGGGGCGCGGCCGGCCGCGCCCGGCGAGTTTACCCGCCGCGCCTACTTGAACGGCCGGCTCGACCTGGCCCAGGCCGAGGCCGTCGCCGAACTCATCCAGGCCCAGACGACCGCCGCGCTCCGGCTGGCCCAACGTCAACTCGCCGGGGGTCTCTCCCGCCTCGTCGAGGGTCTGCGCCAGACTCTCATCGAGCTGGCCGCTGAGATCGAAGCCCGGATCGACTTCCCGGAGGAAGGGATCGAACCCGCCGAGGCGGCTCGCCTGCTGGCCCAATTCGTCGATATCGCCGAGGGGGTGGCCCGGCTGCGGGCATCGGGCCGGCGCGGGCGACTCCTTCGTGAAGGGGCGCACCTGGCCATCGTGGGGCCGCCCAACGTGGGGAAATCCAGTCTCATGAACGCCCTGGCGCGCGAGGATCGGGCGATCGTGACTCCGGAGCCGGGCACGACGCGGGATACGGTCGAGTGTCGCATCGATCTCGAAGGCATCCCCGTGACGCTGATCGACACGGCTGGCCTGCGGGAGGCCGACGACGTCGTCGAGCGCCTGGGGGTCGAACGTACGCGCCGGGCCATCGCCGAGGCCGACGCCATCGTCGAGGTGCGCGACGCCACGGGAGGGATTCCTCCCCTCGCGGGGCCGCTCGCTCGGCCGCCGGACCTGATCGTCGAAAATAAGATCGACCTCGTGCCGCCACCCCGACCCGAGATCACGCCCTCCCCGAACGCCCCTCCCCGTCTGTTCCTCTCAGCCTTGACGGGGGAGGGGATCGAGCGCCTTGAAGCCACGCTGGCGGCGTTGTTCCTCGGCGAGGGTGCGAGCCGCTGCCTCGGCGGGGAGGCCGATGATGTGCCCATCGGCGAGCGCCACGACGCGCTCTTGGCGCGGGCCGAAACCGCGCTGGCCGAAGCCCGGGGGGCCTGGGAAGCCGGTCTCGGCGGCGAGTTGGCGATGATCGACCTGCGGGAGGCTTTGGCCGCTCTCGACGAAGTCATCGGGCTCTCGGCCGATGAGGCCGTCCTTGACCGGATCTTTGAGCGCTTTTGTCTGGGGAAATAACCCCGACGGGACCGTGCGGCCTGGGGCTCAGACCTGTGGCCCGGGGCCTTCCAGCACGATTCGGATTCTTTCCAGCAGCTCGCTGGCGCGATAAGGCTTCTGGATAAACCCGGCCAGCCCCTTGCCGCTGAAGCGGTGCGTGGCCTCCTGCTCATTGTAGCCGCTGCTCAGAAGAACCTTCACGTCGGGCTTGAGCCGCCGCAGCTCCCGGAATGTTTCCTCCCCGCTCATGTGCGGCATCGTCATGTCGAGAATCACCAGGCGGATTTCATCCCGGTGAGCGAAGAAGAAGTCCAGGGCGGAGCGACCGTCGGCGGCGCAGAGAACCCGGAAACCGCTACGCTCCAAAATATCCTGACTGACGGCAAGGATCGTCTCTTCGTCGTCGACCAGCAGAATCGTCCCGGAGCCGGACCAGGCGACGGCGGGGGCGGCCTCTCCGGCGATCGGGAGGGCCGGCTGTTGACTGGAGGGGAAGAGGACCTTGAAGGAGCTGCCGCGGCCGGCCTCGCTGTAGACCTTGATCGTTCCCCGATGGCCGCGGACGATCCCGATGACGGCGGCAAGCCCCAGCCCTCGACCCGTGAATTTCGTGGTGAAGAAGGGGTCGAAGATGCGCTTGCGGGTCTCCTCGTCCATCCCGACGCCGTTGTCGGCGACTTCCAGAAAGACGTAAAGCCCGGGGGGGAGTTCCTCCCCGACGAACGTATCGACCAGGTAGCGCCAGTCGCACTGCATCGCCCCGGTGGTGAGCGCGATGACGCCGCTGCGTTCGCCGATGGCTTCCGAGGCGTTGGTGATCAGGTTCATGATCACCTGGCGGAGCTGGGTGGCGTCGGCTTCGATCGCCGGCAGGTTATGGGCCAGTTGATACTTGATGATCGCCTTTTTCGAGATCGAGAGCTCAAGCAGATGGGTCATATCCTGGATCACGGCGTTCACGTCCAGAGGCTGGATCATGAACTTCCCACGGCCGGAATAAGCCAGCATCTGTCGGCAGAGATCAGAGGCCCGCTGGGCGATCTTGACGATGTCCTGGACGTAATTGCGTCCCGGCGCCGTCGGCGAAAGGTCCATCAGGGCCAGATCGGCGTTGCCGAGAACCCCCAGAAGGAGATTGTTGAAGTCGTGAGCGATCCCGCCGGCCAGGACGCCGAGGCTTTCCAGTTTCTGCGCCTGTTGGAGCTGCGCCTCGAAGGCCCGGCGCTCCTCTTCGGCCCGCCGTCGTTCCGTCACGTCGATCAGCGAGCCGACGATCCGTTCAACGGCCCCGCGGTCGTCGGTCAGCGCCTCTCCGTAACCGAGCACCCAACGATAGTCGCCGTCGGCGTGCCGGAGGCGAAATTCATCGGCGTAAGGTCGCGCTGGATTCTCCGCCGCGGCCCGCAGCCGCGCCATGACGCGCGGACGTTCCTCCGGATGCAGCCGGCCTTCCCACTCTTCGAGCGACGGCCGCAGATGACTTTCGCCGATCAGCTCGCCCCATTCCGGCGAATAGGTCACGTCGCCTCGGCCCGGCCGCCAGTCCCAAAGGCCGATCCGCGAGCCGCGCACGGCTTGACGCAGCCAGGCCTCGGCCTCCCTCAGGGCCGTCTCGGCCCGCTTGCGCTCCAGCATCTGCACGAACATGTCCCCGACGATCCGCAGGAGCGCGATGTGTTCATCGGACCACGCCTTCACCGCGGTAACCGCGTCGAAGCCGACGAAGCCGATGACGGCCCCGCGGGAAATCAGCGGGACGGTGATCAAGGATTGAATGTCTTGGGCTTCGAAGTGCCGCTTTTCCAGCGAGGCCTCCGGCGGTAGGTCGGCCACGCGCGGGACGTGGACGACCTCCCCGGCCAACGTCCTGGGGGTAAACCAGGGGAGTTCCTCGGCCGGCCGGAGGTCCTGGAGATTGGCGATTTGCGCCGAGACGCCGGGGGCGCACCACTCGTGCGTGTTGTCCATCCGGTCGTGCCCGTGGCGGAAGAGGAAAATGTAGCTCCGGTCGACGCCGGCGAAGCGTCCGATTTCGGCCAGCGTCGCTTGAATGCCGGCGTCGATCGCCTCGGGGGCCAGGTTGATGAACCGGGTTGAAAGCGCGATGAGGATCGCCTGCAGCTCCGCCCGGTCGCGCAGTTGGCGCTCGATGGCCTTCCGATCGGTGATGTCCCGGCAGACGGAGCGGCTGTAGAGGATGCGCCCCTCGGCGTCCCGCACGGCCGAGACGTTCAGGCTGACTTCAACCTTTTCGCCCGTGCGGGTTCTGAGCTCTAGTTCGACGTCGTGCAGCTCCCCCTCGCGCAGAAAGTCCCGAAACGCCTGCTTGGCCTGGCGGGCGCTGGCGCCTTGATACACCTCAATCCCCCGGCGACCGATCAACTCCTCCTTGGTGTACCCCAGCCGATCGGCCAGCGTCTGGTTGCACTCCAGGATGCGGCCGGTGGCGGCGTCCAGGGAGAAGAACATGTCCGGCGCATTGTCATAAAGATCGGCGTATTTGGCTTCCGAAGCCGCCAGCGCGGCCTGAGCACCCACCAGCCGAGCATGATCCCGCCGCAGCAACCCCAGACTGGCCCCCATGCCGACGACAAGGAGCGCGGTGGCCAGGATGATCGACAGGGTCGGCCAGTCCCACCAGGGTGGCAGATCCTCGCTCAACTCCAGCCGGACGCCGCCGACCGGCAGCTCGAGGGTCTCCGAGGTGATCAGGTCGCCGCGTCCATTGGTGGCGGTTCCCCCTTGAGCGAAGGTCTGGCCTTCCGGCCCGATCAACCGATAATTGTTACCGGCCAACGCCGGCAGGCTTAAGACGGGGGTCAGCAACTCACGGAAAAGAAAGTGGCCGGCGAAGTAGCCCTGGCTGTTCCCATTGGCGAGCACTGGGGCCCAGATTTCGAAGGCGGGACCCCCGATGGGAGATTCGAACGGCGGGGTGAAGACCGGGCGGCCCGACGCTCGGGCGGCTTCGGCGGCGGCGATCTGATCCGGTAGATTGAGATGCAGGCCGATCAGCGAGCGATGCGGCTCTTCGGGCGCCACGTGCGCCACGGAAAGGTCGGCTTCGACCCACGTGATCCAGATCAGCTCCGGCCGCAGGTCCACGTATCGGGAGGCGGCGTCACGAAAGGCGCCGGGCGCAAGCCGGTCGCGGGCCCGCTCATCGGCCAGCAACATCAGATATTGCTGAATGCCGACAAGACGAAATCCCATGGCCTGCCGGGCCGAGGTCACCGCCTCGGCTTGAGCGGCGCGATGCGCCCGCACGGTCCGCGTTCGCAGGAAAGCGAGCGAGAGACCGACGAGCAGGAGGAGAGGGAGGGAAACCCAGAACGGAGCCAGCCAGCGCGCCGGTGCGGCGGGGGAGGGGATGCCTGTTCGAGGAGCCCTTCCCATCTCGACCTCCCGGATGGCGGGACGGAACTTGAGGAGCGTGACGCCGGCGCCGGGGCCGGATAAGCGTGCGGCCGGGAGCGGAGACCATGCCTTCCGTCCGGGGCCCCCGTCACGTTAGTGTCCGCCCCGGGCGGCGGCAAGCACAAAAACCGGAACGCCCCCGAGGGCGTTCGGGGGCGTTCGAGCTGAGCGCGCCGCGCCGGGGCGCGCCGGATTCGGCTTAGCGCGGTCACGCCGTTGGCGGCGCCTTCACTTGACGGCGATGTCGATCTTGCGGGGCCTGGCCTCATCAGCGATCGGCAGGTGAATTTCCAGGACGCCATCGCGGAACTCCGCCCGGACGCGCATGGGGTCGATCGCGTCGGGGAGCTGAACCGTTCGCAGGAACTCCCCGTGGCGACGCTCCGAGTAGTGATAGCGCCCCTCCTTCCGCTCGGTCTCCGTTTTCCGGACGCCTTTGATCGTAAGCGTGTCCTCGTAGACCGTCAGCTCGACGTCATCCTTCGTGACGCCCGGCAGGTCGGCCTTGACGACGACGGCCTCGTCGTCCCGCGTCACGTCGATGGCGGGGCTGAAGAAGACGCCCTCGCCGCCGTCGGCCCGCGAGAAGCCGCGCAGCCAGGGGCTCATCAAGCGGTGCAGATGCCGATCCCAGCTCTCCAATTCGGAGAAAACGTCCGGCAGGTCCGTCCGCGTTGCCAGTTTCAGGAGCGACATGGTGGGCTCCTCCTCTTGAAAGTTTTTCGGGGAGATCGGCTTTCGTTCGGTTCGCGTCTCCCATCATCTTCCAGCTTCTATTAGAGAGCAATGCCTGTGCCAGCGTGTGGAGAGCTTAACCAGATATATAACATCATATAATTCAATAATCCGTACATTACCATCTTGACGATGCCAGGCCGATCCAGGGGCCTCTTTTGTATCGAATTGATACGCTGCCCTAGAGACGACTTTTTCCTGTGCGCCGAGCCGGTTTTGATCGCGGCGTGCGGCCAGGGTTCGCGATCGCGTCTGAGTCAAAATGATACGGGGCCCGTCGGCCCCTGAGTTCCCGACCTTTCGCGGCCGGCTCCGCTCAGCGGACCACGATACACAAGATCAGGGAGGAGCGGATATGGCGGATCACTTCGGCCCCATCGGGCGTTCGTTGGGCGGCGGGCATCAGCCCCTGATAGGCTCGCGTCGTCGCCTGAGCCAGCTCGCCGTCCCGGACAAGACGCGCATAGCCGTTCTGTGTCCATACGGCGAGCAACTGAAGCGCCGGACCCTCGCCCGCCGGCAGCGCATCGGCCGCCCGGGCTGTTTCCACAATCTGGGCGACGTGCCCGGCCAGACCATTGACGAAGGCCCCATAGAGCTCGGCGTTGCTCGGGACGGCTCCGGAGCCGGGCCCCACCAGAAGCTGTGTGATGTAGCCGCTCCCCGGATTGAGCGCTCGTTCTCCAAGCTGAAGCAGGTGCGTGATCCGCATCGCGACCTGGTTGAGGTCGAGTTTGATGCCATAGGCCGCCAGCTCCGGCGGCAGGGCGTCGTTGGGGAAAGCCGCGCGATAGAGCGCGACGGCGGCCTTGCCCCGCTCGATCGCCCGGTCGGCGTCGATCAGGTCCCGATCCTCCAGCTTGATCTTGAGCGCGGAGATGAAGGGGTCCTGCGGCTCAGCCGACGGCACCCGGCGCAGGGCCTGAGCACAGGCGACCATGGCCTCCCGGCAGATGCCGGCGGCCTCCCGCCGGGCGATCTCTCGCCGATCGACCTCCTTCAATTGCCGGAGCCATGCCTCCAGGTCCGGAATCGCCTCCGAGGGGAGCAGATCCCCGCGGGCGCTCACGTCGATCAAGCCCACGTAGGCGTCCCAGGCGGCCAGGCCCAGGTTGCGCCGCAATTGAGGCTCGGCGGCCTTGAGGGCGCGAGCGACGTCGGCCTGGTATCGCCCGGCCATCGGCGTCTTGCGGCTTTTTGAGGCTTCGTCAAGCACGCGCAGGTTCCCCTCGGCCATGGCGAACCATTCGGGCGCGAGCGGCGGAGCCGCCAGATCGGCCGTCAACCTGTCCCGCAGGGCGGCGAAGAATTGCTCCTTGACGCGGGGGGCGCGCCCCAGCGTGATCGCGCCGCTCAACGCGAGCGCCGGCCGGATCGTGTCGTAAGCTCCGCGCGGATCGTGCGGGAGTTTGGCGATGGCCTCGCGCCCGAGCCGATTGGCTTTGGAGCGATAGTAGAGCGCCTGCGCCCCGAACAGGACGCCCATCAAAAGGAGCAGCCAACCAACGATTCTCACGGCTTCGCCGTCTCCGCGGCCGGATCGGCGGCGGTCTCCGAAGCTCGAACCTCGAAGACGTGAACCTGCGTGTCCCCGTAACGGCGGCTGAACGGCCGCGCCAACGGGCCCTCCGTCGCTTCCACCTCCTCTCGGCGGCCGGTCAGAAGCACGAGCGCGCCGCCGGGGAGCAGCCAGTGGCCGGGTCGTTCGGCGACGGCGGCAGCGGCCCGCGCCGCCAGACCACGACCATAAGGAGGGTCGGCCAGGATCAGGTCAAATCCGCCGCCGGGAGCCTCGCGTCGCAGGAACCTGAGGGCATCGGCCTGGATGACGTTCGCGCGGTCAGAGAGGCCCAGCCTGCGGGCGTTGGCCCGCAACGTGAGGCAGGCCCGTCGGGACGATTCGACGCAGACCAACTCGGCGGCGCCGCGGCTCAAGGCTTCCAACCCGAGGGCTCCTGTCCCGGCAAAGAGGTCCAGCACGCGCGCCCCCGGGAGCCGAGGGGCAAGGATCATGAAGAGCGCCTCGCGGACGCGGGCCAGCGTCGGCCGGGTGCGCCGACCGGCCGGAGCGACGAGACGCGCGCGGCGTTTATCGCCGGCGATGATCCGCATGGTGGGTTCCGGACCGTTGAAAAGCAGGCGGCGCAGGCTCACTCGCCTGCGCCGGCCTTTTGATTCCACGCCCGTCCTGCGGCTTCCGTTCCGGTAGCGCGTCCACGGCCCGGGCCGCCTGGACGGGGTCTGGAAAGCCGTCAGTACCGGTCCCCCTCGCGGGGTAGATGGCCGAACCAATACCAGCGAGGCTTCTCGGAGCTGAAAACCGGTTTCTTCCGGAAGGGGACATAGACCTTGAGCGGCTCGTCGGAGGAGACCCAGCGGTGGAACGGCCGGAAGACGTGATCCTGCAGGAAGACGCCCACCGGGTGCAGCACGTAGGCGGTCAGACGCAGCAGGCTTCCGTCGTCGTTCTGGTCGTAGCTGTGGGCGAACGAGCGCCCGGGCAAGGCCAGGAGGCACACGCCGAACGCGGCCAGGGTCAGCATCTTCTTCATCCGCTTGTCTCCTTTCACATCAGGCATCGGCCGGGGAGCTCCGGCCGGCCGGTCTCGCTACTTGGATTCTTCCTTGGCGGCCTCGGCCAAGGCGCGATCTATATCGTTGTTGACGTTGTGGAGGTACTTATCGGGGTCCCGGAAGAACTCTTCGGAGCAACTGGGGCAGCACATGTTCACGCGGACGGCGTTATAGTGGACGTAGTCGCTTTCGCCGGCGTTGTCGCCCGAGATCGGGCAAATTTTGTTCTTGAGATCCAGCCGGAACTTCCCATAGGCGATCTTCGTGCCGTCCTTTTTGGTCAGGAAGGCTTTCTCATAAACCCCCTTTTTGTCGGCTTCCTTGACCGATTTGGGGCATTCCGGGCAGCAGAAATAAATCCGCCCATGGACGTTGGTGTTGTCGTCCTTATAGACGATGAGGTGCTCGGCCGTCGTCGGCTTTCCGCTGATCGGGCAGGCTTCGTTCTTGAGTTCCCCCTTCGTCAACGGTCGGCTCGTCGGCTGCTCCTGGGCTTGCGGGCGAAGGAGCCAGCTCCCCAGCACGGCCACGCCCGCCAGGGCGGCTGTTCTGACGAGGAGGTGATTGCGTCTCATCGCGGCTGCCTCATCTCAACAATATCAATGCCCGCGCCCCACCGGCGAGCGAAGGGCGGACCCCACCCGCGGGCGGGAGCCTAGCACGCCCTCCCCGGGGCCGCAAGCCCTTTATCCACAAGCCTCCCCCCCGATGTCGGGCCTCATCCCGACCCCGGCCCCAGCCTTAAAGAGGTTGTCAAACGCGCGGCCTTGGCTTAAATCCTATCAAGAAGTGAACCCGGGGATCGCAGGAGAAGTAATGCTCAGCCTGCCGGAGCCGACTTCCTTCGGTTGGAAGAAGCAGGCCACGGCGGCGCTGATTGGAACCTTTATTCTGGTCGGGGCGGGCCTCGCTGAGACGGCGCGGGCGGGCGAGGCCGCCACGGGCCGGATCGTCGGCGCGGTTCGGCAAGCGGGGACGCTCGCGCCTTTGGCCGGGGCGCAAGTAACGGCCGCCGGGCCGCTCTCGCCGAACGTCCCGCCGACGATCCGGACGACCCATACCAACGAGCAGGGCTTTTTCGGTTTCGACGGCCTCCCGCCCGGCTTTTACGTGCTTGAAGCGGCCGCCCCCGGCTTTTATCCGGCGCGGTCGGAGGTGAGCTTGGCCCCGGGCGCCATCGTCGAACGCGTTTTCCGTCTTGAGCCACAGATTCTCGGCGGCGGCATCCGCGGCCGTGTCATGGACGCGGCGGATCAGCGCCCGATCGCGAGGGCTCGAATCTATTATGGTCAGGTCACCGGCGTTCTGGGGGAGCCGGAGTGGTGGCTTCATCCCGATTCGACGATCCTCGCCCCGTTCGTCGTCGCCGACGCCGAGGGGCGGTACGAAATCGGAGGTCTCCCGCCCGGGGGCTATCATCTGCTCGCCGTCGCCGAGGGCTACGAGCCTCAGCATCGCTCGGTGACGGTCGAATCCGGCCGGATCGCCGAGGCGGATTTCTCGCTCGTCTCTTTTGAGCCCCCCGAGCCGGGCGGGCTGGCCGGGCGCGTTACGGACGCCGCGACCCGGGCCCCGATCGCCGGGGCGCTCATGTTTCTGCGTCGGGTGAGCGACAATCTCCTGAACTCAAATCCGTCGGCCGGCTCCTTGCTGGGCGATCTTGACCCGGGTGGTCTCCCGCCGCCGTGGGCCGTTACGGACAAGGAGGGTTTCTACGCGATCGCCGCCGTCCCGCCCGGGCTTTACCATTTGCTGGCCGTCGCCGAGGGCTATCAGGCACGCGGCCGACTGGTTGAGGTGCATTCGGGAGAGGTCACCGAAGCCGATCTCGCCCTCCTGCCGTTGACGGGGGCTGACGGCTCGATTTTCGGTCGGGTCCGAGACGCGCGGACGGAGGCGCCGATCGCAGAGGCCGACGTCTGGGCGATCCTCGACGGCGAGGTCGTCATCGCCGGGGTCGTCCCGACCGTCGTCTTCGGCCCCACGAAGACCGACGCCGAAGGCCGTTATCGACTGGAGCGGGTTCCGGCGGGCAGTGTGATCGTGCTGGCCGCCAAGGATGGCTACTATCCAGCCCGACAGCAGGCCCTCGTCCTGCCGCTTGAAGCGACCGAGGTCAATCTCAGGCTTCTCCCGCGGCTCACCGGCCACGGCGCCGTCGCCGGCGTCGTCCGCGACGCCTTGACGGGCGAGCCCCTGCCGCGGGCAGTGGTTTCGGTCAGCCCGGGCGATGGTTTCGATGGCGAGGCGCCGACGCTCCTCCTGGGCGAGGCCGTCACCGATGACCTGGGGCGCTACCGGATCGGTCCTCTGCCGGCCGGGCCGGTCCGCGTGACGGCGCACCGGGAGGGCTATCATCCCCAGACCCGATCGGCGGGCGTTTTCCCCGAGCAGACGACGCAGGTCGATTTCGCGCTTGAGCCTCTGACGAAGGTCCATGGGGCCCTACACGGGCGCGTCCGGGACGGCGGCACGGGCCAGCCGCTGCCGGCGGCGCGCGTCTGGGTCACCCTCGAAAATCCCCTGATCCTCGGGGCGGCTCCGATCGTGATCGTCGGTCGGACGGAGACGGACGCCGAAGGGCGATATCGGATCGAGAATCTTCCCGCGGGGGCGGTCCGCGTCTTCGCCGCCAAGGAGGGGTACAGCCTGCACTATCGTGACGTTTCGATCCCTCCCGGGGGGGACCTCGAACTCAACTTCGTGCTCTTTCCAATCGGGACGGGCGAAGGGTCGATCTTCGGCCGCGTCGTGGACGCCCGCGAGGGGCGGCCTCTCGGCGGGGCGGTCGTCTGGGTAACGTCGGCCGAGGAGTTGCCGATCCTGGCCTCTCACCCGGTGATTCTTTTCGGGCGGGCCGTGACCGATGAGTTGGGGCGGTATCGGATCGACGGCTTGCCGGTCGGCCCGGTCCGCGTGTTTGCCGTCAAGGAAGGCTATCGCCTGGCCGACCGGCGCGTGAGCGTTCCGGCCGGCGAGGCCACGGAGGTCAACTTCGAGCTCCAGCCGATTCCCGTCCTCGAAACGGGCCATATCGCCGGGGTGGTGCGCGACGCCGTGACGCTTGAGCCGCTCGCTGAGGTGCTGATCACGCTCCTGCCCGACGACGAGGCGGTTTTTGCGCTTTCCCAGAGGGCCGATCTGGTCGCGACGGCGGTCACTGACGCCGAGGGTCGCTTCGGCTTCCGCGACGTTCCGGCCGGCCGCTATCGCCTCCAGGCGGCCCGAGCGGGCTACGAGCCGGCGGTGCGACCGGCGTGGGTGGAGCCCGGAACCGTGACGCGGGTGGACTTTCTTTTGCTGCCGTTGGAGCGGCCCGATCCCGGCGCCCTGGCGGGTCAGGTTCGCCATGGCGAGACCGGCGAGCCGCTGGCCGGGGCGTGGGTACGACTTTTCCCGGCGGGGCACGGCTGGCTGGCCGAAAATGACGCTTTGACCACCCGAACGAACGAGGCCGGGCGTTATGCGTTCGCTCGTTTGCGGCCCGGTCCGTATCAGGCGATCGCGGGCAAACACGGCTTTGAGCCGGCCGCCGAAGTGGTCTTCATTTCCTCGGGGGGTCGCGTCGAATTGGATTTCGATCTTCGACCGGTAACGGCGGTCGGAGCGATCGAGGGGCGCGTGGCCGATGCGCGGACCGATGAACCTATCGCCGGAGCGCTCGTTTTCGTTCCCCTGTTGGACCGGCCCCATTCGGCTTCTCCCGACACGGCGCTCTACGCGCGCACCAACGACCGGGGGCTTTATCGCATCGAGGGGGTTCCGGCAGGCGAGCGGCTCGTTGTCGCCTTTGAACGGGCGTATTATCCTCTGGCCCAGGTCGTCCTCGTCTCCGCCGGGGAGACCGTCCGGCTCGATTTCGCCCTTCTCCCGCGAACCAGCTCCGGCCAGACGTGGCGTTTTCGTTGCCTTGAGGTCGGGACGGGCGAGCCGGTCGCGGGCGCCCGCGTGCATTTGCCGCTGACGCGGTGGGTGGAGCCGGGCTCGGCCTTCGACCCGTGGTGGGGCCGCAGCGATTCCGATGGGATCGTGGAGATCGAGGGGGTGCCCGCCGACGGGGGACCGCTGCTCGCCTCGGCCGAGGGATACCTTGCGCGGGCGACGACGCTGGCCGAAGACGCGGCCCCGTCAAACCCGGCCCGCGCCGGCCTGAACGAGTCGCCGATCGAAATGACGATCCTGCTGGAGCGCGAGCAAGCGGCCAACGCCGTCCGCGCCTGGCTGTTATACCGCTAGGGCGGGGCGAACCCGGAATTCAGTAGCCGAACCACAGGCGGATGAGGGCGGCGGCGGGTTTGCCGCGGGGGCTATAGCCGGGGTCGTTGAGATCAGCTCGGCCGAACCAGTTGTAGAAGAACACGCCGCCGAACTCCGGTCGGCCGTGCCACGTCCGAATAAACGCATCGTAACAGAGCGCCTGCTCGGCCGGATCGGGCGGGGCCCGGCGCGTGTAGTCCCAGGGATACATGTTAGTTCCGTCCTGATTGGCGTAGCCGATCTCGGTGAAAACGACCGGCAGATCGAGCCCGACCGAGGCGCGCCAATCCAAAATGGCCTCGCGCTCCAGCGCCCAGGTCTCCAGAAGGTCCTCAAGCGTCGGCTCCGGCGTGCGCGAAAGTTCGTAATAGCCGGCCAGACCGACCGCGTCGAGCGCGTCCCAGAAGGGGACGGCGCGATAGTGATCCCAATTGGCGGAGTAAAGAATCTCGCCGTCAAACACCCGACGGGCGGCCTCGATCAGCTCCCGCCATCGGGCCTCATGCCGCTCCAGCGAGGAGAGTTCCGAGCCGATGCAAAGCCCTTCGGCGCCGGTCCGCCGGGCCAACCCGGCCCAGCGCAGCGTATGGATCGTGTAAGCGCCGAACCACCGGTCCAGGTCATCGGGGGCGAGGCTGCCCCGCCATTCCTCCCCCCGAGGACGATCCAGGAGCACCAGCGGAAACAGGAGCACGCGCAGACCGGCGCGCCGGGCCTGACCGATCGACCGGCCGAGGAGGCGTTCTTCCTCGGCCAGCGTCATGGCCGGCGCCATCGTAGAGGCGCTCCCGTCCCGCTGGAAAACGTTGAAGACCAGGGCGATCCAATCGGCCTCGTGCGCGGCGATCTCGTTGATGAGCCGGCCGTAGTCGTAATCCACGTCGCGGCTGTGGAGGCCGAGCGCGACGCCCCGCCGCCACCCTTGGCCGGCCTGCGTTGTCTCTCGATCCCCCTCTGCCTGGAGGAATTCCCGCAGGGGTTCGGTGACCGAGGGGTCAAAGGTCCACGGGCCCCAGGGCGCCCCATGATCTTTGGGCCAGGGGCGCGATCGGAGAAACCAGAGACCCACAAGCGCCAGCCCCACCGTCAGGCCCGCGGCCCATCGGCGTCTCCCCCATCGACTGACGGGAGGCATGGGACCCCTCCGGGCCGCTTCGGGGCCTTCATGGGCGAGAGGGCTGCCTCAGCGAGCGGATCGGCCCGGTGAAGCGCGCCGGTTTAACGCTTGGAATACTGATAAGCCTTGCGCGCCTTGGCCAGACCGTATTTGCGGCGCTCCTTCTCCCGCGGGTCGCGCGTGAGGAAGCCCCGGCTCTTCAGCGCCGGACGGAAGGCGGGATTGGCCTTTTCCAATGCACGGGCCACGCCATGACGGATGGCCTCGATCTGACCGATGACGCCGCCCCCCCGGACGTTGATCACGATGTCATACTTCCCCAGGGCGTCCACTTCTTTGAGCGGGGCCTCCAGGATGTCCCGGTAGCCGAGCCGACGCCCAAAGTAAGCCTCAAAGCTCTTGTGGTTGATCGTGACCTTGCCGTCGCCGGGGCGCAGGTAAACGCGCGCCACGGTGGTCTTCCGGCGGCCGACGGCGATTTGCTGCTCCATGGGGGCTTCAAGCTCCTTCGACGCGCGCGGTTCGCGGCGGCAATGGCATGGGTTTTTGAGCCTGGTGGCGATGGGTCTCCCCGGCGAAGATGCGCAGCCGCTTCATCGTGGCCCTTCCCAGCCGATTCTTCGGCAACATGCCCCAGACAGCGCGCCGGATCAGCTCCCCCGGCTTGCGCTCGTTGAGCTGGCGGGCCGTGAACGTCCGCAGGCCGCCGCGCCAACCGCTGTGCTGGTGATAGCGCTTGGCGTCCCACTTGCGACCCGTCAGGTGAATCTTCTCGGCGTTGATGACGATCACGTGGGTCCGCATGTTGACGTGAGGGGTGAACAGCGGCGAATGCTTGCCTCGGAGCGTCGAGGCGATATCGGCGGCCAGTTGCCCGAGCACCTTGCCTCGGGCGTCGACGACGTACCAGGTCTCCGGCAATTCCGACGTTTTGGCCGACTTCGTGTAGCCCATCGGTTTAAGCCCCCACGCGCGGTCCCGGGAGGTTTCCCTCCCCTCGGAACCGCTACTTATACCTTCGCCGGACGATCGGCGTCAACGACGATCGTCGCCTGATTCGGGACGCTCGAACGCCGTCGGCTGGGGCGGCGGCGGGCCGGGACGAAAGCTCTTGAGCCGGTCCGGGCCCAGTGCTAACGGTACGGGCGAGGCTTGAGGCCTTGAAGTGACAATGTTCTGAGGCGTGGAGCGGAGGGAGCAGCATGGCGAAGAAAAGTCGGATCAGCGGCAAGGCCGCCGTCGCCGTCGTCGGCCTGGCGATCCTCCCGATCTGGGCCGCGGCGCAGGCGCCCGGCCGCGGCAAGTCCGAAGTGGAAGTCGGCGGCAAGAAGGTCTCGATCGAGTTTGGCCGACCCTCAACGGAGGGCCCCGGCTACAAGAGCATGCAGGGAGGAGTCCCGGACGGCTATATCTGGCGGATGGGTTCCAACCAGGCCACCAAACTCGTGAGCGAGGTAAACCTGCAATTCGGGGACAAAGTCGTTCAGGCCGGCAGTTACAGCCTCTGGGCCAAGCGCGCCGGCGAGGGCTGGACGGTGCTCGTGCACCCGGAGGCCGACGTTTGGGGGATGCCGGTCAAGAAAGAGGGCTTCATCGCCGAGCTGGCGCTCAAATACGAGAAGATCGAGGAGCCGGTCCAGTACATGACGATCGAACTCAAGGCCGAGGGGGAGGAGCTTGAGTTTCGTCTGGCCTGGGGCGACGAGCAAGGCAAAGGCAAGCTCAAGGTGGCCCCATAAGCGCGGCCGCCCGGCTCTCGAAAACCGATCGATTGCCGAGGTTGATCGTTCGGATCGCGGCCTGGGGTTCGTCCGGTCCGGCGGCGATGATGGCGCTCCGCGCCCGCAGGTCGCGCCGGAGCGCCGCCGGATCGCGCGTCGTTCGGAATCGCATCCAGCGGCCGTCGAAGAGCTGGGCGAAGATGGAGGCGGGGTCCGCGCGAAGCGCCTCAGGCCACCGGGCCGGACTCGCTCGCGTCACGATATCATCGAGGACGTAGACGACCCCCCGCTCGGTCAGGTCTTCGAACGCGGCCAGCCGTTCGTGGCCTACCATGCCGCGACGCTCGATGGGTCGGCGGGCGATGCGTCGATCGTTCAGCCCGTGCATGTCCACGGTCGGCAGGTCCGAGAGGTAGGGGATGACGCCTGCGGCCGTCACTGCGATCGGTTCGCCCGGCCGAGCGAAGGCCCTGAGCCAGAGGCCCATCGGCCGCAGCCGTTCGGTCCAGTTCCAGTCCTGGTAGTCCTGGGCCGGGTAGCTGTTCAGCCGGCGGAGCGGATCGTAATCGGCCAGGCCGAGCGTGGCGTGCAGCGGACGCAGCAGCAACGCCGCCCCAAGGGCCCATAGCCCTGGCCGCGCCCACCGTCGGCGAGGCGGCGGGAGTTCCTCAGCCAGGGACTCGAGCCCGGCCAACGCCATGGGGATCAGGATCGCCATGAGCGGGACCACGGGCATGAACAGCCGGAATTGAAAGGCGTCGCCGCCGACGTAGGCCTGATAGAAGGTCATCAGGCCGATCGCGATCGTGAGGATCGCCATCTGAGGAGCCGCCGGCCGCCGGGGCCGCCAGGCCGCCAACCCCAGCGTCGCCAGGGCCAACGCCGCCGTCACCCCCCAGTGACCGTGCCGATAGGCGTAGAAAAGGCCGACGTAGGGGAGGCCTTTTTCAAAGTACGGCCCCGGCACCTTGGCCACGAACGTGTTCGGAACCCACGCTCCGTAGTAAAGCCGTCGCCCGATCAGATGCGTCGCGCCGACCCCGGCGACAACCCCCCACCCGAGGACCAACCGCCCCCACCCTCCTGGGGCGCGGGTTCCGGGCCCGAGCCGTCGGGCGATCATGGCCCCGGCGGCAACCCCGGCCAAGAGGTAACCCTCCGGCCGCGTGAGCAAAGCGAGAGCCAGAATCGCCGCGCTCCAGGGGCGCGCGGCCGAGGCCGGCTCGTACTCCTCCCGCAGGTTCCGGCCCAACCCGACGAGGACGAGGAGGGCGAACAGATGCGTTTCGAGGCCGCCGGCCATCCAGGCGGGCGTGTCCGGGTCGAGCGCGACGAGCCCGACGCCCAGCCAGACCCAACGGCCGAGCCGCCGGGCGATCAATTCCCGGCCCACGGCGAGCACGAGCCCCAGGCCGAGCAGGCGGTTGTAGAGGAGAAACCAACGCTCCGGCTGGGCGGTAAAGAAGAAGTGCGCGGCGCCGAGGAGCATCCAGAGAAAGTTCGTGTAGCCCTCGACGGGTTCTTCGCCGGGGTTATAGACCGGCCCGAACCCCTGGCGAAGATGGCGGGCGTAGCGCAGCGAGATGAAGGTGTCTTCAAGGATGAAGTCGTAGCGGAGGCCGAGGGCCAGCGCGGCCAGCAGTCCGGCGCCGATGGCCAGAGCCGGTCCAAGCCGCTCGTGGAAGGGACGCCCGGCGGTGGGCGGGATCATGGCTCATTCTGGCTCGCGGTTGCGGATCGCCAACTGGAAACTGCGCGCGGTCGAAGGCTCGCCCACGATCCGCCGCGTGCCCCTTGGGGACGTTCCCCTTGAGCCGCGAGGGGCGCGTTGGCGAAAATGGACTGCGCCGCCTTGACCTTGCCCGGAGGAAAGCCCGCGACTATGGGTGTCATTCGAGCCGTTTATCAGGTGACGGCGCGCGAAGCGGAGATCGCCGCCGAGGCCCGCGCGATCGCCCTGGAACAGACGGTCGAAGTCCCCGAGGCCGTCGCCGAGGCGCGCGAAGCCTCGCGTCGGCTCGTCGGCCGGGTCGAGGCGATCGAGCCGCTCGCGGAGGGGGGCGCCGATGCCGTGGTCGGGTTCTCCCCCGAAGGGGCGTCCCTCTTTCGCGTCACGATCGCTTACGACGAGGCGCTGGCTTGCGGGCGGCTCAATCCGCTGCTGAACCTGCTCTCCGGGAACGTCTCCATCAAGCCGAACATCCGGCTCGTCGATTTTGAACTTCCGGCGTCGTGCCTGGTGGGATTCGGGGGGCCGAAGTACGGCATCGACGGCGTGCGCGCCCGGCTCGGCGTCTATGGTCGGCCGCTGATGGCGACGGCGCTCAAGCCGCGGGGGCTCTCCCCGGCCGAATTGGCCGAGATGGCCCGCGAGTTTGCCCTCGGGGGCGGTGACCTCATCAAGGACGACCACAACCTGGTCGATTCCGGCTTCGAGGCCTTTCGCGAGCGGGTTTTGCGCTGCGGGGAGGCGGTCGGCGAGGCGAACGACCGCACGGGCCGGCTCACGCTTTATCTGCCGCACTTGATCTCGCCGAGGGAGGAGCTGGAGCGGGCAGCCGAATTTCTCGCCCTTTCGGGGCTTCCGGGCGCGCTCGTCGAGCCTCAGCTTCTGGGCCTCGATGCCGTCCGCTCGCTCGCGGCCCGCTATCCCCTGATCTTCCTCGCGCACCCGGCTTTGACCGGATCGTTTTACCTATCCGATCGATTCGGCATCGCGCCCGGCCTCGCCGTCGGAAAGCTCTATCGGCTGGCCGGCTGCGACGGATCGATCTTCCCCAACCCCGGAGGCCGATTCGCCCTCACGTGGGCTCAAGCGCGCGAGATCGCCGACGCCTTGCGGGGCCCGTGGGGAGGGTTGCGGCCCGCTTGGCCGGTGCCGGCGGGGGGGATGTCGCTGGAGCGCGTGCCGGAGATGGCCGAGGCATACGGGCCGGACGCCCTTTACCTGATTGGCGGGGCGTTGCTGGCCCCCGGCGAGTCGTTGCGCCGCCGGACGGAGGCGTTCTTGCGGGCGATCGGCGACCGGTTCAGGGAGATTCGCCGCCCGCCGGCGATCGCGCCGGCTTCGGCGTGCGAGATGGACACCGGGGCGACCAATGGGGCCCGGCCAAGTCCGCATTTGCCTTTCGAAGCCGATCGGTTTGCCTGGGCCGGGCGTCCGCCGTCGGCCTACAAGGCCTCGCCGGAGCTTCCCTTCCAGGGGGTGACGCGTCACGAGCTGATCGGCCCGTCCGGGGAACGGACGGCCTTCGACCTGAGGTATTTCCAGATCGCCCCGGGCGGTTTCACCAGCCGGGAACGTCACGCGCACACGCACACGATCATCTGCCTGCGGGGCCGCGGGACGATCGAACGCGAGGGTCAGCTCCAGGAACTCAAGCCCTTCGATATCGCCTATATCGACTCGCTGGAGACGCACCAGCTCCGGAACGAGGGGAGCGAACCTTTCGGGTTCTTTTGCATCGTGGATCGCCAGCGCGATCGGCCGATGCCTCCGGCCGCCGCCCCCGGGACGGGTTAGGCTTTTCCGAACGGCTTCATCATCGGGGAAGAAAACCTCAGAAATTCCGGGACCCGAGAATCCCCTGATTCAGGTTGTGGTTTGACCGGCTCTGGGCGCCTCGGCGTCCCGGCGCCGAGGATGCTCCTAGACGTAAATCCCGCCGCGGTACGTCAGATCCTGCTTGATCTCGACGTTGACGAGGGCGGGCTTGCCGCTGTCGAAGGCCCGCTCCAGCGCCGGCCGAATCTCGTCCGGCTCGGTCACGTGCTCGCCGTGCCCGCCCATCGCCTCGACGACTTTGTCGTAGCGCGTCGGGTTGAGCCGCGTGGCGACGACCCGCTCCGGCCCATAGACGTTGGCCTGCGGACGGAGCATCTGCCCCCAGGCCGCGTCATTGCCGACGACGCCGACGATCGGCAGATCGAACCGCACGGCCGTATCATATTCGAAACCGTTGAGCCCGAAGCTCCCGTCCCCATAGATGATCAGCACGCGTCGATCGGGATGCGTCACCTGAGCCGCCAGGGCGAACGGCATCCCCACCCCGAGCGTCCCCAGCGGGCCCGGGTCCATCCAGAGACCGTCGCGGGGAATGGGGACCACCTTGGAGGCCTGGGCGACGATGTCGCCTCCGTCGCCGATGACGATCATATCGTCGGTGACGAAGTCGGCGATCTCCTTGCACAGCCGGAGAGGATCGATCGGAACGGCGGGGGAGGCGTAACGAGGACCGAGTTCTTCCTCGGCGCGATTTTCGGCCGCTCGCAGTTCATCGCTCCAGGCCGAAAAATCCAGGCCCCGGCGTTGATCCTTCATCTCGCGCAGGAGGGCCTCGAACGTGACGGCCAGATGGCCGACGAGCGCCACGTCGGCGGAGCGATTGCGACCGATGAGCGGGTTGTCCATCTCCAACTGAATGACGCGGGCCGCCGGGGGGATCGTTCGGCCGAAGGCCAGCCGGAAATCCAAAATCGCCCCGGCCAGGATCATGACGTCGCATTGCGCCGTCGCCTCTCGGCGGGTCCGATTGAACAGCCAGGGGGCCCCTCGCGGGATGGTCCCGCGCCCCATGCCGTTGGCGTAGCCGGGGATGCGCGTGGCTTCGAGAAAGGCGTTGAGCGGCTCCTGCGCGTCGGACCACTTGACGCTCGTGCCGGCCATCAGCATCGGCCGCCGCGCCTCGGCCAGCAGGGCGAGCGCCGCCCGGACGTCCTCCTCGGCCGGCCCCACGCGCGGCGGCGAGGTCGGGATGCGACGATTTGGAACCTTCTCCAGATCGGCCTGACCCATGAGGATGTCCATCGGGATTTCAAGAAAAGCCGGGCCCGGGATGCCGGAGACGGCCTGCCGGATCGCCATTTCGATGTATTCGGGGATGCGTTCGGTGTGAAGGCAGGTCTCCGACCATTTGGTGATGGGCCGCATCAGGGCCACGTGGTCCATCTCTTGCAGGGAGCCACGGCCGCGATTGGCGAACGGCCCCTGGCCGCCGATGACGACGATGGGCGAATTGGCCCGCCAGGCGTTGGCCACGCCGGTAACGCCGTCGGTGACGCCGGGCCCGGCCGTCACGATCGCCACGCCGATCCGGCCGGGCTTCAGGCGGGCCCAGGCGTCGGCGGCGTGGGTGGCGGCTTGTTCGTGCCGGACGTCCACGATGCGAATCCCTTCGTCCAGACAGCCGTCGTAAATCGGCATGACGTGGCCGCCGCAGAGCGTGAAAACGCATTCGACCCCGGCGTTTTTGAGCGCCCGCGCCGCCAGTTTGCCTCCATGAGCCATGGTCATGAGGGGAAGTTTCCTCCTTGCGGCGCCCCTCGCCTCCGGTCGGTAACCCGCTCGGCGCGCCACGGGCGTCTCGGCCGGGCCGCGGGACGACCTTCAAGCGAAGGGCGAAGGATCAGGAGAGTTTTGAGATTCGCCCCCGTGAATGCAACAATCTCGGTTTCCGCCGCGCTCGCGCGGCGGCCTTTTTCCGCCCGGCCCGCCCGCGGCGGACGTGGAGCCTCTCTTGCGACGCCTCTCCCCCCGGCTGCTCATCTTCTTGACGATCTTCATCGATCTGCTCGGCTTCGGGATCGTCATTCCCATCCTCTCCTATATCGCCGAGGAATACGCGGTCGGGCCGGTCCGCGAGCTCAAGGTCGGCCTCCTGATGGCGTCTTATTCGTTTTTTCAGATGGTCTTCGCTCCGGTGTGGGGGCGGCTTTCAGACCGTGTCGGCCGGCGGCCCATTCTTCTTCTGAGCCTGACCGGATCGGTCGTCTCCTACGCGCTGTTCGGGATCGCCCGCAGTTACGCCCTCCTCTTGATCGCCCGCAGCTTCGCCGGCGTCTGCGGGGCGAACTTGACGGCCGCCCAAGCCTACGTGGCCGACGTGACCGAGCCGGAGAAGCGCGCCTCAGGCATGGGCCTCGTCGGCATGGCCTTCGGCCTGGGCTTCGCCCTGGGGCCGGTGCTGGGGGCGGGTTTATCCCTGCTGCAGGGGGCCTTCCGGGAGGGGTTGGCCGAGCAGACGTTCCCCGGCCTGGGCGCGGCGAGCCTATGCCTGGTCAATCTGATCTGGGCGGCGGTCGCGCTGCCGGAGTCGCTGCCGCCGGGGCGACGCGGCCCAGCTTCGGCGCGGGGGGCGCTGGCGCCCCTCACGGCGGTGCGGGCGGCCCTCGGCCACGCGACGATCGGGCCGCTCGTGGGCGTTTTCTTCGTGGCCACGCTGGCCTTTTCCAACATGGAGGTCTCGCTGGGGATTTACGGCAAGATCGTGCCGGAACTGAAGATGACGACGCGCGAAATTTACGTTCTCTTTATCTACATCGGCCTCTGGCTGGCGTTCATGAACGGTTACGTCGTTCGCAAGCTGCTCAACTATCTCCCTGAGACGATCCTGGTGATCGCCGGGACGGCCCTTCAGAGCCTCGCCCTACTGATCTTTCCGGTGGTTCCGAGCAAGGCCTGTGTCTATATCTCGATCGGCATCCTGTGCGTCGGCCAGGGCATCTGTGTCCCGTCGCTCCTGGGGTTGGTCTCTCGGACGACGGCCGCGACCGAGCAGGGCCGGACGCTGGGCGTGACGCAATCGGCCTCGGCGATGGCGCGCATCCTGGGGCCGATGCTCGCCACGGCCGTCTGGAAGCTTCTCGGCATCGCCTGGCCGTTTTACGCCGGCGGGCTCATCATGATCGGCGCCGTGGGCATGGCCATCCTGACGCGCCGGCGGCTGATCCACCAGCCGCTTGAAGCGGCCCTCAGTTTTCCCCCTCGTTGAGTTCTTTCAGCCAGCGCGCGGCCCGATCGGCCAGCCATTGGTCCCGCGCGGCCTGCGCCGGCTCCCGGCGGCCGATGGCTTCGAGCGTCGCCCGGTAGTGGCGCGCCGCGGCCTCGCGGGCCCCTTGCAGTTCGGTCGTGCGGCCGAGCATGAGCCTGGCCCAGAGGTCGCCGCGGCCGGCCAGGATCGTCAGCTCCGGGTAACTGAGGAGCGATTGGACCGTCCGGTCCTCCGGCGCGAGCCGCGCCGCCGCCAGGTAATGAGGGACGCTGGCTTCGATCTCCAGCCGGCGATAGGCGGCGTGGCCGGCCAGCACGTGTTCGAAGGCGGCCTCATACCGGGCGAGACGTTCGGCCTCGGCCGCCTCCAGCGTTCCGGGGACAATCCACGATCGCGGGGAGACGCGAGCGGCCATCAGCGAGGCCAGGTTGTTCAGGAGCGGCTGTTCGTCGAAGCCCTCTTTCGGGCTCTGGAACTCCAGCCATGGGCGGTTTTCGGTGTTGACGCCGTCGCCGGCCAGGTAATCGGCCAGGGGAGAGCCGGCCGTGACGAACGTCGAAAGAAGTTTGACCGGGTCGTTCAGGTCCAACTCGGCCAGGTCGGCCGCCACGTCGGGCTCGCCGAGCCGCTCCTTGAGCCGCAGGGCATCGAGCTCCAATTTCTCCCGCCAGCCGATCAGCAGCAGGTAATGCGTCGGGACGTTGTTCATGTAAAAGATGGCCATCTCGGGGAAGACCCGATGGAAGGTCCGGAGCGCCAGCCGAAACATCGATTCGGACAGGCCCGCCAGAGGCATCCAGACGACGACCAGGCCGCCGGGAGCCAACGCCCGCCGACAAAACTGGAAATACTCCAGATCGTAAAGATTGGCGTTGGACTTGTAGCGCAGGTCCGTGCAATCCGTGGCGATGATGTCGTAGGGTTCCGGAGCGACCCGCAGCCAGGCCCGAGCGTCGTCGAAGATGATCCGATAACGGGGGTCGCGCCGTTCGAGGACGCCATGATTGGCCGCCGCGAGCCCCGGCGCGGCCGAGAGCACCTCTCCGGCGATCTCGACGCAATCCAGCCGCTCTAACCGATTGTGAAGAAGGTAGGAATACGAGGCTCCTCCGCTGCCGAAACCGACGGTCAAGGCCCTGCGCGGATCGGCCGCCAGTAACATCGGCACGTGGGCCAGGGACTTCTGATCCGTCTGAAGAATCGGGTCGGTCCCCGCCACGCCCGCGCCGTCAATGTGCAACGTGCGAAACCCGAGCCTTCCCTGGACGACGGAGACCGTCGCCAGCGGCCCTTCGTTGTAGTGGACCAGGGTCTCACCCGGCTGTAACCGCTGCAGCGCCCGCTCCCGCGGCAACCCTCCCCACGCGAGGCTCATAAGGCCGACCGTGGCCGCGGCAAAGGCGAGGGCATAAGCTCGCCCCGCGCCGGACCGCCAGAGGAGCGCCAGGCCGATGCCCACGTCGGCGATCGCCAGGGCGAACAGCCCCCCCGTCAGGCCCAGAACCGGAATCAGGACGAAGCCGGCCAGAACGGAACCGACGATCGCCCCCGCCGTATTGATCGCGTAGAGCCGGCCGACCTCCCCCCCGACACGCTCAACGGAGACGACCGCTCGGGCCGCCGCGGGCAGGGCCATCCCCATCAGCAGCGTCGGCGGCCCCAAGACGGAGAAGGCCTGGAGGAGCGTGTTTGTCACGGCCATCGGCCAGTTCAAACGCTGGCGGGCCGGTTCGAGCGCGTCCCCCAGGAGGAAGGCCGTTGCCCCGGCGTGAGCCACCGTGACCGAGAAGGCGATCGCCGCCCCCGTGAGCGTCACCAGCAGCCCGTAAAGCCGCATCGGATCGGGATGGCGGTCGATAAGCGCGCCGACGATCAGGCTGCCCAAGCCGAGCCCCGCCAGATAGACCGTCAACATGGAGGAGAAGGCGTAAGTCGTGTTCTTGAGATCGACGAAGACAAAGACGAGCGAGCGAAACCAGAGGACTTGAGCTGCCAGCGCGACGAGACCCGTCAGCCCGGCGGCCCCGTAAACCCAGCGCGCCCGCGCCACGGCCTCCGCCGTCGGCGGGCTGCCGGAGCCTGGCGCGAGGCCGGCGGCGAGGCCCGGGCCGCCGGCCGGGAGGCCTTCGATACGGCGGGAGAGCCCCCACGCCGCGACGGCGACGAGGAGATTGAGCCCCGCCGCCGCCCACGCCGTCTGGCGAACCCCCCACTCGGCAATGAGGACGAATCCGGCCAGAAAGGCCCCCGCAACGGCCCCGACCGTATTGACGCCGTAAAGTTCGCTCACGTGGAGGCCCAGGTGTTCGCGTCGCCGGACCAAGAATCGCGATAGCGCCGGGAGCGTCGCCCCCATGAGCGTCGTGGGGAGAAGCAGAAGCCCGAAGCCGAGGACGAAGCGGGCGAACGTCAGCGCGGCGAAGTTGTCCCCCACCTGGGCGTAAACCCAGCCGTCGATGCGATGGATCTGGCCGAGCGCCGAAGGCATGGCCAGGCCGGCCAGGCCGATCAGCCCCTCCAGGGCGGCATAAAAGCGAAGCGGGGAAGGGGAGCGATCGGCCCAACGACCTAAAACGGCCGCTCCGAGGGCCAACCCGGCCATGAAGGCCGCCAGAACGGCCGTCACGGCGTACAAGCCCGAACCGAAGACGTAAAGGAGCAGGCGCGTCCAGACGACTTCCTGGGCGAGGCCGGCCAGGCCCGAAGCGAAAAAGAGAGGATAGGCCAGCCCGCGAGCGGCCGCCGTGGCGTAAGCAAGGCCGCCGATCGAGCCTGCCTCGGCGGTTGAGGCCTGCGGCGCCTCCGAAGGGGGGATTACCCTTGACACATGGAAAAACGGGCCCGTACGATCAATCACCCGATGCGGAAACTGCCGGCCATCGGCCTTTGTCAGGAGTGACGGCGCGAGCACGGCAGGTTAGACCGGTTGACCTCCAAAGTCCAGAAAGTCATCACCCTCGATCACGACGAATTGCTGGCCTTCTGCGGCGAGTCGGACCGCAAACTGAAGAAAATCCAGGCCCGCCTGGACGCCAGGGTCATCCCTCGGGGCAATCAGCTCCGCCTCAGCGGGACGCCGGAGGAAGTCGAAGAGGCCCATGAGGTGATCACGGACTTGCTCCAGGCTCAGCGCGCTCATCCCGCCGGCCTGAGCGATTTGCAGTTGCGCCAAGCCCTCGAACGCGACAGCGACGGCCCGGCTTCGGTCGCCCCGCTTCTGGCCGAGGCGATCGGCGTCCCCCTGAAGGGAGCCCGTCTGGCGCCGCTGACGCCGGCGCAGCGTCGCTACGTGCAGGCGATGCGCGAGATGGACGTCGTCTTCTGCATCGGGCCGGCCGGGACGGGCAAAACTTACCTGGCGATGGCGCAGGCGGTCGAAAGCCTGATGGCGAGGCGCGTGGCGCGGCTCATCCTGGTCCGGCCGGTCGTCGAGGCGGGCGAGCATCTGGGCTTTTTGCCCGGGGACATCGCGCAGAAGTTCGACCCTTACGTCCGTCCGTTGTACGACGCCCTTTACGAGATGATGGAGGCCGATCGCATCCGGGAGCTGATCGACAACGGGACGATCGAGATCGCGCCGCTGGCCTTCATGCGCGGGCGGACGCTCAATCACAGCTTCGTCGTCCTGGACGAGGCTCAGAACACGTCGATCGAACAGATGAAGATGTTCCTCACGCGCCTGGGCTTCGACAGCAAGGCCGTCATCACCGGCGACGTGACCCAGATCGATTTGCCGCGCGGGCGACCTTCCGGCCTCGTCCACGCCCGCGAAATTCTTGGGGCGATCGCCGGCATCGAGTTCGTTTACTTCACGCGCAAGGACATTGTTCGGCACGAGCTGGTGCAGAAGATCATCATGGCCTACGAGGCGCATGGCAAAAAGTAAGGTTCTCCCCGCGGGCGGGGAGGTCGGCCGGAGCCCCCGGGGCCCTCGCCAGACCAGGCCGCCTCGTTGGCGCGCGGCGGTCATGGCCGGGGCCGCCTTCGCTCTCGCCGTCGTTTTGCTGGCTCCGCCGCCGCGCCGCCTGGCCGAGGAGCCCGGAGCCACCTTGCGCCGCGACGTCCGCGCCGCGCAGGACCTGACCGTCGCCGACGTGGACCGGCGCCAGCGGGAACAGTCGCGCATCGAAGAGCAGTACGAACGGATATGGAGTTATCGCGGTCAAGCGCTCCCGGAGGCGCTGGAGCAACTCAAGGCGGTGACGGACATCCTCGGCCAGATGCGCCCGACCTCGGCCGCCGACGTCAAGGCCGCCGCCGATCGCATCCAGGAGCAGGCCGGGCTGGCGTTGACGCAGGACGATCTGGACGCCATCTATAAGAGCTTCCAGGCGGGCGAGGTCCATCCGGTCGGGTTGGCCGAGACCCTGGCCACCATCGTCGAGCGGACGCTCCTCGGCAAAATCATCGTCGCCGATAAGACCCGTTACCTGGCCGAGCGCAACGGCGGACGCCTCCGGTTGGAGGGTCTCCCGGAGACCGTCCTGGCCCGCGACGGCGTGGCCAGCCCGATCGAGGCCCCACAGGAGCTACGCGCTTATCTGGTCGAGGGGGAGTTGCGGCGATTTTTCCCGTCGGCGCCGGAGCAACGGCTCGTGACGGCCTGCGCCCGGCTGCTGGGCCAGATCATTCCCCCTAACGTCCAGTTCGATCGGGCGGCCACGGAGCAGGCCCGAGCCCGCGCCCTCGCCGAAGTGCCGGCTTATACGCTCACCTTTAAGCGGGGCGAGGTCATTGCGCGAGGCGAGGAGCCGCTGACGACCACCCAGGCGGCAGCCCTCGCCCGCATGAATGAGCGGCGTCAGGGGGCCTATCCCTTCGGCCTGGGGGGCGTGGTCGTGCTGACGGCCTTCTGTCTGATTTCCGTCGCCGTCTACGCCCGCCGGTTCGGCAAGGAATGGCTCATCACCCCCTCCGGCATTTGCATGGTGGCCCTGCCGGTGCTGATTGCTCTGGGGATCGGGCGGTTTCTGGTGTCGCTTCCGCTGTCGGCGGGTCTGGTCGTCGCTCTGTTTCCGGCGGCGTTGGTGGGGATGCTGGCGACGATTGTGATGGGGGCCCCGATGGCCTTTATGCTGGTGCTGGTTTCGGCGTTGTTGTTCGGCGTGGCGGTTCAGGAGCGGTTGGACGAGGCCCGCCTGGACTTTTTCATTCTCGCCCTATTTGGCGGCTCGACGGCGGTGATTTCCCTTCAGTCCCTGCGCGAGCGAAAGGACGTGCTCCAGACGGGGGCGCGCGTAGGGCTCGTCAACGCCGCCGTCGTCATCGTTCTCGCCCTTTTCCGGATCCCGCCGCTGCCGCAGATGGCCGACATGGGCCCCGTGGCGGCGGGTCTGGCCAATGGGCTCCTCTGCGCGATGCTGACGATGCCGCTGGTCGTGGTCTTCGAGCGCTCCTTTGGCGTCGTGACCGACATCCGGCTCCTGGAGATCACGGGCCCGCATCACCCTCTGATCCGAATGCTGGAGGAAAAGGCCCCTGGGACCTACCAGCACGTTCTCAACGTGACGAAACTGGCCGAGGAAGCGGCGGCCGAGATCGGGGCCAATTTCCTCCTGGTCCGCGCGGGCGCCTATTTCCACGACATCGGCAAGATGATCAAACCGAAGTACTTTTCGGAGAATCAGATCACGCTCGAGGACAAACAGCTGCACGGACGCCTCTCCCCCTACATGAGCGTGCTGATCGTCAAGAACCACGTTAAAGAGGGGATCGAGCTGGGACGCCGTCATGGGCTGCCGGAGAAGGTGATCGATTTCATCCCCCAGCACCACGGCACGAGCCTCATCCGCTACTTTTACGCCGAAGCCCAGCGCCGCTACGAGGAATCCGAATCCCTCGACGTCGTCCGGGAGAAGGACTTCCGCTACCCCGGCCCGAAGCCGCAATCGATCGAAACGGCCATTGTCCTGTTGGCCGACTCCGTCGAGGCGATCGTGACCTCAACCTTCACTTCGCCGCAGGTCAACGAGAACGATCTCCGTCGCGTGGTCGCCCAGGCCGTCGCCGAGCGCTTCCAGGACGGTCAATTCGACGAATGCGATCTGACGATGCGCGACCTCTACCGGATTCGCGAGTCCTTCGTCAACACGCTCAAGGCCCGCTTCCATCACCGGATCGCTTACCCGGCCCTCCCGCGGCGCGAGCCGGCGCGCGAGGAGCCGGCCGCGGTGACCTCGGCGGCGTGATTCCACCGCTTCGGGCCGTGGGGGGGAGGCGGATCAGGCCGCCGGGAGGGCGGGGCCTTCCCCAACGTTGACGCCCGGACGGCCGCAGCATTTCTTGTACTTCTTGCCGCTGCCGCACGGGCAGGGATCGTTCCGCCCGATCTTGGCGGCGCTGCGCCGGTAAGGGACGCGCGGCGGGGGGGCTTCGGGTTGTTCCTTGGCGGCGGCGGCCGGCGCGGCCTCCGCCTTGGTGAAGGTCACCATGCTCGTGCGGCTTTCGGGGGCCGCCGGCACGATCGTCGCCCGGAAGACGTGTTCGAAGCTGACCTTATAGATGCTGTACATCATTTGTTCGAACAGGAGCGTGGCTTCCTTCTGGTACTCGGTCAGCGGATTGTACTGCCCATAGGAGCGCAGGTAGATGCCTTCGCGCAGCTCGTCGATGGCGAGCAGATGATCCCGCCAATGCGTGTCGATGATATTGAGCAGCACCCATCGGCTGAGATTGCCCAGGATGTCCTCGCCGAAAAAGGCCGTTTTCTCCTCGTAGGCCTTGGCGATCCGATCCAGCAGCGTTTCCAACCAGGGGGCGACGGTTTCGGTATCCGTCGGGGGCGACGCTTCCTTGAGGTTGACCATCGGGACGGAGCGCTGGATCCAGAACAAGAAGCCCGGCGCGTCCCATTCCTCGGGGCCGGCCCCGTCGGGCTGGTAGGTCCCCCATTCGGCGTTGAGGGCCTCTTCGGCGACCCCGAGCACTTGCTCGGCCAGGGACCCCGTGGCCTCGAGGATGCGGCGGCGGAAGCCGTAGATGGCCTCGCGCTGCTTGTTCATGACGTTGTCGAATTCGAGCGTCCGCTTGCGCCGCTCGAAGTTGATGTCCTCGATTTTCTTTTGCGCTGAGGCGATCGCCCGCGTGGCCAGGCCCGCGCTCATCGCCTCGCCTTCTTCAAAGCCTTTGGCCATCAAGCGGGCCATCCGGTCCGAGGCGAACAGCCGCATCAGATTGTCTTCCAGCGACAGGTAGAACTGGCTGTAGCCGGGGTCCCCCTGGCGGCCCGATCGCCCCCGCAACTGGCGGTCGATGCGGCGCGCCTCGTGGCGTTCGGTCCCCAGAATGTGCAGGCCGCAGGGGAACCGTTCGGGATTGACGCGGCCGGATCGATCTTGCCGGTACGGGCAGACGGCGCAGAATTCGCCGTCGAAGTCCTCGCTCTTGCAGCGGATGACCCCCGGACCCAGTTTGATATCCGTCCCGCGGCCGGCCATGTTCGTGGCGATCGTGACGGCGGCGAGCTGGCCCGCGTCGCGGACGATCTCGGCCTCGCGGGCGTGGTTCTTGGCGTTGAGGACGTTGTGCGAGATGCGCGCCCGCCGCAACATGCGCGACAGTTTCTCGCTCACGTCCACCGAGACGGTCCCCACGAGGATCGGCATCCCGGTGGCGTGCGTCCGCTGGATGCACTCCAGGATGGCGTTGAATTTCTCCCGCTGGGAACGATAGATCAGGTCCTCGTCGTCCAACCGATGGACGGGCCGGTGCGTCGGGACGACGGAGACTTCCATCTTGTAGGTGTGACGGAACTCGGCCGCCTCGGTCTCGGCCGTGCCGGTCATCCCGGCCAGCTTTTCATACATGCGGAAATAGTTCTGAAGGGTGATCGTCGCCAGCGTCTGCGTCTCCCGCTCGACGGCGACCCCCTCCTTGGCTTCGACGGCCTGATGCAGCCCGTCGCTCCAGCGCCGCCCCGGCATCAGGCGCCCCGTGAACTCGTCGACGATGATGACCTTGTTCTCCTGGACGACGTAATCCACGTCCCGCTCATAGAGCGTAAAAGCCCGCAGGAGCTGGGAGAGGATGTGGATCGTTTCCGTCTTGCGCTCGTAGACGGCCAGGGCCTGTTCCTTGAGTCGCTCGATTTCGGCCCGCGGCAGGTCAGCTCCCGCCTCGATCTCGGCCATGACCTCCACCGGGTCCGGGACGAGGAACAGATCGGGGTCATGAGGGGAAAGTTCCTCGCGTCCGATCTGCGTGAGATCGATCGTGTGGTTCTTCTCGTCGATCGTGAAGTAAAGCTCTTCGTCGAGCTCGCCCAGGCGCTTGTCCCGCATGAAATCGTTCTCGACGGTCTGGACGAGCCGCTGCATGTCGGCGTCGTTGAGGACCTTCGTCAGCCGCTTGTGCTTGGGATGCCCCCGGCGGGATTTGAGGAGTCTCATCCCGGCCTCGTAGCGTTTGTCTTCGGCGGCCCGGTCCCCGTCGCGCGATTCCTCCAGCAGCGTCTCGGCCTCGCCGACGAGCCGGTTGACGAGGGCCGTCTGTTTGCGGACGAGCTCGGCTATGGCCGGCTTGAGCGTGGCGAACTCTTGAATCGTTCGATCGACCGAACCGGAGATGATCAGCGGCGTGCGCGCCTCGTCGACGAGGACGCTGTCCACCTCGTCGACGATGGCGTAGTAATGCCCGCGCTGCACCAGGTGCTTCGGCGAGAGCGCCATGTTGTCGCGCAGGTAATCGAACCCGAACTCGTTGTTCGTTCCGTAGGTCACGTCGCAGGCGTAGGCCGCCCGGCGCTCGTCCGGCGACATGTCCGTCAGAACGCAGCCCACCGTCATCCCCAGGGCCTCAAAGACGGGCCCCATCCACTGACTGTCGCGCTTGGCCAGATAGTCGTTGACCGTCACCAGATGCGCCCCGCGCCCGGGCAGGGCGTTGAGATAAAGCGGCATCACCGCCACCAGCGTCTTTCCCTCCCCGGTGGCCATTTCGGCGATGTTGCCCCGATGCAGCTCGATCGCCCCGGCGATCTGAACGTCGAAGGGGACCATGTCCCAGGTGATCGTGTTGCCGGCGGCCTCCCACCGGCGCCCGAGCAGCCGCCGGCAGGCTTCCTTGACGGCTCCATAGGCCTCCGGCAGGAGGCCGTCCAGGGTCTCCCCCTGGGCGAGCCGCTCCCGGAATTGTCGGGTGAGATCGGTCAGGGCCTCGTCGGAGAGCGACGCGTAGCCCTCGGCCCAGCGGTTCACCTGGGCCACGAGGGGGCGGTTGCGGCGGAAGGTGCGCTCGGCCTTGTCGCCAAAGACAAGTCGAACGAGGCGGGAGAGCATGAGCGTCGGCGGCGAACCCGCCGATCGGCGGGCTGGGGCTCGTCGGAGGGGCGCGGCCGCCGTCCGGCGCCACGGCCGAAACCTCCGATTCCAGTTATTATGTTCGTCCTCCGGAAGGGCGGTCAACGTTTCCCTTCTCGACAGGGACGGTCGGCTCTTGATACGAAGTCAGCGCCCGGGGCGAGCGGCGTGAGCCCCTCGCCCCGGGGTGAAACGCGTGGACACTTCCCATCGGGCCGACGAGCGTTATCTCTGGGCGTTGAAGGCCCTCTTCTGGATGGTCTTCGTCGCCGTGGTGTTCCTGACGGCCTCGCAGGTCTGGCCCCTCCTGCGCCGCCTTCTCGACATCCTTACGCCCTTTATCATCGGGCTGATCCTTGCCTACGTATTTCATCCCATCGTCCGGTTGGTGGAGGTCCGCTTTGAGCTCGGCCGTCTGGCCGGCGTGATCGTCGTCGCCGCCGCCCTGTTCGGCGTGTTGCTCCTCCTGGTCGTCATGCTCGCGCCCATTCTCTACGGTCAGACGCGGGCGGCGCTGGAGGCGCTCTCCCAATTCGTCTCGGCCGAGGGGCTGGATCGCCTCCTGGCCCGGTTGGTCCAGGATCCCGAACGCCGGGAGGAATTGCTCGGTTACCTCCGGGACGGGCTGGAGAATCTCAAGAGGCAATTGGCGGCGAACCTGGCGGCCCGACCGGAACTGGTCCAGCCGGTGGCCGGCGGCTCGGCCGAGGCGGTTCGGGTCGCCGCCCGCGCGGTCTTCTCGGTCTTCGGCTGGCTGGGCGGGATGGCCGCGACGACGCTTCTCGCCGTCATCATCGCGTTTTACTGCTTGCTGCGGATGTCGTCGATTCCCGGCCTCATCCGGCGGGCGATTCCGCTGGATCGACGCGAGACGATATGGGGGCTGCTCGTGCGGGCCGAGGAGGCCGTCGGCGGGTTTCTCCGGGGCCAACTGATCGCCTGCGCCGGCGTCGGCCTGCTCGCCTCGATACTTCTGTTCGCCGTCGGTCTTCACCAGTACGCCGTCCTCATCGGCTTTCTGGCCGGGGCCGTCAATTTCATCCCCTATCTGGGCCCGACCGTCGGCGCCCTGCCGGCCCTCCTCTGGGCGTTGCTCACGCCGGGCCTGGAAGGCTGGGAGGCGCGTCTTCTGCGCGTGGCGTTATTGATCGGCGGATTCGGGCTGATCCAGGCCATCGACGGCTTCGTTTTTCAGCCGCTCATCGTCGGGCGGCGCGCGACGTTGCATCCGTTGGCCGTCATGTTGGCCCTGATCGTCGGGGCGCAGTTCGGGCTCGGCGGCATGATTCTGGCCGTGCCGGTCGCCTGCGTCGTCAAGGTCTTCATCGTCGAGCTCTACTGGAAGCGGACCGAGCCCGACCTCGCTCCGGCTCAGACCGTTGAGGCCTCGCCCGCCACGTCGCCCGACCCGCCTCAGGAACCCTGATCTTGGCCGAGACCCAACCCACGCTGAGCAGCATGACCGGCTATGGGCGCGCCCAGACCGAGGGCCCCCGCGGCCAGTTCACCGTCGAGCTTCGTTCGGTCAACAATCGCTTTCTCGATGTGAAGATCAGCCTGCCTGCGGGGCTGCAAGCCCTGGAAGGCGACCTGCGCGGCCTGATCCGATCCCGCCTGCGCCGCGGCAAAATCGACTGCCACGTGCGGTTCGCCCCGGCCGCCGGCGAGGCCGTCGCCGGGCGGCTGAACGCGCCCCTCATTCTCGGCTACTTGGAGGAACTCCGAACCCTCAAAAGCCGCGCGGGGCTGAACCCCGAGGTCAACCTGGAGACGGCGCTCTTGCTGCCGGGGGCGGTCGAGCCCGCCGGCGAATGGGCGCGCCCTGAGGAGTTGTGGCCCACGCTGGCCGCCTGCGCCGGCTCTGCGCTCGATCAGCTTGAGGCCGAGCGGCGGCGCGAGGGCCGGGAGCTGGCGGCGCAGATTTTGGGCGACGTCGTCCGCCTGCGCGAGGCTTGCCGCGCCGTCGCCGCCGCTCAGCCGGAGGTCGTGGCCCGCTACCGCCAAAAGCTCAAGGCCCGCCTGGAAGAACTGGAGGCGCAGACGGCCGTGCGCCTGGAGCCGGGCCGGCTGGAGATGGAGACGGCGCTCCTGGCCGACCGGAGCGACGTCTCGGAGGAGATGACGCGTCTGGCCGCTCACCTTGACCGCCTGGAACACTTGATCCATCAGGAGAGCCCCGAGCCCGCGGGCAAGAGTCTGGACTTCCTGATTCAGGAGCTGGCCCGCGAAGCCAATACGACCGCGGCCAAGGTCCGGGACCTGGACCTGGTCAACGAGGCGCTCCGGATGAAGGGGGCCATTGAACGGATTCGGGAACAGGCGCAGAATGTCGAATAGCGGGCCGCGGCCTGCCGGCGCCGGGCCTTCCTCGCCGCGGGTTCCACCGTTCCGCTTTGCCGTTGCGTTCCCCGACCGGGGATTTCCCCATTGCCGAGTTCCTGATCGCCTTTGTTGAGCTTTCCTGACTCGTCCCGCAACAGCAGACTCTTGGGCGGCGTGGCGCTGGGGGTTTCGACCACCGCCTTATTGACACTCTACGTCATCGGCCTTTTTCCGCTGGAAGAAGCTCCCCAGTCCACGTTCGGGGAGGGAGGGATCCGAGGTCTCAACCGATCGTTGGGGCGCAATCCCCTTTGGGATTGGACGCTGCTCGTGCTCTCGAGCAGCTATGGCGTCTACGGCTGCATTCTGATCATCGGCTACGTCCTGGCCCTGCTGGCCTGGCGTCGCCGGTTTGAGGACTACGGGCGCCTGTTCGGCTATGGGGCGCTGGCCGGCGTCCTGGCTTTTGTCGCGCAGGAAGTGGGCGACGAGATCAGCGACATTTTCCCGACGCCGGAGGCCCCGTTGCTCCGCCTGGACGATCTGATCGACCTGCGTCGTTTTTACGGATTGGGTTGGCATGACCTTCAGGATCGGACCCACACGCCTGAGGAGAATATCCTCGGCTGGGGCTTTCTGATCTTGTTTCTGCTGCCGCGCGCGGGCGTTGCGGCGGCGGCGGCTTTTATCCTCCTGATTCTTCATGGCATGGCCAAGGCCGTGATCGGAATGGATTGGCTCCTCTCGATGGGCGTTTCGGCGCTGATCGGCGCGGCCATGGGCGGCGCCGCGCTGGTGGTCCTGCCGGGGGTGATCGCCTGGACCGAACGCAAGGCCGAAGAAATCTTCGTCCTGCGCTTCTGGCACATGTTTTCCCGGGCCGCGCGCCGACCCGGGGCCCGGCCGGAGCTGCGCTCCCCAGCCCGAGAGTCCCCCTTGAGCCGCGTCAAGAACCTCCGGACGCTCCGGCGCAATCTCCTGTGGGTCGAACTGATCGAGCGCGAAGTCCTCCCCTTATTTCCCGGCGCCCCGGCCGACATCCGGCTCGAAACGAGCCCCCCGGGCGACGCCGACACCTGGAGCCCTTACGTCCGATTTCTGACCCTTCCCGGCGAGGAAACTTACGTCGTCAAGGCCGCCTGGCGCTTCGGCGGGCCCCTGCGCCGGGCGGGGCGACTGGATCGCTATCTGCTCGCGGCCCGGCACCAGCGCGCCCTCGAGGAGCTCCAATTTCCCGTTCCCCGGCTCTACTGGGTCCGCGAGGGATTGGCGTGGGTGGGCCTGCTCCGTTACGTCGTCCTCGTCGAGGAATACATTCAAGGTCGGCCGCTGGACGCCACCGCCGACGACGAGACGGCCGAGGCCATGGACCTCCTGGCCCGACTTCACGCCCAGACCGCCGAACGCTGGGGCCCGCTCAGCGGCCGGCGCGGCTTCTCGGCCGAACATTACCTCCTGGCCGAGCTCCGCCGCGAGGTGCTCTATGACCTGCGACGCATCGGCCGCCTGAGCGATCGTCCCTGGCCGGAAGCGGCCTATGATCGTCTTTGGCGCGCCTTCGAGCGGCGGGGGCGCGCCCTTCTGGAGACGGGAACGCCTCCGTTCCGTCTGGTTCACGGGGACGTGACGGCGCGGAATTTCATTCGTTCGGCTCGTCGCCTGCGCATGATCGATTTCGCCGACGTCGCCTTCCATTGGGCCGGGGCCGAGATCATCAAGGCCGCCATGACCTTGAGCGGACGCGACCCCGCCCGCTGCGGCGCCGCCTGGCGGCGATATTTCGAGACCGCCGGGCCCGATCGCTGGCGTGAGTTTCAGGCCGAGGCGTCGCTCGGTCTCGCTCGCGCCGCCCTGCGGGAGTTGGCTCACGGCCGCGCCTTGGGTTTCCGCTCCGGAGCCGCCCCCCCTTCGTCCGAAACGGTCGGCCGGTGGATGGAAGCGCTGCTCACGCTGCCCGACGCCGTCTTCGGGGAGCGACCCGAGTTGACGTCATGGGAGAAGCTCCTTCCCCTGGTTTATGATCCCAGCGGCTGAGACCGGGCTAAAGCCGATCGGCGATCCGACTGATGTGGCCACCTCGCAAGCGACTGTCGCCCAGGGGCTGGATGTGGGTCTTGCTGGGCGTCAATGCCCTCTGGCGGCTCGCGTGGCTGCCGGCGAGCCGGGGCGCTTACACCGATGGCATACTTCAGATCGACCTGTGGCGGAACGGCTTGACTTATTGGCCCCCCCTCTACGCGACGCTGACCCGGCTGTTCGTCCTGGTGCCGGGGATGGACCTGGAGGCGGCGGCCCGAGGCCTGTCGCTCGTGGCCGGGACGCTCGCCGTGGCGCCGCTGCTGGCGATCGCTCGGCGCCTCTTCGGCGATCGCGCCGCGCTGCTCGCCGCCATCTGTTACACCGTGAGTCCCATCCCGTTGCGCTGGAGTCTCCAGGTGATGACCGACGCCACCTTCGCGGCGCTCTGGATGGGATGCCTGGCGGCCCTCACGATCGCGGCGAGCGCCCGCTGGCCGCAATTGTTTGATCCGGGGCCCTCGGCCCCGACGCCGCGTCCGGACGAGGCTTCAAAATGGTTCCTCCTGGCGTCGTTGGCCGGCGCGCTAGCGATGCTGACGCGCTATCAGGGAATTTTGTTGCTCCCTCTGGTGGCGCTCGTCGTCTGGCGCTCCGGCCGCGGGGCGGAGGGACCGTCCTCGGCGGGAAAGTATCACCCGGCGCTGATCGGACTCCCCTGGGTCGTCGTTCCGCTCTGGTTTCTGCGACAGGGTTGGGCTCCGCTCGAAATGCACCTGGCGCAGATCGGGGAGAGGACATCGCCCGGCTCGACGGCGCAGACCCTGTTGAATTATTGGTACGTGTTTGAAGAGTTCGTCCTGGATGGTCCTTATTTTGTTACCTATGGCATCTTCGGTTTCTTTCTTTATGGGCTGTTTCGCGCGCAATTCGCCACGCCGCGTCTGCGTTTGAGCGGTTGGGTCGCTCTTTACCTGGCCCTCAGCCTGCTGGCGCTCCAATCGGTCTTCCAGGCGTTTCAGTCGCGCTATCTCCTGCCGTTGGTGCCGCTGGTGTGCATCGCGGCGGGTCATGGGCTGGCGGTGTGGGAACGGCGTTGCAAGGAGCGCCCCCTCCGGTTCTGGGGGCTGGCGGGCCCCGCCTGGTCGTATGGGCTCGTCTTTTCGTCGCTGGTGGCGTTTTATCAGGGAAGTCCGTTCGTGGACATTAAGGAGGCCGCGCGATGGGTGAGCCGTGAGGCCGAGCCCGGGGCCCGGCTGGTCAGCACGGAGCGGTATAATCGACAGATCGGCCCGGCTAAGGTTGTCTTCTGGAGTCGCCGGGAAGTCGGCTGGCTCCCGGCCGTGCTGGAGGCCGAAGCGTTGCTGCCGGGCGATTATGTGATCCTGCCGAGCTTTTACGGAGGTCTGGCGGCCGGCGGCTGGCGCGAATATCAAACGCTCAAGCGGGACCTGGTGACACGGTATGGCGCGCAAACGGTTTATGTCGCCCCGTACGTAACCTATCCCCTGTTGCCGGACATCATGGAAGAACCTCTGACACACACAAATCCCTTGTGGTGGTACCTGCGCTATCAGCCGCAACGGTTTGAAACGACGGTCCTTCGGATCGGCGTCGCTTCGAAAGGAACGGCCTCCCCATGAAGCCGCGCCGGGGATCGACCGCGCGGTGGGGAACGGGGTGGGAGCGTCGCCGTCCGGTCGGCCGCCTCGTGCCTCTGGCGCTTCTCGTTTTCGGCGGGGGAGCCCGGTGTATTGCAACTCCGGCGCCCGCCGTCGTCGGCGAGGACGGTCTCACGACCGCCACCGCCGCCGCGGCGTCTGGAGCAGCGGACATCGAAGCCCGCGTCGAGGCGATCCGGCGCTGGATGATCGGCGCCGAGGGGACCGCGTCGGATTCGCCGCCCACGGATTACTGGATGGCCTATCTCGCCATCGGCGAGTCGGCCGCTCCTGAGGCTCGCGAACGCGCCCTCCAAGCCCTGCTGGACCAACCCCTTCCTGACCTGTTGCGGCAGGTGATCCTTCGCGATATCGCTTCCGATCTCCGTTATCAAAGCCGTCAGGCGCAGTTCATCCGTCGCTACGGGGTTCAAGCGGCCTGGTTCAATCGGCTGGTCTATTCGGCCTCCAGGGCGCTCCAGGGCAACGTTCAGGCCGTCGGCCAGGTTCTCGTTGACGCCCTTTTTGACCTCTTCGGGCGGACTCAGATGACGCCCGCCGAGCGGCGAATCTATCGGCTCGAGCGCGCTTTGGAAGCGGCCGGCCGGAGCCCTACCCTTAAGACCGAGGAGCTGGAACGCCTCCGCCGGAAGCTGGAAAGGGCTCAGGCGGCCGGGGATCTGGAACGGGCCCGATGGGCGTTGCGCCAGGGCGACGCCGTTCAGGCCGAGTTTTACGCTCGCGCCGCTCTGATCCGCCGCCCTCTCTGGGACAAGGCCGATGCCGTCGGTCGCGCGGCCGCCGTCGAGATCGCTCGTCGGCGTCGCGCCGCCGCCGCTTCCTCCCAGGTCGGGTATCCCGATCGTGACCCCCCGATGGTCGAGAGCCCCCCCGAACTGCTGCGCGCCGTGCTGGCCACGCCGCGCGGCCCGCTCCGGTCCGTGTTGGAGACTTCGGGCGGCGCTCCCGGATCAGGCGTGTCCGCCAGCGGGCTCGTGGCGGCTCAGGATGCCGGGACCTCGCCCGTCCTGCGCTCGACCGAGATTTACCTGGCGAGCGTGCTCGCCTCGGCGGGCGAGGCCGAGGGCTCGGCCATCATGGAACTGCGCCGTTGGGCCGAGGCGATCGGGCGCCGACCGGAGCTTCGAACCCCCGAGACGGTCTGGCTTCGGGCGCTTCTGTTGAATCCGGCCTTCAATCCGGACCTTCGGCTGGCCCGCGCGCAAGCATCCCGTCGCGCCAACCTCGCCCGGTTCATTTTCCTGGGGCCGGAGACGGCGCAAGAACGGCTCTACGCGACATCCTCGCGGGCGGCTCAGGCCTGGAACGCCGTGGCCAGCCTCGGGGTCTTCTATGTCTTTGAAGTGATCTACCGGACGGGCGTGGCCCTCTTCAGCCCGCCGCCGCCCGCCGAGGACGTCCTGGACGCCGCGGCCGTTTTCCTCGACGCCGCCCCGCTGCATGCCGAATCCCGCTGGCTGGCTGATTGGCTGGCGCGTCAGCACGTCGCCGCCGGGCGCCATGACCAGGCCCGGCGTCTGCTGGAGCGGTACGGCAGGCTTGATCTGGCCCGCGCTCAGGAGATCAACCGCGCCGAAGCCCGCGGCCTCATCGCTCTGGCCGAGGGATTGGCCGTCGGCGAACCCCTCCGGCGGCGACTGCTCGATCGTGTGCAGGTCCTCGCGCCGGGGACGGGGCTGGCCCGTCGCGCCGAGCGCCTCATCGAGCAACGCCCGCAACCGACGCCGCCCATCGTGGTCCACGCGGCTTGGGCTTCGCTGGAGGCTTGGCTCGGTCAGCCCCCTCCCGCCGGTTTGCCGGCCCTGGAAGAGTGGTTCGATGGGGATGCCGCCAATGGCGAAGTGGCCGATCCAGGCTTCACCATCGAAGCCGAGGACGCCGACGCGCGCGAGATCACCTTGAGCTACCCCCTCCGGATCGGGACGGAGCGCCGGATCGTCGAGGAGCGCCTGACGTTGACGCGGCTGCCCGAGCCTCTGGCGCGGTATCTTCGCCATGCCGTCGCGGCTCAGGGACGCGCGGAACGCGAATTGAGCCGGCTGGGCCGACCCCGGATTCCGTACGAGATCAAAGGAGGGCTCGGGCCCGGCGGCGTCGATTTCTACCCGCAGCTTCTGCCCATTGAAAGCGATCCGGCCGCATTGCGGCTCTATCGGGACTGATTCCGGGTCGCGACGGGCAAACTCCCGAGTTGCTCGGCCGGACGGGCAGGACCAAAATAGGATCGTTCGTCCGCCGCCAGGCCAGAAGGCCCGGTCGGCCGCTCCGACGGCCGCCGGCGGACACGGCCGCCATGCCGGATACGATCGACGGTCACCCCTCCCCCAGCGTGCTGGTCGCCGACGACGACCCCGGCACGCGCCGGGTCCTTCAACATAAGCTCAGCCGGGACGGTTACCGCGTGCTGTTGGCTGACGACGGCGACGAGGCGATCGCCCGCCTCGACGAAGACGAGGTCACCGTGGCCCTTCTGGACCTGGTGATGCCCCGCGTGGGGGGGATGGAATGCCTGCGGCACATTTCGGCTCACTATCCGGACACGCAGGCCATCATGATCACCGGCCGCAATGACGCCCGCGACGCCGTGGCGGCTTTGCGGGCCGGAGCCTTGGACTACGTCACCAAGCCACTTGACCTCGATGATCTGCTGGGTCTGGTCCGACGGGCGTGTCGGACGGCGGCCTTGAGTCGCGAGAATCGCCAACTGCGGGAGGCGATCTCGCTGCCGCTGCCGGGCGCGCCGTATATCGGGCACTCCGCGGCGGCTCGGCAGATGATGGAACGCCTCCGGCGGATCGCCGCCCTGGAGGCCACGGTGCTCCTCACCGGCGAGAGCGGCGTCGGCAAGGGCGTCGTCGCCCGGCTCATTCACGCGATGAGCCGTCGCGCCGCGCGGCCTTTCGTCACGGTCAACTGCGTGGCCCTGCCGCGGGAGCTCGTCGAATCGGAACTTTTCGGCCACGAACGGGGGGCATTCACGGGCGCTCACGCCCGTCGCTTGGGCCGCGTCGAGATGGCCGACGGCGGCACGCTGTTTCTGGATGAAATCGGCGAGATGCCGCTCGACGTTCAACCGAAGCTCCTGAATTTTCTTCAGGAGCGCGTCTTCCAGCGGGTCGGGGGGAACGCCGAAATCGGCGTCGACGTCCGGGTCATCGCTTCGACCAACCGGGACCTGCGCGAGCGCGTCCGACAGCGCCGCTTCCGCGAGGACCTCTACTTTCGGCTCAACGTCCTCCCCCTGCGGCTTCTGCCGCTGCGGGAGCGGACGATGGACGTTCTGGACCTCGCCGGCCATTTGCTCGCCCGCGTCGCCGCCCGCCGAGGCGCCGAACCCGTGAGGCTTTCTCCCGAGGCCGGTCAGGCCCTGGTGCGCCACCCTTGGCCGGGGAACGTTCGCGAGCTGGAGAACGCGCTCGAACGAGCCGCGGCGTTCTGCCGCGAGGGGATCATCCGGCCCGAAGATCTGGACCTGGACGGGGCCGCCTTCGCCGGCGCCGAGGGGCCGGGGGCGACCTCGGCGGCCGGGCGCACGCTGGCCGAGATCGAGAACGAGGCGATCGTGGCGGCGCTGCGAGCCACGGGGGGCAATAAGGCCGCGGCCGCGCGCCGCCTCGGCCTCAGCGAAAAAACGATCTATAACAAGCTTCGTCGGATGGGCTTCCGGTCCGATCGGGCCCGTTGAGCGCACGGCCGCGCCGGGCGCCCCGTTCAGGGGAGAATGGCGAAAACCCGGGCGGGGAAGCCGGAGCCCGCTTTCGGCTTGGGAAAACTCACGACGACGATCGCCCCCGCCTCGGGCACCTGGTCCAGATGGGCCAGCAGCTCGATCTGATAGCAATCGCGCGAGAGAATATAGGTCTCCAGCGAATAATCCCCGCGGCTGGTGGCCACACCCGGGTCGGTGTCGGTCGTTTCGTGGCCGGAGGCCGTGATCCGACGGACTCCGTAAAGGAACTCCAGGGCGGGGCGGGACCAGCCCGGATAATGGGCCACGCCGTCGGCGTCTCGGTTGGCCATGCGGTCGGGGTCCGGCCAGCGCTGGGACCAATCGGTTCGCATCGCGACGAAGGCCCCCTCCGGTATCGGACCATGGCGTTCCTCCCAGGCCTGGATGTCCGCGAGCGTCAGCACCGTGTCCGGGTCGCGCGCCGCCCGCTCGTGCACGTCGATCACGACCAGGGGGAGGATCATCTCCCTCGGCTCTATCTCGTCGACGGTCCGCAGGCCACGGACAAAGTGCGCCGGCGGATCCACGTGAGTCCCCCATTGACCGACGTGCGTGAAGCGTTCGGCGAAGAAACCCGTGCCCATCGAGCCGCGCCCTGGATCATAGTGAAAGAGGGTCTCGCGACGTTCGTCGGGAAACCCCGGCCAGTGCGGAATGCCCGGCTCGAAGGCGTGAGTGAGGTCCACGAAGCGCTTGGTGCGCAACATTTCGACGACCGGCCAGAGCGAGGGGGCCGCTTCCTCGGCCGTGGGGCTAGATAGCGGCGCCACAACCATCAGCAGGCCGATCCAACGAATGCGGTTTGGCCGATCGAGACTGGTTTTCATGTCGCGCGATCCTTTCCGGCGAGGCGAGCGTTCCCCCCGGCGGAGTTGAAGGTTGAGGCCGGGATCGGGCCTTCGACGGGTCGCGCCGCCAAGGGGCTTGAATCGCAGTGCCGTCCGGCTAGAATCACCGTCGGACCGAGGATTCCACGCCCGCTGAGGCCAGGATGTCGCCGGCGGCCATTCCAAAGGAGCAAGTGTGGGCAGCGTCGTCAAGAAACGTCGCAAGAAAATCCGCAAGCATAAGTATAAGAAGCTGCGCAAGCGGATGAAGTTCAAACGATGAGGGCAGAGGGGGGCGCCGGGTCCGGCCGCCTCGGCGGACGGGAAGGCCGGCCGGAAGGGGGGAGATTCCCGCCGCGGGCGTCCCGCGGGAGGCGGTCGGCCGCTTGACGGCGGGCCGGTTCGGCCATTGACCCGTTTGACCCGCCTCACTTAAATTGCAGATGTCAGGGAGGGTGGCCGGGGGGGTGTGGCCTGGGGGGATCATGCATGGGCGAGTTTGAAACCGTCGTCGGGATTGACCTGGGGACGACCTATTCGGCCATCGCGCAGGTCGACCCTTCGGGCGTGCCGCGGATCATTCCCAATCTGGAGAATGAACGGACCACCCCCTCGGTCGTGCACCTGAGCGGGGCCTCGGCCATCGTCGGCCGGATCGCCAAGGAGTTGGCGGTCACGTCGCCGAAGAACACCGTCCAGTTCGTGAAGAATCACATCGGCCGCCGGCGCAAACGCTTCTCGATCGATGGAGACGATTGGACGCCGGAGGAGATCTCGGCCATGATCTTGCGCAAGGTCGTGGCCGACGCGCAGGAGGGTTTGGGGGCGGGGAGCCCGTTGCGACACGCCGTCATCACCGTGCCCGCCTTTTTCAATGAGCAGCAGCGCCAGTCGACGGCCGACGCCGGCCAGATCGCGAGGCTGGACGTCCTGAGCATCATCAACGAGCCGACGGCGGCGGCCCTCGCCTATGGTTTCCACCAATTGGGCCGGGATCAAACGATCGTCGTCTATGATCTCGGCGGCGGGACGTTCGACGTGACCGTCATGCGGATCGAGGGCCCCATCGTGCGCATGCTGGCCACCGACGGGGACGTTCAGCTCGGCGGCAAGGATTGGGACCAACGTCTCATCGATCACGTCGCCGAGGCTTTTGCGGCCCGTCACGGCGTGGACCCCCGCGACAATCTCGAAAGCCTCCAGGAGCTGGTCGTGCACACCGAGCAGGCGAAGATTCGCCTCTCGAAGCTGCCCGAGACCCGCATCCCGGTGACGTGCGATGGCGTTCGAGAAAACGTCCCGGTCGCGCGCGCGACGTTCGAGGAGCTGACGCAGGACCTGCTGGCCCAGACGGAGATGACGTTGAGGTTGACGGTCGAGGCCGCCGGCTTGGGGTTCTCTGAGGTGGACGAGGTTCTTCTGGTCGGGGGCTCCACGCGGATGCGCGCCGTGCACGAGATGTTCACGCGCCTGGTCGGCAAGTCACCCCGCGTGATCCTGAATCCCGACGAATGCGTGGCTCAAGGGGCCGCCATTCACGCCATCATGACCCAGCTTCAGCGGTTGGATCAGGGCTATCCGATCGGCCCGCCCGACGTACGGTCGGAGTGCCTGGAGAAGTTCCGGGTGATGGAAGAGCGGCTGATCAACGCCCACACGCTCGGCGTCAAGGCGTTGGACGCCGCGGGACGGCTCGTGGTCGCCCCCGTCATTCCCCGGGCCTCCAGCGTCCCCTGTCGGCAGGCGCGAACCTTTCAGACCTCGCGCCGCGGCCAGGAGCTGGTCCGGATCGCCGTGATGGAAGGCGAGGGCCTGAACCCCGAAGCGTGCACCGAGATCGGCACCTGCCTGGTGAGCGGCTTGCCGCCGGACCTTGCCCAGGGGACGCCCATTGAGGTACTGTTTGAGTATACTCAGGATAGTCGGCTTAATGTCTCTGCAATCCTTCCCACGATTCAGCAGTCGGCGACGACCGATATTCAACGCACGGCCGGGATGAGCCGCGACGAGATCGAGGCGGCCCGGCGTCGGATCGCCCGGCTGCGAATCGAATAGTGGCCCGCGACAACCTGACGGTCGAAATCAGCCCCGTTCTGCTCGAGGCGATCGGCCTGAGCGGGGAGACCGGATCGCTCGATTACTTTCAACTGCTCGGGCTCGATCGGCAGCGCTGGCAGCCGGCTGATCTCGAACGGGGGGTGCTGGACCGCACCAAGGCCCTCCGCCCCTGGCAGAATTCACCTCAGCACGGTGAGGAAACCGTCCGGCTCCTGCCCATGCTGCATCGCGTGGCCTCGGTGCTGCGCGATTCGGCCCGACGACGCGCCTACGAACGCGAATTGGATCGTCTCCGCTCCGGCGTGGCGGCCGATCCCCTGGACGATTTTCGCGAGATGGTCCGCGCCGCGCTCGCCGACGGCGTTGTCGATCAAGCCAGCAAGGCCGAGCTTTTGCGCTATGCGGCCGTCCACCGCATTCCCCTGGAGACCGCCGGCCGGATCGTCAACGAGATGGCCGCGGCGGCCGTCCGCCCCGTCCAGCCCGCGCCCGCCGAGGACGCATGGGAGATGCGACTGGCCGAGGGGGGGGCCGACGCCTTCCGGACGACCGCCGCCGCCATGCTCTCGCGGGGGACGCTCGACGCGGCCGCGGCCGATCGTCTGATCGCCGAGGCGGGCCGATACGACTTGGATCAAGCGGCGGCGGTCAAGATTCTCACTCAGACGCGGCTACAACAATTCCGACGGCTGGTGGAACACGTGGCTCGCGCCTCGGGCGTCTTAAGCGACAATCAGGCCCGCCTGCTCATGCCCAAGGCCGCCGGAATCGGGCTCACCCCCGATCAGGCTTACGAAGTGCTCTCCGGCTTCACCTACACCAGCGCCTCCCAGCATGACCTGGAAACGATGACGCTCACCTCGGCGGGCTTCGAGGCATCGGAGATCGAAGGCCTCCTCCGCCGGCAGAAGATGGTCGTTTATTCCGGCAGGCGCCGCTGGGCCCCGCGGTTGCTGGCAGGGGCGCTGCCCAAAATCGCCCTGGGGGCTTTGGCGGCCGCCGCCATCGCCTACGCCGGCTTTCAATTGGCGGGGCCGGCTCGCCGGCCGAGCCCGCCGATGGCCCTCGAGCCGCGCGATCAGGCCCAAGCGCCGGCCCCCGCTCCACTGACGCCCTCCATTGAGGATTCAACTGTGACGGCGGGGCCGGCCGAGGAGGCCTCGCCGGAGGCGGTTTCTCTCCCCCCGGGAGAGCTTGAAGTCTGGGATCGGCCGAAACCAGACCCGGCCGATGGCTTTCTGAGGATCGACCCGGAGACGCCGGAGGACCCTCCCCCCTTCAAGATTAAAATCCATGAGGTTACCTGCGAGGAATATCAGGAATTCGTGCTGGAAGGGCTCCGGCAGGATCGGCTGCCGCCGGGTTGGAACCCGAACAGTTTCAATTTTCCCGCCGGGCGCGCCCAGACGCCCGTCACCGGCCTTCGCTGGGAAGACGCCCTCGCTTACTGCCGGTGGCTGGCCGGCCGATGGGGCCTCGACGCCGATCGGGTACGGCCGCCTCGCCAGGCTGAATTCGAACGGGCGCTGCGGGCCCCACTATCCTATGATCGTCGGGTGACCGACGAGGGCTTCTGGGACCGGGCGCGATTGCGCCGCGGCCAGCCGGCTCAGGTGAGCCGGACGAAAAACGATACGCTTTACTTCCCGGAGGGACAGGTCTATGACCTCATCGGCAACGCCGCGGAGTGGGGGACCGACGCCGAAGGAACGCCCATCCTTCTGGGGGGTGATTACGCTCAAAGCGGTTCCAATTATGATCCCCGTCTGCCCCGGCGCATCGATCCGACGGCCCGCCTGGAGACTGTCGGTTTCCGACCCGTCATCCTTGAGCCGTAGATCGGCTCATTCGTCGGCGCTCACGCGGGCGGCCTTGATTTGCTGCCTGATTGCCGGGTTTTCGCCGGGACGGGCTGAGATTCTCATCGACGGATTGATCAACGATTGGGGGAGCGTCCCCGCCGTGCCGGTCCCCGCCGCCGCTGGGGATCCTCGGGAGGGGCTCGGCAGGATCCTGACGCTCAAGGTCACCACCGACGACGACTTCGTGTTTGTTCTGATCGGCTTCGGGACGCCGCGTCCGTTCACGGACCCGCGGCGCCAGGACCGGCTGGCCGAGGGCTTCTGGGACGATTTCGCTTACGTCGAGATCGACGCCGACGGCGACGGCCAATGGGATTACAAGACGCAGATGACCAAGGGCAAACGGATCGGTGTCAACAACCTGGCGGTCCTGCGCAGCCTCCCCTCAGGTTCCGCCGGTCTCATCCTGCTGCCTCCGGAAGGGCACAAGGATTATCTGCCGCTGGGCCCGCGGGCTTGCTTCACGGCCGACGGCCGCTGGGTGGAGTCTCGCCTCCCCCGTCAACCGCTCCGGCTGGCCTCGGGTCGGATTTTCCTGCGCGGCTGTGTCACCTTCCGGGATGCCGTGAACGGTTCCGGCGCGTGGACGACGGTTTACTTTCCCCCGGCCGGCCGCTGGATCGGGCTGGACCTGCGCCCCGCGCCGCCGGAAGGCTATCGCCTCTCGGGCCCGATGAGCCTCAATCGTCAGCTCGAACCGTTCGTGGTGCGTGATGAATTCGAACGGATGATGACCCCGGAAGCGCTCCTCCGGCGAAGCGCCTGGATTTTTCCACGACGCCGTCCCTCCGGTCTGCCGCTGGCCGCGAGCGGCCCGATGGGCGAGCCTACGCCTCGTTTTCCGGTTCCCTCGCCCCAGGATCCGGTCCTGATCCTGGACCCCACCGGGCGCCCGGCGACCCTTGACCGGCCGCAACCCCGGGAAGAAGGAATGGACCCGCTGGAGGCGTTTTCTCCCCTGTCGCCCCGCCAGCCCGAGCCACCGGCGACGGCGACGCCGCTCCCGGGCGCGCCGCCTCCTTGAACCGCTAGTTGTGCGGGAAGGGCCGACGGTTCAGGCCCCTGGGCGGCCTCGAAGGGCTTCGAGGGCGGCCCAGGAAAGAATCCGGGGCAGCACGATGCGGGTGAAGGGTTCTTCATCGACGACGCTGTGCCAGAGCAGGTGATCGATGATGATGACTTTGCCCCCCACGGCGGGAATGACCGAGAGCCCCGGCCCGTAACGGCGGCCCGAGTCGTCCCGAAGCTGATAAATGACGCTGCCGCGTCTCAGCGCCTCAACCATGGGATAGAACGGGGCGGCGGCCAACGCCGGCAGGTCGATCGTTTCCGGTAGGCCCAACAGGGGATCGGGCAGGCCCCCCGCGCGTTGGAATTGCAGGGCGAGCGCCAAATTCGGGGGACGGTCGAACGGGGCCTCGCCGCTCGGCAGCCGACCCGCCGGATGAAGCGTCTCCAGCGAAAGCAACCGGGCCAGGCCCCCTTCGGCGGGCGAACGAAGGAATCGACCCTGATGGCTCCTCACGGCCGTCCTGAGGGCCCCGCCGCGGGAGTACAACAGCAGCGCCCCGCCGGATCGGACGTGCGCGTGGAGTGCCGCCTGAGCGTCGCCTTCCTGTCCGAGCGTTTCGGGGTATTCTCCCAGCGGGTCCACGATCACAAGGACCGGATAGCGCGCCGGCAAGAACCCCTCGGCGTCGGTCAGCTCCGCTTGGGTGGGCTGGACGCATTCGAGCCCGGCCAGAAAGGCGGCCTCTTGAACCTGCGAGGCCAGCGCGAGGTAGTCGGCGCGGGCGGCCGGCGGCGCCCCCTCAGCCTGGCCCAGCAGTCCAACCTGCCCCTTTTGCGGCTCCCCCGCGGCCGCCAGGGCCGCCGGCGCGCGGGCCGCAGGGCCCGCCAGACCGTGGTACGGGAACGTCACCTTGACGATCGCTTCGGTCGGCAATTTGAGGAAGTCCCCAGCGGGGGTCTCCAGGACGGCTCCACGGCCGTCGAGCTGGCGGATGACGCCCGACACGGTTTCCCCTCTTGCCGTTCGCAGGCGGCCGTAGAGGAGGGCCACGTCGGAACTGGGCCGCCGGATGAGCGCCTCAGCCGGTTCCGGCGGATAAATCCCTACCACTTCGCTTCCCCCCACGGAGTACGATTCTCCGGTGCGGCTGACCAGGTGAAGCCGCCCCTTGGCGAAGAAGGTCGGGTGCGTCCGCGTCGTGCGTCCGCCGCTCAAGAGCACCGTCCCCGGCAACGCCTCCGGGAGAAGTTTGAGCGGCAGGCCATAACCTTGAGGCTCCAACGGCCCGGAGGGCCGCCCCGGCCAGAACCGGCCCAGGGCGATTTGCCAGGCGTTCTCTTTCTTCACCTCGGGGGTTTCCCCCATCATGCTCAGTGGAAACAAGAGCCCCCGCGCCCCCTCCCAGGGGAGCGCCCACGTCCCATAGCGCGTCTGGAAGATGATCCGCTCCTGGCTCATGATGGAGGGCTCGCCCAGAAGCCGTCCCCCGCCGGTCGAGATCAGGATTGCGCGGCTGGTCCAGCCCTCCGAAGCCCGCCGGCCCGGCGTCGCCACCCGCCAGATCTCCAATTGAAAGGCCAGAGCAGGCTGCTCGATCAGCGACTCCGGACGGGTTCGGACCCAGACGGCGACGAGATTTTCATCGTCCCGAACCAGCGGCGTCACGTCGAACTCGCCCAGGCGGAAATCGGCCTGACCGGCCAGATGAATCGGGCGGTCATTCAGCGACAAGCTCAGGAAATCGATGCGCCCCCCCACACGGAGGATGGCCCGCGAGATCAGCCCCGGCGACCGACTTCTCAGACGCTGGCGGAAGAGGAATTCCCCTTGGGCCTCCAAATTGGGCTGTTTCGGATCAACCCAGCAGAATTGTGCCCGATTGAGGTAGGGGAGCGTCGCCGAGCCCTCCACGGCGGCCGCTTTGGTCCAGGCCGGTTGACCGAAACTCCGTCGCCAGTCCGGCGGCGGCGGGCTGGCCCCTCCGACCGGACCGAGACGGAAGCACTCCAACTCGCCCGCCCCCGACGAAAGCCACTCCACGGTTTCGGTCTGGACGAGGATGGCCCTCAGCGTTTCGAACGCCGGATTGCCCGGTTCGGCGCGCCAGTCGTAGAGGCTCCCCCCCGGCGGCGGGGAGGCCAAGTCCGGCGGTGTTTTCAGCCGAATCGATTCGGCGGGTAGCGTTTCTCCCTGAAGGGTCGCGAGCGTGGCCCGCAGTTCCCGCCGCGGCCAGAGCTTGAGGGGCCAGTTCCCCTGAGCCGCCGCGGCCCCAGGAAGGACCACGAGCAGCGCGATCAACGGGAAACGGCGCGTGAAGACCAATGGGGGCCACGAGGGCGTCAAAGCCGACGCTCGACTCAGGGACAACGAAGGAAAGCGGGCGACGGGGATTTAGCCGGGTGGCCAACCCCCCTGAGCCCCGCGGAGCTTACCACCAGGCCCCCCGGGGGGCGAGCACCTGATCGCGCAGATAGCGAAGTTTGCTTTGGGCGAGGCCGGCCGTTCGCGAGGCCCCTTCCTCATTGACGGCCCGCTGGTAAGCTTCCAGCGCCGCCTCGGCGTTGCGCCAGCGCCTCCAGAACAAATCCCCGAGGCTGACGTAGAGCCAGGCTCGATCTTCGGGTTCGGGCTGAGCCGCGATCCCCTGATGGATCATCTGGACAAGGCGGAGGGCCGTCGCGTCAGCCTCGGGTTCAAGGGGGCTGACGCGCTCTACCAACGTCCGGGCCGCCTCCGGCAGGAGCTCCGCCCCGCCGGTCTCGGCGGCCAGCCTTTCCAAGGCCTCCATCGCCTCCGGCCAGGGGGCCCGACTCAGACGCCGGAAACTGTCGACCGCGGCCCAGCCCGACGGGGCGAACCGTTCGAGCAAGCGTCGCTGCCGCGCGACATGCCCTCGTTCATCTTGGTTAAGCGCAACCTCGCAGGGGCTCCGATCGCAGACCCGGTAGTAATTCAGGGCCTTCTCAAATTCCCCCCATTCGAAGTAACAGAGGTCGCCCAGCCGCAGTGAGGCGCGAAGGGCCAGCGGCGTCGTCGGGTCGATTTCGACGACTTGGCGGAAGGCAGCGGCTGAATCCTCGAAGCGGCGGGCGCGCTGGTGAGCCTCGGCGGCTCGGAAGTGCCGCACCTGGTCGATCAGGGGGGAGTCGATCGGGCGGCCGACCCATTCGGCGCGGCCGGGGCCCGGTTCCAGCCCGATCTCCTGAAGCCGGGCCTGAAGCCGCTCCAAGGCCGGTTCCGTTCCGAGCGTCTGCAGGCAAAGGAGTTCTTCAAAGGTCTCCGGCAGCCAGGTGACGGCCATGCCATCGCGATCTCGGCTCGTCCCGCCCGCGACCGGTTCGTTCCCAAATAGCCCCAACGTCCGGGAGAGGAAAAAGGAGAGCCCACCCCCGCTGGTGATCCCTTGAGGGGAACCGGCACCCCCGGCCGGGGCTTCCAGCCCGATGGATCGCCGGGCGCTCTTGGCGATCCCGGAGCCGATCCGCCCCTCAAGGGAGGAATCAACCTCGCCGAGCCGCGCCGTGACCAGCCTCAGCAGGTTGCTGCCGCTCGGAGCCAGCGAATCCTCCAGCGTCATCGTCGCCGGGGAATTCTCCCGCCGCCAGGGGCTTGCCGAGGTATCGGCGAGCGGGGACCCCCCCAGAGTAATCGGGAACGCGAGGACGGCTTCATGATCGCCGAGCTGGCCGGAGCGCGACCCGCCGGGCGACCACAGGGGGCTCGTCCCCAGACCTAGGGCCAGAAGACCCGCCGCCGCCACAGCCCCCGCCCACCAGAGGGGACGCGCGGCCCTCAGGGGGGAGGGTGCCGCTCGATCGGGCTCCTCCGGAGCGTCGGACTTGAGCTTGCCCTCGGCGTCGAGCACCGAGCCGACGACGCGTTGCGTCAAGCCCTCCAGGTAAGCGCTCCCCGGATGCCCGATATCGCTCCCTTTGCAGAGGATTTGAGAGATGTCATCGTTGGATTCGTAGAATTCCCGGCAGGCGACGCAAGCGACGAGGTGCTCGTCGATCCGCGCCGCGGTGACCGGCGGCAGCTCGCCGGAGGCGTACTCTTCGTAGAGATACTGGACCCTGGAACATCGCATGGTCGCCGCCGGGCCGACCTCAGCCGATTCTCCCCCCTTTTGAACGTCTTATCCGACCAAACTCCCGGCGCCGAAGGTTTGGGGGATTCCCACCTCAGCCCTCCGCCGAGAGTTCATCCGGAGGAAGCTCGCTCGGGGAAAAGCCATCGGACGGCAGCGCGGGCAGCGAAGGGAAGCTCGAGGCCGGGCCCGACGCGGATGCCGCCGGACGCCCGGCGGCGCCGCTCCCGGTCCGACTCCACGCCGATCCGCTCTCCAGCGCCCATCGCCGCCCCCACCGGAGCCCGCGAACCAGATGGAAAAGCCGCCGTTTGAGTTTCTTGCGCCCTTCGTGGATGTTGAACTTGACGGCCCCTTCGCTGCACCCCAGGGCCTGGGCGATCTCCTTGATGGAAAGCCCCTCGACCTCGAAGAGCACCGTGGCGATGCGTTGGCGCTCGGGCAGGCAGTCCATGGCGCTGGTGATCTCGCCCCGGAGCTGGTCCCGCATCATCTTCTGGCGCGGGTCGTCCGGAGAATTGGCCAGGACGACGGCGCTGTTGCTGACCTCGCTGGAGTTCTCGATTTCGTAAAGCCGGGTCCGGCCTTTGCGGACGCGATAGGTCTGAGCCTGATTGACGGCGATGCGCATCACCCAGGCCGGAAACCGCTCCACTTCCTTAAGGGCTCGGATATAGCGGAATAGACGGATCAACGTCTCCTGCAGGACCTCGTCGGTGTCGTCATGGTCCCGCAGCATCGAGAATAAAATCCGGTAAAGGTCCGGACTGATCAGCCGGATCAACTCCTCGATCCGGTCCCGCTCCCCGCTGCGGCAGGCTTCGATCAGATCCAGCGGCACATCAGAAAGCGCCACGTTCACCCTCGCTTTCCGGCAGAAACGCCCCCCCGGGTCCCGTCGCGACGGCGAAGAAACCCTCCCCCACCTGACCCCCCACGACCCAAGACCCTACTGAAACGGCCCCGGACAATCAAGACAAGAGAAGCCTTCGACGCGGGGCGATCGGCTCGGCCCGCCTCAAGGAGGCTGCGCCGCTTTTGCGGATCGGGTATATGCTTTCACGAAGGGGGCTGAGCGACCTTCGACTGGCCGAGCCGGGGGCCGATGCCGGATTTTCCGCTTCACATCCGGGTCGATCGACGGGAGGGAGAAGTCACGCTTCGCCTGGAGGGTTACCTCTTCTCGTCCAACCTTGCGCGGCTGGCGCGGATGATCGACGCCGAAGAGGCCCGGGGGTTGTCGGCCCTGATTTTCGATCTCGGCGGGGTGGTTCAAATCGACTCGCGCGGGATAGGGGCGCTGGTCGCCTGGCATCGTCACTTCACGACGCGGGACGCGGAATTTCGCCTCCAGGGCGTCTCCGGTCAGGTTATCGAAACGCTCCAGGTCTGCGGCCTGGTCCACTTGATGGAGATCGGCCCGCCCCCGGGGCGGCTGACGGATCGGCTGCGGCATCAGCGGGAGGCTCTGTGGGGTTCGCATCAGTACGCTCAGCAGGTTCTGATGGCGCTCGGCGAGGGGCTGGTCGGGTTGAATGCCGATCGGGAAATTCTCTTCCTCAACCCAGCGGCCGAACAGATGCTGCGAGCCCGCGAGGAGGCTCTCCTCGGCCGGCGCATCGACGCCTACGTCGAGTTCGGGCCGGAAACCGCCCGTGCCCCGATCTCGACGCTCCACCCCCTGGACGCGATGCAGCAGGGACGCCGGACGCCGTTTCACGGCGAGGGAGTGCTGCGGCCGGTCAATGGCGTTCCGACCGTTCCGGTGGACCTGACCTTGGTCCCGGTCTTCAGGGGGCTCGTCTATCTTGGGGCCGTTGTGGGGTTCCTCGACGCCTCGGCGCGCAAGGCGTCCGAATTGGCGCTCAGGCGCGCCCGGGCGGACGCCGAAGCGGCCGCGGCGGCCCGCAGCGAATTCATGGCCATGATCGCCCACGAGATCCGCAACCCCTTGAACGGCGTCGTCGGCGTGCTGGAACTGCTCGCCGAGGGGAACTTGGACGAGGAGCAGAGCGATCTGGTGCGGACGGCGAGGGAGTCCACCCGCTCGCTTCTGTTCATCGTCAATGATCTCCTGGATTTCGCTCGGCTCGAAGCCGGACAGTTGGCCATCGATCTCACCGAGGTTGACGTCCGGCCCTTGATTGAGGAGCTGCTGGGCCTGTTTGGGCCGCAGGCCAAGGCGAAGGGCCTCGCCTTGACCAGCAGCGTGCAGTCCGAATCGTCATTGTTGGTCCGGGCCGACCAGTCTCGGCTACGTCAAATCTTGATCAACCTGCTCACCAACGCCCTCAAGTTCACTCAGCGTGGAGAGATTGCCCTTGGCGTCGAGCCGGAGGGAGCCCCCGCCTCCCGTCGGCTTCGATTCTCCGTCCGCGACACCGGCGTCGGGTTGGACCACGAACGGCTGGCGCGACTTCTGGCGCCGGGCTCGGCCCCTGATCCGAAACATCCGCCTCGGGGGCTCGGGCTGATCATTTCCCGACGCCTCTGCGAGTTGATGGGCGGTCAATTGGGGGCGGAAAGCCGCCCAGGGGCGGGCTCGACGTTCTGGTTCACGCTTCCGCAGGTCTAAGCCGTCGCCGGGGCGCTCTTGAAGGCCGAAAGCGCTGAGGCCGCCAGAAGCCATGCGCCGCCGAGCGTGACCAGGAAGTGCGTCCACGCCCCCCACGACTGAAGCATGTTGGAATAGAAGTAATCGAGCGAGACGGCGACCCAGCCGATCGCGAGCGCCGCCGCCGTCGCCCCGCTCATCTCTCCCGTGGCCCAGCGCCGAACCTGGAGAAACAAGGCCGGCAGCGCCCAGCCGAAGTGATGCCCTTCGAGCAGCGGAGAGAATAACGGCACGACGACGAGGGACGGCTCAAGCGCGCATAGGAACGGAACCCGGCGAGCTCGGAGGGCCAGAAGGGCCCCCGTCAGAAGCAATGCTAGCCCCACGACGTAGAGGGCGATCGCCCGGTTGAAAAGCTCCGGGCTCTCGTGCCATCGGCGGGGGGAGAGCCACAAGAGGAGGCCGCGCGGCACGGATTTGGAAATCTCCCGCCAGTAGAACGGGACTTCAGCGGCGACCTCCCCAAAGAAGTAAGCCTCCTCCCTCCAGCGGCCGGTAAGTGCCAGAACGACCCCGTAAAGACCGATAAAGCCCCCCCAGCCCGCCAGCACGGACCCGCGCCGCCAGATCAGAATCGGGGCGGCCAGCGCCAGCGGCGTCATCTTGACCAGGCAGAGCATGGCCCAGTAAACGCCCGCCAGCGCCTCCCGCCCGGCCAGGAGCGCCGCGACGAAGGCCATCACGAGGAAGACATTGAACGGTTGGACGTTGCCGGCGAAAAGCCCGCTGGCCCCGGCCGGCGAAAAGGCCACGATCAAAACCGCCGCGGTGAGTCCCCAATGCCGAGCAAGTTCACGGCTGACCGTTCGGCGGAGCCCTCCCCTTGCCGCCTGAGCCGCTTCCCCCACTTCCGGCTGAGGTCGGAATTCGCGCCAGGCCAGCCACCATGCCCCCGCCAGAGCCCCCAGCATCGTCAGTTTCCAGAGATGCTCGGCGGCCTCCAGGGGCAGCCAGCCGAGCCAGAACGTCAGCAGCGCGCTCCACTGCGGATAGTTGAAGCCCATCCAGAGCTGATCGCCCGCGTAGACGCTCCGGCCTTCCAGAACGGCGCGCGCCGCCAGCCAGTGCTTCGGGTAGTCAACCCCGTGGATCGTGAGAGGACGATAAAGGCCGTGCTTGCCGAGGTTGAAGGCGACAAACCCCGCCGCCGCCAGGCGCAGGAGGGCGGCCTCCCACGCCCGCCAGGAAAGGCCCGCCCCTTCGGATCGTTCGGCGGTTGGCCCAGCGGCGAACACGGCCCCCCGATTAAATCTTTCCACCGGCAACCTGTCACAAGGAAAAACGCAAAAGCCGTTTCAACCCGGAGCGACGGGGAGCCCGGGGGGCAAGCCTCCGGCCCGCGGGCGGCGGCTTGGGCCTTACCTCGCAAGGCGGCCTTCCGCCGGCCCCAGGGCTCAAGTTCGAGCACCCCGGAACTTGCCGGGCCTCAACGATAGTAGCGGTAGCTATAGCCGAACGTGAAATGGCTGTGAGAGGGATAATACCGGGGGTGGACGGGCGGATGGTAATGAGGGGGATAATAAGGCTCGTAGTAGGCGGGGGGGCAGGGGGCGGGCGGGACGGCGTAGCCGCGGTGATAACGGTCATGCAGGTCCAGTTCGTTGCCGATGATCCCGCCGAGAAGCGCTCCGGTCCCCGCCCCGACGAGCGCCCCGACGCCTGAGTCGCCGACGGCGTGGCCGACGAGGGCGCCGGCTCCAGCCCCGACCAACGCGCCGCCCAGCGCCGTCCGACCCGTATGCGTCGCGCAGCCGGTCATCGCGACCAAGCTGAGCCCCAGCCCCCCGCTCAACATCCACTGCCGCATCACGTTCATCGGGATTACTCCTTGATTCCACGCCGGCCGGGATGACCTGTTCACTCCATATGCGTCACTGCTCTGGCGGCGCGCTCCACAACCGCTGTTAACCCCCTAGACCCTGATTCTAAGCCAAGGTTCCGCCTCAACGGAGAAAAACCGGCCGGAGATCAGGAGGCGACGGCGGAGGTCACGGCGCGGGCGGCGTCGGGCGCGGTCGCCGGTGGGGCGTCTCGGCGTAGCGCGCGGACCCAGCGGGGGTGGCCTGCCAGGTCCTTAAGCGTCGCGATCGCCTCAAATTGGCCGGATGCGCCGATCAACCCCTCGACGGCCTGCGCCTGACCGAAGCCGATTTCAAGCAACAAGAGCCCACCGGGCCGCAACCGCTCGGGGGCTTCTAAGATCAATGTTCTCAAATGTGTAAGCCCGTCATCGCCGCTGAAGAGCGCCCCCTCGGGTTCCCAGTCGATCACCTCGGGTTCCAGGGTTCGCCGATCGCTCTCGGGCACATAGGGCGGATTCGCGCATAGGGCGTCCAGCCTCTCTCGTATCGGAAGCAGAAACGGCCCCAGGCGAAACTCGATTCGGTCGGTCACGCCATGGAGCCGGGCGTTGGCGCGAGCCACGTTGAGGGCCGCCGCCGAGACATCCGTGGCGATCCATCGGCCCTCCAGGCCTTCTCGTAGCTGAACCGTCGCCGCTGCCACGGCAATGGCCCCGGAGCCGGCGCCGATATCAGCCAGCCGCGGGCCCGGAAGCGTTCGAGGCCGGTCGCGGAGCCAATCCAACGCCTGATCGACCAGCCCTTCACTCTCCGGACGGGGGATCATTACGTCGGGAGTAACGGAAAAATCGAGGCCGTAGAATTCCCTGCGGCCCAGGATGTAAGCCAGGGGCTCGCGCCGCGTTCGTCGCTCCAGCATGGCCTGGAACCGGTCACGCTGAGCCTCGCTCAGCTCGCCCTCCGGATGCGCATATAGCCAGCAGCGATCTACGCCCCCCGCTTCAGAGAGCATCACTTCGACGTCGAGCCGAGGCTGCGGGACACCCCGAGCGCGCAGGCGGGCGATGCCTTGCTCCACCAGGCGCCGGACGGCGCAGGTGGAACCAGACCCTGATAGTTCCGGGCTCATGATCAATTCGCCAGGGGCCGGGAGCTGCCCACGCTCGGTGGGGGAACGGTCCCGGCTCCGCAAAGGGCCCCCCTTCGCTCCCGACATAAGCCTATCGCCTGGCGTCGGCGCGGCGCAATGGAGGCGCGGTCTCAACGGGACGGGCCGGCGGAGGCGGCGGACTCGGCTCCCCCGCCCGACCGCTCCAGTCGACTGAGCAGGACCCAGGCGGCGGCGCAGGCCAGGCCGGCGAAGAGCCCCACGGCGCCATAGCCCAGCTTGAGACCCGTGTAAATCACCCCGCCAGCGGCCGCTCCGGCGAAGACACCCAATTGCGAGATGGCGTTGCGGAGCCCCACGAACCAAGCCTGATGCCCCGGGAGGCCCGTCCGCAACGTGAGGACGTGATAAGGAACGATCCGGCCGATCGCGAGCGCCGAGGCCGTCATGAACAACAACAACAGCGGCATCGGGCCGGGGGAGTAGGCAACCAGCGGAAGGACGATCATCAACCCCAGATTGGCCTCGAAGATCGTCCGCTGAAGGCCGAGGCTTTGGGCAAGGCGACCGGCCAGGGGGCTCGCCGCCAGCCCCGCCAGCCCGGCGGCGATGTAGTAGGCGAAGATCCGAACCGACGAGAAGCCGAACCGCTCGGCGCACCAAAGACCGAGAATCGCCAGCATCGAGTGAGTCGATAAATTGAAGATCAGGCCCAAGGAAAGAACCAGAACCCCCCGCGCTCCTGGAAGCGGACGATGCCCGCCCGCCGAGGGGAGCTTTCGCGTCGACGGGGAAACCCCCTCCCGACTCTCCCGGCTCGACTGGGTTCGCTCCAACGCTACGAAGATCAGTCCGACCAGGCCCGCCAGTATGAACAAGCCGGCAAACGGCGCGCGCCAGCCCCACGCCGCCACGGAGCCCGCGGCGAGCGGCAGGCCCACCACCGCCGCCGCCATCCCGCCCATGACGAACCACCCCATGGCCGGGCCTTGGCGCTGGCGGAAAAGCTCCCCGATCCGGACCATCATCGCCAGGCTGAGCGTTGAGGCGCCCGCCGCCGTCACGACCCGACCCAGGAGGAGCAGGCTGATCGACGGCGCCAAGGCGCATGAGAGCAGTCCCGCGATCAAGAGAGAGTATCCCCAAGGCAACGCTCGGCGGACCGAGACGCGGTCGCTCGCCGCCCCGGCGACGATCGAGGTCATGGCCGCCGCCAGGCCGTAGGCTGGCAGCAGGGTGGCCAGAGCGGCGGGCTCGGCGCCGAGCCCGCGGCCGACGGCCGGCAGGACGGGGGGGATATTCTGGGAGTCCGTGGTGGTGACGAAGTAAGTGAGGCAGAAAAGGGCCAGATAACGCCCGGGCAAGCCCGATTCATCCGAGCCGGGAGACGGCGGGCCCGAGCCGGCCTCGACCCTCAAGGCGTCCGGCCGCCGCCGTCGAAGATCTGATGATGAAACCTCAGGATCGCCGCCCACTGATTGCGGAGGGAGACCCAGCCATGGACGTCGTCGATGGGCTCAAAGGCGTGCGACAATCCTTTTTCGTCCAGGAGGCGATGGAAGGCGTTGGCCTCGCGGTTGAGGAAGTATCGGTCCTTGGCCGCGGAGTTGAAGTAAAGCGCCAGGCCCTGCAGGCCGCGCGTTTGAGCCAGCTCAAAGGGGTCGTTCTCCCGCCAGAGTTCCGAATCGATCGGATTGCCGAAGATCCGGCTGAAGACGCCGTTGAGCCGCTGGGAGCGGGCGTCGGTTCGCTTGAGGTCCGGCAGCCGCTCCAGCATGAACGGCGTATGGCCGGAGGCCGAGCCGTAAAGCTCCGGACGGCGCAGACCGATCTTGATGGCCCCGTAACCTCCCATGGAGATTCCGGAGATGCCGCGTCCGGCCCGGTCGGCGCGCGCCGGATAGAGGTTCTCAACGAAGGCTCGGACCTCGGCCGTCACGTGATCCTCGTAAGCCCCGCCCGGCCGGTTGACGTAGAAGCTGAAATCACCCGACGGGCAGGCGACAATCAGAGGTTCGACTTCGCCCGCGCGTATCAGTTCATCGGTGATCTGGGCGATTCCCTCGGCGAAGAAGTCCTCGGCGTTGTTCCCCAGGCCGTGAAGAAAATAGAGCACCGGATAACGGCGCTCGCCGGAGGCGTCAAATGCCGGCGGCAGGTAAACGCACAACCGCTTCGGCTGGCCAAGCAGCTCCGAAGGAATCTGATGCGTGTGGGGCGTCGGGGAGGCGGGCGGGGTCTCTTGACCCAGGACCGGCGAACTCGCGGCGAGGGCGCCGACGAAGACGACGGCCAGGAAGCGGCGTGGCGAGAAGGGCTTCATGCGTCGCCCCCGGCCCCTTCGGCGCGCTCTTCCAGTTTGAGCAACGCCGCGGCAACGTCGGTCCGATCGACGACGGAGGCGGCGTTGACGGCGAAGGCGATCCCGACCGTCTCCTTGATCTCGTCGGTGGTGGCCCCCAAGGCCCGCGCCTTGCGCAGGTGGCCGAGCAGGCAGCCCTCGCAGCCGGCCACGGCCGCCGCCGCGATCGCGATCAATTCCTTGGTTTTCCGATCGATCGTTCCCGGCCCGAAGATGTCCTTGTACATCGCCTGGTAGTCTCGGACGACGTTGTCCTTGACCAAAGCCAGCGAAGGGATGTCTTTGCGTTTACCGAGAAATCGACGTCGGCCGTCGGGGCTTCCGGCGGCCTCCGCCGGCGATTCGGCCTTCGCCGGCGACACCGCCGACGACTCTTCTCGCAAACCCGACTGCTTACTCATTTTGAACTCAGGCCTCGACCCGAAAGACATATCCCGTGGGACGGAGCGCGACGTTCATCCGGTGGCTCTTCCCCCGCCAACAATCCCTGGGATTGTCGAGTCAAACCCGGAAGGGGTCAAGCCCGGCCGCGTCCACGCGTCCGGTAAACAGACCGCGCCCCGGCCCCAAAATGTTGGCTGGGGAGGTAGGATTCGAACCCACGACCTTCTGGTCCAGAGCCAGACGTGCTACCGGCTACACCACTCCCCAAGCCAAAGGCATGATCGTCTCGGCTCGAGGTGAATGTCAAGGCGACGCTCCCCAAGGAGCCGATAGATGCGCGCGACCCGCTTTGTATCAAAAAGGAACATGCAACCGGGCTCAGGCAACTGCGATCCGAGGCTCAGGCAGGGCTTCGGAAGGGAGCCGATCGTTCGTCGTGATCGCCTCAGGCGACTCAAGTTGCACGACGGAGTGTCATGTCCGAACATGTTCAGATGGAGCCCGGCGGCGTCGGGCATGGCCTTTGCCGAGTTCATCAAGTTGGGCAGGCCATGAGCCGTCGCCCCCTGGAGAGGACAAACCCGCTCCGGCAAAGGCGTGGTCTCATGTGAGGCCGAGATTTCCGACGCGCGGGAGGATCCCGATCATGCGCGCTACCCCTCGATCGAACTTAAGTGGAACCCGGGAAGGGCGAAGCCTTCGAGGCGTCATGAGACCGGTAGGGGGAGGCGTCATCGCCATCGGCCTGCTGCTGGCGATCGGGACGGCCCTCTCCGGTCGGGCGCAGCGCTCCGGATCAGGATCGGCGGCCGTTCAGCACGCCCATGATCTTTCGACGGCGTTCAAGGAGGTGGCCAAGGCGGCCGCCCCGTCCGTCGTCAACGTCCGGGCGACGCGACGGATTCAGAACCCCTTCTTTCGGCGGCGCGCTCCCTCCCCTCAGACGCCTTCACCGCAGACTCCCCCCGGCCCTTTTGGGGATTTGGAGGATTTCTTTCGTCGGTTCTTCGGCGGCCAATCCCCCGAGGAGTGGTTCCAGCAGCGGGGGTTGGGGTCGGGGATCATCGTGAGTCCGGACGGTTACATTCTGACGAACAATCATGTCGTCCGTGAGGCGGATGAACTGACCGTCACGCTGGCCGATAACCGCCAGTTTTCGGCCAAGGTCGTCGGCACGGACCAGGCCAGCGACGTGGCCGTGCTCAAGATCGAGGCCGAAGGCCTCAAGCCGGCCATCCTCGGCGACTCCGATGCGATCGAGGTCGGCGATTGGGTCGTCGCCATCGGCAGCCCCTTCGGACTTCAGCAGACGGTCACGGCCGGGATCGTCAGCGCCAAGGGGCGGAACTTCGCCGGCCAGGTCGCCGACTATGAGGACTTCATCCAGACCGACGCGGCGATCAACCCCGGCAACAGCGGCGGACCGCTCGTGAACCTCGACGGCGAGGTCATCGGGATCAATACCTTTATTCTCTCGGCGGGGCTCGGCGGCGGCTGGATGGGCGTCGGCTTTGCCATCCCGATCAACATGGCCCAATACGTCAAGGAAAGCCTGATCAGCAAGGGCCGCGTCGATCGCGGCTGGCTGGGGATCGGCATCTGGCCCCTGGACGGGGCCCTGGCCCAATCCTACCGGTTCGAAGGCCAAGGGGTCCTGGTGGCGGAAGTGACGCCGGGAAGCCCCGCGGCGCAGGCCGGCCTGAACGAAGAGGACATCATCACGAAGTACGAAGGAGCGGCGATGAGCAGCCCGAGCGAGCTCGTCAACGCCGTGGCCCGGACCGCTCCCGGCTCCGAAGTTTCGATCGAGTTCTTCCGTCGCGGCGAGCGCCAAACCGTGAAGGTCAAGGTGGGCGAAAGGGAGGGCCAAAGCGCCGCCGAAGCGATCGCTCCAGCGGCCGAAGGGAGTCAGCCGACCGATTTCGGCTTCACCGTCGGGCCCCTCGCCCGCGCCGACGCCGAACGCCTGGGGATGGACGAGGGGGCGAGGGGGGTCCTCGTCACCGAGGTTGAGCCGGGCAGTCTGGCCGCGCTGGCCGGGATCGCCGTCAATGACGTGATCCTCGCGGTCGGCTATGACGAGGTGGGGACCGTTCAGGAGTTCAAGGAAGCGCTGGCCAAGACTCAACCGGGCGAGTTCGTGCGTTTCCGGCTGCAGTCGCGCGGCGGGCGACGCTTCGTGACGATCCGCCGCGCTCCTTAGGTCTGCTCAGCCGCCCCCCCGTCCCTCGCGCGCGGCCGGGCGTGGCTTGGCTCAAGGCCTCGAGGCCTCGAGAGGCCGGGCGGCGACCTGCGTGGCCAACTGCAGGAGATCGGGGACCTTGAGGCGCCGGGCGGCTTCAGGCAGACGGGCCGCGGCCTCGGTTTCAAAGGCGGGATCCAGGGCTTGCAGGCGGCCCTTCCACTCCTCTGCGGCCTTGGGCCGGCCAAGGGCCTCAAGCAGACGCGCGAGAAAGAACGGGTAAGTGGGCTCCTCCGGCCCCGTTCCGGCCGCCAGCTCGAAACTCCAGATGGCGGCCACAAGGAACACGGTCGAGGCTGATTGATCTCGGTCCCGGAGTTCGACCCACCTGCGCGCGAACAGAAAGGCGCGCTCGGCCGGGTCCTCCGGCGGCGACGGCAGCAATTCATGAAGCCGGGCCTTGAGTTCCTCCAGCGTCACGCGCGGTAGCTCCGGCATCGGCTCAACGACGATCGTTGAGGGGATCGGCGCAGGCGATGCGGACCCTTCCAGCGGGAGCGGTTCAAGCGCCGGCGCGTCGGGCGCGTTCCCCTCGGCCGCTGAGGCCTCGCTATCCGTTGGGCCGGTTGCGGCCTCCGCCGCGGGGATGTCCGTCGGGGGCGCCGTCGTCGGGGCCGATGCGACTTCCGTGCCGGCAACGGACGTCTCCGCTGCCGGCGCGGGCGTTCCCTGCCGGTTCACCATGAGCCGCCAGGTCAGCAGGCCGCCTCCCAACGCCAGAACCGCGACGGCCGAGATCGCCGCCAGCGCCGGGGAACGCGATCGGGCGGCTCGCGGCGGCGCCGGCGTGTCGGGCGCCGGCTCGGCTTGGCGACGGTGAGTGACCGTCGGTTCCTCCAATGCGGCCGTCGGGGACGGAGAGGGCGCGACTTCGGCCGATGGGGAGGGAGCGGCTTTGGCCGGCGCGTGGGCTGGCGAAGGGGGGGGCGCGGCGCCGGATCGCGGCGGCTTGAGGGCGTCGAGCGCCTGATCGATCATGACGACAAGCTGCTGGCAGGAGACGGGCCGCTCGTGGCGATCCTCGGCGGTGGCCCGTTTGATCAGCCCCCGAAGCTCGCGCGGGACGAGGTCCAGGTCCACGACACGGGGCGTTTTTCCGCTGACCATATGGTAAAGCGTCATGCCGAGGGCGTAGACGTCGCTCCGGGGGTCGACATCCTTGGCGTTGCGCGTCTGTTCGGGGGCCATGTAAAGGGGCGTCCCGATGACGTCGCCGGTGGCCGTGTGCTCGTGGGTTTCGTAATGGGCCGCGATGCCGAAATCCCCCAGCTTGGCCGCGTCGCCGTCGGTCAGGAAGATATTGGCCGGCTTGATGTCCCGATGAATGATCTGCTTGGCGTGCGCGTGGGCGAGCCCGAGGGCCACGCGGCGCAGGATCAAGAGCGCCCGGCGCGGCGGCAACGCCCCTTGGCGGTGGATGAGTTGAGCGAGCGTCCCGCCGGGATAGAACTCCATGACCATCTGGAGCCCGTCTTCGGTCTGAATGATGTCAAAGACGTTGACGATGGCTTCGTGACGCAGCTTGGCCGCCGTCCGGGCTTCGAACAGGAACCGATCCCGGTCGGAGGGGGAGGTGAGCCCGAGTTTGAGGACTTTGATCGCCACGGGCTGGTCCAGGACCCGGTCGTGGGCCAGGTAAACGACGCCGAACCCCCCGCGCCCGAGCACTTTGATCAACCGATATCGATCGCGCAGGGCGCTCGTCAGTTGGTTTGAATCGAGTTCGCCGGGGCCGGTCGGCGCGCTGGTCGGCCCGGTCGAGGGCTCCACCAGCGTCCGCTCTTCGGCCTGGTCGGGGCTCTTGGGGGGGATCGGAAGATGGGGGTCGGTCACGTCGGAGCTCTGGCCATCGGGGGCCGGGATCGCCCGGGCCGCCGATGGTCGCGCGTGGGCTTTCGGCCTCAATAAGCGACGCGCCTACGATACATCGGGTCGCAGGTGCAGGCCAAGCGCTCTTCGTTTCTTGGGCTCGCTCCGGAAAAGCTTGCCGAGCCTTCGGCCCCAAGGTACAAGGATTTGATTGGGCGGGATTTTGAGCCGCTCCCAAAGGAAGAGCTGGAAATGACAGGACGTTTCTCCGGGAAGGCGCGCTGGATCGGCCGGCGCGGCGCGCTCCTTCTAGGTGTTGCGTTGGCCGGGGCCTGTTCCGGCGGCCGAGAGGAGGAACCCGCGGCGATGAGCGGCGGCGCCGTCGAGGCCGGAGCGCCGAGAACGGAGGGTTCGGTCGAATCCTTCGTCCCCGAGATTCAAATCCAAATGCCCGAGGCGGTCAGCGTGAACGGATTTATCCGCTTCGACGGACCCAGGCCGGCCCCCCAGTATCTGAAGATGAACGCCGACAAGAAGTGCGAAGAGATTCATGGCGAAACCCCCGTGGCGAACACGAAGGAGCTGATCGGGGAGGAGGGCGAGCTGCAGAACGTTTTTGTTTACATCAAGAGCGGCCTGCCACAGCGCAAATGGGCCGTGCCGACCGAGCCCGCCGTCCTGGACCAGAACGGATGCATGTATCAGCCGAGAGTCCAGGGGGTGCGGGTGGGCCAGACGTTCAATATTCTCAACAGCGATCCCACGACGCACAACGTGCGATGCTTCGCCAAGTCCAATCCGCCGTTCAATCTCGGTCAGCCGGGCCCCGGAACGCGCCAGAAGGTCTTTCATAAGGCGGAGATGGAGGTGAAGTTCAAGTGCGACGTCCATCCCTGGATGTTCGCCTACGTTTTCGTGATGGAGCATCCCTTCTACGCCGTGACCGGCCCGGACGGGACTTTCTCCATCTCGGGCCTCCCGCCCGGCGAATACGTCCTGGCGGCCTGGCATGAGGTCTATGGCGAGCAACAGCTTTCCGTCAGCGCCGTCGCGGCCGACGTGGCCGACGCCAACTTTACGTTCACCCCACCCGCGAAGTGAAAGGTGGCGGGCGTCGCTCCGCGGGGCGGGGGGCTTCCGGGCGGTTAATCGGGTGGTTGATCGGCTGAATATGGGGCCGTCCCTTCGTTCATTGGCGGTGATCGTGCTCATGGGGTTGAGCCTGGCCGGCGGCTCCCTGGCCGCGGCGCAAACGCCGCAGGGGGCCCGCGAGACGACCGCCGAAGCTCAGAGTCGGCTTGGCCGGCGACTCTTCGGCGAGAATCGGTTCACCAACCCGGGCAGCAACTTTCTGGTGACCTGCGGCGCCTGTCACAAGCCGCCGGAGGCGGGCGGCAATCAGGCCTATGCCGATCAGCTCCGGCGAAGTCTCTTGCCGAGCCGCCAGGGGTCGCAAGGGCGAGCGCTCACCACGCGAAACACGCCGAGCCTGCTGGACGTGGGGCAGATGCCGCGGTTGGGCCACGACGGGGCCTTCGAAAGCCTGGAATCGCTCGTTGAAGCCAAACTGACGGGGCCTCACTACGGCTGGCTCGAAGGGGAATCCGAACGCGCCGTGGATGAGATTTATACGATTCTGATCAACGACGCCGGCGAGGACGGCGGGGCCGAGGCAAGTTACGCCGAGGAGTTCAGGTCGGCTCTCGGGCTCACGCTGGGGGAGCTGAGCCATCGCGAGGCGCTGCGGGGGGCCGCCCGGGCCTTGGCGGCTTACCTTCGGACGCTCAAAACGGACCTTTCGGCCCCTTGGGACGCGTTTGCCTCGATGAATCGCATCCCGACGGGGCCGGGGGCGGGCGAAACGCCGGAAGCTTACGCCGGGCGCGTCTTCGGACGGTTGGCCAACCTGGAGGGCCGCCTTCAGGTGAAATTGGTCGATGGCTTCGATGTCGATGCTTACGAGGGGCTCAAGATCTTCTTTCGAACGTCGGGCGAAAGCTCGGTCGGCAATTGCGTCGCCTGTCACACGCCGCCGATCTTTACCGATTTCGGATTTCACAACACCGGAATCGCTCAAATCGAATACGAGGGGGTTCATGGCCCGGGTAGTTTCGCCCGGCTCGAAATTCCCGCCCTCGAATCCGCCCGGCGGCCGGAGCCGAGGCTTTCCGCGCCGCCGGAGCCGGGCGCCCCCGGCCAGGCGGACCTGGGCCATTGGAATCATGCCCCGGCGGCCGAGGAGGCCGAGCTCAAGGCGGCGATCGGCGCCTTCAAAACCCCGTCGCTCCGCAACGTCGCGCTGACGGCTCCTTATATGCATAACGGCGCTTACGCCGCCCTGGAGGAGGCCGTCGGGGAAATCGTCGATGTGAGCGAGCGCGCCCGGGCCGGAGTCCTGAGGGCGATCGATCCGGCCTATCTCGGCATGAATCTGACCGAGGCCGACGTCGCCCCCCTCGTCGCTTTTCTGCGATCCTTGACGGAGGTGGGGCGATCCCAATTCCGGAACCTGCTCCTTTCGGCGCGGGACCACACGGGGGAACTCAGCCCCGCGCGTCCCTGAAGTAGCGGCCCCCCGGAGGGCAAGCGGCCATGCGCGTGGCCTTCATGGGGACGCCCGAGTTCGCCTGTGCGCCGCTTGAGCGCTTGCTGCAGAGTCCTCACGAGGTTCGATTCGTCGTTACTCAACCCAGCCGGCCCAAGGGAAGGGGGCAGAGGCCGGCCGATCCGCCCGTTAAGCGGTTGGCCGAGACGCGCGGGGTGCGCGTCTTTCAGCCGGAGGACCCCAAAGATCCGACGTTGCCGCGGTTGATTCGAGACGAGGGGGTCGACGTCCTCGTCGTGGCGGCTTATGGGCGGCTTCTGCCGGAGGATGTCCTCTCGGCCCCGCGACTCGGCTGCTTGAACGTTCATCCGTCGTTGTTGCCCGAATATCGCGGAGCCGCTCCCGTTCAGCGCGCCCTGATGGACGGGCGTCTGGAGACGGGCGTCACGATCATGAAGATGGTCCGGGAGATGGACGCCGGGCCGCTGGTGGCCCAGCAGAGCCTGCCCATCCACGACGATGATGACGCGCTCTCGCTCTCCAATGCTCTGAGCGTGATCGGCGCGGACCTGCTCTTGCGCGTCCTTGACGACGCCGAGCGATCCGGCGCGATCGAGGGGGTGGAGCAGGACGCAGCTCGGGCGACTTACGCGCCTCGGATTCGCAAGGAGGAGGGAGAAATCGACTGGCGGGAAACCTCCCACAAGCTCATGTTCCGCTTGCGGGCGCTGACGCCCTGGCCGGGTCTCTACACCGTTATCGCCGGCCGTCGGGCGCAGATTCTTCAGGCCGAACCGATCGAGCCCGACGAAGCGCGGCGGTGGGGGGCGCGGGAGCACTGGGCGCCGGGCGTGGTGACGGCGCTGGTCAAGGATTACGGATTCACGGTCCGGACGGGAGACGGCCACTGGCTCCTTCGGCGGATCAAGGTCGAAGGCCGGGCGGCCGTGGACGCCGCGGCCTTCGTCCGCGGGACGCGGCTCGTTGTCGGCCGTCGCCTGGCTGAGGCCCCGGATGTCAAGTCCTGATTGCGATCGTGCGACGGCGATCGCGCCGGCGGGGCCCTTTTTGATTGTCCCGATGAAACGCGATGGCTAAATTACGAATCGTGAACGGCGCGATCGCGCCGTTCATCATGCGCGGCTCGAACATGAGGCGCCTCGAACCGGTCGATCATGGTGCCCGAATATCTCGACGTTCCCATTTTCCCGCTCCCGAACGTGACGTTCTTTCCCCGGACGCTGCTGCCGCTTCACGTCTTTGAGCCGCGCTACCGGGAAATGACCCGGGCCTGCCTTAACGGCGACCGGTTAATGGGCGTCGCCCTGCTGAAAGAAGGCTGGCAGAAGGATTACTTCGGCCAGCCGCCCATCTTCAAAACGTTCGGCATCGGCAAGATCATCGACTGGCACCAGCTCGGCAACGGACGCTACGACATCGTTCTGGAAGGATTGTATCGCGGCCGGCTGGTGACCGAGCACGCGACGCGGCCTTACCGGACGGGGCGTGTTTCCGTCTGCCAGGACCAGCGGATCGATCATCGGCGGGCTGAGGTGGGCCGGCTGCAGAAGATTCTCGGCGAAGCCTGCCGCCAACTGTCCGAACTTTTGCCCGAGTGCAAAGACGCCATTCACAGCGCCTGGACCTCTCATCCGCACCCGGGCGTCTGCGCCGACCAACTCGCCTCCGCTCTGGTCGTCGACGCCTACGACCGCCAGTGCATCCTCGAAGAATCCGATCCGCTGCGACGCATGAAGCTCGTTCTCGTCCAGGTCCGACGGGCCATCCACCAGGTGACCCGGAAGACCGTCAAGGAAGAAGTGGTCGAAGAAGAGTAGACCGCTCCGGGGTCAGGCCCCCCCCCGCCCGGTCCGCGCGGCGAACTTGCCGGATCGGTCCGCCGTCCCGATAATCCCCCGGACCGGCCGGAACGTCGGCGAACGCGCGAGCCCTTAAGAGCGACGGCACCGGCCGGAGGAGCCGGATGAAGCCGGAGAACCGCCGGGGCATCGCCTGCGCGGGCAACTGGATCGTCGATCACGTCAAGATCATTGACGTCTGGCCGAGCCCGAGCAACCTCGCCAACATTCTGAGCGAGGAGAAGGGGACCGGCGGCTGTCCTTTCAATTGCCTCATCGATCTCGCCCGCCTGGCCCCGGGCTTGCCGCTGGAGGCCATCGGGCTGATCGGCGAGGACGACGACGCTCAGTGGATCCGCGATCAGATCGCCTTCAGCGGAGCCGACGCTTCCGGCCTGCTCGCCTGCCCGGCAGCGCCGACGAGCTATACCGACGTCATGACGCTGCGAGACGACGGGACGCGCACCTTCTTTCACCTGCGGGGGGCTAATGAGCTTTTCGACATCGAGCACGTCAACGTCGAGGCGCTCCGTTCCAGGATCTTCCATCTGGGCTACCTCATGCTGTTGACCCGGCTCGATCAACCCGACGAGGCGCACGGATCGCGGGCGGCCCGCTTGCTCGCCCGGTGCCGTGAGGCGGGGCTCCGGACATCCATTGACCTGGTGAGCGCCGAGGTCGGACGCTACGCCGAGATCGTGACGCCGGCGCTGCGCGTTACGGACTATGCCATCATCAACGAGGTCGAAGCTCAGGCGGTGACCGGCCTCCGCCTCCGGTCGCCCTCCGGCGAGCCCGATTGGGACGCTCTGGAGGCGGCCGCCCGCCGATTGGCCGATCTCGGGGTGGCCGGCAACGCGACGATCCATCTACCGGAGGGAGCCGTCTCGCTGGATGTGGCGGCGGGGCGAATGCACACGGCGGGTTCGCTCCGGCTGCCGCCCGGTTTCATCAAGGGGGCCGCCGGCGCCGGCGATGCCTTCTGCTCCGGCATGCTCCTGGGGTTGCACGAGGGTTGGCCGGTCCCTCGCTGTCTGGAGATGGCTCACGCGGCGGCGGCGGCCTCTCTCCGACACGCGACCTGCACGCAGGGGGTCCGCAGCGCCGAGGAAGCCCTGGAGCTTGCCCGACGCTACCCGGCGAGTTGATCCGTGGGCGCGCGATCGACAGGCTGGGGGTTCGGCCCTTGAAAGGAGATCGCCCGGCCGAAGGCCTCGCCTCCTTGACCGGCGATTCACCGATGGCCCCCGAAGCTCCCCGCCGCGTGCTATATCTGACTCCCAGCGTCCGGCTTCTGGGCGCCCGCCGGAGTTTGCTGGGCCTGGTCACGCATCTGGACCCCGTCCGCTGGCAGCCGATCGTCTGCGGCCAGAGCGAGGGCCATCTGGCCGAGGCGTTGCGTCAGGAGGGGGTCCCCTTCGAAATTCTGCACCTCGGCTGGTGGCGCAAGGCCAAATACTGGCTGCGGCGCCCCTGGGCGATCGCGCGGCTGGCGCGGCTCATCCGCCGGCGCGGCATTGACCTCGTCCACTGCAATGAAATTTATCCCAATCCCTATGCCGTGCGCGCGACGGCTCGGCTCGACCGTGCCCGGGGGCGGCGCGTCCCCGTCGTCACGCACATGCGGCTTTCCATCTCTCCCCGGATGGTGCGCAATTACGATCTGGGACGGGCGGACCTGATCATCGTCCCCTCGGCGGCCGCCGGGCATGATTTCGACCTCTGGCCCGATAAGGAGCGGCGGGTGGTCGTCGTTCCGAATGGGGTGGACCTGGACGAATTTCGGCGAACGCTCTCGCGGGAGGAAGCTCGAGGCCGTCTCGGCTTGCCGATGAATGGGCTTCTTCTGAGCGCGATCGGCGACGTGAGCCCCCGCAAAGGGGGCGATCTGGTGCTGGAAGCCCTCGCCCGGTTGGGTCCGGCGATCCCGGGGCTGCGTCTGATGTTCGTCGGCGACCCGCACCGCGGGCAGTCGGAGTTTGCCGAGGGGTTGCGGCGGCGGGCGGCGCAACCCCCGCTGGCCGGCCGCGTGCATTTCTTCCCCTACACGCGAGACATCCTCCCTTTCTACGAGGCGGCCGACGTAAATCTTCTGATTTCGCGCGACGAGGGTTTCGGCCGGACGATCATCGAGGCCGGCGCCCTGGAGACGCCCAGCATCGGCGCCCGCACGGGCGGAATCCCGGAACTGATCGATCACGGCCGGACGGGTCTGCTCGTCCCGCCGGAGGATCCCGCCGCCCTGGCCGAAGCGATCAGCCGCTTGGCGCGCGAGGAGCCGGAGCGGCGGGCGATGGGCCGCGCGGCGCGCGAGCGCGCTGAAGCCGAATTCTCGATCCGGGCCCACGCCCGCAGAATGATGGACCTTTACGACCGCGTCGTCACCGCCGCCTGAGTCGGCGACGACCTCAGGGCAGCTCGCTCATCTCGCGCACGATCCGAAAGCCGACATAGGGGCTTACGAAATTCCGGAGGTTCCCCCCGCGGGCCGCGGCCCGGAGGTCCCGCGCCTCCACGCCCCAGCATCCGCCTCGAAACACTTGCTCCGTGGCCGGCGACGCCGGCGCCCCGCCGGCTTCGGCCAGGGCATAGGCGTCGCAATGAAAATCGTCCGAGCACCACTCCCAGACGTTGCCGAACATGTCGTGAAGCCCCCAGGCGTTGGGGCGCTTGCGGGCCACGGGCTGCGTGCGGTTGCTGCTGTTGGCGGCGTGCCAGGCGAAGTCGCCGAGGGCCTCCAGCGAAATCTCCCCCGCGTCCTCGGCGCGGCCAAAGAGCCCCTCGCCGCCGGCCCGCGCGCAATATTCCCATTCGGCCTCCGTCGGCAGGCGATATCGGGCGGCCCCCTCCCCCGCGAGCCGCTTGAGGAACTCGGCGATCTGGCCCAGGCGGACGCGCTCGACGGGCAGATCGTCGCCGCGAAAAGCCGACGGGTTGTTGCCCATGATGTCCCGCCAGAGCTTCTGCGTCGTTTCGGTTTTGGAGATGAAGAAAGGGCGCTCGATCCGAACCACGCGGGCCGGCGTCTCGCAGACGTAAAGGGAACTCCAGAGGCCGGCGGCCTCGAGGGCCGAGCGATGCGCCGCCGTCGTCCCCATCGTGAACTCCCCGGCGGGTATCTTGAGGAAATCGACGCCGTCGAAGCGGACTGTTTCAAAATCACGGGCCGCGCGTTCCTTGAGAACGTCGATCACCCGTTTGTGATTGCGATCGACCGCGTCGCCGCGGGCCGCCAGCGCTTCGAGCTGCTTCCTGATCTCCTCGTCGGCCCCCTGGCCGAGCCGATGGTTCTCCTCAATCAGCTTCTTGAGCGCTTCGTTCTGCTCGGCGAGTTCCGCCAGCCGCTTCTCCAGCGTCTCCCGTTCGCTCTGCCGGCTCCGCTCGGCTTCCTCGATCGCCCGACGCGTCGCCGCCAGCTCCTCGCCCAGCGCCTCCAGGCCTCGTTCCAGAGCCAGCAGGGCGCGGCGCTGCTCTTGGAGGGCGCCTTCCGGGTCCCGCGCGATCCGCTCGTTCTCGGCGAGGGTGTCCAGGATGAGACGCTTGACCCGCTCCCGCTCGGCCTCAAGTTGCTGCTCGCGTTGGCGCTCGGCCTCGCGCTCGCGGGCCATTTCCTCGGCTCGACGGCGAATCCACTCAAACGGGTTGCCGGGGGGTGAAGGCGTTTCCTCGGAAGCGCCCCAGCCGAGGCGACCCCCGAGGGTCAGCGTCAGAACGAGCGCGCCCGCGAGGAGAGCGCCGGGCCGGCCGCGCATTCCGGGGGGCACCGTTCAGGCCCTTTTGATGAAACGCAGGGGGGGACGCGTATTGCGGCCCCGTCCCGAAGGGTTGAGCCCCGTCAGGTCGAGCGCCGTCGCGTAAACGTCGCCATGATTGGGGACGAAGCCCTTCTCGTTGGGTCGCCGCTCGGGCTTGAGAAGACCCGTCTGGGGGTCGTAGGCCTCGTCAAGGGAGCCGTCGGGGAGGAGGGGGATGGGTTGCAACGTCTGCTCGCCGACCCCGCCGAATTGACGGGCCCCCGCGACGGTTCCGCCGAGGAAGACCGCCGAGGTCACGGGCCAATGTTGGCAGATGTCCTGATCGTCGATCATTTTCTTTTTGTCGGTTTCGTCGATCGGCATCTTCCAGATGGCCTCGACGTCGCCGTGGATCGTCCGCCCGAATTCGGAGGTGATGACGATCGTCGTCAAATCGAAGAGGCTCTTGCCCGTCGAACGGTACTCGGTCGATTTGAGCAGGCCGACGAGCGTCCGCAGGGGGTCCCACAGGTCTTCGTCCATTTTGCGGGTCGTGTCGGGCAGCCCGACGGGCGTGCGCCCGTCGTCCTTCCACAGCGCCCGGCGGGTATAGTGATCGTCGAATTTTCGGATGCCTTGGCTTTCGATCCAGAAAGCGCAGGCGTAGCCGGCCCGCATCAGTTCAAAGGTCATCATCGCCTGGACATTGGTGGCTGGGGAGAACTTCGTTCGGGCCTTATTGCCGTTGATGCTCCGGTAGGTGATCAGTTCGTCGGCGGGGGCGACGTTGAAAGCCTCCTTGAGCTCCGGATCGTTGAACAGGCCGTTGACGCGCGTCGGCTCCAACCCGCGTCCCCGTCCCGCAAGGCTCTGATAGATCGCCCGAGCCGAATGGTAGCTTTTGACGGCCTCGGCCCGCTCATCGGCCAGGAGATTCCCCTCGACGTTATCGATGAAGTCCTGCACGCGCAGATTCACTTCGTCGGTGGACATCTGATGCATCCGCAGAAGGAAGCTGCGGAGCTTCGCCGGCGTGCCGGCGTAAATCGTGTGGGCGTGCGCGGGGCCCAGGGCGTGATAGTAGCCCCGCCGTCCCGTGAATTGAGCCTCGTTCAGCTCGCCGTCGGAGAGCCACCAATGCCACGAGAGGTTGGGGAGGATATAGGGCTGGCCGTGGGCCTCGGCGAAAGCCTGCATGACCGAGCGTTCGTCCTCCTGCCGCTCGTCCGTGTGACGATAGGCGTAATCCCCCATGTGGGCCTTCAGCCGCTCCCCCGAATGAAAGGAGCCCGTCCGCATGGAACTCAAGACCGCCATGTCGGCGAACAGGTCCTTGCCCCCTTCGGCGAGGTAGCCGTAGCGGATGTGGCCGTGGGTCGCGATGCCATAGCCGTCCTCGCCCCACTTGAGGACGCGGTAACGCTCCTGGCCGGGGTCCTCCAGGCGACGGACCACGTGATTGGGCGACATCACCGGGTTGAACATGTCGTAGCCCATCCAGCCGCCTTCGATGAACCAGTAGATGAGGAAGCGGGGTTCGTCGGCCGCGGCGGCCAGATCGGCGGCCATGGCGGCGGCCCGGGCGTGCGAAACGGGCAACCCGTAATTGATGAAATAGGCGAGGAACTGAGAAGCGGTCAGGGAGCCGGCCCCGGAAGCGACTTGCTTGATGAAGTTACGGCGATCCATCGAGGGCCACCTCCAGAGGACGTTCGATCGGGCCCCCCTCGCCCAGGTATTCGGGGCTTAAGAGAAGGGCCTTGATAACGGTCTTGATCGAGAATCGGCTCTGGTGCGCCACGTCCCAGAGACGCCGGTAGAGGGCGCGCTCCTCGGTCTCCCAGCGCATCTGGCGGCCGAAGAAGAACATGAAGTGCGTGTCGAGGATCGTCCGAATGAACCGCTCCTTGTTCTGCGCCGCCCGCGCGAAGGCCTCCATCCCGTCGCCCGGGAACGGATAGGAGGCCACGACCCGTTGGTCGCTCGCGTCGATGGGAAGGCCCCGCTCGTCGTGCATCCGGTAATTTCCCTCGTCGTCCCAGTGAAGGCGCTGATAGGCCAGCGGAGTGAGAATCTTGTGGCAACTATAGCAGACGCTGGCCGGATCGGTCGTCCCGGCGGCCGTGATGCCCTGGCGCTCCTCGACGATCTCCGGCGGGACCTCGAAGACGTAGCCCAGGAATTTCTCGGCCACCTGAGCGGCGTAATTGAAATGCGGAAGGCCGGGCTTGCCTCGGATGAAGCCGGGCATCGTCAGGAGGCCCGTGCGGCCGGCGTAGGTGGGTCGCGGCTGAGGCTGCATCTCGGCGTCCACCGTATAGTCGGCCGTCAGGATCTCCTTAAACGGCCGATCGTTGAAGACGATGTAGCACCACAGACGAACCGGCTCGTCCTCATCCTCCTGGCCGTGGCTTTCCAGATACAGCCGGACGCGGTGAAAGTAAAAGGCCTCGAATTCGGCCGATGCCAGATAACGGTCAATCATCCGCGCGAGCGAGGCGCCCCGATAAAGTTCAAATAATTCATCCTCCGTCGGCGGCCGCCCGACGAGGTCCTGAGCGATCTTCACCAGTTGAAGTCGGCGGCGATCCTGTTCGGCCACGTCGCGATCCAGCGTCATCGGGCGGGTGAAGATAAAGTCCGGATGCCTGAGCAGCGCCCGGACGAGGCCCTCCCAGGCGGCCTGAGCCCCGCCGCGCGGGCGAGCCCGGAAGCGCAGGATCGGCGAGGCGGCGTCTTCCATCTCCACGCGGGGGCCGCCCACCTGTCGCCACTCGAACCCCAGTTCTCCCCCTTGGAGGTCGTAGCTGGCCGAGCCGTCGACCTCGACGCTCATCCCCAGGGCGACGCGCCGGGGATGTTGCAGCCGCACGATCGGCGAGGAGGCGGCCGCCCGGACGATGACCGGCGTGGCCGTTTCGTTGGATTCCTGGCCGGGGAAGCCCACGCCGACCTGATAATAGCTTTCGGCGGACCAGCGGTCCTTGCGGACGGACGGCTTGTATCTCAGGCGGAGCTCCCCTTTACGTTCATTGCGGTCGTTGACGGTGTCCGGGCCGGTGATGTTGTAGGGCCGGAAGGCGAACTCGGTGAAGACCGGCCAGTCCTCCTTCCCTTCGGCCTCGTCATTGTCGACGAGGATCGTCGCCCCGCCCCCGACGGGCGAGAACCGGACGGCGTCGGCCACGACGCGCTTCGTTGTCCCGGCGTTGCTGATCTCGACGCCTTGATCCTCCGAAACGAAGCGGAACGACGTCTTCAGGTCCCAGAAGGCGATCGTGTCCTCCGTCTGATCGATGACGAAATGAGCCTCTCCGGGAGGGGGCGTCGGCGGGCGGGGCGTTTCCACCAGGCGGGTCTCTCCGGGAGCGAAGACTTGAACGACGAGCCGCCGCGCGAGCGGCCGGCGGTTGATTCGGCACCACCGGAGATAGAGCTCGTATGGGCCGTCGCGATCGACGCGCAGCGGCAATTCCAGTGCGCACTCCCCCTTGTGTTGATCGGCGTCGTCGGCCCAGATCAGCCCGCCCCGGCGGCGGAAGTTCCAGGGCCCGGACAGGCGCGCCTCGACCGAGTCCACCGGGATGAGCCGTCGCGTCGTCGCCGGCAAGGGCCCCACCAGTTCCACGCCGATGAGGGAGACCAGACCGGAGGTGTCGGTGTTGCTGACCGCCACAATCGCCTCGGGGTCGTCGGCGCGCAATTCGAAGGTGCGGCCGAGCCGCCGGCGGAAAACGCCGCTCGTCGGCGCCGCCCCCAGATCGACGGCTTCCTCATAAAGGCCGTGGCGCGTGTTGCGCAGAGCGACGGCCAAGCTCCGGTGCGTCTTGACGCCCGCCTCGCCCGTGACCGTGACTTCAAAGAGCAACGATTGCTCCCCCCCGGCCTCGTCCTCGTGGTTTCTGTAGATTGCGCGGACGAGCTCGATCGAGCCGGCCAGTTCCTCCGGCGTCGGCCGGCGCAGGAGGATGCGTCGATAAACTTCGGTCACGGCCTGAGCTAGCCGAGCCTCGGGTCCTTCGAATATCCCCCCCGAGAGTCGCCCTTCGGACCAGCCCTCAAAGGGGCCGGACGCCGTCAGATAGGCGCGCGAGGCGACGTCGGCGGCCAGCAGATCAAGGCCGGTCAGGAACATGGCCGTCGGCTTGGAACTCTCGTCGAACCGGAGCTGAAAATCGGCCCCGGCGAACAGATGGATGTGTTCCTGAAATCGGTCGCGTTCGTCCCGGACCCAGTCGTCCCCGAAAAGCGTCTGAATCTTGCCCTTGAGCTGAAAGTAAGTGATGAAGGTGAACGGCAGGCCCGAGCCCGGATCGGGTCGGGCCACGCGAGACGGGAGCGCCAGGTGCGGCGGAAATTGTTCGTCCATCGGGACGAGTTCGGCCTCGAGCGCGCGGCTGACCTCCTCCGTAAATCGGCGCAAGGCTTCGATCCGTTCCGACGGCCAGGGCGGATGCGGCGGGGGCGGCATGCGCGTGCTCTCGGAGGTCGAGCTGACCTTGGCCAGCAGCGTCTCGGCTCCCCGAACGGCGAAGTAACCCGCCTGGGCGAGCCGGAGGAAAGCTTCGCGGGGGTCCAGCCCGAAATTGAGCGGCGTTTTGGTCTCCGCCCCGTGGCATTGAAGACAGGCGTGCTCGCCTTCGGAGATCGCTCCCCAGAACTCCGCCGCGAACCGATCGGCCAACTGCCTCTGTACTTCTGGAGAAAATCGAACCTCCGCCGAAGCGACGGGACGCGCCTCCGGGCTGGCCTCCGGCGGCGCAGGCTTGGCCGCCTCGGGCGCGACGGGCGGCTCCGGCGGTTGAGCCGGTAGCGGCGCCTCCAGCAAACCGAGGGCGCCCGCCTGCTTGAGCAGGCCTAGCCGTTCCTCGATGGCCTCCAGTTCGGCCGCCTTGGCCCGGCGCGCCGCTTCGGCCTCGTCGATGGCCTGACGGACCGCTCGGCGGAGAGCCTCCGGGTCCCTTAACGCGACTTTGAGCGCCTCCAGCAGCCCTTCGAGTTCCGGCGAAGCCGCCGGGGGGGGGTGGGAGGCCTCGGGGGGGAGCGTCCCTTCAGGCGTCTGGCCGGGGGCGCGACGCGCGGCCGACCCGGCGAGCCCCCAGGCGCCAACAATAATTAAGGCCCAAATGCAGATCGGGCGGCCGCGCTTGGACCCCCGTATCGGGTCCGGGTCGGGATTTTTCCGGAGCTGGAGCATCAAGTCCTCGGCAGCCTTTCCCCCGGGCGAATTGTCCTCAACAACCTCGGCCGATTGTAGGGAGGGGGCGACCAGCCGGTCAACCTCGGGATCCCGGCTCCGATCGGCGGGGCGGGCGGGGAGATCGCTGGCGGGTCAGGGCGCCGATGAGCCGTTGACGATCCGATCGGTGGCGTCTAACGTCAATTTGTGGCCGAGGGCGCTCGGCCGGAGACCTGCCCGCGGGGCTCTCCTAGCGCTGGTGTGCACACTGATCACTCTCTGGCGATGCCATCCCTCGGCCCGGCTGATCGTCGCGCTCAACCGGGACGAGTTCAAGAGTCGGCCGACCGCCCCCGTGAGCCTTTGGGCCGACGAGGGGGAGGCCCCGCCGATCGTCGCGGGCAAGGACCTGAGGGCGGGGGGGACGTGGTTCGGCGTCGGCCGGCGCGTGGTCGCCGGTTTGACCAATCAACGCCATGCAACGGGCCGCGCTTTTCCGGGGGAACGCTCGCGGGGGGAGTTGGTCGTCAGGGCCTTACGGGCCGAGAGCGTAGGTCAGGTGGCCGCCGATCTTTGCGCCTTGCCGGCCCATGCCTATGGATCATTTCACCTGGTCGCCGCTGACGCCGACCAGATGATCTGGTGCACCAATCGATCGCAGGTCTGGGAGATCTATCCCACCGAGCCGGGGCTCCACGTCCTCGGCAACGACGGCCTGGACGAGGAGCGGGACGCCGTCGTTGCCAACTTACGGCGTGAGCTGCACGGCGCGGAGGCACTGGAACCGGCACCCCTGCTCGAACGTTTGAAGGGTCTCCTGGCCCGAGGGGGGGAAGGCTGGCCCTGCGTTGATCTGGGGCTCTACGGCACGCGCAGCTCGGCGATTTTATGGTGGGGTTGTCGGCGCGCGCGGCTCTGGACGACCGACGGCCCGCCGGACAACGCCGAATGGATCGATCAGAGTTCCCTCTTGACGGCCCTCCCGATCGAGGCCGGCGTTTGAGACTCCCGCCGGGAGGGCGATCGTTCGGATCGGCGGCGGGCCGGGGCTCCGGGACCTCGCGGGCCCCTTCCAGGCCCATGGTCCGCTTTCACCATCCGGCTCAGGAGCGCGGGGCGCCGCCGCCGCGGGGGCTTTCCGCCCGCCGGCCCGGAATCCGATGAAACGCAGCCGGTTGAAGCCGTCGGAACCCGTCTGGAGCGCCACGCGGCGACTGGACGCGCGGGGCCGGGCCGACGCCGCGCTCGTCCTCGCTTATTGTTCCGGGAGGGACGTGGCGGCGCGCCCCGCGGCCGACGCCGCCTGGATTCCCTTCGACGTGATGACCAACCGCGCTCACTGCGCGATGCTGGCGGCTCAGGGCATCATTCCGGCCTCGGCCCTGGCGACGATCGCTGAGGCGCTCGATCGGATCGAGCGACGTTGGCGCGCCGGTCGGTTTGCGCTCGATCCCTCGCTCGAGGACGCCCATATGAACGTTGAGAGCGCCGTCGCCCGCCTCGGCGGCGCCCGCGTCGCCGCCCTCATGCACACCGGCCGCAGCCGAAACGATCAGGCGGCCACCGACGCTCGGCTCTGGCTGCGCGAGAAGCTCCTGAGCCTCCTGGAAGCCCTGAGCGCGACGGTCGTCCGGCTGGCGACTCTGGCCCGGCGCGAGGCCCGCACGGTTATGGCCGGCTGGACGCACGGGCAACCGGCGATGCCGACGACGCTCGGTCATTGGGCCGCCGCTCATGGGACGGCTCTGGCCCGGGACCTGACGGCGCTGCGCGATCTCTGGCCGGTCATCAATGTCTGCCCGCTCGGCGCGGCGGCCGGTTTCGGGACGGCCTGGCCGATCGATCGAAGCCTGACGGCGCGCCTGCTCGGGTTCGACGCCCCTCAGCCCAACTCCCTTGACGCCGTCTCGACCCGGTGGGAACCCGAAGCGCGCGTGGCGGCGGCCCTGGCCGTGATGATGAACCACCTTTCTTCCCTGGGTCAGGATCTGATTCGCCTGGCCTCGCCTCCGGCCGGGCACGTTCAGCTTTCCCCCGCCTTCACGACGGGCTCCTCCATCATGCCGCAGAAGCGTAATCCGGATTTTGCCGAGGTCACGCGCGCTCGGGCCGCCGCCGTCCACGCCCTTTTGGGGGCGCTCCTGGAGGTTGGGCGCGCCGCGTTGTCCGGGTATAACCGCGACGTCCAGTGGACAAAAACCTGGATGATGGAAATCGTGGAGGCCGTCGAGGGGCCGCCGGCCGTTTTCGATCGGGCCCTGGCCACGCTCACGGTCGATCGCCGGTCCCTGGCCGGGACCGCCGGAGCGGACTTTTCGACCTCGACCGATCTGGCCGATTACCTAAGCGCGACGCGGGCCGCGCCGTTTCGCGAGGTTTATCGCCTGGTGGCCGAGGCCGTACGGCGGGATCGCGCGGCGGATGGGCTGGGGCTCGCCACGCTGAACGAGCAACTGGCGGCGGCGGGGCTGGCCTCCCTTACCCCCGCTGAATTCCAGGCCCATGTTGACCCCGCCGCCGCCGTGGCCCGGCGCCGCAGCCTCGGCGGCCCCGCGCCGGAGCAGACACGGCGCCAGGCGGCGCAACTGCGGCGATCGGCGGCCGAGGCTCGCCGGTGGGTCGCGGCCCAACGCCGCCGACTGGCGGCGGCCCGGGTCCGATTGACCGGTCTGATCGATCGGCTGACACACCAAGCCGCCGGCCGGCCCCGCCGAGGTTGACCCGTTGAAACCCTGAACTTAAGTTTGGCCTCCTGGAGTCTGGACCCCGGCGAACGCAAGTGAACCCCATCCATCATCCCCAGGCGGAAAGCTCCCTCGGGGCGGCCACCGGGGACCCCGAAGCCCACCGATCTCTTTGGGAACGCTACAAGGGCTATCTGTGTTCCGTTCCGGAGCTGCAGTTCACCCTGGACCCCAGCCGGATGGATTTTCCCGAGGGTTTTCTTGAAGCGATGAGTCCGCCGCTGGAGCGGGCCTTGGCGGCGATGGACGCTCTGGAAGCCGGGGCCATCGCCAATCCCGACGAGGGACGCCGGGTCGGCCACTACTGGCTGCGGGACCCCGATCGCGCTCCGGAGCCGGCGATCGCCGAGTCCATCCGCGCCACGGTGGCGCGGATTCAGCATTTCGCCGATCGCGTTCACCTCGGTCGGCTTCGCGGCCAGCGCGGAAGCCCCTTTCGCCATTGCCTTCTGATTGGGATCGGGGGCTCGGCCCTGGGGCCGCAACTGCTCAACGACGCCCTCGGTTCGGAGGAAGATCGGCTGACGCCGGCGTTTATCGATAACACCGACCCTGACGGGATCGACCGGACGCTCGGCCGATGCGGGGCCCGGCTGGCCGAGACGCTTGTCCTGGTCGTCTCCAAATCCGGCGGCACCCAAGAGACGCGAAACGGCATGCTGGAGACGGCGGCGGCGTTTGCCCGCCAGGGTCTCGATTTTCCCCGGGCCGCCGTCGCCGTGACCGAAGCCGGCAGCGCTCTGGATCGCCAGGCCCGAGCGGAAGGCTGGCTTGACGTCTTTCCGATGTGGGACTGGGTCGGCGGCCGAACGTCGGTTTTTTCGGCGGTGGGGCTTCTGCCGGCGGCGCTCCAGGGGATCGAGATCGATCCGTTCCTCGCGGGGGCGCGGCTCATGGACGCCGCCACCCGGCGCCACGACCTGAGGCGCAACCCTGCGGCCTGGCTCGCCCTCATGTGGCATCACGCCACGGGGGGCCGCGGCCAACGCGACATGGTCATCCTTCCCTACAAGGACCGCCTCCTGCTCCTGAGCCGCTATCTCCAGCAACTCGTGATGGAGTCCCTGGGGAAAGAACGGGATCGGGAGGGGGCCCTGGTCCACCAGGGGATCGCCGTTTACGGCAACAAGGGCTCGACGGATCAACACGCCTTCGTCCAGCAACTTCGGGACGGCGTGGATAATTTCTTCGTCGTCTTCGTCGAGGTTTTGCGCGATCGCGACGGCGCCTCCCTGGAGATCGAGCCCGGCGTGACGGCGGGCGACTATCTCCATGGCTTTCTCGAGGGGACTCGCCGGGCGCTGCACGAACGCGGCCGGCAATCCCTCACGATCACGATCCCGGAGGTTTCTTCTCGGTCCCTGGGGGCCCTGATCGCGCTGTTTGAGCGCGCCGTCGGCCTCTATGCGTCGCTGGTGAACATCAACGCCTATCATCAGCCGGGGGTTGAGGCCGGCAAAAAGGCCGCCGAGGCGGTCCTCGAACTTCAAAGACGCCTCCTCGATGCGATGGCCGCCGCCCCGGAGAACGGACGGTCGGCCGACGAATGGGCGGCTGCAATTGAGGCCCCCGAAGCGGTCGAAAGCGTCTTCAGAATCCTTGAGCACCTGGCGGCCAATCCGGATCGCCGGGTCGAGCGCGTTGCCGGTCCGACCCCGTGGGAAGCGCGCTTCTTCCTTCGGCGATAACCCTGGTCCGCCGTCGGATGGGGCAGGACGGTCCCCTGAAGCTCGCTCGGGCGAGCGCGATCAGCCTGGACGCCGATCAGTTCAGGTGAGGGCCGAGAGCGCGGGCCACGCGCTCGGCCACGAGGGCGTAGCCCTCGGCGTTGGGGTGGATGTGATCGGCCATCAGCGCCGTACGGCCGAAGATGCCGTCGAGAATGTCTGGCACGTAGAGACAACCGTGGTGCCGAGCCAACGCCTTGAACCGTGAGCCGAAATCTTCCGAAACCAGGGGCAACCCTTCGATGCCGATCAGGACGACCATGGCCCCGGAATCGATCGAGCGCTCCACGATCTGTTCCAGAGCCGCGAATGCCTGATCGGCGCTGTTGCGTTGGAGCAGATCATTCCCCCCCAGGAGCACCAGAACGACGCCGGGCCGCTCGGCGAGCACATCGCGCTCCAGCCGCCGCAGCGCCGCGGCCGCCGTCTCCCCCGCAACGCCTCGGTTGATCACGGGCCGCCCCAGCAGCCGGGCGAGCTGAGCCGGGTAACTGGCCTCCGGCCGCGCGCCGACCCCTTGGGTCAGGCTATCGCCGAAGGCCACGATCGGCCCGGGGCGAGGGGGGACGTTCGCCAGGGGCTCGCGCCGGAAGTATCGACTGCCCCCCCAGGCGAGCGCCACCGCCGCCGCGGCGATGACCAGCCAGCGGAAGGTCCGAGTCGTCATGCAAGCGGGCCGCGATTTGTTCGGCCAAGGGCCCCCGCCCGGCGAGGGGCTCCGATCAGGAGTCGGCGGCCGGAGGCGGGCAAACCCGTGGGGCGAATCGGTCGTAGCGGATGCGAATGAAGGCCATCTCCCAACCCTGAGGGTTGAGGGATTTCAGTTGCTCCACGTTCGTGATCGGGACCCCCGCCACCTGGCGGTGCCGCCTGAGCGACGTCTCCAGGCTCTGGCCGTTGGGCTCCGGGGGAAACATCCACCCGCTGACGTCCTCGGTTCGTTCGCCGTCTCTCATGCTCATTGTCTGAGGCTACCCCTCATTGTCCGATTGGCAACGCCCCCCTCCGTCTGGAATTATCCCGCCCGTGCCCCGCGAGGCAAAGGGAAAACACTTGCCCGGGGGAAGAAGAGGAGGGGCGGGGGAGCGCCGGATGAAGCCCCTTCGGCCGGGGGTGGACAAGGAGGATGGCTCCCATGGAAACCGGTCTGGCCGGCAAAGTGATCCTCGTGACGGGCGCCTCGGGCGGGATCGGCGGCGCGATCGCCGAAGCCCTGGCGGCCGAGGGGGCCAATCTCGTCCTCCACGCCCATCGCCATCGGGCCACGGCTGAACGCCTCGCCGAGGCGCTGCCGACCGCCTCCCTCGTGCTCCAGGCAGACCTGAGGCGTGAGGAAGCCGTGGAGCGTCTGTTTGACGAGGCGGCGGCGCACTTCGGTTCGCTCCACGCCCTGGTGGCCAACGCCGGTTTCTGGAGGGAGGCGGCCGTCCCGATCCATCGCCTTTCCTTGACCGAATGGGAGCACACGCTGGCGACCGATCTCACCACAGTCTTCCTCTGCGCCCGAGGCTTCCTGCGGCATCTGGAGAGCGCGCGGCCGGAGGCGGCTTCGATCGTCTTCATCGGTTCGACGGCGGCTCTGTTCGGCGAGGAGGGCCACGCCGATTACGCCGCCGCCAAAGCCGCGGTCGTCCACGGCCTCACGCGTTCGCTCAAGAATGAGATCGTCCGGCTCGTCCCGCGGGGTCGGGTCAACGCCGTTTGCCCCGGCTGGACGCTCTCGCCGATGACCGAGGACGCGCTGGCCGACGGCGAGACCCTCCGTCGCGTGCTGCAAACCCGCGCGCTCAGACGGCTGGCTCGGCCGGAAGACGTGGCCCGCATGGTCGTCTTCCTTCTCTCGGACCGCCTGGCCGGGCACGTCACCGGCGAGGTCGTGGCCGTGGCCGGGGGGATGGAGGGGCGGCTGCTCCACGCGGCCGAAGCCATCGACCCGGCCGACGCCTAGACGGGGTCGCCGGTCCTCGTGACGGCGGCCTCCGGGCCCGGCGGGCCGGCCTGATAAGCCTCGATCCGCTCGCGCAGCTCGGCGGGGGTCGGAGCCGAACGGCCGGTCCTGAGGTCCACGTGGACGTAAACGCTTTCGCCGATCACGAGAGGATCGGGCCCGTTCGGTCCGAGAACTTCAAAGTTGAAGGTCAGGCTGGAGCGACCGAGGCGCGCGACGCGAACGCCGATCTCGAGCTGATCGTCGAATCGGGCCGGCCCGCGAAACTCCAGCGTCGTCTTGACCAGTTGCAGGTCCCAGGCCCGATCGCTCAACGCCGCCGGATACGGGGCGCCGATCGCCCGCAGGAACTCCGTCTGGGCCACGTCAAAGAAATTGAGGTAGTGGCCGTTGAACACGACGCCTTGCATGTCCACTTCGGACCAGCGCACGCGTAACGGGTGAACAAACCGAAAGTCCGAGCGAGCCATGGGAGGGCGCAAAGGCGAGCCGAACGGGGGGCGGCTTACTTGATGGCGATCGGGTTGATCGGCGAGCCGACGGCGCCGGTGATGTTCAGCGGCTGAGCACAGAGGAAAAACTCATACCGGCCGTCGGCGGCGCAATCGTCGGCCAACTCTTCCAGCCACCAGATCTCCCCGATATAGACCCCAAGGTCCCGGAGGATATTGCCGTGCAGCGGCACGACGTTACGCGGATCATCCGGGTTCGGCATCCGTTCCAGCGCAATATTGTCGGCGGCCACGCCGGCGACGCGCCGCTCTTTGATCCAGGGGATCACGTCCTTCAGGATGCCCGTCTGCGGGCGGAAGAAGTTCTGCCGAAAGGCCGCGTCCCGCGAGGCGTACCAGCTCGGGAGCACCCCCGTCCGCAAGAGGACGATATCCCCCTGCCGCACTTGGACGTTCTGTCGCGCCAGAGCCCCCTCGATGTCGGCGCGCGTGATGCCGGTGCCCGGCGGGAGATCGCCCCCCTTGAAGCGAACGATGTCGATCAGGACGCCCCGGCCGACCATCCGATCCTTGACGTTCTGGATGCCGAGCCGCGTGGCGCCGCCGCCGCCGGGGGCGCTACGGATGGCGGCCGGGGAGAAACCGTTATAGAGCTTGCCGTCGTACCAGGCGTGCGAGAGCGCGTCCCACTGCGTCGAGCCCTGCAGCGGCATGTAGATGTAGTCGTCGGCGAAATGGACGCGCCCGGGCGCCGTCGTCGCGGGGTTGGCGAGGACGTCGGCCCCGGTGGCCACCATCGTGTGGTGCGGCGTCAGACGGCCCGGATAGACCGGCCCGGTGTTGTCCAGCGGCGCGGCCAGGCTGAAGGTCCGCCCCGTGCGGATCAATCGGGCCGCGGCCACAATGTCCTTCGGCCGAATGTAGTTGGCCGCCCCCCGTTCGTCCTCAGCGCCCCAGGCGCCCCAGGTGTTCATCGTGTCGTGCGGGTAGAGCGCGGGCGAGCTCTGCCCGGGAAGCGGCCGCGGGAGCGTCAAGAGGAGACCCAGGCCGATCGTGGCCGAACGAATGCGCATGGGGGGCGACCTCCTTTTGAAGGCGGGCCGTCGTGGCGGGGGCGGCCCTCGGCGAAGTCCGGCCGTCAGCCGCGCTAACGCAGGGCCGGGGCGCGGAGCTTCTCCAGTCGCCGGCCGGCCTCGGCCAGCGTCGCCAGACTCTTGCAGAAGCAGAAGCGCACCTGCGTCCGTCCGTCGGCGGGGTGGCTATAGAAGCTCGAGCCGGGGACGACCGCGACGCCGATCTCCTTGATCAACCATTCGGTGAAGGCGACGTCGTCCTCGTAGCCGAACGGCGTGATCTCGGTCATGGTGTAGTAGGCGCCCTGGGGGAGATAATACTCAAAACCGGTCCGGCGCAGGATGGCCGTCATGACGTCGCGCCGGTGAGCGTATTCGGCCTGCAACTGGCGGTAGTAGGCCTCCGGGAGGCTCAGAGCCGCCACGCCGGCCTCCTGGAGCGGCGCGGCGGCGCCGACCGTCACGAAATCATGCACCTTGCGAATGGCCGAGGTCAGCTCCTCCGGGGCGATGCAATAGCCGACGCGCCAGCCCGTCACGCTATAGGTTTTGGACATCCCGTTGACGGTGATCGTGCGGTCCCACATCCCCGGCAGCGTGGCGATCGCCACGTGTTCGGCCCCGTCATAGAGGATGTGCTCGTAGATCTCGTCGGTAATGACGATGGCGTCCCACTTTTGGCAGAGCTCGGCGATCGCTTCCAGCTCCGGGCGGGTGAAAACCTTGCCGGTGGGGTTGTTCGGCGTGTTGAGGATGACGGCCTTGGTCCGGGAAGTGAACGCCGCCGCCAGCTCCGCCGCCTCGAAGGTCCAGTCCGGCGGCCGCAGCCGGACGAAGCGGGGCGTGGCCCCCGAGAGGATCGCGTCGGGCCCGTAGTTCTCGTAGAAGGGTTCGAAGATAACGACCTCGTCGCCCGGATCGACGACGGCCAGCATCGCCGAGAGCATGGCTTCGGTGGAGCCGCAGCAGACCGTGATGTGGCGCTCCGGATCGATCCGCAGCCCGAGGGTCCGGTAGGTTTTCGCGGCCAGCGCCTCGCGAAAGGGCTGCGCCCCCCACGTGATCGCGTATTGATTGATGTCGTTGAGGATCGCCTCGCACGCGGCCATTTTGATCTCCTCGGGGGCCGGAAAATCCGGGAATCCCTGAGAGAGATTGACCGCTCCGTGGCGCAACGCCAGCCGCGTCATCTCCCGTATGACCGATTCGGTGAACCGGGTGGCTTTGGCCGAAACTTTGGAGCGCATAGAGGACGGAGGCTCCCCGAAGGGGCCGCCGAGGCCCGGGGGGTGGGCTGCGCAGCCGTGGCGTAAAGTGGCAAGGCGTCGCGCAATTGTCCAGGGAAAAGCCGGCGCGCTCGGCCGTCTCGGGGCAATCACGCCGGAAGCGCCGCTTGCCTATCGGCGGCCGAAGCTCCGGCGGCGGGAATGGAGACGGCTTTTTCCTTGAACTCGCCTGATCGGTTTTCTAGGATCGCCGGCTTTGCGGTCTTGTGGGTCGGGTTATCCCCGCCGGCCGCAGGCTTGAAAAAGGCCGCCCGGCGTTTAAGGATGGGCGACTGGAGATCGTGAAATATTGCGCAAAGTCAGGAGCCTCGACGCCATGAGGCGCCCCGCCCGGGCCCGCCCGACGGCACGTGGCGTCAGGCGGGCCTCGCCCTCAGCATCCCGACGCTCATGGCCGCGGGGCCGATCGTCGGTTACTTGCTTGCCCTGGGATTGATTCGTTGGTTGGAAATCGGCCCCCCCTGGAACACAAGGCTCAAGCTGGTGGGCGTCATCCTGGGAGCCTTGGCCAGCGGGCGAGAAACAGTTCGGCTCATCCGGAGGCTCTCACGGCCCGACTGAGAGAGAGGCCCCCGGCAATCCAAGGCTCCTTAAGGCGATGTAACGCCCATGGGTTTGATGAAGCGGGTCCCGGGGGCGAGGTGATCCAATCGGCGTGATGATGTCAGCCTCGCCGGCCCAAGCTCCCTCGGAAGCCCCCCCCTTGGCGGCGTTCGATTGGACTTTTCTCAAACGCACGGCTCGATCGGCGCTGGTCACCTCCCTTCTGGTAGGACTCTTCAGCGCGGTTTATGGCTCTTTCGTCTGGGCCGGTCGCTATCTGCTCTTTTCCTTATGGGCTCTGGCTTTCTTCTCGCTTACGGCTTTGATCCTGAGAGCCCTCGCTCTGGGGAGACCCCGCAGGAGGCTCGCGCTACTGACTCTCCTCAAGCTCGCCTCCTTGACGTTGATTTTCGCCGTCATGTGGCTCTGGCCCGTCTCGCCGAGCGAGACTTTCGGCCAGGGGATCGCCATCGTCCTGGGGACGGTCACGCCGCCGGCCGTGCTGATTCTCCGGGCCCTCGGACGGCTGGTTGATCCCTCCTCGCGCCACTTTTCGGCCCGGCGGGCCCCCGCCGCGGCGTATGGCAAAGGTAGAGCGTCCGTCCCAGCGGGAGGTCGCGGGACTCGCGCATGAGGGCCCTGCCTTCCCCGCCGACCTGGGGTGACCCCGCCGCGTGGGTTGATACCCCGCCTTCTTTTGAGCCGGTTCGACCCTGGGGGGAGTGGATCCTCGCCCAGAACTCTCATCAAAGCTCGGCTTCCGGCGATGGACCGGTCGCTGGGACTGAAGTCGCGGCCCCCGGGGGGCCGGCCGATCGTCCCCATGAGGCCGCTCCGGGCGAGAGTCATCGTCCGAAGTACACGATGCCGGCGGAGTTCCCCAACATTTACACGCTCATCGAGGCGGCGCGAAGAAAGCCGGGCGAAGGCCATCACGAGGCGGCGGGGGAGCACCATGCCCCCTTCTGGGTGAATCCGGCTTTTTCGCTCCTTTATGGGGCGGTTTTCGTTGCCGTCGTGATGCGGCTCTTGGGACGCAAGAGTCTGGAGAAGCCCTCGCGCGGCCAGGTGGCCGTCGAGGGTCTCTTTGAAGGGTTGATGAAGTTCTTCGGCGAGATCGTCGGGCCGGACAACGCCCGCAAGTACGTCCCCTACGTGGGGGCGTTGTGGTTGTTTATTCTCGTCAACAACCTGTCGGGGCTCGTCCCGCTGCTCAAGTCCCCGACCGGACACTTTCAGGTCACGATCGGCCTCGGCATCTGCACGTTCTTCTACGTCAATTACCAGGGGATCAGGGCCGGCGGCCTCGGTCATTATGTGTGGCATCTCTGTGGGAGCCCCCGGGATTGGATCGGTTGGGTCATGGCGGTTCTTCTTCTGCCGCTGGAGATTATCTCGACGCTGGTCAAGCCCCTCTCGCTCTCGCTGCGTCTGTTCGGCAACATCTTCGGCGAGGACAAGCTTCTGGCGGCCTTCCTCGGTCTGGGCATGCTGCTCATGGGCTTCCTCTTCAGAACGTCCATGCCGGTCGTCGGGCTCCCGCTTCATCTGCCGTTCATGTTCCTGGCCACGCTGACGAGCGTCATCCAGGCCACCGTCTTTGCCATGCTCGCCGCCGTTTATATCGCCATGCTCCTCCCGCATGAGGAGCACGAACACGGCGAGGAGGGGCACGGGGAGGCCGCGCACTCGACGGTGGTTTGAGTCGGTTGCATCGCCGGCGACGGCGGGTCCCCCCCGGGGGCGGGCCCTGGGCAGCCCGACGGCAGGAGGCAAGGGTCTTCCGGGGGTGAATACGGACCGCGCGGCTCATCCGCGCGGACGATACTCAAGGAAAGGTGGAGGACATGAAGACGAGCGGAAAGTTGTGGGCGGCGGTGGCGGGCTGGGCCTCGATGTCGGCCGCGGCGCTGGCTCAGGAGGCAGGCGAGGCGGCCGCCGAGGCGGCTGGCGCCGAGGGTTTCGACTGGGTCCGCGTGGCCTATCCGCTGGGACTGGGATTGGCCGCCGCCGGCTCAGCCGTCGGCCTGGGGCGAGCCATCGGCTCGGCCATGGAAGCCATGGGGCGTCAGCCGGAAGCGCTGCCGAGAATCCAGACGGCGATGATCATCGGCTGCGCGTTCATTGAGGCCCTCACGATCTACGCCCTGATCTCGATCTTTCTGGTCTGAGGCCGCACGAGGCCCACGGCGGAGCCCCCGCGGCGGTCTGAAGATAGGCCGCCGCGCCATCGAGCCGGGCCGGACGGGCTCGCCGAAGGACGGCTGAGACCGCCGGGGCCGAAGCGACCCTACACGCGAGGGGAGCCATGAGCGTCGAATTCATTCAGCAGACTTACGAAACGATCTCTCTGATCGTCACGTTCCTGATCTTCTTCTGGATTCTCAAGAAGTTCGCCTGGGGCCCGATACTTTCGACGATCGACGCGCGCCAGAGGAAAATCCAGGACGCCTTCGACGAGGTGAAGGCGCTCCAGGCCGAAGCGGCCGAGGCCCACCGCCGTTACGAGGAGAAGCTGCGCCACATCGAGGAAGAGGCCCGGCAGAAAATCCAGGAAGCCGTGGCCGACGGCCGCCGGGTGGCCGCCGAGGTGACCGAGCAAGCCCGAAAGGACGCGCTCGCCATCGTCGAGAAGGCCCAGGCCAACGTGGCCCTCGAACTGGCCAAGGCGCGCAAGCAGCTCCACGAGGACGTCGTCCGATTGACGCTGGGGGCGACGGAGAAGTTGATCCGCCAGCGGCTGGACCCGGCGCGCGATCGGGAGCTCGTGGCCGCGTTCATTCAGGAGCTTGAGGGGGAATCCTGATGGCCGCCAAGACCAACGAAACCCTTGTCATCCGCGCTTACGCCCAGGCGCTCTTCAACGTCGGCCGAGCCCAGGCGGCGATTCCCCGGCTGATGAGCGAAGCCCTCCAGACGGGGGAGCTCCTGGCCCGGCGGCCGAGCCTGCGGCACTTTCTGGAGGGACCGCAGATTCCGACCGAGCGCAAGCGCCAGTTGGTCGATCGGCTCTTCAAGGGTCGCTTGCACCTGCTCTTGCTGAATCTGTTCTACTTGATGGTTGACCGCGAGCGGGCCATCTTCCTGCCGGCGATCCTGAGAACGTTCATCGAGATAGCCGAGGAGGCCGAGGGGCTCCATCCGGCCAGCGTGACCTCGGCCCGGGCCTTGAACGCCGATGAGCAAAGCGAGCTGAGACGGGCGCTGGAGCGGCACACGGGCCAGCGGCTTAAAGTCGCCTACCGGGTCGATCCGCGGCTGATCGGGGGGATCGTCTTCCGGTTCCGCGACGTTCTGATTGACGGGTCCGTCCGCCACGGGCTCGACGAGTTGAGAAAACGATTCCTGAGGCGGGACGGCGCGGCGGCGACCTGAGCCCGCGCCTGCCGCCCCCGACGAGGCGACCACGATGGCCATCCGACCCGATGAAATCACCCAGATCCTGGAAAAGGAGCTCGCCCAGTATCAGGCGACGCTCGAAGTCGACGACGTGGGGACGATCCTCCGGATCGGGGACAATATCGCCACGGTCTACGGCTTGCGGGCCGCCATGGCCGGGGAACTGCTGGAGTTTCCCGGCGGCATCATGGGCATGGTGCTCAATCTGGAGGAATCCAGCGTCGGCGTGGCGCTCCTGGGCTCCGACGTGGGCATCAAGGAAGGGGACACCGTCCGGCGGACGGGGCGGATCGCCTCGGTCCCGGTCGGCGACGCCATGATCGGGCGCGTCGTAAGCCCGATCGGCGAGCCGCTGGACGGCAAGGGGCCGATCGCCACGGAGCGCTACCGGGTGCTGGAACGGATCGCTCCGCGCGTGCTGGATCGCCAGCCGGTCAAGCAGCCGCTCATGACCGGGGTCAAGGCGATCGACTCGATGATCCCGATCGGGCGGGGCCAGCGCGAGCTGATCATCGGCGACCGGCAGACGGGCAAGACGGCGATCGTCGTCGATACGATCATCAATCAACGCACCACCGACGTGATTTCGATATACGTCGCCATCGGTCAACGCGCCTCGACGGTCGTCGACGTCGTCAAGAAACTCGAGCAACACGGCGCGATGGAGAAAACCATCGTGGTCGCGGCTACCGCCGACGACCCGCCGACGCTCCTCTATATCGCCCCCTACGCCGGCGTAGCCATCGGCGAGGAATTCATGGAACAGGGCCGGCACGTCCTCCTCATCTACGACGACCTGACCAAACAGGCCGCGGCCTATCGCCAGCTCGCCCTGCTCTTACGACGCCCGCCGGGGCGCGAGGCTTACCCGGGGGACGTCTTTTACCTCCACAGCCGGCTCCTGGAGCGGGCCGCCAAGCTCGAAGAGGTTTACATCGTCGTGCGCAAGGACGCTCCGTCCGACACGGCCCAGGGGGTCGACGGCCGACGCTACCGGTTTACGGACCACGGCCCGCGACGCGCCGAAGAGGCCCGCCAGCAATTGCCCGACCCCGACGACCACGAGGTCCGCGTCGACCCCCGAACGGGAGGCTCGCTGACGGCGCTGCCGATCATCGAGACTCAGGCCGGCGACGTCTCCGGCTACATCCCGACCAACGTCATTTCCATCACCGACGGGCAGATCTATCTGGAGCCGGACCTGTTCTTCTCCGGCGTGCGCCCGGCGGTCAACGTCGGGCTTTCGGTGAGCCGCGTGGGCGGAAACGCCCAGACCAAGGCCATGCGGAAGGTGGCCGGCCAACTGCGGCTGGACATGGCGCAGTATCGGGAACTGGCGGCCTTTGCCCAGTTCGGTTCGGACCTGGACGCCGCCACGCAGCGGCAATTGACCCGGGGGGCGCGGCTGGTGGAGGTCCTCAAGCAGGATCAGTTCGAGCCGCGGCCGCTCGCCCGTCAGGTCGTCATCATCTTCGCCGGCACGCAAGGCCTCCTGGACGACCTTCCGCTGGATCAGGTCCGGGCGTTCGAGGAGCAATTGATGCCGCATCTGGACGAAAAGTATCCCGATATCCTTCACACGATCGAGACGACGCTGGATTTTTCCCCGGAGATGATGGAGAAGGCCCGGCGGGCGATCGAGGATTTCAAGAAACTTTTCGCCGAGCGGCTCGCCGCCCAATCGTGATGCCCGCCGGCGCTTGAACCTCGATGCCCGAGACGCTCAAAGCCCTCCGCCGCCGGGTCCGGTCGATCGCCTCGACCAAGCAGATCACGCGCGCGATGGAGATGGTTTCGGCGGCCAAGCTCCGCCGGGCGCAGGCCGTCTTGATGGCCGGCCGTCCTTACGCACGCAAGCTTCAGGAATTGCTCGCCTATCTGGCCGAAAGCGAAGCCACGGCCGGGCATCCGCTCTTCGCCGAACGCGACCCCCGGCGGAGCTTGATGGTCGTCTTCACCGCCGATCGCGGCTTGTGCGGCGCCTTCAACGCCAATCTGATCCGGCTGGTGGAGCAGGAATTGTCCCGCCCGGGGGAGACGACCTGGGAACTCTATTGCGTCGGGAGGAAAGGGGCCGATTATTTCCGCCGGCGGCGGTGGCCGATCGCGCGCGTCTGGCAGGGTCTCAGCGGCCGGCCGGACGTGGCCGTGGCCGACGCGATCATGGGCGATCTCGTGGAGCGTTTTCTGACCGGCCAGGCCGACGCGATCTGGCTCTATTATCAGACGTTCGTCACGATGGCCGTTTTCCGGCCGCGCATGGAGAAGTTCCTCAATCTGGAGGCCGCGGCCCTGCGCGGAGCCGCCCAGCCCGGCGCCTCTCAGGAACGCGCCGCCCGGGAATACCTCCTGGAGCCCTCGGCCTCGGCCGTCTTCGACGCTCTGTTGCCGCGTTACCTAAGCTCAAAGATCTACATCACGATGGCCGAGGTCTTCACCTCGGAGCACAGCGCCCGCATGATCGCGATGAACAACGCCACGAAGAATTGCGAGGAGCTGGTCGATACGCTCACGCTGCGGTTGAACAAGGCCCGTCAGGCGCAGATCACCAGGGAACTGATCGACATCGTCGGCGGGGCCGAGGCCGTCTGAGCCACCGGGCGCTTGCCTCAAGTCGCGGCCGGCGCCTAGACTGAAAAGGGAGCAGCCCCCCGCGACAGCCGGCGGGAAGGAGAAAGCGACGAAGCATGGAGAACACCGGCCAGATCAAACAGGTGATCGGCCCCACGGTCGACATCGAATTCGATTCGGACAAGCTGCCCAACATTCTGAACGCCATTCACATCCCGCGGCCCAACGGCGAAAGGCTCGTCGCGGAGGTCGCCCAACACATCGGCAACAACATCGTCCGCTGCGTGGCGATGGGCTCGACCGACGGCCTCGTCCGCGGCATGCAGGCGATCGACACGGGGGGGCCGATCACCGTCCCCGTCGGCGATCAGGTCCTGGGCCACATCTTCAATCTGCTGGGGGAGGTCCTGGACGACCGGGGGGCCCTGGCTAACCCGAACCAACGCTGGCCCATTCATCGCGAGAGTTCCGGATTTACCGAAACGCTCCCCTCGAACCAGGTGCTGGAAACGGGCATCAAGGTGATCGATCTGCTGGCTCCGTACGCCAAGGGAGGGAAAATCGGGCTCTTCGGGGGGGCGGGCGTGGGCAAGACCGTCATCATCCAGGAATTGATCACGAACATCGCGCGTCAGCACGGGGGGTACTCCGTCTTCGGCGGCGTCGGCGAGCGCACGCGCGAGGGGAACGATCTGTGGCTGGAGATGAACGAATCCGGGGTCGTCAGTCGGGAGCCGGGCAAGAGCAAGGCGGCCCTGGTCTTCGGTCAGATGAACGAGCCGCCGGGAGCCCGCCTGCGGGTCGGCCTGGCGGCCCTGACCATGACGGAGTATTTCCGGGACGAGCTCGGCCAGGACGTGCTGCTCTTCATCGACAACATTTTCCGGTTCAGTCAGGCGGGTTCGGAGGTCTCGGCCCTGCTGGGGCGCATGCCGTCGGCCGTGGGCTACCAGCCGACGCTGGCCACCGAAATGGGCGTGCTTCAGGAACGCATCTGCTCGACGAAGCGAGGGTCCATCACTTCCGTCCAGGCCGTCTATGTTCCGGCCGACGACTTGACCGACCCCGCCCCGGCCAATACCTTCGCCCATCTGGACGCCACCACCGTCCTCTCGCGCCAGATTGCCGAGCTCGGCATCTATCCGGCGGTCGATCCGCTGGATTCCAGCAGCCGGCTGCTCGATCCCCACGTCATCGGTCGAGAGCATTACACGGTCGCCCGCTCCGTGCAGAACGTCCTTCAACGCTACAAGGATCTCCAGGACATCATCGCCATTCTCGGGATCGACGAGCTTTCCGAGCAGGACAAGCTCACGGTGGCGCGGGCCCGCAAAATCCAGCGCTTCCTCTCTCAGCCGTTCCACGTCGCCGAGGCCTTCACGGGCCGCCCGGGCGTGTACGTGAAACTGCAGGACTCGATCGCGAGCTTCAAGGAAATCGTCCGGGGAGGGATGGACGAGGTGCCCGAACAGTACTTCTACATGGCCGGGACCCTCGACGAGGTCAAGGAGCGCCATGAGCGGGCGGTCAAGGAGGCCGCCTGATCCCCTCTGCGCGGGGCCCGACGCTGATGGCCGATTACCACCTCGAACTCTACACGCAGGAGAAGAAGGTTTTCGACGGCGACGTGACCTCGGTCATCGCCCCCGGCGGGCTCGGCTATCTCGGCGTTCTCGCCCATCATGCCCCGTTGCTGACGACGCTGACGCGGGGGACGCTCACCATCCGCAAGGGGAGCGAGATCACGCAGTTTCACCTCGCCGGCGGATTCCTCGAGGTCCACGGCAATCAGGCGACGATCCTGGCCGACGGCCTGAAGCCGCTTTAACGGCGCGCGCCCGAGCCCTCCGTCATGCTCGGCTATCATCTGGAGCACATCTTTTCCTATACGGCGCGGCTGGCCGCCCCGCCGGAGGTGATCGGACCCGTCCCCGGCGGGATTCGAATTAACTTCTATGTTCAGGAGGGAGAGGCGACGGGACCGCAGATTCGCGGGAAAGTGCGGCCGGTCGGCGGCGACTGGTTCACGCTGCGTCCCGACGGAGTCGGCCTGCTGGACGTTCGCGCGACGATCGAAACCGACGACGGCGCCCTCATCGACGTGGCCTATCGCGGGATGATCGACCTCGGTTCGGACGCCTACGACCGGTTCTTGCGGGGTCAGCCCTTATCCAGCGGCCCCGGTCAACTCCGGACCCAGCCCCGGTTCCTTTCCTCCGCCCCCGCCTATGCCTGGTTGAACCGCCTCTTTTGTCTGGGGATCGGCCTCAATGATCCGGAAAAGGGGGAGCTTCTGTACGACGTTTATGCCGTGCGTTAGGGGTGGGGCCGACGGGTGGCGTCGGCGCGCCGATCGCCTGCCAGCCAGGTCGGCGAGGATCCGCGTGAGAGTCCAAGTCCTTTATTTTCAATCAGTCAGGCGCGTCGCGGGGGTTGAGCGCGAGGTTGTGGAGCTTCCGGATCGGGCCACGATCCAGGACCTTCTCGACGGGCTGGGCCAGCGCCGACCCGAACTCGCGGCCCTCGCGCCGACCCTCCTCTTCGCCCGAAACGAGGAACACGTAGGCGCCGAGGCCGCTCTGGCCGAAGGAGACATCGTGGCCTTGATGCCTCCCTTTTCCGGCGGATAACCCAAGGCGGCGCCGCCAGGGTCTCGCCCGGTGAGGCCGCCGTTCGCTTCTCTGGTTGACACCCCGGGGAGCCGGACCTATAAGGTGGGACGGGCGGACGTAAGTTGCGACGGCCCAAGGGTTGAGGCGCGCGGCGGGCGTCCGTTTGGGGGCCGTTCGGGACCGGCAGACGAGCCCATGGGCAGGATCAGGCGTTCAGGCCGACGGAGGGGTCGATGTGGTCGCCGCGCGTTCACGCTCCTGGAGATCATCATCGTGGCGGCGCTGATCGCGATCCTGAGCGGCATTGGGATCATCGCCATCAACGAGATGTGGGAATCCAACATCCGGAAGGCCACGATCGCCGAGTCGGCCCAACTGGCCACGGCTCTCTCGATGGCCTATGACGACGTCCAGTTTTATCCCCGGCTGGACCTGCTTAACCGCTCCCAGGCCAACGTCCTGCTCAACGCCGGCGGGACGGGCTTTGGCGTCGAACGGGTTTATCCGGGGCTGGATTATTACGGCTTTGTCGGTGTCGGGGCCGCCGATCCCTCCGGCACGCGGCTCCTCAATCGTGTCTTGGAGGGGTGGCGGGGGACCTACATGGGCATGAGCGCCACGCGGGACCGGAGCAGCCGCGGCGGCCGCAGCGGCATCGTCCGCATGCGTCTGCCGCAACTGGTCGGGTCGCGCGTCAACGATCAGGATATCTCCGTCGTCGATTGGCCGGCCGACGTTTACGGCCAGCCCTATCTGCTCTACCAACTGGTGACGATCATCCTGCCCGACGGACGACGCCTGGCCCGCTTCATCGAGCGGGAGAGCGAGGAGGCCGACTTTCTCAACGCCGTCGTCAGCTACGGAGCCAACGGCTTTCCAGGCGGCAACGAGCGAACCAACGATGAGGCCTTCATTCAGCAGATGGAGGCCGGGGCGCTCTACGTCGCCGGGGACGCCTTCGGAGACGAAGCTCACTTTACGCTCCGCACGGTCAACGCCACGCAACCCAATCTCCGGCTGAGCGCGACGGTGACGCTCAGCCAGGTGCTGTTCACGCTGAGCCGGCTCCCTCCGGGCGCCACCCAGCCACAGGTCAACAACGCCATTCAAACGGGCGAGGTGGGGCTGATCGATCGCGGCACGGACGACATCGTTTATCGTTTCTGAGAAATGAGGCGCCTCCGACGCAGCCCATGACGGCCACCCGAGCCATGCGAACGATGCGGCGCCCCCTCAGGCGGCGACCCGCGAGCCGGGTCGGCTTCACGGCGATCGAGCTTTCGGCCGTGGCCTCGATCATCGTCATCCTGGCCCTCATCCTGATTCCCATCGTCCGCAATCGGGTCGCGACGGCCCGCCTGGTGGCCGCCGAGGACGACATGAAAACGATCGAGACGGCCCAGGTCATGGCGCATGCCGACACCGGATACTTCTTCCGGCTCTCGGACCTCGACAACCCGACGCCGAGCCCGACGGCGATCGGGACGGCCAACGATCCCACGCCGCAGGCTTATTGGAATCGGGTTCTGGCCGGCAGCGATCCCGCCCGCGTGGCGTTGGCCCGGAGCTGGCAGGGGCCTTACACGACGTTCAACCGGACGAAATCGCTCCCCGTGGGGACGCTCGTCGGCGCTTCCCCTCCCGTTTCGACGATGTTCCGGCAGGTCGCCCCGGCGGGCGGGCCGGCGGCAGGGACCGGTCCCATCTTGGTGATCACGACCGAAGTCCAGGACGGCCGCGTGACCCATCCGGTGGACCCGTGGGGCAGCCCGTACGTCTTCTTCGGGCCGGAGCCGGACGCGCCGCCGACCGGTTCGACCCAGTTCTACGGCAACGTGCCGGGCGTCATCCGGAGCGAGGCCACGGAATCCAACTTCGGTCTGAGCGTGATATACAGCCTCGGGCCGAACAATCTGCCGGGCAGCAACGCCAACCCGCAGGCGGAGAACTTCTACCGTCGGCTCGTGCCGCGGCCGGGCGTCGACATCGGCACCGACGACGATCTGGTCAGGGTCTTCTGAATGGGCGCGATGAGCGAGACCCCCCGACGCAACCCGCCCCGCTCGGAGCCGCCGGCGGCGCGGCCGAGGGCGGCGTCGGCCGGCTTTACGATCATCGAGATCGTCATCGCCATGATCATCATCTCGATCCTGACGCTCGTGATCGTGCCCGTCGTCGTCAATAAAGCGCACCAAGGCCGGCTCACGGCGGCCGCCCAGGAGGTCCAGCACTTGGCCGACGCCAGCGAGCGGGCAGCCGTCGACGTCGGTTACTACATGCGGGTGGACGTGCTCAACGACGGCTTCGGCTCGATCCAGAACCTTCAGACGTCGGGGGGCGGCCTCTATGGCGAACCGACGCGGATTTTCATCAACATTTCGACGGAAAACTATGACCTCAATAACTTTTCGCTTTTCCAGACGTTCATCCGCAACGAGACGGCCTTCGGCTGGAACGGCCCCTACATCAATTTCAAGCGCGACATCAACAACAACGGCTGGCCCGATGATCCGTGGGGGAACGACTACCTGTTCTTCACGTCCGTCGGGGGGCTCTTTCCGCGGGATCCCGGCGCCCCCGGCGCCCAAGCGACGGATCCCAGTCAGTTCGCCACGGTCGGGCCCACCGGCGCTCGGGCCGACATTTTCGACCGCCCGACGTTCCTTTCGCTCGGGCCGGACCGTCTGCCGGGCAACGGCCTGGCCAGCCCCGCCGGCGACGGCCAGTACGGCACGGGGGACGACATCTTTCTTCAGTTCGGCGGCGGACGCCGGGGGAACGTCTTCTCGACGCCGTGAAATGAGGAGGCGACGGAGGAAGGACCCCCCCGTCGTCAACGCGATGAGACTCGGAACTCACGGCAGCTCCCCCCCTGGCAGGCCGGGCCGAACCTCCGGCGGCAACGTTGTGACGGACACGCTCATCGTCATCGCCGTGATCGCCCTGCTCTGCTTGATCGCCATGCCGATCTATCGCGGCCGGGCCGACGAGGCCAAATTGGCCCAGGCCCGGCGGGAGGCGATCGCCCTCGGTCAAGCCGAACTGGCCGCGGCCCAGAGGCTCGGCTATTTCGTCCCGCTGCACTTGCTGGACGACCTGCCGGCGGGCCGTCGCCTACGCACCGACCGGACCGATGACATCGCCAACAAGCCGGCCGAAACGCTGCGCGTGATCGATCCCGCCCGGCCGTGCGAGGAGCAGGTCGGAAAACAGAAGACGCTCGCCGAAGCCGGGCTCGTCGATCTCTGGCCGGGGCCCTTCTATGAGCCCAAGCGCGTCTGGATGGGTTCGACCGCCAGAAACGTCGATCCGGCGAGCCTGCCCGCCGAGGTCATCCAGCGGGATTGGCCCCTCGATCCGTGGGGAACGCCCTACCGCTTTTACTCGCCGATCGGCCTCATCGGGACGGCGGCCGGGTCGACGGAGACCTCGGCGCTGGCCGGGGACGCCTTCGGAGACGGTGTCCTGACGCTCGACGAGGATCGATTCGACAGCTTCTCGATCGTCTCTTTCGGCCCGGACCGCCAGAGCGACGTCGTCTCCGGCAACGATGATGACGTGATCTATCTGATGCCGCCGGCGGGGGCTGAAGTCGATTGAGCCCGGCGGCGCTGGAGGTGGCCATGAACAGATCCATCGGACCGAGGCGTCGCTCCGGCGTGACGCTGACGGAGCTGCTGGCCGTCCTGGTCATTATCGGGCTCCTGGCCACGCTGGCGCTGCCGCAGGTCATCAATCGCGTCACGCAATCCAAATTCGCGACCGCGCGCGCCGAAGTTAAGGCGCTGGCCGACGGGGAGCAAGCCGTCGGCATGACGCATGGGTTTTATGTGCCGCTTCAGTTGTTGGATAACGTCGCCGTGGACCGCACGACGCAGGACCTCGGCGTCACCGACGACCTTCAGAACGAAGCGACAACGATTCAACTGATCGACGTCAACGTGAGCGTCCTCACGCAAGATACCTTCGGCCAGGCGAGGCTCGACCCCTTCTCCACCGATCCCCGCGTCCGCGAGATGTTCCGCAACTGGCAGGGTCCGTTCGCCACGTTTCAGCGCGTGCACATCGGCGGCAACTTTGAGGACGCCTTCTCGCTCGCCCAGATCCGGTTGACGTCCACTCAGACCCGGCGGGATTTTCCGCTCGATCCGTGGGGACGCCCTTACCGCTTCTATTCCCCGATCGGGATTATCGGCAGCACGATCGGCGTCCTTCAACCGGCGACCGCTCAGGAAATCGACACCGACGGTTTCTCCGACGGCAACCTGACCAACTTTGACGATCGCTTCGATCGTTTTGCGATCGTTTCCTTCGGCCCGGACGGCCGGAGCGACCGCACCACCACCAGCGGAGGAACCTCCGGCGTTCCCTTGGCCGGCGACGACATTATTTATCTGTTCGGATCGGTCGTCCCCCGGCAGGAGACACTCATCATCCTCGACGACATCCTGGGCAGCCGAAGGGCGGGGGGCCGGGCTGCCGCCCCGACCCGGCGGACCGCGAGGTAATCATGCGCCCCGCTCGACGACGCCCCTCCCTCCCGCGACGGCCTCACCCCCCCGGGGTCACCTTCCTTGAGCTGCTCGCCGTCGTTCTGATCCTCGGGATTCTGGCGACGATCGTGACCAACGTCTACGTCGGCCAGATCAGCCGGGCGCGCGTGGCGGCCACGCTCGACATCATCCGCGAACTCGAGGTCGCCATCGGCCGCTACGAGACCGACACCGGCCAGCTCCCCCCCAGCGGCTCGGCGACGGTCAGCGTCACCACGACGGGCCCGGTGATCAGCAACCGCGAGCGCCAGGGGAATGGTCTCCTCTATCTGGCGCTCGTGCACAGCCTCAATGGGAACGTGCACGCCCCGCTTTCCCCTCTCTGGAAGGGGCCGTATCTGGAATTCAACGCCGAGGCCCTCGAGCACAGCGAAACCCTGGGGCAGACGCAGATTCTGGACGCCTTCGGCCGACCTCTCCAATATGTCAATAGCCTGGAGTACGCCGTTTCCCCGTTCGCCGGGGCGCAGCTCTTCTCCGGCGCCAAGCCCGCCGGCGCATCCCCCTCGCTGCCGGCGAACAACGCCTTTGCGGCGACCGAGACCTTTTACAACCCTTCGACGTTCCAGCTTTATTCGTTCGGGCCGGACGGCATCACGTTCGGCCCCCCGTTCCCCGGGGCTCAGTTCGACGACATCAACAATTACGGCTATTGAGCGCAGGCGGGGCCCCCAATCCGCCGACGCCCGGCGTACTTAATAGAGGCGGGGCTGCCGGCTCGCTTCGTGCGATCGCGGTTGAAGATTATGATTCAGTGCACCGTGTTCAACCGCCGCCACAGACGCCCGGCGATCGCCCCATAGAGCGCGACGGGGGCCCAGGCGGCGACGGAGGGGGGGACCAGGCCGCCGCGACCGAGATCGGCCGAGGCTTCGCGGAGAACGTAGTAAGCGATGGCGAAGGCGAGCCCCACGGAGAAAGCCAGAACGAACCGCCGGACCTGAAGGTCCGAAGCGATCGCGAAACCGATCAGCGTCAGCAGGGTGACCGCCAGCGGGACGGCGAATTTGCCGTGGAGGGCCGTTCCGAACCGGGCCAATTGCGCGCGGGCCCCCTGGCGACGGAGGATGGCGCAGAATTGACTCAGCTCGGCCAGACCCATCTCTTCGGGGCTCTTCTCCCGCTGTAAGAATTCGTCCAGCTTGGCCTCAAGCTCCACCCGGAGCGGGCCGTCGCGGCGCTCGACGGAGACGGCTCCCTCCGGCCCGAAGTTCCAGACTTCGGCCCCTTCCAGCTCCCAGAGCTGGCCGCCGTTGGGGCCCGGACCGATCAGGCGGCCCTGGCGGGCTTCGATGCGCTGGTCGACGCCGCGCCCGTCGGCTCCCTTTTTCAGGATGGAGGGGTGTCGCATCGTCCGGTCGGCCCCGTCGAAACTCGCCATCACGTAAAACAACCGCCCCTCGCCCTTGCGGAAGATTTCGTCGTTGCTCGTGAACGCGAATCGGTTCTCCCCCTTGATCCGCACGTCGAAGATGTACTGCGCGCGATTCTGCGCCTGCGGCACGATCGCCTCGGAAAACCAGAAGGCTCCCACGGTCACCGACAGACCAAAAACGAGAACCGGCGCCGTCAACCGTCCGTAAGACACGCCGGCCGCGATCATGGCCCGGATCTCGTTGTTCTTGGCCATGAACCCGATGGCGAACAAGACGGCGAACATGGCCACCAGAGGGATCGCTTCGGCCACCTGAGCGGGCAGGCTCAGAAGGATATATTCGGCCACGTCGGCCAGCGCCGGCTCCTCCTCAAGAATCTCGTCCCGCGTGTCGTACATCTCCTTGGCCAGCAGGAGGGCCCCCAGGACGCCGAGAAAAAGAACAAAGTAAGTGAAGAGTTCCTTAAGGAGATAGCGTTCGAGAATCTTCATGGAGGGGCGCGCCGTTGGCCGTGAACCGAACCCCCGCGCCGGCGGCCAGAGGCCGTCGATTATCAGGGGGCCGAGGGGGTCAAATCAATCCCCTCGGTCTCAGCGCTCGCGCGCTCGCTCGACGGGGCTGGGGACCAGCGGCAAGGCGAGCATCAGGCGTGGCTCTTCCAAGGTTCCGGTGGCCTCGAAGCGGACGATCCGCTCGGTCAATCGTTTCCAGATTTCGCCGATCAGCGGCAGGTCCCCGACGAGAGGGAAGAACTGGAGACTCAAGAGCAGGTTGAGGGCGTTTTCCGGCCCGATCCGGCCGACGGCTTCCATGCGCAGGGGGTGAAGCGCCGAAGGACTTTCAAAAATGACGGGGGTCTGGCGCGTCAGCCAGACGGCGTGGTCATGGACCTGAAAGGCTCCCTCGATGCGGGAAAAGGTGATGTCGTTGAAGACGGGTTCGAGCGAAAGGTGACGGCCGAGGGCGCGAAAAATGGGGTTGGACGTGAATTGACTGTTCTCGACGACAATGCGGCCTTCCCCGATGAACGGATCCTCCGGAGTGCCTTCCACCGAGAGGTGCACCTCCCCGGTAGCGAAGCCCGTCGTGACGCCGCTCTGGAATCGTTGCTCGAAGGCCGCCTGCAAGAGGTCGGCGGGGTTCATCCGGTAAAACGTAAAATGGTAGACCTGGGTGTGGCGGTCGCGGTCCTGAAACCAGCGGCCGTCGGCCGTCGTAAAGCCTTCCTTGGAAGCCCCTCGAACGTCCTCCCAGACCAGCCGCCCACGCTGGCCGCGGAAGTTTTCGTACGTGACGCGTCCGCGAAGGTCGCGCCCCGGCACCTCCCGGAACGTGAAGTGATCCAATTCAACGTCGGCGAGGATCATCACTTCGGCGTTGCCCTCGGCTGACGGGTCGCGCCGGGGTCGGGGGGGTTTGCGGAGATGATCCGGGGTGGGCCGCCAGGGACGAATCCAGTCGCTCAGATTGGCGTGCGTCCCCAGGACCTTGAAGTTCAGGATCGGCGTGTCGTCCCCCTTGCCGAACTGGACGCGCAGCTCGCCGCGGGTTCCCTCGGCGCCGCGGCCGGCGAGGGCCTGAAAGGGCTCGACGCTCCACAGGCCGTCGTCGTCGTACTGAAGATGGGCATAGGCTTCGGTGACAATGGCCTCCTCGGGCATGTTGAGGTGAAGGAAGGTTCCGTCCGTCACGTAAATCTGACCCTGCGTCCGGAAGCCCCACTCGCGCCGCAAGTCCAGGTCTTCCTCGCGGGCCTGATCGCGCCACCGTTCGATCATTTGTGGCCACGCGAGCCCTTCATCCCCGGCCTCCGGGGCGCGGCGCAGCAGCCAACGATGGAGGACGCTGGCCTCGCCGGCAAGACGCTCGAAATCTCCGAGCACGCGCGGAAGGAGCGGACGATAGGCGGCCACGTTGCCGGCCAGCGCGACTTCGATCTCGCCGGCGTCGGGGGAGACCGCTCCGCTCAGGCGAAGATCGACCTCGCCCAAGCGGCCGCGGGAGGGACGAATGGCGATCCGCCGGGGTTCGAAATCCAATTCCAGCCGCGGCACGTGGACCGGACCCATAAGTTCCTCATCATCAAGCGTCAGACGCAGGTCCTCGACGGCGAGGTCCCCCCGGACGGCCAGGGACGACCAGGGTCGCAAGGGGCCTTCGACGCCGGCCCGAAGGACCGCGCGGCCTTCCAACGGGGGGACTTCCGGCGGCAGTTCCGCCTCGAACCAGGCGGCGATTTCCGGCAGGCGCGCCAGCGAGAGCTGAGTCTGGAGGGTGAGGCTGGCGGCCGTGTCCTCGAAGAATAATTTCGGCCCCGTCAGCCGGCCGTCGAGCACGAAAGCCACGTCCTCGATTCTTCCGGCCAACCTCCTGAGGCGAGCTTCCTGACGGCTGAAATCCAGGGAGCCGGCGAGCTCTCGGATCGGCGGATCAAGGCCCTGGACGCGGAGTTCCGCCCCTTCCAACAAGAGGCCCCCCGTGATCTCGGCCCGCGCCAGCGTTTCTCCCCAGTCGCTCAGGTCCGGGAAATCGACGGCGATCTTGCCCGAGGTCGCCACGCGGCCGCCGAACTCAAATCGCCAGGGGGATTCCTCCGAAGCCGGCGTGATGATTTCCGACAGGCGGGCGACCTCGCCCGTCGAGGCCCATTCAATCTCGGCGCGGTCGATTTCCAGGCGCGTCGGCACGCCCTCGAACGAACCCCGCAGCGAGACGGGAATGCCTTCGATCTGAGCCGCGCCCTCGTGAAGGACGACCATGGCGGGATTGACCTCCCCCCGCAGGCGCAAGCCCTTGAGCGGCTCGGTCAACCTCGGCAATCGCAGGTCCACGCCTTCGAGAAGAAAGGACCCCACGACCGATTCGGGGCTTGCGTCGGAGCCGTTGCCGGTCACCTCGACGTTGAGTTCCAGTCGCCCGTCGCGGGAGTTGACGATATGGGATTCGCCGAAGGCGGCGCGTTCGGCCAGCGCCAGGCTCTGCCCGCTCAATCGCAGCGGGGCCAGCCGCGCCCCGTAGGCATAGGGTCGCGCGAGTCGCACTTGGCCGGAGGCCTTGAGGTCGCAATCCTCGCTCCGCAATTCGACCCACGCCGCGCGGATCAGGCCGGCCGAGGGGTCCCACGTGAGCGAAAGGTTCACCCGGGCGTCGTTAAGCGTTTGATCGACCCCATGCGCGCCGGCCCGCGGCAGCGTCACCCGGTCCAGCGTCGCCTCCGTATGCAGGCCCCAGCGCCCTGCATCCTCTCGGCGCAGAAGACCCGCCAGCCGGACGGGGCTGACGGCGATCGGGCGGGTCAGCTCGCCGAGGAGGTGGCGGTCGGAATCGAAGGCCTGTGTGCTCAACTCGAGGGCGATCTCTTGATGATCGGGGCGTGGCCGGAGCTTGAGCGTAAACCGGCTGGCCGCCTCGCGCCCCTGCAACGCGCCCAGGATGAGCGCAAGCCGCGGCGCGGCGTCCCCCTCAAACTCCGCCTGTAGCTCCCCCTGTCGGACCTCGAGGAACGGTTCGAGGGTCTCGGCGTTCCGGCGCGAGAGCCGGATCGTCACATCTTCGAGACTCGCCAGTTCCAGTCGGATCCAGTCGCCGCCGCCTTCCCGGCTCAGGTTGGCCTTCAGGAGTTCGTAGAGACGCTCCAGGGGCTCCGAGAGGCTCAGGCGGCCCTCCCGCTCCTCGATTTCGAGGAGGGCGGGGCCGTAAGCCGAGACGCGTTCGAGACGGACCCGTCGAGGCCGCCGCCACAGGGCCGTGAGCGCCGAGCGCAGATCAACGTCGATTTCCACGCGCGAAACGCCCAGCAGAGCGCCCAGCCCGCCGGCTTCGGCCAGCGTCGGCCGCTCGACGCGGATGAACCCCCGGCTGAGCGACCACTGAGCCTCCTGAAATTCGAGCTCAAGCCCCGTCGCCTGACGCCACCGCGACCGCAGGAGGCCATCCAACCAGGGGAAGGAAACGGGCACGAAGAAAGCCCACAGGGCTAGCGCCGCCCCCGTAAGAAGAAGCCCCACGACCAGACGGGTTCCCCAGCGCAGCCAGGCCCGAAGCCGTCGCCGCCCGCCAGAGGGCGCGTTCAGCCGGCGCGCGCGGGACCAGGCCATGACACCTCAGCTCGTTGGGGCAGGGCCGGAGGGCGACGGGAGACGACCGAAAGCGCTGGAGGAAGGCTCGGGCGCCTCAGGGGGCGGCCGGTGCTGATCCCTCAGGCTCGTCGCCGTTGGGCTCGGCCTCTTCTTCCTCGATGCAGGCGACGGAGGCCACCGAGTCGTCGGGTTCCAGTTGCATGAGCCGGACGCCGAGCGTGGCGCGCGCCACCAATCGGATTTCGCCCGTGGCGATCCGCAACGTCGTCCCCTTCTCTGAAATGAGAATCACCTCGTGGCCTTCCAGCACTTCCAGGCAGCCGATCACCTCGCCGTTGCGCTCGCCCGTCCTGATGTTAATGACTCCGACGCCGCCACGATTCGTTAGGCGATACTCGGACCCCTCCGTCCGCTTGCCGTAGCCCTTGTCGCACACCGTCAGGATGTAAGAATTCGGCCGCAGGATTTCCAGGGCGATCACGGCGTCCCCCTTGCGCAGTCGGATCCCCCGGACGCCGGTCACGAAGCGGCCCATCGGCCGAATCTGGTCCTCTTTGAAACGGACGGCCATGCCCTTCCGCGTCGCCAGGAAAACCTCCTGATTGCCGTTGGAAAGGCGGGCGCCGATCACCTCATCCCCTTCCTCAATCTTGATGGCCTTGATCCCCGTCTTGCGCGGATGCGCGTAGAGGCTCAGGGCATTCTTGACCACCTGACCCCGACGCGTGGCCATGATGAGGTAGCGATCCTCGGCGAAGGTCTCGACCGGGATCATCGCCCGGACTTTCTCTCCGGCTTCAAGCTCGAGCAGATTTACGATCTGGCGCCCGCGGGAAGCTCGGCCGGCCTGGGGCAGCTCGAAGACTTTGAGCCAATAGGCCTTTCCCCGATCCGTGATGAAGACGATGTAATTGTGCATCGTGCCGACGAAGACGTGCTCGGCCCAATCCTCCTCCTTGGGTTTCATCCCGACGGCGCCCTTGCCGCCCCGGCGTTGATGCCGATAGACCGAGGTCGGCGTCCGCTTGATGTAGCCCTCGTGACTGACCGTGATGACCATGCGTTCGTCGGCGATCAGGTCCTCGATGGTGATGGCCTCGCCGGCGTCGGTGATCTCGGTCCGGCGCGGGTCGGCGAATTTTTCCTTCACCTCGGCCAATTCCTTCCGGACGATCGCCTCGACCTTCTTGGGGTCGGCCAGCACGGACGTCAACTCCTCGATCTGCCGGAGCAGCTCGGCGTGCTCCTTCTCCAGCTTATCCCGCTCCAGACCCGTCAGGCGCCTCAGCGGCATATCGAGGATGGCCTCGGCCTGCACGGCCGTCAGGCCGAATCGATCGCGCAGGCTCGCGCGGGCGGCGTCGTTGTCGGCCGACTCGCGGATGATGGCGATCACGGCGTCGATGTGATCGACGGCGATCCGGAGCCCTTCGACCGTGTGGAGGCGCTTGCGGGCCTTGTCCAGGTCGAACCGCGCGCGCCGGACGACGATCCCCCGCCGGTGATCCAGATAGGCCTCCAGCATCCGCTTGATCGGCAGATAGCGGGGCCGCCCGTCGACGAGGGCGAGCATGATGACGCCGAAGGTCGTTTGGAGCTGCGTCAGTTTGTAAAGCTGGTTGATGAGCACTTCCGGCGTTTCCCCGCGCTTGAGCTCCAGAACGATCCGCATGCCGTCGCGGTCGCTCTCGTCCCGCAGATCGGCCACGCCGGTGATCTTTTTATCCCGGATGAGCGCGGCCATCTCCTCCAGCAGCCGCCCCTTATTGACCTGGTAAGGAATCTCGGCGACGATCACGGCCTCGCGCCCGCCTTTGAGCTGCTCGGTGCGCAGGCGCGCCCGCAGCGTCAGTTTGCCGCGGCCGGTCTCGTAAGCCTCGGCGATGCCCGCGCGCCCATAGATATAGCCGCCGGTGGGGAAATCGGGGCCGGGCAGGACGCGCAGAATGTCGGCCGTGCGCGCCGCCGGGTTCTCCATCAGAAGAAATAAAGCCTCGATCACTTCGCCGAGGTTGTGCGGCGGGATGTTCGTGGCCATCCCGACGGCGATCCCGGACGAGCCGTTGACCAGGAGGTTGGGAAACGCCGAGGGAAGCACCGTGGGCTCGACGTCCCGCCCGTCGAAGTTGGGGACGAAATCGACGGTCCCCCGGTCGATATCGCTCAGGAGGAGCTCGGCGATGCGCGAGAGACGACACTCGGTGTACCGATAGTGCGCCGCGGCGTCCCCGTCGATCGAGCCGAAGTTCCCCTGGCTGCCGATCAGCGGATAGCGGACGTTCCAGGGCTGCGCCATCCGCACCAGCGCGTCATAGACGGCCGCGTCCCCGTGCGGATGAAACTTCTTGAGGACCTCGCCGACGACGCCGGCGCATTTGCTGTGTTGGCGATTGGACAGAAGCCCCTCCCCGTGCATGGCGTAGATGATCCGTCGGTGGACGGGCTTGAGGCCGTCGCGCACGTCCGGCAGCGCGCGGCCGACGATGACCGACATCGAATAATCCAGATATGAGCCGGCCATCTCGTCCTCGATGTTGACCGGCGTCACCTGCTCTCGGTTCATCTCTTGCATGAGATCACCTCGTCGTCTTGAGCGGCCTTGGAACGCGGGCGCGCGCCGCCGAGCTCACCCGGTGGCCGGCCCGCCCTCCCGGCAATCACCCTTGCGCCGATTCCGCCGACACGGCTTGCGCGAGTCCGACCCGCGACGAACCCCACGGAAGGGCATCTCTCAGATATCCAGATTGCGCACGGCGGCGGCGTTTTGCTGGATGAACACCCGGCGGGGTTCCACCTGGTCGCCCATGAGGGTGCTGAAGATTTCGCGGGCGGCCACCTCGTCTTCCAGGCGGACGTTCAACAGTCGCCGCGTCTGCGGATTCATCGTCGTCTCCCACAGCTGCGCCGGGTCCATCTCGCCCAAGCCTTTGTAGCGTTGGATCGTGACCCCCTTGGAGCCGATCTCCTTGATCACCTCAAGGGCCTGCGGCAGCGAATCGGCGAAGTATTCCTTGTCGCCCTCGGTCCGGAGCGTGAGAGTGTGAAACGCCTCGAACGGGCGAGCCGGGTCCACCTCGGGCTCGCGCGGCGTGAGCAGCTCGGCCGGGAGGCCGCGCTTTTCCACGCGCCGCAGCATCTCCGAAAGCGCCGCCCCCTCGGGCAGTTCCAGAAAATCTCGCGACGGCGGCCGCGTCGCCGACGCCCCATTGCCGTCGGCCTCGAACAGCTCCCCCTGGCCGGCCTCCTCGGCCGAGCCGCCGTTGGCCTCGCGCTCCATCTGCTCTTCGAGGGCCGCCAATTGCTTCTCGTCGTAGGCGTATTGGAGACGATCCCCGATCCGGACCTGATAGAGCGGGAATCGCCCCCCTTCGCCGCGGAGCGCCAGGAGCCGCTCGACGGAAAGGCCCTTGCGCCGGAGAATGGCGTCGAGCCGGTTGACTTCGATCACGTCCTCCATCAACGCCTTCAGCTCCTTGCGAGCGAGCGTCGCCGCCGTGCGCCGGGCGCCGCGGCGGGCATAAACCAGTTCCACCCCCTCAAACCCCAGATCCAGGAGGAAGCGGTCTTTCTCTTCCTCGTTGTCCAGATAGCGATCGATCTTCCCCTTTCGTACCCGATAGAGCGGCGGCTGGGCGATATACATGTAGCCGTGGACGATGAGCTGGCGCATCTGCTGGAAGAAGAAGGTCAGTAACAGCGTCCGGATATGAGCGCCGTCCACGTCGGCGTCGGTCATGATGATGATTTTGTGGTACCTCAGCCGTTTGAGGTCGAAGGTCTCCGTCCCGATGCCGGCCCCCAGGGCGGTGATCATCGTCTTGATTTCCTCGTTGGAGAGCACGTGTTCCAGCCGGGACTTCTGCGCGTTGATGATTTTCCCCCGCAGGGGCAGGATCGCTTGAAAATGACGATCCCGGCCCTGTTTGGCCGAGCCGCCGGCCGAATCTCCCTCGACGATATACAGTTCGCACAGCTTCGGGTCCCGTTCGGCGCAGTCGGCCAGCTTCCCCGGCAGCGAGGAGGAGTCCAGGGCCGTCTTGCGGACGATCTCCCGGGCCTTGCGCGCCGCAATCCGGGCCCGGGCGGCCGTCAGGACCTTGTCGACGATGCGCCGGGAGACCGAAGGGTTCTCCTCCAGGTACTCCGCCAGGGCCTCGTTGACCATCTGCTCGCACCAGCCGGCGACCTCGGCGTTGAGCAGCCGGCCCTTGTTCTGACCCTCAAATTGGGGGTTGGAGATTTTAACGGCGATGACGGCGGTCAGCCCTTCCCGCAGGTCGTCGCCGATAATCGGGTCCTTGAATCCCTTGAGCAGATCGTTGCGCTTGGCGTAGTCGTTAACCGTTCGGGTCAGCGCCTTGCGAAAACCGGAAAGATGGGTCCCCCCGTCGCGCGTGTTGATGTTGTTGGCGAAGGAGAGCGCCGTTTCATCGAACCCGTCGTTGTACTGGAGGGCGACCTCCAGCTCCATCCGTTCATCGCCGGAGCCGTCGCTGCGGGGAAACGCCCGCGAACGATGGAAATGGATCGGCTTGGAGAAGAGGGGGGTGCTCGTCTCATTGAGCTGCTTGACGAATTCGACGACGCCGCCGTTATATTTCCAGGCGGCCGATTTGCCCGTCCGCTCGTCGGCCAGCGAAATCTGCAATCCGGCGTTTAGAAAAGCCAATTCCCGCAGCCGGGCGGCCAGGACGTCGAACTTGAAATCCGTCGTCGTGAAAATCGTCTGGTCCGGCTTGAAGCGAACCAGCGTGCCGGTCTTCTTGCTCGAGCCGATTCGCTCCAGCTTCCCTTTGGGCAGGCCCGATTCGAACCGCTGGAAATAGACCCCGCCGTCGGTCTTGACCTCGACCTCCAGCCATTCGGACAGGAAATTGACGACGCTGACCCCCACCCCGTGCAGCCCGGCCGAGAACTGATAAGCTTCATTGTCGAATTTCCCCCCCGCGTGAAGCATCGTCATGACGACTTCGACCGTCGATTTGCCCTTGACCGTCGGATGCGGCTCGACCGGGATGCCGCGGCCGTTGTCGATGACGGTGATCGAGGCGTCGGCGTGGATCGTCAGGTCGATCTTCGTGCAGAAGCCCGCCATCGCCTCGTCCACCGAGTTATCGACGACCTCGTAGACCAGATGGTGAAGGCCGAGGGCGTCGGTGTTGCTGACGTACATGGCCGGGCGTTTCCGTACGGCGTCCCGACCATCCAACACCTGAATGTTTTTGGCCGTGTATCGGCGGCCCCCCGCCCGGGGAGCTTCTTCGGCTTCAGCGGTCATCGCCGTCTCCTTTCCAGAGGTCAACAGGGGGAGCCACTACAGGCGGATCAAGCCTGTGCTTCCGATGCGTTTCGTCGGAGGCAACATCTTTCTGAAACGGCTGGGGTTTTGGCGCCAGAGGGCTCAAAGATGGCAACGCAGTCGATCTGTGCGGCGTTTGCAGCCCAGAAAGCCCGATAGACTTGATTTTTAGCCATTTTGGAGGGGGAAGGGATTTACCCCTCGCATGACGAAATCTCAACACGTCAAAATTTAACCCCGCGCGATGCCAAAAGTCAAGCCCGACCTTGCCTCTGTCATCGCCCTAAGGTCACTAATTTCAATCGACTATTGGGGGGTGTTCCCCCTCAGAGGCCGCCCTTCCTCGCCGCTGCGGAAACTGGGGTTTCAAGGCCAAAACGTCGGGCCGGCTGAGGGGGGAAGAACCCCTGGCCAGTCTGTATCCTTTTGATACGGATGAGAGCGCGGAGGCCCTGCCGGCAGGGGCTGGGGTTCGCCTCGTTCCCGGCCACCCTTGGGTGCGGCCGCAGGCCCTCAAGGTTGATCGTGGCGTTGATCGATCCCCGTGGCTGACGATAATTCGCGGCGGCTGCAACACGTTTGCGCCCGGCGGACGCCTCCCGGTCCATGATGCCGCGCTTCCGGCGGATCCGATACCTTTTGCCGATTCTGGTCGTCGGCCTCGGCCTGGCCGTGACCGAACTCGGCCTGCGTTGGGAGCGGCGAGGGCGGCTCCAACGGGACCCCTTCTGGCGAGGCTCGCTGGCGCTGCACGTTCGCTCCGAGGACCCCGTCCTGATCTACGAACTCCGCCCGGGCGCAACGGCGCGTCGGGAGCATGAGATTCTTTACGCCGTCAACGCCGACGGTTTCCGGGACGACCCCTTCCCGGCCGAGCCCGACGAGGGGCGCCGGGGGATTCTCGTCCTGGGGGATTCGGTGGCCTGGGGATGGGGCGTCCCGATGGAATCGGCCTTTCCTCAAATCCTCGAGCGGCGCCTGGGCGAGGTCGCGGGCGATCCCGCGCGAGCGCCGATCGTCTATAACCTCGCCGTTGACGGCTACTCGACCGCTCAGGAAATCCGGCTTCTGGAAAGCCGAGGCCTTCGGTACCGTTCCGACCTCGCCATCGTCTGTTACGTGCTCAATGACCCGGACGTCTTTGACGGGGGCCTGGCGCGGCATTATCAGGCCCCCCCCTCCGAGCTCTGGCGCCGCGCCCGGGTCCTCGCCGAGCGCATCGAGGGGAGAATGGACAACGCGCTGCGGGCGGATCGGGCGGGCGAGGATTACCATTTTTTCATCCATCGGCTCTACGCCGAGCAGACCCGCCGTCAATTCGAGCGTCTCGGCGAGTTGAGCCGCCGACACGACCTCCCGATCGTGATTCTCCTCCTTCCCGTTTTTCACTATGAGGTTGGCGGTCCGTACGCCTGGGGAGAGCTTCACCGCCGCTTGGAGCGCCTCGCCGCCGTGAACGGCCTGCTTTTTCTAGACCTATATGAGAAGTTCCGCGCCGATGGATCGTCCGAGGCCCATGCCTTTGACATCTGGCACCCCAACCCCCGCGGCCACGCCCTGATCGCCGATGCCGCCCTCGAGTTCATCGTCCGCCGTGCTGATCTCAGGTCGGGATGGAGCCGGAACGTAGTCCCCGCCGGACCTTCGTCCTCCCCCGGCGGCAGAGAACCCCGACGCTAGCCCCGGCCCGAGGTCCGCAGCGGAGGAGCGATCGAGGGGTTCTTGCAATGCCGAGGGGTCGAGGCCATACTCGGCCCTTGAGAAGAGGACAGGCCGGCCGCGAGGTAATCCCATGGCGCGAACGCTCAAGGAGTTCGTCGGAGAGCTCAAGCGTCAGGTCCCGATCGAGGACGTGATCCGGGATTATCTGCCGGGGCTTCGGCGGCGAGGCCGGGGCTATTCGGCCCATTGTCCGTTTCACGAGGATAAGACCCCTTCGTTCCACGTCCACCCCGAGGGGGGAATCTTCCGGTGCTTCGGATGCAACGTCGGCGGCGACGCCATCACTTTCGTCCAGCTCTATGAGAAAGTGGACTTTCGCGTGGCGGTCGAATCGATCGCCCGGCGATTCAATATCCCCGTCCCGGCCTTCGGTCCGGGTCGCAGCCCGGAAGAGCGTCAGGCCGAGGATCACCGGCGTCGCCGCATCCTTGACGTTTGTCGCCTGGCGCAGGAGCTCTTCGTCGATCAGCTTGCTCGGCACCCGCGAGCGGCGGCGGCGCGCGAATATCTCGAGCGCCGGGGTTTGACGGAAGCTCAGATTCATCAGTACCGGCTGGGGTACGCGCCGCCGGATGCCGGCGCGCTGCTGGCCGTGGCTCGTCGCCGGCGGTTCGAGCCCCCGCAGGTGGCCGAGGCCGGGCTGGCCGTCCAAGGCGAGCGTGGTGGGTTCTACGATCGCTTCCGGGACCGAATCATGATCCCCATCGCCGACGCCAATGGCGAGACGGTCGGCTTTGGCGGGCGTCTTCTGGAAGGCGAGGGACCGAAATACCTCAACAGCTCCGATACGCCTGTCTTTCACAAGGGCCGGCTCGTCTTCGGTCTGGCCGCCGCGCGGGAGGCCATTCGCGCCGAAGGGCGGATCGTCCTCGTCGAAGGCTACATGGATTGGATCGCTCTTCACAGCCAGGGCATGGCCAACGTCGTCGCCGGCCTGGGGACGGCCTTCACCCGCGAGCAGGCCCAGTTGCTCCGCCGATACGCGGGCGAGGTCATCCTCTGCTACGACGGCGACCCGGCGGGCCGCAAGGCTGCCTTCTCGGCCGCGCGGTTAATCCTGGCTCAGGGGGTGGAAGCCCGGGTCGTGGCGCTTCCCGAGGGCGAGGACCCCGACAGTTACGTGCGCCAGTCGGGGGTCGGTGCGCTGCGTCAGGCCACCACGGGCGCGGTTGCCGCCATTGGCTATTTTCTGGAGGCCGCGTTGCGGTCTCATCCCGTCGGAACCCCGCAGGGCAGAACCGCCGCCTTCGACGAGGTGAGGCCGCTCTTGGAGGCAGTGCGCGACCCGGTGCTCAGGGAGGCCTGGCTGGTGGAGGTGGCCCGGCGGTTGGGGTTCGATCCGGCCAGTCTGGCTCGGGCGCTGCGGGGGAGGATGCGCATAAGTCCAAGGCAATCAGCGGCTGACGGCACGCCCAACGAGGGTACGGGACCCGGCGCGAGCGCCGGGTTCGACCGACTGGAGACGTTCTTCCTGAGTCGGCTGCTCCAAGTGGCTCACCGGCGGGAGGTTTTTGAGGGGTTCGATCCCGAATGGTTCGTGGATGATGTGCTAAGATCAGTATTTTCAATTGTCTATGAGTCAACGAGACGACCGCAGGAGAAGGCGATCCCCCCAGCCTTCTGGTTCAGCCTGATACCGGAAGGGCCGCAGCGGGAGGCTCTCGTATATATACTTACCGTTGACGCCCGCGTGGCGGACGGCAGCCTGCCTGAGGAAAGCCTATTCCGGACGGAGGAAGCCCTGGTGCACGAGTGTCGGGAACTGGCCAGCCGCCTGAGGCGTCGCTATCGGATGAGGCAGCGGCGGCGAGCGTGCCATGAGGCCCGGCTTTCGCCGGAACCGCCCCCTGAACTCCGTGCTTCCCTCTTCGCTCAGATCAGCGCCGATACCCAGATCGTCGCGATGGATTCCGAACACCTGGCCGGGGGGCCGGGACCATCTCCCCTCGGCTGACCAAACTCTCCCCGGTCAATGGGGGGTCGGCTGGTCGGGGGAGCCCGGCGAGGGCTGGCCGGGACGGGGCGGGCTTGGCGAGGGGATGGCGGGTGGCCTCCCGGACGCAGATTGGGCTTGCGCCGGAGCGGGAATCGTGGAAGTATATGAAGGTTTAGCCCGGCAAACAGCCCGAACCCGGCCGGGGCGAACACACGAGCGCTATCACCAAGCCCTCAAAGACCGCCAAGCGAGCCGAGGCCCAACCGGGGCAGGGCACCCCATTGGCTGAGCCCAAGGGCGCGAAGATGACGACCAAGGAAAAGGTCAACTTCGACACCATCATCGAATTCGGCAAGGAAAAAGGGCATCTGACGTACGACGAGATCAACGAACGTCTGCCCGAAAACGTCTCGCCGGCCGATATGGACGAGCTGTTCGTCGAACTCGATCTGCTCAACATCGGCTACGGGGAGGAGTCCGACGACCGAGACACGCTTCCGGCCGAGAAGGAGGCTTACGAGCCGGGGGAATTCTATCAGGAGGAAGCCGCCGATCTGGAATCGGCCAAGATCGACGACCCCGTCCGGCTTTACCTGATGGAGATGGGGAAGGTCCCGCTGCTGACGCGGGAGGAAGAGGTCTCGCTCGCCAAACAGATCGAGCAGGGGCGGCACAAGATCACGCGGGCGATCTCGCGCGCCTCGATCACTTCGCAGGAGGTCAAAGCCATTTACGCCCGGCTGCAGACGGGCGAGGTCAACCTGAACGATCTTCTGCGGGCCAACATCGACGAGGCGGACCCGGACGAACGGCATCGCGTCATCAAGCGGACGATGGCCCGCCTGGAAGAGGCGATGGCCATTTACGCGAGCATCGAGGCCGACCTGGACAAGATCAGCGAGGCCACCGTGACCCGGCAGGAGGCCGAGCCGCTGCTCAAGCGGATCGAAGCCAAACGGGAGCGCATCTACCAGGCCCTCCTGAGCGTCGATCTGAATTACAACTACATCGAGCAGATCGCCGCCAAGATTCGCTCCGTCTTTAACCGTCTTCAGAAGGCCTACGACGAAATCCGGACATTGACGCGGCAGACGGCCCTTTCCGAGGAAGAGCTGCGGCGGATCGTCAAGCGGACGAAGCGGAACTCGCCGGAGGCGCGGGCGCTGCACAGGAAATACGGCTTCACGATCGATCAATTCATCAAGATGGACAAGCAGGTCCGCGCCGCGCAGAAGCTCATCAAGCGGATGGAGCGCGAGGTCGGCAACACCTACGAGGAGCTGGAGCAGATCGTCCGCCAGATCAGCATCGGCGAGCGCGAGGCGCATGAGGCCAAGATGAAGGTCGTCGAGGCGAATCTCCGCCTGGTCGTCTCGATCGCCAAGAAATACACCAACCGCGGGCTTCAGTTCCTGGACCTGATCCAGGAGGGGAACATCGGGCTCATGCGCGCCGTGGACAAGTTCGAATATCAGCGGGGCTACAAATTCTCGACCTACGCCACCTGGTGGATTCGCCAGGCCGTCACGCGCGCCATCGCCGATCAGGCCCGAACGATCCGCATCCCCGTCCACATGATCGAGACGATCAACAAGCTATCGCGCGTCTCCCGCCAGCTCGTGCAGGAACTCGGCCGCGAGCCGACGCCGGAGGAGATCGCCGAGAAGATGGACATGCCGGTCGACAAGATCCGCCGCGTCTTCAAGATCGCTCAGCAGCCGATCAGCCTGGAGACCCCGATCGGCGAGGACGGCGACAGTCACTTCGGCGACTTCATCGAGGATCAGGACGCCACCAGCCCCGTCTCGGCGACGGCCTATCACCTCATGCAGGAGCGCATCGAGGACGTGCTCAAGAGCCTGACCGAGCGCGAGGAGAAGGTCCTGCGGCTGCGGTTCGGGATCGGCGGCAACGACTTCCCCCGGACGTTGGAGGAGGTCGGCGCCATCTTCAACGTCACACGCGAGCGCGTCCGCCAGATCGAAACCAAAGCGCTCAACAAAATCCGCCACCCCAGCCGCCGTAAGAAGCTGATCGAGTTCATGGAGTAACGGGGGCGGGAATCTCCCCGCGGGTTGACTGACCTGGCGATCGGCGTCAATGACGCCGCGCGGGAAGACCCCGAAGACCTGGAGTGTATCGATTCGTCAGGGGGGCGCTACCGTTCGCCTTTGGAGCGGGGCGGCCCCGCCGCCGCTTTGCCACGCCGGGCCACGCCCGTCGTAGGGCGCGAAGCATGGCCTCGCGGGTCAGGCGCAGGCGTGGCCTGCGCACTCCAAACGAAGCCGCGGCCAGGACCCAACTTCGGCAAAAGACGGCAAGCGTTCGTAGGGCAGGAGATCGCCGGCGGAGTGTTTTGACACGAATGATCCCGTTGGGTATAAATGAAGCGTCTGTGTCCGACGGGTTACGGAACACCCGCGGGCGCGTGGTGGGGGTATAGCTCAGTTGGGAGAGCGCTTGACTGGCAGTCAAGAGGTCGGGGGTTCAAATCCCCCTACCTCCACCAAAGCGTTGAGGCCCCGCAGGTTCCTCCGGCGACGTTGACCCGCGGGGCCTTGTCGTTGCCGCTGAGGTTCGGCGCCCGATGGGATCAGCCGGGCGGTTCGGACCGGGGGGGGTCGAGCGTCCATCTCCTCGAGCCTGCCCCGCCGATCGGCCGCCGCCCGCCATTGACTTGACCGGGGGCGGGGGCTAGCGTGAGGCCGCAACTCGCATCGCGCGCTCCCCATGGCCAGAGAACGGAAAAAGGACGACGCCACGGATCTTGCGGGCGAGGCTCTGGGGATGGTGGAGACGCGCGGCCTGACGGGAGCGATCGAGGCCGCTGACGCCATGGCCAAAGCCGCTCACGTGACCGTCCGAAGCCCGGTTAAAATCGAAGGCGGATTGGTCATGGTCAGCGTCCGCGGGGATATCGGAGCCGTGCGCGTGGCGACCGAGGTCGGGGCGGCCGCGGCGGGCCGGGTCGGCGAATTGATCGGCGCGCACGTCATCATGCGGCCCTACGGCGGCCTCGAGCGGTTTCTTCCCTGATCGGCCGGACGCCGGAGACGGGGCGGAATGGACCGCCGCGGGCCTCGACCGGTGGCGTGCCCAGCTTTTAATACGCCCCGAGCGGCGAGTAAGCTCGGCGCCTCATGGAATCGGATCGGATCGCCGCGATCACTGAACGCGTGCTCGCCGAGCTGACGGCCAAGGGATTCGGCCCACCCGCTGGTCAATCGATCGGCGAGACGGCCACGGCCGCCCGCATCCGCCCCTATTCGACCCGCGGGGCGGCCGAAGGCGTCGCCGTCGCCGGGGCGAGCCTGCGGCCGGAGGAGATCAGGCTTTCGCCGGCGCGGCGGCCGATGGTCACCTGCAACGTCTCCAATCGACACGTCCATCTTACTCAAGAGCACTTCGAGATTTTGTTCGGCGCCGGGGCGAAACTGACGCCGCGGAACATGCTCATGCAGCCGGGCCAATTCGCCGCCGTCGAGACCGTCTCGCTCATCGCCGGTCGCGGGCGCGCGATCGAACACGTTCGGATTCTGGGCCCGCTGAGGCGCTATACTCAGGTCGAGATCTCGCGGACGGACGGCTTTTATCTCGGTCTGCGGCCGCCCGTCCGGGCCTCGGGCAACGTCAAGGAATCGGCCGGGGGGACGCTCGTCGGCCCCAAGGGGACGCTGGTCCTCAGCGAGGGGGTAATCGTCGCCGATCGGCACATTCATACCCCGCCCGGGGTGGCCGAGCGGTTCGGCCTGGCGAACAATCAGATGATCCGCGTGGGCGTCTTTCACACGGCGAAGTCGACGATCCTGGAGCAGGTCCGCATTCGCGTCTCGGAGGAGTTCCTGCTGGAGATGCACGTGGATACGGACGACGCCAACGCCTGCGGCATCGAAAGCGGCGACCGGGTCGAACTCCTGCTTTGATGCGGATCGGCCAAGCTCGCCGCCGCGTCCGCCGCGCGCGATCGAAGGGAAGGTCCCTCAGGGGCGCGGGTACCCGATGAGCCGAGGACGGCCCCTCCGCATTCGGAAACTGAGTCGCCCCGGTTCTCTTTTGCCGATCGGGTTGGTCCTCAGTTTTCTCCAGGGAGGATCAGGGAATCTTCTGCCCGGCCAGACGACGCTTGTCTTGAACCACGTGACCGATCCGCTGACCCACATCGGGGGCGCGCGGGCCATTCACGGCGTCGTTCGCGCGGGGGAATGGATCGGCCGGGAGAAGCTCGATGGACTGTTGGCTGAAGTCGCGGCCGAGATAAGGAGCCCATCGGGAACGGCATCCCCCGACCGGCTTCCCTAGAGCGGCTTGATCGCGAAATGGAATAATGGGACGGGGGCCTCCCGGGAGGCGCGAGGATGCGCTTGGATCTGTTGACCCTCTTTCCGGAATTCTTTGACTCCCCGCTCAAGAGTTCGATCCTGGGCCGGGCGATCGCCTCCGGTCGGATCGTCGTTCACCTCCATGATATTCGCGACTGGGCGACCGATCGGCACCGGACGGCTGACGACGCCCCCTATGGCGGCGGCGGCGGCATGGTGATGAAAGCCGAGCCGGTCGTGAAGGCCGCTCGCGCCGTCAAACAGATGACCGCGGCCGGCCACGAGCCCTCTCCAGTTATCTATCTGACCCCGCAGGGGGAGCCGCTCACCGCCTCGCGCGTGCGAGAACTCGCGGCCTTGCCGGGGGTGATTCTCCTCTGCGGGAATTACGAGGGGATCGACGAGCGTGCCATCGACTTGGTGGTCGATCGGGAGATCTCCATCGGGGATTACGTCTTGACCGGGGGGGAAGTGGCCGCCCTCGTCCTCTTGAACGCGGTCGCCCGCCGCCTGCCGGGCGTCCTCGGCAACGAGGTTTCCGCGGCGCGCGATTCGTTCGAGGAAGGTTTGCTCGACTACCCCCACTACACGCGGCCCGAGGTGTTCGAGGGCTTGGCGGTGCCCGCCGTCCTGCTGGGCGGCAACCACGCCCAGATAGAGGCCTGGCGGCGGCAGGAGGCCCTGGCTCGGACGCTTCGGCGGCGGCCCGATCTCCTCAAAAGCGCTCACCTGACCGACCAGGACCGTCGGCGGCTCGGCGAGTTGGAAGACCCGCGGCGAGCCCAGGGGTGAAAGGATTCGCCCCCCGATGGCGCTCTTCATCGCCGTCGTGCATTACCCCAGTTTGAACAAGCACGGCCGGCCCGTGGCGACGGCGGTGACGAATTTCGATCTTCACGATATCGCCCGAGCGGCCCGGACGTACGGCCTGCCCCGCTATTACGTCGTCACGCCCGTCCCCGGCCAGCGGGAGTTCGCCGAGCGGATCATGCGCCACTGGATCGAGGACGCGGGGGCCGAATACAACCCCTCGCGGGGGGAGGCCCTGCAATTGGTTGAGATTCTGCCGGACCTCGGCGCGGTCGGCGAGGCCATCGTCCGCGACTTCGGACGCGAGCCGTTCTGGGTCGCCACGTCGGCGCGCGCCGCCGGCCCCGTCTTGGCGTCGCGCGAGCTTCGGGCGCGACTGGACGACGGGGGGGATGCTTGTCTTCTGTTCGGGACCGGCTATGGCCTGCACCCCGACCTCTACGAACTGGTGGACGCGACGCTCGAACCGATCGTCGGTCCCAGCAACTTCAATCATCTGGCCGTCCGTTCAGCCGTCGCGATCTATCTGGATCGGTTGCTCGGACGCGGCCGCTAGACGCCGAGCGGTCCGGGCCCCCCGCCGTCGCGCTGGCGGATCGTCTCGGCTGCCGTTATCTTCAGGCCCGCGGCCGGCCCCAGGGAGGGGCCTCTGATGAGAACCGTGGATCTCATACGTCAGAAACGCGATGGCCTCCGGCTGAGCGGCGATCAGCTCTATCAACTGATCGACGGCTACGTGGCCGGCAAGATTCCGGACTACCAGATGGCGGCCTTCCTCATGGCGGTTTACTTCCGGGGGATGGAGGCCCGCGAGCTGTCCGGCCTGACGCGCGTCATGATGTATTCGGGGGAGACCTACGACTTGAGCGCCGTCCCCGGCCTCAAGATCGACAAGCACTCGACCGGAGGCGTCGGCGACAAGGTCTCGCTCGTGCTGGCCCCCCTGGCCGCGGCCTGCGGTCTGATCGTGCCGATGGTTTCCGGCCGAAGCCTGGGTCACACCGGCGGGACGCTGGACAAGCTGGAGAGTCTGCCGGGGGTCTCGACCCAACTGACGCGGACCCAGCTCCTCCGTCAATTGCGCAAGATCGGGGTGGCCATCGGCGGGCAGACCCGCCGCTTCGTCCCGGCCGATCAGAAGCTCTACGCGCTGCGGGACGTGACCGGCACGGTGGAATCGATCCCGCTGATCGCCGCCTCGATCATGAGCAAGAAACTGGCCGTGGGTTGCGACGGCCTGGTCCTGGACGTCAAGACCGGCAATGGAGCGTTCATGCAAACGCGGGCCGAAGCCATCGAACTGGCCAAGACTCTCGTGGCGATCGGGCTGGAAATGGGCCGACAGGTCTCGGCCGTCATCACCGACATGAGCCAGCCGCTCGGCTTTGAGATCGGCAACGCGCGCGAGGCGGCCGAGGCCATCGACTGCCTCAAGGGGCGCGGGCCGGAAGACGTGATGGAGGTCACGCGCGCGGTCACGGCTCGGATGTTGACGATGGCCCGCCTGGCCGCCACCGAGGGCGAGGCGCTGGGGCTGATCCGTGGCAAGCTGGAATCCGGCGAGGCGCTTGAGCGGTTCCGCGCCTTGATCGAGGCCCAGGGGGGGAACCCCCGCTGCGTGGACAACGCGCGGCTGCTCCCGCAAGCCCGAAAGAAGACCGTCGTTCACGCGCCCCGCGCCGGCTACGTCGGCCGATTCGATACGCGGGGCGTGGGGCTCGCGGCCACGATTCTGGGGGCCGGGCGATCGATTATGACCGACGAGATCGATCCCGCGGCCGGTATCCGCGTTCTGGCCAAGATCGGGGATCGGATCGAAGAGAAGCAGCCGCTCTTCGAGGTCTATCACAACCGAGAGGATCGGTTGGAGGAGGCGCTTTCTCACCTGCGCGTGGCCGTGACGCTCGGCGACGCGCGCATCCGCCCGCCGCGCCTGGTGGACCGCCGCAACCCGGCCGCCTGAGGGGGCTCACCCTTAGGCTTCGGCCGGGAGTTCGATCCGATTCAGCTCAGCGAGGATTTCGCGGGCGCTCTGCCAGCGTTCCTCCGGTTTTTTCTTCAGGCACTTCATCACGACCCGACGGAACGCCTCGGGCAACTCCGGCGGCAGCGGCCGGGGCTCGGTGAAGACGTGGTGATAGGCCAGATCGCCTTCCACGAAGGGGGGGGCGCCCGTGGCCATCTCATAGAGGACAACGCCGAAGGCGTAAAGGTCGGCGCGGTGATCGACGGGCTTGCCCTGCACCTGCTCGGGGGCCATGTAGAGCGGCGTGCCCACGACGACGCCGGTGCGCGTGGCTTCTTTCTGGGGATCCTCTTCGACGAGCTTGGCGATGCCGAAATCGGCCACTTTGACCCGGCCCTGGCGGGTCAACATGATGTTGGCCGGTTTGATGTCCCGGTGGACGATCCCGGCGTCGTCGGCGGCGGCGAGCGCCTCGGCGATCTGCCGCGCGTAGCCGAGCGTCTCCTCCAACGGCAATTTCCGGCGGCATTCGACGAGCCGCCGCTTCAGATCGGTGCCGTCAACGAATTCCATCGAGATGTACTTGCGGCCCTGCTGCTCGCCGATGTCATGGATGCGGACGATGTGGGGATGAGAGAGCCGGCGGGCGTTGCGGGCCTCTTGGCGGAACCGCCGCAGCGCCTCCGGATTCTGGCCCAGCGTGTCCGGCAATATTTTGAGCGCCACCATTTCTTCGAGTTCGTTGTCCCGGGCTTTATAGACGATGCCCATCGCGCCTCGGCCCAGCTCGGCGACCAACTCATACCGGGCTTGAGCCTCGGCCGAGAGTGACCGGAGGATGGCCGTCCGCTCCGTAGCCATGGCGTCGCCGAACTCAGCGGTGAGCGTCTCCAGCTTGCCCTTGACGTCGCGGTAGTCGATATCGGCGGCAAAGAGGGTCTTATAGACCTCCCGGGCGCCGTTCAAGTCATTGACGGCTTCGTAGCGCTGCCCCAGCTCATAGAGGAGATCCTTGACCTCGGCCTCGACCGGCAGCCGCCGCAGTTCCTGAAAGGCCAGGTCCAGGAGCCCCATGGCCATAAAGCAGCCGGCCAGATGGCGGACGGATTCGTTCTCCCAGCGGTAATCCTTGTCCGTGCGTTGGAAGCAGGCGATCGCCAGGTCGTACTTGCCGGCCCCCATCGCCAGGCGGCCCAGTTGGAAGCGCAAATCGTTGGATTCGCGCCGCTCCAGTAGTTTTTCGTACGTCTCCATCAGATCGCGGACGGTCGATTCGTCGCCGGGGCTCCGGCGCAGGGCGTTTTCGAGCGCGGCCCGCGCTTCGCCGAGCCGGCCGAGTTGAAGCAGCAGCCGCCCGCGTTCGCGCTGGACTCGCGCGTCCTCGGGGCTTTTGTCGAGCATCCGGTCGTAGCACCCGAGGGCGCGCTCGGCCTGCGTGGGGTCCAGCCGGATGATCTCGGCCAGGCGGCTGAGCGCCTCGCGCAAGCGGCCGCTATAGATCATCGTCTCGACCAGAAACCATCGCGGCCGGACGGCCTGAGGCGAGGCTTCGACGAGTTCCTCCATCAGCGCGATCGCCTGGCCGAGCTTGGCCGGGGCGTGGGAAAGCAGATGCTGGACGGCGCCGACGGCCTGATCCCATGCCTGCTGAGCGGCCCAGGCTCGGGCCAGCGCGGCGTGAATCTCCACGTTGGCGGGCTGCTCTCGGATGGCGCGCTGATAGATGTCGATGGCCTCGGCGTCCTGACGCCGTTTGCGACCGTAAAGCGCCGCCAGACGCGTGAGCGTTTCCATGTCCTCAGGATTGCGCGCCAGGACCTGTTCGAAACCGGCGATGGCCCCGTCCATCTGGTCCAGCGAGGCCGAGGCATGGGCCGCCAGCTTGTTCAGCTCGACGTCATGCGGCTCGGCGGCCAGCAGAGAGCGGGCGAGGGCGAGCGCTCGATCGGCCATTTCTGCCTCGGCGTAAGCCCGGGCGAGCTGTTTGCCGACGTCGCGTCGCGCCGGATGACGCTGGAAGACGGCCTCGAACAGGGCGACCGCCTCCGGATCGGTCCGGCGCTGGGCGGCGTAGATCGCGGCCAACTGGTCGGCGATCGTGGCGTGATCGGGTTGAAACTGGAGCGCGTCGCGATAGACCGCCTCGGCGCGGCCGTCCAGCTTCCGGGCGCGACAGTAGGCTTCGGCGAGCTGGAGGGTGAGTTCGCGGGAAGCGTGGCCGAGGTCAAGCAGTTTTTCCACGGCGCGGATCGTGAGGGCGTCGTCGCCTTGTTTGCCGCCGATGCGCGCCACGTGGCGAAGGATCGTCTCCTCGTCCGGCCGGGCGGCCAGCGCCTTGAGGTAAACCTCAACGGCCTCCTGGTCCTCACGTCCCGCCTGGATGAAACCCTGGCCGACGGCGATGAGCAGTTCCGGGGCCTTGGGGTTGAGCTCGAGAGCCCGCCGAAAGATCGCCATGGCCGTGTCGTCCAGGCGGTGCTCGGCCGCGTAACAGGCCCCCAACAGCCGAAGCCCGATCGAATCGTTGGGGCTTTGTTCCAGGATCGCCTGGGCGTGCATCATCGATCGCTTGATCTCCCCGGCCTGAAGGAGCGCGGTGGAGAGGATGACGTGGGCGCAGGCGGCGCGGGGGTCGTGCTTGAGCAGCCAGTGAGCGGCCCGCTGAGCGGGCTCGTCATAAGCCCGCGCACCAAGACAGGCCTCGCAAAAGACCCGCAGGAAGCGGGGGTCGGCCTCGCGCTTGTTGAGCGCGCGCAGCATCGTCGGCAGGATCTCGGGCTCGGTGATCCCCAGCCGGGCGTACAGCTCGGCCAGCGCGGCCGTGAGCGCCGGATCTTCGAATCCATGGGTCATCGCCTTCCGGAAGGCCTCCAAAGCGGCGGCATCCTGACCCGTCGCCATCAACGTCTGGCCGAGAACAAACGCCCAGGGGCCCGGATGCGAGACGACGCGCACCATGTCGGCATAGGCCTCGGCGGCCTGAGCATCTCGCCGATTCAGATGGGAGTAAGCCGTCGCCAGGGCTTTGACGTAGCGGTCGTCTTCGGGGAAGGCTTGGCGGGCTTTCTCGAAAACGCCCGCCGACGCCTCATCAAACTTCTTCAGGGTCAGATAAAGGTCGGCGAGCTTCTTCAAGTGCCCCCGGTGGCGCGGGGCCGACCGATGCGCCAGGGCCAAGAGCGTGGCCGCTCGCGCCCCGTCGTTCCGTTCCAGCGCCCGGTCAGCGAGCCTCGCCCAGACCAGGCGCAGCGCCAACAGACCTCCCCGCCACAGCCCAAGGGCCAGGAGCCCGAGCGCAACGACCCCGCCCACGCCGAGGGCGAACAGGTGCTGACGAAGCCAGGCCCGCCGCTCGAGCGCCGCTGCTTCCGCGTGGCGCGGCTGAGCGGCCAGGATCTCCCGACAACGCTCGATCGCCCGCGCGAAATCGCCTTCGGCATAGGCCTGTCGCGCCGCGGCCATCCGTTCCTCGACCCGGTGCCCTATGAGCGCCCGCTGAGCCTGGGCGTAGTCATGGTAAGCCGCCGAAAGCGACCAGGAACGCCAGGGGCCGCCGCCCTGGCCGAGCCAGGCCGGCGTCCCCGGGGTCCCCTTGGCGCCGATGGCGCTCATGACGCCGTCCCCCTCCCGCTCGCCGAGGATGAGGGCCCTCACGGCATCGGACGCGCCGAAGGGCCCGGCGAGCGGCTCCGTCGAGGGGATGCTCCGAAGATCGAGCAGCGTGGGCTGAGCTCCCTGCCCCTCCAGCAATCGGCCGGCTTTGAGGTCCAGCACGACGAGCCGGCCCTTGGCGTCGCTGAAAAGGGCGACCGCCCGATGCCCCTCGACGTAGGCCAGCGCGGGGGGGGATTTGATCAACTCATCGTGCTTGAATTCGAGCTTCGTCCCCCAGAAGTCCACTTTTCCGGTCGCCCCGTTGACCAGGACGAACTGATCGACCCCCCGCGGGATCAGAATGTCGTCTCGGCCGTCCCCGTCGGCGTCGCCCAGGACGGGGTTTCGGCTTGGTTTGTTGAGGATCGAGGTTCGCTCCCAGAGAGGCGTGAGCCGCCCCCCCTCCTCGATTCGGAACGCCTGGAGCCAACCTCTATCGTCGGCGACCACGAGATCGTCCCGGCCGTCCCCGTCGAGCTCACCCAGCGCCGACCAGGTTTCGTGAATCGGCGGCCCCGCGGGCGGCATTGCCGTCCGGAGCGCCCCGCGGGAGTCCGGCGCAAGGCCGGCGATCGTGACGGCCCCCTCGCCGGAGACGATGACGAGCGCATATCGATAGGAGCTGAAATTCATGCGACCGACCATCGGGGGAGATCGCACGATGCCGTCGACGGCGACTTGGAGATAGAGGTCGGGGGCGCGGCCTCGATGCAGCGCGCGGACGGTCAATTGGCCCCCGGGGCCGAGGAGCGCCACGCCGTCGCGGTAGGTCCTCTCCGTCGGCCAGGCTTCGGCGTGGATGGGGACAGCCGTCGGGGCGACCCCAAGGGGGGCATTCAGTTGGAACACGGTCAGGGCCTGGCCCGTCAGGCCGTCCAGAAGGGTCAGGAAACCCCGGGCGGAGACGACGACCACGTCGATCGTACCGTCGGCCAGGAAGTGGCCCGCCACGGGGCTATGAAGGATCTGGTCGCCTTCGGCCAGGGGCAATCGGGTCTTCCAAAGCCGGCGCCCTTTGATCGCCTCCAGCGCCGTCACGCGTCCGTCCAGCCCGGCCAGGATGATTTCCGGGACGCCGTCGTTGTCCAGATCGGCCGCCGCCGGCGCCGGGGCCAGGCTCAACCCTTCCCGCGCGCGCCAGAGCGCCCGGGCTCGCTCGACCTCCTGAGCGGGGCTGAGGGCGAGGAGCAGGTGGAGAGCGAGGGCGATCCCGGCCGGACGCGCCCTCCTCGCAACGGAGGAAGATGCCGAGACGGGGCGTGCAGCGAAAGAAACCGGGATCAAGTGCCTGATGTGTCCGCGTTACAAGAGTCCTCTTAAGGGCATTTTCGACCCGACCCGCTTGAAAGTCAAAATGCGGGCGGGGATGATAGGCGTCGCCTCCCGATGAAAGCTCGTCGGACACCCCTCGCCCGGGCCTCCGGGGCGGCCCGTTCGGCCGCTCATCGGGCGCGGGCGGAAGCGGCTCGACGGTGGGCCGCCGGGCTCAAAGTCGCCCTCGTGCACGATTGGCTGGTCCGAATGCGCGGCGGCGAGCGCGTCCTGGAGACGCTCCTTGAGCTCTTCCCCTCGGCCGAGATTTACACCTTGTTCTACGATCCCCGAGGGCTCGACGAGAGCATTAATGGACGGGTGATCCATACCAGCGCGCTCAACCGGCTGCCGGCGATAAGCCGCCACTATCCCCTCTGGCTGCCCTTCTTTCCGGCGGCCGCCGAGAGCCTGCGGCCGACGGCTGATATCGATCTCACCATTTGCATCAGCCATTGCGCGGCCCACGGGGCGACGTTGCCGGCGGGCGCGCCGAGGCTGACGTACTGCCTGAGTCCGATGCGGTACCTGTACGACATGCGCGGAGCCTACGCGCAGGGGGGGGCGGCGCTGCAGACCCGCCTGCTTGAGGGCGTCGCGCCGGGCCTGCGCCGGTGGGATCGGGCGGCGGCCCGGCGCGCGCAGCCCTACTGGGCCATCTCCGGCTTCGTCGCTCGCCGCATCGAGCAGGCCTATGGATTTGGGGCCGAGGTTCTCCATCCGCCGGTCAACACTGATTTCTTCTCGCCCCCTCCCAGTCATGGGCGCGCCGTTCGGCCGGACCCGTCGGCTCCCTATCTGGTCGTCTCGGCCCTGACGGCCTATAAGCGCGTTGATCTGGTTATCGAGGCGGCGCGTGTTCTCAAGCGGCGGCTCTGGATCGTCGGCGAAGGCCCGATGGAGGGGCGGCTCAGGCGGCAGGCCGGGCCGACGGTCCATTTCCTTGGCCGCGTGAGCGACGAGGAGTTGCGGGACCTCTATCGGGCCGCCGCCGGGCTGATCTTCCCGACCGAGGAGGATTTCGGGATCGTCCCGCTGGAGGCGATGGCCTGCGGCCGGCCCGTTCTCGCGCTGGGCCGCGGGGGGGCCAGAGAAACCATGATTGAGGGTCGGACGGGCGCCTTTTTCCAACCCGACACAGCCGAAGCCCTCATCGAGGCCTGGAGCGCGTTCGACCCGACGGCTTATGACCCGCGACGCCTGCGACGCCACGCCGAGCGCTTCAGCAAGGAACGTTTCCTGGACGAGTTTGCGCTCAAGTTACGGCGGCTGCTTGAATCCACTTCGACTCCTCGGCGCGCCCCAGGCGCCTCGGGCGCCGACGGAGGCTGAGGCTTCCGCCGGCGAGCGCCCCAACCACGGACCTCATGGGGATCATCCTCAATGGCCAACCGCGCGAACTGGTCGCCCCGACGACCGTGGCCGAGTTGCTCGAACGTCTGGAGATCGGACGCGAACGCGTCGCCGTGATGATTAACGGCCGGATTATCCGCAAAGAGAGTTTCGAAGCCGAGTCGATTCAGGACGGCGACGCCGTTGAGGTCGTCCACATGGTCGGCGGCGGCTGAGACCGGCGCCGGGGGATCAGCCGGGGGTTACCGTCTTCATCCCGAGGGCCTGAAGAGCCCGGTCCCGCGCCAGCGCGACCAGCTTGGCTTCGATCCCCAGAGGCTCGGCCACGTTCCAGCCGACGCCGGGATGCGCCGAGGCCGCTTCCCCCACCTGCCGTGGGATGTCGTCGGAGACGTGACGGCCGGGGCCGAGAAAATAAGGCAAGACGATGACTCGGCGCGCCCCCCGACGAACGCAGGCTTCGAATCCCTGGGCGATCGTCGGGGCGGCCAGTTCCAGATGGGCGATCTCGACGATCGGAAAGTCGCCTAGGCCGGCCAGGCGTTCGGCCAGTTCCGCCACCAGTCGGTTGGCCGCCTCCAATCGGCTCCCGTGGTCGATGATCAGGAGGGCCGTGAGGGTTTCGCTCATGGGTGGGCCGCTCCCCCGCGAGCCTGAAGACGGGTTCGCCTCGGGGTCGCCGGTCGCTCCGGTCGCGACGGACTCAGGCGGATTCTTCTTTCCGAACGGGGAGGAATCGGGGGGGCGTGCGCCCTTCAACCACGTCGGCGTCGATATGGCAGGCGGCGAGTTCCCCGGCGCGCGTCGGCAGTTCATACATTACGTCCAGCATGAAACCCTCCAGGATAGCGCGCAGGCCGCGAGCGCCCGTCGCCATCGAAAGCGCCCGGTGAGCGACAGCCCGCAGGGCATCCTCGGAAAAGGTCAGATCGACGTTTTCGAGCTCGAAAAGCTTCTGGTATTGCTTGACGAGGGCGTTGCGGGGCCGCGTCAGGATCTGGATCAACTCCTCCTCGCTCAGGGGGGCGAGCGTGGCGATGACGGGGAATCGGCCGATGAACTCCGGGATCAGCCCGAAGCGGTTGAGGTCGTAGAAATTGACCTGGGGGAGCAGCTCGCCGACCCGTTGGCCGGCCTCGCGCTTCTTCACGTCGGCCGTGAAGCCCATGGCGTTGCTGGAGACCCGCCGCTCGATGATCTTCTCCAGGCCGCTGAAGGCCCCGCCGCAGATGAAGAGGATGTGCGTCGTGTCGATCTGGATGTATTCCTGATGCGGGTGCTTGCGCCCGCCCGTCGGGGGGACGTTGGCCACCGTCCCCTCCAGGATTTTGAGCAAGGCCTGTTGAACGCCCTCGCCCGAGACGTCGCGGGTGATCGAGACGTTGTTGCTCGTCTTGGCGATCTTGTCGATCTCATCGATATAGACGATCCCGCGTTCGGCCCGCTCCTTGTCCCCGTTGGCGTTCTGCAGAAGGCGCAGGAGGATGTTTTCGACGTCCTCGCCGACGTAGCCCGCCTGCGTCAGCGTCGTGGCGTCGGCGATGGCGAAGGGGACGTCGAGCACGCGGGCGAGCGTCTGGGCGACGAGCGTCTTGCCGGAGCCGGTGGGCCCGATCAGCAGGATGTTGCTCTTCTCGATCTCGACTTCTTTCGTCGAGAGGTTATGCATCAGGCGCTTATAGTGGTTGTGGACGGCGACCGAGACGACCTTCTTGGTGTATTCCTGGCTGATGATGTATTCGTCCAGGGCCGTTTTGATCTCGGCCGGCGAGGGGATGCGTTTGAAGGTCTCGAGGGCGCTTTCTTCGGCCTGGGCCAGCCGGTCCCGCCGTAGCCGGTCGTTGCACTGACGAATGCAGTCGTCGCAGATGTAGACCGTCATCAGGCTTTCCTTCTGCGTCAGCCCTTTGAACAAAGTCTTGACCGAGTGCTGATCCTTGCCGCAGAAGGAACATCGGAGTCTCATCGGCTGCCTCGTCCCCTCGGAGTCGTGTCCATTTGTAGCCTAACGGCGGCCTCGGAGGCAATGGAAACCCCGCGGCGAACCGCCCTGCGCCCCCTCGTCTCATCGGCGGGCCCGCGCCGGACCTTGATCCTTAATCCCGTGGTGGGTTTGGAGTTGACGTTCCGCGACGGGGCGACCTACCCTTCCGGCGACCGCGCCTTGGCGGATCGAGCCGGCGCCGGGCGATCGCAGGGTTCCGCCGCCCCCGGGGGCGACCTGCGTTGCCGGCGCGACCCGCGGGCCGGCCGCCGGAATCGCCCTTCACCGGCCGTGATAACGTGAGTTCCGCCCACATGGAGTCCGCCCAGCGGGGAACCGTCAAGTTCTTCCATGACGGCAAGGGATGGGGGTTCATTGAGCGGCAGGGCCGCGCCGACATCTTTGTCCATTACGCCGACATCGTCGGCGGTGGCCACCGCACGCTCGTCAAGGGAGACGCCGTCCAGTTTGACGTCGTCCGGGGGGAAAAGGGGGAAAAGGCCGTCAACGTCGTCCGTCTGGACCGCTAAGGCCCACCGCCGCGCGGGCCCTCTCCGGGGTTCAGCCCGGTTCGGCGGTTGTGTTCTCGCCCTCGATCACGGGACCGCAGCAGACGTTCAACTCGCGCGCGGCGCGGACTTCGTCCACCCGGCCCACCGGGGCCCGATGCGGAGCCGCGCGAACGGTCTCGGGCTGGCTCTCGATTTCGCGCCGGATCCGGAACATCACCCCGACGAAGCGATCGAGCGTCGAACGGGTCTCGTTCTCCGTCGGCTCGATCAACAGGCACTCCGGGACATGGAGGGGGAAATAATTCGTCGGCGGGTGAATCCCGAAGTCGATCAGACGCTTGGAGACGTCCAGAGCGCGAACGCCGCCCCCGCGAGCCTCCCGCCGGAGCGTCAAGACGAATTCATGCATGCACGGGGCCGGAAAGGGGGCCTCGAAGACCGATCGCAGGCGAGCCAGGAGATAATTGGCGTTCAGAACGGCGCTCGCGGCGACCTCCCGCAACCCCTCCCCCCCTTGGAGCCTGAGGTAAGCGTAGGCCCGCAGAAGCACGCCGACGTTGCCGTGAAAGGCGTGTAACCGGCCGATGGAGCGGCCGTCGGGGGCGCCCCAGGCGAAGCCGCCGCTCTCGCGCAGAACGCGCATCCCCGGCAGGTACGGTCCCAAGGCCTCCCCCACGGCGATCGGCCCGGCCCCCGGGCCACCCCCGCCGTGCGGAGTGGAGAAGGTCTTGTGCAGGTTAAGATGGACGACGTCAAAGCCCATGTCGCCGGGCCGGGCGCGTCCGACGATCGCGTTCAGATTGGCCCCGTCGTAATACAGGAGCGCCCCGGCGGCGTGAACTCGGCGGGCGATCTCCAGAATCTCGCTTTCGAAGACGCCGCAGGTATTGGGGTTAGTGAGCATCAGCGCCGCCGTGCGCTCGTCGAGCTGCTCGCTGAGGGCAGCCAGATCCATCCGCCCGGAGGCCGCCGACCGCACCGTCTTGACCTTGTAGCCGGCCAGGGCGGCGCTGGCCGGGTTGGTCCCGTGGGCGCTGTCGGGGACGAGGACCGTGTCGCGGGCGTTTCCCCGCTCGGCGTGCCAGGCGCGGATGACCGCGACGCCGGCGAATTCCCCCTGAGCGCCCGCGACGGGCGCCAGGCTCACGTGCGGGAGGCCCGTCAGCGCGGCCAGCGCTTCTTGCAGCTCGGCCAACACGGCCAGCGTGCCCTGGGCGTCTCGGGCCTCCTGGAGCGGATGCAACCCGGCGAAGCCGGCCAGAGCCGCCGCCGCCTCGCAGGCCCGGGGGTTGTACTTCATCGTGCATGATCCGAGGGGATAGAAGTTCGTATCGATCGAGAAATTCCGTTGCGAGAGCCGCGTATAGTGCCGCACGGCTTGGGGTTCGCTCACTTCGGGCAGCTCGGCCGGGGAGAACCGCCGATACGCGAGCGGCAACCGCGCTTCGGGATCGGCGGCTTCGCGCAGGGAGGGGAGCGACGTTCCCCGACGACCCGGGCGGCCCAGTTCGTAAATCAATTGCGGGGGCTCAAGCTCGGGGGGCTCTTCCGGCGCGGCTTGGGGCGTCAAGTCGAGAGGATCGATCATCTCGGAACTCCTAATCCGCGGCATGAGGGGGGCACCTCAGCCCGGGTGCGTGCGGTTCAACAGTTCCCGCGCGGCCGCGACATAAGCATCAAGGTCGGCCGGGAGTTTCGTTTCCGTCGCGCACACGAGAAGCAGGTCCGGCGCGTAGGGTCCCAGGCGGCTGAGCGGCAATCCCGGCAAGACGCCGCGTTCCCTCAAGGCCTCATAAAACGACTCGGCCGGCATCGGCAACCGGAGCGTGAACTCATTGAAGAAAGGCGCCGCGCAGAGAAGCTCGACGCCCGGCAGCGCCGAAAGCGCCGCCGCGAGGCGCCCGGCGCTATCCAGATTGAGCCGCCCAAGTTGAACAAAGCCCGCCTTGCCGATGAGCGCCAGCCAGAACGTCACCATGGCGGCGCAGAGCCCCTGATTGGTGCAGATGTTGGAAGTGGCCCGCTCGCGCCGGATGTGCTGCTCGCGCGTCTGAAGCGTTAGAACGAAGGCCGTCCGGCCGAGCGCGTCCGTGGTCCGCCCGACGATCCGACCCGGCATCTTGCGGATGAACTCCCGGCGACAGGCCATGTAGCCGGCGTAAGGCCCGCCGAAATGGAGCGGCAGGCCTATCGGCTGGCACTCTCCCACGGCGATATCGGCTCCCCACGCCCCCGGCGGTTCCAGGACCGAAAGACTCATCGGGTTGGCCACGGCGAGAACAAGCGCGCCTCGTTCGCGGGCCTGAGCCGCGATCTCCCGCGCCTCTTCCAGGTAGCCGAAGAAGTTGGGCTGGGCGACGACGACGGCGGCCGGGTCGCGAACCTCGGTGGGCCAGGCGGCGAGGTCCAGCCGAGCCCCCCCCTGAGCCGGATCGGCGGGCCAAGTCGACAGCTCCACGTCCAGCCGGCCCGTGTAGCTCTCGACGACCTGGCGGTAGTTCGGATGCAGCGTCGCCGGCAGGACGACCTGCCGTCGGCCGGTGACGCGCATCGCCATCAGCACGGCTTCGGCCAGCGCTGAAGCCCCGTCATACAGCGAAGCGTTGGCCACCGGAAGCTCCGTCAGGGCGCCGACCATGGATTGGAACTCATAGATGATCTGAAGCGTCCCCTGGCTCGCCTCCGGCTGGTAGGGTGTGTATGCGGTAAGGATTTCTCCGCGCTGGGCGAGGGCGTGAACCGCCGCCGGGATAAAATGCTCGTAGGCCCCTCCGCCGAGGAAGCTGACGTAGCCCCCCGCCGCCGGGCGATTCTCGGCCGCGCGCTGGCGCATCAGGCGCAGCATCTCGTACTCCGAGAGCGCCGGCGGCAGGCCCTCCGGGGGGGCCTTGAGCCTCAGCGAGTCCGGCACATCGGCGAACAGGGCCTCGATATCCCCGACGCCGATGGCCGCCAGCATCTCCCGCACGTCGCCTTCGGTGCTTGCGATGAACGCCACCGGAGAGCCTCCGTCACCGTTCCGTTTCCTGGGCGCAGGTTTTGAGATAGTCCTCCTGACTCATGAGTTCGTCTTCCGTGGCCTCGTTCTCGACCTCCAGCTCGAAGAGCCAGCCCTCCTCGTATGGGCTCGCGTTGACGAGTTCCGGCTGGTCGACGAGCCGCCGGTTGTAGGCGAGCACGCGGCCCGCCAGCGGGGCATAAACCGACGCCGTCGCCTTGCAGGACTCAACCAGACAGGCCTCCTCGCCCGCGGCGAGTCGCCCGCCGGGATCGGGACATTCGACGTAAACGATGTCGCCCAGTTGGCTCTGGGCGAAATCGCTGATGCCGACCTTCCGGACCCGACCCGAGGGCTCGACCCATTCGTGCGTCCGCGTGAACTTCAAGCGATCGACATGGACGGCCATGGGAGCCTCTCCTTCATGCGACATTGGAGATTCGTGGCGGGTAAAACGGCGGCCGCGTGACCTGGGCTCGGACGGTCCCGCGGCCCAGATCGAGATCGAGTTCCGCCCCTTCGTGGGCCCACGGGGCCGCCACGTAGCCGAGGGCGATGGGTCGCTCCAGCGACGGCGAGTAGCCGCCGCTGGTCACGCCGCCGACCTCTCGGCCGTCGGCCCAAAGTTTCATCCCGTTGCGGGGAATCCGCCGACCTTCCGGCAGGAGACCCATCAGCCGCCGTCGGACACCTTGACGCTTGATTCGCGCCAGGCTTTCCCGTCCGCAGAAATCCGGCTTCTCGAGCTGGACCACCCAGCCGAGCCGGGCTTCGAAGGGATTATTCTCCTCGGTGAAATCCTGGCCCGAAAGGCAGAGGCCCTTCTCCAGACGGAGCGTGTCGCGGGCGGCAAGACCCGCCGGCCGAGCCTCCGCCCGAAGGAGCGCCTCCCAGAGCGCAGCGGCCACCTCCGGCGCGCAGATCAGTTCACAGCCGGCTTCGCCGGTGTAGCCCGTCGTCGAAAGAATCAATTCCGTCGCCCGGAAATCGAGCAAATGGACCCGATAGGGGGGCAACGTCCCCCAGGGACCGGGCCCGATTACGGCTTCGACCACCGGAATCCATCTCGGCCCCTGAACGGCGATCATCGCCCAGCGATCGGAACAGGGCCGAAGCTCCGCGTCGGCCGGGCCCAACGCCGCCGTCACAGCCTCCATATGCTCAATGTCCCTGGCATGAGCTGCGGCGTTGACGACCAGAAAAAATCGCTCCGGACCGAGCCGCGCGGCGATCAGATCGTCGATGATGCCCCCATCGGCCCGGCAGAGCAGACCGTAGGCGGCCTCGCCGTCGTCGAGGGTCGCCAGATCGCGCGTGACCAGCGCCTGGGCGAGGTTGAGCGTTCCCGACCCGACGATTTCGACCTGACCCATGTGCGAAACGTCGAAGATCGCCACGTCCCGCCGGGTGGCGAGGTGCTCTTCAATCTGGGAGCCGTAATGGAGCGGCATCTCCCATCCGGCAAAGGGGGCCATCTTCGCTCCCAGAGCCAGATGAGCGGCGTGAAGCGGGGTCCGCTGGAGCGTGACGGCGAGCTCGCTCATCGGCCGGCCCCGACGAAACCCATGGCCCGTCCGAAGCCCGGCGCAGGCGAGGCCAGCTCGGCGTGGTAGGAACTGCGCGCGAACGGCGCCGCGATGACCCAGCCGAAGCCGCGTCGCCGGGCCTCGGCCTCGTAGCGCTCGAAGACGTCGGGAGGCACGTATTGCCGAACCTCGAGCTGGGCCGAGGACGGACGCAGATACTGGCCGATTGTCAGCCGCCGGACGCCCGCCTCGGCCAGATCGTCCAGGACGGCCAGGACCTCCTCGAACCGCTCCCCGAGGCCGACCATGATCGAGCTTTTGGTGATGATCCCCGGCAGGGCCGCCGCGCCGCGCAGCAGACCCATGGAGTCCCGATAGGTCGAGCCGGGCCGGACCGTCCGATAGAGTCGCGGCACGGTCTCGACGTTGTGCCCCCAGACGAACGGCGCCCGTGGCGCGAGCGTCTGGAGCGCCTGATCGGCCCGGCCCCGGAAATCGGGCGTCAAGAGTTCGATGGAAAGTTCCGGCCACTCCCGCCGGAGCGCCCCCATGCAGTCGGCGAAGTGCCGCGCCCCGCGATCGGGCAGGTCGTCCCGATCAACCGACGTGATCACGACGTAATTCAGCCCCATCAGCCGGACGGCCTCGACCAGGCGTCGCGGTTCTTCCCGGTCGATCCATCGGCCGGGGCGGCCTCCCGGGACGCTGCAGAAGCCGCAGCGCCGGGTGCAGCGATCGCCCAGGATCATGAAGGTCGCCGTGCCGGCGCTCCAGCACTCCCCTCGGTTCGGGCAGCGGGCTTCCTCGCAGACGGTGTGGAGGCCCTGGCCATGCACGGCCGATGAGGTCCGGGCGAAGATGGGGCCTCCACCGAGCGGACGGCGCAACCAGGGCGGCAGGCGGCGCGGCGGTTCGGGGACAGACGTCACCGGGCTGGGACTTTCGGGCGGCATGCGGGACCGGAGACTCCGCCGCCCCGAAACGAAGCGGCGGGGATGGCTTCAGCCTCCCCCTGGGCCGAAGCTCTCCCCGCTCTGTCCCGTGACCTGAGAGAGTTTAGACCGTCCGGCGGTGGCCGCCGTCCCCCGGTCTTCCCCTTCGGTGGGCCGGCTCGCCCGGCGGCGAGGGCCGCCGTCGCCGGCCGCTCTCCAGAGGACTGTCCGTTCGCGGTCCTTTTGCCTGAGAGTTTATCGGGAGCTTTACCCCTTCGGCCGACCCCTTGGAGGGCCCTTCTCCCGCGAACATCGACCAGTCAAGAGCCTTCGTGCCTTTATCCATATCGGCCGGGGGGGCTCACGTCAAGCCGATTCGGCAGCGGGATCGAATCCCGAAGGAGAGACCGCCGGCGCCGCCGACGCAGTGTTGAAGCCTGCAGCCGCCGGGGGCTAAGCTGGCGCCGCCGACGGAAGCCGAATTCCGGCCCCCTGAATTTGACGCCGAGGGAGGTCTCGCCCCCGATGCTTTTCCTTCTGGATTTCCGAGTCGATTATCCGGCGACGATGGCGCGCAGGGACCTCTTTGCCATCTGGGCGCGGGAGGCCGAGGCGGCGCTGGCGGCCAAGCAGGCCGGCGCCGTGGTGGACCTGTGGAAGTGCGTCGGGACGCGTCGCGTCGTCGCCGTCGTCGACGTCGAGTCCCACGACGCCCTCGATCGCATCCTGATGGACCTGCCGATCATGGCCGAGCACGGCCAGCACGTTCGATTGGACGTCACCCCGCTGCGCCGCTACGAGGCCTTCGCCGAGGACGTGCGCGCTCGGCTGAGCTGAGGCCGCAAAACCCTCGACCCCCATCGCGTCGCATCAAGCCGGCGGCGCGGGTCCTTGCTCTTCCTCGCCCCATCGCTCTTCGATCCGCCGGGCCATCCGGCGTTTGCGCCAATAGGCGATGAGAAAGAGCCCCGTGGCGAAACCCCAGAGCGCCCCGCCGCCGCTCAGGGCCGCCACCCAGGTCCAGAACGTCTGAACCGATTCCTTCCAGGCTCGTTCCAGCGCCCGGTGGTAGCCCGGGTCGGCCAGGAGTTCCCGCAAAGCGCGGCCCTGCTCGGGATGGGCGAGCCGTCGGACGACGGGAGCCGGCTGCTCCGTTGAGCCGCCGGAGCGCTCCAGAAAGAACCGCGTGAGGGCGTAGCTCTGGGCATAGGCCAGCTCTTCATCCAGCCCGCCGGGGGCGGCCCAGTGACCGAGTTGGGCGATGGGAATCAAGCGCCCCACCGTCGCGGCCACGACCAGCCGGGCGTGGAAGACGAACGAAGTCTCCTCGGCGGCCACCATCGCCAGGCCTTCATCCAGCCACCGAGGCAAGACGCCGGGAACGCCGCGACCCAAGAGGAGATGAGCGAATTCGTGGATGAGGATGCTCTGGCGCTCCGGCGCCGTCGAGCGCAGATAGACCGTCCGGTTGATGATGACGCGGTTCTGGCCGGGCAAGGCGACCGCCGCGAGGTTATGCGGCCGGCGACCGAGAGCCTCGTAAAACGCCGATACGGGGGCGATCGAGACGACGAAAGGGGCGGCGTCCAACTTCAACCCCAGGCGCTCCTCGGCGCGGCTGAGACTTCGCGCCGCTTCGCGGGCCAACAGCTCCCCCCACGGGCCGCGCTGGTCTTCGTCGGAGAGGCGAACGCTCATGGCCGAAGCCTAAAGGGGCCGCGTCGACTCAAGTCAGGCCCAGGTTGTCGAAGATCGCCGCGGCGGATTCGGAGCGATTAAGACAATAGAGATGAATGCCGGGGGCGCCGTAGTCCAGCAGGTCCCTTATCTGGCGGGTGGCGTGCTCGACGCCGAAGGCCAGCTCGGCCTCGGGGTCGCCGGCCACGCGATCGAGCTGGAGCTCCAACTCCGGCGGGATGCGCGCCTTGCAAACCGAACAGAACCGCCGAATCCCGTCGGCGGAGATGATCGGGATGACCCCGGGGACGATCGGGACGGCCAGGCCCATCGCCTTGAGATCGGCGTCGAATCGATAAAAGTCCTCATTGTCGAAGAAGAACTGCGTGACGACGGCGTCGGCCCCCGCCTCCACCTTCCGGACCAGATAGGCGAGATCGGTCGGACGATCGACGGCCTCCGGGTGCGTTTCCGGAAACCCGGCGACGGCGACGGAAAAATCGCCGATCCGATGGATTTCGCGAACGAGTTCGACGGCGTAGCCGAAGCCGTCGGGATGCGGGCGCCACTGGGCCTGGCCGCGCGGCGGGTCCCCGCGCAGGGCCATGACGTTCTTCATCCCGCGCGTTTGAATCTCCCGAATGACGCCACGGACCTCCTCGCGAGATTGCCCGACGCAAGTGACGTGACAGACGATTTCCACGCCGATCGTCCGGCGCAAGCGGTCCCCCAGCTCCACCGTTTTGTCGCGCGTCGTGCCGCCGGCGCCATAAGTCATCGAGAAGAACGCGGGGTTGAGGCCCTTGAGCCGATCGGCGTGACGGAAGAGCGCCTCTTCCCCTTTGTCCGTTTTGGGGGGGAAAAACTCGAACGAAAAAACGGGACGACCCGAGGCGTATATGTCGCGGAGTTTCATGGCCTGGCTGAAGGCGTCTCCCCCCGGGGGCGATCTCCCAGATTGCCCGTCGGGCGCCGACGGCTCAAGCGCGGCGCGGCCCGAGCGACGCCGGCTCAGTCGAGCGCCGCGTCCCGCGCGCACAACGGATCGCTCTGCGCTAGCCCCTGGAGGATGGCGTCGAGCTCTTGAGGCCGAAACGCCGCCGCGTCCTCCCCGCCGTCGGTCAGGTCGATCGGCTCCCCGATCACGAAGACGCATCGGCCGAAGGGCAGCGGGACACGGTGACGGTCCCAGGAGCGGGCCACCCAGCGTCGCGCCACGCCAATGGCCACCGGCACGATCAGGCCCCGGCTCAACCGCGCCAGGGCGACGATCCCGCCCTTGGAGCGCTGCCGGGGCCCGCGTGGGCCATCCAACAGGTGAACGGCGGCGACGGGGACGCCCCCCACCCGGTCGTGCCGCAGGACGCGGACCAAGCGGAGCAAGCCCTCCCCGCCGGCCGTCGAGCTGGAGCCCCGGGCGGCCTCGACCCCGACGGCGCGGGCCAGAGCGGCGGCCCAATCCCCATCGCGGGAGCGGCTGATGAGCGTCACCAGAAAGGGCAAATGCAGATGACGCCGGAAGAGCAGCATTGCCGTAATCCCGCCGTGCCAGAAGGCGAAGATTATGGGGCGGCGCGTCCGGAGCGCGGCCTCGGCGCGCTCCGCCCCCCGAACCTCGACGCGCGAGGACCAGTGAAGGAAGGCCCCTACCAGCCTCAAAGCCACGCGGCCGAGCCGGAGGGTCCAGCGATCCTTCCCGGCGGGAGCCAACGACGTGTAGCCTTGCATGGTCGGCGCGCCCCGGGCCTCAGGAGGCGAGGCTCTCGGCCGCCGGGGATAGGCCCGCCAGCTCCAGCGTCGCCTGGGCGGCGCGTCGGCTCGCCCCCGGCCCCCCCAGCCGCTCCTTGACGCGCTCCAGTTGATGGCGGATGCGACGCATTTCGTCGGGATCGCCCATGATCCGGAGCGCGCGGTCGGCGACGTTGCCCCCCGTGCATTGATCCTGAAGCAGCTCCGGGGCGACCATGTCTCCGGAGACGATATTGATCAGCCCGATGTAAGGGACCTGAACGAGCAGTTTGGCGAGCAGCCAGGTGGGATAGGCCACCCGGTAGAGAATGACCATCGGGCAGAGGAGCAGGCCGGTCTCCAGCGTGGCCGTGCCCGAGGTGACCAGGGCGAAATCCATGGCGCCGCGGACGTTGTAACGGAAGGAATCGACGACCTTGACCTCGACCGAGGAGGCCGCCAGGTGCCGGTCGATCTGTTCCCCGCGGATGGTCGCCGCGCGGGGAAGCACGAATTGGACGCGGGGGTCCTGGGCCTGAATCTTTTGAGCCGCCTCGAGCATGATCGGCAACATCGCATCGACCTCGCGCCGACGGCTGCCCGGCAGCAGGCCGATGAGGCGCTTTTCGGGATCGAGTTTGAATTTCTCGAAAACCTCCTGGCGACTCATCGTCAAGATCATGATGTCGAGCAACGGATGGCCCACGTATTCGGCCTGGACGCCGGCGTCCCGGAGGAATTTTTCCTCAAACGGCAGGATGACCAGCGCCCGGTCGACGTCCCGCCGCAGACGGCTCACGCGGCCCCTGTGCCAGGCCCAGACCTGCGGGACGACGTAGTAAAGCACCTTGAGCCCCAGGCGGCGGGCCTGACGGGCCAGCCGCAGATTGAAGCCGGGGTAATCGATGAGGACGAGCGTTCGCGGTCGGCGCTCCCGCAGCTCCTGAACGGTCCGCCGAAAGAGCCGGGTCAGCCGCGGGAACTTCGTCACGACCTCGGCGAGGCCGATAATGGCCAGATCGCGTACGATGTTGAGGCGCACTTCGGCCCCGGCCCGCGCCATCTGATCGCCGCCGATGGCCGTCACGCGCAGGTCCGGCCGCAATCTGAGCAATTGGGCGACAAGGAGCGACCCGATCATGTCGCCGGAAGGGTCGCCGGCCACGATGAAGATTTCAGGTCGGGTTTCCATGGCCGAAGTAACTGTTCAGGCGCGCCAGATTGCTTTGGATCTGTTCGGTGATCGTGACGGCCACCTGCAAGGCGTCATGACCGTGCTCGCCGGTGACGCGCGGCGTCTGCCCCTCGCGCACGCAGTCGATGAAATGGCGCAACTCGGCCCGCAGCGGCTCCTCGCGTTTCAAGCGAATGCGTTTGCGCACGATCTGCGCCTGGGGCTCGTCCGGACGCGCGTTCGGGATTTCCTCCCGATGGTAGATTTCCATGCTCTGCTTCTGGTAATCGAGCGAGATATAGGTGTCGGGCTGGAAAATCCGGATTTTCCGCAGCTTCGTCGGCGTCACGCGGCTCACAGTCAGGTTGGCGATGCATCCGCTTTCGAACTTGAGCCGGGCGTTGGCGATATCCTCCCGGCGGGAGATGATCGGGACACCCGTCGCCTCGATCGACGTGAGCGGCGATTTGACGATCTGGAGGATGATGTCGATATCGTGAATCATCAGGTCCAGCACGGCTCCGACGTCGCGCACGCGTGGATCATACGGCCCCAGCCGGTGGCATTCGATGAACCCCGGCCGCGTCAGGACCTCGTTCAGGCGGACCACGGCGGCGTTGAACCGCTCGATGTGCCCCACTTGAAGGATGAGATTGTGTTCCTGGGCCATCTCGATCAGCTTGCGGGCCTCGGCCAGGTCCGACGTGATCGGCTTTTCCACCAGGACGTGCACCCCGTGCTGGAGAAAGACGCTCGCCACCTCATAATGGGCCGAGGTGGGAACGACGACCGAGACGGCGTCCACCCGGTCCAGAAGGAGCCCCCCATCGAAAAAGGCCTGGCAGTTGCATTGAGCGGCGACGCGCGTGGCCGCCCGGCGGTCGATGTCGGCTACCCCTACCAGCTCGCACCCTTCCAGTTCGCTGTAACACCGGGCGTGATGCTGGCCCAAGGCGCCGACCCCGACGACCCCGACCCGGAGGTCAGCCATTTCGGCCGCTCCGGCCCAAGCGGCCCTTGGCAGCCGAGGCTAAACGGGCGCGCGACGGCGGGAAACCGGGCGAGATCAGGCGGTCCAAGGTTCCGGGCGGGCTCCGGCGGCGTGTCGGGCCCGGTCATTCTTCTTAATCTCTTGAGGGGAAGCAACGGCTAATCCCGGACGACCTCGCCCCGCCGAGGAATCCCCGTCCGCCTCCCGTCACTCATGAAGCTTACCTCCGGCCGTGTGGATACTCCCGCTACACCCGAGCGGATTCGGCGCCTCTGGTCGTTCGGGAACCTCCTCTTCTGGCTCCTCGTCCTCGCCTTCCTGTTGGCGGCCGCCCCGTGGCCGGCGCGCCTCATCGGCGCGGCCTGGGCGCTGATCGGTTTCGCTCACCCCCCCTTTTATCTTCTGACCCTGGGCGCGGCGCTGCCGTGGTTCGGCCACAATCCCGGAGGGCTAACCGTCCAGGGGTGGTCGTATCTCTATCTTCTGGAATCCGGCCTGATGGGATGGGTCGTCCGCGATCAGGCCCTCCGGTTCTGGGGCCATCGGCCAATCCGACGGACGCCCGCCAACGCCTGGGTGCGGCTTTTGGTGGCCGCCTCGGCCGTGACGCTTTATCCCTCCCTCAAATTCCTATACTGCGAAGCCGTCGTGGCTCAGACCGATTTCCTCCGGCGGATCTACACGCACTACGCCACCGCCCCGGTCTTCGGATTGCGCGCCTGGCTGGACCTGGCGCTGGCGGCTTCGCTCTTCGCGGGCTTGCGCGATGCGCCGCTGGCCCCGGCGTGGCGTCGCCGGCTCTGGTTGACGCTGCTTGTGACCCTTCTAGCCGCCTCGGTCGTCGGGGTGCTCGAATACTCTGAGGTTCTCACCGTCGGTTTCTGGCGAGGGGAAAACCCCGACATCGCGCGCTTCGGTTATCGGCGGCTTCAATCGCTCTTCTGGCATTCGGGATGGTTCGCCCAATACCTGGCCGCGCTGGCGCCGATGGCGGCGGCGCTGGGGGGGCTGGGGGCTCCGGCGGGCTCCCGGCGCCGCTGGGCCTGGTTCGGCCTGGCCGGCTTTTTCGCGGTGACTCAGTTGCTCACGTTTCAGCGCGCCGGCTGGTTGGGGTTGGCGGCGGGCTACGGCGCTGTCGCCGTGGGCCTCTTGGCCGTTACCAGATCGGGCGGCCGACGCCGGACCTTTATCCGGCTGGCGACGGCCTTCCTGGCGGCGGCGCTGCTCGTGGCGTTTCTGGGCTTGGCCATTGAGCCCTTGGGACGGCGAATGCTCAGCCTGGCCGCCGCCGAAGATCGCCTTCGGATCTGGGACGCCGCCCTGCGCCTGGCGCGGCCCCGGTGGCTCTGCGGCGTAGGCTTCGGACGTTTCTACAGCGAACACGTTGCGCGCTTCCTGCCGGGCCATCCCTTTCACGATCTGGACAAGGTCACGGCCCACAGCCTCTACCTGCACCTCCTGGCTGAGCGCGGAGCGATCGTCCTCGGCGTTTTCCTCGGTCTCGTGGTCGTAACCGGCCGCCGAGTGGTCCAGAGCCTCGGGCGTTGCCTCCAGGTCGGTTCAAGCCGGGGATGGGCGCAGGCGGAGGTTCTCGGTCTAGCCGGCGGCCTCGCGGCGCTTCTGGTGGACGGTCTCTTCCAGTACGTCTTCCACGTCCGGCTGGTCGAGATTCTCTTCTGGTTGTTCCTGGGTCTTTTGTTTGGTCCTCCGGAGGCGGCGCCGGCCGAGGTGAAGCCCGGTCGGTCGCGCGCCCCCCTCGTTCTCTCGCTCCTCACGTTGGTGGTCCTGCTTCAGCACGAGCTGGCCCATCACTGGTGGCGGTGGCGGCTGATTTATGGAACGCGAATCTATCGAGTTGGGGCCGCGGAGGTTCGTCTTGCGCTGCCGCCCGAGGCCCGTCGCGTGGCCGTGCCGATCCTCTGTTTGGACCCGACGGCTCAGACGCAGCCCGTCAGGTTCGAGTTCTTTGTGGAAGGGGAGCGCCTGGGCTCGGTTGACTTCAGCGAGGTCGGAGCCACGAGTCCGACGCTTGTTCTCCCGCCCGGGCGCGATCCGGCGGCGCTGCTCCACGTCCGCGCTTCGCGCGTCTGGTCGCCTTATCGCTACGGATACGTGAATCTGCCGATCCTGGAGTTGGGCGTGAGCTATCAGGAGCCCGTCGCGATCGAGGACTGAGGCCGGGCCGGAGGTCGGCTAGCCGGGGCGTTCGGGGTCGGCTTGATCCTGGTCGGCAGGATCGGCCGAGAGGGAGGCGGTCTCCAGCCGGTCGGCGGGGGCGGGGGCCGTTGTCTCGGCCGCGGGCGCTTCGTCGCGGGGGGCGCGGGCGGCGGCTTCGTGCCGTAATTCCTCGCTGGTCGGCGGTGGCGCCTCCCCCGGCCCCTGAGCGGGCGTTGCCGGATGGCCTTGGAGTCGATCCAGGATCGACGACATTTCGGATCGGGCGTAAAGGCGCTCGATCTGACGCTGGTATTGGCGGATACGCTCGCGCAGTTTCCGGTTCTCCTCAGTCAACCCCATGTTCTGGAGGAGGAGGCGATCGACCTCCTCTTCGGCTTCGGCCAGCGACTCGGCCAAGGCCCGATCCCGCTCGCCTTCGGGCGGGCTGACCGGCTTGACCTCGGCGTCGCCGGCGGTCGGGGCCGCCTTGTCTCCAGCGCGCGGGCTCTCAAGGCCCAAAACCCGCTGGATCGCCAGAAGCATGGCCGCCGACTTGAGCCCTTTACGCAGCACCGTCGGCGAGCCGTAGTAAATTTCCTGCTCCCCCTCGGGCGCATCGCCTGGGTTCATCCCGGCGAAGAAATCGTAGAGTGATTGGGGCGTTTCCCTGTCCGCCATACCTCACCAGCCGTCGGCAGAAAACTTTAGGCGTCCGCGGCCCATGCGGCAACTGATTCTTCGGCCACGGGGTTAATGGGACCCGCTGCCGCCGCACGGCAAACGCCGGCGAGAGATCTTGATATTGCTGGAGTTAGGTTGGTACCGCTAACGGGATTCGAACCCGTGTTTCCGGCGTGAGAGGCCGACGTCCTAGACCCCTAGACGATAGCGGCTTCGCCTCCGGCGCACGGAGGTTTTACATGGCGCCAGAAGCCCCCAACAATTCTATTCCCGCAGCTTCCCGCGTCAATCGAATCCCCACTCAGGCCTTTGATGACCGGAGTTCGTTCAGGGTCTTCAGAACGGCCGCGACGTGGCCGGGGACTTTGACCTTCCGCCAGGCTTGAACGATTTTCCCCTCGGGGCTGATCAGAAAAGTTGAACGCTCCACGCCCATGAACTTCCGGCCGTAAAGGGATTTTTCCTTCCAGACGCCGTAGGCCTGCAGCGCGGTTTTGTCCGGGTCAGACAGCAACGGAAACGGGAGCTGGTGGCGCTCGGCGAAGGCTTGGTGCGAGGCGATCGAATCCGGGCTGACGCCCAGCACGGTCGCCCCGACCCGATCAAACTCGACCCACTGGTCCCGGAAGTCGCAAGCTTCGGCCGTGCAGCCTGATGTGTTGTCGCGGGGATAAAAATAAAGGACGACCCAGCGATCACCTCGATAGTCCTTAAGGCGAATCTTCCGGCCCAGGGTCGAATCCAAGCCGAACTCGGGAGCCCTGCCCCCTTTCTCAGAAGGCATCAATTTACCTCCGATCTTGAGTCCATTGATGCACACTCCCGCAGGACGCAGCCTAGGGTCTTTTAGCTTAGTCGCGCCAGAGCGGCAACCTTCTCTCCTTGGGGCTTCAATTCAAAGCCCACACTGCGGCATGATGTCCCCTGGACAGTAGCGGGGGCTGCCGCTGCCGATATAAGGCTTCCGGACTTGTTCCTTCACCTCGATTGCCGGTACTTCCTGGGGGATCGGCCCTGCAAGTTCAACCGGCCATGCGAGGATTGTCCGCACTACACCCCGATGGGGCCACGGGTTCTGCTGATCAAGCTCGGGGCGCTCGGCGACGTCGTCCGCACCGGGGCGCTCGTGCCGGGGTTGGCTCGCCTCTTCGCCGAGCCGCCTCACGTCACCTGGGTGACGGCTCCGGCGGCCCTGGAGCTGGTCGAACGGATGCCCGGGGTCGATCGGGCGCTCCCTTACGACGCCCCGACGCACGATCGCCTGCGGGTCGAAAAGTTCGACGCCGTCATCTGCCTCGACAAAGAGCCGGGACCCTGCGCTCTCGCCATGACCGTCCCGGCCGAGGCCCGCATGGGGATCGGTCTCTCCCGCTATGGAACCCCCTATCCCTTGAGCGAGGGGATGGCCTATTACTTCCGACTCGGGCTGGATGATGAGGAGAAGTTCTTCGGCAACCGGAAGAGTTACGCCCATCTGATTTATGAAGGGCTCGGCTTGGATTACCGGGGGGAGGCCTCTCGCATTGAGCTTCACGAGGCCGAAGGCGATGCGGCCCGGAAGCGCCTGAGCGCCCTCGGGGCCTCTCAGGTGCGCCGGTGGGTCGGGCTCAACCCGGGGGCGGGCCGCAACTTCGCTTACAAGGCCTGGCGGGAGGAGGGTTACGTCAATCTGGTCAAGGCGGTTGCGGGTCGAAGGCCGGACGTGGGGTTTCTGCTCCTGGGGGGCGCCGCCGAGGCGGGCTTGCTCGCCCGACTCAGCCGGGCCTTGCGGGGCCTGCCCGTCTGGAGCGGCGGGACGGAGAACACGCTCCTCGAGTTCACGGCCCTCATCGACGGCTGCGATCTGATCATTTGCGGGGATACGCTGGCCCTGCACCTGGCGATCGCACGCGGGCGCCGGGTGGTCGCTCTGTTCGGCCCGACGTGCGAGCAGGAGATCGACGTTTTCGGCCTGGGGGTCAAGATCAAATCTCCGATCGAGTGTTCGCCGTGTTATCGGCGCGCCTGCGATAAGAGCCCGACCTGTCAGGATCTGATCACCGATGCGGCGGTTGTCGAGGCGGCCCTTGAGCAACTGGAGGCGATCGAGGCCGTACCCGCCGCCCGTTCGTCCTGAACCCGATCGGCCGGCGTCCCGCTTGCCGGTGGCCGCCCGGTCCCTGGCGTTGCGCCGGGCCCGGCCAAGTTTTGATTTCGGCGCCGCCTGAGAATTTGATAGCGTGGGGAGATACTGGGCTCACCCTCGCGGCCGTGACGGTCGCGGCGTCGGCGGGCCCGGCTCGAAATGGCCATGAGCGACGAAAGCGCGGCTCGATCAACGGCCGAGGAGGCGCTCGGCGGCGATCTCAAGGACTGGGCGGATTCGCTGGATGAGCTCATCGCCGGCCACGGCCCCGAGGGGGCGATCGCTCTGCTGAGCCGCCTGCGCGAGCACGCCGAACGCCGCGGGCTCCGGCTTCCCTTCAAGGGGAACACCCCCTACGTCAATACGATTGCCAAGAGCGAGCAGCCGACGTATCCCGGCGATCACGCCACGGAGTGGCGCATCCGGAGCCTCGTGCGCTGGAACGCCATGGCGATGGTCGTCCGGGCCAATCGCAAGAGCCCCGGCATCGGCGGGCATATCTCGACGTTTGCCTCGGCCGCCACGCTCTTCGAGGTCGCCTTCAATCATTTCCTGCGCGGCCACGACGGCCCCGGGCCGGGCGACCAAGTCTATTTTCAGGGCCATGCCTCCCCGGGTCTATATGCCCGCGCCTTTCTGGAAGGACGGCTGAGCCAGGAGCAGTTGGAAAACTTTCGGCGGGAGCTGGCCCCCGGCGGCGGACTCGCCTCCTATCCCCATCCCTGGCTGATGCCGGGCTTCTGGGAGTTTCCGACCGTCTCGATGGGCCTGGCCGCCATCATGGCGATCTATCAGGCCCGCTTTAACCGTTACCTGGAGGACCGCGGCCTGATCGAGTCCACGGGCCGCGTCTGGACTTTCCTGGGCGACGGGGAGACCGACGAGCCGGAGTGCCTCGGAGCGCTCACGCTGGCCGCGCGCGAAAAGCTCGACCGGTTGATCTTCGTCGTCAACTGCAATCTCCAGCGCCTGGACGGCCCCGTCCGGGGCAACGGCAAGATCATACAGGAGCTGGAGGCCGCTTTCGGGGGGGCGGGTTGGAACGTCATCAAGGTGATCTGGGGGAACGATTGGGACGAGTTGCTGGAGCAGGACGTCGACGGCCTGCTGGTTCACCGGATGGAGGAGGCCGTCGACGGCGATTACCAGAAGTATTGCGTGGAGCCGGGCGCCTACACGCGCCAGCACTTTTTCGGTCGGCATCCGGCGCTTTTGCGGATGGTCGAGCGTTTCTCCGACGATCGCATTCGCAAGCTGATGCGCGGCGGGCATGATCCCAACAAGGTTTACGCCGCCTATCAGGCCGCCGTTGAGCACAAGGGTTCCCCGACGGTCATTCTGGCCAAAACCATCAAGGGCTACGGCCTGGGGGAGGCCGGCGAGGGGCGCAACGTCACCCACCAGCAGAAGAAGCTCAACGAATCCGAACTGATGGAATTTCGCAGCCGATTCGGGATTCCGATCTCCGACGCCAAGGTCGCCGAGGCGCCTTTTTACCGCCCTCCGAGCGAAAGCAAGGAGATCCAGTATCTGCTCGAACGACGCAAAACGCTGGGGGGGTTCATCCCTCAACGCTCCGGTCGCAAGCCAGCGATCGAAGCCCCCCCTCTCGACGAATTCGCGGACCTCCTCTCCGGCTCGAACGCCCGCGAGGAGGCGACGACGATGTCGCTCGTTCGTCTCCTCAACAAGTTGATGAAGCACCCGCGGATCGGGCGGCTCATCGTGCCGATCATTCCCGACGAGGCCCGAACCTTCGGCATGGAATCCCTCTTCCGGGCCTATGGCATCTACTCTCACGTCGGCCAGCGATACGAACCCGTGGATTCAGACACTTTCCTTTTTTATCGCGAGGCCACGGACGGCCAGATTCTGGAAGAAGGGATCACCGAGGCGGGCTCCATTTCATCCTTCATCGCCGCCGGGACGGCCTACGCAACGCACGGCGTCGATACGATCCCCTTCTTCACGTTTTACTCCATGTTCGGCTTTCAGCGGATTGGGGACCTCATCTGGGCGGCGGCCGATCAGCGGGTCAAGGGCTTCCTGCTCGGCGGCACGGCCGGCCGGACGACGCTGGCCGGCGAGGGGCTTCAACATCAGGATGGTCACAGCCACCTCCTGGCCTCCGGCGTTCCCACGCTTCTGACCTACGACCCGGCCTTCGCCTACGAACTGGCCGTCATCATCCTGGACGGCATCCGCCGGATGTACGAGCGGGGCGAGGATATTTTCTATTACATCACCGTCTATAACGAAAAGTATCCCATGCCGGAGATGCCCGCGGGCGTCGAGGAGGCCATCCTCAAGGGGATGTACCTGTTTCGGCCCCGTCCGCCGGAGATGAAAGGGCCGGGCGTCCGGCTGCTCGGCAGCGGGCCGTTGTTGCTGGAAGCCCTCCGCGCCCGCGAGCTTCTGCGGGACCGTTTTGGGGTCGCCGCCGACGTCTGGAGCGTGACCAGCTATAAGGAGCTGCGGCGTGAGGCCCTTGCCGTCGAACGTTGGAACCGGCTGCATCCGGCCGAACCTCCGCGCGTCCCTTGGGTGGCCCAGCAGTTCGACGGGAGCGACGAACCGGTCGTCGCCGTCACCGATTACGTGCGGTCGGTGCCGGAGATGATTGGACCGTGGGTCCCCGGCAGGTTCGTCAGCTTGGGGACGGACGGGTTCGGCCGGAGCGAGGCCCGGGCGGAGCTGCGGCGGTTTTTTGAAGTCGACGCCGAGTCGATCGCTGTGGCGGCTCTGCATACATTGGCCGCCCGTGGACAGGTGGAGGTTTCGACGGTCGAACGCGCCATCGCCGATTTTGGTCTCAATCCGGCTCGCCCCGATCCGTGGACATGCTAGCGGCATCCCCGCCCACCCATCGGCCGGCCGAGGTCCGTCGATGGTGATCGAATTTCGCCTGCCCGATCTGGGCGAGAGCACCACCGAGGGGGAGGTCGTCCAGCTATTGGTCCACGAGGGGGATCGCGTGGAGAAGGATCAACCGATCCTTGAGCTGGAGACCGATAAAGCGCTCCTGGAAGTGCCCAGTCCGGCCAGCGGACGCATCCTCAAGATCCATACGGCCCCGGGCCGCAAGCTTCGGGTCGACGAACTGATCGTCACGCTGGAAGAATCGGCCGCCGGGGCCGAACCTCCGCCTCAACCGGCGGCCCCCGCCCAGCCCGAGCCCAAAGCCGCCCCCCCGCCGCCTGCCGCGCCGGCGGCGAGGCGGGAGATCAAGGCCCAGCCCGAAGAACCGGCGGTTGGAGCCCCGGCCAAGGTGGTCCAGATGGAAGCCCCACCGTCGGGGGCCGTTCAGGCGGCTCCATCTGTCCGCAAATTCGCCCGTGAGCTGGGAGTGGACTTGGGCCGATTGCGCGGGACGGGCCCCGGCGGGCGGATCAGCAAGGACGACGTGAAGAACTTTGTCCGGTCGGCGGCCGCCGCCCCGGCGGCGCGCGTCGTCTCGGCCCCCGGGGCCCCGTCGATCGCCGCGCCTCCCCTGCCGGATTTCGCCCAATGGGGGCCGATCGAGGTCCGGCCGCTCAGCAACGTCCGCAAGAAGACGATGGAGAGCCTGAGCCTATCCTGGGCGCTCATCCCGCACGTGACGCAGGTCGACGAGGCCGACATCACCGAGTTGATGAGCCTCAGGCAACGGCACGCCGAGCGGGCGCGCGAGAAGGGGGGGAAGCTCACGGTCACCGTCTTCGCGCTCAAGGCCGTGATCTCGGCCCTCAAGGAATATCCCCAATTCAACGCGACGCTCGATCCGGGAAACGAGGCGCTGATCCTCAAACGCTATTATCATCTCGGCATCGCGGTCGACACCGAGCACGGTCTTCTTGTGCCCGTCATTCGGGACGTCGATAAGAAGCACCTGCTCGACCTTTCGGCCGAGCTGTTCACCATCTCCGAACGCGCCCGACGGCGAAAGACGACGCTCGAAGAGTTGCGCGGGGCGACGTTTACGATCACGAATCTGGGGGGCTACGGGGGGACGGCCTTCACGCCGATCATCCATCACCCGGAAGTGGCCATCCTCGGCCTGGCGCGGACGCAAGAGCGCCTCGTGATGAGCGGGGCGGGCATCGAGAAACGCCTGATTCTGCCGCTCTGCCTCTCTTACGATCACCGGATCATTGACGGGGCCGACGCCGTCCGCTTCACGCGCAAGGTCGCCTCCATGCTCGAAGACCCGGCGTTGTTGCTCCTGGAAGCCTGAGGAGCGCGCCCCCGGCGGACGGCTGCGGAGACGTCGCCCCCCATGAGTCCCAAGCAGACCATCGTTCAGACGGAACTCCTCGTTCTGGGGGGAGGCCCCGGCGGTTATGCGGCGGCCTTCCGCGCCGCCGATCTCGGGCTCGAGGTCACGCTCGTCGAAGCCGAGCCTCGCCTGGGAGGCGTCTGTCTTCACGTCGGGTGCATTCCGAGCAAGGCGCTCCTGCACGCCGCCGCCGTGATCGACCAATCGCGAGCGGCGCGGCGCTGGGGATTGGAATTCGGCGACCCGCGCGTCGATCTCGACCGCCTGAGGACGTGGAAATCCGAAGTCGTCGAGAAACTCGCGGGGGGGCTCGATCAGCTCGGCAAGAGCCGGAAAATCCGGCGCATCCGGGGGAGGGGAGTCTTCATCGACTCCGAGCGGCTGCGGCTCGAAGACGCCGAGACGGAGATGGTCTGTTTCAAACAGGCCATCGTCGCCACCGGCTCCTCGTCGGTGATTCCGGCGGGGCTCAAGCTCGACTCCGACCGGGTCATGGATTCCACCGGGGCGCTCGATCTCAAGGACGTTCCGGCGCGCCTGCTCGTGGTGGGGGGGGGCTATATTGGGCTCGAATTGGCCACGGTCTATGCCGCGCTCGGAAGCCGGGTCACGGTGGTCGAGATGACCGAGGGTCTGCTGCCGGGCGTGGACCGTGATCTGGTGCGGCCGCTCCAGGCCCGGCTGAGTCCTCTGTTGGAAACCATCCTCTTGAGGACGAAGGTCAAGGAGCTCTCGCCGCAGGGCGATCGCCTTCAAGCCGTCTTCGAGGGGGAGAAGGCGCCTTCGCCGGCGGCCTTCGACCGCGTCCTTGTGGCGGTCGGCCGGCGCCCCAACAGCCGCGGGATCGGCCTTGAAAACACGAAGGCTCGCGTCGATGCCCGAGGCTTCGTCCAGATCGATCCTCAGCGCCGGACCGACGACCCCCACATCTTCGCCATCGGCGACGTGGCCGGCGAACCCATGCTGGCTCACAAGGCTCATCGTGAGGGGATCGTCGCCGCCGAAGCGATCGCCGGCCAAAGCGCCGCCTTCGATCCCCAGGCTATCCCGGCCGTCGTCTTCACCGACCCCGAGATCGCCTGGTGTGGCCTGACCGAGACTCAGGCCCGGCAAGAGGGTCGGGCCGTCGAGGTGCGGCGCTTCCCCTGGGGGGCCTCCAGCCGCGCCTTGACGTTGGACCGGACCGACGGGGTGACGAAGATTCTCTGCGACCCGGAGACGGGGCGGATTCTGGGGATGGGGATCGTGGGCGTCGGCGCGGGCGACCTCATCGCCGAGGCCGTCGTCGCCATCGAAATGGGAGCGGTCGCCGAGGACCTCGCCGCATGCATCCACCCGCATCCGACGCTCTCGGAGACTCTGCTCGAAAGCGCCGAGCTTGTCCTCGGCAGCGCCCTCCACGTCTATCGGCCGGCGGCCAAAGCCTGAAGGCCCCCCGTCAGGCCTCGTCTCCCCCGAGAATGACGTAGTGGTAGAGAAGCCCGGCCAGCAGGCCGCCGAGCATCGGCCCGACCCAGTAGATCCAATGAGCATCCCAGACGCCCCGCGCCAGGCCGAACTGCGAGGCCAGGGCCGGACCGAACGTCCGGGCGGGGTTCATCGAGGCGCCCGAGATCGGTCCGCCCATGAGGATATCGGCGGCGATCGTCAGCCCGATGCCGAAGCCGCCGATCGGCGGAGCCCGTCGATCCACCGCCGTTCCGAAAACCGCGAACAGGAGGAGAAACGTCAGCGCGATTTCGGTCAGGAGCGCCACCCCGGCCGGGACGTCCACGCCCGGGGCTGGAACGCCCAGGCGGGCGGTCTCCACGGCTTCGACCCCGCCCGGCAACCCCTTGAAGATGGCCAGAAGGGTGAGACCGGCGATGAACCCGCCGGCGCATTGGGCGGCGATATAGGCCAGGGCGCTTGTGGGATCGATCCGTCCCGTGGCGAGCATCGTCACCGTCACGGCGGGGTTGATGTGGCCGCCGGAGACGTTCATCGTCGCCGAGACGGCGATCGAAAGCGCGAGCCCATGGGCCACGGCGATCGCCAGCAGCCCGACGCCGTCGATCAACTCATTCAAGACGATCGAGCCCGCCCCGATGAAACACAGCATGAACGTGCCGATGAGTTCGGCCAGGCATCGTCGTTCCAGCCGTTGCATCCGTTTTACTCCCGCGTGGGGACGTCCAAGCCGCCGTTACCCGGATCAACCGGGCGAGCGCCCTTGAGGCGGGGTTGGCGGTCACTATAAATCGCCGCCGCCGCCTGTCAATAGGCGGCCTTGAATCGCCCGGGGGGAGCGGGGCCGCCGGCAGATCGATCGGCGTCTTACGCCGGGCTTGACGATACCTTGCGCGGCAGGCATCGTGGCCCGTGAGCCGAAGGCAACGCAAGGCCCGGCCGTCGGCCGGCCGCAGGAGGAGGTGTCTCATGATGAGCCAAGCCCCGAGACGAGGACTCTTGGAACGGATGCGCCGGCGCGCCCGCGGGGTGGCCTTGGCGCTGATCCTGGCCGGCGCGCCGGCTCTGGGCGGCTGCTACGGCCGGTTCCCGCTGACGAAGGCCGTCTATCACTTCAATGGCGACGTGACCGACGACGAGCTCCTCCAGTCGCTCTTGTTCTGGCTGTTCATCATCCTGCCGGTTTACAACCTGGCCATGCTGGGGGACGCCATCATCTTCAACCTGATCGAGTTCTGGACCGGCGAGACGCTCGACATCTCGGCGGTCGATCGCCAGGGGGACGTGACGGTGACCTTGGCGCCGGCCGCGACCGAAGGCCAGGCCTGGCTCACCGTGACCCGCGATGGCGAGCCTCCCGTCCGGACCCGGCTCGTCCGGACCGAAGTCGGCACGATCGAAGCCCGCTCGGAGGAGGGCGCTCTCACCGGCCGCCTGATGATGGCCGACGACGGAAGCATCCTCCTGGCCGACGCCGAGGGGAAGATCATGCGACGAGTCGCGCGGCCCGCCTCGGCCTTCCGTCCGTGAGCCTGCCGCCGGAACAGGAAGCGGCACGGAGCCCAGGCCCATGCCGCTTCCCGGAAAGGCGCTTTCGGGGGGATCAGTTTCGAACCTGAATCCCGGTTCCTTCGGCGCGGTCCACGTATATCCCCACGATGATGAAGGGGAAGCCGAAGAACCACTCCTTGTGGGGGGTCACGTTGATCATCGCGTTGGCGCCGGCCCGTTGGGCGTCGCGGGCCACTTCGGTCAGCAGGTCCTCGTTGGATTGCTTGGGGTAAAGCTCGAAGAGCTTGAGCACGCCCAGACCCAGCGCCACGCCGAATTCCAGGCCGCTGTGATGCCCGGTAGCCCGATAATTCTCGAACGTGCCGTCCCCCGTCGTCACGTTGGTCAGGCCGGAGCGCTGGGCGACTTCATGCAGATTCGTCCCTCCCGGGTAATAAGCGCAGCCGACGCTGAAAGCCGCGACCACGGCCAGGCCGATCAACCTTGCGCGCATGAGCTTTCCTCCTCTCTCATCGCCCGAATGGGCGTCGCTTGAGATGCTCGCGGGCGGTTTCGCCCCTCAGCCATAGCCGAACGCCGAGGGAGCGTCAAGCCCGGCGGCGCGGCCGCCTCAGGCTGAGGGGGCCGATCGCACCGGGCCGGAGGCCCCCGGTGGATCGAGGCTATCGCTCTTCGGGCGTACGGCTGAGCCGGGCCACGCGTTCGATCAGGCGGGCCGTCTGGCGGGCGTCTTCTTTATCCAGGCCGCCGATGGCGAGGTCGGATTGAGAGCCGCCATAGGTCTCGATGACGATCCCGCCCCAGATCACGCCCTTGACGGCGCGAACCGAGGCCACGCGAGCGACGGAAATCTTCTGATCCACGATCCGCAGCCCGAGAAACATCCGCCGCTGGATGTGAATCTCGGTCGGGGTGATCTTGAGCGAGGGAGGATAGAACAATCCGGTCAGCGATTGCTCGGCGATCAGGGCCCCCAGCGGCGAGGCGTAGATGACCCAGGGCTCGCGCAACCAGTCCTCGATCCCTTCGCCCTCGGCCGGGGGTTGTTCCTGGCGGCAGAAGGGGCACAGGCGGGCGGCTGCGCGGATCGGCTCGGCGCAGGCGGGACAAAGTTTGATATCGCCGACGTTGGCGCCGCACTGGGCGCATTTGAGCGCCTGCGGAGCCAACGGACTTCGACAGAACGGGCAGGCCGCGGCTTCGGCTTCGTCGGGGGTCGGGACCGTCGGCAACCCCTCTATGGCGCAACTCCGATCCAGGGGCGCCGCTGCATGAGGGCCGCCGCGGCGCGCTCGGCCCAGCGGGACGGACGCCGCCGGACCGCGCGCAACTCCGCCAGCGCCTCGGCGTAGAACTCCGGCGTCGCCAGCCCCGCCACGACCGGACAGGCGTGCTTCATGGCGCAGGCCTCTTTCGTCCACACGCAGGGTCCGCGGCTCTGGTAGCGTCCGCCGCTCAAGGCGATTTCCCGCAGTTCATCGCGCAGGGTGGCGTAGGCCGGCCCCGCCCAGATCGAGCCGATATCCTCGCGCAGGATATTGCCCAGCGGCGGATAGCCCTCCCAGGTCGCCAGCATGCAGCAGGGGAAGACGTCTCCGCTGCCCCAGATGACGGTCGAATACCAGGCGACGTAGCAGTACTCGGCGCGGTCCGGGTCGCCGTGACCGTTGGGGGCCTCGCCGTGGCGGAACGCGCGCCGCTGCTCGCCGAACGTCAGGTGCTCAGGGAGGATTTTCTCGTTCTTGAAATCGAGGACGAGCCGGCCGAAAGGCCGGTCCCGCTCGACGAGGCGCCGCACGGCCGCCCCGGCGACCTCCCGTTCGGCGGGGCTCATCCGTCGGGCGGGGTCGATGCCGAACAGGTCCCGGAGGTAGAGATAATCGACCCGGAGCGACTCGGCCAGATCGTAGGCGCGCTCGATCGCGTCGTGATTTCCCTTCCAGAGCATGAATTGAAGAAACACCCGCGGCCGGACGAGACCGCGTCGATCGCGCTCCTCGATGAGCCGCCGCACGTTCTCGACGACGACGTCGAAGGCGCGCCGGGAGGTCCCGTTGGTCGTCGCGTAGCGTTCGGGGTCGACGTCGTTGAAGCTGACGATGATCTCGCTCGTGTCCAGCCGCAGGAGCCGATCGAGGACCGGCGGCGTCAACCGGTAGGCGTTCGTCGTCACGTTGCTCACGTCGATCCGCCGCTCAAGCAGGATGTCGAGGAACTCCTCGATCTGGGGATAGATGAGCGGCTCCCCGCCGCCGGAGAGCCGGACGGCCCGCAGGCCCATCGCGATCAGCTCCAGGAGCGTGGCGCGGAGCCGGTCCCACGGCAGGCGCTTGGAGCGATCGACGAAACCCGAGCTGCAGAAGAAGCACTCGTAGTTGCAGGCGTCGGTCGGGCTGAACTCGACGTGAAACGGGCCGGTATAGACCGTGTTGTCACGCACGCCGTCCAGGATTTTGCGGCGATCCTCGGCCTTGAGTTTTTCCCAGCCTTGAAGCATTCGAAGGGAGGGCGCGACGGCTCGGGGATTCGCCCTCCCCGAGCGCGTCGTTCCGATCCCGGATTCTAGACTCAGCCCGCGGACGGGTCAACTGACCGTCCGAGGCTCCAAAGGCAGGCGCTCCTTGACGGCGACAGAGCCTCGCGTCGGTCGTTCGGAAATCCTCGATCGCCTGAGACGGTCCCTGGGAGAGGATTCCTCCGGATCGAGGCTGGATCGTCGGCGCGTCTTCTGCATCGCCTGCGGGAACGAGATTGCGCCGCCGCCCACCCCCGGAGCCACGGCCCTCGTCTGCCCGCGCCGTTCTTGCGGCGCTCGTTCCGAGCGCGCCTTCATCTTTGAGCCGGCCATGCGGTGGCGCTTCAACGCCGGAAGTTTTCGGGAAGCTCCTGTCGGGGAATTAATTCACGAGACCGTCGGGGCGATCGTGGAGCGCCGGGGTCGGTGCCTTCTCTTCCGGCGGCGGCTCTTCCCCGTCGGTGAATACACGCTGCCGGCGGGACATCGGGAAGGCGACGAAAGCCCGGAGGCCTGCGTCCGCCGCGAGATGGCCGAGGAGGTCGGCCTTGAGCCTCGGAGTCTTCGTCTTCTGGCCGAGAACGTGCTTCTCCGCGACGCTTGCCGCCGCGGCGCCGATTATCATCTCTGGACGCTGTTCGGGGCCGAGACGGCCGGCGAGCCGTCTCTGGGCGAGGAAGGCGACCGGTGGGGTTGGTACGGGACGGAGGAGTGGGCGGCGCTGCCACTGACGCCCCCGACCCGCCACTTTCTGCTGAGAGAGGCCCCGGCCCCCCCTTCGCTCAACCCGGGCGCTCGCGGCCGTCCCTGATCAGCTTGCCTCGCGGAATTTCCGCAAGACCAGTAAGGCTTCACGGTAGGACGCCTTGGAGCCTCGACCCATGGATTTGAAGATGTCGGCCAGGAGATTGATCTCGGCGCCGGTCGGCTTGTAGAGCGCCCAGGATTCATCGTCCGCGATAAGCTGGCGCAGCCCGCTCGGCAAGGCCTCATCCGCCAGCGCCGCCGCCCGCAACTGTTGACGATCCTTCAGCCGGGCGTAATCCGTGGCCGCGCCCTTGGCCCGTCGGCCCGCGCGGGCCCGCAGGTTCCGTTCGGCCACGGCCGCCCCCTGAAATTCGACGTAGTCCTGATATTGAGGGGGGAGCCTGGACTTGAGCCAGACGAGGACGGCGCGGCGCTCGCTGAGGCCGGCCTCGCGGGCGATCCGCAGCCAGAGTTCCAGCGACGGCTGGACGTAATCCTTCTCGAACTTGAACACCACCGGCCCCGCGCAACCGAACTTCTCGCCGTATTCGTCCTGAGTCAGGCCGAGGTCCACGCGGGCGCGATTGATGATGTCGCCCAAATAATTCTTCCGCGCCATGGGGATGGGTTCTCCTTTGGCTCCCGGCCCCGGGGGCGCCGGTGATCGGCAACGGCGGCCGTCGGTCCACTCGATCGGGCCCACGCCGGGCGTCTTCATGGCCGTCGTTGGGCTTGCCCCCGACGCCGTAATCCGGATCTAAAGTCCCGTCACTTTAGACGCCCGAAGGCAGGCTTGATAATCCAGCCTCGTCCGGTTTGCAAGATAAAACCTGATTCGGTTGAGCGGCCGTCGAGCCTCGGCTTCGGCCTCGGGAACCGCTCGCCGTCAAAGCCTCTTTTGCCGTTGATCGCCGCTTGAGGGCTCCGTAAGGTGGCGGCGCGATCGTCCGATTGCGTCGGCGCGGCCACCCTGCGCCCGGAAGTGGGTTCCGGGCCCAAGGGGGAGGTTGCGGCGGCGCCGGCGGGACGGGCGAGAAGCGATCGGGGCGCGGCATGGACATTTTCCTGACCGGCGCGACGGGGTTTGTCGGCTCGCGGCTGACCGCGCGGCTTCTGGAGGCCGGCCATCATGTTCAGGCGCTGGTCCGGCCCGCCTCGCTCGCCAAACTATCGCCCGAGCTTCGTCGCCACCCGAATCTTGAGATTCTGGAGGGGGACTTGCTGGATGAAGCGGCGCTGCGAGGCATTGGCCGGCGGACGGAAGCCGTTGTCCATCTGGCCGGTCTGTTGGGCGAGCGCCGCCGACGGGGGCAAACGTTCGAACGGGTTCACATTGAGGGAACGCGCCGGCTCCTGCGGGCGCTGATCGGACTTTCGTCGCCGCGGATCATTTTCGTCTCGACGATCGGCGCTCGAGAGCAGGCTCAATCCCGTTTCCACCGTTCGAAGTATCGAGCCGAGCATTGGATCAAGTTGAGCGGGCTTCCCTGGGTCATCTTCCGGCCGTCGCTGGTTTTCGGGCGCGGCTGCGGCTTCGTCGAACGCCAGGGGCGTTTCATTCGGTCCTTTCTGCCGGTGATCGTCCCCGGGCGCGGACGCATCCTGTTGCAGCCGCTGGCGGTTGAGAACCTGGTCGAGGCGTTGATGAAGGCCTTGACCGATCCTCAAGCCGTCGGCCAGATCTTCGAGGCGGGCGGGCCGGATCGCCTTTCGCTCAACGCCATGATCGACCTGATCGCCGAAGCCAAGGGGGCCGTCTCCTACGTCAAGGTCTACTTCCCGATGGCGCTGTTGCGGCCGCTCGCAACGCTCCTTCAATACCTGCCGTTCTTTCCCATGGACAAGGATCAGATCGTCCGCTTGCAGGAAGACAACATCTGTCAGACCCGGCGGTTTTACGAGCATTTCGGCCTGGAGCCGCGGTCGGTCGGGCTTGAAACCTTGGCCGAGCCGGCCCGGGCCTGAGCCCCCGGCCGGTTCCCGTCGTAGCCCTCGCCTCAGGGGTCGCCCGCATGAAAATCGTGACGGCCGAACAGATGCGCCGGATTGACGAGGTCGCCATCCGGGAGCGGGGCATCGCCGGCTCCGTTCTCATGGAACGGGCCGGCAAAGCCGTGGCCCGCGAAGCCATGGAACGGTTCGAGCCGCATTCAGTCGCCGTCGTCGCCGGCAAGGGAAACAACGGCGGCGATGGTTTCGTGGCCGCCCGCGAGCTTCACCTGCGCGGCGTTCGGACGGTCGTCTATCCGCTGTTCGACCCGGCCGAAGCCCGCGGCGACGCCTTGGAGGCCCTCCGACGCCTGCCGCCGGACGTGCCGGTTCAGCCGCCGCCTTCTCCCGCGCAGCTTCGGGAGGAATTGGTCCGCTACGACCTCGTGATCGACGCCATCCTGGGAACGGGTCTCAAGGGTCCCGTCGAAGGGCCCCTGGCCGAGGCAATCGAGGCCATCAACGCCTGCCAGACGAACGTCCTCGCCGTGGACGTGCCTTCGGGTCTGCTGGCCGGGGAACGCCAGAGCGGCGGGCCGCACGTGAGGGCTCAGGTCACCGTGACGATGGGGCTTCCCAAGCTGGGATTGATCGTCGAGCCGGGCCGCTCGGCGGCGGGGATCGTCTCGGTGGCCGACATCGGTTTCCCCACGGACCTGATCGAAAATCCCTCGATGGATCTGAACTTGCTCACGCCGGAGGAACTGCGCCGATGGTTGCCGCCGCGTCCGCCCGCCGGTCATAAGGGCACCTTCGGCCGCGTCCTGATCCTGGCCGGCAGCGAAGGGATGACGGGGGCGGCGGTGCTGACGGCCCGCGCGGCCGTTCGCTCAGGGGCGGGGCTCGTTTACGTCGCTTACCCCCGTCCCCTTGGGCCGATACTCGAAACCCAGTTGATCGAACCCGTCAAGCGGCCGCTGGCGGGCCGCCTACGCTGGTTCACCGAGGCGCAGGCCGCCGCGGCTCTCAAGGAAGCCGACGGCGTGCAGGCCGTCGCCCTGGGCCCCGGGCTGGGCCGACGGCCCACGACACGGGGGTTCGTGCTCAAGGTCCTGGCCCGTCTGAAGATTCCCGTCCTCGTCGACGCTGACGCCGTCTGTCTCATGGCCGGTCGGCTCGAAGCCGTCGCGCGGCGGCCGGGCCCGACGGTGCTCACCCCGCACCCCGGGGAGCTTGCCACGCTTCTGGATCGCTCCACGTCCGACATTCTGGCCGAGCGGCTGACCGTCGGTCGCGACCTCGCGACCCGCCACGGCTTCGTCGTCGTGCTCAAGGGGGCGCAGACCGTCGTCGCCGCGCCGGACGGCCAGCGCTACATCAATCCCTCGGGCAATACGGGCCTGGCCAAAGGAGGCAGCGGCGACGTGCTGACGGGCCTGTTGACGGGCCTCCTGGGCCAAGGCGTGGGTCCGCTCCAGGCCGCCGCCCTCGCCGTCTTCCTTCATGGCGTGGCCGCCGACAAGGCCGCTCAACGGATCGGCGTCAGGGCCATGAACCCCAGCGACGTGATCGATCATCTGGGAGAAGCCTTCGTCTATCTGGAAAGGGGCTCGGCCTCGCGGCGGGCCGGCGTCGAGCTCCCGCCGGCGTAGGGACGCGCGAGCCGAGACTCAAGAGGGGCGGCCCGTCGACGACGGGCGGGCCATCTCTATTCGCTCAAGCTCGGCCCGAACCGCCTCGACCGCCAAATCCAGAACCGAGCCGAAGATCATTTCGAGCGTTTGACGGAAGTCCTCGGGCGGCGCGCTCAAGAGACGCAGGGCCTGCCCCGTCCATGGATGCGCGAAGCCAAGCCCGGCGGCGTGGAGCATCTGGCGGCGCGGGAAGACCGGGCCCAGCCGAGAGCGAAGCAATGGACTCATTCGAGCCAAGCTTTGGCGCTTGCTCCAGCCGTACTGTAGATCGCCCAGGAGGGGCCGACCGATGGATTGAAAATGAACCCGGATCTGGTGCGTCCTTCCGGTATGAAGTCCTATCAACAACAGGGATACGCCATCCCGTTGAAGTAGAGCGAGAAAGCTCGTTCGGCCGGGCCGTCCCTGCGGCTCGACGCCCATGCGCTTGCGATCCGATCGTCGTCGCCCGACGGGCTTATCGATCTCGCCGGAGGTTTCCGCAAAGGAGCCGCACGCCAGAGCCAGATAGCGCCGGTGGATCCGTCGGGCGGCCAAGGCGAGTTTGAGCGCTTCGTGCGTTGACTCGTCTTTGGCGGCCAGGAGCAGCCCCGAGGTTTGCCGATCCAGCCGATGGACCAGGCCGCAACGGCCGGGGCCCCCGACATCCTCGACCGTGGGTCCGAGTCGCCGCGCGAGGGCATCGGCGAGCGTAGGCCTGTGAAGGCTCGGCGCCGGATGGACGACGAGCCCGGCCGGCTTATCCACGACTAGCAGGCGGTCATCCTCGTAAACGATCGACAGAGGCGCGATATCGGCGATCGAGGGAGCCCGGGGCGACTCGCCAACGGGGTCGATCTCGACGCGATCCTGGAATTGCAGCCGATGACTCGCCGGTTCAGGCCGTCCGTTGACCCGGACCCGACCGGCGTTGATGGCGCGCTGGCCCTGATTCCGCGAGGCCACCCATCCCACGGCCACCAGCCACTGATCGAGTCGGAGGCCGACCTTATCCGCCTGAACAACTTCGCGGAGGCATTGATCGGAGGTCATCGGCGCCCCGCCGCCTTGAGTCGGTTCGAGTTACCGGTTTGGGGGGCGCGGTTCGGGGGCGGGCGATCCGCCGATTATGCCTCGGCCGAACCGGCCGAAGAGGGTTCCAACCGCTTGGGCCGGTCGGAGGCCGAGCCGGCGTCGGTCCGTTCCCTGTCGGCCGCCTCGGGAGGCGATCCGGCGGGGCCGCCACTCGTGGCGGGAGAGGCCTTCGGCTGGGCTCGGTTCACCATCTCGCGGAAGGCCTTGCCGGGCTTGAACATGGCGACGGTCTTGGCGGGGATGAAGATACGCTGGGCCGTACGCGGATTCCGGCCATTCCGCGCCCCCTTCTGCTTGACATAAAAGGTTCCGAAGCCCACCAGGGAAACCTTCTGGCCTTCCTTCAGGGCCGACTTGATGGCCTCAAGGAGGATTTCCAGCGCCACCATCGTGTCCTTGCGGTTGAGGCCGGTTTTCTCGGCCACTTTCTGCGCGACGACGGCCTTGGTCATGGATGCCTGGCCCTCCCGATCGGAGGATGGGGGCGGGATTACCTCGGAGCCCTGGGGCTCATCCGGCGGCGGGGACCCCATCCTACCGCTAATGGCCAGAGTTTCCTCAAGGTCGGTAAGTCCAGTCAAGTCATTTAATTAGGCCCCGAGCCCGGGTCAAAAACGGTTTGACCCTCCGCCCCCAGGAACCGATAATCCGAAGGGGTACCGTTGGCTGCTGCTCTGGGGGGAAGGCCCACCCGGGCGGCGGCTCAGGCGAGGCGACGCTCAAAGGAAGGGAACGAGCCTCGGTGGCCGCAGAACTTCCCCTGATCGTTCAGTCCGACCGGACGATGTTGCTCGAGGCCGATCATCCGGCCTTCGAGGAAGCGCGCGATGCTCTGGCCGGCTTCGCCGAGCTCGTCACGAGCCCGGAGCACTATCATACCTACCGCCTGACCCCGATCTCGCTCTGGAACGCTGCCAGCGCTGGACTTAAGGCCCAAGATGTCATCGGGACCTTGAAACGGTTCAGCCGCTATCCAATCCCCGAAAACATCCTCTACGACATCGGGGACCAGATGGCGCGTTACGGACGACTTCGGCTCGTCGAGCATGAGGCCGACCTGGCGCTGGAAGCCGAGGACGAACTGCTAATCACCCAATTCCTAAGTGACAAGCGTATCCAGCCGCTCCTCGGACGGCGCCTGGGCAAGCGGCGCGTCGGCGTGCCGCGTCGCAATCGCGGCCTCCTCAAGCAGGCCCTGATCCGCCGGGATTACCCCGTCGAGGACCTCTCGGGCTACGTCGACGGAAAAGCCCTTGAGATCGAACTCCGGGAGCGAACGACGTCAGGGGGGGAATTCTTCCTGAGGAATTATCAGCGCCAAGCGGTCGAGGTCTTCCACGCCGGCGGCAGCGCCCGCGGCGGGTCGGGCGTGCTCGTGCTCCCGTGCGGCGCCGGCAAAACCGTCATCGGGCTGGGGATCATGGCGCGCTTTCGCCAGCAGACGCTCATTCTGACGACCAGCATCACGGCCCTGCGTCAATGGCGGGATGAACTGCTCGATAAAACGACGCTCGGGCCCGAAGCGATCGGGGAGTACAGCGGCGAGATCAAGGAAATCCGCCCCGTGACGATCACGACCTACCAGATCCTGACTTACCACAAGCGCAAGGACGAGGATTTCCTCCACATGGGGCTGTTCGAGAGTCAGGACTGGGGGCTCATCATCTATGATGAAGTCCATCTGCTGCCGGCGCCCGTCTTCCGAGCCGTCGCCGATCTTCAGGCCCGGCGGCGGCTGGGGCTGACGGCCACGCTCCTGCGCGAGGACGGCCGCGAGGCCGACGTCTTCTCGCTGATCGGCCCGAAGAAGCTCGACACACCGTGGAAGACGCTGGAGAAGCAGGGCTGGATCGCTCAGGCGCTCTGTCACGAATTGCGCGTCCCGCTGCCGGAGAAATTGCGCCTGGACTACGCCGTCGCCGACGCCAAGGCGAAGTTCCGTCTGGCCTCGGAGAACGAGGCCAAACTGGAGGTCGCGGCCCACCTGATCGAGCGCCACGCCGACGACCAGATCCTCATCATCGGCCAGTACCTCGACCAGTTGGAAATCGTGGCCCGACGGTTTCAGGCCCCGCTGATCACGGGCAAGACCCCGAGTGAGGAACGCGAACGCATCTACGCGGAGTTCAACCAGGGTCGGCTGAAGCTGATCGTCGTCAGCAAGGTGGCCAATTTCGCCGTCGATCTTCCCTCGGCGTCGGTCGCCATTCAGATCTCCGGGACGTTCGGCTCGCGGCAGGAAGAGGCCCAGCGCCTGGGCCGGATTCTGCGACCGAAACAGGACGGCAAACGGGCTCACTTTTACTCGATCGTGACTGAGGACTCGCGCGAGCGGGAATTCGCCCAGAAGCGCCAGCTTTTCCTGACCGAGCAGGGTTATCGCTATCGAATCCTTCGGGGGGCCGACGGTCTGAGGACGGTTCCCCCGGCCGATGGGCAGCGTCTGATCGGATGAAACTCAAGCCTCATCTTCGCGCGGCGGCCCCGGAGCGGCTTGAAGAGATCCTCCGCTTCTGGAGGCTCGAACCGGACCCCGCCGCTCGAACGTCGGCCGAGCTGGCCGAATACCTTTATCCGCGGCTCCAGTCGCCGGTCTACTTCCGGCAGGCGTTCGACCGGCTGGAGCTGGGCGAGCGCGAGGCGGTCTATCTGCTGGCCCTGCACGGGGGGGAATTGCCCGTCCAGGAATTTCGCCGCCGGGCGGGCCTTTCCGCCGCCGGCCGCTACGAGGAGCTGGCCGATCGGTTGGAACGGCGAGGGTTCGCCTGGCGCGAAACGATCGCCGAGGCCGGTCATCGGCTCCGAATCATCGGCCTGCCGGAGCCGCACGTCCGCCTGATCGAGCTTCCGCCGTATTGGCAGGGGTTCATCGGCCATTTTCTACAGGGGCTGAGCCTGGCCGAGCTTCAGGCGATCTCGCGGGAAAGTTTCGGGGAGCGGCCGGCGACGCGGCGCAAGGCGCTGCTGGTGCAGCTTCTTCGGGATCGCCTGCTCGACCCGGACCAACTGCGCCAGTGTCTGGAGCGGCTGACCGCGGCCGAGCGCGAAATCTGGCAGTTTCTCCTCCAGCATAACGGGACGTGCTTGTGGCGCGAAGCGCTGGAGGCGGGGGCGGGCAAGAGGTTCGATCATGAGCGGGCCGAGAGTCTCAAGCGCATGGCGCGCACTTCCGGCCTCGTGTTCGTCGGCCGTTCCGCCCCGCAGCCTCACGGCAGCCTGCTCATGATCCCCCGGGACCTGCGTCACGTCATCCTTTCCGGGTTTCGGCGCGACGAGCGGACGCTGCACGAGCTGAGCCGGAGCGTCGAGAAGCCGAAGCCCACACCCGCGACGACCCCGTCGCCGCTGGTCATTCTGGACAACACCCAGAACGCGCTCCGGGATCTGGTCATCGTTCTGGCCTACATGAACCGCCATCACGTCAAGGTGCTCAATCACGGCGGTATCGGGCGCAATGACATGAAGAGGATCGTCCCTCTCCTGAGCCACAACAAGACGCCCAAATACGTGGCCTTCCTCGCCCTGTTCGCGATGGCCCGCAAGCTCTTGATCGCCGTCGGGGACCGATGGCGGGTCAGCAAGACGCTGCCGGACTGGCTCGGGGACGCTCGACGCTGCTACCGGGAGCTCTACGAATTCTGGCTCCGGACCAACGAGTGGAACGAGGAATACGTCGACGGCGACGTGGTCCACGTCGAAACCTATCCGCAAAACCTGGTGCCGATCACGGAACTGCGAACGCTCGTCTTGCGCGTCCTGGAAAACGTTCCCGTGGACGCCTGGATCGACTTCGAGACATTCGCCGAAAGCCTGCTCCCTCAGGTCGCCATTGAAATCCCGGGCCGCTTCGACCACGCCGCCCACGACCGCAACAACCGCCATCCCCTGTTCATTCTGGAATCGATGTTCGCCGAGTCCCTTTACTGGCTCGGACTCGTCAACCTCGGCCTCAGCGATCTGGCCGTCCTCCCGGAGCTGGGGTCCCGGACTCAGACCTCGCTGGCGCCGCTGGAGGTGGCCCGTCGCCTTTCGCCTCATCTCCTGGCCGGCGGGGAATACCTGTTCTCGCTCAAGGTGACCTCGACGGGCCGGCAGATGTTCGGCGGGCGCTATCTTGAGCCCGAACGGCTGTTCGCGCGCTACGAGGACCCGGCCCTTCCCTACTACGCCGATGGCGCCGGCTATACGATCCAGCCGAACCTCGAAATCATCACTCCGCCGGACCTGAATCTGGCCCGCTTTTACCAACTGCTGCTCTTCACCGAGGTCAAGAAGGTCGACATCATGACGACCCTGGCCTTGACGCGCGAGAGCCTGGCCCTGGGCTTCGAACAGGGCCTCACGGGTCAGGCTATTCTGGCCATCCTCGCCGAAGGTTCGCGCAAGGAACTGCCGGAGACGGCCGTTCGCCTGATCGAGGAGTGCGGCAACCGCCATGGGGAGATCGACGTGGGGCTCGCCGGCGGTTACATCCTGGCGCACGACCCGATCTACGTGAAGGAGCTGCGTTCCAACCCCCGGATCGCCCGGTTCGTCAAGGACGTTCTGGAAGAGCACGTGCTCCTGCTCAATCGGACCGTGGACCTCAGGAAATTGGCCCGCGAGCTGCATCGCATGGGATTTGTCCCCCGCGTGGCCTCGGACACGTTGCACGTGACCGGAGAGGGTTTGTTTCACGTCACGCTGCGCCCCGAGGAGCTTTACGAGCTGCTCGCCATCCTTCAGTTCGCCCAGGGGTTGGAGGAGGAGACCGGTCGCGAGGGGGGGATTTTCGAGGATCGGCTGCGGGCGCTGGTCGAACGTCTGTCGCAGGACGCCCGCGGGGATTTACGCCCCGAACCGCACGTCCAACCTTTGCTGGGGACCTTCAGGCGCAATTACGAAAAGCGCCGCGCGCGGCTGCGCGACGAGGAGCAGCGCCGACTGAAGAAGCAGGTCAATCGGCTCCTGACGCGCGTCCCATCCCGACGCGAGCCGCTCCGGTTCGCCGCCGAGAACCCCACCTCCGACCCGCAAGGCATTCTGAAGATGGTCCGGTTCGCCATCGAGAACGACATGCCGGTCAAGATTCATTACCAACGTTCCACGGGCGACGAAATCGACGAAGTGATCGAGCCGGAGTCCCTCCAGGGCGATCGCATTTACGCTTTCTGTCCGGCGCAGGACGAGCACCGCATCTACGCGGCCCGGCGCGTCCTGCGGGCGGCGATCTGAGCCGCCCGAGGCGCGGCGCGCCCCCGCCGCGAGGGCGTTCTTGACGACCGGGGGGGACCATGTTAGCGGTCTAGCCGCCGCACCGCGCAAGGACGCCCCGATGGAGAGCACCCCCGCCGGTCTGCACGGGATCGACTACACGATCATCTTCATGTACCTGGCCGGCGTCCTGGTCATCGGGACGTACTTCGGCCGCTACGTGAAGAGCCCGGGCGATTTCTTCGTCGCCGGCCGGGCGTTGCCGTTCTGGGCGATCGGGATGTCGATCGTCGTCAGCGACATCGGCGCCACCGATTTCATCGCCGTGGCCGGCGGTTCGTATCGCTACGGGCTGGCCCAGGCGAATTTCGACTGGCTCGGCTCGATGCCGGCCCTCCTGATCGCCGCCTTTCTGTTCATTCCCTTTTATTGGCGGGCGGGGGTGTACACGATCCCCGAATGGCTCGGCCGGCGCTATAACGCCGCCGTTCAGATGATCCTGGCCGTCGCCTGGGGGATTATTCTGCTGCTCAACCTGGCCATCATGCTCTACGCCACGGCCGTCCTGCTCGACGGCGTGCTCGGCTGGGAGAAGGGCGTCTCGATCTGGCTCACGGCGGCCGTCGTGGGCATCTATACGATCATGGGAGGATTGGCGGCCGTCGTGATGACCGACGTGCTGCAATTGGTCATCATGTTCGTCGGCGGCGGCGCGCTCGTGGCCCGTGCCCTCTACGAGGTCGGGGGCCTGGCGGCCCTCAAGGAGAAGGTTCTGGCCCTCGGGCCCGATTACGCCTACCACATGACGCTCTACCTGCCGCACGAGACGCCGACGCCGTTCCCCTGGACGGGCATCCTGCTCGGTTTGGGGATCGTGCTTTCGACGGCTTACTTCTCGGGCAACCAGGCCGTGGCGCAACGAGCGCTCGGCGCCCGCAGCGAGTGGGACGCCAAGGCCGGCGTCCTGCTGGCGGGCTTTCTCAAGCTCTTCATCCCGGTCCTGGTCGTCCTTCCCGGGCTGGCCGCCATTCTGATCGTGCCGGGGCTGACGGAGCCGGATAAGGCGGTCCCGTCGTTGATCCGGCTGCTTCTGCCGCCCGGCCTGCGGGGGCTCATGTTCGCCGCCTTCCTGGCCGCGCTGATGTCGAGCGTGGACTCCAACCTCAATTCCGCCTCGACCCTGTGGACGCAGGATATTCTGGGGCGTCTGACCCGTTGGGGGGGGATGCCGCTCGGCGAGCGGGCGAGCCTCATGCTGGGGCGCGTGCTGACGGCCGCGTTGCTGATCCTGGCGGCCACGGTGGCCCCGATCATCGAGAATTATGAAAACATCTATACGGCCATCCAGACGTTCTTCTCCTACATTCAGGGGCCGACGCTGGCCATTCTCCTCCTGGGGGTTCTCTGGTCGCGGACGACGCAATGGGGGGCGCTCGTGGGCCTCGTCCTGGGCGTCGGGCTGACCGTGACGCTCAACAGCGACGCGATGGCCGGGCTTTTCCCCTCCGACGATCCCTTTCTTTTCATCTCCTGGTGGTCCTTCGCGTTCGTTCTGGTCGTGACGGTCGCCGTCAGCCTGCTGACGCCCCCCGATCCGCCCGAACGTCTGCGGGGGCTTGTCTTCGGTCAGGTCCTGACTGATGATGAGGTTCAGGCGGCGCTTCGCGCGCGGGTCAACCGACCATGAGATCGTTGATGGAGTTCCTCTTCGGCCCGCTGGACAGCCTCCTGGGCGCCCTACCGTACGGCGCGGCCCGGCCGATTACGTGTGGCTTTCTGGCGCTGGCGGCCCTGGCGGCTCTCTTCCTGAAACGTTCCTACGTTCTCCCGGCGACGGGGGAGCGGCGATGGTTCTGGGACCTTCGGCTTTGGGCCGTGGCCTTTATGATCCCTTACCTGATTATCTACGTCTTGTTTTAGAGGGCGCCGCATGACCGGAGAGGACGAAAAGGCCCTGGCCGCCCGCGACGCCGTGACCCAGGTGATCCTGGGTGGGTTTTTCGTCGTGATCTCGCTGCCGGTGCTGGCCGGCTACTTTTTCGAGACCCGAGCCGTCGATCGAATTATCCTGATTATCTCCGGCCTCACCATTCTACTGATCGGCGTGGCCTTCATCGAGCGAGGCCGGCGGATTCATCGCCGATCTCACACCCATTGGCTGGATTGAGACGACGATCGACGGCAGGTGGTTGGCCCCCAGGATCAGCCGCGCCGAGGCCGAAGCTTCGCTCCGGGCGGGTTTCATCGCTCGCCTCTGGGGGAGCACGATGGGCCGAAGTCGACCTCCGGCCCCGGCTGGAGCCGCGACCGCTTCCCGCCTCCCTCGCCTCGAATTGGTCTGGCTCCCGTATTATCACCTCGATTTCGAGCCCCCGGACGGAACCCCCCTGCCGGGCGTGGAGTCCCTGATTGACGCCCTGGGCGGAGCGTTTGCGCAGATCACGTTGGCGAACCAAAGCGTCCAAGACGGCGGGGCCGGGCCCACTTTCGAGCCGAGCCTGAACCTGGAGACCGCCGAGCGGCTGGGCCGGGAGGGATGGCTGCGGCGGCGACTCCTGTGGCGATCCCCCGGGGCGGCGGCCCTCGGGGCCCTGCAACGCTGGGAGCTGATCCGCTATCCGTTCTGGGTTTATTATTACGAACGGCGAAGGGGGCGGCTGGATGTCAAGCTTCTGGACGCGGTCAATGGGTCGCGTCCGGGGGCGGCGGTGAAGGTGGCCTTTCTGCGGGCCCTCGTGGGCTCAGAGGGATGAACCGAAAGGCGCGGCGATCGGTCCTCTTTTTTGCGCGGGACCCGCACAACGTCGTCGTTTACGAACGCGTCCTCCGTCGCTTGAGCCGAGATGAGCGGATCGATCTGGCCCTCACGAGCAAGAACGAACACACGCGACCCCCCAATGCCCTCTTTGACGGCTTTGACCTGCCCGGCTGGCGGCGGATTCATCACCGTCTGGCCCGTTGGCGTCGGTTCGATCTCTATCTCAGCCCCGACGTTCATCTCGCCTGCCCTCGCTCCACGATCAAGGCCCATACTTTCCACGGCATCTCGATCAAGGGCCGCGCCTATACGACGAAGGTCCTCTCGTTCGATTGTCTGTTTCTGATCGGCCCGTACCAACGGCGTCGATTTGAAGAGTTGGGGGTTCTCACGCGGGATGATCCTCGCTTCGTCAACGTCGGTCTGCCAAAGACGGACCCGCTCTTCGACGGGTCGTTGGATCGCCCGGCGTTTCTGCGCGGGCTCGCCTTGGACCCCTCCCGGCCCACGCTCCTCTACGCGCCGACCTGGCGGCCCGAGGCTTCGCTCTACAGCCACGGCGAGGCCTTAATCCGCGCCCTGCGTGGCGGCCCCTGGAATCTGGTGATCAAGCTTCATGATCTCACGTGGCGGGGCCCCGACGGGCCGGGCTGGCGGGAGCGTTTGGCCCGGCTGGCGGGCCCCGGCGTCGGCATCGTCGCCGAGCCGGACGCCACGCCGGCCATGTTCGCGGCTGACCTGCTCATCAGCGATGCCTCCTCCGTGGCCAACGAGTTCACGCTCCTGGATCGACCGATCGTCTTCATCGACGTGCCGGCCCTTTTCGCCAAGTATGAGGCCACGATCGACCGGGAGGGATGGGGTCAACGGGCGGGTCCAGTGGCGCGGACGGTCGAGGAGGTTCAAGGCGGCGTCGCCCGGTCCCTGGAACGGCCGGAGGAATACGGCGAGGTCCGACGCCGGATTGCGGCCGAAGGGTTCTACCATCCCGGCCGAGCGACAGAGGTCGCCGTGGCGGAGATATATCGCCTGCTGGGGCTGGAGCCGCCGGTTCCGGCCTCGACGCCCTGACGGGCGCCCGAATTCTACCGACATCGGCCGACACCCATGCCCCGTTTCGAACGCCACTTCACACTGGCCGAAGCCCAGGCCCTCATCCCCGATTTGCGGGACCTGCTGGCGAAGATCCATCTCCTCATCCGCACGGTCGAAGCCGAGGCGGTCGGCTACCAGCGGCCCCGGCTGGGCGGCAATGGCGATCGTATCGGAGAATCCCTCGACCTTCCCGGACCTGGGGGCGATCCGGAGGGATTCGTCTGGACATTGAGGCGCGAGCAGAAGGAGGCGTTGCTCAAGGCGCTGGTCGGCCGGATCGTCGATCAGGGGATCGTCATTCAGGACCTGCAGCGCGGGCTGATCGATTTCCCGGCTTGGAAAGACGGGCGGGAAATCCTATTGTGCTATGAACTGGACGATGGGGACGCCATCGCCTACTGGCATGAGCTGGAGGCCGGCTATGCCGGGCGTCAGGCCATCGAAGAAGGGGATTTCTAGGTTCCTCCGCGCCGCCAGGACGGCCCGACGCATGACCCAGCTCGCTCAAGACCGTCATCGACTCTTCCCGGCCGCGCCTTTGATCCTCGGCCTTCTTCTCGCCGTCGCCTGTTCGCGGGACCGAGCGCCCAAGATGTCCGAGGAAGACATCATGGTCGAATTCTACACGGCCCAGCTTGAGACGCTGCGCGCGCTCGATCAGGCCTTCTATCGCATCGGTCAGGAGTACTACACGCTCGAAATCGAGTACGACCGGATGGGGCGACAGGAATTGGCCGAGGCCACGCGACTCAAGGCCGTCCAGTTCCACCAGCAGCACCAGGAGTTCCAGAAGCGGGCCACGGAGCTTGAGGAAAGGCTCGCCCGATATCGGCGCGGGGAGTCCCCTCGAATGGTTTCCCCCGTGGCCGCCCCTGCCGTCACCCCGACGCCGCTCCCGACCGTGCCGCCGGTCTACGCTCCTCGAACCCCTGCGCCCACGCCGGCTCCGACGCTGGGGGCGCCGTCATTCCTGCCGGCGTCTCCGCCGCGGGAGCCGTCGGCGCAACCCACGGCCACGCCGCTGCCGGTCGCGACGCCGCGGCCGACCCCCGCGCCGTTCCCGCCCGCTCCGCCGCCCGGTGATTCGTTCTGAGGCGGAGTCGGCGGGCCGGCCGTCGGCGCGGCCCCGGGCCGAGCGGGCCCTGACCGGGCCCGACGCCCATGATGAACTTTCGACGGGCGATCCTCCGCTGGTTGTATCCTCTCAACGAGGGTAACGGGCGGGACGCGCCCCCCCTGGACCTGGATCGCGCGCGGCGGCGGATGCTCAACCGGGATTTGCGGGGCCGAGGCATCCGGGATCAGCGGGTGCTGGCGGCCATGGCCCGCGTGGCGCGCGAACAATTTCTGCCGCCGCAACTGGCGGCTCACGCTTACGACGACAACCCTCTGGAAATCGGTCACGGCCAGACGATTTCTCAGCCTTACATCGTGGCGAGGATGAGCGAGCTCCTGGAAGTCCGGCCCGGCCATCGGGTGCTGGAGATCGGCGGGGGATGCGGCTACCAGAGCGCCATTCTGCTGGAGTTGGGGGCCGAGGTCTTCATCGTGGAGATCGTGCCGGAGCTGGCGCGCGCGATCGCCCCCCGGCTGGCCGCCCTCGGCTATCGGCGATTTCACGTCTCCTGCCACGACGGACGGCTCGGCTGGCCGGAACAAGCCCCCTTCGACGGCATTCTGGTCGCGGCGGCGGCTCCGCGCCTGCCTGAGCCGCTCAAGGATCAGGCGTGCGTCGGGGGGCGCATCCTGGCGCCGATCGGCGGCCCCAGCGAGCAAATGCTCCAGCTCTGGCGAAGGCTCAACGGAGGCTTCCGGTGTGAGGAGACGATCGCCGTCCGATTCGTTCCCCTGACGGGCGGGGGCGAGGTCGCCTGAAGCGGCGGCGATGAACGGGTCCGCTTGAGACGTGAGCCATCCCCGCCCTCAGGTCTGAGAATCCGCGGCAACGAGGTATTTGCACGGCCGGAGAGGCGGCTGAACGCAAGACAGGCCCGAAGGGCGACCCGTCGGCGTTGACCCCCCCGGGCGGCCCCCTTTAGGATAGGTGGGACTGTCGCCCCGGGGGCGAGCGGCGGCCTGAGCCCTCCGTGAGCATGGCCTCCCCAGAGCCCCCCTTCACGATCGAAGCCCAATCTCAAGGGGATCGCTTCAAGATCGACGTCGCCGGCGAGATCACTTATGACTCGGGCCAGCGCCTGCGCGATTTCGTGATGAAGAGCTTGACGTTGCCGGCGCGGGCTTTCGTGCTCGATCTGGCGCGCGTCCCGTTCGTCGATACGGCGGGGATCGGCATTCTCATCGGGCTCAAATCAAGCTGCCAATCGCGACACAAGAGGCTGATCCTCAAGGACCTGCAACTGCCGGTGCTCCAGGCGTTTGCCACGATGCGCCTGGATCAGATATTTACGCTCGAAATGACGAAGCTGCCCGGCTGAGCGACGCCGTCGACCGCCTCACGCACCGATCGCGCGTTGGGGGGTCGCCGCGGCGGGCAATCCGCATTCGGCGACGGTCAAGGCTCGGCCTGGCGCGGACGATCCATCCGCGGCGTCGGCGGCGAGCCTCGGTTCTCCAGCAGATAAAGGCCGCTCTTGCCGGCCACGACGATATCGACGCGACCGTCGCCGTTGACGTCCACGACGTTGATGTTCATCCCCGTGCCGATGGCGCAGTTCGGCGGCGGATTGCGTTCTTCGGCGCCGGGATACCAGACGACGTGATTGAAAGCCAGAACGTGGCGGACCAAGCCTCCGGCTTCGATCTCATACCAGAAGAGCCCCAGCGGATCGAACGAACTGGGGTCATCTCCCCCGTGGCCGCGCAGACGCTTGCCCGTCACAAGATCCGGTCGCCCGTCCTGGTTCACGTCGGCCAGGACGAGGGTGTGGAACTGCCCCAGGCTGTCCTCGATGACGCGGCGCTCGAATTCAAGCGGGGGGCCGCCGGGCAGCCGCTCCAGCCAGAAGAGCCCGTAATCGTGGCCTTTGCCGCAGATGATGTCCGGCAGTCCGTCGCCGTTGACGTCGTAAACGATCATCCGGATGCCCAACTGTCGCCCGGCGTCGAAATCAGCGTGGAAACGCCACGTCCCTGTGGCGCGGTCCTCCGGGGCTTCGTACCATCCCCGCGGCGTGATGATGTCCTTGCGTCCGTCGAGATTGAGATCCCCGAGGCCGATTCCGTGCGTGTCCCCGTCGGTCCCGATGACGTGGGGGAGGAACGCCCCGCCTGCGCGATTCTCGATCCAGGTGACGCCTTGGTCGGGGGCGGGGTCCCAGTGATTGATCAGGAGGTCCGGGTCGCCGTCGCCGTCCACGTCCTCGGCGATGAACCCCTCGGTTTGGACCGAGTCCATGATCTTATGGGCTTCCCAGCGGACGCCGGCGCGGCCGGGATTGCGATACCAGAAGACGCCATTGGCCATCCAGCCGGAGCTGATGAGATCGAGCCGGCCGTCGCCGTCGACGTCGAGGGGGAACTCGCCGTTGTCGGAGATGAACTCGCCGCTGCGGCCGGCGCCGGAACGGTAATCGCCGTGCTTTCTCCAATCCGGCCCCTGGTACCAGTTCGCCCCGCACGTGATGTCGAGGATGCCGTCGCCGTTCACGTCGAAGACGGCCACGCCTTCGGCGAACGGGCCGTACCAGAACGTCCCATTGGGGGGATCATGGACCGGGCCATCGATCTTGACCGGAATGAAAATGGGCTCCAGCGCCCCGGCGATCGAGGAAACGCCGACCGCCACCGCAACCAGCGCCAAGACTCTGCCTCGCATCGTCCTCTCCTTGCCCTGGCGCTCGCCTGAAAAGGCGCTGGCCCGGGCGATCCGCTCGACGTCGACACCTCAAGGGGAGCCCATTGTAACCCGTCCCGGTCGCCGGGGCCAACGCTCTGAGAAGGCTGGGCCTCGTTTGACTCGGCCGCGGCGAGCATGAAACAATCGCACCCCCTCCGGGGCGGCTGACCCCGGGTCTCCTTTAACCGTGACGAGCTTGATCAGGTCTCCACGAGCGTTTCGATGCCTTGGGGTCATCGGGCTGGCCGTCGCGGCCGGGGCGCCCGGCGGCGCCCATGCGCATCGGTTTGACTTCGCCGAGGTTCAGGGGGTGATCCGCCCCGACGGGAGCTATCAGTTTCGTCTCGCCTATGACGCCGATTCGCTGGTTTTCGGCCTGCCGCCGGGGGGAGTGACGCCCGAGGACGTGGATTGGTTTCTGGCCAAGCCCGAGCCCGACCGCGCGCGCCGGATCGAAGAGGTCCGCCAACACCTCGCCCGCACCGTCCGCGTTCGGATCGACGAGAAGGTCGTCGAGCCGCGAATTCTCTTCCCGGAATTGGGCGAGGGGAACGACCCCGGCCTGAAAGCCGACGTTCCGCTGCCCGGCCACACGATCGTGCTGGAGGGGCCGATCCCGCCGGCCGCCCAGAGGTTGACGTTCATGGCCTCGCGGCTCTACGGGCCGATCGTCTATCTCTTCGGCGAGGCGGGGGGGGAACCGACGGTCCGCCAAGTGCTGGCGCCGGGCGTTGAAAGCGATCCGTTTCGGCTGGATCAGGTGGTCCGGCCCGTGCGGCGGCTCGCCGTGGCCGGGCGCTATCTGGTGCTTGGCTTCGAGCACATCCTTCCCAAGGGGCTCGACCACATTCTCTTCGTCCTGGCGCTTTATCTGTTGAGCGCACGGCTCGGCCCGCTCTTGTGGCAGGTGACGGCCTTTACCGTGGCGCACTCGGTGACGTTGGCCCTGGCGATGTACGACGTGGTCGCGCTGCCGCCGCGAATTGTCGAGCCGTTGATCGCCGTTTCGATCGCCCATATCGCCGTCGAAAACCTCTTCACTTCGGAGTTGAAGCCCTGGCGGCCCGCCGTCGTCTTCGCCTTCGGCCTGCTCCACGGTCTCGGGTTCGCCGGCGTGCTCAAGGAACTCGGCCTGCCGCGCCGCGAGTTCCTCACCGCGCTGATCACGTTCAACGTGGGGGTCGAACTGGGTCAGGTGACAGTGATCGCCCTGGCGCTGGCGGCCACGGGGTTCCTGAGGAGGCGGGCCTGGTATCGGCGGGCGATCGTGATGCCGGCCTCGGGCGGGATCGCGCTGGTCGGCGTTTACTGGGCCTTCACGCGGGCGATCAGGGGCCTCTGAGGATGATCCGGGGGGAAGGTCTAATCTCGACGGCGGCTCTTGAAGGGACCCACGCGCTCGCCCGGGGCGACGACCCCACCCTCCACGACACTGTGCCGGACGACCGCGCCGGGGCCGATCTCGGCGTCGATCACTTCGGCGCTCGGGCCGATCCGGCAATCCTCAGCTACCCGGGTCCGGCCGCGAAGGATGGTCAGCGGATAAAGCACGGTGTCCCGCCCGACGGTGACGTCGGCCTCGACCCACGTGGTCCGCGGATCGACGATCGTGACCCCCCCTTCCATGAGCCGGCGCAGCAGCCGGCGTTGAAGGGCCGCCTCGGCCACGGCCAGATCGGCGCGCGAATTGACCCCCAGGGCCTCGTCGGCGTCGTCGGCCAGATGGGCCTGGACGCGGTGGCCGTGTCGGATCAGAATCTCGATCACGTCGGTCAGGTAATACTCCCCCTGAGCGTTGTCGTTCTTGACCTCCGGCAGGGCTTCGAACAGCGGCCGGGCGCGGAAACAATAGGCCCCGCCGTTGATCTCGCGCACCAACTTCTCATCCTCCGAGGCGTCCCCCTCCTCCACGATCTTCATCACCTCAGCCCCGTGGCCGCGGATCACCCGCCCGTACCCGGTCGGGTCCTCGACCCGCGTGGTCAGAACGAGCCCGCCGAGTTTGTGCTCGCGCGCCTGGGCGATGGCCCCGCGAAGCGTTTCGGCGCGCCAAAGCGGTGAATCCCCGCTGGCGACGATGACCCAGCCGTCGAAGCGGGCCAGGCGGGGCCGGGCCTGTAGCACCGCGTGGCCCGTCCCCAAGGGCTTTTTCTGCAGGACGCACTCGGCTCGCGGCCCGACGTGACGTTCCACCTGATCGGCTCCATGTCCGGTGATGAGCACGACGCGCCCGACGTTAAGCTCCTCCAACGTCGCCAGCACGTGATCGATCATCGGCCGGCCGCCGACCGGGTGGAGCACTTTGGCCGTCCGGCTGCGCATACGTTTACCCTCGCCGCCGGCCAGAACAATGGCGGCCAGGTTCGGGGGGGCCTTCGTCAGGCGGCGTCGGCGCTTGGGCATCAAGTCGTTGGGCTCCCGTGGGCGTCTCCGACCGGGCGTTCCCGGGCGTCGACGGCTGGGTAGCTTAGCTTGAACTTCCGCGTCCGGACAGCCCGATGGCGCGACGGCCTCGCCCTTCGGCTTGAACCCCTCTGGATGGTCCCTGCCGGCAATCATTGACCCGACGCGCCGGGGGGGATAACTTCCGCGATAAGTCCAGCGAGAGGGCTTCCCCCGTTCGACTCTTCGAGATGATCTCCCTCCAACCCCATGAGGCGACCATGAACCCTCGAAGTTCGACCTTGATCGTGTTGGCCCTGGGCTGGGTAAGCGCCTGGGTCGCTTCGCCGATCCGGGGGGCGGATTGGCCCCAGTTCCGCGGTCCGGATGGGTCCGGCATCTCCTCGGAGACCGGTCTGCTTCAGGCTTGGCCGCCGAGCGGTCCGCCGGCGCTCTGGAGCGTGGGCGGGCTGGGCCAGGGCTATGGCTCGGTCGCCGTCCAGGGGGATCAGCTTTTCGTCATGGGGACGCGAGGGGACGAAGAGGTCCTGATCGGATTGAGCGGCCGCGATGGATCGGGGATGCGGATGGCCGGTCTGGGACGCAAGCTTCGCAACGATCGGGGGGACGGACCGAGGACCACCCCGACGATCGACGACGCTCGCGTCTATGCGCTGAGTGGCGAGGGGGTTCTGGCCTGCTTCGAGCGCGATAACGGCAGGCGGCTTTGGGCGGTCAACGTCCTGGAACGTTTCGATGCTGAGAACATCGCCTGGGGCGTGAGCGCCTCGCCGGTCGTCGAGGGGGACCTCGTCGTCGTCGTTGCCGGCGGCCGTCGGGCCAGCCTGGCCGCGCTCAACAAGCTGACGGGGGAAACGGTCTGGACGACGCGCGAATTGAGCGACCGGGCCGGCTATGCGATGCCAATTATCCGCTCGGTCGGGGATTGGCGCGTCCTCATGACCTTCACGCACTCGGCGGGGGTCGGCGTCCGCTTGACCGACGGACGGCTCCTCTGGCGCTATACGGCTCCGGCCAACGACACGGCCAACTGCGCCACGCCCGTCTTCGCCGACAATCGGGTTTTCTATACGTCGGCTTACGGCGCGGGCGCGGGGCTCTTGGAACTCGATCGCCGGGGGGACCAGGTGACGACGCGGGAAGTCTATTTCACGCGGGCGATGCAGAATCATCATGGCGGGGTCGTGCTGGTCGACGGCTTCATTTACGGTTTTTCCGGCGGCGGCCCCTTGGCGTGTCTGGACTTCGCCACGGGCGAACGCCGGTGGGAGGCTCGGAGCGTGACCAAGGGCTCCTTGATTTACGCCGACCGGCGGCTTTACCTCGTCGGCGAGAACCATGAAGTCGCTCTCGCCGAGGCCAGTCCCGAAGGTTACGTCGAGCGAGGCCGATTTACGATTCCCGATCGGGGCCGGCCTAGCTGGGCCCACCCGGCCCTCGCCGACGGCCGGCTCTTCATTCGGGATCAGGATCAACTCCTCTGCTACGACCTTCGGGAGCGGCCGGCGGGGGGTGAGGCAAATTGAGAGCCCTCCCTGGCCGACCCGGCCGCCGGCCCTCTTGACAGGCCGGAAGGCTGGTGTTAGGCCGTTGGCAAAACCGGATAAGCCGACGGCCGAGCCCGCCCCGCGAACGGGGCAAGGAGCGATCATCCATGAGGAGCAAGCGTGAGGTCGAATCAGCGACAACAGGCGAGCCGCCGCGAGGGGGCCGGCCCCTGAGGCGGCCGGCTCTGGCGGCGCGATTCCGGCTCGCGCTATGCGCAGCGATCAGCCTGGCGGCGCCCGGTCTGGCGCGGGCCGACGGCGCCGCGACGGGCGGCGCCGAGGCTCTCCCTACGGCCAGGCCCGAAGAGACCGGCATGAGCGGGGAACGCCTCACGCGCGTAACGCGCGCCATGCAGGGCTACGTTGACCGGCGGGAGGTCGCCGGCGTCGTCACGCTCATCGCCCGGCGGGGGAAGGTCGTCCATTTTGAGGCTCTGGGAATGCGCGACGTCGAGAACGCGCAGCCGATGGGGCGGGATACGATTTTCCGCATCGCCTCGATGACCAAGCCGATCGCATCGGTCGCGCTGATGATGCTCTATGAGGAGGGGCGGTTCCAATTACGCGATCCGATCCACAAATGGCTCCCCGAATTCAAGGACATGCAGGTGGCCGTCATTCCGGAGCCGGATGAAGGGGTTTACGAACCCTACAAGCTCGTCCCGGCGGCCCGCCCGATCACCGTCCAGCACATCCTGACGCATACGGCGGGCTTCCCCAACACCTACCGGGGCGTCACACAGGAGGCTTACGCCCGGATGCGGGCGCGCGTTGAGCCGGGCATGACCGTCGGCGACATGTGCAAGATGCTGGCCGAGCTGCCGCTCAATTTTCATCCCGGAGAGCGATGGGAGTACGGTCCGGCGACGGACGTCGTCGGGCGGCTCGTCGAGGTCCTCTCGGGCCAGACGCTCGATGAGTTTCTGCGCGAGCGCATTTTCCGGCCCCTGGGGATGGCCGACACTTATTTCTATCTGCCGAAGGAAAAGCTTTCCCGCTTTGCGGCCCTCTATCAGCCGGACCCCGGCGGAGGAATCCGCCTGACGGAGGCGCCGACGGAGGCCAGCCGCTACGTCCGCGAGCCGCACGTCTATTTCAGCGGGGCGGGCGGGTTGGTCTCGACCGCCGCCGATTACTTCCGGTTCCATCAGATGATGCTCAACGGGGGCGAACTCAACGGCGTTCGTCTCCTTGGCCCGAAGACGGTCGAACTGATGACGGCCAATCACACCGGCGATCTGGGCCTGTGGCTGCGCGGCCCGGGCTACGGCTTTGGCCTGGGCTATAGCGTCGTGACGGACCTGGGGCCTTCGGGCATTACCGGTTCGCTCGGAGCCTATAGCTGGGGCGGAGCTTTCTGCACGTCATTCTGGGTGGACCGGGAAGAAGAGCTGATCGGCGTGCTGATGACGCAGGTTCGGCCGTACACGCATCTCAACATCCGACAGGATTTCCAGGTCCTTACCTACCAGGCCATTGTCGACTGAGCCCGTCCCGTTCCGGCCTTCAAAGCGCCTCCGAAGCGGTCGGCCGCCATGGGCCAGGCGCGGCGCCTTCCGTCAAGGCTCTAGCATTCGGCGTCGGGACGGTCGCGCTCCCGTCGGAACTCCTCGCGCAGTTGCTCGACCAGCTCCGGCAGAAACGTCATGACGTAATCCACGTCGGCGGGCGTGTTGGCGCGGCCCAGGGAAATCCTCACCGATCCCAGGGCGTCGTCCTCGGCCAACCCCATCCCCAGAAGGACGTGGCTATGAGACGTTCCGACGGAGGTGCAGGCCGACCCGGCCGAGATCGCCACGCCGCGGGCGTTCAGCTCCGTCACCAGCCGCTGACCGGATAGGCCGCCGAAACGGATATTGAGCGTCCCCGGCAGACGGTCCTCAAGGGAGCCGTTCATGAGCACATCGGGGACGCGCGTCTGAAGCGCCGCCCATAAGCTCCGGCGGAGCTGCGCCAGCCGCGGGCCTTCCTCGGCCATCCGTTGCTGGGCCAGGCGCGCCGCCGCCCCGAACCCCACCCCCCCGGCGACGTTTTCGGTTCCAGCGCGGAAGCCCCGTTCGTGCGAACCGCCCACGATGAGCCCCCGGAACTTGAGCCCCGGCCGGACGTAGAGCGCCCCCACCCCCTTGGGTCCGTAGAGCTTGTGCGCCGAGGCCGAGAGCAGGTCCACGCCGAGGGCCTGAACGTCGATCGGGATGCGCCCGACGGCTTGGACGGCGTCGGTATGGAACAGGACGCCCCGCTCGCGACACAGTTGGGCGATCTCGGCGATCGGTTGGATGACCCCTGTCTCGTTGTTGGCGAACATGATCGAGACGAGGTAAGTCTGCGGCCGGATGGCCTCGGCGACGGCCGCCGGATCGATTCGGCACTGGTCGTCGACCCGGACAAACGTGACTTCGTAGCCCTCTTCTTCGAGGACGTGGGCCGACTCGAGGATGGCCTTGTGCTCGACGGCGGTCGTGATCAGATGACGCTTGTCCGGAAAAAGCCGCGCCACGCACCGGAGGGCCAGATTGTCGGCTTCGGAACCGCAACCGGTGAAGATCACGTCCTCGGGGTCCGGGGCGTTGATCAGACGGGCGACCTGCATCCGCGCCTTCTCGATCCCGTAGCGCGCCTGGATGCCGAACTCGTGTATGCTCGATGCGTTGCCATAATTCCAGGTCAGGTAGGGCAACATGGCGTCCAAAGCTTCCGGCGCCAGCGGGGTCGTGGCGTTGTGATCCATATAGACGCCGAGGTTCGGATGGCGCGCCAAGGCCTCGACCTTGTGTTCAATATGTTGAACGTCGCGTTGACCGAGGGCCGCCTTCTGCATGGGTTTAACTTTGCTCCTTCCTTCGCACCCTTCCGGGTCTTTCTGCTATAGACAATTGATGCTAGGTCGTTTACGCGCCTCAACCGCTCATCATCCGCCCTTTTGAGGGGGGCAGTCACCCTAAGCGAAGCCGTTCAATTTGTCAAACTCTTCTTCGTGGTCGTTGGCTTTCTGGCTTTGGGGCTGGCCCCCCGCAAGCGGGAAAAAGGGGTGTCCGTCGTGCCGCCAGGCGAGAGGGGGCGATTGCAGCCGTCCGGCCGCGCAGAATCGTGAAACCCCCATCGCTGTCAGTCGCCGGCGGACGGGGGCCGGGCAGGCTTCAACGCCTGGGGCGATCGCGACCGCCTGGAGCCGTTGGTCGAAAGGCCTGAGGGCTTCGACAAGCTGCTCCCACCCGGCCACGGGCCGGATGAAAAGCGTCTGAAAGGCGGGCGTCGGGGTGAGATCGGCCTCCGCCTCGTCGATAAGGAGCGTCCAGCCGGGGATCGCATCGCTGTGGATGGCCGATCGTTTTCTGGCGGGGTCCATTTTGTAGATGTCGCGGAGACCGTGAACGGCGGCGGCAATCCCCGCCGGAATGCGCCGCGCGAAGCCATGGGCCGCGGCCCGGCGGCTCAAGGCCTCGGCGAGAGATCGGATGGCGGCATCCTTCCGGTCACGGGGCCGATCGCCGATCAGGTAAAGGGCCGCCGGGGAAAGACAACCGCGTTGATCGTAGGCGACGACGTCCTCGGCCGTCGCCGCCGCCCATGCCGATAGATTTGTCCGTCCGGAGAGGCGGCGCAGGTCCAGCACGGCCAGGCTCAGCCGAGGGCCGTAGATGAACCGGGCCGTCTTCGGGGCAAGATGGACGCTCAAGGCGGCGGCGCTTTCTTCGGTTCCGAACAGGACGAAGGCGTCGGCCAGGCCGAGCGCCCGGCGCGTGAGCTCGGCGTCCTCGCGTGCCCACGAGGCGCAGAGCCACCTCCGGGGCCGTCGATCCCCCCCTCCGGCCAGGGCAAGCTCGCGCATACGGGTGAGGAGTCTCGGCGTCAGCGCATCACCTCGCGCGGGCCTCACCAGCACGGCTCCGGCCACCATGGCCGCCGCGACCGCCGCTTGAACGTTGGGCTGAGGAATGACGCCACCGGCGAAGACGACAACGAGGCGAGGGAAAGCCCGCCTCGAAGCCGTCGGCGCAACTTCTTCCTCCCAGATTGCCATCAACGCCTCGGCCTTGAGGGGTTCGAGGGCGCCCCGAAGCGCGCGCGCGGCTTCCGTCGGACTGAAGCCGCTCGCCTCGGCGACGTCCGGAATGAGTTCGGCTTCAGCCTGGAGCAATTCTCCCGCGGCCCGTTCGGCCAGCCGGGCGACGAACCGCGCATTCGCGCGGGAGCCCGTCGGGAGGGTTTTCGACGGAAGACCGTTGAGAAAGGCGCGCAGGCCCGCCGAGCCCGCGACAAGCCGGGGGATGACCGGCGGGGGTCCCATTCCCAGTCGGGGCGGGCGTCCTGACTTAACGCGACTCATAGCCCAGGGAACATCCGCGGAGCTCGGCTTCTTCGGGACGACCGAGCAACTCAAAGTCCGGTCCCCTCCGCCGGGCCAGATCGGTCGTCTGAAGAAACGCGCAGGAATCCAGATTGGCGAGGTCCACGTGCCGCAGGAGGCCTATCTCGCCGTCGGGGACTTCCTCCAGCCTGATGGGGTTGACGACGGTCGTGGCGACCCAGGGAGGGGGACATTTGAGTCGGGCGTGGGCGGGGTCCAACCCCGGCTCCGAGATCATGCGATCGTAGAACTGGCTCGACATTTCCGTCATCCCGTACTCGTTGACGATCGACGACGGCGGCAATCCCAACGCTTTCTCCGTCTCGCCATAGAGCGCCTCCGGCGAGAGGCGACGCAACCGTCCCTTATAGCCCCCCGTCTCCATGAGCCGACTGTTGGGCGGAAGCCTGAGGCGCCCGCCTGCGGCGGCGAGCCGGTCCAGAAGCTCCAGAAGGGCGAAGGCCGTCGTCAGGATAAGGACCGGCTGGCCCTCGGCCACGGATTCCTCGATCGCCGCCTTCAGCGATGCCGCATCCGGCCCTTCCGGCCGGTAAAAGTAGGCTACGCCTCCCCCGACGCCGAATCGACGCCCCGTCGCCTCGATCATATGGATCAGTGACGAGGTGGGCCGCTCTTCCGGCGAGGCGGTCAAGGCGAGGAACCGAAATCGTCCGCCGGCGACCACGTGGCGCTCAAACCAGGGGAGCGCCGCCGTCTCGTAGAGACGCGTATCGAACAGGTAATGCCGCCCGGGGCGGCCGCGCGTCGTCCCGCTGGTTTCAAAGACGACCTCCTCGGAGCGCCGCCGTCGGCCGGCGAGGCGGTAATACTTGAAGGCCTCGGTGGGGACGCAGGGAATCAGTCGCCAGTGATCCACCTGGCGGGGGTCTCCGATGCCGCGCGAACGGCAGAGGCGGCCGAAGGGGGCCACGTGGGTGAATTGGTAGGTGAAAACGTCCAGGGCGAGCCGGTTGAAGGCCGTCTCGGACGGGGGCTGCCGAAGCCCTTGGACGATCGTCTCGCGGATCCGCTGGGCGAGTTCTCTCCGTCCGGTGGGTGCGGCCGAAAGAGTCTTTGTCGATGATGCCAGCATCAAGGGGTGAGTATCGCCGCCGTTTCCCCACCACAACTACTCCAATGGGCGGTCCGTGCGGAAGACTGAACCCCGCCGATGGCCGGGATGTCGTTCGAGGGATTGCCCCGCGGGGGATAAAGGTCTAAGGTGAGGGGGCATCTTGGTCGTTGCCGAGGAGGCGGTCTCATGCGTCTGCCGGGCGTTCAGGATAATGAGGGGGGGCCGCTGGTCCGGTTCGCCTATTGGATGACGCGGCGGCGGTTGCGGCGGGTCCCCGGGCCCATCCGATTACACGCCTACCATCCGCGGCTGCTCCGGGCGATGGCGGCCATGGAGTTGGGACAAGAAGCCGCCCATGGCGTGCCCGCGGCGCTCAAGACGCTGGCGCAGGTCAAGGTGGCCATGCTCGTCGGCTGCCCCTTTTGAATTGATATCGGTTCTGCCGTGGGCAGAAGGCAAGGGTTGACGACCGAAAAGCTGGCGGCGCTGGCGGACTTCGAGGCGTCGGCGGCGCTTACGGACCTGGAGAAACTGATTCTCCGCTACGCCGAGGCGATGACGGGATCGCCGGTCGTCGTCCCGGACGACTTATTCGACGCCCTGCGCCACCACTTCGCCGAGGCCCAGTTGGTCGAGCTTACCTCGGCTATCGCCTGGGAACAATATCGCGCGCGCTTCGATCACGCCTTCGGGGCTGAAGCCGAGGGATACTCCGAGGGGGCGTTCTGCCCCCTGCCGCAGGCGGTCGCCTCTTAAGCCGCGCTCGCGGGGTCCGCCACGGCGGACGGCAACACCGTGAGCGATTCGTCTCTTGCTTTCGATTCTCGTCGTCAACGTCGGCTCGACCTCGCTCAAATTCAAGCTCCTGGCTTTTGAACCGGCCGAACTCGCTCGGCCGAACGGCGTCCCGGCTGAAGGGCGGATCGAGGGGATCGGCCGGCCCGTCTCCCGAATCCGGATTAAGGTCGGCGCGGACGTCCGGGAGGAGGAACGGGGCGTCGCCGATTACGCGGCGGCCCTGGATCACGTCCTGCGGGCGCTTGATCTGTCGGGCGGGAGCCCCGGCGGCGGCGTGGCATCACGTCGGCTCTCGGCGGTCTGCTTCAAACCCGTTCACGCCTGTCCGTTGCCGGTGGGGGTGGTCGAGATGGACGAGGCGACGCTGGCGGCGATGGAAGCCATGAATTCGGTGGCTCCGGCGCACAATCCACCGGTCATCGCCGCCGTTCGGGCCTTCCGAGCGTTGCTGCCCGCCACACCGCTCCTGGGGCTGTTCGAGCCGGATTTTCACCGGACGCTGCCGCCGGAAGCCTGGCTGGAAAGCGTGCCGCTCGCCTGGGTCGAGGCCTACGGGGTTCGGAAATACGGGTTCCATGGCGCCTCGCACCGTTACATTGCCGAGCGGGCCCCGGACGTTCTGGGCGTTCCCGCCGAGGGGCTCAAATTGATCTCCTGCCATCTGGGGGGCTCCAGTTCGGTCGCCGCCGTTCTGGGCGGGCGCAGTCGGGATACGTCCATGTCGTTTTCGCCTCAGTCCGGTTTGCCCCAGGGGGCGCGTTGTGGGCAGATCGATCCGTTTATTGCGCTCTATCTCATTCAAGCGCGCGGTCTGAGCGTCGAGGAAGTCGCCGGGACCCTCGCGCGGCGGTCCGGTTTGCTCGGTCTTTCGGGCGTTTCGGCGGAATTTCGGGAGATTGAGGCCGCGGCGATGCGGGGCGAACCCGATGCCGAGCGCGCCATCTCGGTCTTCGTCTATCAGGTTCAGGGTGAGATTGCGCGGATGACCGTGCCGCTTCAGGGGCTGGAGGCGCTAGTCTTCACCGGCGGGATCGGAGAGCAGAGCCCGGGTTTTCGCCGGCGTGTGTGCGACGGATTGGCTCACCTCGGCGTCCGTCTGGACGCCGGTCGCAATCAGGCCGCCGTGGGTTGCGAGGCCGAAATCAGCCGATTCGGCTCGGCCGTGCGGGTGCTGACCCTCCCGACGGACGAGGAACTGATCCTTGGCCGGGAAGCCGCCGGGTGGTTGATGCGTCAGCCGCCGGGCGCGGCCCGTCACGGTTGAACTCATCCGCCCGGTGTGAGGTAGAAAACCCGCCCGGCGGGGGGTGAGAGCGCCGGGCGGGCGAGAGGCGAGGCGCAGGGCGATCACTTGCGCGATCGGATTCCTCGCCCCTCTATTAAGCGGTTCGGCCCGGCCGGGTCCGCGAATAGACCGCAAGCGGCCTTTTTTATCGGGGGCGCTCCGAGGCGCCGCCGTTCGGACCCGGGTTAGAATTTGATGAGGGGGGCCGAACGCGTTCTTCCAGGCGCAAGGCGTCGCAACTTCCCTTGACGGCCGTGGGGGGGGAGCCCTTCAAATTCCAGCGGCCCCTTTCTATGTTGAAAGGGGAGGTTCGTCGAGCGGAGGGCTCGCCCGCCACATGATCCGCCGCCTGACCATCCAGACGCGCGGTCAGGGACTGCATGAATTCACCGAGGCCCTTCAGGCGATCGTGGAGGCAGCGGGCCTGGCCGAGGGGCTCTGCACGATCCTGCTGCAACACACCTCGGCCAGCCTGCTGATCCAGGAGAATGCCGATCCGTCGGCTCGTCGCGATCTGGAGGCGTGGCTGAGCCGTCTGGTTCCGGAGGGGGATCCGCTCTTCACGCACACGCTGGAAGGCCTCGACGATATGCCCTCCCACGTGAAGGCCGCCTTAACGGCGACGACCCTGTCGATTCCCGTCGCCGACGGGCGGCTGGCTCTCGGCCCTTGGCAGGGGGTCTACGTCTGGGAGCACCGTCGCCGGGGTTCGGCCCGTCAGTGCGTCGTCCATCTCGGGCCCTGAAGCCTCAATCGAGGCCGCTGCGGGCGGGGCCGGCTTTCTGCCGGTCCAGATGGCCGAGAGCCTGGAAGACGACGGCGGTGACGGCCGTAGCGAGGTTGAGGCAACGGACGCGGGGGTTAGCCATGGGGATATACAGAGTGTGATCAGGGTTGGGCCGGAGCCACTGGCCGGGGAGGCCCTCGGTCTCATTGCCGAAGAGCAGCCAGTCGCCGGGTTCGTAGTCCACCCGGTCGAATGGACGTTGGCCCTGCGTGGAGACCAGGAATAAGCGCTCGGGGTCGCCGACGGCCTCGAAGAAGGCCTGGGCGTCGGCATGGACGGTCGGGCGAAGGACCTCCCAATACCCGACGCAGGCCCGCCGCAAGGCCGCCGCCCCCAGGCGGAATCCCAAGGGGCGGATCAGATGCAGCTCGGCGTTCAGGGCCAGGCAGAGTCGCCCGATCTGTCCCACGTTCTGCGGAATGCGCGGGGCGTAAAGGACCACGCGCAGAGGGGGACGCGTCCGGGGGGGCATGAAACGGATTGTTTTCGGCGCGCTTGAACTGGTCCAGCCTAAAGTATAGAGTCGGAGGCCAGCGAGCCGCCTCGCGCGCATTTCGCGTGTTGACGGGCATCTCATGGCCGGACCGGTCGAGGGGTACGGAGCTGCCGCCGCAGGGAGCGCCTGAGCCGCCGAGAGAAAGGCCGCCGAGCCGGCGGGACGCGCGCAACCCCTCGGGGCGCGAGGCGCGCGACGATGGAAGAGAACTTTTATCAGATACTTCAGATCCCGCGGGACGCCGACGAGCGGATGATCAAGCGGGCCTATCATCGTTTGGCCCGCGAACTTCACCCGGATAAAGCCGAATCGGCCGAACAGGCTCGCGAGTTCGAACAGCGGTTTGCGCGCGTCTCGACGGCCTATAACGTCCTGAAGGACGCCGATCAGCGCAAGGAATACGATCGCAAGACGTTCGGCCCCGACGGCTCCGCCAAGCCCGCCCCCGGGCCGGGGCCGACGCCCACCGGCGCCATCATCGCCGCCGCTCGAGCCGCCCCGGCCGCCGACAAGGCCAAGAAGACGGTCGGCCTCACCCCTCAGCGGCAGGCGATCGCCCAGAAGGCCTACCTCAAGGGGATTCAGCTGGTGAAGGAGAAGGATTTCGCCAAAGCGGCGGAGTTTTTCGAAGCTGCGATCGCCAACAATGACACCGAGCCGTCTTACCACGCTCAGTTGGGCCATGCGCTGATCAGGGCCAAGCGTTCGGCGACGCGCGCGATCGAGGCCGCCGAAAGAGCGATCGAACTGGACAAGTATAACCTGGATTTCAAGTTCAACCTGGCCGAGATTTATCAGACGATCGGCAGCACGAGCAACGCCCTCAAGGTGCTGGAAGAAATCCTCCGGTGGGACGAAAACAACGAAGTCGCCAAGCAGATGCTGCGGGAGCTGACGGGCAAGAAGGGGGGATTCCTTCAAAACCTGCGTCAGAAGTTTTCCAAGTGATGGCTTGCGGGGCGGCGTCGCGGCCGGGGCGGCGGGGCCTCGGGCCCTCAGCCGCCGTTCTTCACCCCGCCGAGGCCGGCGGCGGATGAAATTCTTCATCCGGTTCTTGGCCTCGGGCGGCTTTGCCGGGCATCTGCCGGCGATCCCGGGGACGTGGGGTACGCTTGTGGCCGTCGCGCTCTATTGGCCGCTGGCCCGATGGAGCGGCGAGATGGCGTCCGTGGGACGGGCCGCGGTCTATGGCGGCGCGACGTTCGTTCTGATCGGGGTCGCCGTCGTCGTCTCCGACCTGGCCGAGCGAAGAGTCTATGGGCGCAAGGACCCGGGGGCGATCGTCATCGACGAGATCGCCGGTTTCCTGGTGACGATGGCCGGGCTGCCCGTCCGATGGGGCTGGGTCGGCGCGGGTTTTGTCCTCTTCCGTGCGTTCGATGTGATCAAGCCATGGCCGATTCGTCGGCTCCAGGCGCTGCCCGGCGGCGTCGGCGTCGTCGCCGATGATTTGCTGGCGGGCCTTTACGCCTGCGGCTTGCTCCATCTGGGGCGCTGGGCGCTCTCGGCGGCGGGCTGAGCCCGAGGCGGCCGTTCACCCTCGACGGGCGGCCATCGCCTCGGCCAGCGAAAAAAGCGTCCGCACCATGATGCCGGTGGCCCCGGGGCGGAAGTATCTCCACTTTTTTTCCTGCAGGAAGGTTCCGGCGATGTCGAGATGGGCCCAACTGACCCCCTTGGGGAGGAATTCCCGGAGGAAAAGGGCGGCTTGAATGGCGCCGCCGTTGGGCGTCGAGCCGATGTTGTTCAGATCGGCGATCGGCGTCTTCATCAGCTCGATGTATTCGTCGATCAGCGGCATTTTCCAACAAGGCTCCCCGCATTGATCGGCCAGCCGGATCACGCGGTCGACGAAGCCGTCGTTGCCGAAGGCCCCGGTGACGGCCGAACCGAGCGCCCGGACGATCGAACCCGTCAGCGTGGCCACGTCGACGAGGTGCGTGACCTTTTGCTCGCCGGCGCGCCAGAGGCCGTCGGTCAGGATCAGCCGGCCTTCGGCGTCCGTGTTGTCGACGTGGATAGTTTTCCCGTTGCGGGCGCGGATGACGTCGCCCGGGACGATCGATTCGCGGTCGACGTAGTTCTGCGCCGTGACGATGATGCCGCTCACGCGCAGGCGCGGATGCATCGTCCCGATCAGGTCCATCGTGTAAAGCACCGCCGCCGCGCCGGCCATGTCTCCCTTCATTTGCCACATATTGGCCGCGGGCTTGATCGAGACCCCTCCGGTGTCGAACGTGATCCCTTTGCCGAGCAGCCCGAGATGAACCCCCGACCGCGCGTTTGCCGGCCGATGCTCCAGCACGATCATCCTCGGCGGGACTTTCCCGCCGCGGCCCACGGCCAGCAAGCCTTCGTAGCCCTCCTTGCGTAGCCGCGCCGCGTCGAGGACGTCGATGCTCAAGCCTCGGGCTTTGGCCACGGCGCGGGCCCGCGCCTCGATCTCGGCCGGCGTGGCGACCGATCCCGGTTCATTGACGAGGTCCCGGGCGCGTCCGACCGCTTCGCAGACTAACAGGCGGCGCTCGACGGCGGCGCGCGCCGCGAGCCGACTGGCGGGGCCGGCGACAAAGATGATCTTCGGATCGGGGGCCGATTCCTTCGCCTCCCGGTACTTCTCGAATCGGTAGGCGTGCAGGGCAAGGCCTTCGGCGACCTCCGGGGCCGCCTTGGCGCCGCCAAGGGCGTCGAGCCCGAAAATCAGCGTATCGCTCCTGCGATCCCGCGCCAGCGCCAAGGCCTCCGCCGCCAGGACCTTGACCTTCTCCCCCGGGGGATCGTGTTTGGCGGCCGCCCCCGGCAGCCAGACCAGCGGCGGATCGGAGGCGCTCAGATAGGGAGAGGTCAAGGGGCCCGCCGCCCGGCGACGCTCGAGGTCCGCCCAACCGGGTCGGGCACGCAACCATCGAGCGCTCGCCAGCGGCGATCCCGCCTCAAGATCGATCCAGGCCCAGAGCTGGCGCGGGGCCGGTTGGGGCGCTTGAGCGGTGACCTCGATCTTGAGCATGGGAGGCGTCCTTTCGCTTGAGATTCAGCGGTCCGTGCTCGGTTCAAAGCCGGACCGGATTCTGGCTTTCCCCCGGGGCTTCGACAACGGAGAAATCGTCCTCGCGCCCCCCGGCCGAGGCGCAAAGAAGATGCCGCCGGCGGGCCCCCGGTGTTATGGTGGACGACTTTCAATTGCCCAAGGGACCGGGTCACCGCGCCGCCCCCTGGACGAGTTCCCGCTGATGCCTTCTCCCGTTGCGCGCCGCTGGCTGACCGAGGGGGGGCTTTGGCGTCACATTGGTCTCCGGTCGGCCACGGCCATCGTCGTCGCCAACATCATCGGTTCGGGCATCTTCACGACGACCGGATTCCAGGCCGCCGCTCTCGGGCATCCCGGCTGGATTTTCGCCCTCTGGATCCTCGGCGGGCTTCTGGCTTTCTGCGGGGCGCTTTGTTACGGGGAGCTGGGGGCGGCGATGCCGGAGGCGGGGGGCGAATACGTCTATCTCCGCGAGACTTACGGCCCCCTCTTCGGTTTCATGAGCGCCTTCGTCTCGCTCATTGCCGGCTTTTCGGCCCCTATCGCGGCGGCCGCCAAGGGGTTCGCGTATTATCTGAAGCACTTCGCACCGGGCCTGAGCGACTCCCCTCAGCTTCTTGGCCTTCCCGGCGTGGACTGGGTGGCTCTGGCCGTGGTCTGGGCCCTCGTCTTGGTTCATCTGAGCGGGGCTCGCGGCGGCGTCGTCTTCAATGATCTGGCCACGCTATTCAAGGTGGGGGGAATCGTGGCCATCCTGGTGGGGGCGGTCGTCGCGGGGCGCGGGCGCCTGGCCAACCTCGCCCACGTCGCGCCGAGCCACGCCGAACTCGAGAGGGTGGACCTGTTGGCGGCCTTCGGCACGTCGCTCATTTTTGTCATGTTCTGTTATTCGGGCTGGAACGCTTCAGCCTATGTGGCCGCCGAGATGAAGTCGCCTCAACGCGACCTCCCGCGGTCCCTCCTGCTCGGCACCGGCGTCGTCCTGGCGCTTTATCTGAGCCTCAACGCCGTCTACTTCTATGGCGCCGACGTTGAGGCCTTGGCGGGCCAGCCCGAGGTGGGGCTCATCGCCTCGCGGGCGCTCTTCGGCCGGGCGGGCGTCTCCCTGGTGACGGCCGTGATTCTGGTCTCGCTTCTGGCCTCGGCCTCGGCCATGACGATCGCCGGCCCCCGCGTATATTACGCCATGGGACGGGATTGCCCGCCGCTCGGCTTTCTGGCCACGGCCGGAGCGGCGACGGGGGCTCCGGCCGCCGCGCTGCTCCTGCAAGGGGTCGTCACGTCGGCGCTCGTCGTCTCCGGTCGTCTTGATCAGATTCAGCAGTACACGGGTTTCACGCTGACGCTCTTCGGGAGCCTGGCGGTCCTGAGCGTCATCGTCCTGAGATTCCGCCGGCCGGAGCTGCCGCGACCGTTCCGCGCCTGGGGCTACCCGGCGACGCCGCTCGTCTTCCTGGGGGTCGCTTCGTGGATGATGTTCTGGGCGTATCGCGGCCGGCCGGTGGAGTCCCGCCTGGCGCTGTTGACCGTGGCGGCCGGCGGCGCGGCCTTTTACGCGAGCCGCTGGATCTGGAGCGGCCGGGCCCGGACCTAACGCGGCGCGCGGATGTAGAGATAGGCGTCGCCCTCGCCGGTCCGGCTGGGCGAGAGGTTCGGCCGCACGCGCTCGACGGTGATTTCGTAGCCCTCGAAAAACGTCGTGTCGTGCTCGCGCAGGACGATCGTCTGCGAGCCGCGCGCGGCCGAGATGACATTGAGCTCGATGTAGGGAATGTCGGCTCCGGGGCTGACGCGCACCAACCGGAGGCGAAGGTCCCCGATGATCATCGTGTCGCCCCGGCTCAGGCGCTTGCTCGCCCAGGTCTGGCTGGCCGGCGTAGGTCGGGCGGGCGCCGGCGCAGCCCCGGGTCGGGGCGCGGTGGGCCGCGGCGTGAGGTGGGCGCTGGGCGGCGGCGGCGTCGGCCGGGGCGTGAGCCGCCAATGGCGCACGTCGATCGCCCCTTCGACGCGGGCCTGCTCCTCGGCCGGGAGCGCCGTCAGGAAATCGATCCCCGTGGCCGCCTGGACCTTGTCCACGGTTGTCCGCCAGCCGGAAAAATCGCCGGCGTCGGGCTGGTGAGGGATCAGACAGCCGAGCGCCGAGGGTTTCCCCTCTTCGTCTTCTCGGATGATGACCGCCCAGAACTGATCCGGGACGGCCACGCCGGAGCCGATCCGCTCGGGTTCCTTGTCGGGCTCGAAGGCGGGTCCGACGTAAACCCACAGTTGCTTATGAATCTCGACCCAATCCCGGATCTGAGCCTCCAGGGTGGACCAGGAGCGCTGGTAAAACGAGAGGCGTTGAGGCGCCGCGTTGGAGAGATAATGGGCTTCGGAAAAGGCCTGGAAGGAGCGCCGCATCGAGGCCGGCGTCGCCAGCGGCGTCAGCGCGTAATAGCTGCCTTGGTAATCCGCCGGCGTAGCCCCCGCCGGGCCGAGTTCCGGGTCGGCGATGAACCCATGCGCGCGTTGGACGGAGCCGCGCACGCTCCGGCCGTCGAGCCGGTAGGCTACCCAAAGGGGAATCTTGCGCCGAGGGTCGTGGAGAAGGACGTAGCCCTCGCGGACAACCAGCGAACAATCCTCGCAGGCCACTTCCGGCTGGCCGTGCTTAAGATGCTCGGTCAGCCGAGCCTGGCGGACCGGGTCCTCGTCGCCCTCCTGGCCTGAGGCCGGGCGCGCGTGAGCCGCGCATAAGACGACCCCGACGAGGCCGAAGAGGCCGGCCGCCCGCCCGCGCGCCCATCCGCGTCGAAGCCGTCGGGGCTCAGGTGAACCGTTCATGATCCCGCGCCGGCTCGGGCGGTTCCCCGGCCTTCCGTTCGCTCCGCCGCTCCACGCGCGAACGGGACTTTTCGAGCCGCTTGAGCAGCTTCCGGCCCGCCCAGGAGTATCCGCGCTTGTGTTTGTTGCGGGCGAAGCGCTCCAGGATGGCGATCTCTTCCCTCCAGGCCTCGCGCCGCCGATAGAGCCAGGCCAATCGATCGTAATACCAGGGCTCGACGCCCCAGCCGTGCTGGCGGGCCTCGGCTTCCATCGCCGCCGTGGCCTTGAGGAGCAGAGCTTCGGCCTGAGTCCAGGCGTGCGCCCGGAGGAGAGCCTTGATGTCCTCGGCGACCACAGTGTGATGCTTGTGATGAAGCGCCTCATCCAGCTCTTCTTGGCTGAGCAGGGGCGCCGCTCCGCCGGTCGGTTCTCCAAAAAGGATCGAACGAATCCAGCCGATCATGCCCAAGGCAACCCACCCTGAGTTTAGCAAAGCTCAGCCCCGCTCGCACGGTTTCCCGCCGCGCCGAACCGGGCGCGCGGTCAGGCGGGGGCGCCGGACGGATCAGGATTCCTGAAGGACTTGATCAATGAGTTGGCGGAGGCGGGGGATGACCTGGTCAAAGGGGACAAGAGAATCCACCAGTCTCCCCCGCACGTAGAGCCGGGCCGTTTTGCCGGCGGCGACGACCCCCAGATCGGCCTCGGCGGCTTCGCCGGGGCCATTGACGTAACAGCCCATGATCGAGACCTTAAGCGGACGGGCCAGATGCTGGTTCAGGACTTCGATCTCGCGCGCGATCGCCACGGTGTCAAAACCGGCGTCCTCGCGCCCGCAGGTCGGGCAGGAGACGACCTCGACACCATAGCGCCGCAGGCCGAGCGCCTGAAGGATGCTGAAGCCGACCTTGACCTCGGCGATTTTCTCCTCGGTTCGCCGGGCCGCTATCGAAACGCGCACCGTGTCGCCGATGCCCTCCATCAGAAGCGAGCCGACGCCGATCGAAGACTTGACGGTACTGTTGAACTCCGTCCCCGCCTCGGTCACGCCGAGATGCAACGGATAATCGCACGAGACCGCCAGGAGCCGGTAGGCCCGCGTCATGAGGGCCACGTTGCTGGATTTGACCGAGAGGATCGTGCGCGTGAACCCCCGGGCTTCCAGAAGCTCGATGTTGCGTAGGGCCGAATCCAGAAGCGCCTCGGCCGGGTAGCCTTCCTCCGGCGGGATGAGGAGGCCCTCCAGCAGCCTCGCCCCGTACTTGAGGGCGATGTCCCTTTCCAGCGATCCCTGGTTGACGCCGACGCGGATCGGCAGATCGAACTCGTTCGCCCGCGCGATCACCGCCCGCACCTGCTCCTCGCCGCCGATGTTGCCCGGATTGATCCGGATCTTATCGACGTACGGAGCCGCCTCAAGCGCCATCCGAGGGTTGAAGTGAATGTCGGCCACGAGTGGGACCGGGCAGCGGCGCCGAATCTCCGGCAGCGCGCGCGCCGCCCGCGGCGTGTCCACCGTCACCCGCATGATCTCCACCCCGGCCTCGACCAGCGCCCCGATCTGGGCGACGGTCGCCTCCACGTCGGCCGTATCCGTCGCCGTCATGGATTGAACGCGGATCGGATGGTTCCCGCCGATGACGAGATTCCCCAGCCGGACCTCGCGCGTTTTCCGCCTCGGAGCCAGCAAAGTCGATCGTGGAGAACCGTCCACGGGGGCCGGGGTATTCATCGCCATACCCGTCCTTCGCGCAGGTGACCGTCGTGCCAACCGGGGCGCGGCGGCCTCCCCGCTTGCCGGGGACCATGGTATCATAAACCCCTGTCTTTCATCTCTCGGCGTCTCCGCGGGGCCTTGTCTTCAGATCCTGCCCTCCGCCCGGGGGCGATTCGAGGCCGCTGCGTGCGTTCACCTGCTCCGCCGCGGCGGGGGGCACTATACTGAGCTTGGGAGGGGCCGGGCTCGGGCGATGTCGATGTTCCCCTTAAGGCGTCTTCTGGATCCGCGCTCCGGATGGTTGCTCCTGGCCCTCGGTTGGGCTGCCGGGACGGTAAGCCGCGCCGGCGCTCAGCCGGGCTCAGTGCAGGCCGCCCTTCTGGACATGCAGTCGCTGGAGACGGGTCTGACGGCGGTGGCGCTCGACACCGGGTATTTTGTCGCCCTGGAGAATCTGGACGATTCGGCCGAGGCCGACGTGACGCTCCCTCATGATGACATCAACCAAGGAGGCGGGGCATGGGTGATCCGTCCCGAACGGGGGCGCTTCGAAGAAGTTCGGGTCGTCTTTCGCCCCGCGCCGTTCGGCGTCGGCGGCCCCGGCCTTTGGCCCTCCGGGGGCTACGTCGTGTTTCAGCGAGGGATTCAGACTGGCCCGACCCCGTACGACGTGGGCTCGCCGCTCGACCCGTGGGGGACGCCGTATTTCTTCTTCAGCCCGCTGGGGCTTATCCGGGGGGACTCCGGCGCGCTGACGCAAGAGTTCTATGGCGACGCCTTTGATCGCTACGCGCTGGTGAGTTTCGGGCAGAACCGCGTCTTCGGCGGCGGGGACGATCTCGTGCGCCTGATGGGCGTGGGGGTCACGCGTCTGGCGATTTCTTCGATTGTCGGACCGTCCGTCGTCGTGCGGAACTCGCCCGCGGGGTCCGACTTCGCCGCCCCCCACCGCGCCGAGATCACGCTCCGCGGCTATCGCCTCGGGGCGGAGCAGGGGGATTCGAAGGTCTTTCACGACTCCGTCGAGCTGAGCGCGGTCTTAGCGTGGTCGAGCACGGCCGTGACGCTCCGTCTGCCCGACGGGCACTTCGGCGCAGGGGCGCTGACCGTCCGCGTCGCCGGCGAAACCAGCAACGCGCTCCAGCTCCTGGTGCTCCCCAACGCCGTGCGGCGTTCCGATCTCTACCGCTGACGCCCTCGCGTCCCGCCGTCCGGCCGCTCCTCGGGCCGGTTCGTCCCTTGCGTCGGCGGGCCGTGTCTCCTATAGTCGTTGTTTGCGCTCGGGCGGGGGGCGCGTCCGGGGGGGGCGTAACTCCACGGCAAGCCGCGTGGGATTTTCGACGGCGGGCCGATGGCGCGAGGTCACTGATGGCGACGGCGAAGGCCAAGCTCCGGCGCGAGGACCTGGCCAAGGATGAAGTGGCCGAGACGGTCGAGGAGCTGCTGCTCGCGTTTCGGCGGCATCGGCTCAAGATCGTGGCCGGCGTGGCCGGGGCGTTTCTGTTGGTCTCGCTCTACGGGCTTTTTTCGGCCCGACGGGCGAGCATTCTGCGAGAGACCAACCGTGTCCTCAATCAGGCGACGATCGTCATCGGCGAATTGCCCAACATCGAGGACGAGACGACGCGCGAGAACAACTTGAGGGGGGCCATTGCCGAACTCGAGCGGCTGGCCGAACGTTACGCCGGGACCCCCGCCAGCCGCCTGGCCCTCTATCTCCAGGGCAATTGCTACTACTATATGGACGATCTGGAGCGGGCGCGCGAGGCCTTCGAGCGCTACATCGAGGAAGCTCGAACGCCCGAGGAGCGGGCTCGGGGGGAACTCGCCGTGGGCTATACGTTGGAGAATCAGTTCTTTCTTCACGACGAACCGGTGACCCGGCTGGAGGATGCCCGCGTCCGCTACGTTCGCGCCGAACAGGCCGCTCCGCCCGGAAGCTATCCCTTCTACCAGGCGCTCTTGAACCAGGCTCGCGTGCTCGAATTGACCTATCGGGACGCCGAGGCCCTGGCGCTTTATCGCCGTGTGCTCGAAGAGCGCCCCCCCGCGCGCGCAGTCCGCGGCGGCGGGGGTGAGGGCGCGTCGGCGCGGCGTGAAGGGATCGAGGGCTTCGTCGAGCAGCAGTTGGACGATCTGCTCCGCCCGCTGAGTTTCTACGCGACGGCCAAGCTCCTGGCCGACAGGTTGGAAGCCACCAGCAAGGTCATCCGGCCGCAAGAGCCGGCCCAGCCCTGATGTTCACGGGGATAATCGAGCAGGTCGGCAGGGTCCGCGCGCGCCAGACGGCCCCGGGCGGCTGTCGGCTTGAGATCGTGCCGGCCCCTCCGTTTGAGGGTCTGCGGATCGGGGAGAGCGTGGCCGTCGACGGGGCGTGCCTCACGGCCGAGGCCGGCTCCTCGCCGGAGCGGCTGAGCTTTTTCTTGTCCGCTGAGACGCTGACGCGGACGACACTGGGGGGCCTGGCCCTCGGGGCCGAAGTCAACCTGGAGCGCGCCCTGGCCGTCGGAGATCGATTCGGAGGCCATTTCGTTCTGGGCCACGTCGATGCCGTCGGCCATCTGATCCATCTCCGGCCGCAAGGCGAGGCCTGGGAGTTGGCCGTGGCGTGCCCAGCGGAAATCGGGCGATTCCTGGCGCCCAAGGGTTCGATCGCCGTTGATGGCATCAGTTTGACGATTGTCGAGGCGAGGCCGACAGCCTTCACCGTGGCCATCGTGCCTCATACGCTCCGGCAGACGACTCTTCAAAGCAAATCTGCCGGGGCGTCGGTTAACCTTGAGGTCGACGTGATCGCCCGCTACGTCCGGCGGTTTCTCGAAGGGGCAGTCGGGGCGGGGGCCGTGGACCTGGAGCTGCTTGAGCGGGCCGGGTTCATTGAAACCGGCGGCTGATCCGACGCCTTGAGGCCGCGATAAGTCCGTATCGGCCGATCCATGGCCAAAGCTCGCCCATCCCCTCCCGAGGTGGATCCGGACCGACAATGGTCCCTCGCCACGATGCTCGGCCATCGTCAGGCGCGCGATTTTCTCTTGCGGGCGGTCGCGGCGGACCGGTTGCCGAGGGCGCTTCTGATCTCCGGTCCCCTCGGCATCGGGAAGCGAACTCTGGGTTGGTCCCTGGTCAAGGAAGTCCTGAGGCAAGGCGAGGACAGCGCCGGGGCGGATCGGGCGACCGGCAAGATCGAGCGGGGGACGCATCCGGATGTTCGACTCTATGACGGATCGGGGACCGTCTCCGGCCAGATCCGGGTCGACGAAATCCGCGAGGCCGAGGACTGGGCCGCGACGCATCCGCTGGAAGGCCCACGCAAGGTGATCCTGATCGCTCCCGCCGAGCGGATGAACCTCTCGGCGGCCAACGCCCTGCTCAAGCTCCTGGAGGAACCCCCGCCCTATGGTCTCCTTCTTCTGATTTCCTCCGAACCCCAACAACTGTTGCCGACCATCCGATCCCGCTGCGCCTCCCTCAGCCTGGAAGCCGTCGCCGCCGAGGAGCTTGAGCCCTGGTTGGTCCGAATGACGTCGGCGGGGTCGGCCGAAGCGGCCCTCGCGGCCCGGCTCGCCGAAGGTCGGCCCGGCCTGGCCCTGACGATCCTTCAGGAAGGCCGCCTGGAGGTTCGGCTACCGATCCTGGAGGAGCTTAAGTTGCTCAAGGCCGAGGGGTTCGCCGTCGTCTTTCGCGTTGCCGAGCGGTTGGCGTCCGTGGGGGACGATCTCCGCTGGAACTTGAGTGCGGCGCTCTTGATTTTGAGGGACGCCCTGGCGTTGCGTCTGGGGTTGCCGGGACTGCTCAACGAAGACCTCCGCGAGGCCTTGGGTCCGCTGGCCGACGGCGCGAGCCCGTCGGGGCTCCTTGAGTCCGCCGAAACGTTGGAGGCGGCCGCCCCGCAAGCCGCTTGGTATTATACGCCGCAGGCGCGGATGCATTTCCTGGAGGCCGTCGTGGCCGGCGTGGGCCGTAGCCTCCGCCAGGGTTAGCTCCTCCAGGCGTTTGCTCCCCAGCCCATTGATCTCGACCGATGGAACTCCCGCCCGAGTTCGCCCGCAGCATCGACCGCCACCTGGAGGGGATGATCCGCATGCAGCGGGAGAAGCTCCTCAAGATGGCGCGCCGGAGTATCCCCACGTTCACCGCCGACGATCTGCTTTCCCCTTACGACTTCCCGCAGCTTGTCAAGGACCCGAGCTTCAATTTTGAGGATGGCCTGCTGGGGGGGCTCATCCAGGCGCAGATCAGTCTCCGTGCGTACTTCGGGGGATCGCCGGACCGAGGCCTCTCGCCCGACGCGGACGCTCAGGCCCCCGGAGCCCCCCCCGCCGCGCTTGACCGTCCTCCAGACCCATGAGGCGGGGCCCACGAGCGCCGGCCTGGGAGTTGTTCGCTCATGCCCGTTCATGGTTGGCCGTTTTCTGGGGGGTAACGGTGGCCGTGGCCGTTGCCGCGACCGATCAGGCAACCCGATGGGTCCGCGCTCAGGCAGCCGATCAGCCGGCCCTACTCGTTCCCGGAGAAGAGGTCCACAGCGCCAACCGCGATGACGTGCTCCGCGCGATCGAAGCCCGGGCTGAGGTCGGCCGGGCCCGCTGGCTCTCGCCCCGGGAATTGGCCGACCGGACGACGCGCTCAATCGGCCGCGAGGACCTCTGGCCGGAGCTGTTCGCCGAAGGCGAAGCCTGGCTCCCCTGGATGGCGGAGGTTTATTTCCGCGATCCCCTGGCCGACGTGGGATCGACCGCCCGGAGCGTGGCGGCCTTGCGCGGCGACGCCCGGTTTCGTCTGGTGCTTTGGGATGGCGAGCGGCTCGCGGCCGAAGCCGATCGGCTCCGTTCGGTTCGGGCCGTCGGGTTCGCCGCCGCGGCCTTCTTTTTTCTCCTGGGGGGCGCGGGAGTGTTGGCGACGCCTTCGCCGAAGGCGGCCTGGGGCGCGCAAATCCTGATCCAAGGGGGCGCGGCCGTCCTGTTGGCGTCCGTCGCCGCCCTGACGGCCAGAGGCGCCGGCTTGCCGTTGGAGGCACGCACCGTAGCCCTGGGGCTTGCGACGGCCTTCACGCTTGCCGGAGTGTTCGCTCCCGTGCTAAAAATGCGCCCGTCATCGTCCGGCACTTCAGGTTCCTGATCCTTCCCTGGGCCGAGCCGCCGGCCTAAGCCTCGCCCATGAGCGATAGAACCGTGATCCAGACCGACGCCGCTCCGGCGCCGATCGGACCTTACTCGCAGGCGATCAAAACCGGCTCGCTCCTGTTTCTGGCCGGGCAGGTGGGCCTCGATCCGCGCACGGGGAAGTTCGCGGGGTCGGACGCGGCGACCCAGTGCGAACAGATTCTGCGCAACATCGAAGCGATCCTGAATTACGCCGGGATGACGATGGGGCACATTGTCCGGTGCAACGTCTACGTCGCCGATCTGAACGACATGCCGGCCATCAACAAGGTTTACGCCCGCCACTTCCTCTATCAGCCGCCGGTGCGGACGACGGTTCAGGTGGCAGCCCTGCCGGGGGGGGCGCGCCTGGAAATCGAGGTCACGGCGACGCTCCCCTCGGCTTCGTCTTCGGCGGATCGCCTCGGATGAGCCCCCACAAACAGTGGAAGATTTTCCTTTCCGATCTCGCCTACGACGACGAGGAAGAGGCCGCCGTCCTGGAGGTGGTCCGCTCCCGTTGGCTGACGATGGGCCCGCGGACCGAAGCCTTCGAGCAGGCCGTGGCCGACCTCGTGGGGGCCGAGCACGCCGTCCTCGTCTCGTCCTGCACGGCCGGGCTCTATCTGATGCTGGCGGCGCTCGACATCGGCCCCGGCGATGAAGTCCTTGTCCCCTCGTTGACGTTCGTCGCGACGGCCAACGTGATCGTCCATCGCGGGGCGACCCCGATCTTCTGCGACATCGTCTCGCCGGAGCTGCCGCTGATGGACCCGAAGGAAGTCGCCCGGAACTTGAGCCCGGCGACCAAGGCCATCATGACCGTCGATTACGCCGGCTATCCCTGCGATTACGACGCGCTCGCCCCGCTGATCGCCGACTTCGAGGTCGCCTATCACCGGCGGCTTTATCTTCTGGAGGACGCCGCCCACGGCATCGGCGGGGCCGTCGACGACAAGCGCAGCCTCGGCAATTGCGGCGACGCCGGCGCCTATTCGTTCTTCTCCAACAAGAACGTCGCCATCGGCGAGGGCGGGATGGTCGTCACCAATCAGGCGTCGATCGCCGAGCGGGTTCGCCTGCTGCGACACCACGGCGTCACCCGTTCGACGTGGGAGCGCCACACGGGGGCGACGTTCGGCTACGACGTGGTCGACGCCGGATGGAACCTCCGCCCGGGGGAGATTCAGGCCGCCCTCGGGCTGGCGCAGGTGAAGAAACTCGAGGTCAACCAATGGAAGCGCCACACGCTGGTGCGGCGCTATCAGAATCGGCTGGCCGAAGTGAGACCCGCCGTTGTCCCCTTCGCGCACCTCACGAGCTGGTATTTCCCCGCCTGTCACCTCTTCCCGATCCTCCTGCCCGATGCAACCCTGCGCGATAAGGTCCGCGAGGCGCTCCAAGTCAGGGGCATTCAGACGTCCCATCATTACCCCCCGATCCATCTGTTCGATTACTACCGCAAGCGGGATCTGGGCGTTCCGGCTTCATTGCCCAAGACCGAGGAATACGCCGAACGGGAACTGACCCTCCCGCTGCATCCCAACATGACCTCGGAGGACGTGGACTGGATCGTCGAGGAGATCAAGCAGGCGCTGACGACCTGATGCTCCTGTCGGTGATCGTGCCGGTCTATAACGAGCGGCGGACGATCTCGGCGTTGCTGGAGAAGGTCCGCGCCGTCGATTTGCCCAAGGAGATCATCGTCGTCGACGGGGCCTCGATCGACGGGACGCGCGAGGCGCTGGCCGTCGAGGCTCAGCGTCCGCAAACGCGCGTCATTTACGAGCCGCGCCGCTCCGGCCGCGGTAACGCCCTCAAGGTCGGCTTGGCCGAAGCCCGGGGCGAGATCGTTATCTTCCAGGACGCCGACCTGGAATTGGACCCGGCCGACTACCCGCTGCTTATCCAACCTTTGCTCGACGGGCGTTGTGACGTCGTTTTCGGGTCCCGATTTCTGAAGGGGCGGCCGATGATGGGGTTTCTCCAATACTGGGGCAATCGCCTGATCACGGGGGCCGTCAATCGGCTCTATCGGGCGCGGTTGACCGACGTCGAGACGTGCTATCAGGTCTTTCGCCGGACGACGATCCAGGACATCGTCGTGCACAATAACGACTTCGCCTTCACCGTCGAGCTGACCGTCAAGCTTCTCAAGCGAGGCCGCCGGATCGTCGAGGTCCCCATCAATTACTTCCCGCGCGGCCGCTCCGAAGGGAAGAAAATCTACTGGGCCGACGGCTTCGTCTCCCTCTGGACGCTTCTCAAGTACCGCTTTACTGAGTAGCGGGGCCCTTCGCCCCTCGTTTCCGCTCAACGATGAAACGCATCCCCGCCACCGTCGTCGTGCTCGGCGTGGCCAGTTTCCTGACCGATCTTTCGAGCGAGATGATCTTTCCGCTTCTGCCGCTTTTTCTGGCCTCGATCGGCGGCGGCGCGTTGGCTCTGGGTCTGATCGAAGGGGTGGCCGACGCCACGGCCGCCTTCCTCAAAATCCTGTCGGGGCGATGGACGGATCGCACCCGCCGCCGCAAGCCGCTCGTTCTGGCGGGTTACACCTTGGCCGGGGCGGCGCGTCCGCTCATCGGGCTGGCCCCGACCTGGACGGTCGTCCTGGGCCTGCGGTTCGTTGACCGGATCGGCAAGGGGCTTCGGGCTTCTCCGCGGGACGCGCTCATCGCCGACGTCGTCCCCCTGGATCGTCGCGGGGCGGCCTTCGGCTTTCACCGGATGATGGATCACGGCGGCGCCGTTCTGGGGCCGCTGGTGGCAGCGATCTTGCTGGCGTTGGAGGGGGTCGAAGTTCGCCACGTCTTTTTGCTGGCCGCCGTGCCGGCCGCGGCCGCGCTTGCCGTGCTCATCATGTTCGTCCGAGAACCCACGACGAAGGCCGACCCGGCCGACCCCCCCGACGAAGCCCTCGCCTCGGTCGGCCCGTCGGCTCTGGGCCGGGATTTCAGATGGTTGATGGCAGCCTTGTTCGTCTTCACGCTCGGCAATTCGACTGACGCCTTCCTGCTTCTCCGTTTGGCCGAGGCGGGCGTGCCGGGAACGGGGGTGGCCCTTCTCTGGTCCTTGCACCACGTGATCAAGATGGGTTCCTCCTACGCGGGCGGAGCCCTTTCCGATCTGTGGGGTCGGCGGCGGATGATCCTGCTCGGATGGGGATTCTATGCCGTGGTTTACGTGGCCTTCGCCCTGGTCGAGGCGCCCGCCGGGCTCGTCGCCATCTTTCTGGCTTACGGGCTTTATTTCGGGATGGTCGAGCCGACTGAGCGGGCCTGGGTGGTGGATATGGCCCCCTTAAGGCTCCGCGGGACGGCGCTCGGCTACTACCACGGCGTCGTGGGTCTCGGGGCCCTGCCCGCCAGTCTCCTCTTCGGCTCGCTGTGGCATCGTTTTGGCGCCTCGGCGGCGTTTGTCGTAGGCGGCGCGCTGGCGGCGCTCGCGGCCCTGCTGCTGATGAGGGTGAGGCCTTCCGGATCGGAAGCGGTCGCCGAGAGATTGATGCCGGTCGAGGACGTGGGTTGAGCCCCCGGGCTCGATTCGGGCCCGATGCGCCTCAACGGTTCGGCGGCGGGGCTCGACGCGCCATACGCGTCGTCTGTTCGAGGAAGCTCTCCAGAATCAGGGCGGCGGCCAGATCGTCTTGGCGCGATTTTCCGCGCCGGAGGCCGCTGGCGCGCTTCATGGCCGAGGCCTCGGCGGTCGTGAGCGTCTCGTCAACGAAGCGGCACCGGAGACCCTTGAGACCGGCGCGCAGTTTTCGAGCGAAGCGCTTAACCTCGCGCGCTTGAGCCGGGTCGTCGTGGACCGGCAGGCCGAAAACCACAATCCCGACCCCGCGTTCACGGATGATCCGGGCCACCCGCGCCCTGGCCTCTTGAGAAGTTCGAACCCTCAGGACGCCCATCGGCAGCCCGGCCGAGCACCCCGCGGGCCGAATGGCCAGACCGATATTCCGCCGCCCATAATCGAGGGCGAGGATCGTGGCCGATTGCACGTCCTCCGGGCGCAAGGCGGGCGACGATCGAGGCAACGTCGGGGTCAGGAAGCTCGCGTCGGGGCGGCCAGCGTGGTTTCAGTCTGGCGGGAGACGACCGCCGCCGAGGGCGTTTCCCCCGGGCCCGCCAACGGCCCAGGGCGCGGCAGCGTGATGCTGATCAGCGCTCCGCCCCCGGGCTGATTGCCCGCCGAAACGCTCCCCCCGTGGCTCTCGACGATGTGCCTGACGATGGCCAGGCCGAGGCCGGTCCCTTGGGTGCGGCGGACGTGCATGGAGCCGCGATAGAACTTCTCGAACACGTGGGGCAAGTCCTCGGGCGGGATGCCGGGCCCCTCGTCGGCGAACTGGATCTCGACGCGCTGGGGGGCTTCGACGCCCAGGATCGTGATCGCGCTGCCGTCCGGAGAGTACTTGATGGAATTGGCGAGGACGTTGCGAATGGCCCGTCCGATCTTGGCCGCGTCCCCGAACATCGGGCCCCGGACGGAGCCTTCCCAGAGGACGTTGACGTCGATCTCGCGCGATTCCAGCAAGGCTTGAGAGGACCGGACGGCCTCATCGACGAGGGCCCGGATGTTGTAGGCGGCCGGGGCCAGATCGAGCTTGCCCTCCTCCAGTCGCCGCAAATCAAGCAGGTCCTCGATCAATTCCTGAAGGCGGGAAGTCTCGTCGCTGATGATGGAGACGAACTCCTCGCGGGTGGCGGCGTCCATGCCTCGGTTGCGCAGGATCGTTTCGGCAAAGCCCTTGATGGCCGCCAGCGGGCTTCGCAGGTCGTGAGTGACGCCGGAGAGGAAATCCTCCTTGAGCCGCTCGACCGTCCGCGTGTGCGTGATATCCTGATACAAGACGAGATAGCCGGCGCGTTCCCCCGATGGCCCCGTCACCGCCGTCGCCCGGCGCTGAAAGTACCGGGTCCCCTGGGGCGATGAGCCGCCGCGGGCCTCGATTTCATCGACGTAGGGCCGCTCGGGGGACTCCCGCAGGTGATGGAGCAGGCGGTCATACTGGGCTCCGGCGAGGAAGCGCGCGGCCATTCCCTGATGATGGGTTTCGGCGTCGGCGTCCAGACCGTGGCGCCCCTCCTCCAAGCCGAAGGTTCGCTTGAAGGCGGCGTTGGCCTGGAGAGGCGCCAGGTTCTCGTCGTAAAGGACGATCCCCTCATCGACGTTATTCAGAATGAGGTCGAGCTCCTCGGTGATGCGGGCGAGCCGGTCGCTGGTCGAGGCCAGGCGCGTGCGGCTTCGGCGAGCTTCGTCGCGCGAGTGGAGCGCCTGCCACTGCTGCCGATAGAGAAGGGCGCCGATCACGAGCGCCAGGAGCGTCCCCAACGTCAGGATCGTCCCCGAGGTGAAGTAAGCCGGCATATTGCCCCAGTAGCCGCTCGGGGTCACCGTGACCCGCCACATCTGCGAGCCCAGCGGGAACGTCTCGGCGTCCCCGAGGTCCCGCAGGTAATCCGAGGGGGAGGGGATCAGCGGCCGGCTGATGGAGTAGTACGGCGAGGACGTTCGTGGATTCCATTGGTGCAGTTCGACGGTGAACTGGAGCGAAAGGTCCCTCGGCAGGAGGGCCGATTCCACTTCGCCCGCGGGAAAGATTCCCAAGACGTAGCCGGAGGCGCCGTCGGCGCGGGCGTAGGGATTGACGGAGGCAAAACCCGTGAATAGGGCGCCGAACCTGAGAGGGGTCGTGATGGCGAACCGGTCCGGCGAGCGCGTCGCTTGCTCGACGGCCTGCAGGAGGGCCGAGTCGCCGAGGGCCCCCTCCAGCGCCGCCGGGTCAAACTCACCGAAGGATTCCATCCAGACGGGCCGGAGCCCTTCGTCGGCGACGACGGCGGCCAGGATGCCGGGGGCGGGCTCCAGCCGGCTACGGGTGAACCGGCGAAACGCCGCCTCATCCAGGGAGGCCGCGGCGCTCAGGTGGTCGGCGACGGCCTGCATGGCCGCGATACGCTCCCGGAGGTTGGCCTGGACGATCACGGCGACGCGGCGGCATTCGGCCTGGCTGGCCTCGGCCATGTCCTGCTCGATCAGGTGAATGGAGATGTTCCGGAGGATCGTCGTCACGCTCAAGATGACGATCACAATCGCCCCCGGGACGACGAGGGCGCGCAGGCGAAACAACCAGAGGTGGGAAAGCGACCAAATCATGCGGCGGGCCGGGGGCGTGCCCTCCTGGCTCGGAACGTAAAGGGCAACGGCATTATAGGCGGCCCCGGGGAACCGGGGCGAAAGATTTCCTCGGCCGCCGCGTGATCGGGCTCGGGCCCAAGAGCCTCCCCCAGGCCCCGAGATTGGGTCGGACGGGCGGGAAGGGCGCACAAAAAGAGAGCCCCCCATGAGGGGTCTCATGGGGGGAGGGTGGAGAGCCGTACGGCTCTACCTAAGAGGCATGCTTCACGCCAGGGTGGACATCGACCGCGTCGGAGAAGCAGGCGTTGTGCCGGCGAGTCGAGATGACTTGAGTTGAGAGTAGAGGTTGTTGAGATGCAGATGGTGATCCTCACAAAGGTAGGAACGACCCTGCAGGAACAACCGATCCGGCTGCCCGTCCCGGAGGAGGTGCTCCAGGAGCTCATCCCAGCGCCCGGTCGGAACCCAGACCAAGCGACCTTGGGTGACGAGAGTCGCTGAAGTGTGTTCTGAGGTTGCCGACACGGCCTACTTCTCCTTAGCGGCGCTTTCGCCTGTAATCCTATCAAATATTGTGCCAACCAAGGAGGTCCCGCGAAGGGCGAGCCTAACTTGAGCCGCCTCAGCCTCAGGGGTTCCCCGCGCCGGCTCGCGACGGCGCAGCCTAGTTAACCCGAGCGTCTCAAATTGATAACCCGCTGCACCATTTGTGTGCGCATCGATCAATATGAGAGCATGGGACGGAGGTTCGTCTTGTCCTGGATAGTTTTGAGCCAGTTCCTCGCGCCGCGGTTCCCCGCCATGGGCCGGCCCGGCCCACGGCGGAGCCGAAAGGGTGGACTGAAGCTTCCCCACGTCGGCAGGAGAGGGGGACGGGAATATCCGGGGAAAGGGCCGTCTTCGTGGACCGCAAATGAATGCAATTCACGGCTTGACTGGGGCGAAAGTCCGAGTAGAATCATGGGGTTTGCGACCGACCACAGGGATTGAAAAGCCCTGGGGTCGCGGTCCGGGTCTCTGCCGCAGGCGGCGGCGCCTTCTGCCGGGCCCGGTCCGTGGCGAGGCGGGAGCCTGTCGGCCGCAGCCAGCCCCCAGCCCGACTCCAAGCGCGCGCCTTCCGCCGTGACTGGGTGGGCGCAAGGCGGAGGCCAGAGCTGACCGCCGGCCTCAGGTCAGCGCGTCAGGGGCGGAGGAATTATCGCCTCGGACTCGGAGGCGAGGCGACCGACGAAGGCGAGATGGCTCCAGGTCGCTTCAGACATCGACGATGGCCCAGCAAAAGATACGCATTCAGTTCAAGGCGTTCGACCACCGGCTGCTCGATCAGTCCGTCAGCGACATCGTGGAGACGGCGCGGCGGACGGGGGCGCACGTGGCCGGCCCCGTTCCGCTGCCGACGCGCATCTCCCGCTATACGGTGCTCCGATCGCCCCATATCGACAAAAAGTCCCGCGAGCAATTCGAGATGCGGCGTCACAAGCGCCTCGTCGATATTCTGGAGCCCAGCCAAAAGACCCTCGATGCTCTGACGGAGCTGGATCTCCCGGCGGGCGTGCACGTGGAGATCAAATTGATCTGACGGCGACGCCGGCTCGGCGGCGAGGCGCCGCCGGACGGGACCCGCAATCAGCCCGGAGGGCGGATGGATATGCTCGGTCTTATCGGACGCAAACTCGGCATGACGCGCGTCTTTGACGACAAGGGGGCGGCGATCCCTGTGACCGTCGTCGAGGCGGGCCCGTGCACCGTCGTCCGGGTCAAACGCCCCGAGACTGACGGTTACTCAGCGCTTCAACTCGGCTTCGGGCGGCGGAAGGAGACCCGCGTGGCCAAGCCCCTCAAGGGACATTTCGCGAAGGTGGGGCTGCCCCCCACGCGGCTCCTGCGGGAGGTTCGCGTGGCCGACCCGGGGGATTTTGAGCCGGGAGCCGTCCTTCGAGCCGATATCTTCAAGCCCGGCGAGCGGGTCGATGTCCGCGGAGTCTCCAAAGGTCGTGGATTCGAGGGGCCCATCACGCGACACCACAGCTCGCGCGGGCCCGAGACCCACGGTTCCAACTATCACCGCCGCCCAGGCTCGATGGGGGCCTCCTCGGACCCTTCGCGGGTCTGGAAGGGGAAAGCCGCGGCGGGCCACATGGGCGCCGAACGCGTGACCACGCGGAACCTGCCGGTGGTGGGGGTGGACGCCGATCGGAACCTGCTGCTGCTCGGGGGAGCCGTCCCCGGGCACAACAAGGGCTGGGTGCTCGTCACCAAATCCAAGCGCGCCCGGCGAGGGAGCCCGGCCGCCTGAGCGCGCGCGGCAGGACGACGCCCATGACGACGATCCCAGTCAAGAACCTCGACGGAAGCCAGGCAGGCGCCCTCGAGCTGAGCGACGCCGTTTTTGGCGTTCGACCCCATGCCCGGTGCGTCCAGTTTGCCGTCCGGGGTCATCTGGCGGCGCGGCGTCGGGGGACGCACGCCACGAAGACGCGGGGCTTCGTCAGCGGCGGCGGGCGCAAGCCGTGGCGTCAGAAGGGGACCGGTCGCGCTCGCCAGGGCTCGATCCGGGCGCCGCAATGGCGCGGGGGGGCGATCATCTTCGGCCCGCAGCCGCGGGATTACGGCTTCAAGGTCAATCGCAAGGTTCGCCTCAACGCCGTCCGGTCGGCGCTTTCGGAGCTGGCGCGCGACCAACGGTTGATCGCGGTCGAGGCCTTCAGCCTGCCCGAGCCCAGGACGCGCCGGGTGGTGGAGCTGCTGCGGACGCTCGGGGTCGAGGGGTCGGCGCTTCTGCTGACGGAGACGGTCGAGCCCGATCTGCATCGTTCGGCCCGGAATATTCCGACGGTCAAGTGCCTCCCGGTCAACGGTTCCAGCCTCCACGATCTCTTGAGTTTTGACTACGTAGTGGCGACGAAGGCGGCCTTGCGGCGGCTTGAGGCGACCTACGCATGAGCCGCCATCCCTACGACATTCTATTGCGTCCCGTGCTGACGGAGAAGGCCAGCGCCGGGGCCGAGCGCCGGCGTCGGCAGTACGTTTTTCGGGTCGCCCTCGACGCCAACAAGGTCCAGATCCGCCGGGCGGTCGAGGCGGCCTTTGACGTGAGGGTGCTGAACGTCAATACGGTGCGGATGAAGGGGAAACTCAAGCGATTGAGGACACGCCAGCCGGGCAAGCGGCCGGACTGGAAGAAAGCCATTGTGACGCTGGCCGAGGGCCAGGAAATCAACCTCATCTAAGGCGCGAAGTCGCCCAACGACCATGCCGCTCAAATCCTTTAAACCCGTCACTCCCGGCCGACGGCAGATGACCGTCCTCAAGTTCGACGAACTGACGCGTCGCGAGCCGGAGAAATCGCTCACGCGTTTCAAGAAGAGCTCCGGTGGGCGGAACAATCTCGGTCGGGCGACCGTGAGGTTCCGGGGCGGCGGTCACCGTCGGGCCTATCGGTCAATTGATTTCAAGCGCCGTCGGGACGGCGTGGAGGCCCGCGTCGAATCGATCGAGTACGATCCGAACCGCTCGGCCAATATCGCGCTTCTGGTTTACGCCGACGGCGCGCGGGGTTACATCGTCGCCCCCGTCGGCCTCCAGGTCGGCCAGAAATTGAGATCAGGCCCGGAGGCGGAGATTCAGATCGGCAACGCGATGCCGCTGCGTCAGATTCCGCTCGGGACCACCGTCTGCTGCATTGAATTGAAGCCGGGCAAGGGGGCTCAACTGGCCCGGAGCGCGGGCGCCAGCGCTCAGTTGATGGCCAAGGAGGGCGACCGGGCCACGCTGCGGCTCCCCTCCAACGAGATGCGCTATGTCCCGCTGGAATGCCGGGCGACGATCGGCCAGGTCGGCAACGCCGATCATGAAAACGTCTCGCTCGGCAAGGCGGGACGTAAACGCTGGCTGGGCAGGCGCCCCCACAACCGGGGCGTCAGCATGAACCCGGTGGATCATCCGCTGGGGGGAGGCGAGGGACGCAGTTCGGGCGGCCGCCACCCCTGTTCGCCCTGGGGGTGGCCGACCAAGGGGCACAAGACGCGAAAACCGCGGAAGCTCTCCGACCGGTTGATTATCCGGCGGAGGAATCAGAAGTAAGGAGCGGAGGGGGGAGCCGCGCAACGCCGATGCCGAGAAGTCTGAAAAAGGGCCCTTACGTCGAGGAGAAGCTGGCGGCGAAGATTCGGCGGCTCAACAACACGGGCGAGAAACGGGTCATCCGCACCTGGAGCCGCCGCTCGATGATCTCGCCGGACATGATCTCGCATACGCTGGCCGTTCATAACGGCAAGAGTTTCGTGACCGTTTATATCGACGAGAACATGGTCGGCCACAAACTGGGGGAGTTCGCCCCGACCCGAACGTTTCGGTCGCACGGCGGCAAGCAGGCGAAAGCCGCCCGCGTGAAGAAGAGGTAAGGAGCCCCGGGGAGAGCCCGACGACGAAGGTCCGAGACGATGTCCCGAGCCCGACGAGCCCGGAAGCCTCCCCTGGGGGCGTTGGCCGCCACGGCCAAGGCCCGCTACCTCCGCGTCAGCGCGCGCAAGGTGCGCTATCTGGCCGATTTGATCCGGGGATTGAGCCTGGCCGAAGCGCAGCAGCAGCTCAAAGCGGTGCATCGCCCGTCGGCGGGGGTGATGCTGCGGCGGCTGCTCGATTCGGCGCTGAACAACGCCAATCAGGCCGCCGAGGGACGCCGGTTCGACGCCGAGGAACTTATCGTCGGGACGATCGACGTGGACGCCGGCCCGTTGATGAAGCGCTTTCAGCCGCGGGCGATGGGCCGGGCGGCGCCGATCCGCAAACGGACGGCGCACGTGACGGTCAAGCTGTACGAATCAGCCTGAGCAAGGACGACGCGAGCGTTATGGGCCAGAAAGTCAATCCGATCGGCATGAGGCTCGGCATCACGCGGGACTTCGATTCTCGCTGGTTCGTCGCTCGCAAGGATTACCCGGCCTTTCTCCATGAGGACATCTGGATCCGGAATTTCATCAAGCGGAAGTACCACCACGCCGGGATCGCTTCGGTCGAGATCGAACGGGCGGGCAACCGATGCAAGATCACGATCGTGACGGCGCGCCCGGGGATCGTCATCGGCCCCAAGGGGTCGGAGATCGAGGGTCTGCGCCGGGAGATGGAGCGGCGCACCGGCCGCCAATTGATGATCAACATCGAGGAGGCCCGGCGCAGCGAACTGGTGGCTCAGTTGGTCTCCGAAAACATCGCCAGCCAGCTCCAGCGCCGGATCAGTTTCCGCCGGGCGATGAAGAAGACGCTTCAGTCCTCTATGGACGCCGGAGCCCAAGGGGTGCGCATCGCCTGCAGCGGGCGGCTGGCTCAGGCCGAGATGGCGCGTTACGAATGGTATCGTCGCGGGCGCGTCCCTCTGCACACGCTGCGGGCCGATATCGACTACGGTTACGCCGAGGCGATGACCAAGTACGGCGCCATCGGCGTCAAAGTCTGGATCTTCAAGGGGGAGGTCTTCGCCGGCCAACCCCGCAGCCGGACGCCGGCGCCGCCCCCCCAGGCGCCCCGACGGCGTAGGTAGGCGCTGGCCATGCTCGCACCTCGACGGGTCAAACATCGGAAAGTGCAGAAGGGCAAACGCCGGGGCAAGGCCCTGCGGGGGGAACGCCTGGCCTTTGGCGAGTTTGGGCTCAAGGCCGAGGAATGCGGATGGATGACGAGCCGCCAGATCGAGGCGGCGCGGATCGCGATCTCCCGCCACGTCAAGCGGGCCGGCAAGCTCTGGATCACGGTTTTCCCGGATAAACCGCTGACGATCAAACCGGCCGAGACGCGCATGGGCAAGGGCAAGGGCAACCCCGAACACTGGGTGGCGGTGATCAAGCCCGGGCGGGTGCTGTTCGAACTGGACGGCGTGCCGGAGACGACGGCCCGGGCGGCCATGCGGCTGGCCGCCTTCAAGCTCCCCTTGAAGACGCGGTTCGTGAGGCGGGTCGAGGATTGAGCGCGGCCGGGCCGGCAGACGGCGCTTGAACGATGAAGACGAACTATAGGAACATGACGCTGGAGGAACTTCGGCTGGAGGAAAGCCAGCTCCGGACGGCGCTCTTCAATCTGCGCGTCGGCAACACGACCAAGGAGCTGAGCGACAGCTCAAAGATCCGACGCACGCGCCGCGAACTCGCTCGGCTGTTGACCGTCAAGGGCGAGAAGGAACGGGCGGCGGCCGCCGGAGGCGAGCCGGCCTGAGGCGGGAGCGGCCCGCCGGCGACGGACAGAGGCGACGATGACGGAAAAAGCGACAACGGGGAGCCCCGCGCGGCGCGGCCTGCGCAAGCAGCGCGTCGGGCGGGTCGTGAGCAACAAGATGGATAAGACCGTCGTCGTTCAGGTGGAGCGGCTTTTCTCGCATCCGCTTTACAAGAAGTATCTGCGGCGGCGGAAGAAGTTTTACGCCCATGACGCCGCCAACGCCTGCCAGGTGGGCGACACGGTCCGGATCGTCGAGACCCGGCCCCTGTCCAGAACCAAGCGCTGGCGCGTGGCCGAGATCGTGGCCAAGGCCAAGTGAGGCGGTCGGCGGACGAGGCGCGGGCGCGATGATCCAGGAATACACGGTGCTCGACGTGGCTGACAACTCCGGGGCGAAGAAATTACGCTGCTTCAAGGTGCTCGGCGGGACGCGCCGCCGCTACGCGACGATCGGCGACGTGGTCATCTGTTCGGTGCGCGAGGCGGCGCCCGAGTCCGCGGTCAAGAAGGGCTCGGTCGTCCGCGCCGTCGTCGTCCGAACGACCAAGGAAGTGCCGCGCGAGGACGGCTCCTATATCAAATTCGACGGCAACGCCGCCGTCATCATCAACACGAACAACGAGCCCGTCGGGACGCGCATTTTCGGCGCCGTCGGGCGGGAACTGCGGCGCAAGCGATTCATGAAAATCGTTTCGCTGGCTCCGGAGGTCGTCTGAGGACGGAGAGGGCCGGATGGGATTGCGGGTCAAGAAGAACGATACGGTCCTGGTGATCTCGGGCCGTTACAAGGGGGCGGTCGGGCGCGTTCTGGCCGCGCTGCCCAAGCGCGACAAGCTCATCGTCGAGGGCGTCAACCGCGTCAAGCGCCACACCAAGCCCCGCGGCCCGAAGCAGCCGGGGGGGATCATCGAGAAGGAAATGCCGATTCACGCCTCCAAGGTGATGCTGGTCGATCCCAAGACGGGGCGGGCGGCCCGATTCGCCAACTACACGACCGAACAAGGCAACAAGGTCCGGCGTTCGAAACTGACCGGCAACGAGGTCTGAACCCCGAGAGGCGGCATGGCGGACGACGTTCGAGGCTCCACGATCATGCCCGAGACCGCAACCACCCCTTACGCCCCCCGCTTCTTGCGGCTCTACCGGGACGAGGTGCTTCCGGCATTGTGTCGGCAGTTCGGCTACGGCAACCGGCTGGAGGCGCCGCGGCTTGAGAAGATCGTCGTCAATATGGGCGTCGGCGAAGGGGCGCGCGACGCCAAGGTGCTCCAGCGGGCCGAGGAGGATCTGGCGCTCATCACGGGCCAGAAACCCAAACGGACGCGGGCGCGCGTTTCGGTCTCGGCCTTCAAAATCCGCGCCGGGATGCCCGTCGGCTGCTGCGTCACCCTGCGCGGCAAGCGCATGTATGAGTTTCTGGAGCGGCTCATCGCGACGGCGATTCCCCGCATTCGCGACTTTCGGGGCCTGCCGGCCAAGGCCTTCGACGGGCGGGGAAACTACAGTTTCGGATTGCGGGAGCACTTGATCTTCCTCGAGCTCGATCTTTCGAAGGAGATGGTCCAGCTCGGCATGGACATCACGATCGCAACGACGGCTCGCACCGATGAGGAATGCCGCGCCCTGCTCAAAGGTTTCGGGCTTCCGTTGCGCGAAACCGAAAGGAACTGATCGCCCCGGCGGAGCATACGCCCATGGCTCGCATCGCGCTCATCGTCAAGGCTCAGCGAAAGCCCAAGTTCAAGGTCCGGAGCCGGAATCGCTGCAAGTTGTGCGGCCGGTCGCGGGGTTACCTGCGCGAGTTTGCCTTGTGTCGGCTCTGTTTCCGCAAGTACGCCAGCCTGGGTCAGATCCCGGGCGTGCGCAAGGCCAGTTGGTAGGCTGAGGATCGCTCCTCGATGATGACCGACCCCATCGGCGACATGTTGACCCGCATCCGCAACGCCGTTACGGCCAAGCAGGAATCCGTCCGCATGCCGGCCTCGCAATTGAAGATCGGCGTGGTGAAGATCCTGCGCGAGGAGGGCTACATCAAGTATTTCAAGGTCGTCCGGGCGGGCAGCGTCAAGCGCCGCCCCAAAAGTGGAGACGCCAAGGACAGCCGCCCGCTGGCCTATAACCTGCTGATCGTTTACCTCAAGTACGGACCGGGCGGCGAGAGCGTCATCTCCGGCCTGAAGCGTCAGAGCCGGCCCGGGCTGCGCCGCTACGTGCACGCCACGGACATCCCCCGGACGCTCGGAGGGTTGGGCGTCTCGGTCATCTCGACCAGCAAGGGGCTGATGACCGACCGGGAAGCTCGGCGCCAGAACGTCGGCGGGGAGTTGATGTGCACGGTCTGGTAAATCGTCGGCGCGGGGCCGACGAGGTGGATCGGAGCCCCACATGTCACGGATCGGAAAAGTGCCCATCGCGATACCGCGGGGCGTCGAAGTGACGATCGACGCCGGGGCCGACGTCCGCGTGCGCGGGCCGAAGGGGGAGAACACGATCTCGACGCGGGGGCAGGTGACCGTGCGGAAGGAAGACGGACGCCTCCGGGTAAGCCGGCGGAGCGATCAGGCCCGCGACAAGGCCCTTCACGGTCTCTACCATCGGCTGATCACCAACGCCCTCACGGGCGTGACGGCGGGCTATCGACGCGAGCTGCAGATCATGGGCGTGGGCTACAAGGCCGAGATGCAAGGCCAGGAACTGGTGCTCTCCGTTGGCCGGAGCCACCCCGAACGGTTTCGGCCCCCCGATGGCGTCAAGATCGAGGTGCCCGAGCCGACGCGGGTGGTGCTGACCGGCGTGGACAAGGGATCGGTTCACCAGTGCGCCGCCCAGATTCGCGCCATCTGCCCGCCGGAGCCCTATAAGGGCAAGGGTATCCGCCATCTGAACGAGAGCGTCCGCCGCAAGGTGGGCAAGACGGGCGTCAAGTGAGGTATCGGGGAGCCGAGGCCGACGCATGAGTTTGACGCGAGAATTTCGTCTGAGGCGGCGGCATCTGCGCGTTCGGCGCAAGGTGCGGGGCTCTGCGGATCGGCCGCGGCTGTGCCTCCATAAGAGCCTGCGTCATCTCTACGCGCAGCTCATCGATGACGCGGCGGGGCGCACGCTTGTCTTCGCCACGACCCATACCAAGGCTTCCAGGAGCGAGGCGCGGCATTGCTGCAACGTCGCCTGGGCGCAGCGGTTGGGGGCCGAGGTTGCCCGCCGGGCCGCCGAACGGGGGATCAGCCTGGTCGTGTTCGATCGCGGGGGCTATCGGTATCACGGGGTCGTCAAGGCGTTCGCCGAGGCCGCCCGCGAAGGCGGATTGAGATTCTGAACCGAGACCGTTACGGGCGACGGCGCGCGTCCGGCGCCGAATTCGAGGCCGGCATGGAAAAAGGCAAGATCGAAGAAGAAGTCGAGGAGTTTCTCCCCAGTCACCTGCAGGACGAGAAGGCGATCGATCCGCGCAGGCTGAATCTGGGGGAGGAGCTTCTGTCGCTCAACCGGGTCGCCAAGGTCGTCAAGGGAGGCCGGCGGTTCAGCTTTTCGGCCCTGGTGGCCGTCGGCGACCGTAACGGCCACGTCGGCCTGGGATTCGGCAAAGCCAACGAGGTGCCCGACGCGATTCAAAAAGCGACCGAGCACGCCAAGAAGAGTCTGGTGCGGGTGCCGCTGATGGGCCGGACGATTCCGCACGCCGTGATCGGACGGTTCGACGCCGCCAGAATTCTCCTCAAGCCCGCCTCGGAGGGGACCGGGCTGATCGCCGGGGCGGCCGTGCGCAAGTATCTGGCCCTCGCCGGCATTCAAGACGTCCTGGCCAAGAGCCTCGGGGCCGATAACGTTCTGAACGTCATCAAGGCCACGCGCCAGGGATTGCAGGCGCTCAAGCGGGCCGACCGGGTGGCGCAATTGCGCGGCAAGAAGATGGAGGAGCTGATCGGCCGGCGAGGGGCGACCGTGTATCAGCAATCCCGCGCGCAGACACTGGCCGCCGAGAACCCTGACCTGGCGGGGCGAGCCGCCGCCGAAACGCCCCCTCCCCCGGCGCGTCCGGTTCGCTCGCTGGTCGAAGAGGCCGAGCTGGAAGTGCTCGGCGAGTTAGAGGAAGAGGCCCCCCTGGAGGCCCCGGCCCAGACGGCCGAGGCTTCGACGCCATCCGAGGAGTCCCCCCAATCGCCGCGCCGCGAGGACGCTCCCCCGAGCACGGCCGGCCTCTGAGTGAGGATCGGGAAACGGGCCGCGTCATGTCCCAACGCCTCAAGATCACGTGGGTTCGCAGCACGATCGGGACCCGTCGGGAGCATCGGGCGACGATCCGGGCCTTGGGCCTGAAACGGTTGCGGCAGAGCGTGGTCCGCGAGGATTCGGCGCAGGTTCGCGGGATGCTTCGCCTGGTGGATTCGCTGGTGCGCGTCGAGGAGGTGGAGCCGTGACGCTCAAGCTGCACAACCTGCCGGGTGACCCGGGGGCCCGTCGCAAACGGCGGCGCATCGGTCGCGGCGAATCCTCCGGTTGGGGCAAGACGGCGGGCCGCGGCCACAAGGGGGCGCAGGCCCGGTCCGGTGGGAGCAAGGCCGGCGGCTTCGAGGGGGGGCAAACGCCCCTGACGCGCCGGATTCCCAAGTTCGGGTTCAGTAACGCCCCGTTCCGTCGGCATCGGGCCGAGGTCACGCTGGCTCATCTGAATCGATTCGAGGATGGGGCGGTTGTCGATCCGGCGGCGCTCAAGGCGGCCCGGCTGATCGCGCGCCGGGCTGAGCGCGTCAAGGTGATCGCCACCGGAACACTGGAGCGCCGGCTGACGGTTCGGCTTCATGGATTCAGCGCGGCGGCGCGGGCGGCGATCGAGGCGCGGGGCGGCTCCTGGCAGGTGATCGAAGAGTGATCGGCTCGTTCATCAACGTCTTCAAGATTCCGGACCTGAGAAGGAAGGTGATCGTGACGCTCCTTCTCCTGGTCGGGGTCTATCGGCTGGGGGCGCACGTTCCGACCCCCTTCATCGACGGGGATAAGATGGAGGAGATGTTCAACCGCGTGGCGTCGGGTCAGGGGGGCGGGGTCTTCGGCGTCGTCGACATGTTCAGCGGCGGGGCCTTCAAGCGGATGACGATCTTCGCCCTGGGGATCATGCCCTACATCTCGGCCTCGATCATTCTTCAGTTGCTCACGGTCGTCTGGCCGCGGCTGGAGCGGATCGCCAAGGAGGGGGAGGCCGGACGCAAGAAGATCAACCAGTGGACGCGCTACGGGACGGTCGTCCTGAGCCTCTTCCAGGGGATGGGCCTGGGGGTGTATTTGCTGCGCAATGATCTATCGGTGCTTCAGGGGCATCCGGCGCTCTTCACCTTCACGACGGCGATGACGATGGCGGCGGGGACCTGTTTCCTCATGTGGTTGGGGGAGAAGATTTCCGAACACGGCATCGGCAACGGCATCTCGCTGCTGATCGCCGCCGGCATCGTCGCCGCCTACCCGCTTTCGATCATGATCGGCTGGACCAACGCGGTGAACCAGGTGACGTCGTGGCTCGCCTTCATCGGCGTGTTCGCGCTCATGGCCGTCATTTCGGGGCTCATCGTCCTGACGCAGGAGGCCAATCGGAAGATTCCGGTTCAGCACGCGCGCCGGATGGTGGGCCGGAAGATGATTCAGGGGGGGAGCACGTTTCTGCCCCTCAAGCTGAACACGGCCGGGGTCATCCCGGTGATCTTCTCTTCGGCTCTCCTGTCGTTTCCGCAGTTTTTCATCCCCATGCTGCCGCAGGCCTGGCAGCCCGTGCTGAACGACTGGTTTAGCCAGAGCGGCTCCACCAATCTGTATCACCTGTTGAATCTGCAGTCCGGCGGCGTGTTCAATCTGTTGAGGGCCGTCAATTTCTACACGATTTCCTTCGCTCTTCTGACGGCCTTCTTCTGTTACTTCTATACGGCCGTCACGTTCAATCCGGTGGACTTGGCCGATAATCTCAAGAAGAGCGGGGCGTTCATTCCGGGCAAGAAGCCCGGCAAGCCGACCAGTGATTTCATCAATTACACGCTCGTGCGGATCACCGTCGTGGGCGCCCTCGCGCTCATCCTGATCGCCCTCGTGCCGGACGTTCTCTACGTCAGCTTCAACATCGATTATAATTTCGCCAACATCGCCGGCGGCACCGGCCTGATCATCGTCGTCGGCGTCGTGCTCGACACGATGAAACAGGTCGAATCCCAACTCCTGATGCGCCACTACGAGGGCTTCAAGTACAAGGGGCTCGGCGGCGGGCGTCGCCGGGCGCGCTGAAGCTCGCCTCGGCCCGAACCGTCGGATCCGGCCCCCGCCCCCATGATGCCCGAGAGCGTCGACGCTGACCCCCGTTCGGACGCGGCGAACTCTCCGGTCGGTTTGCTCCACGTCGGTCTCTTCGGCCCGCCCGGCTCCGGCAAGGGAACTCAGGCGAGCCGGCTGGCTCAGCGCTTCAACCTGGCGCATCTCTCGACCGGCGATCTGCTCCGGGCTGAGATTCAGGCCGGGACGGAATTGGGGCGACGGGTGGCCGATTTGCTCCATCGGGGGGTCCTGGTGCCGGACGAATGGGTGAGCGACGTGGTCCGGGCTGAGGTGGAGCGCAACGCTCGTCTGGGCCGCGGCGTTCTCTACGACGGTTACCCGCGGACGCGGCGACAACTGGAGCTGCTTGAGGCTATCCTGCGCGACGCGGGGGCGAAGCTGGCGCTGGGGCTGATGCTGGAGCTGCCGCCTGAGGCCCTGGTCAAGCGGCTTACCGCCCGCCGCGTCTGCCGCCAGTGCCAGCGGGTCTATAATCTGGAAACCCACCCGCCCGCCACCGTCGGGCGGTGCGACGCCTGCGGGGGGGAGCTCTTCCAGCGGGAGGACGACGCGCCGGACGTGATCCGTCGGCGTCTTCAGGAATACGAGCGGCAGACGGCCCCCTTGCTGGCTGAGCTGGACCGCCGCGGGCTGCTCCGGCGCATCGACGCCGATCGGCCGGTCGAGGAGCTTCAGGCCGAGCTTGTCCGTTTGATCAACGACCGCACGGCGTGAGATGATAAAGGGCGGCCTGGCCGCCCGGCAGTTACGCTCGCATGTACGCTTCTCACAAAGTCGAGATTAAGACCCCCGAGGAAATCGAGGTGATGGCCGAGGGGGGGACGATGCTTCGGTACATCCGCGAACGGATCGTCGAGGCCGTCCGGCCGGGGGTGACGACGCGGGAGCTGGATCGCCTGGCGCGGCGACTAATGGACGCGCGGGGGGTCCTGCCGGCTTTCCTCGGCTACCAGGGCTTTCCGGCGACCCTCTGCACTTCCATCAACGAGGAAATCGTTCACGGGATTCCGGGCGATCGTCGGCTCGTCGAGGGGGATATTCTGAGCCTCGATTTCGGTCTGGTGCACCGGGGGTTTTACGTCGATACGGCGGCGACGGTGCCGGTCGGGTCCGTCGACCCGGAGACCCAACGCTTGCTCGAGACCACGCGGCGGGCCCTGGCGATCGCCATCGAGCATCTGCGGCCGGGCGAGCGCGTCGGCGACCTGGGGGCCGCCGTCCAGGCCTACGTCGAGTCCCAGGGCTTCTCCGTCGTGCGGGAATACGCGGGCCATGGGATCGGGCGCCGGCTCCATGAGGAGCCGCGAATCCCCAACCATGGGCGGGCCGGTCGGGGTCCGCGCTGGCAGCCGGGCATGGTGGTGGCCATTGAGCCGATGGTGAACATGGGGGGGCACCCGACGCGCCTCCTGGCGGATCAGTGGACGGTGGTCACGGCTGACGGCCGGCGGTCGGCGCACGAGGAGCATACGGTGGCGATCACGGGCGACGGCCCGCGCGTGCTGACCTGAGGGGGAAGTCCCCTCCGGCCGGGGATGGGGGGAGCCGGGCGGTCCCCTGGTCGGCGGCTGGCGGGGTTCAAATATTGGGCTTGCAGGCCGGCAAAGGGTGCCCTATACTCGCGGGTTTGTGAGTGCGCCGGCGTTGGCCTGAAGCCCGGTTCCGGGCGGGCGGGGTCGCCGAAACCTGCGCCGCGGTCATTTATGCCCAAGGAAGAGACCATCGAAGTCGAAGGGACGGTGCTCGAACCTTTGCCGAACGCGATGTTCCGCGTGGAGCTGCAAAACGGACACAAGGTCTTGGCGCATATATCCGGGAAAATGCGGCTCAATTTCATCCGCATTCTGCCGGGCGATCGGGTGACGGTCGAGGTTTCGCCGTACGATCTGACGCGAGGACGAATCACTTACCGATTCAAGTGAGCGACGACGATGAAAGTGCGGTCCTCCGTCCGGCGCATGTGTCTGAAGTGCAAGGTGATCCGCCGGCGTGGCGTTGTCCGGATCATCTGCGCGAACCCGAAGCATAAGCAGCGGCAAGGATAATTTCCGTCGGTCCCCTTCGGGGGCCGCCGTCCCGGAGCCTCTCCATGGCGCGCATCGCCGGAGTTGATCTTCCCAGAGACAAGCGGGTGGAGTACGGCCTGACGTACATCTACGGGATCGGCTTGGCCGCCTCACGCGAGATTCTTCGGCGGACGGGCGTCAACCCCGACACTCGGGTCCGGGACCTGACCGAGGAACAGGTCGGCCGGCTGTCGGGCGTCATCCAGTCCGATTTCAAGGTCGAGGGGGATCTGCGGCGAGACGTTCAGCAGAGCATTAAGCGGTTGATGGACATCGGCTGCTATCGGGGAGTGCGCCATATCCGGGGCCTGCCGGTTCGGGGCCAGCGCACCCGGACGAACGCGCGGACGCGGAAGGGGCCGCGCAAGACCGTCGCCGGCAAGAAGAAGGCGCCGGGTAAGGGATAATCAACGCCGACGCGAGCGGTGGGCTCGTAAGCGGGCCGCTCGACGGAGCCAGGCATGGGGAAGAAGGAACAAAAGGTCAAGAAGAAGGTCAAAAAGAACGTGGCGGCGGGGATCGTGCATCTCCACGCGACGTTCAACAACACGATCGTGACGATCACGGACAAGGCCGGGGCGACGCTCGCCTGGGCCTCGGCCGGCTCCGTCGGCTTCAAAGGGTCGCGCAAGTCCACCCCCTTCGCGGCGCAGGTGGCCGCCGAAAACGCCGCCCGCAAGGCGATGGAGCATGGCTTGCGGCACGTGGAGGTGCATGTCCGCGGGCCGGGCTCCGGCCGCGAGGCCGCGATCCGCTCGCTCCAGGCCGCCGGTCTGGAAATTTCTTTGATCCGGGACGTGACGCCCATCCCCCACAACGGATGCCGACCTCCCAAGAAGCGGCGCGTTTGAGCCGCCGGCCGGAATGCACCCGGCGGCCGCCGCAGGTCCCCCGGGGCCGAAGCGGCCGGCCCAGGGGCGCCGGGCCGGGCGCCGCCGCGAGGAAGGACTGAACCCGTGGCTCGATATACAGGACCCGTCTGTCGCCTGTGCCGGCGCGAAGGGATGAAGCTTTACCTGAAGGGGGAACGGTGTGAGAGCCCCAAGTGCGCCGTGCACAAGCGCAATTTTCCGCCGGGCCAGCACGGGCTGGGCCGTCGCAAGACCTCTCCCTACGGCCAGCAATTGCGCGAGAAACAGCGGGCCAAGCGGGTCTACGGCGTTCTGGAACGCCAATTCCGCCAGTATTTCAAAATCGCCGAACGCTATCGGGGCGTCACGGGGACGACGCTGCTCCAATTGCTGGAGCGCCGGCTGGATAACGTCGTTTACCGGCTGGGGCTGGCCGCTTCGCGGCCGGCGGCCCGCCAACTGATCATCCACGGCCACGTCCTGGTCAATGGCCGGAAGGTGGATATCCCCTCCTATAGCGTTCGGGTGGGGGAGTCGGTCGGCCTCAAGGCCCGCTGCCGGGAGTGGCCGACGGTGCAGCGCGCCTTGGAGCTGGCCGGGCGCCGGGGGCGGCCCGCCTGGCTCGAATACTCGGCCGAATCAGGATCGGGCCGGCTCTTATCGGTCCCCACGCGTCAGGACATTCCGACGGAAGTCAACGAGCAATTGATCGTCGAGCTCTATTCGAAGTAGGGCGCGGCGAGCTTCGACCCAACGGAGAAAGGCCGCATGGATTTCAAATCCTTCATCAAGCCTCGGCATCTGTATTTCGATCCGGAGACGGTGACGCCGACGTTCGGCCGGTTCTACGCCGAGCCGTTTCAACGGGGCTTTGGCGCGACGATCGGCAACTCGCTCCGGCGCGTCTTGCTGTCTTCCATTCAGGGGGCCGCCGTCGTCTCGATCCGCATCGAAGGCGTCCCGCATGAGTTCACGATCAAGGACGGGCTGCGGGAGGACATCTCGGACTTGATCCTCAATTTGAAGGGCTTGCGGCTGAAGATGGCCCCCGGGGTGGCCGCGACGACAGTTTACCTGGACGCCAAGGGGCCCGGCAAGGTCCTGGCCCGCGATATCGCCTGGAACAGCGACGTGACCGCGCTCAACCCGGAGCATCCCGTGGCGACGCTCTCGGAGGCGGGGCGGCTGCACATGGAGATCAACATCAGGACCGGCATCGGCTACGTCCCGGCCTCCGAGCACAAGAAGGATCCGGACGATATCGGCCTCATCGCGCTGGACGCGACCTTCTCGCCCATTTTGAACGTCAAGTTCTTTACCGAGGCCACGCGCGTCGGCCAGGTCACCGATTACGACCGGCTGGTCATGGAGATCACGACCAACGGCACGGTGACGCCGGACGAAGCGATGTCGCACGCCGCCCGCGTCCTGCGCGACCATCTGGAGCTGTTCATCCGGCCGCAGGAAGAGGCGGAGATTCCCGCCGCTGAGGCCGAGGCGCGGGCCGCCGTCTCGATCGGCGATCTGGAGGAAAAGCTCGACAAGAGCATCGAGGAGCTGGAGCTATCCGTCCGCTCCTACAATTGCCTGGAGGCCGCCGGGATCAAGACGATCCGCGACCTCGTTCAAAAGTCCGAGGCCGAAATGCTCAAGTATCGGAACTTCGGCCGGAAGTCGCTGACGGAAATCAAAGGTATCCTCAAGGAAATGGGGCTGAACTTCAGCATGAAGCTGGATGAGACCGGCATGCCGATCCTGACCGAAGAGAACCCAAGCTGAGGCCCGGACCCGCCGCCCGGACGAACCCCCATGCGCCATCGTAACGTCCGAACCCGCCTGAACCGCACGAGCGAGCATCGGCTGGCGCTCATGAAGAGTCTGAGCGCCGCCCTGGTGCGCCAAGGGCGTATCCGCACCACTCACGTCAAGGCCATGCAGTTGCGGGGGTATCTGGAGCCGCTGCTCACGTTGGCTAAACGCGGCGACCTGCACGCGCGGCGATTGGCCTTCAGCCGGCTCGGCAAGAAAGACGTCGTCCACGCGATGTTCGAGGTCATCGCGCCGCGCATCAAGGACCGCCCGGGGGGCTTCCTGCGCGTCGTCAAGGACGGTCAGCGCATGGGAGACGGGGCGCTGATGGCCTACGTCGAGTTCGTGGACGAGCTGCCCCGCCCCGAAGCCCCCGCGGCTCCGACGATCGAAAAGAAGGTCAAACGACGGCTTCATGAACGCCGCAAGGAGCTCCGCCGCGCGCGGGCTTCCTGAGCGTTGAGGCCCGCCGGATCGGCGAGGTCCCGCCCGCCCGTCGGGGGGGAGGCCCCGTCCAGGCCATCGACTGATTTCCCCTTTGCCGGCCCCGGACCTTCTTCGATAATCGGAGCGTGACCTCGGCTCCGACCCGATCGCTCTACGCCCCGATCGTCTGGGTTTTATTCGTCGGGGGAGTCGCGTTCAACGTTCTCGTGTTGAGCACGCTCTGGGGGCTCGAGCCGTTGGCGGTCTTCAAGCCGCTCGTCGGCCAAGGGGGAGAGAATGAGCTGGCCTTCAACGCCCTGGCCGTCGCGGGCCTGCTGCTCGTGAGCGTCGTGATCTACGCGGCGAGTCTGGACCCCTTCCGGCCCGAACGGCCTTGGCCGCTCGTTTATCTCAATTTCCTCCCGTTGGCTCTGGCCGTGGGCAACCTTTTCCTGGCGGCCACGCGGATCGGCGATAAGCCGGCGATGGGGGACGTGGCGCTGGCGGGCCTCATCGGGGTGGGGCTCCCGCTGAGCGTCATCGTTTTTGAGTCCGTGGCCTCGCGCGGGCTCTCCGCGGCCGGGCGCTTTTTCGACGATCGAGGCTGGTCCGGCCCCGCTTTTTTCTGCCTCAAGAACAGTCTGCGGTGGCGGCCTTCGGTCCACGAGACGGCCCGCCGTTGCGGCCTGTTGCTGGTCGAGATGGGCCGCTACCGCCCGGCGATCGCCCTCCTGGAACGCCTGACGCCCGTGCCGACGACGGAGGACTACGAAGCCCTTCAGGCGTTGGAGCGTGCCTATGGGGCCGAAGGCGAGGGGGAGAAGGCGCTCAAGGTCATCAAGCGCCAGCGGGCGCTGCGGCCCCACGCCCGCGACATCGACCGCCGGCTGCTCCAGCAGGCTCTCGCCGTCGAGCAGTGGGAGGAGGCCATCGGCATTCTGGAGTCCGGCCGCGTCCCGATGGGGACGGAGTCGCTCTTCCTCCTCCAGGAGCTCTTTCTCAAAACGGGCAACGTCGCCCAGGCCATCGCCAAGGCCCGTCAGATCGCCGAGCGGGAGGAGCCGCCGTACGAGCGCTCCATTGCGCTGCATAAGGACCTCGTGGCCAAACTGCCGGACCAGACTCATCTCCTCATCGATCTCGGCCTTCTGATGCAGCGCTCGGGCGCGAGCGACCTGATGCAGGAGGGGGCGACGGTGCTGGAAGAAGCCCTCCGGCGCGATCCCCGAAGGCTTTATCTCCGCCGCCATCTGGCCGATTATTATCGAACCACGCTGCAGCACCGCCGGGCCGAAGCCCAATATCAGGCCCTCGTCGATGCCCGGGATCCCGAGCCCGAGACTTACCTGCGCTATGGCGAGCTGCTCAAGGCGGAACGGCGCGACGCCGAAGCCTGTCGGGTTTACCAACTCATGCAGGCCGCCTGCGTCGAGGATTGGCGTGCCTGGGCCGAGGAGGCCGCCTGTCTGTTTCGCCTGGGGGACGCCGAAGGATGCGCGCGCGCGTTGGCCCGCGCCGAGCAACTCGCCCCGGCGGATCATCTGCCGGAGTTGTTGGCCCTGAAAGATCGCCTGGAGCGCCGCCGGACCGAGTCCGGCCTGGAGCGTTTGGCCGAGGAGGCGCACCGCGACGGCTCCAATCTGGAGCGTCGCATCGAGTTTATCGGGCGTCTGCTCGAGCTCGATCGCGGGGAACGCGCCGTTCAGGAGTGCGACCTGCTGTTGGACGAACACGCCGAGCTGCTGCCGCAGGTCCTGGGCCTTCTGCGCGAGCATGCCGGACGCGCCCGAAGCAGCTTCCGTGTGCTGGATTACCTGGCCGACCTCTATTACCGCGAACGGCGATACGACGAAATGCTCGATATCGTTCTGCGCATGGCCGGCCACGCCATCGAGCCGGAGAAGTTCCTGGAGTCCGGCTGCCGCCGCATCCTGGCCTGCGCCCCGGAGCACCTGCGGACCCGGATCGCCTTGGGGGAGCTTTACGCCCGGGCCGAGCGCTGGGCGGAGCTGATGGAGGTCTACGATCCCCTGTTGACGGGGGGTTCGGCAGGGGCGACGCCCGAGATTCGGCGTCAGTGGGTTCAGGCGGCCGCGACGGCGGGCCGGCTGGAGGACGCCCTGCGGGTCGGCCTCGAAGTCCTGGACGCCTCGCTGGAGGATCCCGAATTTCTGGTCCGCCTGATCTATCTGGCCGCCGATTGCGGTGACTATCAGTGCGCTTACGACATTTTCAAGGTGGCGCGGGAGGCGCATCCCGATCATCCGGCGCTTGATGATCTGGAGCGTACGGTGGCCGACAGCCAGAAGCGCGCGCGGATGGAGCTCCTTCAGCGACGCGAGGCCGAGGGGGCGCTCCTGGCCGCCGAGCATTTCGAGAAGGCCGAGCTGCACCGGGAGTTCGGCCAGGTCCAGCACGCCATCGTTCATTATCAGCGGGCGGCCGAGGACGCCGATCTCCACGATCTCGCCTGCGCGAAATTGGCGGTCTGTCTTTGCGAGCGGAAAATGTTCGAGCTGGCCGACGAATTCCTCGACCCGATCGAGCTGACGAAAGACAACGCCCTCCTGCACGCCCAGCTCAAGGGCCTCATCTATCGCGTGGCCGACGTCCTGGAGGCCGAACGCTTCCGGCCCCAGGCGCAAAAGTACTTTAAGCGCATCTTCCGCGTGGACGCCTCCTTCAAGGACGTCGTCGCCCGTCTGGAGCGGCTCGGGGACGTCTGAGAAACGGAATTCACCCCCCAGGACGCCAAGTCACGCAGGAGAGAGGCCCGGGGCGTCGGACCGGGGGCGGCGTTTTCGCGCCTACGCGTTTTCTTCAAGCCATCGTGATCTGAACGTCGTCAGCGACGTTGCCGAGAAGCGTGTAATCGCAGACCGTTTCCTGAAGGATCGAGCCCGGCACGCAGGGGTGAACGGGGCCGTGCGCCACAAGCCGGGCAATGAAACGCTGCCAGGAGACGCCGCCGCCGAGGGCGCCGTCGAGCCAGAAGGACCGTCGCCGGGCCATCAGGATTTCGCGGGGGCCGATCGTGGCGGCCCGCGGCGGGACCCAGCTCCAGTCGCCGCCGAAGCTGTGGAGTGCGTTCTGCATGATGGTCATGGGGTGGAGTTCGACGATGCGGCCGTGGGCGCGCTTGAAGGCGGGCAGGTCGCCCGCGAATTCAAGACCGAGATGGGATTCCCAGAAGGCGATGTGGCCGCACCAGCCGATGCCGCCGTAGCAGCAGTCGACGCCGCCGGCGTCTTCCATCAGTTTGTGGTAATCGGCGATGTTCCGGTCGGTCGGGAAGTGGACGTTCTCCGGCCTCGGCCGGAGCGCTTCGTCGATCAGGCCGAAGAAGTTCTCGCCCATGGCCCGTTGAAAGGACCCTTCCCACGTCGGCGGGGCCGTTCGTCCGGTCTCGTCGGCGTATTCGTCCATGTTGAAGGTGACGACGTGGCGGCAGCTGAGCCGCAGCCGATTGATCACGCCCGCCAGGATGCGGAATTGCGGGACGGGCCCGACCGGGAGGATGGCGACGAAACGGCGTCCTTCGTCGCGGGCGCGAACGATCTCGGCGAGCAGGTCGGCGGCGAACGCCCCGTAGAACGTCGGCGCCTCGTCGATCACGCCAATCTTGAAGTCCGGGTTGGCGTGGCGCGTCAGCTCCTCGCGCCTGAGGCCGCGGACGCGGCGGCAGGCTTCTCGATCCCGGAAGGGGATGGAGGCGGCCAGATCGGGTTCAAAGGCATTCATGGCGTTGCTCCGTCGGGACGGCCGAAGGGGGGCCCGGCGGCTCCCCGGTTCATCTCAGCGCAGGATGCGCGTGGCTGATCCGCCGAGGGCGTCGACGAGGGTCGACGTCGGAGGGAACGGATGGCCGAAGTGCTGGCGCAGGCCCTCCCCATAGGCGACCCCGATCTGGTGGCCGCGCAAGCGCGCCCACCGGCGCATGGATTCCAGGTAGTCGTCCTCACCGTGCTGGCGGCGGAGCCACTCCCGCTGGGACTCGTGACAGCGAAGAAGCTCGGCCTTGCGATCGATCACGCTCGAAATGTCGATGACGATCGGCATGGGGACGAACTTGCCCTCGCCGTCGATCTGGGCCGTCGGATCGGCGTGATAGAGCTCCGGCAGCCGCGGCAACGGGGGCCAGGATTCTCGGTCCGGGTTGGGCCAATTCGGCGCCGGGGCGGCGAAACAGGCTTCGCGCGCCAGCGCGGCCGTCAGCTCGTGGTCGGCCATGTAGTCCTTCGCGGCGTGCGTGAGCACCGCCCCGGCCTGATATCGCCGCAGGCAGCCGACCAGGCCCCCCTTGACGCCGGGGTCGAACGTCAGCCGCAGGTCCCCCACCCCGAGGCAGTCGTAAGTGGCGCCGGCTATTTCGGCGGCGCGCTGGGCCTCGGAACGGCGGACCGCGGCGATCTCGCTCGGCGAGAGGGTCGCGCTCCCGACGTCCCCCTGGCAGACGGTTACGAAATGAAGCTCCCAGCCTCGGTCCTTGAGAAGACACAGGATTCCGCCCAGATGGATCTCGATGTCGTCGGGGTGAGCCATGATCGCAACGACCGAGGCGGACATGGCGTAGCTCCGTTCAACCGGCCTGAATTTCGTCCAGGCGGACGGGCCTGCCCTCGGCGGCCGACCGGTCGGCGGCGAAGATGACCTCGTGTGTCCGGAGAGCCTGGCGGAGGCTTGTTTCAGGCATTTCCTCCCCGCGTTCGAGGGCGGCCAGGAAGGCGGCGAACTGGCGGGCGTAGGGATGGTCGGCCACGTCGCCGGAGTCGAGCAGTTTCATCGGCAGCCGTCCCCACGCGCTCGGCGGCGTCCCCAGGAGCGGCGCGCTATAGAATCGATCGTCGAGGAGAGAGCCCGCGCTACCGACCAGATGAACGTGAAAGTAGTACGGTTGAAGGCAGTCGACGACGGAGGCGACTTTGCCCACCCGACCGCTCCGGAACTTTAAAAGCGTGACCGTCGTGGTCGGGTATTCGTATCGCGCGAAATCGGGGTGGCGGGAGCGCGTGGCGTAGGTCTGGACTTCCTGGACGTCCTCACCCAGGAAGTGCAGGAGACCATCGAGGGCGTGACAGCCGGCCGTGAGCAGGCTGCTGCCGCCGCCCGCCTTATGAATGTTCCAGCGATATTGGCCATACCAGGGGCCGATACCGTGATAGTAATCCACCTCTCCGTAGTGGAGCTCGCCGAGGAGCCCCTGATCGAGAGCCGTCTTCGTCGTCATGAACTGGTTGGAGAATCGACATTCGAAGCAGACGCACGCGCGCACGCCGGCCCGGACGACGGTCCGCGCCACGGCGCGGCAGTCCTCCAGCGTCAGTCCGATGGGCTTCTCGATGATGAGGTGCTTTCCGGCCTCGGCCGCGGCGATGGCCTGGCGCGGGTGATCAGCGTGGCCGGTGCAGATCGAGACGACGTGGATCGTGGGGTCGTTCAGGAGCGCGTCCAGCTCGGCGTAATAGAGGATGTCGCTCCCGTGGCGGGCCGAGAGCTCCATGGAATCGAGCCTTCTGGAGGAATAAACCCCCGTCACTTGGGCGTTGGGCAGGGAGTTGATCGCTCGGATGTGAGCGCCCGCCGCCCAGCCGTAGCCGATGATTCCGATGTGCCATTGCCGGTTCATGGGATGGCTTGCGCCCCCTCAGCGCCCCCCGCCCGACGAGCGTTGCCGAAGCCGCACGGGGGCCTATTGTCCCCCCTGTCGCCCGCGGCGCAAGGCTGAAATGGGGCGATCCCCCGGGGCGGAGGGGGGGATGACTTGACCGCGGCCGGTGAAGCTGCTATTTCATCGGCGGCTTCCGCTGACCCGTGCGACGTTTCCTCGGACGCCGGTCGCCGACCTGGGGCGTGAGGCGGTCCCGTCCGATTCGTCGTGCGGCCGTTCGGGCCCGCGGGCGCCCCTTCCCGACGGGCCGATCTCGTGCGCGACGCCGGGGTTGACGATGAAACCTGATGTTTACACGCGCCTGTCGGGGATGATGTTCCTCCAGTATTTCATCTGGGGGGTCTGGCTGCCGTTGCTGGCCCGGTATCTGCAAGCTTCGCCGGATCGGGGGGGGCTGGGGTTCACGCCGGGCCAGGTGGGGTGGATTCTGGGGCTGGCGGGGTCGATCGGCGCCGTGGTCGCCCCGTTCGTCGCCGGCCAGGTGGCCGACCGGGTGATGAGCACGGAGCGCTTCCTGGCGCTCCTGATTTTCCTGGGGGGGATCGTCAAGTACATCACCGCCTATCAAACCTCCTATGTGGCCTGGCTGGGGCTCTCGATCCTCTACAGCGTGCTCTACACGCCGACGCTGGCGCTCACGAATTCGCTCGCCTTTGCGCACATGCGCGATCCCGACCGGGGCTTCCCGTTCGTCCGCGTCTGGGGGACGATCGGCTGGATCGCCGCCGGATGGATCTTTCCGCTGTTGTGGCTGGTCCGGGACGTGGGGTTGAGCGCGCTGCCGCCCTTCTACGCCGGCGTGGACCGCCCGGACGCCATCCAGAGGATTGCGGACTCGCTTCGGTTTTCGGGGATGGTCTCGGCGGCCTACGCCGCCTTCTGCTTCATCCTTCCTCACACGCCGCCGCAACGCGAAGCCGCCGAGCGACTGGCCTTTGCCAAGGCCTTCGGGCTCTTCCGACGCCCTTCGTTTGCCATCCTGGTGGCCGCCAGTCTCCCCGTGAGCGTCATTCACCAGATTTACTTCATGCAGACGAGCCCGTTTCTGGGCGATGCTCTCGGCCTGGCCGAAAACAAGATCGCCCCGGCGATGACGATCGGTCAGGCGGCCGAGATCGTCGTCATGGGGTTTCTGGGGATGATGCTGCGGGAACTGGGGTTCCGCTGGGTGATTACCATCGGCGGGGCGGCCTACGTCTTGCGCTACGCGATTTTCGGGACGACGACGCTCCCCGTCGGGCTGATCGTGGCCAGCCAGGCCCTTCACGGGTTCTGTTATGCCTGCTTCTTCGCCGCCGCCTATATCTATGTCGATCGCCTGGCGGACGCCGACGTTCGGCATTCGGCGCAGACCGTCTTCGGCATCATCATTCTGGGCGTGGGGCCGATCGTAGCCGCGCCGACGTTGGGAGCGTTGAGCCGCGCGTTCACTGCCGCCGGCGGGACGTTGAATTATTCGTATTTCTGGTACAGCCTGATGGGGATCGCTCTGGCGACGACGGTGATCTTCGCGCTCTTCTTCAGGGATGAGACGCGCGGCCCGGAGGGGTCGATCGTGCGGCCCGTCAAGGAAATCCACGAGGGGATCGATTGACGCCATGGCCGAGGACCGCTTGGGCGTGGGCTTCGTCGGCAGCGGGTTCATCGCTCGTTTTCATATCCAGTCGTTCGTCGGCGTGCGCGGCGCCGACGTCCGCGGCGTCTGGAGCCCCAACGGCGGACATGCCGCCGCAGCCGCCGAGCTGGCCCGTTCGCTCGAGGTCGGCGACGCCCGAGCGTATCCCTCGATCACGGCCATGGTGGCCGACCCGGCCATCGATGCCCTCTGGATTTGCGGCCCGAACCATGCGCGCGTCGAGAACGTCGAAGCGATCTGCGCCGCGGTTCGGAGCGGGAAGGGGACGCTCAAAGGGGTGGCCTGCGAAAAACCCCTGGCGCGGAACGTCGCCGAGGCTCGGCGGATGGCCACGCTCGTCAAGGAGGCCGGGCTCAATCACGGCTATTTGGAGGATCAGATATTTTCGTTCGCCGTCAATCGGGGGCGGGAGATTCTGTGGCGGCGCGGGGCCGCGCTCACGGGCCGGCCGTATCTGGCGCGGGCCGCCGAGGAACACAGCGGGCCGCACATGCCGTGGTTCTGGCGAGGCGAGCTTCAGGGAGGCGGCGTGCTGAACGACATGATGTGCCACTCGGTCGAGGTGGTCCGGCATCTGTTGACCGAGCCGGGCCGGCCGCGGGCATCGATCCGTCCCCGACGCGTGACGGCCCGGATCGCCAGCCTCAAGTGGACGCGGCCGGAGTACGTCCAGAAACTCAAGGCGATGATGGGCCCCGAGGTCGATTACGCGCGTGCGCCGGCGGAGGATTTCGCCAGCGCGACGATCGAGTACGAGGACGACCAGGGGCGGACGTTGCTCGGCGAGGTGACGACTTCGTGGAGCTTCGTCGGCGCCGGGCTGCGGCTGACGATGGAGCTGCTCGGCCCGGAGTATTCGATGTCGATGAGCAGCCTCGACACCGGGCTCCGGCTGTTCTTCAGCCGCGAGGTGAAGGGCCCGGCCGGGGAGGACCTTGTCGAGAAACAGAACGCCGAGACGGGCCTGATGCCGGTCGTACCCAACGAAGCCTCCGAATACGGCTACGAGGCGGAGAACCGGCATTTCGCTCGCGCATTCCTGCGCGGGGAGACCCCCGATCTCACCTTTGAGGACGGGGTCGAGGTCGTCGAGCTGTTGATGACGGCCTACATAAGCGCCGAGCAGGGCCGGACGATCGAGTTCCCGGCGCCGGGGCTCGAGGCCTTCGTTCCCGCCGTCGCGCGCGGCGCGTGGAAGGGTTGAGCCGCTGACCCCATTGGAGGAAAGGAGTCGGTCATGGCAACGTCAAACTGGTCGCGCCGAGGGTTTCTGGCGCGCGGGGCCGCCGCGACGGCGGGGCTCGCCGCCGTCGGAGGTCGCGCCGCCGCCGCGCGCCGGGAGTTCAAGATTTCGATCGCCGGGTGGTCGCTGCACCGGGAAGTCTTCGGCGGCCAGATCAAGACGATCGACGCCTTCCGGATCACGCGCGAAGAGTTCAACCTCGACGGGTTCGAGCTGGTCAACACCATGCTCGAAGTGCCGACGTGGAACCATATCGCCAACCTCAAGCGCGAGGCCGACAAGCATCAGGTCCAGATCCCGCTCATCATGGTCGACGGCGAAGGGAACCTGGGCGGAGCGGCAGTCGAGGAGCGGGAACGCGCCGTCCGGTATCATCAGAAGTGGATCTACGCGGCGGCCGATCTGGGCTGTCACTCGGTCCGGGTCAACTGGCGCGGCGAGGAGCGCGGGGTCGAGCGGGACGCCGAAGGAGCCGAGCGATTCATCGCGCGTTCGGTGGCACCGTTCGCCGAGCTGGCCGAGCTGGGGGCGCGCCATGGGCTCAATGTGATCATCGAGAACCACGGCGGCCCGTCGTCCTACCCCGACCTTCTGAGGCGCCTGTTTCAAATGGTCGATCGGCCGAACTTCGGGGCGCTGCCGGATTTCGGCAATTTTCCCGCCGAGGTGGACCGCTACGAGGCCGTGGATAAGATGATGCCTTACGCCAAGGCCCTCAGCGCCAAATGTTATGACTTCGGCGATGATGGGCTCGAGACCAAGATCGACTTTGAGCGGATGCTCCAGATCGCCGTCGACAAGCACGGCTACCACGGCTTCATCGGCATCGAGTACGAGGGGAACCGACTGAGCGAGCGGGACGGCATCCGCGCCGCCCGCGACCTCCTGATCCGATTGCGCGGCTGAGGACCTTCCACTTCTCCGTTCCGGAGCCCCGCCGACATGCTCGCCGACACGCTCAACATCGGGATTATCGGCGTCGGCGGGCGCGGCCTGGATCACCTGCGCGATCTGCACGAGACGACGCGGCCGCCGGAGCGGGCCGCCCGCGTGCACGCCGTCTGCGACATCTACGGGCCGCGCAAGGACCGGGCCCGTCGCCGCGCCGGGCTGGAGACCTGCTTTCACGACTACCGCGAAATGCTGGAGGATCCCAGCCTCGACGGGGTCGTGATCGCCACGCCGGATCATTGGCATCACCGGATGTCGATCGACGCCCTGCGGGCCGGCAAGGCCGTCTATTGCGAAAAGCCGATGACCCTATACTGGGAAGAGGCGCGAGAGGTGGCGCGCGAGGCTCGCCGCGCCGGCTGCGTTTATCAGGTCGGCGCGCAATCGGCCTCCGAGGACGTCTGGTGGCAGGCGCGGCGCCTGATCGCGGCCGGGGCGATCGGCAAGGTGCTGCACCTCCAGGCGAGCAGCAACCGGAACGTCCCGGGGGGCGATTGGAATTACGGCATTGACCGGGACGTGAGCCTCAAGAACCTGGATTGGGAGCGGTTCCTGGGGCCGGCGCCGCCGCGGCCGTTCAACGCCGAGGCCGTCGAACGGTATTTCCGGTTTCGGAAGTTCTGGGATTATTCCGGCGGCCTGGCCACCGATCTCATGTATCACTCGCTTTCCCACCTGCTCGTGGCCGTGGGGTTCCAATTTCCGCTGACCGTGGCCGCGAGCGGGGGTAATTACGTGCACTTTGACCGCGAAGTGCCGGACACGTTCTATCTCTCGGCCGACCTGGAGAGCCGCTCCACCGTCACGCTCTTCGCCACGGCCGGCAACGACACTCCGGTCCGACAGGAAATCCGCGGCGAGACGGGCACGCTCTGGGTCGAGGCGGACACCGTCGTCATCGAAGGCCAGCGGGCTTACCGGGAGGACGCGCGCGAGAGGGCGCTGGCCGTCGCGGGAGAACCCAATGTGACGGTTTCAGAGGATTTTCAGACGATCCGGGTGAAGGCGCAGCCCCGGCTCGGTCACATGGACCGATTTCTCCAGAGCCTGCGCGACGGCGCTCCGACGCATCTGAGCGCGGACGAAGGCTATCGCGTGATGACGACGATCGGCCTTTCGGTTCAGGCGTTCCGTCAGGGCCGTCTCGCGCGGTTTGATCCGCGTCGCCAGCGCGTGGCCTAAGCCCGCGGGGCCGCCGAGGAACCGCCCGAGGCGACGGCCTGCTGAAGCTGCAGGCAGCCGGGCTGATCCCAGCCGACCGTGTAGGCCGGCCGACGGTCGGTCGGCCGTTGCTTCTCGACGTCGAAATACATCACGCGGCCCTGGCGGTAGGACTCCACGGCGAGCGTGATGGCGACTTGAACGTGATAGCCCTTGCGCGCGCTCAGGACCGGCTCCTGGCGCGAGCGGATGGAATCGAAAAAGTTCTGCATGTGCGAGGGGCGTTCGCGCGTGGCGATGCGGTATTCGCGGCTGCCCCATTTGCGCTCGAAGGCTTCGGCCACGTCTCGCAAGCGCTCTTCGGGCCGGACGGAGATGTAGGGCGTGCTCCCCTCGAACTGGCCGTGTTCGACCATGACGATCGTCCCCTCGTGGCCGCGGATGAGCCCCGGGATATGGGTGGCGTTGGCCATCGACGAGGTGAGCACGACGCTGTGGCCGGAGGGGTAATCGGCCGAGAGCATGAACGTGTCGGGCACTTCGCGACCGTCGTCGAAGACGTAAATCCCGCCCATGCCGCTGGCCCGCCAGGGAAACTCCGGCTCCGGCCAACAGATGTTGAGCGGGGCCATGACGTGGAAGAAGAGGTCGGTGGCGATGCCGCCGGAATAGTCCCAGTATTTGCGGAAGCGGAAAAACCGCTGCGGGCCGCCGTCCTTCCACTCGTGTCTGTTCCGAGCCGCGGCCTGATACCAGTCCCAGTTGACGTAGTCCTCGCCGTCCTTGTCCGGTCCGGCGTTGGGGTCGATCGAGTAGTTCCATTCCCCCTGGCGGGAGTTGCGGTGATAGGAGCCTTGACTCAGGAGCAGCTTGCCGATCATGCCGTCTTCGATCGCTTTTTTGGCGTTCCACCATTGATCGGCGGAGGTCGTCTGCGAACCGACCTGAACGACGCGCTTGAGGCGGGCCTCGGTCTCGGCCATCTGGCGCGCCTCGTCGATCGTGTGCGTCATCGGCTTCTCGCAATAGACGTCTTTCCCCCTTTCCATGGCGGCCAGGGCGATGGGGGCGTGCCAGTGATCCGGCGTCGCCACAATGACGGCGTCAACCTCGGCCAGATCGAGGGCCTCCGGGTGGAGCTCGAAGGTCTTGACCTGAACGCCGCGCTCTTCGCAGAGCCGCCGCGCCGCGTTGAGACGCCTGCGATAGACGTCGCTGACGGCGACGACCTGGCACTGCTCCCGCATCCCGAGCACCTGCCGCAGGAGCGACGTTCCACGGCCCCCGACGCCGATGACGGCCAAGTTGATTTTTTCATTCGGGCCGATCTTGCGGCTGATCCCCACGGGGGCCGGACCTCGGGAGACCCTCGTGCAGCCGCCGAGGATAAGGGCGCCCGCCGCCCCCCCGCCCCCACGCAGGAAGCCCCTCCGATTGACCTCACGTGTGGAAGGAGCTTGAGGCCGCCGTTCACTCTTAGCGCGATTCATCACCTGAGACCTCCCCGGACCTCTGATGAGCGGCGCCTCGCCCACGGATCCGAGCGGATTGAGAAGCTGATCCCCGAGCCCAGAGGATGGCACGCAAGGCCGAGGCCGTCAATGTCGGGCTGCGCCCAGGCGGGGAGAGCGCCGGTCAGGGCGGAAATGGGCGCGGGGCCGGGAGGCGCGAAATTCGCGTTTGAAATTGTATCATTGTATGATATATTGCGGATTAATCTGGTGAGAGGGCCATGCCCAGCGCCCCCGGTGCCACCTTATCGTCTCATGATCACGATCCGTCTCGGCTCGCCCGTTCCCCTCGCTGACCAGATCCAGGCCGCCCTCCGCGAGGCCATCGCTACCGGCCAACTGGCCGTCGGCGATCCTCTCCCCACCGTTCGCCAGCTCGGGGCCGATCTCGGTATCCACTTTAACACCGTGGCTCGGGCTTATCGCGCCCTGGAAGCGCGTGGTCTGATCGCCGCCGTTCGCGGCCGCGGAAGCATCGTGATCTCGAACGTCGAGTCCCCGGTCTCGCCGCAGGATCGAGCCCGCGAGGAGTTGGTTCCCGCTGTTCGCAAGCTGCTGACCGATGCGCGGGTCGCCGGGATCGATGGCCAGGCGGTCATCGAATTGATCCGCCATGAACTGGCCCGATTCGGGCCCCCGGGCGCTTTGCCTGTCGATTTGGGTCGGGGCGGGCAGGGGCACGCTGATCGGGATCCTCGGCGGCGTCTTCGGGATTTACGCCGACGTTAATCGAGCCCGCATCCGTCGTCTGCCACAGGATTTGAACCCCCCCTGCGAACGAACCGAATTCTCCGAAGGGCAGTTCGCGGACCGTTAGGCGATCGGCTGGACCCCGTGGGGGGCGCATGGTAGAAGGAGAGGGCCGCAAGGCGAGGCCTCTCGGCGGGATGACTCCTTGCCGCAGCCGGCCACGCCGACGTGGCTCTGCCCCGATGAGCGAAGAGCTGGTCAATCACTATAAGGCCGACGAGCGGGAGGTGGGGTTTCTGCTGTTCGAGCAGTTCCGCCTGCAGGACCTGCTCGGCCGGGGCCCCTACGCGGACTTTACCGAGGCTGACGCCCGGCTGATTCTTTCCGAGGGGCTCAAGTTCGCGATCCATGAAGTGGGGCCGTTGAACGGGTACGCCGACCGGCTGGGATGCGTTTATGACCCGAAGTCCGGCGCCGTGACGGTCCCGCCCCTGCTCAAGGATTTGCAGCGCAAGTACGTCGAAAACGGGTGGCATGGCCTTCGCGCGCCGGCGGTCTATGGCGGCCAGGGGGCTCCGTATTCGCTGGCCCTGGCGGTCAGCGAATTTTTCGCCGGGGCGTGCTCGGCCTGGGCCATGTATAACGGCCTGACGCATGGGGCGGCCCATCTGATCGAAGTCTTCGGCACGGAGGAGCAGAAATCGCTCTTCTGCCCGAAGCTTTACGGCGGGGAGTGGATGGGGACGATGTGCCTGACGGAGCCGGGGGCGGGCTCCGAGGTCGGCCGCAGCCAGACGCGCGCCGCGCCGCAGCCCGATGGAACCCATCTCATCCAGGGGGTGAAGTGCTTCATTTCCGGCGGCGAGCACGATTTCACGGACAACATCGTCCACATGGCCCTGGCGCGGATCGAAGGGGCGCCCGGCGGGACGAAGGGGCTCTCGCTCTTCATCATCCCCAAGCGGCGGATCCGGCCCGACGGGACGCTGGGCGAGCCGAACGACGTTCGCTGCCGCGGGATTGAGAAGAAGATGGGGATCAACGCCTCGGCGACGGCCACGCTCAATTTCGGCGACGAGGACCGGTGCCAGGGGTTGCTTCTCGGCCGCGAAGAGAACAAAGGCATCGCCCAGATGTTCCAGATGATGAACGAGGCGCGGATCGGGACGGGGCTCCAGGCGTTGGCGACGGCCTCTTCGGCTTATCTGAACGCCCTGGCCTATGCTCGCCAGCGCGTCCAGGGAAAGCGCTTTGAGGACATCGCCTCCGGTCGCCGGGGGGCCAGCGTCCGAATCATCGAGCACGAGGACGTGCGTCGGATGCTGGTGGAGATGCGGTCGAAGGTGGAGGGAGGCCGAGCGCTGGCGTTGAAGCTGGCGATCCATCTGGATCGGGCCCGAACGGTGGAGGATGCCGCCGGGGGGGCCGATCTCGCCCGCGTCGATCTGCTGACCCCGCTGGTCAAGGCCTATCTCTCCGATCAGGCTTTTCGCGTGGCCGAGCTGGCGATCCAGACCTACGGGGGCTATGGCTACATCCGGGACTATCCGGTCGAGCAATACTGCCGCGATATCAAGATTCAGTCGTTGTATGAGGGGACGAATTATATCCAGGCCCTTGACCTGGTCGGGCGGAAGCTCAATCAGGACGGGGGGGAGCCCCTGAGACGGCTCCTGACGGAGATCGAAGCCTTCGCGACGCGGCTGAAGGAGCATCCGGCGCTGGGAGGTGAGTCCGCCCGGCTCGGTGAAGCCTCGGCCGCCGTCGGGCGGTTTGCACTTCAATATCTGGAGTTTATGAGGAGCGGTCGCATCCGCCAGATTCCGCTGACGGCCACCCGATTCCTCGAAGCGCTCGCCGAAACGGTCATCGGCTGGCTTTTGCTGGAGGGGGCGACCGTGGCTCACGAGGCGTTGGCGGCCCAGGCCGAAGGAAGCCGCGAATTTCACTTCTACGCCGGGAAGCTTCACGTGGCGCGGTTCTTCGCGCGGAACGTCCTGCCCGGGGCGGCCTTCAAAGCCCGGCTGGCCGCCGAGGCCGACACGAGCGCCCTCGACATCGCCGAGGAGCAATTTCCGCTCGACGGTCTGGATTGATCCGTTCCTCACACCTTCGGCGTCGGCGGGCCGGCCGCGAGGGGGCGATATGAAGGCGGAGCCGTCCGTCGCCGCCGGGGCGGGCGTTTTCGCTCGGCTGGAAGTCATTGCGGCGGCGGCGTTCTTTTCCACCGGAGGGGCCGCCATCAAAGCCTGCGACCTGACGAACTGGCAGGTCGCGGGATTTCGCTCGGGCGTGGCGGCGCTCACGGTGGCGGCCTTGATGCCGCGGGCGGTCAAAGGGCTGAACGGGCGGGTAGCGGCGGTCGGCTTGGCCTACGCCGCGACGGTGGTATCCTTCGTCGCCGCCAACAAATTGACGACGGCCGCCAGCACGATCTTTCTGCAGGGGAGTTTCCCCCTCTACGTGCTGCTCCTGGGCCCACGATTGTTGGGCGAACCGACCCGGCGGGGCGATCTCCTTTTCGTGGCGGCCATCGCTCTGGGCTTATCCATGTTTTTCTTCGGGACGGAGGCGCCGATCGCCACGGCGCCGGACCCGCTCCGGGGCAACCTCCTGGCCGTTGGGAGCGGTTTCTGTCTGGCGCTCACGGTGATGGGGCTCCGCTGGCTGAGCCGTTCGGGCATCGAGGGTGCGTCGGCCTCGGCCCTTGTGGCCGGCAACGCGACGGCCTTTCTGGTCTGTCTGCCGCTCGTCGGTCCTCTTCCGGCGGGTTCAGCGAGGGATTGGACGATCATTCTTTTTCTCGGCGTGGGGCAATTAGGCGTTGCCTATCTGCTGTTGAGCCGAGGAATGCGGCGCGTGCCGGCGCTGGAGGCCTCGCTCCTGCTGATGCTGGAGCCCGTGCTGAATCCGGTGTGGGCCTGGCTCGTTCATGGGGAGCGGCCGGGGACGGGGTCGCTTGCGGGCGGGGGGATTATCCTGGGCGTGACGGCTCTCAAATCCTGGAGGGACAGTCACCGAGCCCTTGGGGCGATCCGGAATCGGTTGTGACCGGGAGCGAGGCGAGCGAGATGAAGGGCGGATGTGACTTTGAGGTGAAACCCGGGATTCGGGTGAGACGGGTTCTGAGTCGCCGGCGGGCGCTGGTCCTGGCTTTCCTGCTGGCGGCGCTGCCTTTGGCGGGCCTTCCCGCCTTCCAGGAGGCGGGGCCGGCCGAGCCGCAAGAAACCGAAGATATCAAGCTTTTCCGGATGGAGTCGGGGCTGATGAGGGCCTTCTGGGGCCGTGGGATTTCGATGGAAGCCGGCGTGGCGCTGCCGCCGGATCGCCGGCCGGGAGATCGCTTCCCGGTGGTCTATTTCATTCATGGATTTAGCGGTTCGCACCGGTCGGCCTGGAGCCGCGGCGCGGCCGCCGTTGAGCGGATGAAGGTCTCGCCGGATTATCCGCGCATGATTTACGTCTATCTGAATGCTTCGCATCCGATGGGCCATCATGGCTTTGCTGATTCGGTGAACACCGGCCCCTGGGGCCAAGCGCTCTTGAGCGAGCTGATTCCGGCTCTGGAGGCTGAATTCGGCGCGGTTGGCCGGCCGAAGGGACGATTCCTGATCGGCATCTCCAGCGGCGGCTGGGCCGCGCTCTGGCTGCAAGTTACTTATCCGGACTTTTTCGGCGGGGTGTGGTCGGCGGCGCCGGACCCGGTCGATTTCCGGGACTTCACCGGGATCAACATCTATGCCGACGAGAACGCCTACGCGGACCCCGAAGGTCGGGAACGGATGCTCGTGCGGCGCGACGGCCGGTGGGTGATGTCGATCCGTCAATTCGTGGAGCGAGAAATGGCCGAATCCCCCGTCGGGGGGCAGTTCTACAGCTTCGAGGCGGTGTTCAGTCCCCGCGCCGATGATGGCTCGCCGATGCGCCTGTTCGACCGGACCACCGGCCGGATCGATCCGTTCGTCGCGCAATCCTGGAAGAAGTACGATATCGGCTTTCAGTTGCAGGAGCGCTGGGACGAGCTTGGCCCCCGGCTGAAGGGAAAACTCCACATCATCTGCGGCCTGGCCGACACCTACCGGCTTGAGGGGGCCGTCTTGCTTCTGCGGGATGAGCTGGCCCGCCGCGGGAGCGACGCCCAATTCGTCCTGGTCGAGGGGCTCGGCCATGACGTCCTCGCTCCGCACGTCGAGCGCTGGCCTGAGGGGTTTGAAGCCCTGGCCCACCACGAGATGTGGGCCCGGTATCTGAGGTCGGAGCAGGGAGAGTGAAAGAGGGGGCCCGCCGCAGGGGTTACTTGGCGGCGGACTTCTCCAAACGGGCGTAGCGTCTGAGGAACTTTTCGACGCGTCCGGCGGAGTCAACGTACTTCTGCTTGCCGGTGAAGAAGGGGTGGCAGGCGGCGCAGATATCGATCTTGCGAATATCGCGCGTGGTCCGAAATTGGTAAGTCGCCCCGCAGACGCACTGCACGGTTCTCAGCTCATAAGGGGGGTGGATGCCTTGCTTCATAGCGCTATTCCCTTTAGGATCAACCTTCGGCGTGGGTAGGCGCCCCTCGGCCGGGACGCGGCTGCCCCGCCGGCCGGGGGCCGGCGGCCGGCCATCCGATGACGATATCCCGGGCTTGGACCGGGCGTCAAGGTCCCCCGTCCCTTCCGGGGTTTTCATGGCGTCGGATCGAGCCGCTACCTTTATCCCTCATGGATTGAGTCGCCCCGTTTGAAGCGTTACTGGTTGGCCATCTTCGGCGTGGGCTTCGTGGCCCTCGCCATTGGGGTTTCCCTCTGGCTGAGACGCGATCGCCCCGACGGAGGTCGGCCCGAGCCCGGGGTGTCGCTTCTGCCGTTGCCGCCGGCGGCGCCCTCCATCGTGTCGGAGGTTCGGCACCTCCGCGACGGGATCGAGTTTGGCCTCAAGCTCTCAGCCGCGGATCGCCTGCCCCTGGAACCCGAACGCCTTTATTTCGCGCTCCCTTCGTCGGCGGCGACGGCGCTTGAACTTCTAAGTTACCGATCAGGAGAAACCGAATGGGTTGCAGAGCCGGCGGCGCAAGGCTCCGCGGCCCCTTTGGCGCATTGCGTTTACCGGGATCGCGGGATTCTTCGACGATGGAGAATAGGCGAAGTGCGCGTTGAGCCGGGTTTTTTCAGGGCGCTGGCACCGTCGGGGGACGGCGACCGCGCCGATGTAGAGGCCCGCCTCAAACTGGCCTGGCCCGAGGGGTCGGCGCCTTCGCCGGCCTCTCCCCCCTTTCCGGACGAAGTGGCGCCCGACCGGGGGTGGGGGCAGATTCTCAATCGCCTGGTCGTCAATCCGGAGGGGATTTCTCTCTACCAGATGGCATCTCCGCCACTCAGGTCCGGCCTGCGGCCCCAGCCGATCGCCCTGCCCGCGCCTCCGGGCCGGAGATTGAATTGGGCGAGGCTCAGGGTGGAGACCGAGGGGTTGCATCGTCTCGACGTTGAGGCGTTGGCGCGAGCGCTGGGTCGCTCGGCGATCGACCCGTCCGAGGTGCGCTTATATTACTTCGGTGCGCGGGTCCCTGTCGTCCGGAGCGGCGACGGAGCTTCCGCCGAGACCTACTTCTGGAACCCCGCCCAGCCGTCTCCTTACACGCGGGAGAGAGTGTACTGGGCGACGGCGGCGCCGGAGCTTGACCCCGCGCTCGTTCCGACCGATCCGATCGATGCAGCGACCGGGGAACCGCGCCGGCTGGAAACGACGCCACGGCTGGCCGCGGTCGATCGGGACCGACACCGGATCGACCGGCTGGGCGTTTTCCGAGAGATTCTGGACATGGTGTGGGTGGACGGCGAGCTGTTGACCTCGCCCACGCTTGAACTGCCGCTCACGTTGGAATCCTTCGTGGACGGCCCCGCCGAGGCGAGACTGGACCTTTATTTCGACCCGGAGCAGGCCGAGCGGGTCGATCTCGTCCGCGGCGGACCGACGATTCAGTTGCGCGGGGGGGGGCGGCTCCTGGGGGAGACGCCGCCGGTGAGCCAGGCGGGAAGGTCGCGCCTGAACCTTCGGCTGGAGCCGGGAGCGCTTCATGACGGGCCCAGCACGTTGAGCCTGGGGCTTGCTCCAGGGGGGGAATTCCCTCCCGTCGGCGGCTTGTGGTTGGACCGATTGGAGATCGAGTATATCAGCCGAATCGAACCCGCGGGCGGCCGATTGACGATTCGAGCCGGGCCGGCTCACGAGGCCGACGGCCGGGTAAATCGAACGCCGTTGGCTTTTGTGGAATCGACGGGGGGGGAGGTCGACCCTCGCTGGGTGATCCTGGGGGTCCGGGACGGCCGCTCCGGGGTCGAGGGGACGATGAGCCCAAGGGACCTCTTCCCGGGCCTTTCGGTCCTCAGCCCGCAGGTTGCCGATGGGGAAGCCTCGTTGATCTGGCGCGGCGAGCCGGGCTTCCGGATCGAGGTCTATGCGCGCGAGGCCATCTCCACGGCGGGAGGTTTCGAGCCCGCCGATCCGGCGGGGGCGGCGGCCCTGGCCGCCCTCCCGACGGATTTGCTGATCCTGACGCACGAAAGGTTCCTTCCCGAGCTGGGGCGTCTCGTGGACCTCCATCGTCGGTTGGGGCTGGGCTCGCGCGTGGTGGACGTCCAGGAGGTCTACGACCACTTCAATGGGGGGGAATTGAGCCCGGCGGCGATAAGGGATTATCTGGCCTGGACGCTCTCGGCGGGGGGCGCGAGGGCTCCGGGGCGCGTCCTCTTTGTCGGCGACGCCACGAGCGATTATCGCGATTTCTCACGCGAGGGGGTCCCCAACTGGGTCCCCAGCTACACAGTTAGAGGGGGACGCGAGCCCTGGGCGTCGGATGAATGGATGGGCCTGGTGGCGGGGGAGGATGCGCTGCCGGACTTCATGATCGGCCGGATATCGGTCGATCGGATTGAGGACCTGCGGGCGATTGTCGAGAAGGAAATCACCTATGCCGGATCGCCGCGTTTCGGCCCGGCGCGGGCCCGTCTGGCGCTGGTGGCCGACAATGACCTGGACCTGCCGCATCGCCTGGACGCGTTGGCCGCGGCTCATTTCCCGAAGGCTCTTCCCGTCGAGCGGGTGTATCAGCGTGACCTGCCGCTTGAGGACAATTGGTACGCGGACGAGGCCTACCGGGACATGGTGTTCGCGCGCGACGGGGAGTGGATGAAAATCTGTCCCCTGGCCACGCGCCGGATTTTCGACCTTCTGACCGGCGGGACGACCTTGCTGACTTACTTCGGGCATGGGTCGCCCAATGTCTGGTCCCTGGAGCGGATGTGGTTCGGCGGAGACCACTCTAACAGCGAGAACCGGCATTTGCACGACACGGGACCGCTGGCCTTCGTGGTCAACCTCACCTGCAATTCCGGGGCGCTGGATTACCCCCTCCGGCCCTGGAACGTCAATATCATCGAGGACATGTTGCGCGTCCCCGGCGGAGGGGCCGTGGGCACGTTCGTCCCCTCAGGGCCGAGCCAACCGGCCCGTCACGAGGCGATCGCGCACGAGCTTTTTCGATCCGTTTTCTCGGACCGGCTTCGGGGTTTCGGCGAGATCGTCGCTCTGACGAAGGCGCGCTATCTCCTGGCCGATCAGCCCGAAGACGTGGCCTTGATGTACCACCTGCTCGGCGATCCGGGCCTGGAACTTTCCATCGTCTCCGATCTCCTTCGGTTTGAGCTTCCCGAACGCGTTTATGCCCGCGGGCAGAGGCTCCGCCAGCGGCTTGACGGCCTGAACCCCAGAGAAGGCCAATGGACGGTCTCCGTGGCTGAGGCGGGGCGGTTGCTCTGGGCTTCCCCCCCAGAAGACTACGCCGGGGGCCGGATCCACCTCGACGTGGCGCTCCCGGAGGACCTGCCTTACGGTCCGAAGGTGCTTCAGGTTTACGCATGGAGCGAGTCCAGCGGCGCCGACTTGGCCGCCTCAGCCGAGTTCTCGCTCCTGACGCCGGTGTACGAATTGAGCGATTTCAGACTAGCGCGGGCGTCGGATGGGGGTCTCTCGGCGGCCGCCGAGGTCAGCAACGTGGGCGAAGCGTCGGGGGCGGGAGCGCGGGTCTCCATCAGGCGCTGGGGAGCCGAGGGTTCCCCCTCAGCCGAGGGTTGGAGCGTCCGGCTGGGACCGGGGGAGAGCCGAACGTTGGATTGGCGGGTGGAGCCACCTGCGGATAACGGCGATATATTGACTTATGAGGCCCTCCTTCAGCCTGAGCTTGAGCCCTGGCGAGCGGAGGTTCCCCGCGAACTCCGACGCCGCGCCGTATGGGTGCCTCCAGCGGTCACTCCCCGATGGGCCGCCGAGCTCTCGGGGCGGCGCTGGGTGGCCCAGCGACAGGTCCTGGCCGTCGAGCTGTTGGCCGTCGCCGGAGCCGATCGACCTGAGCGGGAGTGCGTGGCGCGATGGATCGACGAATCGGGGGCTGAGCTGACGACCGGGACGTTGGTCCTGGAGCCCCAGGGAGAGTTCCTGGGGGGGCGCGTCGGGCTCGCAAGGGTGGGCTTGCCCGCCGACGCCGATGAGGCCCTCGAGGGGAGCCTCGAGCTGCGATGCGCCGCGCCGGGTGGGGCGGGAACGCCGATCACTGAAGATCGGATGGGACTCGCCCGGCTGGCCGAGAGGGGCCCGCGTCTGCGCCTGCGACCGGGGACCGTGCGGGTGGACCCTTCGACCTCGAACCCGACCGTCGGGGAGACGATCTTCGTTCTGGCCGAGGTGGAAAACGTGGGAGATGAGGCGTCGGCGACGGCGCGCCTGAGGCTCCTGGAAGGGGATCCGGAAGCGGGCGGGCGGCCGGTCTACAACCATATGCGCGAGATCGATCATCCCGTGGAGCCCCTGGGCGCGGGCCGGAGCGGGACCTTCAGGCTGCGTTGGGACCCCGTTCGGAACCCCGGGCCGCGGCGGTTCTGGGTCCAGCTTCTGCCCGATGCCTCAGAGCCGTGGGCCCCCGCCGCCGAGCGGTTGGCCGAGGGGACGGTCCGCGTCAAGACGAAGCCGGACCTCAAGTATGGGGCCGTCCGGGCGGGGCGGCGCGAGGACGATCGCCGTCTGGGGCGGCGCAGAATCTTCCTGACGGCAGAGGTCATCAACGAAGGGGAGACCGACGCGCGGAACGTGACGATTACGTTTTATAAAGGAGAGGCCCCCCTGCTTGGGGAGTCGTACGATGAGGCCCACGTGATCCATCGGACGGTCGTCGATCGGATCGAGGGCCTTTCGACGCGCCTCGTCGTTCACGAGTGGTGGTACGAATCGCCCGAGGAGCTGTTGGATAAAGACGGCCGCTTGATCTTCTGGGTCCAGGCGACCCTTGAGGGATTTCGCCGGGGCATCCTCTCGCAAAGCGGCGAGCTGGAAGGGGAACTCGATCTGCCCGGCCGATGAAGAGCCGGCCAGGGGCCTGACGCCTGATGCGCTCTCCGACCGTATTGCCTGCCTACGACCCCATCCAAGCCGAGGGATGGATGCGCGAGGCGCTCCAGGAGGCCGAGGCAGCCGCAGCCGCCGAGGAGGTCCCGGTCGGCTGCGTCGTGGTCGATGCGGGTGGGGGGATCGTCGCGCGCGGGCGGGACCGCCGTCAGGCGGCCTCCGATCCGCTCGGCCACGCCGAAGTTGAAGCGATCCGGCTGGCGGCGGCGGTCCAGGGGGACTGGCGGTTGGACGGCCACACGGTGGTGGTCACGCTGGAGCCATGCCCGATGTGCGCCGGCTTGATACTGATGGCGCGCGTCGGGCGGGTGATCTTCGGGGCGCGGAACGTCAAATGGGGCGCCGCCGGGAGTCGGCTCGACCTCCTGCGAGCGGCTTCGTTCCCGCATCGCCCCGATGTCCGGGAGGGGATGTTGGCGGAGGCCTGTGGGGCCTTGTTGAGCGCGTACTTCGCTCGTCGTCGGGCGGGATAAAGCCGTCGCCGATGCCGTCATTCCGGCGGACAGCAAAGGTTAGAGCCCGGGAGGTGAGGGCTCAGGGGCTTCCGAATCTCCTTGAGCGGCGCGGCGTTCGAAGGCGGCCTGAACGACATCGGGCAAGTCCAGGGAGGGGTCGCTCATCGCCGCCGTCAGAGCAATATGGAGCGACCGGCCGGCCATCGGGCCCCTGCCGGCCGCCTGCTCGAACCGATAACGGCGTTCCCACCACAGGCCCGCATCGGGTTGTAGGGCCAGGCCGCGCTCGATGGTTTCGGCGGCGACCGCCAGACGACCATGGCGAGTCGAGTAGAGATAAAGCCAGTGGAGGAGTTCGGGGGAGGCGGGGTTATGGCGCGAGGCCCTTTGGGCCGTCTCGATGGCGCCGTCCACGCGACCGGCCACGTCCAGGATTCGAGCCAGCTCCAGGGCCGTGACGATATTATAGGGGTCCCGCTCAAGGGCGGCTTCGTAGGTGGCCGCGATCCGCTGAAACAGCGTTTCGTCCCAGGCCTGCGCCTGAGCCAGTCGTTCCCGCAGCCAATGGGCCCGTTTCCGATAGACGTCGGGATTCCAGGGGTCCCGCGCCTCGGCTCGGTAGAGCAGCGGGCCGAGGTCCGGCCGGCGGAAGTCCTCAGGGCGTTTGAGTCGGGCGAGGGCTCCGCGCGCCGCGACCGGGCGTGCGGTCAGCGGGATCAAGCCCGCCAGCAACCCGAGGGCGGCCACTGCGACGAGGAGGCTCGGCCACGCCGGCCGGGGTTCCCCTGGCGCGGCTCGTTCCCCGCGCGGCGCGAGATGGGCCGCTCCGTTGGGGCGACCGGCCACCGCCAACGCCATCCAACCCCCGGCCAGAAGCGCGGGAATGGAGGAGTTGGGCCCCCCCATGACCGCCAGACCCAGGAGGGCCTGAATTGGAAGCCAGGGGCTCTGGCCGATGAAGAGGCCCGAACCCCCGCGGCGACTCGCCCGCAGGCCGAGGCCAAGCGTCATCAACGCCATCAGCGCGATCCCGATAAGGCCGGAGATTCCCCAGGAGGAGGCCACGCCCGGCCATCCCATCCAGGTGGGGAATGGCTGAGGGGAGAGAGTGTCCGTGGAAGCCAACCTCAACGCGGCGCTTCGTCCCCAGCCGAAGATCGAGGACCCCATCCAGAGCAGCTCGAAGGGCCGGCCCCGCTCGCCCGTCTGGAAGGCCGGCCCATCGCCGATGGAGCGAACGTTTCGGAGGGAACTCCATGCCAAGAGGAAGCCTAAGCCGACGGCGGCAAGGTGGCTGAGGATAACCGGAGCCGGGGAAGGCGGGACGTCGGCGTCCCGCCGACCGGGGTGTCCCCCGGAACGGGGACCGGGCCGGCGGTCGGCCGCCAGAGTCCGCGGGGGCCTGGTTCCCTCGAAGTGACTGCTCAGGACGGCAAGCGCCCAGAGGAAAGAGAGCAAAACCGGCATGAGGTCCGGCCTGAACAGGAGGGGAATCGTCGAGAGGCGCCAGCGGCTGAGGCCGATCACGGCGAGCGTCCCGATCCAGACCGCGAGGCCCAGCACGGGTTTACGGTGGCCCAAGGTGGCCAGGGCGATCGTCGAGAAGCCGAGAATCGTGATATCGGTCAGTTCGCGGATGGCAAGGTATGGGACTGGACCCTCTCGGGCGACCCACCAGCGCAGGCCGAGAAGGCCCAGCAGCGCCAGGGTCGCCCCGAGCAGGCCAAGGCTCAGCCGAAGATCGGGCAGGGGCGGAGCTCCGAAGGCCAGGATGGCCGCGAGCAGGCCGAGCGGCAGGGGAGCCCACGCCGTCCAGAGGACGCCCGGCGAGGCAGGGAGGCCGCCCGAGGCCGCCTGGAGCAAATAGTCGTCGGCGGCGATCCCCGCCAGAGCGAAGGCCAGGAACGTGAGCGTCGCTGAAGCCAGCAGCCAGGCCCAACGGGAGGGAAAAATCCGCTGCCGGAGGCCCGGTTGAAGTTCAGAGAGGAGCCGAAGGCCGCGCCGAAGGCGGGATTCGGGGGCCCAGGCCGGCGTTGCGTTGGAGGGGGCTCGAAGTTTTGGCCGGAGCAGCGCCATAAACGAAGGGTGGGGTGAACGCGGAATCCGGCCGGCGTGCCGCCGAGACGGGGCCGGCCGGTTCGCCGCGATCGGCAAGCGCGCGCCAGTTTACGAGGCTGGACCCCGGAGGCGCAATCGGCCGATCCAGGGGCGGGGCTGACCGCCGCGATTGCCGAGCCTGAGCGGTCGCCCTATGATGGCGGGTCCGACGGGACGGTCCACGTCCCGCGCGCCTGGGGCAGCACACTGAGCCTCCGCCTGCCGACCTTTGCCGATCAAAGCCCAACTCCAAGCTTGACCGTGGGGCCATGGTTTGGACCGCAGGGGTGGAGCGGAGGGGCCTTGCCCGGTTACGAACGCTTCCCCTTCTCGAATTTCCCGTGGAACGAATTGTATCGCGAGGGGCGCCGGCTGGGAGAGACCGTCTGCGTCAAGGCCAGTCGTTCCCGCCGCGTCTATCGCGTCCAATCTCAGGACCCGTCGACGGGTCCGCCGGGCCAAGTCATGTACGTCAAGCGATACCTGATCAACACGCCCCGGAGGTGGCTTTCCAACCGCCTGAGAGGTTCGAGAGCCGCCCGCGAGTTCACGCTCGGTCTGCGCCTTGCGGCGGCGGGGCTCCCCGTGCCGACGCCGTTGGCCCATGCCGCCCATCGGGCCGCGTTTCGACCGGCAGCGGCGGAAGGGGCCGAGGGACTACCCCCAGCCAGCTATCTTGTCACGCGGGCGTGCGACGGGAGGGGGTCCGTTCGGACGTGGATGAAGTCCCGGCCGGAGCTGCGCGAGCCCCTGATGGGGGCCGTTGCCCGCTTCGTCGCCTGGTGTCACGCCCACGGGTTCCAGCACGACGATCTTTCGGTCGATCACGTTATCGTGGCGGGGGATCCGGCCGAGGAAACGGCGTGGGACCGCCCAGTGCAGGAGAACTTCGCGTTGATCGACATCGACGATGGGCGTCTGACGTCCCGGCCCGTTGCCCTGGCCGGTCGAATGATCAACCTATACCAGATTCTGAGGTCGCTATCGTTTGTTCAGGCGGCCCCCAAGCTCCGCGATCACTTCCTGATCGAATATCTTCGGGCCTCGGGCCAGGGGGAGCGGCTCACGCTCGCCGAATGCAAAACGGCCTTGGAGCGCGTGGCGCGCCGACGGGGACGGGCGAGCGTGCTTTTCCCCCGGCCGAGAACGTAAGCCGCGATTTCCTGTTGCCGGGCTCAGGCGCCGGGCCTAAGCTGGAACTCATCTCGGGCGCTACGAAAAGGCGAATACCTGGAGACGACCCCCATGATTGGACGATGGTTGGCTCGAACGGCGGGCGGCTGCATGATCTCGGCCGTGGCGATCTTCCCGGCGGCGGCCGACGTGCTCGGCGAGGCCGCGGACTTTCCGGTTCGGCGAGGCCAGCCGGCCGAAGCGTTCCTCCGATTGGTCTCTTCGGGCAGGGTGGACGGGCTGAACGGAGAGATCAGCTACGATCCGGCGCTGCTGCTCAATCCGCGGGTCGCCGCCGGGCCGGGGGCTGCGGGTTTCACGGCCCTCGGTCATGAGGTCGAGCCGGGTCGATACCGTTTTGTGCTCTTCAACCCGGAGGCGGACGCTCCGCTGAACGTTGCTCTGCCGGTGCTGAGATTTCAGTTCGACACCCCTTTTTCCAATACAGTCAGCCGAGCCGTTGAGGTTCGTTTTGCCGACCAGGGGCCGGCGCGGGCGGCCGCGGCCCGGGTGGTCGAAGGGGCGGACCCCTCGGTAATCTCCGTGGGGGTCACCGGCGGGGAGAACGTCAGTTTCCTCCCCTTCACGATCACGATCGGGGGCAACGCCGTCGCCCGGTGGGAATGGTATCGCTGATCGACCGGGCGCGAGGCGAGCTTCAGGGCTGGCTCATCAGGAACTGAGTCAGGGCGCGGACTTCGTCGGCGTCCAGGAGAGAGTCTTCCATCGTCGTGCCGGGGATAAGGCGCTGGGGCGTCCGGATGATCTGGTAGATGAACCGGGCGCGTAGCCGCCGGCCGACGCCGTCCAGATCCGGGGCGTCCGGCTCCCCGGCCCCCGCCAGGACGTGACAGGTCCCACAGCGTTCCTCGGCATAGAGGCGACGGCCCAGCTCGATTGCAGCGTCGGACGGCTCGCCGAAGTCGGCGTCCGTCAGCTCGAAGAGATCGGGCTGAGTCAGGGACGTGAGGTAGGCCGTCAACCCGCGCAGCTCGCGGGGATTGAGGCGATAATCGGGCATGCGCAGGACGGGCCGCCGGTTCTTGGCTTCGTAACGCCGTTCGGGGATGTCTTGGAGATAGCCCATGAGCCAATCGGGTCGGAAACGATCTCCGCTAAAGTCCAGTGAGGGAGGGATGTTGAGGCCGCGGCCCACGCCTTCGCCGGCGTGACACTCAGCGCAGCGGAGGAGCCCATAAATCCGCTCGCCGAAGGCGAGGTCGCGGGCCGAGAACTCGCGGTCGGACGCCTCGGCGGCGGGTTGGGGCGCGGGAGTGGCCGTCTCGGTTTCGGGTTCGGCCGGGGGCTGGGTCAAACGGGCCAGCTCGCGCCGCTCCACTCGGAGGAAGAGATAGCCTTGGATCGTCAATCCAACGACGGCCAGGACCGCGACGGCGCCGAGCGTGAGCGCCACGGGACGTCGCGCGAGGCGCCGCTCCGGGTTACGATCGAGGAACGGCAGCAGGACCAATAAGAGGGCGGCGGTCGAGGGGATGACGAAAGTCCCCAGGAGCTGCCATCTGCCCTGGAAGTAGCGCAACAGTTGTTGGAGGCCGAGGAAATACCACTCCGGGTGAGGGGCGAAGGCCATCGTTGTGGGATCGGCCTTTTCGCCGAGGTTCGCCCCCGCGCCGGCGGCGAGAAGCAGAAGGAGAAGGAACAGGCCAAGCACCATGGCCGAATCTCGGACGGCTTGATCCGGAAAGAAACGCCACGGGTAATCCACCGGCTCGTCGTCGCGGGTCCAGGGGGGGGTGATCCCGTGGAGCCGGATGAGGAAAAGGTGAAGGCCCATGAGGCCGAGGAGGAGGGCCGGGAGCACGAGGACGTGAAGGGCGTAGAAGCGGGGCATCGTGAGTTCGCTGATCTCCGGGCCGCCGAGGATCAGCGTTTTGAGACCGGGCCCGACGAGGGGGGCATAGCCGAGGATGTTGGCGCCGACCTTCGTGCCGAAATAGGCCTTCATATCCCAAGGAAGCAGATAGCCCGTGAAGCCGAACCCGAGGACGACGAAGAACAAGGCGACGCCGACGCTCCACGTCCATCTCCGCCGGCCCTTATAGGCCGCATAGACGAAGACTCGGATCATGTGGATGAACACGAGGACGACAAAGGCACTCGATCCCCAATGATGCAGGCCGTGAACGACGCGGCCGAAGGCGACCTTCTCATCCACGTACCGGATGCTCTCCCAGGCCACCTCCGGCGACGGCGTGTAATAGAACGCCATCAGGATGCCGGTGATGATCTGGTGGACCGCCAGGAAAACGCACATCGAACCGGTGGTGTGGAAGATGCCCACGCCCCGCGGGAGGGGTTCGCCCAGAAGTTCGCGCACCGGGACGAGCAGGCGCCCGACGATCCCCTTGAGCGTTTCCGGCGGCGGATTGGCGTGGTCCGACATCTTCGGTCGTTCGTCGGGCGAGCGGGACCGGGCTAGACTTCGGCCCAGATTTTCCCCCCCTCGATTTTAGTGGGCAGGCGCGTGAGCGGCCGCGGCGGCGGCCCGGCCAGCACCACGCCCTCGGGGCTGAACTCGCCGTTGTGGCAAGGGCAGAAATAAATCGCGCGATCCGGCTTCCAGATGACATTGCAGCCGAGATGCGTGCATTCGGCGGAGAAGACGGTCACGTCGCCGGAGGGGCCGAGCGTCACCCAGACGTTTCGACTCTGGGGCCTGTCGCGGAAGCCGAGGGCGTTGGTGTATCGGAGGCGACGGGCTCGCGGCTCGCCGGCCTTGAAGTCGGTCAGGTTGCCGATCTCGACCCAGTGGCGGGTGGGCCGACGAAACAGAGGCGTGACCACGAAACCGACGAGCGGAATGGTGAACAGCGCGCCCACGAGACCGTTGATCAAGGCGAAACAGGTTTTCAGCCAGGAGCGTCGGGAGATCGTCATCCGTTTTACGCGCAGAGACGGCCGGGAGAGCATCGAACGGCGGCCGCAGAACCCTCATTTTATCACGGGCGTTCCAGGCCTTGAACGGAAACTAGGAGGGCCTTCGGCCGCGGCGAGGGTCCGAGACGCCGCGACTGCGAGCCGCGCCCCTCTGGCTCAGCCGCTTGGCATTATGGGGCCGCGCCGGCGGGAGGGGCGGCGGCGCGGCCCGGCGACGGCTCGACCCCTTCCTCCTCGGGTTCGAGGCGCGGGATCGTATTGATGGGATAGGCGTTGGGATCATAGGCCGAGAAGTACACCTGTTCCTCGAAGTCTTCTATCGTGGCGCCGCGGATGCGCAGGATGTAATCGCCCTGACGCGGGAGGTTCAGCCTGACAAAGGCCCCGTCGCGCGGGCCGAGGGCGTCGGGCAGCGGTTGGCCGTCCAGTTGGAGCACTTCGATCCGGGTGGAGGGATCGTCGGCGACGGCGTCGAGCCGAATCTCGACCGTGATCCGGCGGGGATAGAGGAAGGTGAAGGCCGCCAGGCCGGCGAGAAAAACCAGCCCCAGCAGGCCGAGGATGCGGGCGGCGGAGGCCGTCAGCGAGCGCTGCGGCGGAGCCGCCGGCATCTCAACGACCGTATCGGCCCGGTGGTCGATGGCCGGGCGAGGCGGCGGCGGGGGGGGAGCGGGCCGCCAGGAGTCCGCCGGGCCGACGGCCTCGACCCGGACGAGTATGAGGCTCACGTTATCGCCACCGCCGCCGTCGAGGGCGGCCTGGACCAAGGCGTCGGCGCAGGGCTCCAGATCGAGGGAAAACTCCCGGAGCAGGTGATTGACGACCTCGTCACCGGCGTAAGCCGTCAGGCCATCGGTGCAGATGAGGAACAGATCGTTGGGCTGGGCGATGCCCGAGACGGTCTGCACTTCGAGGGGCTTGGGGAGCCCGATGCATTGCGTCAGCAGATGGCGCTCCGGGTGCGTCTCCAGCTGGTCGCGGGAGATGATCCCCTCCTCGTAGAGGGGCCAGACGACCGTGTGATCGCGGGTCAGTTGCCGGACTTCCCCGCCGCGGAGGAGATAGACCCGGCTGTCGCCGACGTGGGCGACGAAGAACATGCCCCGGTGCAGGCACAGGACCGAGGCGGTCGAGCCCAGGCCGCTCTTTTCGGGGTTCTGGACGGAGATGTCGAAGACTTCGTAATTGGCCTTGTCGAGGGCGTCAATGAGGGCCGAACTCAGGAGGGCGGGGCCGTCGGGCTCGCCGGCGGCGAAGAACCGCTGGGTCACGCGCTGGATGGTCCGAATGGCCTGTTCGGAAGCCTCGGCGCCCGCCCGCTCGCCTCCCATGCCGTCGGCGACCACGAACAGGTTCTGTTCGGGAATCGTCAGAACGGCGTCCTCATTGCGGAGCCGGACGTTGCCGACGTGCGTCCGTTCGACTGACTGAACCTGCATGGGGAAGTTCGGACCCCTCGGGGATGGAGACGTTGATTTATATACACCGGCCCGTGGGGGATTCGCCACAAGCCTGATCGACGGGGCGCTTGGGGATTGCCAGGCCGCCTCTCCGGCCCCTAAGCTACTCTCGGCGTTCGCCCGGGCGATCGACCTTGAGCGAGGCGGGTCCGGGGGTTGGCCGACGGCGAAGCGGTGCGGAGAGGTGACCGAGTGGTCGAAGGTGCGCGCCTGGAGAGCGCGTGAGGGTCTAAACCACCCTCCGTGGGTTCGAATCCCACCCTCTCCGCCAGTCTCCCGCCCCGGTCGCGGGCGGCCTTGAGCAATCGTTTCAGCTCAGCATCCGGGGAGAGGCGAGGCCGGGGTGGGTAACCCATGACACTCAACCTGGCCTCCCATGCCGTCGCTCTCCTGGAGACGCTGGCGGCCTACCTGCTGATGGCGGCGGCCTACGTCGGTTGGGGGGAGCTGGCGGGCCGGTTCCTTCACCTACGAGGTTTCTTGGCCGGCGGGCTCGCCTGGCGGCTCTGGCTGGGCTGGGCGACGGTTCTCTTCTTCCTGCAGGTCTGGCATCTGGCGGCGCCCATCGGCGCTGGGGCAAGCGTGGCTTTGCATGGAGTCGGGGTGCTGGCCCTCGCGACTCGGATACCGGAGTTCGTCCGAGCGCAACGGCTGCAAGGGGGAGCCTGGAGGCCGAGGCCGGCCGTGGCGCTGGCGGTCGCGGGCGTCGCGGTCTGGCTGGCTTCCCGGTCCATGATGCCCCCCGGGGAGTACGACAGCGGCCTTTATCACTTCAACACGATCCGATGGCTGAAGGAGCATCCTATCGTTCCGGGGCTGGGCAATCTACACGGCCGCCTGGCGTTTAATCAGTCCTTTTTCGCCTACGTCGCCGCGCTCGATCTGCACCCCTGGCTGAACCGAGGTCACGCCTGGGCGAACAGCTTTTTGATGCTGGCCTTGGCGGCCGAGGGCCTCTGGGCTTTGGGCGAGCGGTTGAAATTCGGCCGATGGCCGTCCGAGGGCCATTGGCTCGGGATAGGGGTGCTTTTGCTGCCATGGGTGGCCTATCTCGGATTGAACGGGAGCCCGGCCTCGCCGTCGCCGGACACGGCCTCGGCCATGCTCCAGGCCGTCATCTTTCTGCGTCTATGGGGGTTGATCGAATGCCGCGAGGCTCGGCGGGAAAGGGCGATTCTGGTCCTTACCCTGGCGGCGGCCTCCATCACCGTCAAACTCAGCAACTTGGGTTTTGCCGTCACGAGCGCAGCCCTGGCGATCGGGATGGCCCTACGGCATCGCCCGGCGCGGAGGGATGGGACCCGACCTCGTCTGGCGCTGGCGATCGTTTTCTCGCTCCTCCATCTGGGGGTTTGGAGCCTACGGGGTGCTGTCCTGAGCGGCTATCCGGCCTACCCCTCGACGTTTCTGCGGGTCGAGGCTGATTGGGCCGTCCCTACCTTTCAGGCCCGCCAGGAGGCCGATCGCGTCCGAGCCTGGGCCAGGTGGCCGGGTCAACCTACGGGCCGGGTTCTGGAGTCCGGGTGGGAGTGGCTGGGGCCTTGGTCAAGGGCGATTGCGCGGGATAAGGGATTCGAAATCCTGGCCCCCCTGGCGGTTTTCGTATCCGGGGCGGTCGGTTTCGTGATCGGCGCCTTCAGGCGGAGGCGAACCGGAAGGGAGGTCGGCGCGGGCAGCGTTCTTCTGGCATCGGCGCCGCCGGCTGCAGGGCTCCTCTTCTGGTTCCTCTCGGCCCCGGACCCTCGGTTCGTCGGGGCGCAGTTCTGGATTCTCGCCGTGACCTGGGTGGCCGCGGGCTCCACGGCGGTTGCCGGCTCGCTTCCGCACCCGCGCAGGGATTGGGCCGCGATGGCGATCGTGGCGCTCCCTTTCGCCCTCTGGCTCGGGCGGAATCCACGGACAATCCTCGCCGTCTCGCTCTCAGGCTTCCAACCGACGCCGGTGGCTGTGGTGGCGGCGAGGGAAACAGCTTCGGGGCTGACGGTTTACGTCCCTGTCGAGGGAGATCAGCTTTGGGACTCACCGTTGCCCGCGACGCCTCGATTTGATCGGCGGCTCCGACTCCGAGGGTCGGCCCCGGACACCGGATTCACCGTTCGACCCCCGGAAGCAAGGCGGGACGGCAGTCCACCCCCCATCTGAGGGGATCAAGCGGACCCATACGCGGCCTCAGGCGAGTCTCCAACCGCGCCGGTAAGGGGGGCGGATGAGGGCCTCGGCTTCGGGGCAGTTCTCGGCCTTGAGCCTGGCGGCGTTCCAACGGATCGGCTGGCGAGCCCTGAAGGCGACATTGCCGAGCAACACGGTCTCGGTCAGCGCCCCCGCGTAATCGAAGTTGCAGGTTGTCGGGGCGCCGGTTTTGCAGGCCTCGATCCACTCGACATAGTGCCCGGTCGAAGCGGGAATCCACAACGCGGGGGGCTCCACCGCTTCAAAGTCGTTCTCGGGAAACAGGCGGTGGCGGTCGTAATCAGCCAGAAGAAGCCCGTTGGAGCCGACAAAGAGGACGCCGTTGGGCCATTGAGGGACCCCCAGGGCGTCGAGTTCGGGCGGTTTCAGACCGGAATCCCGCCACGTGAGCCGGACGGGAGGTAGGATCGTGTCCCCGTCGCGCCGGGCGGGGAACTCGTATTCGACGGTGAGACCGAGGGGAGTGGTCTCGGGATGCGGATCGGGGCCGTGGGCCGTGATGGTGATCGGGTGCCGCAATTGGAGGGCCCAAAAGGGGAGGTCGAGATAGTGACAGGCCATGTCGCCGATCGTGCCGTTGCCGAACTCCCACCAGCGGCGCCACTCACCCGGCAGATAAGTGGGATGATAGGGACGTTCGGGGGCGGGTCCGAGCCATAGATCCCAGTTGAGGTGCGGCGGGACGGGTGGGGTCTCGGTCGGGCGGTCGCCGCCGGACCAGGTTTTGTCGATCCAGACGTGGCACTCCGCGATCTGGCCGATCGTGCCGGAGCGGACGTGTTCGACGACGCGGCGATAGTTGTCCCCGGCGTGGATCTGGGTCCCCATCTGGGTCGAAACGCCCCTTCTGAGGGCTGTTCGGGCGGCCAGCCGCGCCTCGTGGACCGAGTGCGTGAGCGGTTTCTCGCAGTAGACGTGCAGGCCGGCCTCCATGGCCCAAATCGAGGCGAAGGCGTGAACGTGATCCGGGGTGCTGACGACGACGGCGTCGAGGTCCGGCTGATCGAGCAGCCGGCGAAAATCGTGATACGTCCGGGCGCGCGGAAAACGCGCGGCGGCCGCCCGCAGGTAGAGGTCGTCCACGTCGCAAAGCGCGACGACGTTTTCCGACTGCACGCCTTCCAGGTTGGCGGCCCCCCGGTTGGCGACGCCGATCACCCCGAGATTGAGCCGCTCGTTGGGGGAGCGGCGACGCGGGGCGGCCGTGCCCGCCCAGCCGATCGATCCCAATCCCGCCGCAACCGTCCTCGCCAGGAATCGCCGCCGGTTCACCCATCGATTCATGATTCCCACCTCGCTCGGGCCGTCGCGCCCCGGCCCCATGATGTCGTTCCCCTCGACTATAGCACGGCGGCGGGAGTTGGGAAGGCCGACGGCAAGGGCGGGCGCGAGGGTCCGATGGGAGCCGGGGATTCGGCTGAGGTCCTCTGGAGGCGGCATGGTATACTCGGCAAACAAGGCGGCAGGCAGCGGGGAGGCCGCCGCCGCGTGGCTTTTCCGGCTCGTTTGGGTCCTCCGGCGTGGGAGTAAGCACTTCCTGGAAAATTCCGGGCCTTGCCCTCGGCCTGGCCCTCATCGCGGCCGTGTTGGTTACCCTGGTCGCCGATCGGAGGCGGGGTGAATCCTCACTCGAGACCTTGCCGCCCGGCGCGTCGCCCACGCCCACGCCGCGCCCGGCGCGGACGTTGAAGTTCCCCTCGGATCGGGTGGTGGGTCGCGTTTTCGCGCGCGAGCAAGACGATCTGGAAGCCGAGGCCAAGATTGGACTGGGATTGGCCCAAGGGGAAGTGCGGATTCCGGCGGGGATGGACGCCATCCTGCTCGTAACGGACCGAGGATTTGGCCATCTGGAGGCGCTCGCCGAGCTTTCCGGCGGAGAGCTGGACGCCGTTCAATTTCAGCGGGACTTCCAAGACGACGGCGCCCTGGTTCACCTGGCGTCCCTGGGCTCGCTCAAGGATCTTCGATTGGCTTACACCGACATCACCGACGCGGGCCTTGAGCATCTGCGGTCGCTCAAGGGCCTCCGCAAACTCGATCTGGAGTACACGCTTATCACCGACGCGGGGGCGCCGGCGATCAACGCCTTGACCGAGTTGACCTCGCTCTCGATCGCCTTCACGCAGATCACGGGCGTGGGGCTGGCCGCCCTCGACAATCTTAAGCGGCTTCAGATGCTTGATCTCGGGGGACTCCGGCTGGTGGACGCCGATCTGGTTCACCTGACGCGCTACCCGGCATTGCGCGAATTGAGGCTCGGCGGCACCGAGATTACCGACGCCGGGATCGCCCATCTGCGCAAACTTCGGCAACTGGAGGCCCTGCGGCTGAACGGGACGAGGATCACGTACGGTGGATTGGAGATATTGCGACGGGCCTTGCCCGACTGCATGATTCGGCACAACCCGCCGCGACCGCAACCGACGCCGGTCCCGCCGGCGGTGGAGCATCCGTTCTCGTGAGACGCCTCAGGGGAGGCCGAGCCGTTTCAGGGGCGGTTGAGAGCGTGGATGATCTGAAGCCCGCGCAAAGTGAGCCAGGGGTCAAGGACCTGGATTGCCTCGGTATGGGGGGCGATAATTTCGGCCAGCCCACCGGTGGCGATGACCTTGACGGTCTCGGGCGGGTCCTCGGGGGCCAACTCGCGCCTGAGGCGCGCGACAAGCCCCTCGACCAGGCCGGCGAAGCCCAGGATCAGCCCGGACTGCATTGTGTGGACGGTGTTTCGCCCCATCGCCCGCGGCGGAGGAACGAGATCGATCTGATAGAGCTGGGCCGCCGAGCTCGCCAGCGACTCCAGGGCCGTGACGACGCCCGGAGCGATCGCGCCGCCGAGATACTCCCCTTGGGCAGAGACGCAATCGAAGACGGTGGCCGTGCCGAAGGCGACGGCGATGGCGGGCCCGCCGTAAAGGCGATGCGTGGCGGCGACGTTGACGATCCGATCCGCGCCGACCTCGCTCGGGTGTTCGACGGCCAAAACGACGCCGCTCGGCGTTTCCGGCCCGACGAGGACGGGCTCCACCTTGAGGTACTGGCGCGCAAGGGCGTCAAAGACGGAACGCAGGGGGGGAACGACGCAGGAGATCGCCGCGCCCGTGATCTGATTGACGGCGATCCCCGCAGTTTGAAACAGGGTCAGGAGAAGCATGGCGTAGTCGTCGGGGAGGCGATGCCGTTCCGTGGCGAAGCGCCAGTCCGCCACGAGCGTCTCCCCGCGAAAGACGCCCGCCTTGATCGTTGTGTTGCTGACATCGAGCGCAAGCAGCATGAACGGGCTCTCGGCGACCGGCGTTTTCAGTTAATCATGCGTTCGCGGTTTTGAGAAGCCGATCGGGGGCGCGGCGGCCCGGATCCACCACGGTCAGAAATCGGCCCCGTCGGCGCTGCGGGGCGCAGCCCCTTCGGCAAAGGCCGGCGCCAGCCGGGCGATGCGTTGCTGAGAGCCCTTGAGTCGAATCACGTGGACGGGTTTGAGGGGAGGCTCCGGGCCGGCGGCGGGATCCCTCGCGTCGGGCTTCCAGGTGAACCGGGCCGTGACCGTGTCTTCGGGCGGAACGACGGGCAGAAAGACTTCCCCCAGTTCATTCTCCGGAATGCGTATCTCGCTGCGGTAAAAGGTTACGATCACGTTGCGGGCTTCCGATTGACCCTGGTTGGCGACCTCGCCGAGGAAGACGTAGCTCAGGGCGCCGTCCGCGTCCCGCGTTTCTTCCATCCGAGTCTCACCTCGGGCAAGGCGATACTTCGTTCTCACGGAAAAATCGACGCTTTTAAGAAGGTCATCGGCCGAAGATGCTCCTGCGGGCCGGCCGGGGTCCAGTCGCACGTATAGACGGTTCGGCCCGGCGTTCCCGATAGGGTCCCATCGGAGTCGAGCCCGTCGGCGTTGGCCGGGCTCAAGCCGATCCAGGTGCACGCGCGAGCCCCCGGCGACGTGGCTGACGGCCCGCCGGCCGCCGAGAGCCGGGTCCGCGTCCAAAAGTTCCAGGGAGAAGCCGGGGCTCGCCGCGTTGCCCACGTTTTCAACTTCCGCTTCCACGAAGATGGTCTGGCCCTCGGACGGGCCCTCGGGGCTGGCCCTGATCGAGCCATCGACAAGCCGAAGCCTGGGTTCCCGACGGCCGAGGGATGCGAGAGGAACCGACGCCAGCGGCAGCGCTGTCTCCGCGTCTCGGTAATTTGCGGTGCGAAGTCGCAGCGTTCCCGAAGCCAGGATCGAGACCTCCGGCGGCAGAAGGGGGAGCGTCACCTTGGCCAGGCCGTTTTCGGGCGTCAGGCTGAGGCCGGTTACCCAACGCCCGGCGCTGTCCTCTATGCCCAGCTCGAAATCCCCTGCCGAGGCGTCTCCCAGGAGCGCCGCCGCGGCGATTCCCACGCCGCCAGCGTCGCCCAGCGGCTCGATGGCGCAGAGCAGAGGGACGATCCCCTTCCAATTGCGGGTGGGCGCCAGCGACAGGCGAACGGCATGCCGAGCGCCATTCATTGAATGCGCCGGCGTGACCGAGGCGCTGAGTTCATAGACGATCGGCTGCTCGGAGGCGACCAGGTCTTTCGCTCGCGCGGGGTTGGGCCGGGGCGGATCGAGCTCGATCGTGAACATGGACCTGGCCTCGGCCGGGAGGACAAAGGGCAGTCGGGCGACGGTCGCGCTTGTGGCTTCATCCCAGAGCTGGAGGACATCGAGCCGACCCTGGGGCAGCTCGACGCTCGTCGGGTTGTGAAGTTCAACTTCAATTCGGGGCGAGGGATAGGGGTAGGCTCGCGCGGCTTCGATGATCACGCGCGGACGCTCGATCCGGAAGGGCGCCGCGGCGGCCACGTCCCCGCCCGGCGCTTCGGACCACGCATAAAGACGAAGGAGAGCCGAGCCTTCAGGGGCGGATTCCGGGATCGGCGCGCTGACGGGGATGGTGCGGCCCGAGAACGGCTGGGCGTCGGCTTCCCACACAAGGGCTCCCTCCGCCGACTCGATCGCCACGGTGAATCGTCCGGCCTGAAGGTCCAGGTCCGTCAAGTCGGTCTCGATCCGGTCGGTCGGGGCGTAGGCCGGCCGGGGGAGCGTGAACGTTCGGGTCTCGGAGGTGAGGTGGAGTTCGAGGGCGGGATCGCCAAGGAGGAGGTACATGTAGGTGAGCTCGCGGGAATGACCGGCGAGAGCATGGCGGGCCTTGGTCAGAGCGGTGAGTTCCCCGAGGCCGCGCAGACGGTCCTGGAAGAGGCTGCGGTGAAGCCAGATCGCCATCCGGCGGTGGTCCAGGGTCACGCCGGGCCCCGTCGGGACGAACAGGCCGATCGCGCCGCCGTCGGGGACGCGCATCATGTCCTCGCTCAAATTGATGTTCCACGGGGGGACGGGATAGTCGATGGCTCCGGTGTTGCAGGTCATGGTGACGACGAACGTCGGGCGTCGGGAACCGGCCAGGTGACGGTTGTCGCTGCTTTCGGAATCTCCGCCGAACCAGACGCGCTCTTCCATCCAAATGTTGGGCGAACCGTGGCCGAAGTAGACCAGATAGCTCATCCCGTCGCGAAAGGCTTCGATCAGCCGCGCCGTGGTCGCCGGGCTGACTTTGAGCGGCTCGGGGAGCCCCCCCTCGGCGTACCAGTTGTCTTCGAGGGAAGCCGTCTCATCCAGGTAGATGCGCTTGGAGGCGAAGGCGGGCGGCGTGTGCTCGCGGCGCAACTCCTCCGTGACCGGCGGGAACTCCCCGTCGTCGGCCACAAAACCGACCCGGGCGCGCCAGGGGCCGGGCGCCGGCCGCTCCGCGTAGGCGACAAGCTTTTCGATGAGCGTCCGGGCATCCTCCCGGTTGGCCACGGAGAGCCGCCCGATCATGAAGTCGGCCAGGTCGTCCGAGCCGGCCACGACGGCCAGCCAATGATCCGAAGCCCAGCGCTCGGGGCCGGCGTCGTAGGTGTAGGTGGGGACCCAATTGCGGACCCCCTTGCGGGCGAGGCCGAGATAATCGCTCGTGGCGTCGCCGACGAGCGTGACGTAGGTCGGCGCGCCGTACTTCCAGGCGGCGAGCGTATGGGCCAGGAAATCACGGATGGCCTCGGGGGAGAGTTCTCCTTGGCTGAAGTGGTCGTAGATGGATTGGACGTCCACCTGCCGAACGCGAAGGCCTCGCCGGCGATGGAGTTCGGCGAGCGGTTGGACCAGGTCGAGGAACTCGCCATGGGTAATGATCAGAACGTCGGCCCCTTGCTCGGATGAGGCCAGATCATCAGGGGCGACCCGCTCAAAGCGCGGCGTGAGGGGAATGACATCGGTCCGGACGACCTCGGTCGTTCGACCCCGACCCGTCGGCCACCCGAGCCCGCGCTCACCCTCAAGCTCGCTGACGGGAAGGTCCGCGATCGGTTCAAGCTCGGGGTCAAGAGCCACGGCGATCAGCTCGGCGGTGGGTTCGAGCCCGGCGAGCGGCGTCCAGGCCCAGCCGGTCGGCGCGTCAGAGGGCTCGCGCAGTCGGAGTCGGCCTTCAAACGGCGCGGGTTGGCTCGGATACTCGATCTCGACGGCATTGAGCCAGGGGGTGGTGGCCGCGTCGTCGTGGCGGGGGGCGGTTTCCAGCGCGTCGTCTCCGGCGGGGACCGCCCCTTCGGCGGCAAACGTCAGCGCGTTGGCTTCTTCGAGGAGGCGGGCGGGGGGGAGGGAAACGACGCGGCGGACCTGACGGTTGAACCGAGCCTCTGGAGCTACGAGGAGCCTCTCCAGCGGCTCGCCGTTGAGCGTCAGTTTCACCTGGGCGGCTCGGGGGGGGATCGAACGGTCCGGCGTTTCAAGATAGAACTCGAAGGCGGCCTGAATCGGCTCGGCCGTCGGGGCATAGCCGGGCAGCGGCAGCCGACGTTCGAGCGCGTGACCGCGGCGGATCGGAGCGTCGAGCCAGATCATTTTCTCAACGGCCAGGAAATTTCCGATTTCCGTGAGGAGTTCGCGATCGCGATCCAGTCGAGCCGTGCGGACGATTCGGTCCACGCGACGGGGCGTCTCGGCTTCGTCCGGCCCGAGGATGGGCAGCGTGGGGTCCGGAAGATCGGGGCCGAGCGTCGCCCAATAAACGCGTTCGGCCGAATAGGGCGTCGGCGCGCCATCGTTCCAGAAATAGATGACCTGTTGGGGGCCGTGACGGCGCCGGATCAACGGCACGGGCCGTCCTCGAGCGAAGAGCCTCACGGCTTCCGGCTTAGCCTGGCCGGCGGGGAACCCGACGCTCAGCAGGTCTTCGACGTTGAGCCGATAGAGGCCGCGGTCGGCCAGTCTCAAACGCGCCCAGGGCCGGGCCCTTTCGTCGGGGTCGCTCCAGGGAGTGCGAAGCTCCGGCCTCACGCCCTCTCGGAAGGGGGTTTCCATCGCTCGATAGCGTTCGAGGCCGTCGGGGTTGGCCACGAGAGCCGCCCCCACGCGGCCCCAGCCCCAGGCCGAGACGATCGCCGCCCGCTCGGCCATCTCCGGCGGCGTTTCGTAAGGTTCATTCCACGTCAGTTCCAGGGCGACCGAGCTTTGAGCCTCGGGGCTCAAGCTCTCTCCCGCCATCACGGCCCAGAATTCCGGACGAATGTTGACCTCGATCAATCTCCATCGCCAAAGGAAGCCGACCTCCCGCCATTCGATTGTTTCCCCTAAGCGGCGGAGCAAGGGTTCGGGGGATTGGGCCGCCGGATCGGCCGGGTAGAGCGGGGGGCGTGGGCCGGAACGAGCCTCGAGGACGCTGAGGTTGACGGGGCGCGCCGGCGGCGCGCAGAAAATCATCGGCTCGTTGAGGGTTTTCGCGGGAGCCGGGCCTTGCCAGCTGATTTCCATCCTGATCGACGTCGGCCCGCTCCGGGTCCGGAAGGCGAGCCCTTCGGGAGGGACGAGCGCGTCGCTCAACGCAGCGTCGCCCTCCCCCGCAAGGTCGGCCATCAAGGGGGCCGAACTCGGCTTGAGCTTCAAGGCGCGGAAGAGGCCCCACGCCAAGAGGACGAGCCCCAAAACGGCCAGGCCCCAGCGGAGCGATCGGGAAAGCGAGGGGGAAGGGAAGCGCACGGAGGCCTGCGACCCGAGGGGACCCCTCAGCGCGTGAAGTTATGACAGACGGGGCAGATGATGTCTTCTTCGGAGATGGCCGAGGCGCAATGGGGGCAACGGCGGCCGCCGCGGCTGTCGAAGATACGGGCGATCGAGGAGAGGATGGGGCCGGAATCGGACAAAGTCCCTCCGCGTTCGCGAGCGGCGGTTTTGGTCCCCGCGGCGGGTCGGGCGGGGGGGGGCTCGGCCCCCGATTCCGACCAGTCGTATTCGTATTCCAGGAGATAGACGGCCAGTTCGACCAGATAGGGAATGAACAATTCCTCGTCCTTATAGAGGCGGACGTTGCGCTCGAGAATGTCCTCGACCTGGCGGCGCGTGAGCTTGCGCGGGGACCGGGGTTTCGGGGGGAGCCCCTCAGGCATGATCCCGCATCCACCGGATGATGGGGCCCGCCTCGTAGAAGGTTCCCGTGGCCACGATTCGCCGACACGAGGCCGGCGGACGCGCGAGGAGCCTCGCGAGGGCCTCGCGCCAGTCCGCAACGGGCTCGGCCCGGGGAAAGAACTCGCGGGCGCGGGCCGCCAGTTCCGATGGGGATTCCGCGCGGGGGAAGGCCGGGGCGTAGCAATAAACCCGGCGCCAGCCGCGCCAGGCCGACAACTCGCCGAAGAAGGCCCGATGGTCCTTGTCGTTCATCATGCCCACGAGCGCCACGGCCCCCGCCTCCCCAAAGTGGGTCTCCATGGTCCGAGCGAGCGCCCCGGCCGCGGTAGGACAGTGGCCCCCGTCGACGTAGCCTTCGAGAACCCCCTCGGCCAGCGCCGCCACGCGCTGCATCCGCGCCGGGAGTTCGAGGGCCGCCATGGCCTCCCCCAGGGCGGCCCGGGGGACCAAGGGAACCCTACCGCACCGGCGCAGCCATGACAACACGGACAACGCGCCCTGGAGGTTTTCCACCAGGAAGGGGCCGAACCAGGGCAGAGTGAACTCAAGCGGCTCGCCCTCGAACGTCAGGACGAGGTTCGTTCCGGAGGGATCAAAGCGAGCCGATTGAAGCGGCGTCAGAGCTTCGGCGTCGCGGAGGGGGGCGCCGGTCTCGGCCGAGCGGGCCGCGAAAACCTGGCGGGCGCCGCCGTCGAGGCCCTGAGGAGCCACGACGCCCCAACCGCTCGGTTTGAGGATGGCGGCCTTTTCCCGGGCGATCAGCGGTATCGTGCCCCCGAGGAGACGGGTATGCTCGAGGCCGATCCGGGTGAGGAGCACGGGGCCGGGGTCGAGGACGTTGGTCGCGTCGAGACGGCCGCCGAGGCCGGTCTCGACCACGAGCCAATCGACCTGGGCCTCGCGGGCCGCGACAAAGAAAGCCGCCGTCAGGGATTCAAACACGGTTCGGAAAGAACCGGGCTCGGTCGCGTCGGCATTGCCGAGCGCCGCCGCCTGACCCAGGGCCCGGCAGAAGGCCTCGGGCCCGATCGGGCGGCCATCGATCCGGATGCGTTCGCGGTATTCGTTCAGGTGGGGGGACGTAAAGGTGGCGACGCGCAGGCCCGAGGCCATCAACAGCGCCTCCAGCATCAAGGCCGAGGACCCCTTGCCGCGCGTGCCCGCGATATGAATCGCAGGGCGACCCTGGTGCGGATTTCCGAGCCCCGCCAGGCGACGCCGAAAATCCTCCAGGGCAAACGTTCGGTCGTCGTAGGCCAGTCGATCCAGCCGTCGTTCGAAATCGATCCGGCCATCCAGCCAGGCGTAGGCGTCCGCCAGGCGGGAGAATCCGCCGGCGGCGACGGGCGGGGAGCTTGACATGCCTTCTGCGGCCTCAGTAGATTCGGGAGGTTGGCTCGGCTTCGGCCCGCCCCCGGCCGAGCCGAGCCCCGGGATTAGAGCATAGCCGCGCGGGTCTTGACCATCAGCCGCGCGGCTGAGACGGCAACGGCGGGTCCTCCCCGTCGGGCGGGGTGACCGGATCGGGTTCTTTCATGCGGCGACGTTCCGTCAGGCTGCGGGGATCGCCGGGGGTGATATCGCGACCGGGCCTCTGTTCCCTGATGGCGTTTTTGCTTGTTGGATGCGTCGGGTCCGGGCGCAAGCCGCTGCTTTCGCACCGGGGCGGCGGCGTCTCGGCCTTCAAGCGGATCGAGCGGCACGCCGAGCGGGACTTTATTCACCACATCACCCGCCAAGCCTATCGGCGGATGCCGATCAACACGCGGATGCTCTCGCCGGAGCAACTGACGATCGTCGAGGCCTGGGGAGAACCCGATTACGTGCGCAAGCCCTTTCGCTCGCTGGACGGGGAGAAGGTTCGGGAGTGGATTTACCTGGAGGACCGAACGCTGTTTCAGTTCGTCGGCGGCGAAGTGGCTTACGAGGGGCCATTGACGGACTTTGAGGACCTGCTGATCCGCTACGGTTATCCCGATCATCTGGTGACGACCGTCGGAGAGACGGGGATCGTCCGGACGGTGATGGTTTACCGTCACGTTTTCGGCGGCACGCCCCTGGCGACTTACAACCTGCATGACGGCCAGCTTGTCCAGATCGCCGAGAGCGACTAAAGACCGAAGAGGGAGACGCACCCCATGCGGCGATCCCTGATAGCGACGGCGATCGGCGCGCTCGCCGGGGTTGTTCTGACCGGATGCGCAACCTCGTCGCGGAGCGAGCGAGAACAACTCAGGGAGTTATCGCTGCACGCCTACGACGAGGGGATTCGCTTCGTCGAGGCGGGCAACGACCAGCTCGCCCTCGAACGATTTCATCGGTCCGCGGTAATCCGTCCGAATTCGGCGGCGTATTTCCGCATGGGACGGATTCACGAGAAGCTGGGCGAGGCGGAAGAGGCGGCGGTCAACTACCTGACGGCCCTCCAGCTCGCGCCGGACTTCCAGGAGGCCCGGTTCGCGCTCCTCTCCCTGGGGTACGATCCGCCGGAGACGGCGGCGCTGGAATCCGATCCCCATCTGATCGAACGGTTTTCGGAGACGCTGCTGCGCGAGGTCGAGCTGCGACGCATCGAGAAGGCGCGGGCCGAAGGCAGCCTGACCGAAACCGAGCGCGAGGCGCTCCGCCAGCGCGTGCAGGCCCGGCTGGACCTCGCCTCCCGGGAGCGGCTGCCGACGCTCGGCGAGGTTCGAGCCGTGCTGTTTCCGAGCGCCGGGACCGAGGAGGCGCTCCCCTCGGCGACCGAGCCGACCTTCGCCTCCGAACGGGAGATCATCCTCAACACTTATCCGTATCACTTCGCCAACGGGCAGCGATATCAGCGTAATGGGGAGCTGGAGAAAGCGGCCCAGGAGTATCAGCTCGCGCTCAACGCCGATCCGCGCCAGATCGACGCCCGCCTGAATCTGGGGGACGTGATGCTCCGGCTGGAGCGCTATCCGCAGGCTTACTACCACTATGTGACGGCGCTGGAGGAATTTCCCGATTCGCCGCGGCCGCTGCTGAAGCTGGGCAACTACTATAACGGCCTCGCCCGGCCCGATCTGGCCCGCGATTTCTACCAGCGCGCCCTCCGGATGGACGAGCGGTATCTGGAAGCGCTCAACAATTTGGCGGTCATGGCGATGAGCGCCCAGGATTACGACGAGGCGATCCGCGTCCTGGAACGGGTCGTTCAGATCGATTCGAACTATGCCCTGGGCTATCTCAACCTGGGGATCGCCCATGAAAACGCCGGCCGGACCGATCAGGCGCTCCGTTATTACCGCCAATACGTGGCCCTGGGAGGCGATCGTGCCCCCGAGGTCCGCCGTTGGATCGCCGAAATGGAGTAAGGGGGCTGAAACGGCCCCCCCGGCGGCGCCGGTGGAAGTTGACCGCGGACCGGGGGGCCGCTAGGCTGATGCACTCGCCGCCGGGAGGGGGGAGCGGCCAGTCCTCCTGAGGCGCGGACCGCGCGGCGGAGGCAACCGGCTCACGCCGGCGAACCATCTGTTCGAGGTGGGTTATGATCCAGAACGCCCGAAGGGCCTTTACGTTGATCGAGTTGCTCATCGTGGTCGCGATTATCGCCATTCTGGCGGCGATCGCCGTGCCGAACTTTCTTGAAGCGCAGGTGCGTTCGAAGGTCTCGCGCGCGGTCAACGACATGCGGACGTTGGCGACGGCGCTGGAGGCTTATTTTGTTGACGCCAACAGCTATCCGCCCGACGGGACCGATCTGCCGCCGACGGGCTTCAACCCGCTGGTGGATTTCGACGTGGCCCGGCGCATGCGGCCGTTGACGACGCCGATGGCCTATCTCACGACGCTGCCGACCGACCCTTTCCACACCGAGAAGGTGCAATTCACCGGTTCGGACTTTCTCTTTCCCGGAAGTCCCCCATTTACCTACGTTTACAATACGTTCGGCAGTTTCACCGGCTTGTTCGGCCCGGGGCCCGCCAACGGCGGCTCCCCCGACAACTACACGCTCACGTCCCTGGGGCCGGATCAGGCCTTTGACGCCGTCCTGATCGGGACGACGTTGGACTACGACCCAACCAACGGCACGATCTCCGCCGGCGACATCAACCGGCGAGGCGGCACCTTCCATCCGCAATGACGCCGGCCTCGCCCGAGCCGTCCTCGCCGCGGATCGGCGTCGTCCCTTACCTCAACATGCTCCCCTTTACCCACGGGTTGGAGGCCCTGCGGGGCGCGGGGGGGGAGCGTCCGGTCATCGTCTCCGTCCCTCCAAGCCGGATGACGGACCTGATGGCAAGGGGGGAGCTGGACTTGGGCATGATCCCGACCGGGGGGCTGATCGAGCATCCCGCCTGGAGGATCGTCGGTCGATCCATGATCGGTTCGGAGGGTCCGGTCTGGAGCGTGCTCGTTTTCGGCCTGGGGGAGCCCTCGACGTGGGTGCGGCTGCGACCCGACAGTCATTCGCGCACGAGTAATTATCTGGCGCGAATGATCCTCGCGCGCCGCAGCGGATTCCTCCCCCGCTTGGAGGCCCCGATCCCCTCCGACGGCTGGAGGCTCCCCGCGGACCCGAAGTCGGCCGAGGCTTTCGTCCTGATCGGGGCGCGGGCGCTGAAGAGCCGCTCCGGCTGGGAAGCTCTCGGCGGGACGGTGATGGACCTTGGCCAGGCCTGGGAAGAATGGACGGGGCTGCCTTTTGTTTATGCGGTCTGGGTGGCTCGCCCGGACGTTGAACTCGGGGATTGGCCGGATCGGTTGGATGACCTCAAGCGCCGGAACCTGGAACGGTTGGATCAACTGGCGGCGGCCTGGCCGGGGTTGGCCGAGGAGGGACTCACGCCGGGCCAGGCCCTTCAATATCTCCGGGAACGCATCCGTTTCGATCTGACGCCGCGGGCGCTGCAAGGGCTCAAACGCTTCCATGACGAAGGCTTGGCCCTGAGGCTTTTCGACGAAGGCTGGGACATGAGCGCGAGTCTGGGGACGGCGCTCGAAGAGCATCGAGCGGGCGGTCAGTCCGGCGTCTGAACGAAGAACTTCCGGTCGAAGGCCCGTCGTCGGGGCGCCCGCCGGACATTTGATTGGCTCGGCCGAGACCTTCGGCTAAAATGCCCGGAGCGGCGAGCGGCCGTGGGACGAGCATGGCAGGCGACGCAAAGGGCGGCGACGAACCGGTAACTCAAGAGCTGCGCCAGGCTCTGGACCGGCGGATTCTCATCCTCGACGGGGCGATGGGGACGATGATCCAGAGCTACGGGCTCGGCGAAGCCGAATTCCGCGGCGAGCGATTCGCGGACCATCCCCGCCCGCTCAAGGGGGATAACGACCTCCTTTGTCTGACGCGGCCCGCCGTGATCGAAGAGATCCATCGGCGATTTCTGCAGGCGGGGGCCGATGTGATCGAGACGAACACGTTCAACGCCAACCGAATCTCGCAGGCGGATTATGGGCTTGAGGCGATCGTCCTCGAGCTGAACCGAGAGGCGGCGCGGCTGGCGCGGCGCGTGGCGGACGCGTGCATGGCCGGGGACCCCTCGCGGCGGCGATATGTGGCCGGGTCGATTGGTCCGACCAACCGGACGGCGTCGCTCTCGCCCGATGTGAACAATCCGGGTCTCCGCAGCGTGACGTTCGACGAGCTGGTCGAGGCTTACGCCGAGCAGGTGCGCGGGCTGATGGAGGGAGGCGTCGATCTGCTTCTGCCGGAGACGGCCTTCGACACGCTCAATCTCAAGGCTGCTCTGTACGCGATCGAGGATTATTTCCTCGGCGGGGGGCGGCGCGTCCCGGTGATCGCCTCCGTGACGATCGTGGATCGCTCCGGACGGACGCTTTCGGGTCAGACGCTGGAGGCGTTCTGGTATTCGATCGAGCATGCCCGGCCGCTGGCCGTCGGGCTGAATTGTTCGCTCGGGGCCGAGGAGATGAGGCCGCACGTGGAGGAGCTGGCCCGGCTGGCCGATTGTTACGTGGCCGTCTATCCCAACGCCGGGCTCCCGAACGCCTTCGGCCAATACGACGAAACGCCGGAGCGGATGGCGCGCACGCTCGGGGAGTTCGCGCGGGCCGGGTGGGTCAACCTGATCGGCGGCTGTTGCGGGACGACGCCGGAGCACATCGCCGCCATCGCCGGGGCCGTTCGAGAATCACCTCCACGGCGATGGCGTCGCCGCCCGCGCCCGAGCCGATTCAGTGGACTGGAGCCGCTGCGCATCGAGGGGGGGGTCAATTTCGTCATGGTGGGGGAACGGACGAACGTCACCGGTTCGCCTCGATTCGCCAAGCTGATCAAAAGGGGCGACCTCGCCGAGGCGGTAGCGATCGCGCGGCACCAGGTGCAGGGGGGCGCGCACGCCCTGGACGTCAACATGGACGAGGCGATGATCGACGCCGAGGCGATGATGACCCAGTTTCTGCGTCTGATCGCCGCCGAGCCGGATATCGCCCGCGTCCCGGTGATGATCGACAGCTCGAAGTGGAGCGTGATCGAGGCGGGGCTCAGGTGCCTTCAGGGGAAATCGATCGTCAATTCGATCAGCCTGAAGGAGGGCGAGGGGGTGTTCAAGACGCACGCCTTGAGGGCCCGGCGGTTCGGGGCCGGCGTCGTCGTCATGGCCTTTGACGAGCGCGGCCAGGCCGACACAACCGAACGGCGGGTTGAGATCTGCCGACGTGCCTACCGGATACTGGTCGATGAGCTGGGTTACGACCCGTCCGACATCATCTTCGACGTGAACGTTTTTCCCGTCGGGACGGGCCTGGAGGAGCACCGGCGCAACGCGATCTCCTTCATCGAGGCGACCCGGCTGATCAAAGCCGAGCTCCCCGGCTGCAAGGTCTCCGGCGGGATCAGCAATTTGTCGTTCTCCTTCCGAGGCAACGATTGCGTCCGCGGGGCGTTGCATGCGGCCTTCCTCTATCACGCCCTTCAGGCGGGCCTCGACATGGGCATCGTCAACGCCGGCGTGCTCGATCTCTACGAGGCCATCCCGCCGGAATTGCTTACGCTTGTCGAGGACGTGCTGCTGGATCGCCGGCCTGAGGCCACCGAGCGGCTGATTGACTACGCCCAACGGACCCGCGGCGAAGGTCGCGGGGAACGCCCGGAGACGACGGAGGCCTGGCGGCAGGCTTCGGTTGAGGAGCGCCTCAAGCATGCCCTGGTGCAGGGCATCGACGAATACGTCGTCGAGGACACCGAGGAGGCGCGCGGCCGGTACGGCGATCCGCTTCGGGTCATTGAAGGGCCGCTGATGGACGGCATGAACGTCGTGGGGGAGCTTTTCGGTTCGGGGAAGATGTTCCTGCCGCAGGTGGTCAAGAGCGCGCGCGTGATGAAGAAGGCCGTGGCCTACCTGGAGCCGTTCATGGAAGCCAAGCGGGCGGGGGCGGCCGAAACACGGGGGGCGGGCCGGGTCGTCCTGGCGACGGTCAAGGGAGACGTTCACGACATCGGGAAGAACATCGTCGGGGTCGTCCTGAGGTGCAACAATTACGACGTGATCGACCTGGGCGTGATGGTACCGGCCGAGACGATTCTGGCCGAGGCCCGGCGTTGCGGGGCCGACCTCGTCGGCTTGAGCGGTCTCATCACTCCCTCGCTGGAAGAAATGATCCACGTGGCCGCCGAGATGGAGCGTCAGGGATTCCGGCTGCCGCTCCTGATCGGCGGCGCGACGACGAATCGACTGCACACGGCGGTCAAGATCGCCCCGGCCTATGGCGGGCCGACGCTCCACGTGCCCGACGCCTCGCGGGCGGTGACGGTGACTCAGAAGCTGCTCGACCCGGTCGGGCGGGCGTCCTTCATCGGTCGTTCCGCCGAGGAGTATGCGGCGTTGCGCCGGAGCTATGAGGCGAGGCGGGAGCCTCTCGAGGTCATCGCGCTGGAGGAGGCGCGATCCCGTCGGCTGGAGGCCGCGACGCCGGTGACGGGGCCGGCTGAGGGCTGGGGGGTTCGGGCTTTCCGGGACGAGCCGCTCGAAACGATCGCGCGGTACATCGACTGGTCGCCGTTCTTTCACGCCTGGGAGCTCAAGGGCGTCTTTCCGGCGATCATGGACCATCCCCGCTGGGGGAGGCGCGCCCGAGAGCTCTATGACGACGCGCGGCGGCTGCTTGACCGGCTGATGACCGAGCGCTGGCTGCGGGCCGACGGCGTGTTTGGTCTTTTCCCGGCCAACAGCGTGGGCGACGACGTCGAGGTGTACGCCGACCCGACACGAGAGAGCGTCCGGACCACGTTTCACTTTCTCCGTCAGCAGGTTCTCCGCAATGGGGATCGACCCTGCCGATGTCTGGCCGATTACGTCGCGCCCCGGGGCGCGGACGGGCCCGACGTCCTGGGGGTGTTCGCCGTGACGGCGGGCCACGGCGAGCGCGAACGCGCCGAGCGATTCGCCGCCGATCACGACGATTACCACGCCATCATGGTCAAGGCCCTGGCCGACCGGCTGGCCGAAGCTTTCGCCGAATTGCTGCATCAGCGCGCGCGCGAGACCTGGGCGGGGGTTCGCGAGACCCTCTCCGTCGAGGACCTGATCGCCGAACGCTATTCGGGCATCCGGCCGGCCCCCGGCTACCCCGCCTGCCCGGACCACACGGAGAAGCGGCTGATCTGGGAATTGCTCGACGTGGAAGGCGTCGCCGGCATCCGGTTGACGGAGACCTTCGCCATGCTTCCGGCGGCTTCGGTGAGCGGGTTTTATTTCGTCCGTTCCGGGGCGAAGTACTTCGACGTCGGCAAGATCGGGCGCGATCAGGTTCTGGATTACGCTCGTCGGAAGGGGATGTCGGCCTTGGAGATCGAGCGCTGGCTCGCCCCGGCGCTGGCTTACGTCCCTTGAGCGGCCGAGGCGGCCCGGCCTCGGGCGCGTCCCCCTGGCGGAGGAGGCAATCCGCTTGGATGTCCTGCGGCTCAAGCAACTGGAGTTCTACGGACGGCACGGAACCGAGATTTGGGAGAAGGAGAACGGGTGTCGGTTCACCGTTGATCTGGCGCTGGAGGGAGACTTCACCGAGCCGGCGCGGAGCGATCGGCTGGGCGACGCGCTCGATTACCGGGTCATTTTCGCGCGCGCGCGACGCGTCGTGGAGCAGGAAAGCCACAATCTGATCGAGAAGGTTGCCGCGCGGCTGCTTCATGAGATGTTCCGCACGTTCAACGTTCGGCGGGTCACCGTTCGGGTGACCAAGCCGGATGCGCGGATCGGAGGGCTTCACGGCGGGGTGGAGGTCGAACTCACGCGGACGCGCGAGGAATGGGCGGCGCAGTTTCATGATCGGCCCGCCGCCGTGGAGACCGCGCCCGAATGACGCCTCCCGGCGCGCCCGATCCCCACCACCCATGATCCCCGATTCGCTGATCCCGACCCGTCTTCCGTTCGCGCTGGGCTTCCCGCCGCAGGAGCTGGGGGACAAGATCACGCTCTCCAGCCGGCTGCGGGACGTGGCCGACGGCGTGTTCGACGGGGAGCCTTTGATCCTGCCGGTGCCGCTAACGGGCCCGGCTGAGCTGCCCCGGATCCAGCTCGAGGCGCGCGACAAGGCCTGGGTGCTTCAGCTCTCTCTGGTGCGGCTGAGCCTGGAATGGCATCGAAAAGAGCCGACGGCGGGGGGGTGGTCCGCGTCGGGGACGCGGTTCCTGGGAATTCTCGGCGACCTGTTGCGGGTGTTCGTCGGGGAGTACGTCCGGCCCGTGCGGTTCGCCTTCAATCCTCAGCTTTTCAGAACGCTCGCCGGGAGCGCCAACGCGTATCTGGCGACGCGGGTGCTTCAACCCGGCCGGGCCGAACCGCTCCCTTACGTCGTCAAGATCGGGCTGATGGATCATCTGACGCTTCGGGGGCGCCCCATGCAGCTCGGTCTCAATCTCGTGAGCGCGCGACGACAAGATTCCCCGGGCGAGGATCGCGGGCTGGTGGTTCAGGTCGAGGCCCGGACGGGGGCCGACGTCCCGACGGGGCTGACGGCGGAGGAAATCCTCCACTTGATGGCCGAGATCGAGCTGTGGCTGGAAGGGCGTTTGCGGCGGGCGCTGCCCGATCTGGTCGAAGGGGAGGACTGAAGACCGGGCCCCTGCCGGCGGCGTCAACCGCTGCGGCGCAATTTGGCCGGCAGGATTTTCATCTGTTCGCGGTACTTCGCCACGGTCCGTCGAGCGATGTTGAAGCCTTCCCGGTTGAGAATCTCGGCCAGTTTCTGATCCGAGAGGGGGCGCGCGGGGTCCTCGCGGGCGATCATGGAAGAGAGTTTATCCCGAATCGTACGGGAGCTGACGGCGCCGCTGGGGGCGTTGCGGGATTCGATGGCCGAGGAGAAGAAGAACTTGAGCGGGAAGAGACCCTGAGGCGTCTCGACCCACTTGCGTGAGGTCACGCGCGCGATGGTGGACTCGTGCATGCCGACGAGCTCGGCCACCTCGCGCAGAGTCAGCGGCCGGAGGGCCTCGACGCCCTTATCGAGGAAGGCCCGCTGGACCTGCATGATGGCTTCGGTGACGCGCAGGATGGTCGATTTACGCTTCTCGATGTTCTTGATCAGCATCAACGCCGAGCGGAACTTCTCGGCCGCGTAGGCCTTCTCTTCTTTCGTGAGAGCCTGGTCCTGAAGCCGCAGCAGACGTTGGTAGAGCCGATTGATCGACAGATGCCCGCTGGAACCCTCGTTGAGAAAGAAGTTCAACTCCCCGTCGATCAGCTTGACGTAAACGTCCGGCACGACGTACTGAATCGGCTCCCGGCCGTAAGCGCGTCCCGGACGCGGCTCCAGGCGGCTGATCTTTCGGTAGAGCTCGGTCACTTCGTCCTCGCCGACGCCGAGCGCTCGCGCGATCTCCTTGACCTTTTTGCGCCGGAAGGCCTCAAAGTGCTCTTCAAGGACGCGACGCGCGGTCTCCGAGTAGGAGCCGAGCGCCTTCATCTGAAGGAGCAGGCACTCGGCGGGCGAGCGGGCCCCGACGCCCGTCGGCTCAAACTCCTGAATCACGGCCAGGACGCGCTCAACGGTGGCCCGATCGACGCCGAAGCGTGATTCGGCCTCTTCGACCGCCGACGGTTCCAGATAGCCGTCCTCATCGATGCAGCCGATCAGATACTCGCCGATTTCGGACTCCTGGCCTTCGAGTGCGCTCAGACGAAGCTGCCAGAGCAGGTGGTCGTAAAGCGTCGTCGGGGCGGCGGTGTATTCGGTGAAATCGCGCTCTTCCCGATCCGGCTCGGCGATATAGGTTCGGTTCTCGGCCCCGTCGTAGAGCTCATCCCAATTGACATCGACTTCGTCGAAGTGGGGCGCCGCATCCTCAGCCGGAGGCGCGGCTTCCCCTTCGCCGTCGGTTGATGGCTCCGAAGCCTCCCGGGCGTCGGTCGGCGGCGTCTCAGCGATCGCGTCCGACGGAGCTGCGGCGGGCTCGGCCAGGTTCAATTCGGGGACTTCCGGCTCGGGCGGCTCCGCTCCATTGCGTTCCTCCGAGAGGAGGCCGCGTTCCTCCTCGAGGCCGGTGGCTTCGTCGGGGGCCGGTGTCTCGGGTTCGGCGGTTTCTTCGGGCTCGTCGGCGCGATCCTCCTCCAACTGGAGGAACGGGTTTTCGAGCAACTCCTGCTGCGTCAGTTGCTCCAGCTCGATGGCGTTCATCTGCAGCAATTGGATCGATTGCTGCATTTGCGGCGTCATGACCAGCCGCTGAGTCTGTTTTTGGACCTGCTGGAGAGAGAGCGCCATGATCGTCGCCGGGAGAGACGCCGTCGCCGCGAGCGGACCGGCTCGCAGCCCATTAGCCGACTTCACTTCTCAACTTAGCCCTCGCGCTCGGCCGAATCAATCCCCCAAGTGGCTGGGATTCAATTTTTTTTGCTCGAGATCGACCTCCAAAGGGTTGCAAGCGCCTAAGTCCTTGAAAATCAGGCCTCAAAAAACGTTCCAGCCGAAGCCAGCGGAGGCGCTCGACTCCCCATCCGGCCGGGCTGGTGAGGATTCGATCGGAACGATCTGGGCCGGGGGGCGCTCTCTCGAATCACGACGGCCGGGTCCGATCGGCCAGGCAGACATCGGAGGGCCATCCGCCCGCGGTTGGCCTTCCGATCGACGGGAACGGATCAGTCCGGCGGCCGGAGATCGCGCCTCGCGGCGGCGTTGACATTGGGGACGCTGCGGCTCAACATGGAACGGGGTCCGTTTTTTGTCATCGCCGGCAGGAAATCCGGTTCGACGGACGGTTGGCCGGCGCGGCGAGGACGTCAACGTTGTCGGGCGGGGGCGTGGCTCGGTCTCAAGGGCGTGAGGTACCAGGAATTCGTCCTTCACCGGCTTCATTCGCTCACGGGCGTCGTCCCCCTGGGGCTCTTCCTGTTCGAGCATTTCTTCACGAATTCCTACTCGCACCAGGGAGAGGCCGCGTTCAACGCCAAAGCGGATTTTCTACGCCATCTGCCCTATATCCACTTCATCGAGATCGGCGTGCTGCTGATCCCGTTCGCCTTCCACATCCTTTACGGGCTGAAGATCATCTACACGGGCGAGGTCAACGTCCTGCAACAGAATCGACCCCGCAATTGGCTTTACTTTCTTCAGCGGGTCTCGGCCTTCCCGGCCCTCGGCTTCATCCTCTATCACGTCTACACGATCCGGCTGCTCCAGGGGGACGCGCCAAGCCTCTATGCGGTTATGACGGATGTTTTCCGGAGCCCCTACGTCGTGACGTTCTACGTTCTGGGAGTCGTTTCGATCTGTTTTCACTTCGCCAACGGGCTGGCCACGGCCTCGATCACGTGGGGGCTGACGATCAGCCCGACGTCTCAACGTTACGTTGCCTACGCCGCCGCCGGCGTGGGTGTCGTCCTGGCGGCGATGGCGATCAACTCGATCTTCGGCTTCCGGCCCGACGGGTTGGAGAGCGCCAGCGAAGCGGTTCAGGCGGCCTTGCCGACATTGAACCTGCTCGTCCCGACGAGGGGAACGGGTCTGATTTGAGAGGGGTCCGCCCAGCGGCGCCCCGGCCAGGCGGGCCTCGGCAAGCGACCCGGCCCCCCGGAGGGCGTGGCCGGACCCGAGCCCCCGACGATCAACCTATGGAGCGAGCTTAGCGTGGCGCGTCCCCGGATCATCGTCGTCGGCGGCGGCCTGGCCGGCCTGATGACGACCATCAAGGCCGCCGAGCTTGGGGCCGCCGTCGATCTCTTTTCGATCGTCCCGGTCAAGCGGAGTCACTCCGTCTGCGCCCAGGGGGGGATCAACGCGGCAAAAAACCGAAAAGGGGAAGGCGATCATCCTGACATACATTTTGACGACACGATCTATGGCGGGGATTTTCTCGCCAATCAGCCGCCGGTCCGCGATATGTGTTACGCGGCGCCGGGCCTGATCGACCTGTTGGATCGCATGGGGGTGCCGTTTAATCGCACGCCCGAGGGGCATCTGGACTACCGTCGGTTCGGCGGGACGCTCTATAACCGGACGGCCTTCGCGGGCGCAACGACGGGTCAACAGTTGCTGTATGCTCTGGATGAGCAGGTCCGGCGGTATGAAAGCGAGGGGCTCGTCAGCAAGTACGAGAGTTGGGAGTTCCTCTCCGTCGTCAAGCACGGGGACGGCCGGGTTGTCGGCATCACGGCGATTTTCATGCCGGACATGTCCATCTCCTATTTCCGCGCCGATGCCGTCGTCATGGCGACCGGCGGTCCTGGCATCATTTTCGGCAAATCGACCAATAGTTACATTAACACGGGAGCCGCGGCGAGCCGGTGTTACCAACAGGGGGCTGTCTACGCCAACGGAGAATTCATTCAAGTCCACCCGACCGCCATCCCGGGCGAAGACAAGTTAAGGCTGATCTCGGAATCCTGCCGGGGCGAGGGGGGGCGCGTCTGGGTGTATCGCGATGGAAAGCCGTGGTACTTTCTGGAGGAGCGCTACCCGAGATACGGCAACCTCGTGCCCCGGGATATCGCTTCGCGCGAGATATTCAAGGTATGCGTCGACGAGGGCTTGGGCGTTGACGGGAAGAACGTCGTGTACCTGGATCTCACGCATCTTCCGGCCGAGCGGCTGACCGAGCGGCTCGGGGGGGTCCTTGAGATTTATGAGAAATTCGTGGGGGAGGACCCCAGGAAGGTCCCGATGAAGATTTTCCCCGGCATGCACTATTCGATGGGGGGGTTGTGGATCGATTACGAGCACCAGACCAATCTCAAGGGTTTGTTTGCGGTGGGCGAGGTCGATTATCAATATCACGGCGCCAATCGGCTGGGCGCGAATTCGCTGCTCTCTTGCCTTCATGGTGGTATGGTGGCGGCCCGGGCGGCAGTACGTTACGCAGAGGGAATATCCCCGGCAGAGGCGGAGGCGCCCCCGTCGGTGTTCGCGGGGGAACAACAGCGCCAGGTTGAGATTTTTGAGGGGATTTATCGAATGTCGGGTTCGGAGAATCCGTACCGGATCGGGGGCGAGCTGGGAGAATGGATGACGAACAACTGCACGATCATCCGCCACAACGATCGATTGAGACAAACGGACGAAAAACTGATGGAGTTGCTCGATCGCTGGGAACGCATCGGCGTGAGCGACGCGAGCCGGGTGTATAATGAATACGTCTTGCGGACGCGCCAGGTGCGGGACATGATCGTCCTGGCTCGGGTAATTTGCCTGGGAGCGTTGCGGCGAGACGAGAGCCGAGGGGCGCATTACAAGCCAGAATTTCCGGAGCGAAACGACGCCGAGTGGCTGAAGACGACGCTTGCGCGTTTCACTCCGGAAGGGCCTCGGTTGGGATATGAGGAGGTGGACACCTCGCTGATAGCGCCGCGGGCGCGGGTATATACGGAAAAGTAGGTCCCGCAGCGTAGCTGGAGAGGGCGCATGGCCGACAAGACGATCGAACTGCGGATCAAGCGGCAGGACGGCCCCGGGGCGGCGCCTCGATGGGAGCATTTTTCGTTACCCTACCGGCCGAACCTGAACGTGATTTCGTGCCTGATGGAGATCGCGGCGCGGCCCACAACCACGGAGGGCCGCCCGACGACGCCGGTGCAGTGGGAGTGTTCGTGTCTGGAGGAGGTGTGTGGCTCGTGCGCCATGCTTGTGAATGGGCGACCGCGGCAATCGTGCGCGGCGCTGGTCGACCGGTTGGAGCAACCGATCGAGCTTGCGCCGCTCACAAAGTTTCCCGTGATCCGGGACCTGGTGGTGGACCGTGGAAGGATGTTCGAGAACCTCAAGCGAATCAAGGGCTGGATTCCTATCGACGGCACCTATGATCTGGGCGAAGGGCCGGTGATCCCCAGTTGCATTCAGGCGGATCGTTATAATCTTTCCCGGTGCATGACGTGCGCTTGTTGCATGGAAGTATGTCCACAGGTGAATTCGCGGAGCAAGTTCATCGGCCCTGCGGCGATCGCGCAGGTCAAGTTGTTCAACCTTCATCCCACGGGGGCGATGCACGCGGCGGATCGTCTGGAGGCGATGATGGACGAGGGAGGGGTCCACGCCTGCGGCAATGCGCAGAACTGCGTGGCGGCGTGCCCCAAGGAAATTCGCTTGACGGACGCCATCGCCGAGGTCGGGCGACACGTGACGATCCACGCTTTTAGAAGATTTTTCGGCCGGCGGCCTTCCTGACGCTCCTGCGACCTCGATTTTCGATGGACACTTATTCCGATAAGGCTCGGGCTCAGGGGGGTATAGCGCAGAGGAACGCGGGGGGGCGTCGGGAAGAGCGTCATGTCGCCCGGCTGCTGGCGCTGGCGCTTCCGATCGTCGGGATGACCGCGTCCCGGATGGTGATGGGCTTCATTGATTTTGCGATGGTCTCACGGCTGGGGACGGAGGCGCAGGCGGCCATTTCGCCGGCGACCGTCCTCGTCTTTGCCATCATCACCTTGGGGATGGGGGCGGCCTCCACGGTGCAGACGTTCGCCTCCCAGGCCGACGGACGGGGCGAAGGCGATCGAGCGGCCGCCTATGCCTGGCAGTCCATCTACATAGCCCTTGGGCTGGGGTTGGCCCTGTGGCCGTTGATCGGGCTGACGGCGGCCTTCTACGGGTGGATCGCGCGCGTGGCGGGCCACGCCCCGGAGGTTGAGCGGCTCGAAATCGAGTATACGCAGGTGGCGCTGTGGTCGTTCACCCCGTCGGTGATTTGCGCCGGGCTGAATGGGTTTTTCAACGGCATCCAGCGGCCGAGGATCGGTCTTGTGGCCATTCTGGTCTCGATCGCGGCCAATATCGTCGGCAATTACTTGCTCATCTTCGGACATGGGGGGTTCCCGGCGCTTGGTGTTCGTGGGGCGGCGATCGCCACGGTCGTGGCGTGGTGGGTGCGGGCGGGGATGCTGCTGGGATCGTTCTTGTCGCCGACGTTCGATGAGGGCTACGCCACGCGGCGAACGTGGGGGATCAGTCTGCCGAAGTTGGCCGGCGTCGTTCGCGTCGGGGCTCCGGCGTCGTTCCAGTGGTTCATCGATATCGCTTCCTGGGTCGTCTTTATGCATCTGATCATGCCGCCGTTCGGGACGGTCGCCATGGCGGCGAGCAACATCGGCCTTCAATTCATGCACCTGGGCTTCATGCCGCCGATCGGCCTCAGCCTGGCCCTGGCGTCGCTCGTGGGGTTCGCCATCGGCGAGGGCCGTCCGGAGCTGGCCGTGGCGCGGACGCGGGTCGCGATGCGGCTGAATCTGGCTTACATGGGGCTGGCCGGCGCGTTCATGTTTCTGGCGCGCCGCCCGCTGATCGGCCTGATCTCCGATGACCCCGCCGTCATCGAGTCAGGGGCGCAGGTGATGGTCTGGGTGGCGATATTCCAACTTTCCGATGCTCTCTGCGTGACTTACACCAATGCGTTGCGCGGAGCGGGGGACACGCGATGGCCCGCCCTCGCCGTCGGCCTGACATGCTGGGGAATCTTCATCGGCGGCGGCTTTGCCATGGCCCGATTGTTCCCGCAGTGGGGGATCAATGGCCCCTGGCTCATGTGCACGCTTTACATCGTCATCCTGGGGGGGCTGCTCTATGGCCGCTTTCGATCCGGGGCCTGGCGCGCGATCCGGCTCTTCGAGCCCGCCGGACCCGTTCTGGACCCGGCCGCGGCCGCCCAAATCGCGCGTCATCCGGAATCCGACTGATCCCTCCGCCAACGCGGGGATGACCCGAGGGGCCCCGGCTCAGCCTTGAGAAGCTCAGGGCGGCGTTCCCGATCGACGCTGATGGTTGACGGGATCGGCCCGAGCCGGAGCGGGGGCGGGTGAGCCCCGCGCGCCGGTCTCGTCGTCGTAGAGTCTCCACCGTGGGACGTCGTTGGGGCCGGGCGAGGTGGCTCCGCCATGGGCGTTGCCGGCGTGGTCGTAGATTTCGGACCCGACGCGGATCCGGATCTGACCCGGTTCGGCCGGAGCGAAAATCCGCACGGTGACGACGTAACTGGGATCCTTGCCGGCGATCATCACGACGGCGCCGTCGATCAGCTCCGGAAGGCCGATGACGCGAATATCGGCCGTCGTGAAGGTCGGCGCGACCGGCTCGCTAAAATTCACGCCGAAGGTGAGCGTCTGGCGACCCAGCGTGAAGGTGCCGGGATCATCCAGGGTGATGGTGGCCACGGGGGGGGTCGTGTCGAGAGTGATCGTGTCGCTCGTGGTCGAGGTCGCCCCGGCCAGATTGACGAGGGCGGCGTAAACCGTCTTCAAGCCGTCGCCGGCGCTCAGCGTGAAGGGGACGGTTTCCTGGCCCGTGTACGGAACCTCGGTGGGGAAGGCGAGCTGAGGGTTTTCCGCCAGGCGGACGCGGTCGATCGGCGACCCGGAGACGCCGAGGAGGCCAATGTTCACTTGGCGAATATTCGTATATCGGAGCGGATCCAGATTGTTCAGGCCATCGACGTCCGAGAGGGAAATCCCGCCCAACGCGGCCCGGGCAACGAGGCTGAAGCGCGGCGACTCGATCGGTGGCAGCGGATTGCCGGCCAGGTCATAGACACCGCCGGCGACGGCGATGCCGAGCTCGCCGCTCGGGACGGCCGGTTCCGGCGTCACGGTTACGATAAAGAACTGGCCGCCTCCCGTGAGCTCGACTTGCGCCCCCGCCAGCACCTCCGGCGAGCCGGTCAGCGTGACGTCCTCGGCGGCGAAGCTCGAGCCGACGGATTCGGTGAAGCCGACGAGGAAGCTGACCGGCCCGACGGCGACCGACGGCGGGCCGGAGAGTTGAATCTGAGCCGACGGCGGCTGCGTGTCGAGTTCAATCGAGCCCATGACGATGTTGCCGCGTCCGATCTCATTGCTGAGGGCGAGCCAGACCGATTTCGGGCCGTCCCCGGGAGAGAGAAGCGTCACCGTGAACGTGGTCTGTCCCTCGTAGGAGAGCGTCACGGAAGAGCTGAGGTCGGAGCTTTCCGCCCAGTGAATGAAGGTGGGGAGCGGCAGGCCGGTAATGGCGCCGAGGCCGAGCGTGAGGAGCCGGTCGTTGGTGTATTGGGTCGGCAACGCGTTGTTCAACGGGTCGGCGTCGCGCAGCTCGATGCCACTCAAGGTCGGCGTCCGCGGATTGAAGATCGTGGTGAAGGGGGAGGTCCCGCCGCCGAAGGCGTTGCCGGCCCGGTCGTAAACCTGCTGGCCGATCGTGATGGCGATCGAACCGTTGGCTTCAGGATCGGCGAGCGTCACCGTCACGGCGTAGTTGGGGTCCGTGCCCGAGACGAGCACCGAGGCTCCGGCGGCCAGTTCGGGCGTCCCGGTGACGGTAATGTCTTCGACCGTGAAGGTCGGGGCGACCGGCTCGTTGAACGCCACGGAGAAGCCGATCTCTTCCCCGTCGGTCGTGGCGGGGCCGATGCGCATGAGGGTGGGGATGGGGGGCGCGGTATCGAGCGTGATCGTGTCGCTGGTCTTGTTGCTCAGGCCGGCCACGTTGCTCAGGGCGGCCCAGACGACCTTCACGCCGTCGCCGGGGGAGACGAGCGTCAAGGATTCGGTCGTCTGACCGACGTAGGCGAGCGTGACCGAGGAGGCGAAGTCCTCGGATTCGGAGAAGTGGACCGAATCCGGAACGAAGAACATCTCGGGCTCCCCGAGACGTTCGATCCCGCCGACGGTGATCGTCCGCGCGTTGGTTAGGTTCTCCGGATCGGCGTTATTGAGGCCGTCGGCGTCGGTCAGGGCGATCAGCCCGATGATGGGAGGCAACACGCCGAGAACGGGGGTGAACAGATCATCGAAGGCGAGCACGTCGTCTTTGGCCAGGACGCCCGAGGCCGGGTTGGTCGCGGGCACGATCCAGTCGGCGAGAGGCTGCCAGGTGAGCGTATAGTTCCCGGTCGGCATATCCGGCAGCGTCTGCGGGCCGCAGTCGGAAACCATAACGCTGTCGGGCCCTTGCAGGACCCAGCAGGCTTCGGGCGGGAAGACGTTAACCGTGACGAGGCCGGCGTGACGCGCGTAGAGGCCCGTGAACAGCACAAACCCGTTTGGCAAGAGCGTCTGCGTCTCGGGGTTGGTCGGCGGCGGGTCATGATCGGCCAACGGCTGCCAGGTGAGGGTGATGTCTCCCTCGGCGATGTCGGCGAGCGTGGCGTCGCCGCTGCCCGCGTGCGGCCGGCCGCTGCCGTCGGTGAAGGACCAGGAGGCGGCGGCCGGCGTGACATCCACGATCACGAGGCCCACCTCGCGGAAGTGCCCCGTCACCGTCGTGTTTTCGTCTTTCTCCAGCGTGATCAAGTGCGGCTGAGGGTAGGGGAGCGCGCGGCCGGTGTAATCGACCCACGTGATCGTGTACTGACCGGTCGGCGTGGCCGCGAGCGTCCTGGTTCCGCAGTCGTTGATCATGAGGCCGTCGGGGCCGGAGAGTTCCCAGCAGGCGTCATCCGGGATGACCGCGATGCCGAGGTTGCCGGTCTGGCGGGTGAAGATGCCCGTCAAGGTCGTCACCTCGTCCCTGGCGAGCGTCGCCGTCAGAGGATCCGTCGTCGGGGTATCGTAGAAATCCAGCGGCAGCCAGTCGATTTCGTAATTGCCGGTGGGCATGTTGGGCAACGTCGTGGACCCCACGTCCATGATGGATACATCGTCGGGCCCCGAGAGCTGCCAGCCGGCCATGGACGGGGTCACGTCGACGACGACCGTGCCGACGTGTCGAGTATAGACGCCGGTGAGCGTGATGACGTCATCTCGCATGAGGACACCGGAGGCAGGGTTGACCGCCGGTTGGTCGTAATCGGCCAACGGCTCGAAGAAGACGCTCACATTGCCGACGGGGACGTCCTCGACCGTCGCGTCCCCGGCGCCCATCTGGGTCATGTTCATTCCGTCGGTAAGCGTCCAGGGGGCGTTGTTGGGCGTCACGTCCACGATGACGGTGCCCGTGATCAATGAATAGAGCCCGATCAGGGTTCGGGTTTCCCCTTTGGCGAGGGTCCGTTCCAGGGGGTTGGGGAAGGGAAGGGCGTAACCCGTGAGAGGGTCGAAGGCCAGCGAGTAAGTGCCCGTGGGGGCGTTGGGGTCGGTGAAGTCCCCGGTTGCGCTTTGCGTGTAGCCGTCCGGGCCGGTGAGCGTCCAGGAGGCCTGGTCCGGCGTTACATCGACGATGATGGTCCCGGTGTGGCGTTCAAAGACGCCCGTAAAGGTGATGGTGTCGCTCATGGCCAGGGTTTGGCTTGCAGGGTTGGGCGTCGGCGTGTCGTGATCGGTCAGATCGTCCCAGGTCAAAGTGATCGTCCCGACGGCCGCGTTGGTGATCGTAGCGTCCCCCGTGCCGGTGTGGGGTCGGCCGATGCCGTCGGTGAAGCTCCATCTCGCCGTGTCGGGCGTCACGTCCACGACGACCGTCCCGATGCGGCTGAAGGTGCCGGAGACGGTGACGGTGTCGTTCTTCTCAAGCGTGAAGATCTCCTGATCGGGGTACGGCGCGGCCCAACCGGCGGGAGCCAGCCACGTGATCACGTATTGGCCGGTGAACATATTGTTGAGCGTCGTTGAGCCCGTGCCGGCCTGGACGCCCGCGTCCGGCGGACCGTCGAGCGACCAGATGGCCCCGTCGGCGTTGGCCTCAGGCGGCTCGACCACGATCTCGATGGTGCCCGTGTGGCGCGTGTAGACGCCCGTGAAGGTTTCGGTCGCGCCTTTGGCCAAGGTCACGGTGGGGGTTGGGTCCGGCGGGAGGTCGAAATTGATGAGGGGTTGCCAAGCCATCTCGACCAGGCCGGTCGCCACGCCCGAGAGCGCGTTCCCCCCCAGGGCGTCCCCGGTTCCCGCGAAGGGACGGCCCTGACTGTCGGTCACGATCCAGGAGGCGGTGTTGGGCGTGACGTCAACGGCGATTTGGCCAATCGTGCGATAGACGCCGGTGATCGTCGTCACATCGCTCTCGAAGAGCGTGGCCATGGCGATTTCCGGGTAAGGGGTCGAGCGATCGGCCAAGGGGAACCACATCAGGGCGTATTCGCCGGCCGGGGCGTCGATGAGCGTCCTCGTGCCGGAGTCGGCGATGAACAAGCCATCGGGGCCGGAGAGTTCCCAGGGCCCGTCGGCCCCGCTCGGCTCCTCGACGGTGACGTCAATGCCGAGCGTGCCGGTCTGGCGCGTCCAGAGGCCGGTGAACGTGATTGGCGCGCTGATGGTCAGCGTCTGAGACTCCGAGGGGGGAGAGGGGGAATCATGGAAGGCGAGGGATTGCCAATTGACCGTGACCGTGCCGATCGCGATGTCCATGCGGGTGTCGTTACCCTGGCCGGCGTGCGGTCGGCCCTGGCCGTCGACAAGCTCCCAGCTCGCGTCGTCGGGCGTGACGAAGACCTGGACCGTGCCCATCTGTCGATAGGTCCGGCTGATCATGAAGGCTCCGGCCCCGGCGTTGAGCGTCAGGGTCTCGGATTCCGGGAACGGCTGCGCATAGCCGACGAGCGGCAGCCAATCGAACGTGATCGCGCCGAGGGCGACGTCGGCAAGGGTCTGATCGCCCGAGGCCTGGTGGGTTCGACCCGTTGAGTCGGTCACGGTCCAGGAGGGGGCGGGATCGTCCGGCGTGAGATTGGCCTGGACGTTTCTCGCCGCCGTATAGGCCCCGTTGAAGGTGATCGTCGCCCCCTGATTGAGCGTCTGGGTGACCATATCCGGGAAAGGACGGGCGAAACCGCTGAGCGACCCCCAGGTGATCTGATAAACCCCGGCCGGAACGTCCATGTAGGAAGCCGAGCCGGAGCCGTTGATCACGTCCCCCAGCGGATCGACGAGCGTCCAGGAGGCGGCGCTCGCCCCAGCCGGCGTGACGTTGACGACCACGTTACCCAGGTGGCGCGTGTAAGTCCCCTCGAACATGACGGTCTGGCCGTTGGCCAGGGAGCGCGATTCGCTGTTGGGCAATGGCGTGTCGTGGTGTTGCAACGCCTCCCAGAAGATCGTCACCGTCCCTGCGGGAACGATGCGGACGGCGTTGCCCGTCCCCGTGTGTTTGATGCCGAGGCCGTCGACGAGCCTCCAGCTCGCTTGTTGCGGATCGACCGTGACGATAACCGTCCCGCTCGTCGCCGCCGTCCTCAAATCGGCCTCCTGAAGCCCGTCCCAAGGCGACGTCAGCCATCGGCTGGCGGGGGCCAGGGGCATGGAGGAAGGGTCGTAGAGGAGCCGAACGCGCCAATGATGAGCCGTGTTGGCGGAGAGGCTGTTGACCAGCTCATTCAGGTCCGAGCCGTCGAGGTCCGCCCAGTCGGTTCCCTCCATGAGGCCGGTCCCATCCAGCGGGACGCCAAGCGGCTTGACCTCCCATTGGAGACGGCCGCGGTGACGCCCGAAGGGGGATCGTCCGGCGACGGAAAGGCTGAAGTCCGAGGTTGAGCCGGAGGCGCCGAGCCGCGCGATGGGTCGCGTGTTGTTCGTGTCGCGCTGGCGCGGGATCAGGTCGAGACCGCCATGGTTGCCGAGGAAGACCTGAAGGCGGCCTTCGCGGTTCTCGCCGTTGGAGAAGCCGGGTCCGCCGGCGGCCACGTCGCCGAAGCCGTCGCCGTCGACGTCGCCGAGGCCGGCGACGGCCGAGCCTAAGTCCTCCCGGTCCTGATCGCCCGTCACGATCCAGGCCGGCGTCGCGTCCAATCCCGACCCTGAACCCAGATAGGCTAAGGCCCGACCGCGATCGGAATCGCCCCTGATGACGACGTCATCGACGTACCAACCGCGGAAGTTGTTAGCGATGGAATCGATCGTGTCGAACCGGAAGACGAGGCGGATCGTCTGCCCGGCGAAGGCCGTCAAATCGATCGGGCCGAGTTGGCGCCAGGTGGCGTCGTTAAAGGCGGTCTGGTGAATCTGGACCAGTCCCTGGCCGGCGTCGACGAAGACGATCCGTCGGTCGAAGAAGGTTCCCCCCTCGGTCCGTTCCCAGCTATAGAACGTGAGGAAGGCCGGCCGACCCGCCGGCAGACTGATGGCGGGCGAACGTAGGTCGCCCTGGTTGGTCTGGCCGTTGTCATAGTTGCCGGTGGCGTCCCGACCGTACCAGAAGCTGTGGGTCGGGCTGTTGGCCTCGGGGAAGGGGCTGACGCCTTGCTGGACAAGGTGCCAGAAGCCGGTGGTCGTCCAATCGGCTGCCGAGGCGCCTTCAAAATTCTCCGAGAAGAGCGTCGACTGGCCCACGTCGTGTCCCGGGGCGCCGACGATCAGGTCCGCCCACCCGTCGTTGTTCATGTCGCCCGCGCCGGCGACCGCCTGACCCAGATGAGCCCGCGGTTGGCCGCCGAAGGTCGCGAAGTCGGCGTTGACCGGTTGGCCGCTGGGGCGCGTCCCGTCGGCCGAGAGGCCGGTGGCCGAACCATGAAAGACAAAGACGGCGCCTTCGTCGGTGTGCTCGAAATCAAAGAGCCGCGCGCCCACGGCCAGATCGCTGAACCCGTCGCCGTTGACATCGCCCGCCGAGACGACCGCCGCCCCGAACCGAGCTCCGATCTGATTGCTCTCGGCCGTCCAGACGGCGTTGACTGTCGGGCCGCTCATGCCGCCGTGGTAGACGAAGATGCGTCCCTCGCCGGCCTGGCCTGCGCTGAAGGCGGGCGCGGCGACGACGACGTCGGTGTAGCCGTCCCGATTGACATCGCCCGCGGCGGCCACGGCGGCGCCGAACTCCGACTGGGGTTGACCGCTGACGGCCGTCCAGGAGGGGATGAGGCTCAGCCCGGTCGAGGAGCCGAGGAAGACGTAGGCCTTCCCCTCGTCGGTCACGCTTTCGTCAAAGCCGGGGGCGCCGACGATCACGTCGCCGAAGCCGTCGCCGTTCGCGTCGCCCGCGGCGCCCACGGACCATCCCAACCGCGCGCCGGCCTGGTCGCTTTCGGCTGTCCAATCCGCTGAGAGACTCAGGCCGCTCGGCGAGCCGTGGAAAACGTAAGCCCGGCCTTCCTGATTCTGGCCGAAGCTCTGGAACGGCGCGCCGACGATCACGTCCCCGTAGCCGTCGCCGTTCACGTCCCCGGCGTCGCCGAGCGAGAAAGCGAAGCGCGAGTTCGCCGCGGGCGGGCTGACGGCCCACGCCGGCGATGAGGCAGGGCCGCCTGGTCCGCCGGCGAAGAGAAACGCCCGTCCCTGGGCCGTCGCGCCGTTATCAAAGCCCGGCGCGCCGACGATCAGGTCGGCGTAGCCGTCCCCATTCACGTCGCCCGCGCGGCTCACGGCGAAGCCGAGTTCGGCCTCGGCCCCGTCGCTTTCAAACGCCAGCGTCGGCGAGTCGCTCAGGCCCCGGCCCGATCCGTAATAGACGATGGCCTGGCCGCGATCCGTGCGGCCGGGGCCACCGATCACTTCCGTCAGGCTGGAAGAGCCGAGCCGGGAGACTTCGCCGAGTTGCCCCACGAGGGAAGTGTCGTAAGCGGTCGAGTCAATGGCGAATAGGCGGCCGTCGCCACCGGCGGCGAGGAGCCGGCCGTCGGCGAGGCGCTCCAGCGTCGAGGCCGGGGCAGGGATCGACAAGCTGGCCAATTCCACGCGAGCGCCGGAGTTGGGCAGAACGTCAAAGAGACGGGGCGCCCCCCCTTGACCGCGCGAGATGCCGAAGAACGTGGCGCTGTCCGGATTGTAGGCCAGCCCCGTCAGTTCGATGCCTTGCGGATTGCCGAAGGTCGTGAGCGAGCCATTGCTCAGGTTCAGGGTGACGAGGTTGCCGGAGGAAAGCTCCAGGACGAGTTGATGCGTGCGCGCCTCGTTGCCGGAACTGAAGCGCACCCACTCGTTCCCTTGGCCCGCGATCGTCTCGACGTTCAAGCCGACAGAGAAGGTTCCGCTCGCGGCGAACAGATCGGCGATGGCCTGATCGCTCAGCGTCATCTCGATGATGGAACCCACGTTGGCGCTTGAGAGGACGGTCTGGGCATAGACGTTGCCCGTGCCCAGGTCGTTGAACACGTCCAGGTTGAACCCTGAGGCGTCGAGCGTGGCGGCCGGCGTCGAGACGTCGTAAACCCGAATCGTTTCGGAGCCGTCGGGCGAGTTGTAGGCTTCAAGCTCCAGTCGCAATCGGGCCTTCACCACGGGGAGGGTCGTCAAATCCAAGAGACTCACGTTGAAGGTGAAGTACGACCGGAGGAGAGCTCCTCCCAACAGATGGCCGGTGAGCGTGTTCTGATTGACGGCGCTGTGGGGGAAGCTGGGGGAATTGGAGTGCCAACCTCGATCGACCTGATCAAGCGTCTGGCGGGCGAGCCCCAGGTTGGTCCAAAGCAGTTCATGGCCGATGGGGGGGGCGACGGCGAGGATGACCCACTCATTGGTGGCCGCCGTCGAGAGATGGGCTCCGACGGCGAATTCGGTGGCGCCGGCGGCGCGGGCGGCGTTCATGTCGGCGACCGCCTGAGCCGAAAGCGTGATCTCGATGATCGAGCCGACGAGGCCGGCCGTCACCGTCGCCGATCCATAGAGGTTCCCCGACTGGAGATCGTTGAGAACGGTCCCGTTGAATCCCCCGGCCCTCAGCGTGGCCGGCGTGGCGCTCACGTCGTAAATCTGGAGGGTTTCCGAGGCGCCCCCCTGATAGCCGGCGACCTTGAGCCGCAGGCGGGCGTCCAGGGCGAAGTCCATCTCGGCGATGTTGAAGATGAAGAAGGCGTTGGAGCGCTCGGCGTTGGCGAGAATGCCCGTCCGGAAGCCTCGCTCCAGGACGCTCGCCGGGATGATCTGTTTGGAGACGCCCGGGCCGGACCAACTGAGCGTGGCGACGGCCGCCCCTCCGTTTTCAAAGTAGTCCATCCGCACCGGGTATTCGACGCCCGCCGCCAGACTGATGCTCCCCGTCCATTCGGTGGCCCCCTGATCGAAGAAGCGGTCGATGATGAGTTGATCATTGACCCAGAGGCGAACGCCGTCGTCCGTAACCGTGTAAAACGTAAAGACGCCGGACGTGGGCGGCCTCACCGTCCCGATCCAGCGGATGGAGAACGTGTCGGCTCCCATGGAGACATCCGGGGAGCCGGATCCGAAGTTGAAGTTGATTGTACTGTCGATGCGGCTGAGCGTCAGGGCCGTGAAGTTGATATTGTCGTAGTATTCCCCCAGGATGCCCGCCGAATTGACGCTCGTGAACCACCCTTGGGAGACGAAGGCGCCGGAGCGCGGAGTCTCGGCGTAGCGATTGGTGGCGAAGAGACGTCCGTCGCCGTGGAACTCCAGGTTTCTGAGTTCCCCCCGGAGGCCGGTGAGCTCGACGCGCGTGCTCCGACCGGAATCGGGGTCGAGAACGTGAAGCTGGCTGATCGGGCCCGCGGTGGCGGCCAGGAGGGCGCTCCGGTCGGCCTTCCAGACGATATCGACGACGGGGAGCGGGGTTTCGCCGTCGGTCGAGATCAGACCAATGGGCGTGGCGGCGCCGGTTGAGGGGTCGATGGTCAATAATTCCTTCGTCGTCGCGTCCAGGCCGTAGAGGACTTCGGCCGTGGCATCGGCGCGATATTGGGCGACGATCAGGTCGGAGTAGCCGTCGCCGTTCACGTCGCCGGCCGTCGCCACGGCGCGTCCGAGCCCTTCCTCGATCTGTTCGCCTTCGATCGTCCAGTGCGGCGACGTGGCCAGGCCCGTGGCCGAGCCGAGAAACAGTTCGGCTCGCCCGGAGGGGAACCCGAGGTTGACGGCGCCGATCGCGTCCAGGTCGAAACCGTTGGTTCCTCCGGCGGCGCCCGTGCCGACGCCGTCGATTTTCACGAACTGGACGGCCTCGAAGCCGGAAACCGCGAGGTCGTAAGAACGGGCGAAGGCGTCATTGCCGTGGGTCTTGTCGCCGGGGATGCGGACGACCGGCCCCTCGGAGGCCTTGACGCTCACGAAGCTGAGGCCGTCTTGGCTGACGAGGACGTCGATCGAGGCGAACTCGACGCCGCCGAAATCGACCTCGTAGACGTTAAAATCCCCGCCGGGGCCGTCCAGAATATGAACGTTCTCGAACTGAAAGGTGACGATCTGGCCTCCCAGGCCAAGGAACGTATCATCCGGAGGGCCGATGAAGGACGAGGCCGGGAATCCGGTCGTATTCTCGACCACCAGACGCGGGTAGCGGAAGACGCTGTCCCCGTAGCGCACGGGCGCGGGGATCAAGTAATTCGGCGCCCCGACGACCACGTCGGCGAACCCGTCGCCGTTGACGTCGCCCGCCGTGGCCAACCCCTGGCCCGTCTGAGCCCCCCGTTGATCGCCTTCGCGCGTCCAGTCGGCGTTGGCGGGGGAGCCGCTGGTCCGGGTCCCTCCGGCGCTGAGGCCCGTGGCCGAGCCCTGGAAGACGAAGGCGGCCCCTTCATTGACCTGGCCGCCGTTATGCCAGGGCGCGCCGACGAGGAGGTCGGCGTAGCCGTCGCCGTTCACGTCCCCGCCAAAGGCCACCGTCGAGCCGAACTGCGCTCCTTCCTGCTCCCCTTGGGCGGTCCAGGTGGGCATCGTGGCCAGGCCGCCCGCCGATCCATGATAGACGAAGACGCGGCCCTCCTGAACTTGGCTGCCGGTGAAAAGGTCGGCCCCCACGGCGACGTCGGCGTAGCCGTCGCCGTTTAAATCCCCGGCCCCGGCGACAGACCAGCCAAAGCTCGCCTCGCTCTGATTGCCCTCGGCCATCCAGTTCGGCGTCAGACTTAATCCCGAGGCCGAGCCGTGATACAGGAAAGCCACGCCCTCCATGAATTCGCCGTTGGTATAAGCCCACGCGCCGATGAGCACGTCCCCGAAGCCGTCGCCGTTAACGTCGCCGGCGGCGACGGCCGACCAGCCGAAGCTCCCCACGGCTTGCGAGCCGAGGACGGACCAGTTGGGCGTCAGGCTCAAGCCCGAGGGCGAACCGTGGTAGACGTCGACGCGGCCCGTGAAGCCGTATTCGCTGGAGCCGACGATGAGATCGGCGAAGCCGTCGCCGTTGACGTCGCCCGCCGAGCCGACGGCGGCCCCCATCCAGGCGTAGGGCAGATCGCTGACGGCCGTCCAGGCGGGGGTCGGGCTCAGACCCGTGCTGGAGCCGTGAAAGACGAAGACGCGCCCGGCGTCGTCGCCGTTGAAGTCGAACCAGATGGCGCCGACGGCCACGTCGGAATAGCCGTCGCCGTTCACGTCTCCGGCCGTGTTCACCGACCAGGCGAAAAGCTCGCCTTCCTGACTGCCTTCGAGCGAGACGCTCGCTGGGCTCCCGTTGGTGAGGCCCGGGCCGGTGATGGTGGGGTCGATCGTGAGGGGATAATGGGCCCCGTCATCCTGGACGCGCAATTCGATCAATCGGTCGCGCAATTGAAGCCTCGCGGGGAACTCCGTCCCCTCGGCGTCGCGCACGATCAATTCGGCGTAACGTAAAACGACGTTGCCGCCGAGATCGAATTCGAGCCCCCGACCGTCGGCAGCGAGCCGTCCTTCCAGATCTCCGGTAAATTCGGCTTGCAGGAGAAGCGGCCCCTCGCCCGAAGGCCGGCGTTCGACGAGAAAGGATTGTTTGATCCCCGCCGGTCGGTTTTCGTAGACCTCGACCATGCCCGTCGCCCAGGCGAGCTCCAGTCGAGGACCGCTCGCGGAGGGCGTCGCTCCGACAAGTCCCTCCAGGCGGTCGGCGCGTCCGAAGGCCAGCGGTCGATAGCGCCACTGCCACTCCGGCCCCGCCTCGGTTCGGCGCGTGATGACGGTTCCGCCGGCGTGGAAGTGGGCCCTGAGATTCTGAACCCGATTGGCCATTTGATAGGTCGGGCCGGCGGCGACGGCGAAGGGGGGCTCAACGAGAATCGCCTCGTATTCGAGCGCTCGGATGGTCTGCTGCGCCTGGCTCCACCAGGTCGGATCCGCGTCGACCGGCAGATGAGTCTGGGCCGCGCCGAGCCCGAGGCCGCTCCAGGCCATCGCCAGCGCGAACAACTCCAGAATGGGGCGCAGGCGCGCCCGGTGGGACCCGCGGCCGCCGCCGTCGGCCCGCCGATCGTGTGAAACCGTTGGGTTCGTAGCCATTGAGCCGACCTTCTTATTCATAGACTTGCCAACGCCGGGTCCCCGAACGGGGCGGGGGTGGCCCTCCCGCCGGGAAAATCAGGACGGTGTACATGCTCCGGTCATCTTCCAGGGCGTCATCCCGGCCATTGGCCCCAAGCGTCACCTCGCCGGCCGGCATGACGCGCGCCAGCAGACGGCGCGAGGGATTGGCGTCCGTGGTGAGGAGAACTTCCTCCCGTTCGGTCCAGGTCGCAAGCCACGCGGGGAGGCTGTCGATGGAGGCGTCGAGCGCGACAACGATCATCGACTCGCGCGGAATGTGAAAACTCAGGAAGGCGGCGCCGGCGGCGTTGCGGTCGCCGTGCAGCGTGCGGATGTACGGCTGGCCCGTGAACCCCGACGGGATTGGATCGACGAACTGGAAAGAGCGGTCCCCGTAGAGCAGTTTGCCCTCGGCCATGGCGTCCAGGACGTATTCGGCTCGACCGATGGCGGTGGCCGCCGGAACGTCGGCGACGATAAAGATCGACCCCGCGGCGGCGATCGCGTCGGCGAGGTCGTCCGAAAGCTGAATCGGCCTGAGCGTCACCACCCCGGGCGCGGCTGAGGCCCGGATGCCGAACGTCAGATTCGCCAGAGGGCCGCGGCCGCGCGCGGGCGTCCCCGTGTGGCTCAGACCGCCGAGGGCGAGGCGACCCGGCGCCGCTTCGTTGCCGCCGAAAAGGAACCAATCCTCGGTCAAGGTCCCCGCCCGCGAGAGCGAAACGAAGCTGAGGCGAGAAGGGTCGTAAACGATCTGGAGACCGACGGCGTCAAAGCCGACGGCGTCGATCACCCCCACCGGAACCTGCACCTGGCCGCCGGGCGTTCCGCTGCCGGGCCCGACGAAGACGGCCGGGTCGGGGATGCGGCCCGTGAGGGAACCGGGGATCGTCCGCGCCCCGACGAAGTCGTCCTTGAGCGAGCCCAACGTGAGGGCCACGCTCTGCGTCGTGGTGGGATGAAGGCGGAACGCGAGGTTCAGGAGGGTCCCCGAGCCGGTGATGGGCGGGCGCTGGCCGCGGGCGCCGCCGATCCGGAGCCGGCCGGGGGTCACCAGGTTGCTGTCCAACATGGCCCAGGCGGCGCTCAGCGTCTCTTCGGTGCTCAACGAGAGAAAGGTGATCTTTGCGGCGTCGAAAGAGAGGTCCATGCCGAAGGCGCTGATGAGGTCCGAGGTTACGATCCGGATGGCGACGATCGCGTCCCCTCCGGCAACTTCGGACACCTGGCTGACGGCGAGCGTCGTTCCCTGGCCCGAGACCGCTGCCGGCGCCGCCGCAAAGGCGAGGGTGGCAAGCAGCGCCGTCCAGGCCCGATCGGCCGGGTTGTCGGCCCTGGCAGTGGCCCGGCGCGGGGTCATCGTCGGCGGGGAGCCTCCGTTGCCGGGAGTTCGTCGGGGCGCCTCATCGGTAAAGCGTCCAATCGGGAGCGGCGTTGCCGAGGAACGCCGTGCCGGGGACCGTCGTCGCTCCGGCGACGCCGTCGATCAGGTCCATCAGCAACATCGGAATCCGGCCGCGCGCCGAGGGATTGACACGGAGGACGACGTTGACCATCACGCCGTCGCCCTGGATGGGGGCCGCGCTGCCGGGGATCGCCACGATCTTCGTTCTTCCGGGCGGGAGCTGCTCGCGCGCCATCGCCGCGTACCAGTCCTCCAGGAAGGTTCCCTCGATTTGCAGGCCCTCGTATTCGAGGGCGTAGGTGTGGACGAACAGCAGGCTGAAGGGGCCCACGGCGTCGGCGTTCTCGATGAAGATCGGCACGGTGATCGTGCCGCCGGCCTGACCTTCGACGGTCCCGACGCGGAGCGTCAGGTCCGGATCAACGGCCTCGGCGCCGGCGCCGACGATGAGCCGCGAGGGGGTCGTGCAGCGCTGGAGCGTCCGCTGGCCGAGGAAGGCCTCGAAGATCCACTGGGCGTCGATCGGCGTAAGCTGGCCGTCGCAGTTGGCGTCGAAGGCTTCGAGCTGCTGGTCGATGAGCGAGCTCATGATGGCCGGGTCGAGCAGGGCCTCCAGCAGAAGCTGCGTGTCGCCCGGCGTCACTTCGCCGTCGCCGTTGCCGTCCCCCGGCGGATAGGGCCCGATGTTGAAATCGACGCGCAGGACCCGGCCGCGGGAGTCCGGCGTGACGATGGTCGTGTCCTTACCCGAGGGGAGTTGGATGAGGTTGCCGTTGACCGTGAGTTGACCGCGATAGGTGACCGATCCGCTTGTGGGCAGCTCGATCACACCCGTCGAAAGCGAGCCCGCGATTCGGGATTCCATCCGGAAGTAAGCCGAATAAGAGTAGCTCTCGCCTTGGCGGTCAAAGAGCTGGGCGAGCGTCGTCGAGGCGGATATCGGCTCGCCGCCCCCCTGGGGCGTGAGCGTGATGGAAAGGGCGCCCTGCGTGACGAGGACCCCTTCGTTCCAGACGCGCCCGAAGAAGATCAGCCCCGGCTCCGGGATGCCGCCGGCACGGGCGGACGACGGGGCCACGGCCGCCAGCGCCAGGGCCAGCGTCGGCCAGAGTTTCGATCGGAGTGCGCGTTGATCGGTCATGATGCGTCGCCTCGCTTGAGAGTGTGTCCGGGTTTTCATGGTTCGCCTCGTCCGGCCTCTTTCCGGCGGGCCCGGGGGCCCGTCCGGCCTCAGGGGGGGTTGGTGCCGAAGGCGGTCAATTCCTTCTTGACCTCGTCTTCGAACTTTTCCTTGACGGCCTGTTCGGCCTTGTCCTTGAAATCCTGAACTTGTTGGCGGGCCTCGCGGACGCGTTCGTCGAAGCTCTTGCCCGGCTTGAGCTTGAAGCCCCGCTCGCCGGCCTTGAGGCTGAAGGAAAGCGTTTTGCGCGTGAGGGCCTTGTCGAGCTTGGCCTTGAGCTGGGGGTCCTTCTCGACGACATCGACGATGGCGTCGATCTGCTTGAGGGCGTTTTCGGCGAACTCATTGACCTTGTTCTTGAGCGCCTCGACCGTGTCGAGCTTGCGCAGCACGTTGTCTTCCCGCCGGAACTTGCGTTCCAGCTTGATGGTCGCGTCCCCGATCTCGACCAGCTTTTTGCGCCTCTTTTCGATATCGGCGATCTTGTGGGCGAGCTGATCCTTCTTGTCCTTGGGGTCGATCAGCTCCGCCCGGAACGGAATGTTCTGAATGCCGACAAATTTCACAAAGGCCGGCGTCGCCGGCGCCAGCGGCACCGGGATCTCCCCGTCGGGGTCCCGATACATGATGGGGTTGTTCCGGCCGTAGGCGTAGGCATTGAGCGCCTGCGGGTCCGTCAGGAGGTTCTCCGGCATTTCGAGCGCCAGCGGATCGACGCGATTGAAGCGTCCGAGGGAGCCGATCAAATAGCGGGCCTCGAAGTACTGAAGACCGGTTTCCTCGTCGCGTTCCTTTTGCGAGAAGAGGTAATCAGGCCGGAGCGCCACGTCGGCCGGACGGGCCCGCAAACGCGCGCGGGGTTCGCCGTAAGGGAAGAAAACGGTCTCCTCGATGACGGCCCCGGCGGCGTCCGTCAGGACGTTGCCCGATTCCAGATGATCCTGCAGATAGTATTGAATCCGGAACGGCGGCGGTTCCGGCGTGAGGCTCGTCACGTTGCGGGTTTCAAGATAAACGGCGCGGCCGGGCTCCAGAAAATCCGGCAGAAGGCCGAAGCTGACGAAATCGGGTCGGGCGGGCAGGCGCGCCGCCCACCGGCCGGTCTGAGCGTCGTAAGCCCAGATGGCTCGCGCGCCGGTCGGCAGCGCCTTCGCCCGCGCGATCGTCTCCAACCCGGTCGTCGCCACGAAGCCTTCGCCGGCGGGGATGACGACGCGGGCGGGGTCGGCGTAGGCGCCGAGAACGGCCAGGCTGACGGGGGAAGACGCGTTGAGCCAGAAGACGCTCCCCGGCGGCAAGGGCTGGCCCGCCTGAAGGGGGACGTTGCGTTCGAGCGCCGAATCCCAACGGGCGACGGCCTGGACGGCCGGGTTGCTGCCCAGGCCCAACTGAGCCAGCGCCGTGTCGCTCTGAACGGCCATTGAGAACAGATTCCATCCGGCGTGGGCGGGGAGGCGCTGAACGCGCCGGGCGGCGGGATCGAGCGTGCCCGTGACGCGGGCCACGCGCGTGCGCCCCCGCCAGACGTACTTGATCGGCTGGCGGTGCTGGGCGACCTCGAAGTAGCGGTCCACGTAGAGCGTGAAGTTCGAAGGCCGATCCGGCAGCGCGCCGCCGGGCCCCTTGAGCCAGACCTTCTTGAAGACGCGTCGATCGTCGTAATCGTAAACGTATTCGGCGCGCATGCGCTCGTCTTCGACCGCGACCAGGCGGTCCTTGAAGTCCCAGGTGAAGAGCCTGCCGTCGAGCGTGACGACGTTGCCGTTGTCGTCATAGGCGAGGCTCCGGTTCGGGCCGGCCTGCGTCACGGCGTGCGGGCCGGGAGGATCGCCGGGCTGGCGCGGCTGGCGGTCGTGGCTGCCGGCGGCGCCGCCGTAAACGAACGTCCCGGGGTTGAGATCAATGCCCCCGGCGGCCGAAGGTGGAATATCCGAGAATTGAGCGATGATATTGCCCACCCGATCATAGCGGAACTCCAGGGTCCCCGCGATCGGCTCGCCTTCGCCCGGCAGCGCCCGCGAGTAATTGACCTCGCGCAGGCGGTAAAGGTCGTCATAGAGGAGAAGCTGAGTGTTTCTCAAGGGGTCGCCCGACGGCCGGACCGAGCCGGGCCGTTGATCGCGGATGCGCGTGATGTTCGTGGCCGCGTCGAAGTCGTATTCGTACGCGAGCAGCGGCTCGGCCGGCGAGGCGAGGCGGAACGAACGCAGGGAGCGCGTTCGGAGCCGACGGTCGAAGCCGTAGCGCGTGGCGAGGCCGTTGCCCAACTCGAAGGCGCGGATGTCGCCCGTGGGCGTGTAGTCCGCCGCGCCGAAAATAAAGCCGGCGGCGCCGATATTGGAGGCCGAGCCGCCGTTGATGCGCTCGAGTTTTCCACGGCGATTATAGGCAAACGTGACGCGGTCGTTGTCGGGATAGATCAGTTCCGTTACGCGGTCGAGCGAATCGAGGCGCGTTTCGGTCTTGAATGACGTGGGCGCGCCGGTTTCGGGATCGGGCAGGCGGCGCACGGTCCAGATCAAGCGCGTGCGGGCGTCGTAGGCGAAGTGCGTCTCGCCGGAAAGATCGTGAACGTAGGCGAGCTGGCCCTTCAGATTCGTCGCCGTCCCTCGCGTGCCGTCGCCGAGGTCGATCTCGCCGGCCGGGGCGTCGTAGGCGTAGCGGACGTCAGGGGCGCGGTTGGCCGAAAAGGGAAGCCCCTCGTCGAGGTAATCCTCGTTCAGGAGTCGGTTAAGCCCGTCGTACTGAAACAGGATTCGCTGGCCCTTGGCGTCGACCGTTTCCGTCAGGTTCGAGGCGGCGTCGTAGGCAAACGTGGTGATCCCGCGGTTCGGGTCCTGAACGCTGGTGCGACGCTGGAGTCCGTCATAGTCGAACAGTTTGACGTTACCCTGGGCATCGGCGAGCCTAAGGAGCCGTCCGTTGGGATCGTAGGTGTAGGTCGTGCTCCAGGTTCTCGGCTCCGTGCCCGGCGCGCCGTCGTCGTTCAGGCGCGTGATCTCCTCCACCCGCGCCAGCCGCTCCAGGCCGTCGAGGATCCGGACGGTCGGCGTATCGGCGAACGGGGAATTCGGGTCGGCATCGTTTTCATCGAACTCGCGCGTGGCCAACGGCTCATAGACCGTCCGGCTGCGGGTCCCATCGGCGTTGACGACCTCGACGGGACGCGAGAGCGCGTCGTAACGCCTTGTGAGCTTGTGCGCCTGGGCGAGGTCCAGCGTGAGAAGCTGGTCGTCCTCAAGGAACAGGCCTCGCCAGCTCGGGTTCCCGACGTCCTCGTAGGCCAGGTGATCCTCCAGCGTGGCGTTCGACGGGCGCGCGGCGTAGTGCGGCTGAAGCTCCTGCCAGGGCTGAGCCCGGGCGTTGAAGCGGACCGCGCCTCGCACGACCACGCGCGGAGTCCCGGTGGTCGGATCCTCCTCGGCCTCGGACTTCTCGATCAACATCCGGCCCAGGCCGTCGACGTATTGTCGCTTCAGGCGGTAATGATCCAAGCGAGCCAATCCAGGCGAGTTCGGCGGTCGATCCAGCTCGCGGGTCTCGACGTAGTTGACGCGGCCCGTTCCGAAGGGAACCGCCAACGCGTAGACGATTTCCGTCGTGGGGAAGGCTTCGCTGTCGCCGGGCTTGATGAGGGCCGTCAGGCGGCCGAGCCCGTCATAGCGGTACCGCGTCACGTGACCGTTGAATTCCTTCGAGCTCAGCAACACGGCGAGACCAGGGTCGAACGTGGCTTCGGCCACGAGGGGGGGGCCGCCGCCGCCGACGTGGAGCGTTTCCCGGACGGGGAAGGTCCGAAAGGCGGCGTCGTAGGCGTTTTCGGAGTAATGCCCGCCCGCCGGTTGCGGAACGCCCGCCGGGGCCGAGGCAAGCGGATCGAGCAGGGCGATCACGTTGCCGTAGGCATCATAGAGCCGTCGCTCGGTGGCGACGAAGGCCATCGGGTCATCCGGATCGATCCATTCGTGCTTGAGCGTCAGATCGCCCCGCGTGACCTGGCCGAGGTTCGAGCCGGAGAAGGTAGGATCGTCGTAATAGAACCGGCTTCTGGAATAGACGCGCCCCGCGGCGTCCTGGATCTCGATCTGGCTGACGTAGGCCACGATCCAATCCGTCAGATTGAGGGCGAATTCGCTGAGTGTGATCCGCTCGTCGTCGAACGCCGACCGATCGCCGTCGACGACGATCCCGTAATCCCGCTCGGCAATCTGATTGCCGTAGTCGTCGAAATCCATCTCGACCTCGAGCCGGCGGGGCACGCCCTGGCCCAGTTCCAGGATGTCGCGCCTGCGCGCCACCGGGTGGGCATAGATCGACTCATCGCCGGCCGCGTTCGTCCGAAGCACCCGGGAGGTCCACGTCGTCCGTTCGTCCTGGAAGACGCCCCCCGCTTCGGTCCGGAGCGTCTCGCGTAGGAGTTTCCCCTTGAGGGCATAGACGTCGCGGCCGAGGTCAAAGTGGGAGACGCGGATGAGGGTCGGCGCGGTCGCATCGCCTTCGTCGATTTGATCGACCTCGGCGAAGCCACGGAAATGCTTGAAGACGGGATCATAGTACCCGTCGTGATAAACGAAACGCGTCACGTAACGATTCCCGAGCGAGTCCTGCGTGGTCACTTTCGAGACCACCTCGACCGAGAAGGGCATGGGATCGGGCCAGGGGCGACCGGCGGCGGCGTCGGCCAGAACGAAGCGCGTCGTCGGGGCGTACTCGATCTCGATTCGACGGCCGATGCCGTTGTCGATGCTCAGAAGCATGTTCGGGCTGATCTCGCAACCCATCAAGCGTCCGAGGTCCATGCTTTGAATCTTCGGGTTGGCGGCCGAGTCGGCGATGATCAAGTCCGTCGTTCCGTTGCCGTTGATGTCCGCCCAGCGGATTTCGGGCGAGCCGAACCGCGGGGGGAGATCGGCCAGAATGCGTCGGGGTTCGAGGGTGTAATTGCCCCGATTGAGCCAGTACCAGATCTCGCCCGCCTGCGGCCGGTGCAGGACGAGGTCCGGGAGGCCGTTGCCGGTGACGTCTTCGAGGGCGGCCGAGGCGATTTGACCGTCGCTGAAGGTGACGTCCGGGAACTCGATGAAGACGCGGTCGGCGAAGCGTCCGTACCCGAGACCGGGCAGGACGTCGATGCCCGTGGCGCGGACGCGGGCCACGTCCGGAACGCGGTCACCGTTAAGGTCCGTCAGGTGAACCCCCGTCTGGGAGAACATGAGCCCTTCAGTCTGAGGGACCGTGACGCTTTGGGAATAGCGCCCGTCGCCGAGGTTGAACCAGATGCGGTAATCAGCGCCGAAGCCGACCGAGATGCTCTGAATGATGTCCATGGTCTTGTTGAAATCCACGTCGGCGGTTTCCACGTTGTCGTCGGAAAACGGCGATGGCGGCTGAGCGTCCCCCGCGCGGATGATCATCTCCTCGCGCGGCCCCCACCCGACGTTGCCGAGGTTGCGGAAGAAGAAGGCGTCGTTGGGGACGGCGGCCGAGTTGTGCGCCAGATCGGCGAGGCCGTCCCCGTCCATGTCGGCCAGGTGCGTGACATTGGAGGCGAGGGTTGAGCCGAGGTTGAAATTCCAGGCGGCCCCGTCGGCAGCGGCGACCTCGCGCGCCGTGGACCAGCGAATGGCCCTTCCGCCGGGGGCCGGCGCCTCCCCCCGGTTCAGATAAGCGGTGTGCGAGCCGCCGAAGGCCTCCGTTTTGAGGATATCGGGCAGGCCGTCGGCGTTGAGATCGACCAGGTCCACAAAGTCGTTGTCCATCACCTGAAAGGGCTCGTTGACGGAGCCGATCGTGACGCCCCCGGTCGTGATGAACGCCGGCGGATCGCAGACGGCGTAGGTGAACCGCAAGGGGGGAAGAGCCGTGGCTCCATCGGCGCCGGTGAGCCGGATTTCGCTCAGGAGCGACCAATAAGGATGGGCCTCGTATTTGATATCGTAGCGCCGGCTCAGGAAGTCGGGCTGGCCGTCGGCGTCGAAATCGCCCGCGGCGTGGCCGCTCAGGGAAACGCCCTGCGTTCCCATGAGAAGCTGCGTGAGGCGCCGGCCGGTCCGAACGATGAACCCGGCGCGGCAATCCTCGAACCAATCGGGCCGCGGCTCATAAACGAAGCGAATGAAGTGATAGGCGGGCCAGGGGGGAGCGCCCGCTCCATAGCGGATCGATGCCACGTAACGTTGGTTGAGATTTTCAATCCCCGGCGCGGTCGAGTAGGTGAAGACGATCGTGTTGCCGTGGGTGTCGATGATCCGCTCGACGAGCCAGCGGAAGACTTTGCCGGAGGCGGCGTCGCTCAGCCGGGCCTGAGCGGTTCGGCCGAATTCCAGCCGCGTGCCGTTGGGTTTGACGCCGATCCAGTAATCCCCGACCCGCTCGTAGCGGACGAACGCCTGCTCCGTCCTCGAGAAGTAGTAACCCTCCTCGGTCCGGAGCAGGACCTCGCGCTGGTCGTCCATCACATTGTCGACCTCGTCGGGCTCGTCGAGTTCGCCGTCCAGGTCGTCGTCGACGCCGTTGGGCCCGTCCACGTAACGCGGCATGCCGTATTCGGAGGATCGTTGCACGAAGGGGAGCGGGAGGTCCCATCCGTAACCCAGCGGGGTGTTTTCCCCTCCGGCTTCGTACTGGAGCTTGAGATCGGGGTTGTGTTCATTCGTGCCGGGGTTGACCTGGAGGATCAGGGGATAGCTCGCCGTTCCCGTGTTCAGCGACGGCTGGAAGGCCTCACCGAGACCCTGAATGGAGCCGGGCCCGGTCGGCAGGTTGATGGCGTTGAGCGAGACGCCGCTTTTGTCAACGGCGAGAACCGGTCGCGCCGCCAGCGCGATGAGCGTCGCGGCGAGGGCGATCGCCGAGGCCCGCGGTCGAGGTCCCTGGCGACAAGCTCCTTTCACGGTCCGTTTGCGGCCTCCGAGCGGGGAGCGGCTCCCCGCCAACCTCGCCAATGCCTTGGCTCCATGACGCCGACCTGTTCGCGGCTCCTCGGACGCCGTCTTCCGATCCTCCGCCGCGGCCTAATTGCCCGAGTAGGCGTAGGTCTGGAAGAAGATCTTAATGTCGGTGACGCCGTTGCCGTTGCGCCGCCCGTCGGGGGCGGTTTCGCCCGGCAGGAGCCCGCCGTTAATGAACCGCTGGAGCCCTTCGGTCCGGTCCGAATGCAACGTCCCGGCGGGGATGATGAGGAGCCAGCGCGTGTTCCAGACCGAACGGCCGATGAGCCGATTGTTGTTGATGGTTTCCTGGGTGCTGAAGCTGCCGCTGTCGTGGAAGGCGCGGAACATCGAGAAACGACGGACGGCGCCGAGGGTGCCGAAGAGCTGATCGAGGGAGTCCACGCGCGGGACCCAATTCGGCCGGCTGAGTTCGTTTTCACCGATGGGGAACGGCGGCGGCAGGCGTTGATCGAGGATTTTCCATTCGCGGGTCGTGCCGGAGTCGTCGCTTGGCGAGCGCATCACGTCGGCGCCGACCGGGAAGAGGTAAACCCGTGGGGTGTTGGACATCCCGCCTCCGAGGTTATTGTAGTTGGAGAACCAGACCCCGACGGAGCGGACCTTGGTGGCGAAGTGCGTGGAGTCGTAAGCGCTATCCCCGCCCCCGAGCGGCCAGCCGAAGAAGTTCATCCCGAAATTGATCGTGGTCGCAAAGGGGATGACGATCGCCGGCTCGGCCGGAAGCGTCGGGAAGAATGGCCGGGCGTAACGCTGGAACTCCGGCAGGTCGAGAATGTTGTTCACGACGCGGCGCTGGAGCGTCTCGCGCCACGTCTCGTTGCCGACCAGCCCGCTCTGAATGCGGAAAAGCTCGGCGCGGAACGAGAATCGGTTGGTCTCCGTCTGGGGGTTGTTGAAGCCGAGCTGTCCTCTCAGGACGAGTTCCCAGTTCCGGTTCATCCGCGCCAGCGGATCGGCCAGGCCGGGGTCCCCGACCGCGCCGCCCGTCTGGGGCAACCCGTCCCGGACCTGCCCCAGGGAGCGCGAACGGATAATGGCCGTCAGGAACTCCTGGCTTGAATCGATCGCGCCGTCGTCGCCCACGCCGAGCAGGCCCGGCTGCGGGTCCCGGTCAGCGACGGCGCGCAATTGCTCGTAGACGCTCGGTTTGGAGCCGGCGCCGAGCGACCGCACGCCGAAGGTGCCGCGCGGGCTCAGAAGATTCGTCTCGAAGTCGTAGGCGCGGGCCGCCAGATAGACGTACATGGCCGCCAGGTCGAATTGCGCCCGGTATTTCTGCACCGCGTCGTTGCGGACGATCCGATAGGCCATGTCCTTGTAACGGTGAAGCTGGATCTCGGCCGCGTTCTGAACGCGGAAGGCTTCCCGTTCATCAAGGAGGCTTTCCCCCTTGTTGAGCGTGGCCGCGTAACGGGCGGCCATCTGTTTCATCTGCTCTTCGAGCGTGTTGATCTCCATCAGCAGGAGCGACTTCTGCCGGATCATCTGCTCCAACTGCGCGACCAGGCCCTGGATCTCCTTGCGCTGGGAGTTGAGCTGCAGACGGATGTTCGTGAGGGCTTGGCCGTCCTCCTTGTCCCGCTGCTTGTTGTTCTCCGCAATGGCCGAGAGATCGGCGGCGGCGTTGAGGGCCTCGCTGACGACCGAGGCGGCGAATTTGGTCGCGCCCCGGCCCGGCGCGAAAAAGTCCCCGATGACGCCGGCGGCCAGGCCGGCGATGACGCCGGAAGACGTCGGCCAGAACTCGGCGACCGCGTCGCCGATGAGGGAGGCGGCCCGGGCGCCCGTCCGCAGCCCCAATTGGATCTTCCGGATGTTATTGATCTCGTCGGTCAGCGTGAGCTGACGCGTCCGGGCTTCGGTCAGGATCGTGATCTCGTCGGAATTGATGTTGGCCGTGTCCCGGATGGTTGAGATCTGATTGTCAATCTGCTGGATCAATTCATCAAACTCGCCCAGTCCCTTCTCGAACCGCTGAATCGCCTGAAGCAGGTCCGATCGGGCGATCTGGATGTCGCCCGGCACGCGCCGCTGGCTGTCGCCCCAGGCGGCCGGTTTGACGAAGCCGAGGCCGGAGGTCGAAAGGTGAAACTCAATGGCCTGCTCCTCCACGCTCGAGAGCGTCGTGAACGTGGCTTTCACCTGCCCGACCTCGGGGTCGCCCGCCTGGAGGACCTTCGTCCCGCCTCCCTGCTCGACGGGGATGGGGAAGGTGTCTCCCACCTGCCACTTGGGGGAATTGGCGTCGATCGTGGAACTGCCGACGAACCGCCCCGCCTGAACCTTCATCCGTTGGGTGAAGGTGATCGTTCCGGTCTCGGCTCGTGGCGTGAAATCGTTGGGGTCGATGTACATGTAGTGGATGAGGTCGGGGCCGGTGTAGCCGGGGGGATAAGTCTTCCCGACGCCGATGTCGGCCGTGTAGGGCGTGCCGAAAATCTCGACCAGCCGGGCCGCGAAATCGGCTTCTCGATCCCGGACGTTGGACTGGAAGGCCGCCAATTCATCGGCCTGGCGGCGCAACTGCTGCGTGGCCGCCGTGGCGACGTTGAAGACTGTGATGGCGTTGTTCATTGCCGTCACGGCCCGGTCGTAGATCTGCTCGAAATGGGTCCGCCCCTGGTCGATCTGATTGGGATCGATGTCGAAGGGGACCACGTTTTTGGCCAGGCCGAGGGGATTCAGCCCGCGGTCGGCCTTGTCGATTTCGATCTGGATCTGATCAAAGGCTCGCGCCACGTCCCCCAATTCCTTGACCGTCTGGCGGTCGATCTTGCGGATGTCGGGCGGTCCGCCGGCCTCCGGCGGCAGGATGGCGTTGCCGGCCACCCAGTCGAAGTAGGCCCCCTGGCCGGCGCGGCTGGCCCATTCGGCCACGCCCCAGGCGCGCGGCCGCCCGCGGCGGGATTGAATCGTGTCCTTGTAGCCCTGCCACTGACCCTGCGGGTCCTCGGTGTAAGCCGAGCGATAGGTCAGGTTGACGATCTCGGCGCCCGTGCGGGCCTTGGAGACGGCGGCCTGGGCGAATTTGCGCTCGTCCAGGAAATCGACGGCCACGTCGGCCCCGCCGATCTTCACCGTTTCGGCGCGCGGCACCCACGTGAAGAACGGATGCCGTAGAAGTTCATAGTAGATCTTGATGGCCTTGAGGGCGTGACCCCAGGCGTCCCCGTGACCCTGCGGATAGAGCGACCGGGCGTCGTTCTCATCGAGAATCCCGTCGACCCTCCCGCCGATTTCGGCGTCTCGGATGTCGTAGTTGAGGACGTAGGCGACCTCGCCCGGCCCGCCCGTGAAGTTCCAGATCAAGCGGTTGAAGACCGGCTGGAGCTCGACGCCGGGGGCCAGTTGATCGTCCCGGCCCCGCAGGAGCCCCAGCTCTTCCTCGATCAAGGAGGCCGCCTGGTTCATGAAGGAGTGGATGGAGCTGGCCACGGCCCCGAACTCGGGGTTGTCGGTTCCGATTCCGACCGTCGGGTCGGCCGCGTCGGCGAAAGCTTCGTTGTGGAAGAGGAGGTAAAGATCGGCGATGCGGCTGGCAGCCAGCAACAGGGCGTTGTTCGCCGGCTGATAATCGACGGGGGGCAGGGCGTCGATGCTGAGCGTCCGGCCCCGGTTCAGGACCGTCTCATAGACCTCGATCAGCCCGAAGCCGTCCAGGTTCTGGCAGTTGAGCGGGACGTTCCCCATCCAGCGCGGGCCGGCCTGCTGGAGCATGTTGACGATCGTGTTGACCTGGCGATCCCGGAAGGCCGAGAAGGCCGACTCCGCCCCTTCGATCCCCCCGCCGACGGCCCGTTGCGTGAACGGATTGATGTCGCCGATGATCCGCTTGATCCACCCCTCGGCCACCGAAGGGTCCGTCCAGGGGGACCACGGCTCCGGACAGGTCGTGTTGCCGCGGCCGGGGATGGGGCGATAACGGCAGATGAACCAGTTGTCGCTGAGGGTAAAGATGCCGGGGCCCCGGATGGTGATGTCATTGAGGCCCCAGCCGACGCCCTGGCCCGGCGGGGGCGTCGGGGCGAACTGAGAGGTCACGTCCAGCCAGCCGGAGTTGGGGTCGTCGGGCGTCGTCGTCGGAATCTCGGGCCCCGCGACGGGCATGGCGTACCACTCGAAATCGTAGTCGTCGGCGCGCCCGGCGAGGTCGCCCGTGAAGCGCATCGTGAGCTTCTCGTCGAACGGGCAGTCGGGCTTGATCTGCTGAAGCCGCGCTTTGGCCAGCGGGCAGGAGACGCGCAGAATTTCGACGCTGATCGGCAGGTCGCCGCAGCTTTCGGCATTGGCGAAGACGAGCGAAACGAAGCCTTCGGCCTGGGCATTGCCCGCCGACAGGGCGAGCGAGTCGTATTCGAAGGCGTCGGCCCGCTTCTTCAGGCGGCCCAGGAGGGCCGGCCGGGTCGACAACCGCAGTTTGACCTTATCGCCGTCGGATTTGCGGATCGCCATCGAGGGAATGGTGATATCGGCGACGGCGGCGTTGTCCTGCGGGCGGGTGGGCGCTACGAGAAGATCGGTCGGGCCGACGAAGACGACGGCCTTGGCGCCGGCGGCCTGAAGCCGCCGAACGGCGTTGGCGTTCAAGCATAAGCCCGAAGGGGTCCGTTCGACGAAGACAACCTTCCCCGCGAACTGGTCGGCGGTGAACGTCGCGGTGCAGGCCCCCGATTCGGAGATGAACTGGATCGAGCCGGCCAAGCCCAGCGTATCGAGCGGAAAGCCGAAATTGGCCAGGCGCGAGGGGAACGTTTCGGCGTACGTCGGGTCGCTCAGGAGATTGAGTTCGAGCGTCCCCTCGCCGCGGGCGCCGAAGCTCACGCGGACGGGGATCAGCAGCGTCGTGTAGAGGTCGTTGACGGCGTTGATCCAGTTCTGGTTGGGGACGTCGGCCTCGTGGAGCGCGAGCAGGATGTCGCGCTCCTTCTCCGTCATGATGTTCGGCAGAATCCAGGGATCGCCGAGGGCCGGCGTGATCTTCAGGCCCTTGAAGTTGAGCGTCCGGCTCATCTCGTCGTAGCTGACGCGCGGCTTCAGGTGAGGCGGCAGGTTCGTGAAGAAGCGCCGGCCGGCGCGAATCTCGGTCGGCGTGATCTCGACCAGTTGGGTGGGATTGATGAGGCCCGGGGTGCCGGCGCGTTCCCGCAGCGGGTCCATCAGCTCGGCGCTGGAGCCCTGATTCAGGGCGACGGATTGCTGGTAGGCCAGATCGACGCTGCATTGGCCGTCGATGTCGGGCAACTCCCGAAGTTGATCAAGTTGGGTCTCGCCGACGAAGAGCTGTTCGAAGTTGGTCGGCCAGCGGACGGTGAAGACGACGTTGTTGGGCGTAGCGACGTCCGGGGTGCCGCTGGGGGCCGACGTGCGGGAAAGCCACGGGATGTCGTCGCCGACCTGGTGCGTCCCGTAGGGGTCGTAGAACTCCGCCTGCCAGGGGTAGAAGTACCGCATCGTGAAGGTGACGGGGCCGCCGTCGTCCCCGGCGGCGACGACCCACGTGCTCTGCTTGCGATCGACGAAGACGCGAGCCACGCTGTTCGGCGGCACGAACTCGTGCGTTTGCTTCGAGAGCGGGAAGATGAGCGTCAGCGGGTAGGGAAGCTGCACGAACGCCCCCGCCGTTCCCTCGAACGGATCGAGCGACGGCGTGATGGCGGGGTTCTCGCGGAAGAAGAAGGGATTTTGCTCGGCCACGACCTTCCAGACCTTCATGCGGCCCTGGCCGGATTGCGCGTCCCGGTACCCGATCAGGATATAAGGTTCGGAGGTGGCCAGGTCGCGGCGGGGGTTGCCGGAGCCGTCGCGCAGGGCGAGATCATCCCGGAGCGGGAAGATCGCCGAGCCGGCGCCGCCGTTGGCGGGCCGGATGACGGCGTGTTCGTCGTTCGGATTGAAGCCCGCCTGGTCGAACTTGTCTTGAACGTAGAGCGTCCAATTGGGGAACGCGGTGGTGCTGAGGGAGCCCGTCCCGCGCATGGTGGCGATGACGGCCGTCTCGACGTCGTTCGGCCAGAAGGGGTCGTATTGAGCGGCGCGGATCGGCCAGGCGATCGCGCGGCCCGTGGTCACAAACTGAGCCGTATCCGCCTCGCGCAACCGGCTCCCCTGCTGATAGAAGACGAGCACCAGCGGATCGATCCGCGGGTTGTTCGTCAGCCCGGGGAGCCCCATGTCGAGGTTGACGGGGATGATGACGCCGGAGCGATTGGCGCGGCTGTAGAAGCCGGCGCGAACGTTGACCCGCGCCTTGGGGAAGAGCACGAGCGGCTGGCCGATGGCGGCGTCGTGAATGCCCTCGAAATCCGTGATGGGCTCGCCGATCGGCGCCGGCTTGCCGCTGATGAGATTGGTCGTCCAGTCGACGGTCCGGATCAGTTGGAAGAAGTTAAGCGTGTTGTTTCCCTCGGTCCGGGTGAGCATGACGAGACTGCGGCCGGGGCGGATGGCGGCGAATTTCCGGTCACGCAGTTGAACCTCGGAGGGGATGAGATTGTCGCTGTGCCAGAGCTTGACGATCGGGTATTCGCCGCCGGCGGTGAGATCGACGGCGTGCTCGTCGTCGTCGATCCGCAACTGAGCCACGTGCGTTTGGAAGAGGCTCGGGTCGGTGGGCCACTCATTCTTGACGATCACGCGGCTCGATTGGATCGAACCGTCTTCGGCCTGGAACTGCCAATCGATCGTGATGAGGCCGGTCTGCGTGGCGAAAAGCTTGCCCGTCTGCGACCAGAAGGCCGGGCCATTGGCCGCCTGGCCCGTGATCGTTACCTGCGTGCCGTCCTCCTTGAAAACGTTCGGCGGCCCCGACGGCGTCAGCCCCGGCGGCGGCTCGATCTCTTCCCCGAGGAAGGCCTTGAGGTATTTGTAGAGATAAAGCTCGCGCCCCTGGAACCCAAGGCGATTGTCGGCCGAGAAGAACAGATAGGAGGCCACAATCGTCAGGTTCTTGGGATCCGAAGAGAGCCGGCCGGGCGCCAGGTCGCGCACGAGAACGGTCCCCTCGATCGTGCCGTCGCTCTCCCACAATTCCCGACCGCTGAGGCTCGTGTAAGCCGAGAAGAAGACGCGGCGGTTCGCCCCGACGAGGTCCCGCGGCGATGAGGAGAAATTCGGGTCCAGATCGGTGACCAGGACGGTTCCGTCGGCCGTCCCATCGGATTTCCAGAGCTCAATCCCATGGACGCCGTCGTTGGCGGCGAAGAATAGGGTCGAGCCGATCGGCGTCAGGAAACTCGGATTGGACGGCCCATTGGGATTGATGTCCTTGACGAGCCGCGTCCCTTGGGGGGTGCCGTCGCTTTTCCAGAGCTCCCGCCCGTTGACGCCGTCATCGGCCGAGAAGAAGAGCGTGCCGTTCACGTTGACCAGATCGCGCGGGATCGAGGGGTTGCCGCCGATCAGGTTGATGTCCTTGACCTGGGTCTCGCTTCCCAGGGTGCCGCCCGCGGTCTTCCAGAGCTCCAGGCCCGTCGCCCCGTCGTTGGCCGCGAAGAACAGCTCTTGACCCACGACGGTCAGGAAGGAGGGGGAATCGTTCTCCAACATGTCGCTCACGTCGCTGATCTGCGCCACTTCATCCCCATAGACGCGCGGGTCCCCCGTCGGCGTTCGCCGCCAGCGCCACAACTCGCGCTCGTTGGCCCCGGCGGGCCCGGTATTGTGCAAGTGGGAGTAGAACAGGCTCTCGCCGGCGCTGAAGGACCCATCGTCGAAGGGAGTCATCCAGAGCGGGCCCGTCTGCGTGGGGCCGGTGACGGTCGGCGTCTGCAAGAGCGTCAAGCTCCAGGAGACCGCCGGCTGCCCCATGGTCGAGGCGATGAAATCGAACTTGCGCTCGACCTTGTAAAGCCGCGGAGCCTGCCCCGACGGGCGCGCGTTGACGAAGAGCGTCCGGAAATTCAGGTCGTTGTTGATCCGGTGAAACACCGACGGCCAGCGAGCCCGGACCGACCCGTCGCCGAATTCCGTCCCCGCCGCCCCGGCTGAAATCTGGGGCGCCAGCAGCGTTGTGATGGGGCTCTGGGGGTTCGTCCCGTCGTGACGCCAGAGTTCGCGTCCGTTGACGCCGTCGTCGGCCGAAAAGATCAGGAACGGCCCCATGGCCGTCAAGTTCTCCGGCCGGCTCGACCCGAAGAATCGCTCGTTCACGTCTCGGACGAGGACGGACCCCTGCTCCGTGCCGTCGCTTCTCCAAAGCTCCCGGCCGCGGAACGTGCCGTCGTCGGCCGAGAAGTAGAGCAGGTTGTTGACGTTGAGGAGCCCCTGCGGGTCCGAGCCGCGATGAGCGCGCCCGGTGGGGGCGAAAATGTCCTTCAAGCTCAGGATCAGGCCGTCGTCGTCCCAGATCGTCCCGATCCCGCGCCCGTCCAGGATCCCGACGCCGGAGGAGGGGTTGGCCAGCCGGGCTTCGAAGCGCTCAATCGGCGCCGGCGACCCCTCAATCTCGAAATCACCCTGGATCGTCACGTTGAACGTGGCCGATGGCGCCCCGCTGTTGATCGTCAGCGTGCCTTGAGCCGGTTGATAGTCGGTCCCCTCCGTCGCCGTCAGGCCCGAGGTCTGGAAATTGACCGTGATGTTGGCGGTCGGCGGCGGATACGCCCAGACGGTGAACGTCATGGGGGCGTTCTGGTTGTCCCCCTCGCGTCGGGCGACATTGTCCACGCTCAGGAGCGTCGTCACGCCCGACGGCAGGGCGTTGCCGGCGGCGATGGCCCAGGCGGGCATCTGGAGGCCGGGGACGGGGCCGAGGAAACCGATCACGTCGGTCGAGCCGTTGCTCAGATGGACGCGGCGCAACTCGGCCTCGTCCAGGGAGGAGAACGACGTCATGTAAAGCCGACCCGTCACGTCGTCGAAGTCCAGATCGAGGAATTCGCTCTTGGCGTCGAAATCCAACCCGCCGACGTCCGTCACCGAGTTATCGGTAATGAATTCCACGCGCCAGGACAGGAGCGAAAAGGACGACAAGAACGGGAAGGACCCGGCCACTTGAACCTGCCAGCCGCCGGAGGGGTTCTCGCCATTAAAGGCCGAGAGGGCCTGAACGGGCCGATAACTCTGCGAGGCGACGGGCGGACAGGGATTGCCGAAGGCCGTCGCCGCCGCGTCGTCGAAGGTGAAGGCGTTGCCGTTCCAGACGTTGCAAGCCGCCGACGTGGCCAGCGTGACGACGGTCCCGCCCGGGGAGCGCAGCGTGATCGACGTGATGGTCGGCGGCCCCGCCCCTCCGCTGGTCCCGAGCCCGGCGAAGTTGCCGACCTTGAGGCCCGTGATCCGGCCCGCCTGATTCGGGACCGTCAACGTCGAGGTCACGCCGCCCGCGATGGGATTCAGGTTCGTCCCTTGGAAGAAGGTCTTGGGGACGTCAGCGGCGTTGACCGTCACGGGGCCGGGGGGAGTGATCCGGATCACAACATCAGCCGCCGCATCGACCGCGTAGAGCTGGCCGTTGCCGGGATGCGCCGCCAGGCCGGTCACTTCCGAGCCGGGACCCAGGCTCGCCACCCACGTCGCCGCGCCGGTGTTCAGGTTCAGGGAATAGAGCTCGGACCCTTTGTTCGAGACCGTCGTCGCGTACATGACGTTCCCGATCGGGTCATAAGCCATGTCGGCCCATCGCTCCGAAGGATCGCGAACGGGTGTGGCCGACCCCAGCAGCGTTTCCTGCCCGTTGGCCGTGTCGATGGCCCAGAGCTGGTTCGTCACCGCCAGCGCGTAGAACTTGACCGTATCGGCGGCGAAATCCCCCGCCAGGTAATCAGCGTTGAGCTCGCCCGTCACCGGCGTGATCTGGCCGGGATTATTGAGATCGAACCGCGAGAGCCGCCCCCGATGGATGCCGAAGGTCGTCCCCGGCAGGAAGTCATGGGTCAAGATGGTGCCGATCCCCCGGTTGTCCGTCACCAGGAGCGGCGTGGAGGGATTGCGCAGAACGACGGCGAACCGCTCATCCGGCTCCGGCTTGGTATCCCCGATGACCGGAACGGTAATGGTGAGGGAGGACGTGCCGGCGGGGATGGTCAGCGTGCCCGCGGTTTCCTCGTAATCGGCGTCGGCGACGGTGGCCGTCCCGTCCTCGGTGCGAAACTGAAGCTGTAGATCGGGCCCCGCGGGAGTCGCCGGTTCAAAGGAGACCGTGAAGACGTAGTTCGTCACGCCGGAATTGCCTTCCGGACCCGTCACGTCGTCGATCGACACCAGGCTGAAGCCGTCCGGGATGAGCTGCTGCGGACCCGGATCGTCGAAGACCTTCACGTCGTCGATCCACCAGCCGACGTCGATGATGGAGATGTCGCTCGTGAAATCGAACCGCAGGCGGATCGACTGGCCGGAGTAGGCCGCGAGCGAAAGTTGGTTGCGCGTCCAGACCTTGCGGTCGAAGGAGTTCTGATAAAGGAGCGTCCAGGAGACGCCGTTGTTGGTCGAAACAAAGACACGGTAAAAATCGAAGAAGGGCTCGGCGCCGATGTAATCCCACCATTCGAGCTTGAGATCGGGCAGGCCGGGGGGCAGGGCGATCGGGTCAACGGTGATCAGCGAGCCCGAGGCGAAATTGGGGTAGAAGCACGAACCCGGCGTGTTGAACACCATGGCGTGCGTCGGACTGTTCGAGGAGGGGCTGATGCAGGCGCTGGCGTCTTCCAGATGCCACAGGCCGGTCCGGGTCCACTGGCCGTCGCCGGATTCGAAATCGTCGGCGAAATAGGTCAAACCCCGCTCGGCGAGTTCGTAGACGATCTGGACGTCGTCGATATACCAGCCCACGTCGTGGATGGTGGCGTTGGCCGAGAAACCGAAGCGGACGCGGACGGCCTTGTCTCGGAACGCCAAGAGGTCAAGCTGTTCGAGGTTCCAGGCCTTTTCATCCTGCGAGTCACGAAAGATTTCATCGGCCCAGCTGACGCCGCCGTCGGTCGAGACCTGAACGAAATAGAAATCGGCCGAGGGTTGGGCGCCGACGTAATCGAAGTAGCGGAGCGTCGCGCTGACGGCGTTATTGGGGATGTTGACGTCGCGGTTGAGCGTCAGGAAGCCGCTCGTGTTGGAATACCTTCGGGTGGCTTCGGAGTTATAGGCCATGGCGCTGGCGGGGCTGTTGTAACCGTTATCCGGGAGGAGGACGCGGCTGTTGGCCTGAAGGTGCCACTCGCCGGTGGTCGTCCAGAAGCCGGGGCCGGATTCAAAATCGTCGGCGAAGAGCTCGAACTCGTTGTCCAGATCGTCGTCGATGATCGTGCCGACGCCGACGGCGTCGACGATCACGGCGTTGGAGGATGGATTGGCGAGCCGCACCAGGAACGTCTCATCCCCTTCCGGCAGCGGATCGACCCGGATCTGGACCGGGATCGTCGCCGAGGGCGCCATGGCCGGGATGGTCAGCGTCCCGGCGCGCTCGACGTAATCGATCGTCGAGAAGGCGGTTCGGAAGCCTTCCAGGTCCTCCTCCGTGCGGAAGTCGACCGTGATGGGATTGTCGTTCGGCGGAGAGACGGTGACGACGAAGGTCGCCGTCTTCTGACCGAAATCCCCCTCGACGCGCGAGACGTCGCTGATGGCCAGTTGCGCCGGGCGGTCGTTGTCGATGATGGTTCCCGTGGCGCGCAGGGTGGCCCGGTTGTTGGAAAAGAAGGCCTGACCCGTGAGCTGGCTCAGCTCGATAAAGAAGATCTCGTCGGGCTCTTCGAGGAGATCGCCGATGATGGGGATGAAGATGTGAGCCTCGGTGGCTCCGGCGGCGATCGAGAGCGTTCCCGTGGTCAGCACATAGTCGGCGTTGGGGATGGCGGTCGCGCGCGTGTCCTCCTCGACGGTGCGGAAAAACAGGGAGATCGGGTTGGGATTGGGGGGGGAGACCTGAACCGTGAAATCGGCCGTCGAGTTCACGTTACGCTCGCGGACGGCGATATCCCGGACGGAGACGACGCTGAAGCCCGGATCGAGCGTAAAGTAGCAGATGCTCACGTCGTCGACGAACCAGCCGACGTCCTGCACGAAGGCGTCGGCCTGGAAGCCGAACCGCAACCGCACGTTCTGACCATTGAAGGCCGAGAGGTCGGCCGTCCGGTCGCGCCAGACCTTGGCGTCCGCCGAGCCGCGGTAGATCTCGGTCCACGAGACGCCCGCGTTGGTCGAGGCCTGAATGAAATAGAAGTCGAAGTTCGGCTCGGCGCCGACGAAATCGAACCAGCGCACCTGAGGCTTCCAGGCGTCGATGGGGATGGAAACGTCGGCGATCATGGTCAGGAAGCCCGAGGAGGAGCTCGAATACTGACAACTGGTCGCGTTGTTGTAGGCCACGGCGTTGGGCGGGCTGAAGAAGTCCTGATCGGACCCGAGGCAGGTGTTTCCGCTCGAGAGGCGCCACTCGCCGCTGAGCGTCCAGTTGCCCGTGCCGGAGGTGAAACCGTCGGCGAAGAGACAGACGGGGGCGGAATCGTCGTTGACGATCGTCCCCAGACCGCGGCCGTCGACGATGAATCCGTTGACGGTCGAATCCAGAAGCTGGACGACGAACGTCTCGTCGAATTCCCCGAAGGTATCCCCGATGACCTCGATCGTCAGCAGGACCTGCGTTTGGCCGGCCGGAACGACGATCGTTCCGGAGGCCGCCGTATAGTCTTCCCCATCGACGGCCGTCTGGTCCGCCGTGGCGTAGGAAAGCACGATATCCTGAGATTTGGCGGGATTGGCCGTAAGGGTGAAAACGAAGTCCTTGGTGGGGCCGTCGCCTTCGGTCGCCGTCACGTCGCTGATGCTGATGAAGGCGGGGAAGTCATCGTTGACGATGGTCCCCACGCCCGTCGGATCGACCACGACCGCCACGGTCGAGAGGTTGGCGAGGGTCACGAAGAATGTCTCATCGGGCTCAAAGAAGAGGTCGCCGATCACGTCAACGTCGAAGGTCGCCTGGTTCTGACCGGCGGGGATGACCACCTGACCGACCGTCGCGACGTAATCGAGGCCCGCCTCGGCGGTTCCGTTCGAGGTGGCGAAGCCGAGCGCGATGTCGGCGACGTTGGTCGTGGTGGTGGTGACGCCGTTGGCGTCGACCAGCGAAACGGTGAACGTCATCGGCGCCAGGCCGGAGTTCCCCTCCGGACGGCTGGCGTTGGCCAACGCCACCCGGCTGAAGTTGGGGGGCAGGGGAGAGTAACAAATCTCGATGTCGTCCAGATACCAACCGTTGAAATTATTGGCCGAGGCATTGGCGATGAATCCGAAGCGGAGGCGGACCTTCTGACCGATATAAGCGGCCAGATCAATCGTCTCCTGCCCCCAAACTGACTCATCGCCGGAGCGCTCGAAGATGGGGTTCCAGGTCTGGCCGCTGTCGGTCGAGACCTCGACGACGGCGCGATCGATCCCCTGCTCGGACTCGAGGTTGTCGAAGAAGGTGAGCGTGGCGCCGACGGCGTCGATCGGGATCTCGGCGTCGTTCCTCATCGTCAGATAGGCGCTCCCCCCGGCGAAGGCTTCGTAAGAGCACGTGCCCTCGACGTTGAAGACCATCGCCTCGGTCTGCGTCGTGGCGGCGGCGTCGAAATGGTACCCCGGCGCCGAGGGGGGGCAGGCGCTCGAATCCTGAAGGTGCCACAAGCTCGACAGAACCCACCGGCTAGCCACGTCCGCGGCGCTTTCGAACGACTCGGTGAAGATGCAGATCGAAGCGAGATCGTCGTTGAGGATCGTTGCGGTGGCCTGGCCCTGGGTCGAGCTGATGACCGCGTTGGCGGACGGTCCGGAAAGCGTCAGCAGGAAGAATTCGTCGGATTCGAAGAACGGATCGCCGTTGACCTTGACCGTCAGCGGCGTCGTCCCCGTGTTGGGCGGGATTTGCAGCAGGCCGGAGGTCGTCACAAAGTCGGCCCCGTAGAGCACGCCGGCGCTGGCCGAAGCCGTCTGCCCCTCCGTCCGGAACTCGACGCTCACGGGCTCGGGGTAGGGAGGGGTGACGGTGACGTCGAAGGTAAAGTCGGTGAGGCCGGCGTTGCCTTCGAAGCCGGCGACGTTGGCGACGGCGATCACGGGGCGCTGGTCGTCATTGCGAATCGTCCCGACGGCCTGGGGATCGGTGATAAACGCCCGGTCCGAAGGTTGCGAGAGGTTGAGCAAGAACGTCTCGTCGGCCTCGAAGAGAATGTCCCCGTTGACCGGAACGCTCACGACGACCGCCGTCACGGTGGGGGCCACGTTGAAGGTGCCGCTGGTCGCCACGTAATCGGCGAAGGGCCCTTCGGAGGTGGCCGTGCCGTCGGCCGTCGCGAAGCGGAAGCTCAACGTGTTGTTGTTGGGCGGATTGATGTTGATGAGGAAGGCGGCCGTGGTGGTGCCGCTGTTGCCTTCGAAGACGGCCACGTCGCGGACCGAGATGGCCGAAAAGCCCGGCGGGACCGGATCGACGCAGATACGCACGTCGTCGATGTACCAGCCGTTAAAATTGTTCCGCGCGACGTTGTGCGTGAAGCCGAAGCGAACCCGCACATTCCGGCCCAGATACGCCGAGAGATTGATCCGCTCCTCCCGCCAGACGTGCAGATCGCCGGAGTATCGGCGCAGATCGCTCCACGTCGCTCCGTCGTTGGTCGTGATCTGGACGAAAGCCTGATCGACGTCCAGCTCGGATTCCAGGCTATGGAAAAAGGTGAGCGAAGCCCCGAGGGCGTCCAGCGGCAGCGGCAGATTCGCGTTCGTCGCGAAGAAATAGGTTCCCGCCAGGCTGGAGGCGTAACCGCACTGGGCTTCGTCATTGAAGACGATCGCCCGCGTCTTGCCGGTGTTTTGAGGGTCGCGATTATAGCCGGGCGCCGAAAGCGGGCAAACGCTGGCCGCCTGCTGATGCCACAAGCCCGGCGGGGTCTCCGTCCAGGCGTCCAGCGCGAATTCAAAACTTTCATCAAACAGGCAGAGCGGCCGGTCATCGTCGAGGATGGCGCCGGTGGCCTGGGCCACCGTGATGATGGCGTCGCGATCGGCCGTCAGCAACCGAACGAAGAATCGCTCGTTGACCTCGGTGAACAGGTCCCCCTGAATGTTGACGCTCACGCTCGTCTGACCGACGTTGGGGGGGACGACGATGTTGCCGGCCTTGGCGACGTAGTCCTGGCCGGCGATCGCCGTATCGTCGGCGGTCTCGAAGGTCAGCGTGATGCTTTCGGTCGGGTGCGGCGGGCTGACGTTGATGGCGAACTGCATGGCCGAGAGGCCCTCGGCGCCCTCAAGGCGGGAGGCCGAGTTGATCCAGACGGCGCGTTGGGTCGGCGGCAGCACCTCATAAACGATCTTTACGTCATCGACGTACCAGCCGAAGAAGGCGTTGGAGACGGCGTCCCCCGTGTCAAAGAAGAACCGGACGCGGATGGCCTGGCCGATGTGCGGGCTCAGGTCCACCGTCTCGGTGTTCCAGGTGGCTTCGTTGCCGGAACGCATGAAACCCGTGGCCGACCACGTCCGCCCCCCGTCGGTCGAGACCTCGACCGTCGCGAAGTCCTGCTGCGTCTCCGATTCCAGGCTATCCTTGAAGATGAGGGCGGCCGAGCGCGCCTGGGGGGGCAACGTCAGATCGCGCGACAACTCGAAGTAACCATACTCCCGGGCCCCCGTGTCGTAGTCGCAATCGCTCTCCTGATTGAAGACGACGGCCGTGCCGTTGCTTTGGGAGCTCATCCCCGAAGTGTTGCACCGGCTGTTGGTCTCCAGGTGCCAGAGACCCGTCAGGCGCCAGTCGGCGACGCCCGTGGGGAAGCGATACTCGGCGACGACCTTGCGGAACGCGAGCGTCAGGTTCTTATTGCCGTTGACGGTCAGCGTCTGCGCGGCCACGGTCGAGCTGATGTCCCCGGACCAGTGGAGGAACTCCCATCCCTCGGCGGGGGCCGGGGCCAACTGAAGCGATGTCCCGCCGGTGAAATCGGCCGCGTAGGGCAGGTCGAAGACCATGTTGTTGACGCTCACGCGCCCCTCGCCGACTTTGCCGATGACGACCGAGAAGGTGTCCGCCACGGCCGGCGTCGCCAGAGCCACCATCAAGAGCGGCAGCAGCCGGAGAGACGGGACGGGGCGGGCGAAGGGGATCATGGACACTCCAGCGCGATCAAAAGCTTCCGTTGAGCTCGTCGACCGAGGAGACGCGGCGCAGGCGGAACTCCCCGCGCACGAGAAGGTCGCGCTTATGAACGCCCGAGATCAGTTCAGAGTACGGGCCGCCGACTTCCTTGTCCCCCCAATTGGGGTTGGTGATCCCCAGGGGGTCGGAGGCGCTGAATTCCAGAAGCAGCTTCCGGACGATTCTCCAGGATTCGATTTCCCGCTCGTCCTCCGGTGTGGCGGGATCGTCGTTGAACGGCTGGAAGGAACTGTTGAGATTGTCGTGGTCGGGGTGGAACTGGTGAACGAAGGGGTTGACGGGGTCGTCCATCGGGATGTCGATCGTGAAGCGCAGGGTTTGATTGAAGCCCTGGCTGTCGCTGTCCATGAGCACCGGGTCGATCAACGGAAACGCCGCCGAACTGATCCGGCGGCCGACAACCTCGCCGTCGATCAGATTCGACCCCTCGAACTGGCTTAGGAGATCGTCATCGGTCACGAGGACAAATTTCGCCGGCTCGGTCTCGGTCGCCGGCTTGAACATCTGCGTGACCTGTTGCAGCAGCCGGGCGGCTCCCTGACGATCGACGTGGATCAGCAGGCGAAACCGGAACTCGCTCCCCGTCGGCGTGGCCAGCGTAGCGGCGTCGTCCGGCTGGAGCGGGACGGGGAATCCCGTGATGCGCTCTTGAGACGGCTCGCTCACGGCCGTTACGGAGACGAAACCCACCCACAGCCCGGCGAAGATGGACCGGTTCGGGTCATTGCGTTCGGTTCCCATCCCCTCCGAGGCCACCGGGACGATGATCAGGCCGCCGTCGGCCTCCGAGACCTCAATGAGCGATTGGAAGAGAAGGCTGCGCTCTTCGCCGGTCGGGGCGGGCTCGAAGTTGGCCACGAGGTCCCGGCGGGCGTTCATCAACACCTCGACGGGGTTGCCCGCCCCGCGGACGTCGCCCAGCCACCGCAGGAAAACGTTCCCCCCGGCCGGGATGGCCTCGACCTGCACGCGGCTTCCCTCAGCGAACTGACCCGTGAACGGCAACAGGGCGTCAACGCCGTTGACGCGCACCGAGCCGCGGCCGTTGCCCGTGATGCTGAGGGTGTGGAAGACGCCGGCTCCCTGGCGGACGAAGAGCCCGTCGGCCTTGATCGGATTGGCCGAAGCGGACGGCGACGGGGCCGAAGTGAACGGATCGTTCATTTCCGACCGCCGGACGGCCAGCCGCAGCTCGATCCGTTCGCCCGGGGCCAACTGAAGGATCAACTCGGGGGGGAAATCCATCCAGCCGGCCTCGTTGTTCTCGGGCGGGAATTTGTAGTAGGCGAGAGGGACTTCCCCGGCCACGGCGCGGGCATCGGCCGAGGCCGGCGGGAAGGCGGAGCTCCGAGGTCGGAGGGAGACGGTGCGGGGCGCCGTCGATTCGTTGCGGATTTGAAGGACGGTCTCATTGAGAAAGGAGCTGAAGTCCACGCTCTGCCCTTGTTCAAAGTCGACCGTTACGGGGCCGGTGTAATCCGAAGGAGCGCTGCTGTAGACCCAATAAGCCTCCCCGCGGCGGACGGTCTCCACCCCGGGGCTGGCGACCTTCTGCCAGCGCCCGGCGGCGCTCAGGCGATAGATATTGAGGTCCCGGTGAGCCGTCGAGGGGGCGAAGAACTCCGAGAAGGTTGGAGGATCCTCCTCGCCGACGTAGAAGCCGGCCAGATTATAGGAATCCCGCATCCAGTCGATCCGTCGATAAACGGGCTGGCCGGTGACGACCCAGTCGACGGGGCTCGTCCCGGCCAGTTTGATGAGATAGGCTCGCCCGCCCCGGAGGCCGAAGAGGTTGGTCAGCGCCGATTCGGGCCGCTCGGGCGGGAAATAGGTGAGCCATTCGGGCTGCTCGGGAACAAGCGAGGCGGGATCAATAATGTATTGAACCGTCTCGAACGTCCGATTCCACGCCCAGACGCTCTCGATCGGTAGATCGGCGAGCGCCGTCTCGGCGCTGTCCGGCTCCGGCTGGACCTCCAGAAAGACGGCGTTCCAGCCCGGCCTCAGCCGGATCGTCTGCGAGCTCCACTGGGCCGGGACGGGGTTGGCCGACAAAGCAACCGCGGCCAACGCCAACCCAAGGCGCCGCCCGCTCACGATGGCGTTCGATCTTTCCTGCTTCGCCGGTAGGCGCCCGCACATCAAGGTTTCAGCCCATCGCCTTCACGCATTCCCCCGGGGCAAACGCTCGGCTCCTCTCCTTACCCCCCAGCGCCAAGCGCCTTCTTCCGCATTAATGACGATATCTTGGTATTCCGCCCGGACCCGCCCCGTCAAGTTAAAGGTTCCCCGGGCTCGGATTTTTTCCTCGCTTGACGGTCTCTGTAAATGCAGGGCTTGGGCCGCTTCCGTCCCCTTGACCGGCTCGCGTCCACCCGCCTTGACACGCTCTCGCGGGCTCCCTATAACCGGGCGGCTTTGAATCGGGTGAGGCCAGGCGAGGCGATGGCGGCCTGATGGGCGAGGCGCGGCGAGCCCTCCTGAGCGTTTCGGACAAAACCGGCATCGTCGCTTTTGCCCGGGGTCTGATCGGATTGGGCTTTGAGATCATCTCGACGGGAGGGACGCAACGGCAACTGCAAGAGGCGGGGCTCCGGGTCCGGGCCGTCTCGGAGGTCTCCGGGGCGCCGGAGATTCTCGGCGGTCGGGTCAAAACGCTCCATCCGGCCATCTTCGGCGGCATCCTGGCCCAGCGCCACCGCGGGGAAGACCTGGCCACGCTTGAGGACCTCGGCCTCCGGCCGATCGACGTCGTCGCCGTCAACCTCTATCCCTTCGCGGCCATGGCGGCCCGGCCTGGGGCGACCGACGCCGAGATCATCGAGCAGATCGACATCGGCGGCCCTTCGCTCTTGAGGGCCGCGGCCAAGAACCATCGCGACGTCTACGCGATCGTGGACCCGGAAGATTATGATCAGGTCCTGCAGACGCTCGGCGAAGGTCGCGAAGCCGAAAGCCGACGCCTCCGACGCCGTCTGGCGGCCAAGGTTTTCCTTCACACGCAGACGTATGACCGAGCCATCGCGGCCTGGCTGGCCGGTCCGGAGGCCGGGGCGGTGGGAGAGGAAATGCCCGCCGAATTAGGACTGGATTGGCCGCTGCGGGAGCGCCTGCGCTACGGGGAGAATCCTCATCAGCGGGCGGCCTTTTATGCCGATCCCTTGGCCGAGCCCCCCACGCTGGCTCATGGCCGCCGCCTCCACGGCAAGGAGATGTCTTACAACAACTATCTGGACGGGGAGACCGCCCTCGGCCTCGTCCTCGATTTTGAGGAGCCGTGCGCCGTCATCGTCAAGCACGCCAATCCCTGCGGCGTGGGGCGAGGCGAGACGCCGGCCGAGGCTTTCGGGGAGGCCTTGGCGGCCGATCCGGTATCGGCCTTCGGCGGGATCGTGGGGCTCAATCGGAGGGTGGACCTCCCGACGGCCCAGGCGTTGAGCGCCATCTTCCTGGAGCTCGTTCTCGCTTCGGGATTCGAGCCGGAGGCGCTCGCGCTGCTTCAGAAGAAAAAGAACGTGCGGCTGATCGACGTGGGGCCGATGCGCCCGCGCGCGCCGGGCCTGGAGTATCGCTCGATCGCCGGAGGCCTGCTGGTTCAGTCGGCCGATGTCGGCGTCCCCGGACGAGACGATTGGAAGGTCCTCAGCCGTGTCCCCCCCGAGGCGGCTGATTGGGACGGGCTCGCCTTTGCCTGGAAGGTCGTCCGCTGGGTCAAGTCCAACGCGATCGTCTATGTCAATCGCACCCGGACGCTGGGGATCGGCGCGGGGCAGATGAGTCGGATCGACGCCGCGCGGTTCGGGCTGGAGAAGGCCGGCGGGAACGTCGCCGGCGGTTGGCTCGCCTCCGATGGGTTCTTCCCGTTCCGGGACGTCGTCGATCTGGCCGCGCGGGCCGGCGTTCGAGGGGTGATTCAGCCCGGCGGTTCCCTGCGCGACGCCGAGAGCGTCGCCGCGGCCGATGAAGCCGGGCTGATCCTGGTCATCACCGGCCGGCGCCGGTTCCGCCATTAGTCCTTGATCGGCGCGGCCGCGCTCGGGGAGAATGACCGTTCGTTCCGGATCAGGCCGAAGATGACGCGGTCAGGACTTTCCTCTGCGGCCTGAGAGAACCTGGCGTGGCCCGCAGTCTCTCCAACGCTCCTCTGGTCGGTGTGATCATGGGCAGCCTGACGGATTACGAGGTCCTCCTGCCGGGGTTGGACCTGTTGGAGCACTGGGGGGTCCCCTACGAGGTGCTCGTGGCGTCGGCGCATCGGACGCCGGAGCGGGTCAGTCGTTGGGTCGCCGCCGGGGAAGCGCGTGGGCTTCAAGTTATCATCGCCGCCGCCGGCGGGGCCGCTCATCTGCCCGGCGTGGTGGCGGCGCAGACGGTGCTGCCGGTGATCGGCGTCCCGATCGGGTCGGGCGAGATGCGCGGGCTGGACGCCCTCTTTTCCATCGTCCAGATGCCGCCAGGGGTTCCGGTCGCCACGGTGGGGATTAACGGAGCCGTCAACGCCGCCACGTTGGCGCTTCACATTCTAGGGCGGCTGGATGCGCGGTGGGCTGAGGCCGTGCGCCGGCATCGGGCGGCCATGGCCGGCAAAGTCGACTCGCAGAACGCCGAGTTGCGCCGGCGTCGGCCGGACGCCGTCTGGGAGGATCGTCCCGAGGGCGACGTGGCTGAGACGGCGGCGCCCCCTCCCGATAGTCCCTTGACGAAGGCCGCTGCCCCCGGCTCGGCTTCCTCGGTTTCCACCCAGACGCGCGCGGGGTGGGGGGCTCGTCGCGTCGGGCGGGTTGTCGTCGAGTCCGACGCGATCCCTCTGGAGGTGACCGAGCGGGCGGTGGAGTGCCTCCGCGAGGGGGGGGTGGTGGCCCTGCCGACGGATACGGTCTATGGGCTGGCCGCGGACGCTTTCAACGCCGAGGCGGTCGGGCGGTTGTTCGAAATCAAGGGACGGGACGCCGAGCGTCCGGTGGTTCTGTTCATCGAGTCCCCGCGTTCGCTGACCCCGCTCGTGGGGGGCCTGACCGTTGAGGTGCGGCGCATGCTGGAGGCGTTCTGGCCGGGGCCGCTGACGGTGGTCTTCAAGCGTCGAGGGGAGGAACTGGCTCACCTCGGGACGGGGGCGACGCTGGGGGTCCGGCTGCCGGATCATTCGATTCCGCTGACGTTGATGCAAGAGTTGGGTCGGCCGATCGCCTGCACGTCGGCCAATCCGTCGGGAGAGGCGGCGGCCGTCTCGGGCGAGGAGGTCGAGGCCTATTTCGACGGCGAGGTGGAGATGATCATCGACGGCGGGGTCCTGCCGCCGGCGCCCCCCTCGACGGTGATCGACGTGAGCGGGGAACCGTGGCGGATTCTGCGGGAGGGTTCAATCTCCCGCGAGCAATTAATGACGATCGTCGGCGATCGACTCGCGCGGGAGGAGGAGGTGGAACGATGAAGCTGGGCGTCCTGACCGTGGTGTTCGGCCAGCAATCCCTGACCGAAGCGCTCGATCTTGCGAAGGCCCATGGGCTGGAAATGGTCGAGCTGGGGACGGGGAACTATCCGGGCGACGCGCATTGCAACCTGGAGAAGCTCCTCAAATCGGCCGAGGCCCGCAAACGCCTGCTGGAGGACGTGGGCTCCCGCGGGCTGGAGATTTCCGGCCTGGCCTGCCACGGCAACGCCCTGCACCCGAACAAAGCGCTCGCCCGGAAGTTCGACGATACGGCCAAGAAGACGATCCGTCTGGCCTCGCTGCTGGGGGTCAAAACGGTCATCGACTTCTCCGGCTGCCCGGGCGACGGCCCCAACGCCAAGTATCCGAACTGGGTCACCTGCCCCTGGCCGCCGGACTTCCTGAAAATTCTGGAATGGCAGTGGGACGACGTGGTGATTCCCTACTGGACCCGGCAGGCGCAATTCGCCAAGGATCACGGCGTCCGGATCGCCATCGAAATGCATCCGGGGTTTGTCGTATATTCTCCGGAGACGCTCATGAAACTGCGCAAGGCCGTCGGCGAGACCGTCGGGGCCAACCTCGACCCCAGCCATCTTTTCTGGCAGGGGATCGACCCGGTCCAGAGCGTCTTTTACCTCGGGCCGGCGATCCACTACGTCCACGCCAAGGACACGCGGATCGACCCGGCCAATACGGCCCTGTGCGGCGTGCTGGACACAAAACACTATGGCGACGTGCGGGGCCGAAGCTGGGTCTTTCGCTCCTGCGGCTGGGGTCACGGCCGCGAGTTTTGGACCTCCTTCGCCAGCGCCCTGCGCGTCGTCGGCTATGACCACGTCCTCAGCATCGAGCACGAGGATGGTCTCATGTCGCCCCTGGAGGGCTTCGTCAAGGCCGTGGAGTTCCTCAAGCCCATCGTCATGCATGAGACCCCCGGGGAGATGTGGTGGGCCTGAGCCCCGCCGGCTCCGCCCCCCGGGCCGGCCCGTCCGAAGTCATTGAAGCCGATGTGCTGGTCATCGGGACCGGAATAGCGGGGGCCATCGCGGCCCTGACGGCCGCCGACGGCGGTCTGGACGTCGTCGTCATCGATCGCAGCCTCGATCCCGAACAATCCAACACCTCGTGGGCTCAGGGGGGGATCATCTACACGGGGGCGCATGACTCCCCGGAGCTGCTGGCCCGCGACATCATGGCGGCCGGCGGCGGCATCTGCCATCCGCCGGCCGTGCGGCGGGTGGCCGAGACGGGGCCGCGGCTCGTCCAGGAGATTTTAGTCGACCGCCTGGGGGTGGAGTTCGACAGGACGGCGACGGGCGAATTCGACGTGACCGAAGAGGCCGCGCACGCCACGCCGCGGATCATTCACAGTCGGGATCAGACCGGCGTGGCCATCGCGCGGGGACTCAACAAGGCCCTCGAGACGCACCGGCGAATCCGCCTTTTCCGCGGGACGACGGCGATCGATCTGCTGACGCTCAATCACCACTCCACCAACCCGCTCGACATCTACGAGCCGATCACGTGCGTCGGCGTTTACGCCTACGTCCAAGCCGAGCGGCGGGTGCGGCGTTTTCTCGGCTGCAGGACCGTCCTGGCCTCGGGCGGCCTGGGTCAGCTCTATCTTCACACGACCAATCCGCGAGGGGCTCGCGGCGACGGCGTGGCCATGGCCTATCGGGCGGGGGCCCGGCTCCTGAACCTGGAATACGTCCAATTTCATCCGACGGCCCTCTACCATGAAACGGCCCCCCGGTTCCTGATCTCGGAAAGCCTTCGGGGCGAGGGGGCCCGGCTCGTCCGGCGCGACGGCAGTTCTTTTATGGAGCAATACGACCCCCGGGGCTCCCTGGCGCCGCGGGACGTTGTCGCTCGCGCGATCCACGAGGAACTGTTATCCACTGAGGAGCCCTGCGTCTGGCTCGACATCTCGCACAAGCCCGCCGACTGGATCCGGGATCGCTTTCCCGGCATCCATCAGCGTTGTCTCCAGTACGGCATCGACATCACGCGGGAGCCTCTGCCGGTCGTCCCCGCCGCCCATTACAGTTGCGGCGGCGTCGCCGTGGACCTTGAGGGGCGGACGACGCTGCGCAACCTCTACGCCGTCGGGGAGGTGGCCTGCACGGGGCTTCACGGCGCCAATCGGCTGGCTTCGACCTCGCTGCTGGAGGCCCTGGTGTTTGGCCATGCGGCCGGTCAGGACGTGATCGCGCAATTGGAAAAAGGCGCGGCCGAGCCGAAGCCGGACATTCGACCCTGGGTGGAAGAGACGGGGGCGGTCGATCCGGCACTGATCTTGCAGGACTGGTTGACGATCAAGTACACGATGTGGAACTACGTGGGCTTGGTCCGAACGGAGGTCCGACTGCTACGGGCGAAGGAAATCCTGAGGGAACTTCAGCAGGAAATTGAAACTTTCTACGCGCGGGCTCGGCTGGATGATGAACTTATCGGTCTCCGGAACGGCGTTCAGGCCGCCCTGGCCGTGCTTTATGCCGCGCTCGAAAACCGCATCAGTCGAGGCTGCCACTACCGTGCGGATTGAGCCCCCCTCCCTTCAATCGAGGATTCACGGACGGCGAACCGGCTTTGCTCGATGGCGTGGCTTCGGGTGGGCGCTCCTCATCTGGGTCGGGGGGGCGCGGCTCGCGGTTTCGCAGGCGGTGATTCCGGGCGACCAGGTGGGGCTGCAGCCGGGGATCCAGTTTCCGGGGGTCGATTCGGGCCAACCCAACCGGACGGATCAGTTCCGCACCTCCCCCCAGTTTAATCAGGGGATGTTCGGCAACCCGTTTGGCAACCCCTTCGGTGGGGGTCGGACGGGGCAATTCAATCGGGGATTCGGGGACCGGGGCGGCGACAATCAACGGTTCGGGTTTAATCAGTTCGATCGGTCGACGGGGCGGGAAGGACGCTTCGGCCAGTCCCGCACGGACCGCGGTCAAAGCCGGGCCGATCGGCAGCGGGGTCGGACCGATCCCAGCGGGCGAACCCCGACCGCCGCCGCCAAACCGCCCGAAGGCGCGCCCGACCGCGCCCGACCCGGGGCACGGCCCGTGGTTCCTCGGGCGGCGGCGGGCGCCGGACGCGCCCCGGCTCGCCCGGCTCCCCCGCCGCTGCCCCGGATTCAGATTCCCGCCCTGATCCAGGCCGACGCGCTGTTCTTCTCATCGCCGGAGGTGGCCGTGGGCGTCGGCCAGCGATTTGCCTCGCCCATCCTCTTCTACAACATCAATCAACGCCCGGTGGAGGAGCTTGACCTCTGGCTCAAATTTGATCCCACGGTTTTGGAGCCTTTGTGGGTTGACCTGGCCGAGATCGAGGACCGGCTGGAGAGCGAGCCAGCGACTCACGTCTGGCGCGACCGGGGATATATCCGCGTGCGCGGACGCCTCAAGACGCCGCTCACGCGGGTGGCCGAGCCGCTGGCGATGGTTCACTGGCAGGCGGGCGCCCGACCCGCCGAGACGGCGGTGGCCTTCGCGGCTCCCGAAGGCGAAGACTTGGGCCTGTTTTCCGGCGGCTTGAACGTCGTCGGCGCGGCGGCCGTCGGCAATGAAGGTCTCGTCTCGTTGCGCGTGCGTGTCCTTCCCGAGGCCCCTCCCGATGAGCCCTACTTGATCCTGTCCGATGAAGCGCCGGCGTCGGCGGGGGAGGGGCCTTCCGGCCGGGGGGTTCACCTGGGGCTCATCCCGGCGGCCGTGCGAGTCTTCCCCGGCGAGGTCTCGACGATCGATGTGGTCCTCATCAATCCCGACGTTGTTGCTTTCGACGAGCTGCGCTTCCGGATTCGGTTCGATCCCCAGGCCGTCGAGATTCTCGACGCCGATCAGGACAACTACATCGCCCATGGGCTTAACGTTTATGACGGCGGCTTCCACGAAACCATGCCGTTCGAACGCTACGAGCGCAACAGCGTCGATCCCGTCGCTGGGGTGATCGATTACGTCGCCGGCAGCCAGCGTGGCCCGCGCCCCTATCCGTCCGGCACGGTCGCTCGCATCGTCTGGCGCCTCCGGCGCGAGGCCGGCTCGGCCCCCTTCTGGTTCGAGGGGCTGGACCCCTTGAGCGGGCGTTACCTCAGCGACGTCCGGGTCGGAGGCAAAAGCCTCTTGGGTCCCGCCGGCGGGCGTCCGACCGAAGGCCTGCACGGCGTCGTCGTGCAGGTCGCCCCCCTCTGAGGGTTGCGGGGAAGTCTTACAAAGCGATGGCGGCGATCGTGCGCCCGTAAATCTCGACGTTGCGTCGCAGGGCCGCCAGCGTGACGTGCTCGTCGGCTTGATGGGCCAATTCCTTTTCCTCGTGTTCGTCGACGGGCCCGAAACAGACGGCCCGGGGGAAGGCCTTGGCGAAGGTCGTGCCCCCGATGGTTTGGAGTTCCGCCTTCCGTCCGGTCACGGCGGCGTAGGCGCGCCGCATGGGCTCGATCCATTGGGGGAACTGTTCCGGATCGACGTAGATCGGCTCGCGGCCGTCGTCGTCGTAGCCGACCCGGTTGACCGTCAGTCCGGAGCTGGCTTCGCCTAACCGCAGGGCCTCCCGGCGGACGCGCTCGACCGTCTCGGGGCAGCTCAAGCCGATCGGGTTGCGGATGTTGAGGGTTGCGCGAAGGCCGTGGCGATCGGCCCGGAGCACGCCGAGATTGACCGTCGTTTGCCCCAACCGCTCATGCCAACAGTCGATGCTGAGAAATTTGCCGCGCAGATCGGCCCCCGCCTGCGCCAGCCAGGCCAGAGCCCGCCCCGCCGGATGCCCCTGAAGCTGCGGCAGCCGGGCCGCCTGCTCCAGGGCGTCGGTGGCCGCGTTGTGTCCCTTGTGGGGGAGCGACCCATGGGCGCTCACGCCGCTGAATTCCACCCGAAGCCCGTCTTCATCGGCGTGCACGCGCGGCGGGGCCGGCGCCTGAGACGATCCCCCCGGCCAGGCCGAAAGCTTCTCGGCGCCCTCCAGCAGGGCGCGCCCGATCCTGAGCCCCGCCCGGCCCGGCACGACGTTGGAGCGCTCGCCCGCCAGGAGCTCGAAGGCGTCGTTCAGGGGGGGGCTCCACTCGAATTCAACGTTCAGATTGACGAGCCCCTTCTCGCCGACGGTGATGGGAAAGGCCGCGTCCGGAACGATGGCAAAGTCCGGCGGGGGTTCTCGCTCGAAATAGAACGGGATGTCCTCCCACCGCCCGATTTCCTCTTCGGAGACGATGATGAGCCGGACGGTATGGCCAAAACCCCCGCCGGCGCGCCGGGCCAACTCGGCCGCGCCCACCAGACCGAAAAGCATCTGCACGATCGGCCCCTTGTCGTCCTGAGCGCCGCGGCCCCAGACGGCGCCGTCCTGGACCTGGCCGCCGAACGGGTCGCGGGTCCAACTTTCTCCGGGCGGGACGACGTCCAGGTGAATCGGGATCCCGAGGACGGGCCGGGCCGGGGCTCCCTCGGCCTCAATGACCAGGACCCGATCGTCGTAATTCCGGACCGTGAATCCCAGGTCGCGGGCCCACTCGGCTAGGCGCGCGAATCCCCGGGTGATTTCGCGGCGGTAGGTGGCTTCGTCTTCGGGATCGGCGCTGCCGCTGACGGTTCTCAGGCGCAGCAAATCCGCGAGCGCCGATGTCCACTTATCTTCCCATCGGGCGACGAAATCATTCCAGAAGGCGCGATCCCCGGCTCTTTCCATCAAGGGCCCTGCCGAACCGCCGATCTTCCTCGAAGTTCGGGGCCGAAGGCTCAAGCCGACCCCGCCCGGGAGTAAACCGAATCCCTTGGGGTGCGAGCAAGCGCTTTCGGCCCGCGGACGCTCGGGTCGCGGCCCGAAATCTCTTGCCGATTCGGCCCCGGGGGGTAAAGTTCTCCCCCGGCGCGGCCCGACGGCGCACGGAGCCTCGGGCGAGGGCCAGGGACGCTCGGACCGGAGATCGTTGGGCGATGAGTTGGTTGCCGAAGCGCTGCGTTGTCGTGCCCGTCGATTTCTCGGAATTCTCCTGGGAAGCGCTCCGGACGGCGGCCCAATTGGTCGACTCCCCCTCGGCCCTTCAGCTCATCCATGTTCTGCCCAACCTGAGCCCGATGGAGCCGGGCGTGATCTGGGGGACCGTCGATGATCACGGACGGGCGGTTCATGCCGAACAGGCCTTGCGCGATCGCCTGCCGGACGCCGGGCTTAAAGCCGCCGCCATTCACATCCGCTTCGGCGAACCGGCCCACGAGATCGCCGAAGCGGCCCAGGCGCTCAAGGCCGATCTGATCGTCATTTCCTCGCATGGTCGCACGGGCGCGGCTCATCTCTTGATCGGGTCCGTGGCCGAGCGGGTCGTCCGGCTGGCGCGCTGCCCCGTTCTGGTCTTGAGACGCTAGCGCCGGCGGCGTCCCCGGCCGTCGGGAGAGCCGCCGCGTCGGATCGGGTTGGGCGCGGGTTGACCATGACGACCGTGAAATGTCCTGATCGGGAGTGGTGGTCGATGCGACGCGCGGGGCTTCATGGGGTGGCGGGCCACGGGGCGGCCCTGATGGCCGGCTTGATCCTCTGGGCCTGCCTGAGCGCTGCCCCTCCCGCCGAGGCTCAGGAACCGCCCGCGGTCTCGCCCGAGGTCGCCGCGGCCGCCGAGCGGCGCCCGGAGCCCAATCAGCTCCAGCAATGGATGGACGCCGTTTTCGGGAGGATCAACGGCGTCCTGGCGAAGGTCCTTTTCTTCAGTATTACCGGGGATCTGATCAAGGTCGGGGAGGTCGATGCGGCGGGTGAACCCGTGGTCGACCCGGCCACGGGCGAGCCGAAAGTCCGCGTCGTGCCCGTTCCGCTCATCGTTCTGGTGCTTCTGTTTGGAGGCATATTCTTCACGTTCTGGTTCAAGTGGATCAACGTCCGGGGGTTCAAGCACGCCATCGACGTGACGCGCGGGCGCTATGACGATCCCAAGGACACCGGGGAGGTCTCCCATTTCCGGGCGCTGACGAGCGCGCTCTCGGCCACCGTGGGGCTGGGCAACATCGCCGGCGTCGCCATTGCCATCCAGCTCGGCGGCCCCGGGGCCGTCTTCTGGATGTGGTTGGGCGGCCTTTTCGGGATGACCTCGAAATTCAATGAATGCACGCTCGCCCAGATGTATCGCCGGGTGAACCCCGACGGGAGCATCTCCGGTGGACCCATGTTCTATCTCGACCTGGGATTGCGCCAGAAGGGGGGGGGTTGGAGGCCGCTCGGGAAGCTTCTGGCCGTGTTTTACGCCTTTATGATCATGGGCGGGGCGGTCGGCGGGGGGAACATGTTTCAATCCAACCAATCCTGGGAGGCGATCCATCTCACGTTCAACATCTCAGCCAACGCCGGCTGGATTTACGGCTTGCTCATGGCCTTCCTTGTCGCTCTGGTTGTCGTCGGCGGGATTCGCCGGATCGGGGCGGCGACCTCTCGGATCGTCCCTTTCATGTGCGGCTTATACGTCCTGACCTCGATCTACGTCATCGTCATACACTGGCGCGACGTGCCGGCGACCTTCGGGCTCATCTTCCGAATGGCCTTGACCGACAACGCCTTCTATGGGGGGCTGTTCGGCGTGATGGTGATGGGGATCCGCCGGGCGACGTTTTCCAACGAGGCGGGCCTGGGGAGCGCGGCGATCGCCCACGCGGCGGCCAAGACCGAGGAGCCCGTCCGCGAGGGGATCGTCGCGCTCCTGGAGCCCTTCATCGACACGATCGTCGTCTGCACGATGACGGGGCTCGTCGTCATCATTACCGGCGTGTGGGACGATCAGGTGCTTGTGGCCGAGGGGGCCGACATCGGGGCGACGATCACGACCGAAGCCTTCCGGAGCGTCCTCCCGGTCTTCCCCTATATTCTCGCCGCCTGCATTTTTCTCTTCGCTTACTCGACGATGATCTCCTGGTGCTATTACGGCGAGCGGGGATGGATCTATCTCCTGGATCATCTGGGCGGCCGCGGCCTGCGGACGGTGATCGTCTTCCGCCTCATCTTCGTTTCCTTCGTCTTCATCGGGGCCGTGACCAAGCTGAGCGCCGTCCTCGACTTCTCCGACATGGTCATCCTGTGCCTGGCCTTTCCCAACATCATCGGCGGCCTTATCCTCGCCCCGGTCACTCTTCGGAAGGTTCAGGACTATTGGGACCGTTACGCGTCGGGCCGGATGATCCCGTGGCGCTGAGCCGCCGCGTGCGCCTGGGGGCCCCCTTCCGGTGGTCGGCCGCCTCGGTTAAGATGCTTCTGGCCGGCGCGGCCGGGGAGGCCGGCCCGATGCGCGCCCCCGCGCGCGCCCGCCACGAGCGCCATGGCCGAAGATGATAAGATTCTGATCGTCGGGGCCGGCACCGTCGGCAGCCATCTGAGCGATCTTCTCCAGAAAGAGAACTTCCAGGTCGTCGTCATCGACGCCGACCGGACGCGCTTGGAGCGGCTGAGCGATCGGCTCGACGTGCAGACGCTCCACGGCCATGGAGCGGACCCAGCGCTTCTCCAGACCGCCGGCGCCGCCGCCGCCCGGCTGCTCCTGGCCATGACCAATGCCGACGAGGTCAATCTGCTCTCGGCTTACACGGCCAAACGGCTGGGCGCTCGCCAGGCGATCGCCCGCGCCCGGAGCGCCTGGTGCCTGGAAACCTCGCTCCTGGATTTCGCTGAGACGCTCGGCATCGACGAACTCATGAACCCGGAGCTGTTGACGGCCCACGAAATCATCAGCTTTCTCGATCATCCGGAAGCCCTCGCCCTCGAGCGCTTCGCCCGCGGGCGCGTCCAGCTCCGCACGGTCGTCATCGATCCCAAGTCCTCCTTCGCCGGAAAGGCCCTGCGCGATTGCCACCTGCCCGAGGGGATGCTCGCGGCCGTGATTTCGAAGGACGGCCGCATCGCCATCCCGAACGGGGACACGGTGCTGGAGCCGGGGGCGAACCTGACCGTCCTCGGCGAGGCGGAGCTGCTCCCGCAGGCCCAGAGGATGTTTCATCCGGCCCGGCGCCATCTGCGCAGCGCGGCGATCGCCGGCGGCGGGGCGACCGGGTTGTTCCTCGCCGAGGCTCTCGAGAAGCGGGAATTCTCCGTCAAGGTGATCGAAAGCGACCGGGAGCGGTCCGCCGAGCTGGGCCGGCGGCTCCGTCGCGCGCAGGTCATCCACGGCGACGCCACCGATATCGCCTTCATGAAAGAGGAGCGATTGGCCGCCTCCGACGTCTTCATCGCCGTCACCGGCGACGATGAAAACAACCTGATGGCGTGTCTGCTCGCGCGGGAGTGCGGCGTCGAGCGGACCGTCGTCAAGATCGAACGGCCGGATTACGCCTCCCTCATCCAGAAGTTCGGCGTGACGCTCGCCCTGAGTCCACGCCACGTGATGGCCGAGCGCATCCTGACGCTCCTGCGGGGGGCGCGCGTTCAGGCGATCGCGCTCCTGGAAGACGGCCAGGTGGAGGTGGTGGAGATCGTGGCGGGGCACGGGAGCCCGCTCGTGGGCCGGCCGTTGGCCAAAGTGAGCCTGCCGCGGGGCACCTTGATCGGGGCGATTGTTCATCTGGGGCGGACGATCATTCCCCGCGGCGGTCATCAGATTGAGCCGGGGGACACGGTGGTGGCCGTCGGCCTGCACGAGGCCATCGGCCAATTGGAGAAGAGTCTTGCCGGCCGTTGAGGACCCTGCCTCTTGAACCTCTTCGTCGTCCTCAAGCTGGTCGGGCTCCTACTGGTCCTTTTCGGCGGCTCGACCGTGGCGGGGCTGCTCTGGAGCCTCGCCGAAGGCGACGGAGCCTGGGGAGCGTTCGTGCTGTCGGGGGTGATCGGCGTCGGCGTCGGCGGGGCGCTTTACGGGATCGGGCGTCTGCGGCCGCAGCCGATTTACCGGCGCGAGGCGCTGGCCGTGGTCGCGCTGGCCTGGCTGGGGAGCGCCGCCGTCGGGGCGCTCCCTTTCTGGTTTTCGCGGGAGAGTCAATTCGCCTCGGTCGTGGATTGCTTTTTTGAATCCACGTCCGGGCTCACCACGACGGGGGCATCGATCCTGACCGATATCGAGGCCCTCCCCCGAAGCGTCATCTTCTGGCGGAGCTGGCTGCACTGGGTCGGCGGCGTCGGCATCATCATGCTCGTGATGGCCGTGCTGCCTTACCTGGGCGTCGGCGGCCGCATCCTGGTAAGGACCGAAGTCACCGGCCCGGTCAAAGAGACGCTGACCCCTCGGATCGCCGACACGGCCCGCCTGATCGCCGCGCTCTATCTGGGCTACACGGCGGTGGAAACGGTGCTCCTGATGATTGCCGGACTCAGTTTCTTTGATGCGCTGTGCCACACCTTCGGCACGTTGGCCACGGGGGGGTTCTCGACGCGCAACGCCAGCATCGCGGCTTTCGACAGCCGCGCCGTCGAACTGATCATCGGCGTCTTCATGATCCTCGGCGCGACCAACTTCGGCCTGGCCTTTGCCTGTCTCAAGCGCCGCGATCCTCTGGGCCTGCTGAAGGATGCCGAGTGGCGGAGCTACATGGGACTGCTTCTGGGTGCGACGGCCGTGGGCGTCTGGATCGTTTCCTCCCATGGCGTTTACGCCTCCTTAGGCCAGACCGTGCGGGCGGTCGGGTTTACCGTCGTCTCGATCAGCACAACGACGGGCTTTACCACGGCCGACTACGAAACCTGGCCTGCCGCCGCGCAGCTTTCGCTCCTCCTCCTGATGTTCGTTGGGGGCCACGCCGGGTCGACGGGCGGGGGCGTAAAATGGGTTCGATGTCTGATCCTGGCAGGAGTGGTTCGGGGCGCGTTGCTGCGCGCCTATCGGCCACAAGTCGTCCACACGGTGAAGATCGGCGGGGAGGCCGTTGACGAGGACACCCTGAGAGGGGTTCTCACGTTTCTGATCCTCTGGGTGGGAGTTTTCGCGGGGGGAGCCGTGGCGCTGGGTCTCCTGGAGGGGGGGACGGATCTGATGACCCCCATGGGGGCCGCAGCTTCGGCCATCAACAGCATCGGACCGGGCCTGGGTCGGGTTGGCCCAGTGGAGAATTACGCCCATTTGAGGGAGGCGTCGAAGGCGCTGCTGGCATTGGTGATGCTGATCGGACGTTTGGAGATTTATCCGATTCTGATTCTATTCGCCCCGCGATTTTGGCACTCCAAATGACCCGGCGCCGGGCCCTTCACCGCAGGCCGAAATCCCAGCCCCGGCCCTTCTCGAACTCCCGCAAGATTCGACGGGCCACGGCGACGACGTGGACTTCGTCCGGCCCGTCGTAGATGCGCCCATAGCGGGCGTGGCGATACATCCGTTCCAACGGCGTGTCCTCCGTGAGCCCCTTGGCTCCGTAGACCTGGATGGCCCGGTCGATCACGTTATGCAGCATCCTCGCTCCCACGACCTTGATAAGGCCGATCTCGACGCGGGCCTGATCCCCCCGGTCGAGCGCATGGGCGGCCTTGAGCGTCAGGAGCCGGCAGGCCTCGATCTCCGCGGCGCTCTCGAAGATCATCTGTTGGATCAGTTGCTTCTCTGAAAGCGGCCCGCCGAAAGCCGTCCGGCTGAGCGCGCGCTCGCACATCAGCTCGAAGGCGCGCTGGGCCTGACCCAGCCATCGCATGCAGTGGAAGATTCGACCCGGCCCCAACCGTTCCTGGGCGATCCTGAAGCCCTCCCCCCGCGGTCCGAGCAGGTTCCCCGCCGGAACCCGGACGCCGTCCAGGATGACCTCGCAGTGGCCCTCGCAGCGGCCCATGACGGCCACGTCCCGCAGGATGCGGTAACCCGGAGCGTCCGTCGGGACGATGATCATGCTGAAGGCGCGGTGCGGCGGGGCCGCCTCCTCGGTGCGCGCCATGACGGTGGTGTAGGCAGCCCGATGGGCGCCGGTGGTGAACCACTTGTGGCCGTTGAGGATCCACTCCTCCCCCCGGAGTTCGGCGCAGGTTCGCAGTTGGGTTGGGTCGGAGCTGGCCACGTCCGGCTCGGTCATGGCAAAGCTGGGGAAGATTTCTCCCTCGACGAGCGGGCGGAGATACTTCTCGCGCCACTCCGGCGAGGCGTGGCGGTCGAGCATGAGCGAGTCCTGCAGCGAGTGAGTCCCCAGGGCCGACATCGCGTGTTCGGAACGACCGATCACCTCGTTGATGTAGACGTAATCCATGAACGGCAGGCCCTGGCCGCCGATGCGACGCGGATGGCCGAGCGCCCAGAGCCCTTCGGCCTTGGCCGCCGCCATCAGCTCGCCGAGCGTGCGCCGGGCGCGTTCGTCGCGAGCTTCCAACACGTCTTCGACGGGGTAGACCCGATCCTCGACGAAACGGCGGACCTTGTCGCGCAGGGGGCGAAGCGACTCCGGAACTTGAAAACTCATGGAGGACTCCGAGAGGCGAGGGTTCCGGAGATTACCCCCGCCGGGCCCGATCGTTCAAGGCGGCCTTGACAGGGGGATTCCCGCCGGGCGAGCATCCGGGTCGATCGATCCGGTCGCGACGGGAGGTGACGGCGATGGCGCGCAACCTTCTTCGGAGGGATTTCCTGGCGGGCGCGGCCTCCGCCGCCTCGATTGTCGGGGTCGGTTCGGTGTTCGCTCAGGCCCCGGCCCGCAGACGCGATATCCGCAAGACGCTCAAACTTTCCATGATCCCCCGCGAGCTGCCGATCGAGGAACGGTTCTCGATCGCCGCCCGGGCCGGCTTTCACGCGGTCGAGCCGGACACGATTTTTGAGGCCGAGGAGCTTGAGTCCGTCAAAGCGGCGGCGGGGAAAGCCGGCGTCGTCGTCGACGGCATCATCTGTTCTCGCCACTGGTCGCATCCGCTCTCCGATCCGGACCCGAAGGTCGTCGACGTGTGCATGGAGGCCATGCGCGTCAGCCTCGCCAACGCCCGGGAGCTGGGCGGGGACATGGTGCTTCTGGTGCCGGCGGTCGTGAAGCCGGAGGTGATGTATCGGGACGCCTACGCGCGCTCGCTGGCGCGGGTGAAGGAGCTGGCCCGCGAGGCCGAGGCCCAGAAGATCACGATCGGCATCGAAAACGTCTGGAACAAGTTCCTCTTGAGCCCGATCGAGTTCCGCCGCTATATCGAGGAGGTCGGCAGCCCCTTCGTCCGCGCCTGGTTCGACGTGGGGAACATCGTCCTCTATGGCTATCCGCAGGATTGGATTCGGACGCTCTCGGAACAGATCGCCCGCGTTGACGTGAAGGACTTTGACGCCAACAAGCGGGAGTTTGTCCCGTTGCGTCAGGGTTCGGTCGATTGGCCGGAGGTCATGCGCGCCTTTGATGAGATCGGCTATCGGGGCTACTTCGCGGCCGAAGTCCGCGGCGGCGACCTTCAGTATCTGACCGAGGTCGTTTCTCGGCCGATGGACCTGATCATCGCCGAAGCCTGAGCCCTCCGTCGCGCGCTTGAGGTATCGTCGGCGTGGGTTGTTCTCTTAGTCGCAACTCCCGCGCGGGGGCCCGTCTCGGGCCGCCGGCGCTCATTCTCGCCCTAGCCATCCTCCCCGGGCTCATCGCCTCAGCGGCCGCCGAGCCGGAGGCCGTCCAGCAGCGGGCGCTGGACCTGTGGGCCGCCGGGCTTTACGCCGAGGCGACGGCGGCCTTCCAGCAGTTGAACGTCCGCTTTCCGGATCATCGGCGCGGGAAGGCGGCCTACGCCCATCTCGGCAATCTTTACGAGAACGAGCGCGCGGTCGAGGCCGTCACGGCGATGGAACTGCGCGACGTGCTCCTGGAGGCGCGCCGCTTTTATCGGATCGCCGCCACCGGCGTCCCGGATCAGGAGCCTTCGATACGCTCGACCGCGATGGAAGGCCTCCGCCGCGTGGAGGGCAAGCTGCGCTATCTGGAGGAGGTGCTCGCCGGCCGGGCGGGTTACGTCGAAGGCGCCGAAACCCTGAGCGACTACGAAGCTCCCGCCGCCGCCGTCGATTGGCTCCGCAATTTCCTGAACCGCGAACCTTCCCTTTCCGATCACATTCTGTTTCTCACGCTGGTTCACCAGACCGATTATATCGACGCCCTGGTCCGACGGCTGACGGACGCTTACGCCGGGCTTCGCGAGCGAGAGCCGGCGCTCTTTGAGGCGGCTTACGCCCGTTTCGTGCCGTTGATCCACGAGGCGATCGAATCGAGCCTTGAAACGTCGGCCTCGGCCCTGGTCGCTCACCCTCAGTCCCCTCATGGGCTCGATTATCACGTTTACCGGGGCGAGGCCCACCGCTATCGCGCCTTGCTCTCGATCGCGCGACGCGATTGGGCCCTGGAACGCGGAGAGGCCGACGCCGTCGCCCAGCAGGAGGCCGCCGTGATCCGCGATCTCAGGCTCGCCATTGCGGAAAATGAGGCGATCCTCCAGGCCTCCGAGAGACCCGCGCCCCCCTTCGAGGCGGCCGATCTGCACCGATACCGGGAGATGGCCGAGGAACGATTACTCGAAATCCGCCAGCTTCTGATTCCCTTCGAGGCCCCCCAACCGGCTGAACCCGACCCCCTCAGGCCCGGCCCAGCTCCCCCGTCCGACTGAGGAGCATCCGGATCCCCGCGGGCCCGGCCTGAACTCCGACCTCCCCCAACGCCGCGGGCAGGAACCACGTCTGGCCTCGCCGGAGCGGTTCGGCTCCGGCGTCGGTCCCTTCGGCCGCCCCTTCCCAACGGCCTTCCCCCGCGACGACGCTCGCCGCCAGACCGTGAGGGTCCGACCTGAGGCCGGGTTCCAGCCGTTCACCCCCTCCGAGCGCCACGAGTTGCACTTCAAAATGTTCGTGGGCGAGCAGCGGGACGAGCCCACGCAGTTCGGCCGTCTCTCGCACCCAGGGATCGTGCGGGCCCCGACCCGGCACGCGGCCGAATCGGGCGACGGCGAGCGCGGCCTCGACGTGCAGTTCACGCCGAGGTTCGCGTCCCCAATCCCAAAGGCGGTACGTCAGATCGGAGGCTTGTTGAACCTCGCAGAAGAGGGTTCCCCCTCTGACGGCATGGACCGTTCCGGCGGGGACATTGACGAACGATCCGGGCTGGATGGGCGCGCGTTGGATGAGGTCGGGCACGTTGCCGTCGCGGATCGCTTCGAGAAGCCGCTCGGCCGTCGCCGACGGTTCGAGGTCGAGCAGCAAGGTCGCTCCCGGAGGACAATCCAGGATGTACCAGCATTCGGCTTTTCCTCGCTCGCCAAGGCGGGCCGCTTGAGCGTCGGCGGGATGGACCTGGATGGAAAGGTCCTCATGCGCGTCGATGTACTTGACCAGAAGGGGAAAAGGTCGCCTTGCGGTTTCGACCCCGCACATCGGCCCGGGCCAGCGGTGAACCGCCTCGCCGAACAGCTCGCCGGCGTGGGGCCCATTGCCGATCCCGGACCGGCCGTGGGAAAGGTCCGAAAGCTCCCAGGCTTCGCCGAACGGACCAGGGCCCGGCAGGCGCTTTCCCAGGTCGGTCTCCAAGCGCCGCCCTCCCCAGGGCCGAGCCGAGAGGAAGGGCTCGAGCAACATCGGGTGCGGACTGAACCGCCTCGCCGGCGACATGCCTTCAGGCCCTCGGTTTCCCGGCCGACGCGGTCGCGCCAGGTCCTCTTAGGTCGGATCAGAACAGTTGTTCGAGAGCGGGCCCACCACAGCCGCGAGCAGACCCCGACAGGCCGGCTCCAGAACGTCGAGCGCCCGCTCGAAGGCCTCCCACGACCTCATGTAGGGGTCCGGGACGTCTTCGGTTTCTCCGGCCGGGTGAAACCGCGTCAATTTGACGACCTTGGTTTTGAGCGCGTCGCTCTCGGCAAGCGAGCGACAGAGATCGCGCGTGAGATCATCCATCGTTACGATCAGATCGAAACGCCGAAGGTCGGCCGGCTCGATCTGGCGCGCGCGACCGGTGAGCGTGTAACCGCGCCGTCGGGCAGCCTCGATCATCCGCGCGTCGGGCGGGTTGCCGATCTGGGCGTCGAGCACCCCCGCCGAATCGCACTCAAATTGCTCTTCGAGGCCTTCGGCTTGGGATAGATGGCGGAAAATCCCTTCGGCCGCGGGCGACCGGCAGATGTTCCCCAGACAGACGAACAGAATCCGGCGTGCCGCGCGCGGCTTATCGACCGTCATCGCCCCCCTCCGGCCGCGGGTAGTCGCGTGAACCCAGGTTGCAGGAAGGGATTGGCGGTTTTCTCGATCGCCACCGTGGTCGCCGGGCCATGACCGGAGTAAAGCTCGGTTTCCGGCGGCAGGGTCAGAATCTCGCGTCGCAGGCAGGCCAATTCCTCCTCGTGAAGGGCATCGTCGGGGGTCCCGCCGACCGCTCCGGCGAAGATGGCGTCTCCGACGAAGCAGACCCCCTCGGCCGGGCAGGCATAGGAGACCGACTCCGGCGTGTGCCCGGACGTGCGGAGCACCTTGAAGGCGAAGGGGCCGGCCTGGATCGTCTCCCCCGGGCGCGCCAGGCCGGCCTCAGGCGCCGCTTTCAACGGGGCCGGAGAGAATACCTCGACGGGCCACCGCCTGAGATAGCTTTCCAGGCCCTGGATGTGATCCGGATGCAAATGGGTAATCAGGACGGCGCGGAGGTCGAGCCCGGCCGACCGGACGAAGGTTGGGACGGTTTCGTCGAAGACGCCGGCGTCGATCATCACCGCCTGGCGAGTCCGTTCGTCCGCCAGGACGAACAGATTCACCTCCAGGGGTCCATGCTCGAACATGAAGGGACGCAGGATCACGGGAGACCGCTCTCTTCGGCGGGGACCTTTCTCAACGGCGGGCCCGATCCAGAACGGGCTGGCCTTGCGCGGCGGTCAGGTCGCACTCCCGCAGATCGGCGGCGCGAAGGATGGCGCGATCCAGTCGGGTTCGATTCAACCGAGCGCCTCGGAAGATGGCGCCTCCGGCCCGCGCGTAATACAAGTCCGCCCCGGTCAGGTCGGCCTCGGTCAAGTTGGCCCCGACGAGGTTGCTCCGGCGGAGATCGGCCCTCGCGAGCGAGGCGCCGGTCAGATCGGCGCAACCGAAAACGGCGAATTCGGCGCGGCTTTCCGCCAGATCGGCTTCCTGGAGCCGAGTCCAGTCCAGCCAGGCGCGCCGAAGATCGGCTCGGCTCAAGCGAGCGCCGCGGAGGTCGGCCCGCGAAAGCCGGGCCTCGGTCAGCTTGGCGTCCGAAAGATCGAGGCCGCGCAGGTCCAGGCCCCGGAGATCGGCGCCGGAGAGATCGCGATCCCGGGCCAGGTGAGTCTCCAGGGCGGCGCGATCGGCAAAGGTGAGCCGCGGAAGGCCGGCGGGGAGCATCATGCCGTCACGCGAGTCCGCCGCCGCCTCAGGCTTTCGCCCGCCGGAAGAATCTGAGCCAGCCGCGTCCGCCGCCGGAGCCGTCGCGGCGGGCCTCGGCGGCCGTCGTGGCGTCCTGGCGGGCCTTGGATTCGGCGTGGGCGATGATTTCGTGGATTTTCATCCCGGCGGGCATCCGCCGCAGCAGACGCCCGAGGGCGACGTTCATTTCGAGGAACAGGGAGTGCCAATTGAGCTCCAGCTTCGAGAGCGTCGCGTCGTCCATGGATTTGATATTGGCGAGGCTGACCGACATGACGAGAACCTCGGTGATCTTCTCGCCGGAGCCGAAGGCGTCCCCCATGAGCTCGCAGAAGAGAAACTGTTTGCGCGCCAACGTCGTGATCGCCTGAAAAAAGGCCTTTTCCTCCTCGGGCTTGATTTCCCGTTCCTGAAGGTTCTCGGCAAAAAATTGGAAGAACTGCGACCAGAGCTGGATGTATTCGCGGCAGACCGAGATCCGGTTCTCCAGCCGGATCATTTGCCCCACGCGGATCTTCTGAGCCTTCGTCAGCCGGATCTTCTCCGGCTTCTTGCCCTTGGGGGTCGGCGGCGCTTTGCCCATGGATCAGACGGGCGAACGCGGGCGCCCCGCGGCGGCGCCTCCCGGCCGAAGGTCCAGGAAGGCGTCGGGTCCCTTCCGGGCCGACGGGCGGGCGCGGTTCGCGGTCACTCCTTTCTGAACAGCTTGAGCGCGTAGGCGATGTAGGCGAGGTAAATCACGATGGCCACGATGACCAGGCTCTCCACCCAGTAAATGATGTGCTTCTGAGAGAACAGCTCACCGAAGATCGAGCCCATGGCCCGCGCCTAAACCCGCTTCACGGACGGACTTGAATGACCCGCTGGACGCCGACGGCTTCTCCCGGCGCCCGCGGACTCGTCAATTGCGCCTGAATCTTCTGTTGCCGCGTCCGGGCCGAGCGCGCCTCCAGGAAGGCCTTCTGAACGATCTGCTGAGCGTCGCGGGGGGTGTATTGGTCCATGATCAGCAGTTTCTCAAAGCCGAGCGCGCTGGACTTGAGCTCGCCGAACATCGCCTGCAGGGCCGAATGCACGTCCCGCCGCGTGGGGGGAGGTTCCATAAGATCGGCTCGGGCGCTCAGGTCGCTGATCTCCTGGCGGAAGACCGTCGGCTTGCTGGCCGACACGAGCGCCAGGGCCTGGGACCGTCCCTCCGTCCCCTCGATCATCCGCATCAGCACCGGCGTCCCCATGTTCAGCACGGGGGAGAAATCCTTGAGCACGCGCGTTGTTTCCTCGAAGAGATCGCCGACCTGCCGGTCGTAGTCGCGTTCGTTGAGCCGCAGCTCGATCCGACCGAGGACCTCAAGGGCGTCGCGCGCGTTTTCGAAACTGCTGCGATACTGCCCCTGGCGGAAATCGAGCTGGGCAAACTTGATCCGTTGGATCGCCTCGGCCGTCCAATCGGGCGTCTCCGAGCGGGCCCCCCGTTCTTCCAGCCGCGTGAGGCGCGCGTTCATTTCGTCGACCAGTTCACCCAGCACGTCGGGGGTCGTCTCCAAAAGCCCGGCCAGGCGGGCCTCCAGCAGCGCGATCCGCTCGACGGCGTCCTCATAGCCCTCGGGCTGGAACTCCGATCTGAGCCGCTGCATCTCGCCGACGATCGCCGAGAGGTCGCCAATCTGGTAATAGCCCGGCCCGCGCGTCGCCGCCTCGTCGACCTTCTTCTGCAGCGCGGTCATCCGATCGCGGAAGCCGGCGCGCCGGGACCGCTCCTGAATGGCGACGGCGACGGCGACGGCGTTGCGGGCGTGATCCTGGGCGCGCCGAAAGTCCCCCTGGTCCATGAATTCGCGGGCGTATTTGGCGTTGATGATGGCCTGCGAGAGGCGTTCGGATTCGTATTCCCACCCCTCGTAACGTTTGGCCAGCGCGATTTCATCCTCGGCTCGATTCACCTCGGCGTAGAGCGTCTCCTCGGCCGCCAAGGCCGCCTCGGCGGCCGTTTTCTGAGCCTCGTAGACGTTGCCCGCGCTGAAGAGGTCCTCGGCCGACCGCCGGAGCTGGACGGCCTGGTCCAGAGCCTGAGGCGCGAAGATTTCGGCCCCCGCCTCGCGCGCGCGTCCGAGGATGATGTCCGTCCGCCGGAGCTCATCTTCGGTCCATTGCCGCGCCGAATCCTCGCGGATGCGTTGGGCCACGCGCTCAACTTCTTCGGCGTTTTGGATGGCCTCTTTCAGGTTCTCCTGGCCGAGCCGCGCTCGCGATTGGCCGATGAGCGCCTCCACCTGCCGCAGGAGGTCCCTCTGGTAAGTCTCGGCGCGGAAGCGGCGGGCGTCGGCCACGGCAGCCTCGGCCGTGGTCACTTTCTCCACGGCCACCCGGCCGAGCTCCTGAGCCAGAATCTCCACCTGCGCCTTGGCCTCGGCGGCTTTAAGGGCGGACTGACGGTATTGTTCCTCGCGCGTCAGCCGCCGAGCCTCTTCCAGGAGGGCCTGGGCCTTGCTCAGGGCCTCGGGGGCGTATTCGCGGCCCGCGTCCCGTTCATAACGGGTCAGCTCGTTGCCGACGTGCTGGATGGTGTTGTGCGCCACCACGTGATAGGTCTGCCCGATGACGTGCTCGGCTTCCCCGGCGATCTTCTTCGCCAGCTCGATCCCCTTGTCGAACCTCTTGTCCTCCCGCAGGAGCGTGGCCGTGCCGCGTTCCAGGCCGGCGTTGCGCAGGACCTGACGCAATTCCTCCCGCATGCCGAGTTTCATGTTCTCCAGAGCCTGATCATCGGTGGAAAACGGACCGGGCGCGGGCTCGGCGAAGATCGTCTCCATCGTCGTAAAGACGCTTTGGGCGATGTTCAGGAGACCGGAGGCGTCGGAAATTTCCCTCTGCGCCAGCGCGTCGAACTCGTCGGTGATCTGGCGGACGCGCTCCAGGGCCTGGAGGCAGACGGCCTCGGTCTCCGTGAAGGCGCTCTCCCCGAACCGACCGCGGGCCTGATCCAGCAACTGATCGAGCTGCTCCAATCGGCCCGGCAGGTAAATACGCGCCTGCCCCTCGGTCAGTTCGGCGATCGCGCGCTCGACCTCGCCCAGCTTGGCCCGGGCCGATTCGCGCTGGGTTTCGACGATGAGCGCCTCCGAGCGTGGGACGAGCCCCGGCCCGGAGGTCAGGACCGTGTCGAATTTGCGTTCATAGAATTGCTTGAGGAGGTCCTCGAACTCGCGCGTCAGGTCTTCGAGCGTTCGGGTGGCGTAGATTTCGGCGCCGAGCAGAACGGCGCGGCTCAGGAGGGTCTCGACCTGCCGCAACAGCTTATCGCTCTTGATCTCCTTGGTCTTCTGGAGGGAGGCCTCGGCGGCCTGCCGCGCCTGATCGCGCGTCAGGAGGGCGGTTCGATAATCGTACTTGTTCAGGATCAGATCCTCGATCCGGGCGTGATATTGATCGATCTCGGTGATCCCTTCGGGATAGTTCTCCGACGCCCCTTCAGCGATGAGACTTTCCTTCAATCGATCGACCTCGGCGAGGCCGGCGTTGGCGTTGTTGCGCAGATTTTCGAGCAGGAACTCGGCGTCCCGGACGGCCTTGTCGAAGGCCTCGATGGCCGCTTCCCATCGGGGCTTGTCGTAGGCCGCCAGCCCCTTTTCGTTCTCGGCCAGGATTTGTTCGAACAAGACGGCGTTTTCCGCCCGGCCATTGTTCAGGTTGAGAAAGCCGATCCACCGGTTGGCCTCGGACTTAAGGAACGTCGCGCGCGAGTTCTTCGTCCGCTCCAGCACCTCCTTGGCCAGCGTCGCCGTCTCTTTGCCCGTTTGTCGGGCCTCCTTGAAACTTCCGCTCAGGATCAACTGCTCGGTTCCGTTGATACGATCGTTCAACTGGTTCAGGCCTTCGGGATCAAACTGCTCGATGTGATGCGCCTTGGCCTCTTCCAGCCGCTTCTTGGCTGAATTGAGCGAGAAGTTGGCCAACATCTTGTTGCAGCCGACCAGCAGACCGGCCATCGCCCCCAGGGCCGCCAGCCGGAGTCCCGCGCGGCAGATCTGGCTCGCTCTCATCAATCCGCTCCTCCTGCGCCGAGCGCCCCCGCCGGTCAAAGGCGCGGGCTTAGCGGGGCCGAACCCCGGCCCGCCCGCGTCCCTTTTTGGCTGCCCCCTTGGGGGCAAGCAGCGCCCGGTGAAGCGAAGGATAATAGCCTTCGTTCAGCACTTCGAAGGCGCCGTACGTCCGAGTCATCAACACGTAGATTTTGTGCCACTGGCTGAAAACGTTGCGTTTTTCCTTCACCGGCAGTGCGCGCAGGTGCTCCATCGTGGTCGCGTTCTTCATCAGTTCGATCATCTGATCGCCCTCGAAGGAGAGTTCCCGCGGGAGCTGATCGGCCACGACGCGATAAAGGCGCGAGAGATCGCTCTTGAGTTTGAGAAAAGCCCCCTCGTGCTCCTTGGTGATTTCCTCCCGGCCGAAGGCCCGCTGCATCGCCAGCTTGATCTTCATCCAGATCTCCAGCAGGTGCTTCATCGACTGGTTCAGCTCGGCCACTTTCGGCGGCGTCAAGGCCATGGATCAGACTTCCTGTACGTTGATGGCCTCGGCCAGCGCGGCCGCTGCGGCAGGCCCCTCGGGACTCCCGGCCCGGGTACCCTCCCGAACCCATCCGGTCTCACGCGTCCTCGGCGTTCAGAAGCCTCCTGAAAAACCGCCGAGCCCGCCGATCTCGAAGCCGCCGCCCGCCGCGCCGGCCTGTTGGCTCTGAGTCGCCGTCGGATCGGTCGGGCCTTGCGGGTTAGGGAAGGGGCGCCAGCCGGCGCGGGTCGGAGGCGGGACGCGCGGCGGAGCCGGCGGCATGGGGATGTAGAGCGGGTAAAAGTCGCTCGTCACGTCGCCTTTGATGCGCCGGTATTCGTCCAGAAATCGAATCGCCCAGCCGTCCTTGCCGGCGATTTTTTCGTCCCGTTGGGCCTCCCAATCCCGATACTTGGGCACATCCATCGGCTGATCCGCCGGCACTTCGGCCAGCGTGAAGCCGATGCCGCCGCCAGGGTCGGGGACGACCTTCCAGCGCCGGTTGCGCTTGACGGACCGGGCCCGGTCCGTCGACATCAGCGAGAAGCCGTAAAAATCGAGCAGATCCAGTTGTTCGGCCTCGTAGAGGGCCTGGATTAAGTGTTCCTTGTACCGCTGGTTGCTCTGACCGATAAAGACCCCCCGGATCTCTTCCACATCGGCGTATTCCCCGTCTTCAGCCACCGGGTCGCCGCGCGTTCCATCGTCGAAGTAGTTCTGCTTGTCTTCCTCGGAGACCCAGATCAGGCGGGCGTCATCGAGCAGCTCTCCCGTCAGGGCGTCAAAAACCCGGGCTCCGGCCAGCACCTTGACCCTGGGCTTGATCACCTCCTGGACGGCCTGGCCGACGCCACCGCCGCCGCCGAATCCCCCCCCATCAAACCCGGCCATGCTGAGCTGGCCCAGGTCGATCCCGAAGGCGTCCATCCCGGCCGTCTGCGCCGGAGCCGGCGCCAGGTTCTGCGCCCGGCTGAGCGCCACGTTGCCCGCCGCCGACCCGACGGGGCCGGAGCTGACGGAGTCCATCAAACTCGGCGGGGCCGTGAAGGGATTCAATCCCTGAGACCACGCCGCGAGGCTTCCGACGGCGGCCCACACGGCCCATCCCGACAGCCCGACCAGGAGCTTTTTTCTCTTGCGCATGTTCATTGGCCTTACCTCCCCGTGGTCTCAGGCGATCGCCCCCGCGGCCGAACTCATCCGGACGGCTACCCATCCACCTCTTGTTCATATCGGATTTGGCCCAAAACTGTCAACTGAAGAAACTCTATCTGCTGTTTTTTCAACGGGCTAGGTCGGCCGCTCGGCCTCGCCCGGCGCCGCCGGTCTCAGTCTTCAACCCTGACCCATGGCCGCATCGTCTCGAAGTTCACGGGGCCGATCCCGCGAACGTCGATCAACTCTTCCGGCGAAGCGAAGGGGCGTCCCCGTCGCCGCTCCAGGATTCGCTCGGCCAAGGCGGGCCCGATTCCGGGGATCGCCTGAAGCTCGTCGAATCCGGCCGTATTGACGTTGATGGATCGCGGCGCCGCCGACGTAGGCGGCGACGGGGTGGATTCGGTCGGCGCACCGTCCGCGGGCGCCCTCGGTACGCTCGCCGCGGCCTCGTCCAGCCGAAGCGTCACGTAGGGACGGATGCGCGCAAGCGTCCCTTCCCCTATCCCGTAGACGTCGAGCAGGTCCTCGATCGACGTGAAACCGCCGATCGCCTCTCGATGCGCAACGATTGCCTGGGCGCGCACGGGCCCGATCCCCGGCAGCCGCTCCAGCTCGACTGAGCTGGCCGTGTTGAGTTCAATCGCCGCCGGCGAAGGCTCCGATCCGGGCCGGGCCGTGGGGGGGCCGGAGGATTCCAGGAGCGGAACCGGGATCGGTTCCCAATGGGCGGCTTCCTTCACTCGGAGGCCGCCCCCGGAGGACCGACCGCGCCACCCTTGGACGGCGAACCCCCCCAGGACGGCCGCCGCGACGGCGACCAGGGCGATCTGTTCCGAACGGGTCAGGCCTCCGGCCACGACGTTCCTCCGGGGCCACGCTCAGCCCGGAATGATATTGATGAGCCGCCCCTTCACGTAGACGACGCGTCGGGGGCCGTTCTCCCCGATGATCTCCCGAATGCGCGGCAGCGTAAGGGCTCTTTCCCGAACGACCTCCTCCGGCTCGTCGAGGGCGATCGTCAACCGATCCCGGACCTTGCCGCCCACCTGAACGGCGATCTCGACCGAGGCCACGGCCAGCGCCGTTTCATCCCAATCCGGCCAGGGTTGGTCATGGATGAAGCCCTCGCAGCCCAGCAGCTCCCAGAGCTCCTGGGTCAGATGCGGGGCCATGGGACAGAGCAGGAGCAGGAGCCGCTTGAGCGCGTGGGCGGCCACCCGCCGGGACGACGGCTCGGCCGCACGGAGCGGATAGTCGGTCAGGGCGTTCAACAGTTCCATGGCGGCGGCGATCGCCGTGTTGAACTGAAAGCGTTCCCCCAGGTCCTGGGTTACGCGCCGGGCGGCGCGATGCGCCTGGCGGTAAAGCTCCCGGTCCGGCTCAAGGGCGAGGTCTTGAATCCGTGGCGACGCGCCGCCCATCTGAACCAAGCCGTCCCGAAGGGGCTCCGCGTGGGTCTGGGCGAAGCGCCAGATGCGGTTCAGGAACCGCGAGCAGCCCTCGACGGCGCGATCCGACCAGTCCAATTGCTTCTCCGGCGGGGCCGCAAAGAGGATGTAAAGTCGGGCCGTATCGGCGCCGTGCTCCTCGATGATGTCCCCCGGCTCGACGACGTTGCCGAGCGACTTGGACATCTTTTTCCTGTCCTTGATGACCATCCCCTGAGCGAGGAGCGACTGGAACGGCTCGTCCACGTCGATCAGCCCGAGGTCGCGCAAGGCCTTGGTGAAGAACCGCGCGTACAACAGGTGGAGGATGGCGTGCTCGATCCCGCCGATATATTGGTCCACCGGCATCCAGAAGCGCGCCCGCTCGCGGTCGAAGGGGCGCCCGTCGTTCCGCGGATCGCAGTAACGCAGGAAATACCAGGAGGAATCGAAGAAGGTGTCCATCGTGTCGGTTTCGCGTCGGGCGGGGCCGCCGGTGACGGGGCACGTCGTCTCGACCCATTCCTTCACCGATGCCAGGGGATTGCCCTGACCGCTGAAGGCGACCCTGTCGGGGAGCCGGACCGGTAATTGATCTTCCGGCACGGGAACCAAGCCGGCCTGCTCGCTGTAAACGAAGGGGATCGGCGTCCCCCAGAATCGCTGGCGCGAAATCAACCAATCGCGCAGTCGATACTGGACGGTCCGGCGACCGATGCCCGTTTCTTCAAGCCAGTCGGCGATGGCCCGGCGAGCCGGCCCGGCCCGCATGCGGGTGAACTGACGGGAGTTGACCAACCGACCTTCCTCGCCCGTGTAAGCCGCCGTCAACGTCGCCGGGTCGAGCGTGGTTTCGGGCGTCGCCTCCGGCGGCTGAATGACGACCCGGATGGGAAGGTTATACTGGCGGGCAAATTGGAAATCGCGCTGGTCGTGAGCGGGGACGGCCATGATCGCCCCGGTCCCGTATTCCATGAGAACAAAATTGGCGATGTAGATCGGGACCGCTTCTCCGTTGACCGGATTGACCGCATGGTGACCGATGAAGAGCCCCTCCAGGCGACGGGCCTCGTCGGTTCGATGCGTTTTGTCCTGGAGGACCACGCGGTGAATGAAGGCCTGGGTCGGGCCTTCGAGAGGGGTTCCCCGCACCAGGTCCATGACCCTGGGGTGCTCGGGGGCGAAGACCATGAACGTGACGCCGAAGAGCGTGTCCGGCCGGGTGGTGAAGATGGGCAGCTCTTCCCCGGTGGCCTGGATCCTGAAGTTGACGACGACGCCTTCGCTCCGCCCGATCCAGTTGCGCTGCTGAGAGGTGACGGCGTTGGGCCACTGGGCCAGCCGCTCGTCCAGGTCCTTGAGCAATTCCTCGGCGTAGGCGGTGATGCGAAGAAACCATTGTTCCAGAGGGCGAATCTCGACGGGGGTCTCCGTGTGCCGCCAGCAGGCGCCGTCGATGACCTGTTCATTGGCCAGCACGCTCCGGCACTGAGGGCACCAGTTGACCGGCGCCTCCTTGCGATAGACCAACCCGCGTTCGTAGAGCTTGAGGAACAGCCATTGATTCCAGCGATAGTAATCCTCCCGACAGGTGGAGATTTCTCGATCCCAATCGAGCGAAAGCCCCAGATCGACCATCTGGCGCTTCATCTGCTCGATGCAGCGTTCGGTCCATGGGCGCGGGTGCGTCTGGTGCTCGATCGCCGCGTTTTCCGCCGGCAGGCCGAAGGAGTCAAACCCCATCGGGTGCAGGACGTTATAACCCTGCATCCGCCGGAACCGGGCGATCGCGTCGCCGATCGTATAGACCCGAACGTGGCCCATGTGGAGCTTGCCGCTTGGGTAGGGGAACATTTCGAGCACGTAATACTTGGGTTGGGCGGGGTCCTCGACGGTCCGATGCCGGCCCGATTCGGCCCAGCGGGCCTGCCATTTCTTTTCGATCTCGGCGTGAGGGTAGAACGTCTCGATCGCCATGGAATCCCGACCCCGACGGGGGCTCCGACGCCGCCCGCGGTCGCCCCCGGGGCGGCGAAACTTTGATGTTAGGTCGAGAGGGCCGCTTTGGCCAGAGTCATCTCCGGCTCTGAGGCCCCCTCGCGATGGGCTTCCAGCTCCGTCTCTAGTCGGCAAACGCCGGTAAACCGATCGGTCGGCGAGGGGAGCACCTGAAACGTCGCGGCGCGCTCGACCCAATCGTAGCACGTCTCCGTATGGGTGGGCCCTTCATGAATCGCCGCCGTCACGCTGTAGACGCCGTCGCCCAGGTTCATCGTGGCGCGAAACCGGACGGTGAGGGCCTCGCCGGGCTTGAGCGGCGCCAGCGCGAGTTCTTTGAGGTGTGTGTTCACCCCATAGACTTCATTGCCGAGACGGTCCTTGATCTGAATGCCGACGGTGGGGGGCCCCGTCGGAGCCAGGGCGACGGCCCGAACAACGATCTCGGCCTCCATGCCGGGCAGCAGGAGGGCCGGGTTCCCCCCGACGCCGAGGGAACGGAGCTCGACCCGCGTAAGGACGGCGCGAAAATTGCCGGTCCGATGCCCCAGGCGTGGGGCTTCGCCGATCGAGCCCCTGGGGGCAGTTTCGGCGGTCGTGGCGGCGTTTTCAGTGGGGAGCCGGGGCCTGAGGATCTGGACGCCGGGGCCCTGGTCGCGATACTTCTCGGCCAACAAGGCGTTATAGAGGTCCAGGACGTGATCGGGGCGGCCCCGCTCCAGAAGGCGTCCGGCGTCGAGAAGGATCGCCTCCTCGCAGAAGCTTTTGACCAGGGCCGGGTCATGGCTGACGAATAGGACCGTGACGCCGCGCTCTCGAAAGCGTCGCAGCCGGGCCAGGCATTTCTGCTGGAAGTGAACGTCGCCGACGGAGAGGGCTTCGTCCACGATGAGGACGTCGGGCTCGATGCTGCTGGCGACGGCGAAAGCCAGCCGCATGGCCATCCCCGACGAATAGGTCCTCAGCGGCAGATCGATGAAATCCTCAAGCTCGGCGAAGGCGATGATGGAAGGCGTTCGGCGGCGCAGTTCCTCGTCGGTCAATCCGGAGAGCTTGCCGTTGAAAAGAATGTTCTCCCGCCCCGTGAAATCCGCATGGAACCCCATGCCGAGCTCCAACAGGGCCGCGACCCGGCCGGCCAGCTCGAAACCTCCGGTGGTCGGCGTCGTCGTGCCGGTCAGGATCTTGAGAAGCGTTGTCTTGCCCGCCCCATTGACGCCGACGATCCCCATCGTCGTCCCCCGGCCGACCTCCAGGTCGATGTCCTTGAGCGCCCAGAGTTCCCGGCCCCGGGGCCGTCGCCGGGACAGGAGCCAATCCCCGATGCGATCCATGGACCGATCGTAGAGCCAGTACCGTTTGGAAAGGCCACGGACTCGGATGGCCGCCTCCATCGTCGCCTCAAGAACCCGCTCCGGCGGCCATCGGGTCAACCCCCTATCGGCCGCAGGACCTCTTACCTGCCGCAAGCCTAATCGGTTCGGCCGGAGGAAGAAATCCCTCCGTGGCTCTCCGGGGCCTAAAGCGCCTCCCCGACGGGCAGAGCATCGGGCTTGGCCCCCTCGGCCTCCCTGGGCCCGGGGAGAACGCCGACGCCCGGCCTGAAGCCGGCGACCCCTCGCCGCGACCTCAAGACCCGGGCGCCGCTCGTCCAGAACGTGGTCGCCACGATCGCCAGGTAGATCACGCCGGCCCACGTGAGGAGGGGCTGGGCCGGGACGTTGGCGCCGAGGGCGACGACCAGGGCCGCTCCCAGGACTTCCGGCGCGAAGCTGGCCTGGTCGAACAGGGCGAACGTCCGGCCCAGATAATCCTTTCGGGCGTAGGTGTGTAGGTAACTGAGATAGCAGGGGATCAGCGTAAAAACGTTGATCCCCCAGAAGAAGAGGATCGCGCAACTGGCGATGAAGTTCTCCGTCCGGGACCAGGCGATCATCAGGCCGGCCTCAATGGCGAAGGCGGCTGAGATCGTTCGTCCGAGGCCGAGCTTCTTGCCCGCCCAGTAACCCGTCACCGGGCCGACCACGCCCCCCAAACCGAAAGCCGCGATCAGATAGCCGTAAGCGCGATCGTCCCCGCCGAGCGTATGCCCGACGAACGGCCGCAGGAGCGGAATGAGCAGCCCGATCGCCGTGCTCGAGGTGGTCAAGACGAGCAGGAAGTAGCGGAGGTCCGGTTCGGCCAGGGCATAGCGGAAGCCAGCGTAGGCCTCCTTCAGAAACGGGGCGTGGCTGCGCCGAGCGGATGGATCGCGCCGATAGGCCATCGCGCCCAGCAGCGCGGCCGAGGCCAGGTAAGTGGCTCCGTCGATCAGGACGATCCATCGCAACGTCCGCGTCGCGGCGTAGAGCGTCGCCCCCGCCACCGGCCCCAAGACGTGCAGCAGGCTCATGGCCCCGCCATTGAGCGAGTTGGCCAGGTGGATGCCTTCGCGCCCGACCAGCTCCGGGATAATGGCGTTGCGCGACGGGAGGAAGATCGCCGTCGAGGCGCTCAGCAGGCTCTGCAACGCCAGGAGGGCCAGGATCGAATCCGTCGTCATCATGAGGAGCACGAGCGGCGCCCGCGCCAAGTCGTTGGCGATCATGATCCGACGGCGGTCGTACTTTTCGGCCCAGACGCCCCCGAGCGGGGCTATCAGCGCCAACGGCGCCAGGTTGGCGATCGCGGCCACCCCCATGACCGCGGCGTTCTGGCCGCTCAGGTGATAGACGTGGAGCACGAGGGCCGTGTGCGTCGTAAAGGACCCGACGTCGGAGAGCGCCCCCGCCCAGAAGAGCCGGTAAAACCGACCTTCGAGGCTGGTCAGGGAGGCGATCAGCGGGCGGGCGTTCATTGGGTGCGGAGACCGCCAGCCCCCCGCTCGCGACCGCGTGAAGGATTTCGCCTTCCGCGCCACACGGGCGGCCCGGAAATCTCCGGCTGATGAGAGGTTCGCCGGGGATCGGGGTTCAGGCGGGGGGCTCGCCGGCGTGGCGGGCGCGCCCGAAACCCACGATCTTAGCCCCGCGGGGGCCTTTGAGGAAAGAGCTTCGTCGCGGTTCAAGGGGGGTGGTGTTGCGGCTTCCCGTTTGTTGTTGCCCCAAACGGGCGAATGCGTCAGTACTGGGCTGCGTCCTGGACCCGAGGGCAGCGCCCGGTTGGCGGGCCAATCTTGACGACTCCGCTCCTTTCAGAGGCTAGAATCCAACAGGAGATCGAGGCGCGTTTCGACTGCCATCGGTGCGGCAACTGTTGCAAAGGGGACGGGGCCGTGCGAATCGGTTCGGCGGAGGTGGACCGCATCGCGGCTTTTCTGGGGCTGGAATGCCAGGAGTTTCTGCGGGCCTACACGCTGCGCGTGGGGGCGCGGTCCTGGTGGTTGACCGAACAGCCCAACCTCGAGCGCTGGTGCGTTTTTCTCGCCCGCGACGCCGACGGGCGATACGCCTGCCGGATCAATCCCGTCAAGCCGGATCAATGCCGTGGGTTCCCGGCCAAGTGGCGCAATGAGGATTCCTTTCAGACCTGCGCGGGGCTCCGGGCGCTCATGCGGCTCCTCGATCGGGAGGCCGGCGCCGCCAACCCTTCCCCTGCTGCTCCGACCCGGTTGCCCGGACCCATTTAAGGCTTGCCCCGACGTTGGCCCCGCCTAGAATGCGGATTTCTGGGGAAGGGTTCGGACGCTCAGCCTTGGAGTCGGGCGCGAAGCCCCAAGCCCGCGCCTTCATCCGCCGGGAAGCTCGGCGACATGGGCCGTCGGATTCTCGTGATCGACGATGATGACGATGTGCTGGGAGTGCTGCGGGGTTTTCTGGGTGAAGGGGGCTTCCAGGTTCAAACGGCCCCCTCCGGGGCCGCCGGGCTGGAGAAGGCGATCGCCCAGGTCCCTGACCTGATCCTGCTCGATCTCAAGATTCCCGACATCAACGGCATGGAAGTTTATCGCCGGCTGCAGGCCGAGCCGGTCACCGCCGGCGTCCCCGTCATTATCATCACGGCCGTTCAGGAAGAGCAACTTATGGAGTCGGCCCGGATGTTGGGCGTGCGACGTTATATCACCAAGCCGTTCGTAACGGAGGACCTGCTCAAGCTGGTCGAGGAAACGCTCAACGAGGGCGCCTGAGGAGCCCTGACGGGAAGCAGCGTCTCCGGGTCAGCGCGGGCCCCACCGCCGGCCCAATTCCCTTTGCGCGCGGGGAAGGTCCGGCGTAATCCTCTAGTTTGAGGAGGCTGGCCGATGGCCAAGGATATGGGCGACGAGCCCATCGGCGGGATCAATGATCACGGGCCGAAGGCTTCCTCCAAGGACCTTCAGGCCGAACGAACGGCGGCGCTGCGCCGCCTGCGCCAGGCCGAAGAACAGCGGGACGAAGCCCAGCAACTGGCCCGGATTTACGCCGAAGCGGCCGAACAGTTGGAGACCAAAGCCCGCCAGCTCCGCGCCGAGGCTGAATCTCTTGCCCGCCAGGGGGACGCCGCGGCGGCCGAGAATCGGCTCTCCCAGGCCGTCGAGGCCGAGACGCTCGCCCGCCAGAACATCCAGCTTGCCGAAGAGAAGTCCCGCCTCGCCCGGACCTGCGAGGACAAGGTCGCCAATGAACGCGCCCTCGCCGCGGCGCTCGCCGCCAAGATCAAGCGCCAAGAGGAATCCAAGTGGGACGATTGGGAGCTGTAGAACCGTAAGTTACGGTTTTGACACCCTCCCGTCCTTCGCCTTAGACTGCCGCGTCCGACCGTGAACGGTGCTGGGGTTCTCCCACGGGAAGGCGCGGCCGTCTCATGGAATCTTCTCCCTCG